>OBIA01000002.1_pt1 | contig 446683 bp, 400 predicted proteins | sample 1519911 | NCBI WGS metagenome assembly OBIA01 (sample SAMN04209236, study PRJEB22552) | human gut metagenome | biome: gut; material: feces | host: Homo sapiens | place: USA: Oklahoma | reverse complement strand
AAGTGCCGGACTTTCCACCGGAGCAGGATCGGATTCATTTGTCCAACGGTACGCTGCTATTGAACGGCACATTTACCGAGGGCAGACCGGCTATCGTGCGGAGCCGTTTGCCGGTTGCTTACAATCCCGATGCTACTGCGCCGGTGATCTGGCTGAACTTTCTGGATGGGTTGCTTTACGCCGAGGACATTCCAACTTTGCAGGAGTTTATCGGCTATTGCCTGATTCCCTCCAACAAGGGGCAGCGCATGATGGTGATTAAAGGCAACGGTGGCGAGGGTAAATCTCAAATCGGTGCGGTGCTGTCCACCATCTTCGGCACGAATATGAAAGACGGCAGCATCGGGAAGATTTCTGAAAACCGTTTTGCCCGTGCCGATCTGGAACACATCCTGCTGTGCGTGGATGATGATATGCGGATGGAAGCTCTGCGCCAGACCAACTATGTAAAATCCATCGTGACAGCACAAGGCAAGATGGATTTGGAACGTAAAGGCAAGCAGAGTTATCAGGGCTGGATGTTCGCCCGATTGCTGGCATTCAGCAACGGTGATCTGCAAGCCTTGTATGACCGCAGTGACGGATTTTATCGCAGACAGCTTGTGCTGACCACCAAGGAAAAGCCGGTGGACAGAGCTGACGATCCTGATCTTGCAGAGAAGATGAAAGCTGAAGCCGAGGGTATCTTCCTGTGGGCATTTGAAGGCTTACAGCGGCTTGTTGCCAACAACTTTAAGTTTACGGAGAGTGACCGTATCCGGAAAAACCGGGAAGCGGTCAAGCGTGACAACAACAATATCTTTGATTTCATGGAGTCGGAGGGATACATCCGATTGAAAGCGGATGCTTCCATCAGCTCTAAGGATTTCTATGAAATCTACCGGATGTGGTGTGAGGAAAACTCCCTTGCACCGCTGAAAGCCCGTAGCTTCAGCGATGCCATGATTGCCAATGCCGGGAGATTCAATCTGGAGCATTGCAACAACATCACCAACTCTGCCGGACGGCGGGTGTGGGGCTTTATGGGCGTGGAAGCTGTGGCAAGACCTCATATAAATGGATTTTACGATGTTTCGCCGTGTACGTACGTACCGGAGGACTGGCGGGATTGATTTTGCCAGTCATGCTCTGTACGTATGTACGCAGCATTTACCCCTGTTTTCTTCCGTTATAGGAAACAGCAGCTTTCAAAGCTGACCTGTTTTCGGGCATTAAAAATCAATGGTAATGGAAACAGCAAAGTTTTTGACCGCAGGACGAAACTATTTCACGAAATCGTGCTTCTCTGAACCGTGTACCCTGTTCACGGAACAATGGGTGTTTTCACTGTTCCAGACCAAACCACACAAAACGGCAAAGTGGGATATGGTCATATATGGACAGGACATCACAAGCGAAATTCTGAACGGATTTCGGAGATTGCAGATTTTTCACTGTTCGGTGCATCCACTCCACCTTGGAGCGCAGAGGTTGCACCGACACATGAACTGAATTATGGAGGATTTTATCAATATGAATATACGCAACGAAATAAAGGCACAGATCATCCGTGCCGGGATGACCATGCAGGAAGTTGTTGACCTGCTCTCGGACGAGTACGGATGGAGCGACAGCGTTTCCAACCTGTCCGCAAAATTGCAGCGGGAAAGCATCCGATACAAGGAAGTATTGGAGCTTGCCGCTGTGCTTGGCTACGACATCGTATGGCAGAAAAAACGGGAGAAGTGATGCTCCGGCAACAGCCCCTCGCATCTCCCGTCCCCATAGGCGCACCGCAGTGCTGCCTATGGACAGGCAGTGAAAGATACGGTTTTCACTGCCGCCGTCTGCAAGAAATGTTCCGCAGAACAGCTTCATGCAGACGGGCTGACCATGGGAAAAGGCGCAGACATTTTCGCCTTGGTCAGCAGAGGTCACCGCAGTGACCGCATTCCCCCTCGGGAGAGCCCTCGGAGAGCCCACGGCACTTTGCAGCCAGTATGGATGAAAGTGTCATAGTGGGTTATTACACTTTGAAAAAGTGCCTCTCCGTAGTTCTCCGCTGTCTGCAAATCTCAAAGAAAGGAAACGCCAATGGCAAGAAACGATGGAATAGACCGTACCGTAGCCAGAAATCAGGACTTGGGAAACCCGGCAGATGTGGCAAAGGTACAGGAACACAATGAGCGTGAAAAGGACAGCTACAGCAATCAGGACATCGTGCCGGAACGTACTGCGCTGAATGTTCACTTCAAGTCTCCCACTGACGATTATGTAAAAATGTTTGAGCAGATGGAGCAGGACAAGATCATCTCCACCAGAGGGCTGAAACCGGATGCCGTCAAATATGGCGAGTTGGTTTTCGATGTGAACTCCACTTATTTCTACAACCACGGCGGCTATGAGTTTGCAAAACAGTTTTATGCCGATGCCTATAAAGCCGCCGTGGAGATCGTGGGCGGTGAGCAGTATATCCTCTCCGCTGTAATGCATGCCGACGAGCGCAACCGGGCAATGTCGGAAGCTCTGGGTGAGGATGTGTACCACTATCACCTTCATGTGGTTTATATCCCGGTGGTGGAGAAACAAATCCTGTGGTCGAAGCGATGCAAGGATGAATCCCTCCGGGGAACGGTAAAGGAAACGATCACACAGGTCAGCCGCAGTAAGAAGTGGGAATCCAAACCCGTTCTTGATGAAAACGGAAATCCTATGTTGAACGCAAAAGGGAAAAAGATTTTGAAGTCGTCCTACAGTGTGCTGCAGGATGACTTTTTCAATTTCATGCGAAACGCTGGTTATACCGATGTAGAGCGTGGAGAATGTGGCAGCACCGAAGAACATCTGACGGTGACACAGTTCAAGGTACAGGCCGAACAGCAGCGTTTGGAAGCTGTGACCGGACAGGTGGCACAGGCCGAGCAGAGCTTAGCGGATGCCAAAGCTGCCACGGAGAAGCAGAAAAAGAAACTGGAAGCTCTGAAAAAGGAAACTCAGGCTGCTAAGTCTGTTGCTATGACTGCACATGAGATTGAGTCGATGGGCAAGAAAAATCCCATTACGGGAAATGTTACCATGACGGCGGATGAGTGCCGCACGCTAAAGGATTATGCGGTCAGCAGCTTTGCGGAAAAGTCTGAGAAGCTGAAATACAAGCAGAAATTCGAGCAGGCAGATAAAAACGCAAAGATATGGAAAGACCGTTTTGAAAAACTGAACAAAGACTATGAGGAGCTGAAACAAAAAGCCCAGCCTTTCCTGGATGCGATTGAGATTGCATCTGAAAAGGTCTGGGCTTTTATCAATGCCATCCTCGCCAGGGGAAAGGAACTGTATGAACACAAACACCCTGCCCGCAATCGTGGACAGGACATGGAAATTTAAGAAAGGAACTATTTGCCTATGAAGAAAACCGTAGATGAAATTAACAAGATGATTATGGAAGATGCCCCGATGGAAGAAATCAACGATGCCATCGGCTATATTGATATTTGCTCCTGCTTCGATCCGATTTTTGAGCCGCCTATTGATTTTCTGGAAGAATGCCGCAAGCGTTGGGAAGCGGCACAGTCCTCTTTCTGCAAAACCATTGAGTGCAAGATCGGAAACACATGGTATGTGATTGAAACGGAGTGTGATGGAAATGAGCCACTTACCGACAAGGTAAAACGGCTCATTTTTTCTGACAAGGGGGTGATTTGTTAATGACTGCGACACAAAAGCATGATATAATTCCAATATGCACAACGGTACTGTCGGCTGACCAACCACCGAAGGAGGATATTATGTTGGATCAGCAGAAAATTACCATTCTCTATTGCCGTCTGAGCAACGAGGATGCCCAGGAAGGCGAGAGTAACAGTATCGCAAATCAGAGAGAGTATTTAACCCGATATGCCCGTGACCACGGGTATACAAACCTGAAAATTCTGGTGGATGACGGTTATACGGGGACGAACTTCAATCGTCCCGGTGTGCAGGAAGGCTTTGAGCTTGTCAAGCAGGGGCTTGTGGGCTGCTGGCTGGTCAAAGACCTCAGCCGCTTTGGTCGTGACTATCTGACTGTTGGACAATATACGGATATTATCTTTCCGAGTTATGATGTCCGCTTTATCGCTATAAATGATGGCGTAGACAGCAACCGGGGAGACAGCGAGGGCTTCGCCGCAATCCGTAATCTGTTCAACGAGTGGTATCCCCGTGATACCAGCAAGAAAGTCCGTGTCAGTTTGCGGCAGAGAGGAACCAGTGGGAAGCACATGGGCAAACCGCCCTACGGATACCGCTGTGACCCGGAGGACAAGGATCACTGGATTCTGGATGAAGAAGCGGCTCCGGTAGTCAAGCTCATCTTCGACCTTTGCATTGACGGCAAAGGCCCGGAGCAGATTGCAAGGATTCTGGAAGAAAAGCAGATTATGACCGCAAAGGCACTCTATGCCAAGCGAAAGAAAAAGCCGATGCCGGAAAGACCGTACCACTGGGGCAACCAGTCCATTGCAGGGATTTTGGAACGGCAGGAGTACACAGGCTGTACCTGCAACTTCAAGACTTATTCCAAGTCCTACAAGCTGAAAAAGCGGATTCCCAATGAGCCGGAGAATATGTTTTATCTGCCGGACACACAGGAAGCGATTGTATCTCAGGCACAGTTTGACAGGGTGCAGGAACTGAGGAAAAACAAACGCCGCCCCGCAAAAGCGGAACGGCAGGGATTGTTCTCCGGGCTTCTGTTTTGTGCCGATTGCGGCGGCAAGCTCCACTTTGCCACAAGCAAAAGCTTTGAGGGCAAGCAGGATCACTACGTCTGCAACAACTACAAGAGCAACCGTGGTACTTGTACTGCCCACTATATCCGGGAAGATGTGCTTCGTGAAATCGTTCTGGAACGCATCCGGGCAGTCAATGAGTATATCCGAAGCGATGTGGACGGTTTTCAGGAGGAATGGCTGCAATGCCGCAGGACTGACCAGGAGCGCAGCATCCGGGATGACAAAAAGAAGCTGGAACAGGCAAAGAAACGCCTTGCCGATCTGGATGTCATCATCGCCCGGCTGTACGAGGACTATGTTCTTGGAAATCTCAATCAGGACAGATACAGAAAGATGTCTGCGGACTATGAAGCGGAGCAGGAACGGTTAAAGCTCGAAATTGAAGTTATCGAAGAATGGGTGGAACAGCGGGAAGAAATGAACGACGGTCTGGATGCCTTTATCGCCCTGACACAGAAATATGTGGATGTGGAGGAGCTGACACAGACCATCGTGAACGAGTATATCAAGAAAATCATCGTCTATGCCCCGGACAAATCCAGCGGCAAGCGCAAGCAGAAAGTGAAGATTTTCTTCAACTTCGTGGACGATGTAGATATTCCCGTTATTTCCGAGCCTATCATCACGCAAACAACCTATGAACACAGAAAAACGGCGTGACCTTCGGGTCACACCGTTCTCTGCGACAAAATAGTTACTTGTCACTATTAAGCCTTTATTTTCAAAGGTTTTCGGCTTTTTTATTTTTTGCTGTGGTTGACGGTTTGCCGGCAAGCAGGCTCGCAAGTGCTTTTGCGTCAAGCGCGGGTGCGGTGCCGAAAGCCCTTTGCGTGCGCCGTTTCGTGCTCTACCGTTTCGCCTGTGGGGATCCCGTTCTCATCTACAATATCTAAATATTCCGCCATACTATGCCTCCAGCTTTTCCGCTTTGATTTGTCTTTATTTTCAGCATAGCACGTTGCATGGCTTTTTTCACTCGTGTACAAAAGAAACTGCAAGACAAATTCGGTTCCGTATGCTATAATAAGACACAAAAAAAATTCTCAAAGGAGGAAGCACGGCTGCGCAATTTTTTTCGTCGGCAGCCGTGCAGAAAAGGCATGAACAATATCGAATGGTTTCGCGAAGCGAAATACGGCATGATGGTCCACTTCGGACTCTATTCCATGCTCGCCGGTGAGTACAGAGGGCGCCGTACGCCCTACGACTACGGTGAATGGATCCAGTCCGCCTTTGCCATCCCGAACCGCGAAATGGAACAGCTTGCGGGTGCGTTCAACCCTGTTTATTTTAATGCGGAGGAGTGGGTAAAGCTTGCAAAAGAATGCGGCATGACCTACTTTGTGGTTACCTCTAAGCACCACGAGGGTTTTGCGCTGTTTGATTCCGACTGCGATGCATACAACATCAAAAAAGCAACGCCATTTGGCAGAGACCTCATCGCAGAGCTGGCGGAAGCCTGCTACAAGCACGGTTTAAAGCTGGGGCTTTACTATTCGCAGGAGCTTGACTGGCACCACCCGCACGGCGGCGGCTACGACAAAACCACCGGCTGCGCAGGCACGGCGTGGTATAACAACTGGGATTTCCCCGGTGCAGACAACAAAGACTACTCCATCTGCTTTAACGAGAAGATCAAGCCGCAGGTGAAGGAGATCATGACAAAATACGGCGACATCTGCCTGATCTGGTTCGACACCCCGGGCGTGATGACAAAGGCGCAGAGTCAGGAGCTTTACGACCTTGTGAAGCAGTATCAGCCGGACTGCCTTGTGAACTCTCGCCTCGGCAACGGCGTGTATGATTACGTTTCTCTCGGCGATAACGAGATTCCCGCAGAGCGTCCGGCAGAGATCTCGAAAGAACGCGCAGGGGACATGCAGTCCATGAACGATCTGTTCGGCTTCAAGTATTCGCCGTATAACCTCTATGAGACCGCAGCCACGCTGAACGACACATGGGGCTTCAAATACTACGACCACAACTGGAAAACACCCGAGCAGATCCTTGCAAACAAGCAGAAGCTCAACGGCATGGGTGTAAACTACCTTTTGAACGTCGGTCCCGATGCGCTCGGCCGTATTCCGTCCTATTCCGTCGATATTCTTCGCCGCGTTCGCGAGCTGGAAACCCAACTGTCACGGTGAGTATCTTATGTATAGGTCACCTGCGAAAACAGCACGGAGCTGCTGGTCGGCGCAGGTGAGAGCGGCGTTTGTCTGCCGTTCATGTCGCAAAGCACAACAGCATGTGTGCTGACACAGGCCGCAGGATAGAAAGCGTGCAGGAAGCAAACTGCTTTGAGGTTTGTATTCATAAATTTTGTTGGTAGCAATCTGGCAAAAGTGCAACAATTTATCCCTTGCAAATTCAAAATGCAAGAGATTTGCGTTGCACTTTTTCTCTATCTGTTGCCTGAAAATTATTCTTCGCTCAAGTCCGCTTTGGGGCTTGGCTTTTTATTTGCAGATTTATGAAACCGTGTGAGCAACAGAACGCCGATCAAAATAGATGCCGGAAAAACCGCGGAAAACAGCATGCCGCTCTTTAAACCGAGTTGGTCCGCAGTGAGATTCGGGAAAGCTGCGGTGATGTTTGCATTGCCGGAAACCGCGCCGCTCACTGCGCCCATCAATGCCGGGCCCACAGAGCAGCCCACATCGCCCAACACCGCCAAAATGCCGAACATCGCCGTACCGCCCTTCGGGTACGCGGCGGAGGTCAGCGAGAACGTGCCCGGCCACATGAGGCTTACGGAAAAGCCGCACAGCGCGCACGAAAGCAGAGAAAGCCACGGGTTTTCAAATAAAGCCGTACCAAGATAGCACAAAATACACAGTGCGGCGCAGAATACCATCGCGCCCGTTAAATGGATTTTCTCGCCCCACACGCCGTAGATTGTTCTGCCGATGCCCATAAACACCGCAAACAGGCACGGCCCTAAAAGGTCGCCGATGACCTTCGTCACGCCGAGCGCACGCTCCGCAAACAGCGAGCTCCACTGGCTCATGGCAAGCTCGCTCGCGCCCGCGCAAAGCATCAAAAGCAGTGCCACGAGGAAAATTTTCGAGGTAAACAGCGTTTTGAGCGGTGTTTTCTCTTCCTCCGGCACGGTGGGCGTCAGCGGCACCTTGAGGAAACGGAATAAATTATAAAGCGGCAGCAAAGACCACAAAATCGGGATGATAAACCACAAATCCTCACCGATCAAGCGCAGTAAAAGCGTCGTGATGAGCACCACGCCCACCTGTCCCCAGCAGTAAAACGAATGTAAAAGGCTCATCGCGGAGGCCTTCGCGTCGCCCGGACAGGAATCGACAATCGGGCTGATGATAACTTCAATCAGGCCGCCGCCCACGCCGTTCACAATCGTCGCAAGGACAAGACCCACATACGGCGCAGGCAGCACGTTCGGCAGCGTGCCCTGCATCACAAGGCCTAAAAACGCCAGCGCGTGTGCGATGACCGCTGATTTTCGGTAGCCGATGCGGTCTACGTATTTAACGGAAAGCATATCCGTGATGACCTGCGTCACAAAGTTGCACAGGATGAGCGCCGAAATCAGCGAATACGAAATGCCGAATTTGTTTTGGAACAGCACGAAAAACAGGGGAGAGAGATTGTTCACAATGCCCTGCGTGATATACCCGCGGTAGCAGGCAAACACGGTGCTTTTAAAGTTTTGGGTCTTCTCCATTCAACCATACCGCCTTTAATAAAATGCTAACTTTCATTATAGCGGAAGACCCGGCGAAATTCTACCGTGAATTTGACGGAGAACCACAAAAATTCAATACATCTACCGAAAGGAATTCCAAAAAAATGCGGCGTAAAAGCCAAATCCATGTTGATTTTACCAAGGAAATATAGTACAATAAAACCAAACAGGGTTTTCTCTTTCAGAAAAGCCCCCATTCAATCTGTTATTCTTTTGATTTATTCAATTAGAAGGAGTGTTTTAACATGAAGTTAGGCGTACTTACCAATGTTGTAGGCAACATGCCTCTTGAGGACGCACTGAAGTATTTCAAGTCCATGGGCATTCAGATGGTCGAAATCGGCTGCGGCGGCTATCCGGGCAAAGATCACTGCGATCCGGAAGTTCTGCTCCACGATGAAGCAAAGTATCAGGAGTTCTGCGATACCATCAAGAAGTATGATATGGAAGTCAGCGCATTCTCCTGCCACGGCAACCCGATCCACCCGAATAAGGAACTGGCTGCGGCTTATGATAAGGACATGCGCAACGCAGTTCTGATGGCTGAAAAATACGGCCTGCATCAGATCAACTGCTTCTCCGGCTGCCCGGGCGATTGCGAGACCTCTCAGTATCCGAACTGGGTTGTATGCGCATGGCCGGACGATTTCGGTAAGATCCTCGAGTATCAGTGGAAGATTCTTGTCGATTACTGGAAGAATTTTGTAGCATTCGCAAAAGAGCACGGCGTCAACAAGATCGCTCTTGAAATGCACCAGGGCTTCTGTGTTTACAACACGGAGACGCTCCTCAAGCTCCGTGAGGCTGTGGGCCCGGAGATCGGCGCAAACTTTGACCCGTCCCACCTCATTTGGCAGGGCATGGATCCGGTTGCTGTTATCCGCGAGCTCGGCGGCGACGCAATCTTCCACGTACACGCAAAGGATACCCGCCTCGATAAGTACAACATGGCAAAGAACGGCGCGCTCGACACGAAGAGCTATGCAGACGAAGCACATCGCTCCTGGATCTTCCGCAGCGTCGGCTACGGCAACGATCTGCTCTATTGGAAGGACATCATCAGCGCTCTGCGCCTTGTCGGCTATGACTATGCCATCAGCATTGAGCATGAGGATAGCCTCATGAGCCAGAACGAGGGCCTTATGAAGGCTGTTGAGACCCTGAAGTCCGCTATCATCTTCGAGCCGAAGATGACCGAGACCCGTTGGATCTGATTTCTTTCTGACAACACGTAAATAAAACCACGGCGCTTCGGCAGGGCAACCTGTCGGAGCGCCGCTTTTATGTTTTAACGGTTTGCTTTTTGTCCGTATGATACGCGCACAGCTTTAAAAACGGGAACAGCAAAGCGGCATAAAGCCCTGCACAAACCGCCGTTTGCAGCAAAACAAGGGGAATACCCGAAAGCGAAATGCTTTTCAATAAAAACTGTGTTGCATTCGCGGCAAGCAGTGCGAAAAACGCCGGCATCACTGCACTTTTCAATAGCCCGATATGTACATCGGCGACTTTTAATAATCTTCGTACACTCAGCATCGCGTTGAAGATGGACGAGAAAAACAAAATTGTAATGTACGCCCGCATACCGGCAAACCGCATGAAAAGCAGAATCAAAAGCACACGCAGAAACGAATCCGAAAAGTTGTATTTCATGGAGTTCAGCTGCTCGTCAAGCCCCTTTAAAAGACTGTCCACCACGACATCCAGATACAAAAGCGGTACGAGCGGCGCCAAAATTTTGAGGTATGCCCCGGCTTCCTGGCTCTTATAAAACGCTTCGCCCCAGTCACTGCCGAAAACGAAGAAGATCCCCGCGCAGAAAATGCCGAACTGTAGGGCTGCGTGCACCGCGCGCTGCGTGATGTGCCGCACGGCCCTGCGGTGCGAAAGCTCAAATTCCCGCGCCGTTTTCGGGATGAGCAAAGACGCGAACGACGTCAAAAACGAAGACGGAAAGTACAGCATCGGCATTGCCATGCCCTGCAATAAACCGTAGGCGGACATGGAAGCTGCACGACTGAGCCCGTAACGCCCGAGCTCGCGCGGGATGAGCAGATTTTCCGCCGTTGAAAGCAAGCTGCGCGCCGCGCTCGAAAGCGTGCACGGCACCGCAATGTGGAACATCCCGTGCAGAACGCCCGTCGCCTGCTCTTTTTTTTTCGGCGTGTTGCGCTTTAAGCTGCGGCGGTAAATGAGAAATCCCGCCAAAAACGAGACAGCTTCTCCGAATGTTGAAGCAATCATTGCCGCAAAGCACGCGGCTTCTATGCTCTGCGGCGCAAAATACCAGAACAGCACAACGGCGGAGAAAATCGTCAGCACCTGTTCCACCGCGTCACTCCATGAGGTAGAAAGCGATTCGTCCACTGCTAAAAAATATCCCTTCATGCACGTGCACTGCGACATAAACGGCAGCCCAAGCGCCAAAATGCGCAGAGACGGCGCCGCGCCGGCGTTGCCCAAAATATGCGCGGCGGCAAAATCCGAAAAGCACAGCAGCAAAACCGCAATGGTACAGCTCACCGTCAGGCAGAACAAAAAGCACTGCGTCACCACGCTGCGCACTGTGCAGCGGCGGTTCGCCGCAATGGCTGCCGTCACCATGCGCGTCACGGCCAAGCTGATGCCGGAAGTGGAAAGCGTGATGGCGAGCAGGAACACGGAGAAGATGAGCTGGTAAAGCCCCATGCCCTCCGCACCGATTTTGCCCGATAAATACGCACGGTAGCCGATGTTCGTAATGCGGAAAAACAGTGAAAATGCCGTTAAAGCGATGCCTTGCAGCAGAAATTTGCGTTTTGTCATGATTGTCGCAGGGCCTCCTATTGCAAGTTTTCCGGGCGCGTTGTATAATCAGCTTATATGAGAATGTATAGATAATTTTCTGCATTTTATAAAAAGAGAACAGGAGTTAAAAAGTATGACAGATCAGGTAAACGCAGACTGGACCGAATTACAGGTCACCATTCCCGCGGCGGATACGGACCGCGCGGGCGACATTGCGCAGATGGTCGTGCCCTACGGCATTTATATTGAAGACTATTCGCATTTAGAAGAGGAAGCGATGGAAATCGCGCATATCGACCTCATTGACGAAGACCTTCTCAAAAAAGACCGCACCAAAAGCATCATCCATGTGTATATCAGCCCGGAGGAAAACCCGGCGGAAGCCATTTCTTTTCTCAAAGAGCGTTTTGAAGCCGTCGGCATTGAGAACACCATCACCGCCGCCAACTGCGCGGAGGAGGATTGGATCAACAACTGGAAAAAGTATTTTAAGCCCATCCCCGTCGGCAACCGCTTGCTTGTGCGTCCCATGTGGGAGGACGAGTACGAAGCAGGTGACCGCGTCGTGCTGCATCTGGAGCCGGGCCTCGCGTTCGGTACCGGCACGCATGAAACGACCCGCCTTTGCATGGAGCTGCTCGAAAAGTATGTAAAGCCGGGCGATACCATGCTCGATATGGGCTGCGGCAGCGGTATTTTGTCCGTTGCCGGTCTGCTGCTCGGCGCAGGCAGCGCCGTTGGCGTCGATATTGATGCTCTCGCCGTCAAGACCGCCGTCGCAAACGCAGAGATCAACCACGTCGGCGATAAGTTCACCGGTATCTGCGGCAATCTGGCGGATAAGGTTACCGGCACATTCGATGTCGTTGTCGCGAATATCGTCGCAGACGTCGTGATTTTGCTCACAAAAGATGCCCCGCGCTTCATGAAACCCGATACCGTCTATATCATGAGCGGCATCATCGATACAAGGGAAGACGATGTTTTGGCGTGCCTCGCGGATAAATTCGAGATCATCGACCGCAAAGAGGAAAAAGGCTGGGCCGCCTTGGCTGCAAAGCTAAAGTAAACATAGCGAAGCGACAAACAAAGTCTTTGGTCAAGTTTTCTTCAGAAAACTTGCGGGTTATCAGGGCAGAGCCCTGATTCGTCGTCCGCAGACGACGAAATCCTTTTGCCTACCCAAAGATCAGGAAGATAGTCAAATCGTCCGGTGGACGATTTGACGTAAGAAACCCTATCAAGGGGTTTCTTAAAAGGCTTGCTCAGCAAGCCTTTAGAAATAGATAAAAGCAAAGAAGATTCGGAGGGATTATCATGACAGCAGAATTCCACAAGGCAAACCGTCAGCGCCTGTACGCCGAAATGAAAGACGGCAGTACAGCCGTGTTCTTTTCCGGCAGCGCACCGCGCCAGAGTGCCGATGCGTACTATACATTCTTCACAAACCGCAATTTCCTGTATTTAACGGGCATTAAATTCGCGGGGCTCGTGTTGGTCGCCACAAAAATCGGCAGCAATGTGCAGGAATCCATCTATATCCTCCCGCCGGATCTCATGAAAGAGCGCTGGACGGGCCGCAGACCGAAAGCCGATGAAGTTATGACGCAGTCCGGAATCACGGATATCCGCTTCGTTGAGAACTTTGAAAACGATATCCACCGTGTTTTGAACAGCGGCAACGTGCAGCGCGTCTACCTCGACCTCTACCGCCATACGCCGGACGAGGGCTTAGATGAAGCCCACCGCTTCGCGCAGACCATTAAGACCGGCTACCCGTTCCTCACGGTTGAAAATATCCTGCCTATCTTAAAGCGCCTGCGTACCCTGAAGGCTCCGTGCGAGATTGACGCCATGCGTCGTGCCATGACCGTTACGCGCGAAGGCATTCTGCGCATGATGCGCGCTTCGCACCCCGGCATGTATGAGTACGAGTATAAAGCCGAGTTCGACTACGCCCTCACCAGCGCCGGCGTGCTTGAGCCCGCGTTCCACTCCATCATTTCCGCCGGCGAAAACAACTTCTGCATCCATTACGACAGCTACATGGGACAAGCCAAAGACGGTGATATGATCTTGAATGACGTTGGCGCGCAGTGGGACGGCGAATGCAACGATGTTTCCCGTGGCTGGCCGTGCAACGGCAAATACTCGAAAGAGCAGCGCATGCTGTATGCGTGTGCCCTCAATACGTCGAACTACATGTTCTCCATCATCAAGCCCGGTATGCTCATGGACGATGTGGATAAGACCGCCCGCCGCTATTGCTGTGAGCAGCTGAAAAAGATCGGTCTGCTGTCCTCTTACGATGAGATTGGCAAATACATGTGGCACGGCGGTGCGCACCATGTCGGCTACGACGTGCACGATGTTGTCGATGCACTCGGCAAGCCTATCGCGCCGAACATGGTCTTCTGCGTTGATATCGGCATTTACGCCGAAGAGCTCGGCATCGGCTTCCGCGTGGAGGATAACTGCCTTGTCACGCCGACCGGCGCAGAGAATCTCTCTGCGTCCGTGCCGCGCACCATCGAAGACATCGAGGCCGTCATGGCAAAATAACGGGAGAAATTTTAATGAAGCTCATTTTACCCGAGCAGATTACGGAAGCGCAGTATAAAGCGTATCTTGCGGATTGGGGTGCAGAGCGCATCGTGCCGAGCGAGCGCCGCAAGGGCTACGCCAAAATGCAGCTTGCGCTCGCGTTGCCTATCGCACACGCCATAGGTTTGCAGAAGGCGCTCATCACCTGCGCAGACGATTTTGAAAGAAAGAAGTGAAAAACATGACAAATTTTAGCAAGCTCGTTTTGAAAATGACGGAGTACGAGGGCGGCTGTGTCGAGCGCGTCAACCACTTTTTGAAGGTGTTCGCGTTCGCAAAGACCATCGCGGAGGGCGAAGACGTGGACGATGCGACAAAAGAAATTTTGGAAGCCGCCGCCATTACGCACGACATCGGCATCCGTGTGTGCTTTGAAAAATACGGTAACTGCAACGGCCCTCACCAGGAGGTGGAAGGCCCGCCCATCGCACTCGAAATGTTGCCCGCGTGCGGTTATACCCATGGGCAGACGGAGCGCATCTGCTATCTCATCGGCCACCACCACACGTACACGAACATCAACGGCATCGATTATCAGATTTTGGTTGAAGCCGATTTCCTCGTAAACATTTTCGAGAGCGGCATGACCCATGAAGCCGCCGAAAAGGTGTACGAGAACATCTTCCGCACAAAGACCGGCAAGCAGCTTTTAAAAGACCTGTTCTTGTAAATTGCACATAAAATCAAAAATTAGAATATTGACATTTATGAGAAATAACCTTACAATTAACATTGCAAGGTTATTTTTTACTTGTCAAATTTTTAAGGAGTTGTGATATATGGCAAGAAATTTCATGTGCACCAAAACAGACCCGGTCGTCGAGACCAAAGCCGGTAAGCTGCGTGGTTTTCAGCTTGACGGCACATATGCGTTCCACGGCGTAAAATACGCCGATGCAAAGCGTTTCCACCAGCCGACCCCGGTAGAGCCGTGGGAGGGCATCAAAAACGCGCTGGCTTACGGCTACGTGTGCCCCATGCTGCAGCAGGATCAGCCCAGCAATGAGCTGATGGTGCCGCACCGCTATTGGCCGCTCGATGAGAACTGCCAGTACCTCAATATCTGGACGCAGCATCTTGACCCGAACGCCAAAAAGCCCGTGCTCGTTTGGCTGCACGGCGGCGGATTCGCGGCGGGATCCTCCATTGAGCACATCGCCTACGAGGGCGAAAACATGAGCAAATACGGCGATGTCGTCGTCATTTCACTCAACCACCGTCTCAATATCCTCGGCTATCTCGATCTTTCCCCGTTCGGCGAGGAATATAAGAATTCCGGCAACGCCGGCAACGCCGATATGGTCGCAGCTTTGCAGTGGATTCACGAAAATATTGCAAACTTCGGCGGAGACCCGGAAAACGTCACGCTGTTCGGCCAGTCCGGCGGCGGTATGAAGGTCTGGACGCTGATGCAGACCCCTGCGGCGGACGGCCTGTTCCATAAGGGCGTCGTGCAGAGCGGCTGCATCGATCACTTCGTCTCCGGCAATTCCGCGGAGCAGAACGGCAAAGCCATCGTCACGTCGCTTCTGGCAGAATTGAAGCTCGATGATGTCAAAGCACTGGAGACCATCCCGTATGCACAGCTCGCGGCGGCGTACAACAAGGTCGCGCCGGAGGTCGCAAAGACGGGCGCATACGTCGGCGGCAACCCGCTCGCAAACGATTGGTACCTCGGCGATCCGCTCGAGGTCGGTTTCACGGAGCACGCAAAGACCATCCCGGTCATGGTTGGCACCGTGCTCGGCGAGTTCTCGTTCATGCCGGCATTAAGCGAAGAGGAAAAGGCCGATGCTGCACTCATCGATTCTATGATCGAAAAACGCTATGGCGCAGAGGGCAAAAAGCTCAAGGAGATGTTCGCCAAGGTTTACCCGGATAAGGACGTCAGCGACGTGCTGTTCATGGATTCCATCTTCCGCGCGCCGTCTACCGATTTCATCTTGAAAAAAGCACAGCACCCGGAAAGCGGCACGTATTCGTATATGATGACCTACACCTTCCCGTATGACGGTGGGCATATCGCATGGCATTGCAGCGAGATCCCGTTTGTGTTCCATAACACGAGCCTCGTCGCCGCGTATAACGAGCCCGGCGTGACCGACTTGCTCGAAAAGCAGATGTGCGACGCGTGGCTCAACTTCGCGCGTGACGGCAAACCGTCCAGCGAAGATTTGCCGGAGTGGCCGGCTTGCACCGCAGACGACGAAGCGACCATGATTTTCGACAAAAAGTGTGAGGTCAGACATAATTACGACCATGAGCTTGTTGCGCTGCATAAAAAATTGGCCCCCTCGCCGTGGAGCCATAACGATGACGAGGAAGAGCAGCAGATCCAGCACTAAGCGCTTCGCATTTGCCTGTGAAAGCGAACGAATAAAAGCTTTGATTTAAACTTTCTTCGAGAAAACTTGAGGGGACTTGGGGCGCTGCCCCAAGTCCCCTCTGCCTTTGAAAAGGCGGGCGAAATTTTTAGTGTCGCTACGCTATGTTCCCCGCAAGCTTCTTTTTTTGCGCAACAAAAAAGCCGAACACAACTTCTGTGCTCGGCTCATTTTGCATTAAATTAAATTACAGGTTAGCCTTCAGCCATGCAATGTCTTCAGCAAGGCAAGCTACGCGATCCTGCGGGTCGTTGTAGCTGGCTTCACGCTCAACAACGTAAATGACGTTGTCGCACTGTGCGTCGGCAGCTGCCTTAACAGCCTTCCAGTCCACAATGCCCTGGCCCTGCGGCACGTTCAGCTTGTCGTGCTCTTCCTTCATCTTGAGGAACTCCGGCGGGAAGATCGGCTTGCCGTCAGCGTCTTTCTCAAACTTGAAGCGCGGGGTGGTGTCGTGGCGGGACTGCGGCTTGTTTGCGCCGATAACGCCGCCGTTTTCCTTAATGTGGATACTTGCAATGCGGCCTGCGTGGCTGTTGATGAAGTCTACCGGGTTTACGCCTGCTGCGCTGCACCAACCGCAGTCAAGCTGGAAAGCCGTAACTTCCGGGTCACATGCATCGATGAGCCAGTCATAAAGATACTTGCCTTCGTCCACATAGAACTCGTCGGTGTGGTTGTGGTAGCCGATCTTGATGCCGTACTGCTTCGCAATGTTGCCGAGGCGGTTGAGTTCTGCTGCAACTTCTTCAGCTTCTGCCTTGTTGCAGAAATTTGTCATCGGGCAGATGACGAGCTTTGCACCCAGCTCTGCAAAGTAGGGGAGAACGCCTTCAATCTGATCCAGACCAACGTGAGCGGAATCGACCTTCAAATTGTTCTCTGCGAGAACCTTCTTCATTTCTTCAACCGGCACTTCCGTGAAGTCCGCAGTGAACTCTGCACCTGCAAAACCAAGCTTTGCAATGGTCTTCAGCTTCTCAATCGGGCTAATCGGCTCGGAAACCAGGGAATAAACCTGAACATTGATATTTTCCATGGGAAAAACCACCTTTCTGAAAATTATAACGTTTGCGGAAACTCCGCCTCAAAAAATGTGCGGCGACACGAAATGCCGCCGCACACAAAATGTACTGATTAAAATTAGTCGAAGTAAACAGGCTTGCCGGTTCTGTTGGACTCATAGATCGCATCGAGGATTCTCGTGACGACATAAGCCTGGTCAGCCGTAACAAACAGCTCGCCTTCGCCCTTCAGAGCCTTGACCCAGATCTCAGCTTCCTTGGACTTCGGTGCCGGACCCTGAGAGAAGCCCGGGATGAAACCGCTGACCTTGTTGCCAACCCAAGAAATGGTCGGGTACTCAGCAACAACATGGTTCAGACGGACACGGCCTTCCTTCGTATCGAGGCCGCCCTCGGTACCAGCCAGCATCGTGTAAGCTTCGCCGTTTGCAGCGTAGTCTTCAGCCATGTTGATAGCCCAAGCAGCGCGCAGAACAATCGTAGCGCCGTTCTTCATCTTGATGAAGCCAACAGCGGAGTCTTCAACGTCGTAGGTCTCGTTGTTCCAGGTATCGAACTCACCGCGGTAGTTGACCTGACCCTGATGCTTAGCATCGAGCGTGTGGCCGAGCTTCTCGAAGGAAGTGCCGCAAACATAGTCAACATCGTAGTTGTTCATGAGGAACAGTGTGAGGTCAAGAGCATGCGTACCGATGTCGATCAGCGGACCGCCGCCCTGCTTTGCCTTATCCGTGAATACGCCCCAGGTCGGAACGCCACGGCGGCGGAGGTATGTAGCCTCTGCATAGTAAACATCGCCAAGAACGCCGGAATCGACAACCTTCTTAGCAACCTGGTTCTCCGGGAAGTGACGATACTGATAGCCGATCGTCAGCATCTTGCCGGTTCTGTCTCTTGCTTCAAGCATCTTCTTAGCGTCAGCCGGGGTAGCAGCCATCGGCTTCTCGCACAGAACGTGCTTGCCAGCCTCAAGAGCAGCAACGGTGATCTCGCAGTGTGCAACGTTCGGGGTCAGAACGTGAACAGCGTCGATCGTCGGGTCTGCCAGAAGCTCATGATAATCGGTGTAAACCTTAGCGTCCGGGGTGCCGTACTCTTTAGCGGCCTTTTCTGCTCTCTCAAGAATGAGGTCGCAGAATGCGCACATATCTACGCCTTCCTGCTGGGCCATGCCCGGGAAGTGCTTGCCGTTTGCAATACCGCCGCAGCCGATAAAGCCAACTCTTACATTTGCCATTGGAATTCTCCTCCTAAATTTACGCCGAAGTCCATACGGACTCCTAACGATTTATTTCTGCTTGTATTTTAGACCATTCCAAAGCAAATGTAAAGCCCTTTTTGTGAAAAAAGCGGATTTGCACAAGCTTTTTCTATTTTGCTTGTATCATTTGCATAAAAACTTTTGCTTTGTTGCCTGCGCGTCCAAAAATCAGCCGTGCATTTCATAAAAAAGAGCAAAAAAAGAGGCACACCGCAAAAAATACGGTGTGCCCTAAAGTATTCTTACAACATTCTGCTTATAAAAACACAGTTAAAACCGTGTAAAACACGTATGCCGATTTGATATAGCGCTACGCAAAGCAGAAAAATCAGTACTGTCTGCCCCAGTAGACCATGTGCTTTGCCGGCTTGCCGCAGCAAACGCAAACATCAGAGAGGTGCTCTTCCTTAAACGGAATGCAACGGGACTTCACGCCACCGGTCGCGTCCTTCAGCTTGTCCTCGCACGCGCTGTCGCCGCACCACATGGCCTTGATGAAGCCGGGCTTGTTTTCCGCAATGTCGAGGAACTCCTCATACGTCGTCGCCGTGAAGGTCTTCTCTTCAAGGTTCTTCAGCGCACGCTCGTAAAGACCGTCATGCACAGCCTGCAGTGCCTTTTCAATCTCGCCCTCAAGGTTATCGAGCGAAACGAAAATCTTCTCTCTCGTGTCGCGGCGGACGAGCACGCACTGGTTCTGCTCAATATCCTTCGGACCGATCTCCAAACGCAGCGGCACACCCTGCATCTCATACTGGCTGAACTTCCAGCCGGGGGAGTTGTCGGTGTCGTCCAGCTTCACGCGGAACTTCGTCTTCAGGGATTCATACAGCGCGTTTGCCTTGTCGAGCACGCCGGGCTTATGCTGTGCAATCGGGATGATTGCCAGCTGGATCGGCGCGACCTTCGGCGGCAGTACAAGACCGTTGTCGTCGCCGTGTACCATGATGATGGCGCCGATCATGCGGGTGGAAACGCCCCAGGAGGTCTGGTGCGGGTGCTGCAGGGTATTGTCGCGTCCCGTGAACGTAATGCCGAAGTTCTTTGCCCAGCCGTCGCCGAAGTAGTGGCTCGTGCCGCCCTGCAAAGCAACGCCGTTGTGCATCATCGGCTCAATGGTGTAGGTCGCCACAGCGCCCGCAAACTTTTCTTTCTCGGTCTTCTGGCCGGTCACAGCCGGAATGGCGAGCACGTTCTTGTAGAACTCCTCGTAGGTGTGCAGCATGCGCATGGTCTCTTCCATGGCCTCTTCTGCGGTTTCGTGCATGGTGTGGCCTTCCTGCCACAGGAACTCGGAGGAGCGCAGGAACGGACGCGTCGTTTTCTCCCAGCGCACAACGGAGCACCACTGGTTGTAGAGCTTCGGCAGGTCGCGGTAAGAGTTGATGATCTTCTGGTAATGCTCGCAGAAGAGAATCTCACTCGTCGGGCGTACGCACAGGCGCTCACTCAGCTTCTCGCTGCCGCCTTCCGTTACCCAGGCCACTTCAGGCGCAAAGCCCTTTACGTGGTCTTTTTCCTTCTGCAGGAGGGATTCCGGGATGAACAGCGGCATGTAAACGTTCTGGTGACCCGTCGCCTTAAAGCGGTCGTCCAGTTCATGCTGAATGTTTTCCCAGATCGCGTAGCCGTACGGCTCGATGATCATGCAGCCTTTTACGCTGGAGTAATCCATCAGCTCGGCTTTTTTAACAATATCGGTGTACCATTTGGAAAAGTCAACGTCCATGGAAGTGATGTCGTTGACCATCTTCTTCTGATTCGCCAAGAAATTCAGTCCTTTCACGATTCGTGCGGCAAACGCTGTGCCGCCGGGCCCAAAGCGGGCATATTGTTTCTTATTATACAGGGAATTTTCCTGAAAAGCAAGAGCGGCAGCCATCTTTATGCGGGCCGCCTAAGATTTTATTTAAAAAAACAGAAAAGAAGGTTCGTTTCTTCTTTCCTTGTACTATTCGGTGCAATTTGTACCAAAGGTACTTATACATAAATAATTAAAAGTTAGCTTAAGCTAATTTACAGAAACAGAGTACCAACAAAACAGCTGTCCATCGGAATAAATTAAATCAGCGAAAAAAACACCGGGAACAGCCAGAAAGCCGCTCCCGGTGTTTTCATATCGTTTTGCACAAGGCGAAAAATTTCACGCAGAGCGCAAAAATTACTGACCCTGATGTTCTTCGATGAACTGAACGATTTCGCCAACCGTCTTGAGGTTTTCAACTTCCGTATCCGGAATTTCTACGTTGAAAGCATCTTCGATGGACATGACAAGATCAACAACAGCAAGGGAATCTGCGTCCAGATCCTCAACCAGGTTGGAATCCTCGGTGATCTCGGAGGGATCTACGCTGAGCTCCTCAGCAATAATATCGATAACTTTCTCCAGAACCATTTAATTTTCCTCCTATCGTGTAGTATTTGTCAAGTACTGCACCGTCTGCCGTATGGACAAAACGCCGCAGGCATGATACAATCGGGGTGTACTTCACATACATTGTATGGATGCACGGCTTATTTGTCAATAGCAATTCCGCATTCCGTGCTAAATTTTTCTGTTTTTAAAGGAGAGCCTTAAAATGCAGCTTCGCCGTTTTGCCGTCATCGGGCACCCCATCGGGCACACGATGTCGCCGTTTATCCATGATCGCCTTTTCTCCCTCACAGGCCATAAGCCGGAATATTCCGTGCTGGATGTACCGTCCCTTACACAGGCGCTGCCTGCATTGCGCACGCTCGACGGCTTCAATATCACCATCCCCCACAAAAGCGACATCATTCCCCTGCTTGACGGTATCGATGAAAAAGCGAAGCTTTTCGGATCCGTCAACACCGTGCGTGTCGAAGGCGGCAAAATGACCGGCTACACAACGGACGGTGTCGGCTGCAAAAAGGCCCTTGCGCGCTATGGGCTCGATTTTAACGGCGAGCTTCTTCTGCTCGGCCGCGGCGGCGCGGCGCGTGCCATCGCATTTGAAGCCGTGCTCACGGCCGATGCACCGCATCTTGATATCGTCTGCCGCGAAAGCTCGCTCGAAAAAGCACAGGTGCTCGGCGATGAACTCGCGGAGCTCTGCCGCACGCGCAGCAAAACCGGCGTGTTCCGCGTGCTGTCTTATGACGAGCTCGCAAAGGAAACCGGGCACTACGATCTCGTGCTCAACACCACAAGCCTCGGTATGTACCCCAAAACCGGTGTCAGTGCTGTCGGGGAAGACGTGCTCTCCCGCTGCAAAGCCGCGTTCGACGCCGTCTATAACCCCGGCAAAACCAAATTTTTAAAGCTTGCCGCAAGCTGCGGACTCAAAACTGTCGGCGGCATGGGCATGCTCGTCTGTCAGGCGGTCGCCGCGCACGAGCTCTGGTACGGCGCGTCGTTTAAGGACAGCGATATCGAACAGCTCATCTGCGATGCGGAAGCGGAAACGGCACGGCTTTTCCGCGCATAACGAACCGAAAGAAACGGGGAACGGGAAATGGACAAAAAAGTAAAAGGTGAAATCATAAAATCGGGCAATATTGTTTTAAGCGGCTTCATGGGCAGCGGCAAGACCACGGTCGGCCGTCGCTTGGCCGCCGCGCTCGATATGCAGTTTGTCGATATGGACTTGTACATAGAAAAGAAGACCGGCATGACGGTCAAGGAGATTTTCGCAGAATACGGCGAGCTGCATTTTCGCGCGCTCGAGACCGAGACCGTAAAGGAGCTTGCGCAAAGTAATCATTTCGTCATCGCCACGGGCGGCGGCACGCTGATGCAGCCGCAGAACGTAGAGGGCTTCCATCAAGGCGGCGGTACCATCTATTATCTCGACGTACCGCTGGCCGCCTTGCAGGAGCGCCTCAAAAACGATAAACGCCGCCCGCTTCTGCAGACGCCGGACCGCCGCGCGGTGATTGAGCGCCTTTTAAACGAGCGCCGCCCGAAATACCTCGCAAGCGCGGACGTCATCGTCGACGCCGGCGCGCCCACGGTTGTCGTTGTAGAGCGCATTTGCGCCCTGCGCGGCGAGCCTATTGAAAAAGCGAAGCGCAAAAAGCCGGGAAATACCTCCGAAAAGGAGCGGCCTCAAAAGAAGCGCTTCCGCAGAAGAAGACGCAAAAAAGAAACTTCTCCCGGGACACCGCAAGAAAACTCTTGACAAAGCGCCCGCGCGGCGGTATGATTTTAACACGGCGATGCAGGATAGATAAAGCAAACCTGCAAATCGCAAAGCAAGAGTCACATATAGGATGGTTCAAACTATGCAGTCCGTTTTATTCACAAGACGATTTACAAAGTATTTTAGCGCACGATTTTATACCGTGTGCTTTTCGTCGTATGTGAATATACCGGGCAACGCTTGAAAACGCGCGGAAAATTTCTGCGCGGAGGAATTTGAAGTATTCTGAGCAGTATAAAACCAAGCGGAGCCAATGGGCTTCGCTTTTTTTGTGCCGAGAGCGGCAGCGGGGCACGGCTCCTATAAAAGAAAGGTAAGGGAAAAAACATGATCATCGTACTCAAAGCCAACCGCAGTGAAGAACAGGTCAAAAACTTCATTTCGAATCTCACCGACCGTTATGACGTCAGTGTTAACACATGGGTCGGCACACATTCCACCGTGCTCGGCCTTATCGGCGATACCGCTGCGGTAGACAGCGAGTACATCGCCGCACAGGATATTGTAGAAAGCGTCAAGCGCGTGCAGGAGCCGTATAAAAAAGCAAACCGTAAGTTCCATCCGGAAGATACGGTCATCAAGCTTCCTACCGGTCAGGTGATCGGCGACGGTTCCCTTGCGCTCATCGCGGGTCCGTGCTCCGTCGAAAGCGAAGCGCAGATCTGCTGTGTCGCAGAGCGCGTCAAGGCCGCAGGCGCTACGTTCCTGCGCGGCGGCGCATTCAAGCCCCGCACCTCGCCGTATGCGTTCCAGGGCCTTAAGGCAGAGGGCCTCGAGCTCCTCAAAAAAGCCAAGGAAAGAACCGGCCTGCCCATCGTCACCGAGATTATGAGCATCGGCCACCTCGACCTCTTTGAGGACGTCGATGTCATTCAGGTTGGCGCAAGAAACATGCAGAACTTCGAGCTTTTAAAGGAGCTGGGTCACGTGCATAAGCCGATTCTTTTAAAGCGCGGCCTTGCCAACACCATCGAAGAACTTCTCATGAGCGCCGAGTATATCATGGCGGGCGGCAACGAGCAGGTCATCCTGTGCGAGCGCGGCATCCGCACGTATGAGATATTCACCCGCAATACGCTCGATATTTCCGCCGTGCCGATCTTAAAGCGCCTTTCCCACTTGCCCGTCATCGTAGACCCCAGCCACGCCAGCGGCATCAACTGGCTTGTCGAGCCGCTTGCCATGGCAGCGGCAGCCGTCGGCGCAGACGGCCTCATCATTGAGGTGCATAATGACCCCAGCCGCGCCCTGTGCGACGGCGCACAGTCCCTCACGCCGGATCAGTTCGACGTGCTCGCAAAGAAAGTGCAGAAGGTCACCGAAACGGTGAAGAGCCTGTAAAAATTTACCCGAAAGGGAGAACGATATGCAAATCGCAATCATTGGTCTGGGTCTCATCGGCGGTTCGCTCGCAAAGGCCCTCAAAGAAAATACAGAGCACACCGTCATCGGCTTTGACCGTGACGAAAATACCCTGCTCGACGCACTTTCCCTCGGCGCCATCGATTCCGTCGGCAGCACGTCATTGCTCGAAAACGCGGACGTCGTGTACGTCTGTCTGTATCCCGCAGATGTCGTGCGCTTCGTCGAGGAAAACGCACCGCATTTTAAAGAAGGCTGCATTGTCACGGATGTGTGCGGCATCAAAAATCAGGTCTGCGGCAAATTAACGGAGATTGCCAAAAATTACCCGTTCGTTTACGTCGGCGGCCACCCCATGGCGGGCAAGGAGCGCAGCGGGTTCGATGCCAGTGAGGCAAGCCTCTTTTATAACGCTTCCTATATTCTCGTGCCCGGCGAAGCTCCGCAAAGCGCCACAGATACCCTTGTATCGCTCGCAAAAAGCATGGGCTTTGGCACCATCAAATACTGCACGCAGCAAAAGCACGACCGTATGATCGCCTATACGTCCCAGATTCCGCACGTTTTGGCGTGCGCTTATGTCATGAGCCCGCGCTGCGATGAGCACAGCGGCTTTTCCGCCGGCAGCTACCGCGACGTTTCGCGCGTGGCGCGCATCAATGCGGAGCTGTGGGCAGACCTTTTCCTTGCAAACCGTGAGGAATTAGCGGACGAGACGGAAGAACTCGTGCGCAATATAGAACGTATACGCGCTGCGGTGGCGAAAAACGATCGGGCAGAGCTCGTGGCGCTGCTTTCCTCCGCACGTGAAAAAAAGGAGAAATTCGGATAATGGTGATCGAAATTAAAACAGATAAACCGTATGAAGTTATTGTGGAAGACGGCGTTTTGGACCGCGCGGGCGAAAAAATCGCCTCGCTCGTCCGCCCCGGCAGCCGCGCCATGATTGTCAGCGAGACAAACGTCTTCCCGATATACGGCGAGCGTCTAAAAGCTTCGCTTGAAAAAGCGGGTATCCACACGGCGGAGTTCGTCTTTGAAGCCGGCGAGCCGCAAAAGCAGCTTTCCACCGTCATGCAGATTTACGAAGCGCTTGCGGAAAACGATTTCACGCGCAGTGACATCATTGTCACGCTCGGCGGCGGCGTAGCAGGCGATATGGGTGGCTTCGCGGCGGCAACGTTCCTGCGCGGCATTGATTTCGTGCAGGTGCCCACGTCCCTTTTGGCGCAGGTAGATGCCAGTGTCGGCGGCAAAACGGGTGTCGATTTGCCGTTCGGTAAAAACCTCGTCGGCGCGTTCCATCAGCCGCGCCTCGTCCTCGCCGATCCCAAAACGCTCTCCACGCTGCCCGATGCCTATTTCACGGACGGCATGGGTGAGGTCATCAAATACGGCTGCATCGCAGACGCCGCGCTGTTCGATAAATTGGAGCAGGGACAAGTCATCGACCATTTGGAGGAAACCATCTGCCGCTGCGTGCTGTGCAAAAAGCACTTTGTCGAGGAAGACACGAACGACAAAGGCCGGCGTATGATTTTAAACTTCGGCCACACATTCGGCCACGCGCTCGAAAAGCTTACGGGCTTCTCGTCGCTTTCGCACGGCCTTGCCGTCGGCATCGGTATGGTCATGGCGGGTGAAGTGGGTGAAAGCCTCGGTGTCACGGAAAAAGGCACCGCTGCGCGTATCCGCCGCGTGCTGGAAAGCTATGGCATGCCCACCGAGTCTGCGTTTGATTTCGCCAAAGTTGTGGAAGCAACCGCGCTCGATAAAAAAAGCTTTGGCAAAACGCTCAACCTGATCCTCTTAAAGCAGATCGGCGAAAGCGTTATTCACCCGGTGGACAGGAACTACCTCGTACTGCGCTATAAACTCGCCGCCGAGCAGAACCGTCGCAGAAAATTGAATTGATTTTTAGGAAGGCAGCATCATTCTCATCGTGCTGCCTTATGTCAAATATAGAGAGATAAATTTATGTAGAAACAAGGTGATACTATGGCAGAGGTGACCTACCGCCCCGCCCACGTTAAGGGCGAAGTGCGCATTCCCCCAAGCAAAAGTGCCGCGCACCGCGCATTGCTTTCGGCGGCGCTGTGCAAAACGCCGTGCCGTGTCGGGCCCATTGACCACAGCGCGGACATGGAAGCTACATTAAACGGCGTGTGCGCCATGGGCGGCACGGTGAAAGCGGAAGAAAACGGCGTGCTGTGCATCGCGCCGGGCACGGCGCCCCAAAGCGTCACGGTCGATTGCGGCGAATCCGGTTCCACGCTGCGCTTTCTCATCCCCGTTTTCGCCGCCCTCGGCATCGAAGCGATGTTTGTCGGTCGCGGTCGGCTTCCCGAGCGCCCTATCGGCGTTTACACAGACCTTCTGCCGCAGCACGGCGTAACGGTCGAGACTGCCGGCGGTCTGCCGTTTCACATCACGGGCAAGCTTCAAAGCGGCGATTTCCGCGTGCCGGGCAACATCAGTTCTCAGTTTATAACCGGTTTATTATTCGCTTTGCCGCTGCTCAAAAAGGATTCCACCGTCACGCTGACCACCCCGCTCGAATCCAAAGGCTATATCGATTTGACGATAGAGGTGCTTGCAGGCTTCGGTGTTAAAATTGAGGAGACCGAGACCGGCTGGCACATCTCCGGCGGGCAGACGTACCGCGCAGAGCACTATACCGTCGAGGGTGATTGGTCGCAGGCCGCGTTTTTTCTCTCGGAAGCCGCTGTCTCCGGCGGCCCTATCCGCCTGCTCGGCCTTTCCGAAACCTCTTTGCAAGGCGATAAAGCCTGCGTCCATCTCTGGCGGCAGTTCGGGCTTTCTGTCACCGAAGAAAACGGCGTTTATGTTGCCGAAAACAAAAATACAGATAAGCCCTACCGCGGCCTGCACGGCATCGCGATTAACGCCGCGCAAATTCCCGATATGGTGCCTGCGCTCGCCGTCACGGCTGCGTTCGCGGAGGGCGAGACCGTCATTTCCCATGCGGAGCGATTGCACTTAAAGGAGTGTGACCGTCTGCTTGCCATGGAAGCGGCGCTCAAAAACCTCGGTGCAGACATTAAAGCCGTGCCGGATGGCCTTATCATTCACGGCAAGCCCGCGCTTACGGGTGGCAAAGCCGAGGGCATGAACGACCACCGCGTCGTCATGGCGCTCGCTGCCGCCGGTTGTGCGTGCACAGTCACCGTCACGGACGCGGAAAGCATCAAAAAATCCTACCCCGGATTTTTCCGGGATCATAAACATTTAGGAGGGATCGCCGATGGCATCGACCTGGGGTGAAAACATCAAGCTGTCCATTTTCGGCGGCAGCCATACGGAAGCAATCGGCGTAGTGCTCGATAATCTCCCGCCGAATGAAAAAATAGACATGGAAAAAATTCGCGTGCAGATGGCGCGCCGTGCGCCGGGCAAGGACAAGACCGCCACCACGCGCCTTGAGGCCGATGAGCCGCAGGTGCTCTCGGGCCTCTTCAACGGCGTCACAACAGGCGCGCCGCTCGCGGCTATCATCGCGAACACCAATACGCGTTCGAAGGATTATTCCGATTTAAAAATTCACCCGCGTCCCGGCCATGCCGATTACACCGCGTCTGTCCGCTACAACGGCGCAAACGACATTCGCGGCGGCGGGCATTTTTCGGGTCGTCTCACCGCATGCCTCGTGTTCGCAGGCGCCGTCTGCCGCCAGATATTAGAGCGCCGCGGCATCACGATCGGTGCGCACGCTTATGCGGTCGGCAGCGCAAAAGATACCCCGTTCGATCCCGTAAACGTCTCAAAAGACGACTTAAATGCCTTGAATACCCGCTTTTTTGCGGTCAATTCCCCCAAGGCCGAAGAAAAAATGCGCGCCGAGATCGAAGCCGCGCGATTAGACGCAGACAGCATCGGCGGCATCATCGAGTGCGCCGCAGTCGGTGTCCCGGCAGGCATCGGCAGTCCTATGTTCGGCGGCATCGAAAACGTCTTTGCATCGATTTTATACGGCATCCCCGCCGTCAAAGGCGTGGAGTTCGGCGCGGGCTTTGATGTTGCCTGTATGCGCGGCAGCGAAAATAACGACGCATTTTACTACGACGAAAATGGTCTCGTCCGCACGAAAACGAACAACGCGGGCGGCATTTTGGGCGGCATCACAACGGGCATGCCGATTCTATTCCGCATTGCCGTCAAGCCCACGCCGTCCATCGGCCGTGAACAGCACACGGTCGATCTCACCACGAAAACAAACGCCGATTTAACCATCCACGGCCGCCACGACCCGTGTATCGTCCCGCGCGCCATCCCTGTGGCGGAAGCTGCGGCAGCCTTGGCGCTGATGGACTTGCTGCGTTAAAGAGAATAGAAAGGAGCGAGCAAAATGAGAGAAAATAAGTCCTTTGATGAACTGCTTTTGCCGGTTCGCAACGATATAGACCGCATTGATAAAGAGCTTTTAAAGCTTTTCACGGAGCGCATGCAGTGCGCGGAGCGCGTCGCGGAGATCAAGCGCAAGGCGGGCATTCCCGTCTTAAATGCCGCCCGCGAGCAGGTCATTTTAGACCGCGTTAAAAAAGAAGCCGGTGAGTACGGCGACAGCGCCGTCGCGCTTTACAGCGCCATCATGAGCATCAGTCGCGCCCGCCAGCACAATATGCTGAAAAGCGGCGGGGTATTGCGCGACCTCGAGCAAAATTCCCCAAAGACATTAAAAGCCGACCCGCGTGTCATTTGTCAGGGTGCGGCGGGCGCGTTTTCCCACAGCGCCGCCCTGCGCCTGTTTCCGGGGCAGAAGCCGATCTTTTTGCCCGGCTTCCGCGATGTTTTTGAAGCTGTCCATAACGGCGCGGGCGATTACGGCGTGGTGCCGGTCGAAAATTCCGATGCCGGCAGTGTCTCTGAGGTCTATGACCTCATCATGAAGCACCGCATGTTCATCGTCGGTGCGGCGGACATCCCCGTGCGCCACTGCCTGTGCCGCGCAAAGGGGACGGGTGCGGTCAAAAAGGTGCTCTCGAAGCACGAGGCCCTCGTGCAGTGCAGTGCGTATCTCGCGGCACACGACATCGAGACCGAAGCCTATTCCAACACGGCGGCCGCCGCAAAGTTCATCGCCGAAACCCGTCCCGAGGGCGTCGGCGCAGTCTGCTCCGCGCAGGCGGCGGAGGAATACGGCCTCGAAATCATCGCCGCCGATATCCAGAATACCGATAACAACTGCACGCGCTTCATCGTCATTTCGCGTGAAGCCGTTTTGCCCGAAGACGCGGAAAAGATCAGCCTGTGCTTCTCTCTGCCGCACACCCCGGGCTCGCTGTGCCATACGCTGGAGCGTTTCGCTCTGCTCGGCCTGAACCTCACAAAAATCGAATCCCGCCCCATCCCGGAGCGCAATTTCGAGTATGATTTCTACCTCGATTTCACCGGGAATGTTCACGATGTGCAGACACTTGCGCTCATCTGCGCCCTCTCCGACGAGATGCCCCGCTTCTCGTTCCTCGGAAACTACAAAGAAAGCTGAGTTAAAAATGGCAGTTACCTTTATCAAAGTCACGGAAGAAGAACAGATTGAAAAAATAGCCGAGATCGCCGCACCCATCTGGCACGAGACCTACGACTGCATCAACGGCGTTGCGTCCACAGATTACATGATCGAAAAATTCCAGTCCGTCCCGGCCATCCACCGCCAGATGGAAAGCGAGGGCTACGTCTATTATATGATGCTCGACGACGGCGTGCCCGCGGGCTTCATCGGCCTTGTGCCGCACAAAGAGGGCAAAATGTTCCTGAGCAAGCTCTACGTTTCCGCCGCTCATCGCAGCCGCGGCCTGCCGCGCGCCGCGTTCGATTTCATCGAAACGCTCTGTCAGGCGGAAAAGCTCCCCGCAATCTATCTCACCGTCAACAAAAAGAATTTTCACGCCATCGAAGTCTACAAATACTTCGGTTTTCATCAAACGGACGCCGTCGTCACCGACATCGGCAGCGGCTTCGTGATGAACGACTATATCATGCAGAAAGACCTGTAAACGCAAGCTGCAATATGCCAAGCTGTAATTTTATGCCCACCCGTATCCTTGACAAAAAATAAAAACGGAAAACATTGCGAACGGTGTGCAAAAATTTCCCTCGGCCGTTCGCTTTTTCTTTCTTTTTCGGAAAATCTGTGCTATACTAAAAACAACATTTTACCTTGAGTGGGGTATACGCATGAGCGAGAGAAAAGAAGTCTATGTTTTAGGCCACCGCAATCCCGACACCGATTCCATTTGTTCGGCGATTGCCTACGCGGACGTTAAAAATAAAGAAAATGACGGAAATCACTATGTCGCCGCCCGCGCCGGGCAGATCAGCTCCGAGACAAGCTACGTCCTCCAGCGCTTCGGCATGCGCCAGCCGACCTACGTCAACAACATTGGCACCCGCGTGCGCGATATGGAGATCCGCAAAATTCCCGGCATCAACGAGGGCATTTCCATGAAAAAAGCGTGGAGCATGATGGCGGAGATGAACGCCGTCACGCTGCCCATCGTCGATGCAAACAACGTGTTAGACGGCATCATCACCATCAACGACATTGCCACGTCCTACATGGAAAATCAGGACAGCACCATGATTGCAAAGGCCAAAACGCCGTACTGCAACATTTTGGAGACGCTGGAAGCCAAAATGCTCGTCGGCGACCCCGATGCCGTTTTCGAGCACGGCAACGTCGTCATTGCCGTCGCAAACCCGGACGTCATGGAAAACTACATCGAAAAGGACGACATGGTCATCACCGGCAACCGTTACGAATCGCAGCTTTCCGCCATTGAGTCCGGCGCGGGCTGTATTCTCGTCTGCCTCGGCGCAGAGGTCTCCCGCAGCATCCAGAAGCTCGCGCGCGACAATAACTGCGCCGTGCTCACTACGCCGCTTGATACGTACACCGTTGCGCACCGCATCAGCCAATGCATGCCGGTTAAGGCGTTCATGCGCACGAAAGATCTCGTCACGTTCACCCCGAGCGATTACACCGATGCCATTAAAGATACCATGCAGAACACCCGCATTCGCGATTTCCCGGTTATCGATAAAAACGGCAAGTACGTTGGCATGATCTCCCGCCGTAACTTGCTTGGCATCCGCAAGCGCTCCGTCATCTTAGTCGATCACAATGAGCGCAGTCAGGCGGTTGAAAATATCGAAAACGCAGAAATTTTGGAAATCATCGACCACCACCGCATCGGCTCCCTCGAGACGATGGCGCCTGTGTATTTCCGCAACGAGCCCGTCGGCTGCACGGCGACCATCATCTATTCCATTTATAAAGAAAAGGGCTTTAAGGTTCCGCCGCAGATTGCGGGTCTTCTGTGCAGCGCCATTTTGTCCGATACGCTCATGTTCCGTTCGCCTACCTGTACCATGCTGGACCGCGCCGCAGCGGAAGCGCTCAGTGCCATTGCGGGCATCGATTGCCAGAGCTTCGGTATCGAAATGTTTACCGCAGGCAGCAACCTCAAGGATAAGACTCCGGAAGAAATTTTCTATCAGGATTACAAGAAGTTCGAGTTCGGCGACGTCACGTTCGGTGTCGGCCAGATCAACAGCATGAGCGGCTCCGAGCTCGATGAGCTGGAGCGCCGCCTGCGCCCGTACCTCGAAAAGTCCTGCCGCGAGCATGGCCTCTCGATGATGTTCTTCATGCTGACGAATATCATCGAGGAGTCCACGCGCCTCATGTGCTACGGCGAGTCCGCCGATACGCTCGTTGAAGATGCCTTCGGCCGTGCGCCGAAAGCGGGCACCATCTGGCTTAAAGGTGTTGTCTCCCGCAAAAAGCAGCTCATCCCTGCCTTCATCGATGCCATCAGCAAAGAAGCCGGCGGCGGTGTGTGATTTTCCTCGCGTGCCCTCTCCGATTTCGGCTATATGGCCGATTGGACCATCCCGCGGCACGATCGACTGCGTTTCGATATCATGAGCGGCAAAATAAACGAATAATTTGTGAGGAAAGGGTCGGCCCAAAGCGGTCGGCCCTTTTTGCATACAGAAAATTGCGAAAAATAAAAAATAGGACTGGATTTTTTTGAAAAACTGTGTTATAATATTTGCTGTTGAACAGAATATGGGCCCGTAGCTCAGCTGGGAGAGCGCTGCGTTCGCAACGCAGAGGTCAAGGGTTCGAATCCCTCCGGGTCCACCATAAGTCCACCGTAATTCTGATAGAATTACGGTGGACTTTTTCTATGCCCGAAAACCGCTTGGGATTAGGCTTTTCGGTTGTTTCAGCACATAAGTAAACCCCGCGGCAGGGCAATTCTGCGGCGGGGTTTTGTGCGTTTTATGTGGATTGAGGCTTCCTGTACCGTCATAATCGTTAAACGGCTGAGGTAATCGTTAAATTACAGGGATAATCGTTGAATTAGAAGGGAATTAAAAAATCAAAACACGCACAATCTCTGTTCGCATAGTTTCATTTTTTGGGGAAAAACAGCATAACAGGTTGTGTTCGCATGGATTTTTAACCCGTGATTGTCATACTGCGCCTCCGTTATACGCGGAAAATCACCGATTCATACGGGCGCAGATTGGGGCCGGTGTAGCCGCCCTCGCGGTCGTAGGAGGAGAGCAGCACTTCGCCGTTCTGCGGAACGAGCGCGGCGGGGATTTTCGACGGTTCGGCGGAGAAATTGTGGAAAGAAAGCAGAGTTTCGCCGTTATAGCTGCGCTTTAGGGCGAACAGCGTATCGGAGCCGGTTTCCGGGATTTCGAGGTCGCCGCGTGAGAGCGCGGGACTGCTTTTGCGCAGTGCGATGAGCGCTTTGTAGCAGCTGAAAATGGAGTGCGGGTCGTTTTTCTGGCTTTCCGCGTTGATCTTTGTGTAGTTCGGGTTGATGCCGAGCCACGGCTTGCCTGTTGTGAAGCCGGCGTTTTCGGTTGCGTTCCACTGCATCGGCGTGCGGGCGTTGTCGCGGGAGATCATCTGCGCCTCTTTTAAAGCCACATCCGGCGTGTCGCCCGCCAAAATGTGCTGGTGGTAGGTGTTTTTTGCATCAGGGTCGTTGTAATCTTCGATGTACGGGAAGCGCATGTTCGTCATGCCAATCTCTTCACCCTGATACACGAACGGCGTGCCGGGCAGGGAGTGCAGCAGCATCGCGAGCATTTTGGCGGAAACCTCCCAGTATTCCTTGTCGTTGCCATAGAGTGAGACCTGGCGGGGCTTATCGTGGTTGCTGAAAAACCGCGCCCACCAGCCGTTTTCCTTTAAAGCGTCGTAGTCGTTTTGAATATCCTGCTTCATTTTTTTCGGCGACCACGTGTTGATCTCGACGATCGGCGCGACGAACGGGATGGCCATATCGAACTCCTCGCGGTCGGTGTTGACGTAGCGGGCGAGCTCCTCGGCGTCTTTCGACGCCACTTCGCCCACGGTCATGACGTTATATGGCGAGAACACGCGGCGGTTCATGTCGCGGATATAGGCGTGCGTGCCGGGGCGACTGTTGATGAGACTCGAACTGAACGAATAGCCGTCCGGCTGCGGCGGCTCTGCGGAATCCGGGAAATCCTGCGGCTTATCAAGGTAGCTGATGGCGTCCACTCTAAAGCCGTCCACGCCTTTTTTCACCCACCATTCCATCATGGAGAAGATTTCTTCACGCAGCGCGGGGTTTGCCCAGTTAAGGTCGGGCTGCTTTTTGGAGAACAGATGGTAGTAATACTGCCCGCGCCCCGGTACAAATTCCCACGCGCTGCCGCCGAAAACGGAGGCCCAGTTGTTCGGCTCCTTGCCGTTTTTCGGGTCGCGCCAAATGTAGTAGTCGCTTTTTGGGTTATCGCGCGAGGTTTTGGATTCGAGGAACCACGGATGCTCGTCGGAGGAATGGTTTACGACGAGGTCCATAATGACCTTGATGCCGCGCTTGTGGCACTCTGCACACAGCGCGTCCCAATCTTCCATGGTGCCGAACTCGTCCATGATCTCCCGGTACCCGGAGATGTCGTAGCCGTTGTCGTCATTCGGCGAGCGGAACACGGGCGAGAGCCACAGCGCGTTGATGCCGAGCGCCGAAAGGTGGTCAAGGCGGCTTAAAATGCCGGGAATATCGCCGATACCGTCTCCGTTAGAATCCTGAAAGCTGCGCGGGTAGACCTGATACACGATAAGATCCTTCACCCAATCTTTTTTCTGTTCCATACAACTTTACCTCCTGTGCAATATCCATGTATATTGCGCAAAGCGGCCTTTCGGCCAAGTATTTTTACCATTATAACACAGTTTACAAGAATTTGAAAAGTATTTGAGAAAAATAGTGAAAATTGTGCTTTGAAGTATAAAGGGGAAAGCTGGGCGCTTAGCTTCCAAACATGCGTTAAGTTTTCTATACTGCGGTGCTCGTTTGCCGGGGTGAATTCAGAGAAGCCGGTGGTAAAAATGCCAAAACGGTTTTAGTCGCCGAAATGTACACTTATAAGAATATAGGTGTATAGAATGGAGACCTATAAAACAGAGTATAAGCCACAGGACAAAGAATATAGGGTGAAAAGAACGGTGTGCCGGGTGCGACAGCCGTTTTTTCACCTTTTTTTGGATGTTGTAGGGCAGTATAAACAACGTCGGTTTAAAATAAATAGAAACAGTAAACATAATATTGATGAAATTAGAATGAATAGCGGATGAAAACGAAATGTTTGCAATTGAAACTATTGAAAATGCCCATAAATCGCAGATTTATGCGTCTTAAAATATCAAAACGTACAAAAGCATATAAGTACATTAAAATTACATGATTTTAAAATTGGGAACCGATTTCACATTGCTCCCCAAAATGCACTTTTTTTTGTATATGGCATTATAAAAGTAACATTATTAAAAATATTTGGAGAAAATACTGAAAAGTTTTTGAAAACTTATTGACAAATCGTGAACGCAGTGCTATTCTATGTACATGAAAAAACGGGAGCTGAATTAAAATTTGGTTATTTTTCACTTGGCTCTACAGTTTAAAGCTATTTATTAGCGTTGGTCTTCAGCTACGGAGCAATAGACCGATGCTATCGCAGAGCTTGAATGTTCTAAATACCGCCGCTTTCAGCGAAATGCACACATCGCCGTACCGGATGCTAAAAAGGCGAGCGTGTGGGGAAAGGTACATCGGTGAACGGACAAGCGCTGTAAGATAAATAGGGGGTCATGAATTTTGCGAAGCAAAGTTCATGGCGGGATTCCTATAAATTTTGCGATTTGCAGGAATTCAAAACACCGGGGATCACAAAGTGGGGTATGCTTTGTGATCTCAACACATTATGAACCGCAGGTTCACAAAACAAGAGAGGTATTGTATTATGAAGAAAAAGACCTTAGCTGTTCTTCTGTCGGCGGCCATGCTCGTCACCGGCATCCTGAGCGGCTGCGGTGGCGGCGGCAGCACAAGCAGTGCAGCATCCTCCGGCTCCACCGACAGCACCAGCAGCGCCGCGGGTGAGTCTTCTGCTTCCGAATCTACCGGCTCCGGCACGAATGCCGCCGCAGGTCAGGTTACGGCGGTTGGCACGAACCGTGACGAAACTCTGATCGTTGAGACTGCGTCTCCGACCGACACTCCGGGCCAGTTCAACAGCTACATGTCCGGTACGAACATGAACTTCGGTATTCATCAGCTGATGAGCGCACACCTTTGGGAAATGGACACCGTTTCCGGTGAGCAGTTCCCTGAAATTGCAGCCGATATGGGCACCCCGAACGAAGACTTTACCGAATGGACCGTTAAGATCCGCGAAGGCATCAAGTGGTCCGACGGTGAAGACCTGAACGCTGACGACGTTGTCTTCACGTTCAACATGATCAAAGAAAACGACAAGATCGGTGCTTCCGCAGCGACCAACCTCTACATCGATAAGGTTGAGAAGGTTGACGATTACACCGTTAAGTTCACGATGAAGGAATCCTTCCCGCGCTTTACACAGCGTTACGGCATCACCGTATGGGGCACCGATTACCGCATCGTTCCTGAGCACATTTACTCCCAGCAGGCTGATGTTACGACCTTTAAGGACGAGCAGCCGGTTGTAGCAGGCCCGTACACCGTAGAAGACTATGACTCCAACGGCGACTGGATCCTCTACAAGCTCCGTGACGACTGGAAAGAAAGTACGCTTGGCGTTGTAGGCACAGAGCACTACAACTACAGCGAAGATCAGGTTCCGGCAGAATATGTTTGGTTCCGTTATCTTGGCGACTCCTCCTCCAGACAGATGCAGATGGTCAGCAACGAAGTTGATATCCTCTGCGAAGTTACGATGGAAGAGCTGCAGGCAATGCAGAGCTCTAACGACAAGATCAACGCATGGTACAACGAGTTCCCGTATGCAACCATGGACGACCCGGGCGCAAAGGGCCTGGTGTTCTCTCAGGGTCAGGGCGCTCCGTACGACAACCCTGACTTCCGCTGGGCTATCGTTCTGGCACTGGATATCGACCAGATCTCCATGAACATCTTCTCCGGCGCAGGCCGTGCGGCTCCGATTCCGCTGCTCAACAACACCCAGTATCTCCAGGATACATACACCATCCCGATGCAGGAATGGCTTGAGAACTTTGAGCTTGACCTTGGCGATGGCACCACCATTAAGCCGTACGACACCGGCTATGCAAAGCGCATGGCTGAGAAGACCGGCGTAACCGGCACCGACGAAGAGCTCATCGATATGTTCGGCGCAGGCTGGTGGAAGCACGATCCGGAAGCAGCTGAAAAGCTCCTCATCAAAGCCGGCTTTGAGAAGAAGGACGACGGCTGGTACTTCAATGGTTCCAAGTTCACAACTGAAATCAGCTACCTTGCTGATACAGAAGCTCAGTCCGCTCGCGGCGCTCAGGCTGCTTACAACCAGCTGCAGGCGTTCGGCCTCGATTGCACCATTACTTCCAAGAGTACTGCTACTTGGGACGTTGACGGTGGTCAGGGCAACTACCAGATCGGCACTTACTGGCCGTCCGCTGGTATTCTGAAGGACTTCTACTCCGCTATCAGCGGTTGGGACAGCCGTCTGATGAAGCCGCTCGGCGAGACCGGTTCCGGTCAGGGCGCACGTTGGAAGAATGAGAAGGTTGACGAGATCCTTACCGAACTCGCAGGCGTTGATCCGACCAGCGACAAATCCTATGAGCTGCATCAGGAATTCCTGAAGGAAGCTGTTAAGGAAATGCCGGCAATCAACTTCCTCAGCGGTACAAAGTTCGTTCCGACCAACAGCACATATTGGGAAGGCTACCCGAACGCCGAGAACGCATATGACGGTCCGTGGTGGTGGTGGAGCCGCTTCAAGTATGACCTGCCGTTCATTCAGCCGGTTCAGGGCTAATTTGATAGCTTGAATACTTGGAGAGAATCCAATAGCACTAATCTGAAATGATCTGAAGAGGATGAGGGCGTGTGCCGAATACCCATGACCACGTCCGTCATCCTCTTTCTCATTTCCCAGAATATCCTGTTGTAATTTGTCTATAAGATAAGGAAGTGTGGCTGTGAAATTCAAAACATTCTTTTTACAGCGTATCCTTGCGTGGGCGTTGACGATCTTGATCGGCGTTACGTTCATCTTCTTCATCCCGCGTATGTTCCCTTCCGATCCTGTTGAGAACATGATCGCCCAGATGCAATCCCGTTCCGGCAACATGGATCCGGCAGAAATGGAAGCGCTACGTCAACAACTTAGAATTCAATTCGGTCTCGATGGCACTCTTCTTGAGCAGTATGGCTACTTCCTGCTGCATGGCCTTTTACAGTTTGACTTTGGCCCGTCTTTGATGAGCTATCCGGAGCCGGTTACCTCTATTATCGGTCGTAACCTGCCGTACACCCTCGGTTTGTCCCTGACCACCACGCTGCTTGCATGGATCATCGGCAACTTCATCGGTTTGCTTGCAGGTTTCCGTAAGAACAAGACATCCTCTAAAATCCTCGAAGGCATCGCGATCTGCATTTACCCGATCCCGTACTTCCTGGTCGCTCTTGTTCTGCAGATTGTCTTCGCGTTCGTCCTCGGCTGGTTCCCAATCCAGACAACGCTGCTTACCCGCGGCACGTTCGCACAATGGCTCGGTTCGCTTCTGAAAGCGTCTGTTCTGCCGGGCATCTCCATGCTTCTGCTCGGCACAGGCTGGTGGATTATCTCTATGAAGTCCCTTGCCGGCACGACTGCAGAAGAAGACTTCGTTTTATATGCACGTTACCGCGGCATTTCCGAAGCGAAGATCGGTGCGAGCTACGTTTTCCGTAACTCCATCCTGACCCAGATTACGGCTTTGGCCATGAGCCTTGGCGGCGTCTTCGGCGGTTCCATCATGACAGAAATCATCTTCGGTTACCCGGGTGTCGGTACGCTGATCCAAAATGCGATTTTGCAGTCCGATTACAACATGATCCTCGGATGTATCACGATTTCCATCGTGGCGATTTCCACGGCGACGTTGGTTGTTGACCTTATATATCCGTTCATCGACCCGAGAATTCGTTACGGTTGATAAGGAGGGAAGTTGTAATGAAAAAATTTGCAAAATTTTGGAAAGCAGCCAACTTCCGCCTGAAGTTCGGTCTTATCGTGACCCTGATATTCTTTATCATCGGTTTCGTTGTTTACTATGTACCGCACGTGAACCCGTTCACGTTCAATACCTACCCGAATAAGCTGGGTGCTTCCGCAGAACACTGGCTGGGCACTACCAGTATGGGTCAGGACGTTGTGTGGCTGCTGATTGAAGCTATCCACAACTCGCTCGTCATCGGTCTCATCGTGGCATTCCTCGGCACGGTTGTCGGTGTTTTTGTCGGTCTGCTTTCCGGTTTTGCCGGTGGCCTTTTAGACCGCGTGCTGATGATTGTTACGGATACGTTCGTTGTTATTCCGTCTCTGCCGATCCTCATCATGATGACCTCCCTGATGAAGGGCAGCTCCACCACGATCGTGATGGCTCTTGTGCTTGCCATGTTCGCATGGGCTTGGCCGAGCCGCCAGATCCGTTCCATGGCGCTGAGCATTAAAGAGCGCGACTTTATCCACACGGCGAAGTTCTCCGGTGAAAGCACGGTGCAGATCGTTGTGACCGAGATTCTGCCGTATGCGCTGACCTGGTCGCTCTCCAACTTTATGAACGCTACGCTTTCCGCTATCGGTTCCGAGTCGAGCCTTGCTGTTCTGGGTCTTTCCCCCGGCAACCTTGTCTCCCTCGGCAACATGATTCAGTGGGCAAGAAGCTACAACGCAATTTTCAACAAGCAGTATCTCTGGATCGGCGCACCGATCGTTGCAACGGTTATTCTGTTTGTCGGCCTGTTCTTACTCATTACGGGCTATAACGATTACTTATCCATGAAGAGAGGCAGGTAACGAATATGTTAAAAGTCGAAAATCTGTCCACTTCTTACAAGCTCATCGACGGTGACGTTCACGTCCTTAACGACCTGAACTTTGAGATCCACGATAACGAGATATTCGGCATCGCCGGTGAATCCGGCTGCGGCAAGACCACACTGCTGAAGACCCTCTACGATATTATCGAGTTCCCGCTGGAGATCGACAAAGGTAAGGTTATCCTCAGCGGCAAAAAGAATGGACAATCCTTTTCTTATGAATCCGGAAACATTCAGAAGACCTGGTGGAACAACATTTCTTACGTTCCGCAGGCTGCGCAGAGTGTTCTGAACCCGATCGTTCGCCTGAAAAAGCAGTTTTTGGATTCTATCCCGCAGGAAGACCGCAAGAACGAAACGAAAGAGCAGACCCTCGCACGTGTTGCAAAATACCTCGAGGAGCTGAATCTTTCCCCGGATATTTTGGAATCTTATCCGTTCCAGCTTTCCGGTGGTATGCGCCAGCGTGTTATCATCGCGCTTGCGACCTTTATGTCCCCGAATGTCGTGCTTGCCGACGAACCGACCACCGCTCTGGACGTTGTTGTGCAGAAGGGTATTTTGAAGATGCTGATGCGCTTGCAGAAGCAACTCAAGAACACCATGGTCATCGTCAGCCACGATATGGGCGTGCATTATCAGATTACGGACCGCATGGCGATCATGTATTCCGGCAGCATCATCGAGCTTGGCCCGACCGATGCGATCTTTAATGACCCGATCCATCCGTACACGAAGATGCTGGTTGACTCCCTGCCGCGCGTTGGCGATAAGAGCCAGAAGGTCGGCATTCCGGGTCGTCCGCCGGCACTGAAGAACCCGCCTCCGGGATGCCGTTTCGCAGCACGCTGCCCGCATGCTACGGATCGTTGCCGTCAGGAGATTCCGGAGTTCATTGAAGTTAAGCCGGGCCGCTTTGCAGCCTGCCATTTGCTGAAGAAGGAGGGAGAGAAGAATGGCTGATAAATTGCTTGAAATCAAGGGCGTCAGCAAAATCTTCCGCGTAGGCGGTATGATTCGTGGCAAAAAGCTTGTTGCGGTTGACGACGTTACGCTTTCCATCGACAACGATAAGCCGGTCATCCTCTCCGTCGTTGGCGAATCCGGTTGCGGCAAGTCCACACTGTGTAAGATGGTTCTGCGTCTGCACAACCCGGATATGGGTGACATCGTGCTGGACGGCCAATCTTACCGCGATAAGAAAAGCTACAACGCAAAGCAGTTCAAGCTGGAAGTGCAGCCGATTTTCCAGAACCCGTATGAGTCTTTCTCCGCACGTAAGCCGGTAGACTCTTACCTGTTCAACACGGCGCTGCGCCTTGGCATTGCGAAAAATAAAGCAGAAGCTACAAACCTTGTAGATGACGCACTGAAGAGTGTCGGCCTCTCTCTGGCGGTCGTAAAGGGCAAATATCCCACCCAGTTCTCCGGCGGCGAGCTGCAGCGTGTTTCCATTGCACGTGCGCTTATCACCCGTCCGAAGCTGATCATTGCCGACGAACCGGTTGCGGCTATCGATGCTTCCATGAAAATGAACATCGTCAACCTGTTCAAGGAGCTGAAGGATAAGTACAAGGTCTCCTTTATCTACATCACCCATGACCTTTCCACGGCGTACTATGTATCCGATTACATTGCGACGCTGTACCGCGGCTGCCTCATTGAGTACGGCCCGGCCAAGGAGATCATGGACGAGCCTGCACACCCGTACACGGAGCTTTTGATGAGCGCTGTGCCGCGTATCGGCGACAAGTGGGCGGATGACGACATGGCGTTGCCGGATATGGAGTCTAAGGAATATTCCATCACCTACTGCAAGTTCGCACCGCGCTGCCCCTATGCGACGGACGAATGCAGAAAATCGCGCCCGGGCGAAACCTATCTGAACGATGTCAGAAAGGTCATGTGCTTCCACCCGCTGATTCAGCCGAAGAAGTAAAGCCTCCGCGCACAACAAAATAAACAAGCTACACTTGCCAACCCCCTGAAGGCCCATGAAGCCGACGTTTCCTCCGTCATTGCTTTATGGGTATCAGGGGGTCAATTTTTGCTTTGTGAGCGTGCTTTAAAACGGTTGAAAACATGTCGGGATTGTTATAAAAAGCAGGGAAATTCGGCGGAATAAGGATTGAAGTTTGTCGTGAAATACGGTATACTGATTCACAAGCGGCACTGCGGGGTTCGCGGGCCGAATTTTAGAGTTTTGGGGAGAAAATACAATGAAAACGAAGACGCGATTTGCGTGGAAACAATTTCTGAAAAATCTTGCAATCATCGCGATCCCGGTGGCTTTGCAGAACATGCTGACGACAACCGGCAGCATGATCGACACCATGATGATCGCGCCGCTGGGCGAAACGACCGTGGGCGCGGTGGGCCTTTGCGCACAGTTTTCCTCGCTGATGTTTGCGGGCTACTGGGGCTTTTTCGGCGGCGGCATGCTGTTTTTCTCGCAGTATTGGGGCGCGCAGGATGACGACGGCATCGACCATTCCTACGGCCTGACGCTGACCTGCATGATGATCGTGGGGCTTACATTCGGCGCCTTTGCGATTTTTGCGCCGGAAACCGTGATGAAGCTCTATACGGATAAGGAGAACATTCAGGTAATTGGCGCGGAATATCTGCGCATCATCGGCTTCGGTTACCCCGTGCAGGTGTTTTCCATGGCGATGAGCGCTCTGCTGCGTTCTACGGAGCGCGTGCGCATCCCGCTGTTTGCGTCAATCGCCTCGGTGGCATCAAATATTTTTCTTAACTGGGTGTTTATTTACGGAAAGTTCGGCTTGCCGGAGATGGGCGTGCGCGGCGCGGCGCTGGCAACATCCTTGGCGGCGGTTATCAACGTTTTGGTCATTTTGATTTTGGCGCGTGCGCAGAAGTACCCGTATCTGTTCCACTTTAAAAAGCATTTCCGCTGGAATAAGAAGCAGGTGAAAATCTACTTCGTCAAGTGCTTCCCCATCATCTGCAACGAAGTGCTCATCGGCGTGGGCAACATGGTTATCAACGTTGTTTTAGGCAGACAGTCCGAACAGGCCATTGCGGCCATCGCAGTGTTCCGCACGCTGGAGGGCATGGTCATCAGCTTCTTTGCCGGTTTCTCAAATGCGGCTTCCGTTTTGGTCGGCACATGCGTGGGCTCCGGCGAGTTGGACGCAGCCTACGAGCGCGCAAAACGCCTTGTGTTCCTGTGCGGCGGCACGATTTTGTGCGTATGTCTGGTGCTGCTTGGTATCCACAAGCCGCTGCTTTCCGCGATGAGTCTTTCCGGCGAATCGATGGAGATCGGTTCGCACATGCTGATGATTTACTGCGTGGCGGCAGTTATTCGCATGTGCAACTGGGTGCAGAACGATACGTATAGAGCCGCGGGCGACGCGGCGTTCGGCACAATCCGCGAAATTGCGTTTATGTACGCGATGGTGCTGCCGCTGGTGTGCCTGACGGGCCTTGTGTGGAAAGCGCCGTTCCTTATCGTGTTTGCGTGCTGCTATATCGACGAGCCGATCCGTCTCATTTTGATGCAGCGGCACATGTACTCCGGCAAATGGGTGCGCCCCGTTACGCCGCAGGGCATGGAAGCGTTGCCGGCGTTTATGGAAAAGCATGGACATCATAAGAAGGCGGCGTAAACAACTTAAAGACAGCAAAAAGGACTTCCAAAAAGAAGTCCTTTTTTCGTGTGTGTGAAATTTAATGGATGTTCTCTTTGATCCACCTTGCGTCGTCGGCGATGCACTTGTCGTGCTCGTCGTAGAAGCCTTCGCGCTCTACGACCCAGAATGCTTCAAAGTCCTGCTCGTCGAGTGCGTCTTTGATGTCCTGCCAGTTCATGTTGGACTCCGGCGCGCCCATGGGGCACTGTACCTCAAACTGCTTCTTGCCCTCGGGGCTGTTCATGTGCGCGTTGAAGCCGTCCAAAATCTTCTGGCGCTCTTCAAGTGGCATTTCCTTGACGTTGGCAAACGGATTGGCGTGGCCTGCCTCTTCTGCCGCGTGGCGGGAAGCCGGTCTCGGGCCGGGGCCCTGCACCTTGCTGTTTTCCTTTACATGGATGGCGACAAAGCGGTTTTTATAGCGGCGTATGAACGAAGGCGGATAGCAGCCGCCGTTCTGTGCCCAGCCGCAGTCGAGCTGCGAGTAGCACTTTGTGCTGTTGTCAAGCAGGTGCTCAAGCAACGTTTTGCCCTCATCCATGAAGAATTCCTGACTGTGGTTGTGGTAGCCGATCTTGATGCCGTAAGGCTCTGCCATTTCTGCCATTTCGTCGAGCTTGTGCGCGACTTCGACGGCTTCTGCCTTGTTGCAGAACGGCGTGCCTGCCCAGATGACGGCCTTGCCGCCGAGCTCGGCAATCTTTTTGACGATTTCTTCTGTCGGCTCTGCGTGGATGGAGACAACCTCAAGGCCGGTCTCTTTCAGCCATTTTTTGATGTCCTCAATGTCGTTATCGAGGTCGACCGGCAGCAGCTCGACGCCCGTAAAGCCGAGGGACGCGATGGTCTTGAATTTATCGAGCAGCGTGGGCCCGAGGCCGAGATAGCTCGCGATGCCGCCGAAAGAATATGTACCGATATTGACTTTCATGTAAACTTCCCCAATCGTAACAAATTTATGAAAAATAAATTCATATATCAAATAAAATCATACCATATACACAAATAAGCGTCAATCGAAATTATAAGGAGCGATGGAAAATTTGCGGGCTATTTTATGGCGAAATTGTCGGGGACAACGCAATTTTTCGGAAATTTCGGCGTGTCGGCGGTTTCATACCACGCTTTGTAGACCGGGATGAGTTCTGTTAGGGTAATTTTTTCCGGGCGGTCGAGGAAACCAAGTAAATTTGCCATGTGGCCGAGGAGTTGTTCGGGCGTGAAACGCGTGCGCAGAACGCCGATGTCGAGGTCGCGCTCGCGCTTACTTAAACGGCGGCCGTCGCGATTGACGAGCAGGGGAATGTGCCCGTAGTGCGGCGGTGTGTGGCCGAGTGCGTGAAAGAGCTGAATTTGGCAGCCGGTGGAAGGGAGCAAGTCACGCCCGCGGACGACTTCCGTCACGCCCATTAAAGCATCGTCTACGGTGACGGCGAGCTGGTACGCGTGCACGCCATCGCTGCGGCGCACAATGAAATCGCCGAACGTGGACTGAACATTTATATTTTGCGGGCCGCAGTATAGATCTTCAAATGTAACGGTGTCCTCTGGTGCGCGAAAACGCATGCTTGGGCGGCGCGTGCGGCTTTTTTCTTCGGCTTCGGCGGGCGTCAAATTTCGGCATAAACCGGGGTAGCGGAACGTGCCATCGCCCGCATGGGGCGCGGAGACCGCGTGCAGCTCCGCGCGGGTGCAAAAGCATGGGTAAACATCGTTTTTGGCGCGGAGTTCACTTAACGCCGATTCGTATAGCTCGCGGCGTGCGCTTTGGCAGTAAGGGGCATGGGTGCGCTCATGGCCGGGGCCTTCGTCCCAAGTGAGGCCGAGCCATGTTAGATCGTCCATTAAAAGCTCGGCTTTTTCGCGTGTGCAGCGGTCGGGGTCGAGGTCTTCGATGCGCAGGAGCATCTCGCCGTTTTGGCTGCGCACGGAAAGCCACGCAAGAAGCGCGCAGCAGAGGTTGCCAAGGTGCATGCGCCCCGAGGGGCTGGGCGCGAACCGCCCGCGGACAGGGATAGGTTGTGAAGTGGACATACTAAAAACCCTTTCGGAGAAAATTTGAAATTATAAAATCATTTTACCGCAGATTTTGGGCGCGCGCAACGGTTTTGGGACGGAGAAGTGAATTGACAGGTGTGCACCAAACGGGTAAAATGATATAGCAAAGTTTTGCACAGCCCGCGGCAACGGCGGTTAAAAGTTTCGCCCGCCTTTTCAAAGGCGGCGGAATCCAAGGGCAGCGCCCTTGGTCGAGCTCTGCAGAGCTCGAAACTCTTTAGACTTTAGAATAAGAGGACATCAAAATGAACGAAAAAGAAATCTCGGAAATTCGCCGCCGATTCAGGGCGGATAAAAGCAATATCACCCATGTGCGCGGGTGCTACGTCAACGAAAAGCAGGAAATCGTCTCGCAATTCGACCAGCCGCTCTCCCTGCTGCCGCAGGAGGAATGCGAAAATATGCTTTCCGTGCTGCGCCGTACGCTTTCCGGCACGCTCGGCAAAAATCTCATCGAAATGTCGTTTACGACTGCGCAGGTCATTGACAGCGATGAGCACCGGCTGCTGATGGCGCTGCGCGACTCAAAGCTTACCGATGAAGAAGCCGTACAGATGTTTTTTGAGAAGGTCATCGCATCATACAGACCCGAGGGTACGTATCTCATTTTGCTCGCGAACGATACATACGACGTGCCGTACCGCGCAAAGGACGGCGAAACGCTGGAGGACGCCTCGGAGAATATCTATAATTACATTCTGTGTACCGTCTGCCCCGTGAAGCAGACAAAGCCCGTTTTGGGGTACGACGTGCCGGAAAATACGTTCCACAACCGCGACATCGATTGGCTTGTTTCCGCGCCGCAGCTGGGCTTTTTGTTCCCGTCGTTCACCGACCGCAGCGCCGATATTTACAGCGCCATGTACTACTGCCGCAGCGCTTCGGAAAGCTATGATGAATTTATAGATGCGGTGTTCAACCGCGAAGCGCCCATGCCCGCAGAGGAGCAGAAAACGACGTTTGGCACGATTTTGGGCGATGCCTTAAATGACGCGTGCAGTTTAGACGTCGTACAGACCGTGCACAGCCGCCTTTGCGGGATGATTGAGGAGCACAAGGCGAGCAAGGACCCGGAGCCGCTGACCATTACGGGACGCACGATAAAAACGATGCTGACCGTTTGCGGCGTGCCGGGCGAGAAGGCCGAAAAGTTTGAGGAAGCCTGCGCGGAGCAGTTCGGCGCGGACGCGGCACTCAGCCCACGCAACCTTGTGGAGACGAAGAAATTCGAGATCGAAACGCCGGAGGTGCAAATTCGCGTCGACCCCGAGTACAGCGAGTGGATCGAGACGCGCTACATTGACGGTGCACCGTACATCCTCATTCCCGCCGGCGCGGGCGTGCAGGTGAACGGCGTGCCGATCGCCATCACTCGCTCGGACGTGGAGTATGAGGAGGAAGAATGATGGAATTCAAAGAACTGAATATGGAGGTTTTAAAATCGATTTTGAACGCATCCGTATGAGATGATTTTTCGTGCCCGTGCGCGACGACGAGGGTAAGGTCATCGGCTGCTTCGAGCGCCACGAAATGCACTGGGATTTCAGCGACCCCGGTAAGCCTGTTGCGGTGCCGAAGCCGGAAGCAGGATATTAAGACAAAACAAGCGGCGCACAGGGTGTGAAAACGCTGTGCGCCGCTGATTTTATGTGCTTTTAAATTTACTCGAAATCAGCGTTCATGAAGAGCTCGAGCATTTTGACCGTCGCTTCGATGTCCTTTTGGCTCACGATGGCGTTCGGGCCGTGGGTGTAGCGGGTGACGACCGAGAAGCCAATCGTTTTGATGCCGCCGCCGACGAGCGTCATGGCGCCTGCGTCCGTGCCGCCGACATAGATGACGTCTTTCTGGTACGGGACGTTGTGTTCTTTGCACAGCGCGATGGATTTATTCACAAGGCCTTCGTCGCTGATGGAACCGGTGTCGGAGATTTTGATGGCGACGCCGTGGTCGAGCGCGTTGCTGCCCTCCAAATCGCCCGGGCGGTCGTGGCACGGGGTGACGTCCACCGCGACGCCGATGTCCGGTTGAATACGCTGCGCCGTGACCTGCCCGCCGCGCGTGCCAACCTCCTCCTGCACGGTGAACGCGAGGTAGATGTCGTTCTTCGGCTTTTTCACGTTCATCATCGCCGCCAGCAGCATATAGCAGCCGACGCGGTCGTCGATGGCCTTTGCGGTGATGTAGCCCGGCGCAAGCTCCGTGTACGGGCCCTCATAGCATGCAACGTCGCCGACATCAACGTATTTTAAAACTTCTTCCTTGCTGTGCAGACCGATGTCGATGTAGCAATCGGTATAGCGCTTATAGCCGCCGGCGCTCAGCTTTTCCGGCGGGATGCGGCTTGCGACCACGCCAACCACGCCGTTGCGGAAGCGGACGCGGCTCTGGTACGTTGTAAACGTCCAGCAGCAGCCGAGCTCCTTAAACATAATGCGGCCGTCTTCCTCAATTTTAATGACCTGAAAGCCGATCTCATCAGTGTGGGCGGCAAGCTCTATGCGCTTTTTGTGCGCGCCCGTGCCCTTAAAATAGGCGATGACGCTGCCGTTTGGGTCGGTGGTAATGTCGTCAGCAAGCGGGGCTAACTTTTCTTTAATATAGTCTGCAACGGCGGTCTCGTAGCCGCTGACGCCGTGCAGCTGGGTGAGTTCTTCAAATAACTTCATACGGGTTTTCCTCCTCTAAACGGGGCAGAAAGCCGCAGTCCGGCGTTATTCTGCCATGACGGACGCAATGTCTTTGCAGAGTGCGTCCACGTTTTCGTCCGTCGTCGCCCAGCTTGTACAAAGGCGGACGGCGCTGTGTGTTTCGTCCACGCGCGCCCAATAGGAATACTTGTACTTTTCCGCGAGCTTTTCGAGCGCAGTATCCGGGAAAATGGGGAACTGCTGGTTCGTCGGCGAGGGGGCAAAGAACGCGCAGCCCGCATCTTCGCACGCTTTTGCAATGCGCTTTGCCTGCCGCACGGCTTTTTCGCTGATCTTGAAATAAAGATCGTCCGTGAAAAGCTCGTCAAACTGAATACCGAGCAGACGGCCCTTAGCCAACATGCCGCCGCGCTGCTTGATGTGGTAGCGGAAATCCGTTTTGAGCGCCGGGTTCGTGATTACGACCGCTTCGCCGAACAAAGCGCCGACCTTCGTACCGCCGATGTAGAAGACATCGGAAAGCGCGCAGAGATCCGCGAGCGTCACGTCATTTTCGGGAGCCGTCAGGCCGTAGCCGAGACGTGCGCCGTCCATAAAGAGGTACAGCCCGCAGCGCGTGCAGACATCGTGCAGGGCGGTCAGCTCCGCTTTGGAATATAACCCGCCGTTTTCCGTGGGCAGGGAGATGTAAACGAGCTTCGGTTGCACCATGTGCTCAAACGAGGCATCGTTCACGTGCGCCAGATAGGCGTTTTCCACCTGTTCTGCGGTGATCTTGCCGTCCGGGGTGGAGGGCAGAGGCAGCACTTTGTGACCCGTTGCTTCCACCGCGCCGGTCTCGTGCACGTTGATATGTCCGGTGTCTGCACTCAGCGCACCCTGGTGCGGGCGAAGAATCGCTGCAATAACGGTGGCATTCGTCTGCGTGCCGCCGACGAGAAAATGCACGTCCACGTCCTCGCGACCGCATGCTTTGCGGATCTTCGCGCGCGCCAAATCGCAAATTTCGTCCTCGCCGTAGCCGACAGTCTGCATCATATTCGTTTCACAAAGGCGCTTTAAAATGTTCGGGTGGCAGCCTTCGGTGTAATCACAGTTAAAGTAAATCAAAATTTCGCTTCCTTCCGTATCCCGCCGCACAGAGAAAATCTCCGCCGAGCGGAACTGAATGCAAGCACAGACGAGTGAGCTTGCAAAAATACACCCGTTTGCGCTATACAAATAAATATACCATGCAAAACTGGGTTTGTAAAGCATACGTTATGCAAAAATCAGAGTCTTTTCGCTTTCTGTGGGTACGGCTCAGGCACGTTTGTCAGCTCTAAGATGTAATCGGTGGAAACGGTGTAGTACCGCGACAGACGAATGAGCAGATCAATGGGCAACTGCCGCACGCCGTTTTCGTACTGCGAATACGTGTTTTGCTTGATGGAGAGGAAATCCGCTACCTGCTTTTGCGTTAAGTCGCGATCCTCCCGCAGGTCTCGAAGACGCATAAAATACCTCCAAAATTTCGTTGATTTAACTTAATTTTAGAGTTCTCATTTTGAGATATTGACATTTATCTCAAAACGAGATATTATCATAGTAAATTAAAATCTGCTGCAATAAAAAACTTGGCAGATATGAGGAGGAAGAGAAATGGCATACGAGTACAAGGAATATGAGTATGTGGAAAACTGTTTGATGAAAGCCGGAGAAATTTTGAAAGAAGTGCAGGTCGTGTTAGCGATAATTACGGGAATATGCGGAATTATTGTCGCGGTCGGCGAAAAGGATATTTACGGCGAGTTCAGTTTTCTTCTGTTTTTGACTGCGCTTATTCCCTATGTAGTGGCAACCGCCATTCTTATCGGGCTTGGGTGGTTAGGCGACATTTTTTGCACTGCTTTTGCGGATATTCATTTTTATTTGAGATCACTTAACAAGGTTGCTCACGGTTCTACTAATGGTGAGAAGAACGGAATAAACACTATGCCATCTATATCCGATCAAAATAATGATACTTGGAAATGTCGTAACTGCGGTCGTATTTTAAAGACATATCAAACGACTTGTACTTGCGGTCAAAAAAAATCCGAAAATTAGAACTCAATACAGCAAAGAAGGCAGAGAAAATACCACTCTGCCTTCTTTTTATATTGCGGCGCAAAGTGCCGAAAACGGGCGCATTTTTACGGCGAAAATGCTTGACAAAGCGGGGCAGCTATTGTATAATACAAAGGCTGTAAAGAAAAAAACTTTACAGCAGGGCGCTTGAAATTGAAAACGCCCGGAAACGGAGCGAACTATGGCAAAGGATCTGCGCATCACGTTCCTGCTGGATTTTTACGGCGACATGCTCACCGAAAAGCAGCGCGAGGTCGTGGAATGCTATTATAACGAAGACCTTTCTTTAGCGGAGATTGCAGAGGAGAAGGGCATCACGCGGCAGGGCGTGCGCGACGGCATCAAGCGCGCCGAACAGCAGCTTCTTGAAATGGAAGAACGGCTGGGTCTTGCAAAGCGCTTCCGCAGCGTGCAGGAAGAACTGACGCAGATCTGCGACCACGCGTTACAGATCGAAGCGGAAAACGAAAAGAACGGCGGCGACCCGGTCATTCGGCAGAACGTGGAGAGCATTTTGCGCTCCGCAAAGAAGCTGACGGACTGAGCGGCGCGGCTCTGAAAGGATTTTTACATGGCGTTTGAAGGTCTTGCCGATAAGCTCGGCAACGCGTTTAAAAAGTTAAAAAGCAAAGGCAAGCTGACGGAAAGCGACGTTAAGGAGGCCATGCGCGAGGTGCGTTTGGCGCTTCTCGAAGCCGACGTCAACTACAAGGTCGCAAAGGACTTTACCGCGCGCATTACGGAGCGCGCCGTGGGCGAGGACGTTATGGAAAGCCTCACCCCCGCGCAGATGGTCATCAAGATCGTCAACGAAGAGCTGACGGCTTTGATGGGCGGCAGCGAAGAGCGGCTGAAAATGCCCGCGCACCCGCCGGCTGTCATCATGATGTGCGGCTTGCAGGGTGCCGGTAAAACGACGCACAGCGCAAAGCTTGCGAAAATGCTGAAAAGCCGCGGCAGCCGTCCGTTGCTCGTTGCAGGCGATATTTACCGCCCGGCGGCAATCAAGCAGTTACAGGTCGTGGGCGCACAGGCCGGCGTACCCGTCTTTGAGATGGGCACCGAAGACCCGGTGAAGATCGCGCAGGCGGCTGTTCGCCACGCGCGCGACTACGGCAACGATTACGTCATCATCGATACCGCAGGCCGTCTGCAGATCGATGAAGCGCTCATGAATGAGCTGAAAAATATAAAAGAAGCGGTGAACCCCACGGACATTCTGCTCGTGGTGGACGCCATGACCGGCCAGGAGGCCGTGAACGTCGCAAAGTCGTTTGATGATCTGCTCGACATCACGGGCGTGATTTTAACAAAGCTCGACGGCGATACCCGCGGCGGTGCGGCACTTTCCGTTAAGGCCATCACCGGCAAGCCCATCAAGTTCGCCGGCACGGGCGAAAAGATCGACGACCTCGAGGTTTTCCACCCCGACCGTATGGCAAGCCGTATCCTCGGCATGGGCGACGTGCTGTCCCTCATCGAAGACGCACAGGCGAAAATGGATGAAAAGTCCGCGGCGCGCACCGCAGAGCGCATGATGCAGAACAAGATGGACTTCAACGACCTCTTGGAGCAGTTCCGGCAGGTGAAGAAGATGGGCCCGTTAAAGGGCATCCTCTCGAAATTGCCCGGCATCAACAGCTCGAAGCTCGATGAAATGGACATTGACGACCGCATTATGGACCGCAACGCGGCGATCATCCTTTCCATGACCCCCGAAGAACGCGCAAAGCCGGAGCTTTTGCAGGCTTCCCGCAAGCGCCGCATCGCGGCAGGCTGCGGCATGAAGGTGGAAGACGTCAACCGTCTTTGCAACCAGCTCAAGCAGATGCAGAAGCTGATGAAGCAGTTTGGCGGCAAAAAGGGCAAGAAAATGATGGCGCGTATGGGCGGCATGGGCGGTTTCGGCGGCCCGGATATGGGTGGCATGGGCGGCTTCCCAATGTAAATGCGATAAAGAAACGGATTTCATTTGTTTCTGACGCAAGACGTATATTTGAATTGTAAATATTGCCGACGAATCGTTGGTTAATAGATAAAACTTATTTTTTATAATATGGAGGAAATTACCATGGTTAAGATCAGACTTCGCAGAATGGGTGCTAAGAAGGCTCCTTTCTACCGCATCGTTGTTGCAGATTCCCGTTACCCGAGAGACGGCCGTTTCATTGAGGAAATCGGCTACTACAACCCGATGGAAGAGCCGAGCGTTGTAAAGGTTGATCCGGAAAAGGCAAAGGCTTGGATGGAAAAGGGCGCACAGCCGACCGATACCGTTAAGGCACTGTTCAAGAAGCACGGTGTTATCTGATTGCCCGTCTTCTCGTTTGAGAAAGGAACAATCTTATGCAGGAATTACTGAAAATCATCGCGCAGGGTCTTGTTGAAAAGCCGGAAGAGGTTTCCGTTACACTCGATGAGCCCAAGGAAGACGGTTCCGTCGTCTATCATCTTCACGTTGCGGAAGAGGACATGGGCAGAGTAATCGGCAAGCAGGGCCGCATTGCGAAAGCGATTCGCGTTGTTATGCGTGCCGCAGCAACACGCAGCAGCGAAAAGGTCGTTGTTGAGATCGATTGATCGAAAGAGGGACGCACGGGCTTCGTGCGTCCCTCTTTATATTAAAAGAGAGGAAGGCTTTCGCTGCGGCAGAGCCGAGGAAAACACATGAAAAAACAATTTCTGGAAGCGGGAAGGATCGTGGGTACACACGGCGTACGCGGCGAAATGCGCGTGGAACCGTGGTGCGATTCCGCCGATTTTCTGAAAAAAGTGAAGACCCTGTATTTTGACGGCGGCAAAACGGATGCCGGGCTCCTATCTTCCCGCGTACACAAAAGCCTTTTGCTGGTGCGCTTAAAGGGCGTGGAAAGCGCCACACAGGCCGACCTGTACAGGGGCAAAATTCTATATCTTGACCGAAACGATGTGCGCCTGCCGAAAAACCGCTACTTCGTGGAAGATCTCATCGGCCTTCATGTCATCGATGACGCAACGGGCGCGGAATACGGCACGGTGCAGGACGTTTTCGAGACCGGTGCGAACAACGTGTACCGCATTGTAAACGGCGCGGGCGAGGAATTTCTGTTCCCCGCCGTGGATGCCATGATCGCGAAGACGGACATTGAAAGCGGAAAGCTGTTTGTAAAGCCCATTCCGGGTATTTTCGGCGACGGCGCGGAGACCGTGCCCGTAAACGCCGGGGAGGCAGCGGATGCGGATTGATATTGTGACACTTTTCCCCGAAATGTGCGAGAATATTTTGAACGAGAGCATCATCGGCCGTGCGCGCGCACGCGGGTATTTGCAGGTGTGCTGTCACCAGCTGCGCGACCATGGTGAGGGTGTGCACAAGCGTGTGGACGACTGTACGTTCGGCGGCGGAAAGGGCATGCTTTTGATGGCGCAGCCCATAGCGAAGGCGTTTGACGAGATCATCGAACAAACCGCCGTGCGCCCGCATATTGTGTATATGTCCCCCCGCGGACGGGTCTTAGACCAGGAAAAAGTGAAGGAGCTCGCCAAAAACGAGAATATCATCGTGCTTTGCGGGCATTATGAGGGTGTGGATGAGCGCGTTTTGGAGGAATACGACGTGGAGGAAATCTCCATCGGCGATTTTGTCCTGACGGGCGGCGAGCTGCCCGCCGTAATCCTCACCGATGCCGTGGCGCGCATGCTGCCCGGCGTGCTTTCCGAAGACGTGTGCTTTGAGGAAGAAAGCCATTATGACGGGCTTTTGGAATATCCGCAGTATACCCGTCCCTCTGCTTGGCGCGGCAGAGAGGTGCCGCAGGTGCTTTTAAACGGCCACCACGAAAAAATCAAAAAATGGCGGCGCGAACAATCTTTGAAGGTCACGCAGAAAGCCCGCCCGGACCTCTTTGAAAAAGCTGAGCTGACTGCGGAAGAAAAACGCGCTTTCGGCAGAAAATAAGCGGATTTTAGGAATGTTTAACCCTCTGTGGCGAACTGATTTTACGAAATGTTTTCAACAAGCAGAGCAAAATGCACAAACACGGATCGTTTCATAGCGATATGCCACGGGCATATATCCAAAAATGGGGTACCCCGCTTGACGGGGGGACAAATTATGCTATAATAACTTATATTGAAGCATTTTGAGCTTTAGAATCATGTTTGACATTCAGAGTATGTAATGTATTACTTACAGGAGAGTGAATCGCAATGTGTGTTAAGAAGGACGTTTTGGTTCAGAATCAGGTTGGTCTCCATGCAAGACCGGCAACTTTCTTCATCCAGAAGGCAAACGAGTTTAAGTCTTCCATCTGGGTTGAGAAGGATGAGCGCCGCGTAAACGCAAAGAGCCTGCTGGGCGTTCTGTCTCTGGGCATCGTCGGCGGTACGTCGATCGACATCATCGCTGATGGTTCCGACGAGCAGGAAGCTGTTGACAGCCTCGTGGCTCTTGTTGAATCCGGCTTTGCCGAATAATTTCAGCTTGTCAAAACGGCGCCTATCGGAGCATTTCCGGTAGGCGTTTCTTCTTTCTCAGTCGCTTAGTGACTGAGCCGCATGGAGGTGCGCATGGTACAGCTTACGGAAGAAAAAATGGCGCATATCAAAGAACTGCGCAAAAAGGCGATGAAGCTGCCGCTTCACCCGGGCGTGTACATCATGCACAGCCGCGATGATACCATCATCTACATCGGCAAGGCGAAAGCGCTTAAAAACCGTGTCAGCCAGTATTTCGGCTCGGATAAAAACCATAATGAAAAGGTGCGCCGCATGGTCTCGAATGTCGAGTATTTCGAGTATATTCTGACGGACAGCGAATTTGAAGCGCTCATTTTGGAAAGCAGTTTAATCAAGCAGCACCAGCCGAAGTACAACATCCTCTTAAAGGACGATAAGGGGTACAGTTATATTAAGGTGACAGCGGGCGACTGGCCGCGCATTTCGGAGACGAAGCAGGTCCTGAATGACGGCGCAAAGTATATCGGCCCATACCTTTCCGCGTGGACAATCAAGGACACCGTGGAGGAGGCGCGGAAGATTTTCCGTCTGCCGTCCTGCACGCGCAAATTCCCGCAGGAGATCGGCAGGGGCCGTCCGTGCCTCAACTACTACATCAAGCAGTGCTGTGCCCCATGCCGCGGGCACGTGAGCCAAAAGGAATACAACGAGGCCGTGCAGGAGGCGCTTGATTTCATCCGCGGCGGCACAAGCGATTCCGTGCGCACGCTGACGGAGAAAATGAACGAGGCGGCTGAAAATCTCGATTTTGAGCTTGCCGCGCGCATCCGCGACCGCATTACGGCCATCAACAAGCTGAAAGAGCGCCAAAAGGTTGTCGCAAGCCGCGTGCCGGAACAGGACGTCATCGCGCTTGTGCTCGGCGGCGAAAAGGTGAGCATTCAGGTGTTCCGCTTTGCGGGCGGCAGACTGTATGACCGCGAATCGTTTTTATTAAACGCCGACGACGAGCCGGAGCAGATCCGCAGCGAATTTGTCATGCAATATTATTCGATGCGCGATAAGATCCCGCCCGTCATCACGATAGACGGCCCCGTCAACGACGACGGCGTCCTTGAAGAATGGCTGACGAAAAAGGCGGAGCGCCGCGTGAAGTTCCACATTCCGCAAAAGGGCGAACAGAAGCAGCTTGTGGAAATGTGCCGCACGAACGCCGCGGAAGCGCTTGCGCAGGCTATGGGCCGCGCCACGGGCCGTGAGACCTCCGCGCTCGATGAACTGCGCCAGCTCTTAAACCTGCCCAAAACGCCGGAATATATTGAATCCTACGATATTTCAAACCTTGCGGGCGGCGAGAACGTTGCGGGTATGATCGTGTTTGAAAACGGCCGCCCGCTGAAAAGCGCGTATCGCAAGTTTAAAATCAAGACTGTCGTCGGACAGGACGACTACGGCAGTATGCGCGAGGTCATTCGCCGCCGTTTTGAAGAATACCGCGCCGCCGATAAGCCCGAGGGCTTCGGCAGACTGCCCGACCTCATTCTGCTCGACGGCGGCAAAGGGCACGTGGGCGCCATACGTCCGCTTCTGCGCGAAATGGGCATCGACGTGCCGGTATACGGCATGGTAAAGGACGATAAGCACCGCACGCGCGCCATCACGGAGGACGGCGGCGAAATCGCCATTCAGTCTACGCGCGCGGTGTTCACGCTGGTGTCGAGCATTCAGGACGAGGTGCACCGCTTTGCCATCGGCTACCACCGCCAGCAGCGCAAAAAGGCGACCATCTCCACCACGCTCACGTCCATTCCGGGCATCGGTGAAACGCGCGCCAAAGCGCTGATGAAGCACTTTACAACCATACGCGCCGTCAGCGAGGCGACGGAGGAAATGCTGGAGGAAACGCCCGGCATGAACGCCCCTGCCGCCCGCGCCGTCTACCGTTATTTCCACAGCGAAGAAAACGATGGGGAATAACGTTGTTCCTGCGTATTTTTCGACGTTTCTCTGCAAAAACTGCGCAAAAACGGTTGACATATTTCTATTCAAATGAGATAATAACTTGAAGTGTGTCCGTGTATGTTTTTTAGATTTCGGACACGGACTTCCAAAAGAGAAAGGAGTGTTCGGCTGTGCGTATCATAACCGGTTCCCGCCGAGGCAGAAAATTGAAAACGCTCCCGGGCGATGCTGTGCGTCCCACGCCGGACCGCGTAAAAGAGGCGCTTTTCAACATTTTGCAGTTTGATCTGGAGGGCCGCGTGTTTCTCGACCTGTTTGCGGGCTCCGGCCAGATCGGTCTCGAGGCGCTCAGCCGCGGCGCAAAACGCGCTGTGTTCGTAGACAGCGCCAAGGCATCCTGCGGCGTCGTGCTGGAGAACATCCACACCACAGGGTTTGAAAACGAAGCGCAGGTGATGAATGCGGAGTATGCTTCGTATCTGCTGCGCTGCACCGAGACCTTCGACATCGCGTTTCTCGACCCGCCGTACCGCACGGGCACGCTCACAAAGGCGCTCCTTGCGGTCACGCCGCACATGAACCGCGGCGGCATCGTGATCTGCGAGCACCCCACGGACGAAGAGCTGCCGGAGACGGCGGGGGAATTCGTGCGCGTGCGCGACTACCGTTACGGAAAAATCTTGCTGACCGCGTATCGCCATCAAAGCATGGTGTAAGCGCAAAAAAAGGCGGTATATCAATGAGAATAGGGATCTGTCCGGGCAGCTTTGACCCGGTCACGCTGGGACACATGGACATCATCTCCCGTGCGTGCAAAATTTTCGACAAAGTCATCGTCGCGGTGCCGGTAAACCCGGATAAGCGCGCGAGCTTTACGGTGGAGGAGCGCATGGAAATGCTGCGCACCGTCACGGCCGATATGGAAAATGTAGAGGTAGACTGCGTGCGCGGTCTTTTGGCGGATTACGCAAGCGAAAAGCATGCAGCTGCCATTGTGAAGGGTCTGCGCGCAATCTCCGACTTTGAATATGAATTTCAGATGGCGCTCACCAATAAAAAGCTGAACCCGGAGTTTGAAACGCTGTTCCTGCCGACCAGCATCGAGCACATGTTCCTCAGCTCCAGCATGGTCAAGCAGATTGCGGGCTTCGGCGGCGATATTTCCCATTTTGTGCCCGAGTGCCTTTTAGAGAAAATAAATCAGAGACTTTGCCGCACGGCAGACTGAATGCGGCTAAAAATACGAAAGGAATGGATTTTTTATGAGCAACACGCAGGCAACCGTAGAAGATTTAATTGATGAATTGACCGACGTACTGGAGAAAGGCTGGCACCTTCCCTTTGCAGGCGGCAAATCGTTTATAGATAGCGAAGACGCAAAGCAGATCCTTGATGAGATTCGCGAGGCGATCCCGTCCGAAGTGCGCAAGGCGAAGGCCATCGTCGCAGACCGCGCCCAGATCATCAGCGAGGCACAGCGCGAGGCCGAGACCATCGTGCGCGTCGCAGAGGAGAAGGCAAAAGCACTCGTCAACCAGGAAGAGATCGTGCGCCAGGCACAGGCAAAGGCAAACGACATCATGGCGCAGACGCAGGAGAAGTTCCGCAGCATGCAGAAGGCCTCCAACGACTATGTGGAAGATCTGCTCCGCCGCACAGACGACGCGATGAGCGCCAACCTTGCAGAGCTGAGAAAGACCCGCCAGTCCATCCACGGCACGAGCGCACAGCAGTAATTTAAGAGCTTTAAACGGCAGTTCGCGGCAGTTGGGCGAGCTGCCGTTTTTGTTAAAATGAGCGAACGGAAACGGAGTTAAAAGTTTTGCTCAAGCTTTTTCAAAAGCTTGTCAGATTCCAAAGGTGAAACCTTTGGTCGAGCTCCGCAGAGCTCGAAATCTTTTTGCCTACCCCAAAATCAGGACGGGAGCATTAACAGTCCACTGGACTGTTAATGCTCGGGAGACCCAATTAGGGGGTCTCCCAAAGGGCGGCAGCGCCGCTCTTTTTATAAATGACCTACGTTTTCCACAAAAAGCGTGTAAATGGAGCCGCTTCCGAAAACCGGGAATGTGAACAAACTGCAAAAGTTTTTTTGCATGAGAATGCACAGAATTTTCAACATACCGCTATTTTGCCGAAAATCGGAAAATATACGAACAAAACCCAAGGAAAATATCGGAAATCCGCGCTTTTTCATCGAACATGGTAAACATAAATTTTTTTGCCGCGGGTTGATTTTCTATGTGGGATAAGGTATAATGGACGTGCAAGCAGCGAAGACCTTGCGGAAAACCGCATGGGCTTTGGATTTTCATTGCCTTTTCGCCCCGCTTGGCGCTCATCAGCCCGGCTTTTTCGGGTAAAGTTCAATGAGGAGTGTCTGCCGGAACGCATCCGTTCCGCCGGACAAATATATCATGAGTGAAATTCATTTTGAGCATAAACCGGTGCTGTTCAAAGAGACCATCGAGTCCTTGAACATCAATCCGGAAGGCACCTATATAGACGGCACCGCGGGCGGCGGCGGCCACTCCGGCGCGATTTTACAGCGCCTGACAACGGGCACGTTGCTTTCCATTGACCGCGACCCGGACGCCATTGCCGTTGTGAAAGAGCGGCTCGGTAAATATCCCGGCTCCGTCGTTGCCATGGGCAACTTCTGCGATATGGACAAGATCGCGTTAGAGCACGGCATCGTTAATGTCGACGGCGTGCTGCTCGATATCGGCGTTTCGTCCTATCAGCTCGATACCGCAGAGCGCGGCTTTTCCTACCACGCCGACGCCCCGCTCGATATGCGCATGAGCCAAAGCGGCACCTCGGCCGCAGACCTTGTAAACACACTCTCTTGGCAGGAATTGGCCGAGATCATCAGCCGTTACGGCGAAGATAAAAGCGCGGTGCGCATTGCAAAGGGCATTGTGAAAGCGCGCGAAGAAAAACCGATTGAAACTACCTTAGAGCTTGCGGAGATCATCCGCGAAAGCGTGCCGGCAGCGGTGCGCCGCGCGGAGGGACATCCGGCCAGAAGAACGTTTCAGGCGCTGCGCATTGCGGTAAACGGCGAGCTGGACGCGCTCAAAAAGGGTCTTGCGGCGGCGTTCGGGCTGTTAAAGCCCGGCGGCAGGCTTTCCGTCATCACGTTCCATTCGCTTGAAGACCGCATCGTCAAGCAGCAGATGAACAAGTGGTGCGAGGGCTGCACCTGCCCGAAGGATTTCCCCGTGTGCGTGTGCGGCAACAAGCCGAAGGGCAAGCTCATCTACAAAAAGGGTCTTGCGCCGAGTGAGGAAGAGCTTCGCGAAAACCCGCGTGCCCGCAGCGCAAGGCTGCGCGTTATTGAAAAACTGTGAGATTTTGAAAAATTAGGGTATCCCTGAGAGAATACAGCTGAATTTGTTGGGATAAGTTTCCGAAAGGAGGAAACAATATGGCATCTACATCAAACGCATACGATTTTGATCTTTTCGACAGCAGAGATCACGGCAGCGCGGCACCGAAGCTTCCGGAGCCGAAAGCGCCCCAAAAACAAAAACAGAAAAACAATGTGGTGAAGCTGGATGAAAAACAGCTGCGCCGCAGTCACAGACACAGTGCAAATACGGTCAAAATGCTCATGAATCTTGCGGTGGTGCTGGTCATCGTCGGCGCCATCGGTGCGGTGGTGTTCAGTCAGGTGCAGCTCACGGAGCTCACCGATGAGATCAACACGGCGAACGAGAGCCTTTCGCAGGAGAAAAGCATCGCCATTCAGCTCGAAATGCAGGCGGCCTCCAAGCTCAATACGGAGGAGATCGAGCAGATCGCGCGCGAAAAGCTCGGCATGGAAAAGGTAGCGGACGGGCAGACCTCCTACATCAGCCTTACGCAGGATGATGAGGGCACCGTAGTGCAGGCCGAAAAGGCACCGAACCTGTTGGACCGTATCTGGCAGGTCTTGCAGTCGCTCTTTTCCTGATTTAGCCTTTATACATACGATTTTTTTGCGGATACGCTGCTATTTTGCGGCATGAAAGAATACAAATGGGTTATGCGGCCCCCGGCAGAGGGGAATTTGAGAGGAGAGTTGAGAGTTTATTCTTAACTCTCATTTTTCGGTATACGGCAACTTTTGGCTGCGAATGAAGGGCGCAGCAGAAAGGACGGCATTTTTTACATGGCAAAATCAAATCGTTCCGGCGTCTGGCAGCGCACAATGGTCATCGTGGGCTTTGTGCTGGTGCTCGGGTTTGGCGCCGTTATCACAAACCTTGTCCGCCTGCAGCTTGTCAACGGCGAAACCTTAAAGACCGATGCGGTCGACCAGAGTTTGCAATCCACGCAGCTTACGCCTTCGCGCGGCACCATTTACGACGCCACGGGCACAAAGGTCTTGGCGCAGAGCGCCAGCGTGTGGACGGTCGCCTTGGAGCCGAACTACATCGACGAAGGCGACGACGTGAAGATTGCAAAGGGCCTTTCCGAAATTTTAGGGCTCGATTACGACGCCGTCCTGAAAAAAGCGCAGCAGAACAGCTACTTTGTCTATGTCAAGCGCAAGGTGGAGACCGAGGTGCGCGATGAGATCGTGCAGTATATCAAGGACGAAAAAATCGGCCGCGGCATCACGCTGATGGAAGACTACAAACGCTATTATCCCTACGGCACCACGGCTTCTACGGTGCTCGGCTTCACGGGCACGGATAATCAGGGCCTTGCGGGCGTTGAAACGGAATACGACAGCGAGCTTTCCGGCACGGCGGGCCGCCTTGTCAGCGCGAAGAACGCACAGGGCGATGACATGCCGTTCCAGTATGACCAATACGTGCAGGCACAGGACGGCTACGACCTTGTGCTGACGATCGACGAGACCGCACAGAGCATCGTAGAAAAGCATCTGCAGGCGGGCCTTGAGGCCTGCGGCGCGCTGGAGGGCGGCACGGCCGTTTTGATGAATGTCAAGACCGGCGCGATTTTGGCGCTTTCCACAAAGGGCGACTACGACCCGAACGACCCATTCACCATTTCGCAGGAGGCCGAGGACGCCATCCCGGAAAAGGTGGAAGACGCGCTGCAAAAGGCGCAGGAAAAGGAGCAGCAGGAATTAAACACCTTACAGCTTGCCATCGATAACGCCGAGACCGACGAGGCGCGCGCGGAAGCGAAAAAAGCCCTTGCGGATTACGAGCGCATCGATGTCACCACACTGCGCGACGAGCTTACCGATCAAATGTGGGCCGAAGCACAGAATAAGCAGTGGCGAAACAAGGCCGTCAGCGATACGTACTACCCCGGTTCCGTTTTCAAAATGGTCACGGGCTCCATGGCCATGGAATCCGGCGTAGCCTCCGAAGACTCCACGTACACCTGCACCGGCCAGTGGGTGTTTGATGATCCCACCATCGACCCCATCAGCTGTTGGTATCACGCCGGTCACGGCACGGAAACGCTGGTGGACGGCATCTGCAATTCCTGCAACCCGTACATGATCTGGCTGGGCCAGAAAATGGGCCGCCACACATTCTTCAATTTCTTTGAAGCCTTCGGCTTTACGCAGCGCACGGGCATCGACATGCCCGGCGAAGCAGACAGCCTTTATTTTAGCGAAGACGAGCTCAATATCGTCGAGCTTGCAACGTCTTCGTTCGGCCAGAACTTCTCCATCACACCGATTCAGATGATCACGGCCATTGCTGCCGTGGCAAACGGCGGTTACCTTGTGCAGCCGCACGTCGTGGACCGCATGCTGGACAGCGACGGCAACATTGTCAAAACGACCGATACCAGCTACAAACGTCAGGTCATCTCCGAAGATGTCTCCAAGCGCATGACGGCTATTCTCCAGAAAAACGCCACAAGCGAAAGCGGCAAAAACGGCTATGTCGCCGGTTACCGCGTGGCGGGCAAGACCGGTACGTCCGAAAAAGTCGCACTGTATTATCAGGATCTGGCAGAGGGCAACGACCGCGGCATGCAGTACGTCGTTTCCTACGGCGGCTACGCCCCGGCAGATGACCCGCAGTACGCCTTGCTCGTTTTCTACGACGAGCCGCAGATCGGCGGCGCGTCCGGCGGCACGCAGGCCGGCCCGATCTTCGCCGCCATCATGGAAGAGGTGCTCCCGTACCTCGGCGTAGATCCGCAGTATACGGAATCGGAATATGAAAACCTCTCCGCTACCGCGCCGAACGTCATTGGCATGACTATGGCAGAAGCGAAAAGCCATCTGGAAGAGCAGGGCTTCAGCGGCACGGTTGTCGGCGACGCCGAAGACGACGCGCTCGTCACGGTGCAGGTGCCGTCTCCGGGTGCATCTATCCCGAAGGAAGGCATGGTCGCGCTTTACACCGAAGAGCCGGATCCCGAAACGTATGTGGAAGTACCGAGCTTCATCGGCTATGACATCGATACTTGCCGCTACTTGGCGGGCCTTGCCGATGTGCAGGTGCTCGTTGTGGGCGACGGTGATTCCGGCTACGCACAAAGTCAGGATATCGCAGAGGGCACCAAGGTCAAGCGCGGCTCCGTCATCCGCATTTCGTTTGTCAGCTCCGGCGGCGTCGAAGCGGCGGGCAACACCTCAACGAACAGCGAAGAGTAAAAACATACATTGAGAGGGTAGGAAAGGAAGTTCATAACGTATGGATATTGTACTGTATTGCCTTGCAATCGTCATTGCGGCGGTCATCACAGGGCTGCTCGGTTACTTCATGGTGCCGTTTCTGCACAAGATCAAATTTGGCCAGACTATTCGAGAGGTCGGCCCCAGCTGGCATAAAAATAAACAGGGCACGCCCACCATGGGCGGCATCATGTTCATCATCGGCAGCTCCGTCGCGGCGGTCATCTGCATCGCATTTTTGTGGCTGAACGGCGGCGCGGAAACGCAGCTCATGTTCGTCAAGGTCGTGGCGGGTGCGCTCATGGCGGTGGGCTTTGGTATCGTCGGTTTTTTAGATGATTACATCAGCATCAAAAAGCATCGCAACCTCGGTCTCACCGAGATTCAAAAGCTCATTTTGCAGTTCATCATCGTCGGCGCCTACCTGCTTTCCGTCGCACTTGCGGGCGGCACCACCGAAACGGTTATCCCGTTCCTTGGCTCCGTTGACCTCGGCTTCTTCTACTACATTCTGGCGGCTGTCTTCATCGTCGGCATGGTCAACGCCGTGAACTTCACAGACGGCATCGACGGCCTCAATACGTCCGTCACGCTCGTCGTCGCACTCGTCTTCTCTGTTATCGCGATGCTTTTAAACCGCGTGGGGCTTTCACTTTACGCGGCGGCCATCGTCGGTGCGATGATCGGCTTCCTGTTCTGGAACGCCAACCCGGCTAAGGTCTTCATGGGCGATACAGGCTCGCTGTTCCTCGGCGGCGCAGTATGCGCGCTGGCGTTCGGCGTGGATATGCCGATTCTGCTCATCCTCATCGGTATTATCTATATTGTAGAGATTCTCTCTGTTGTCTTACAGGTTACATACTTTAAAATTTCGCACGGCAAACGCATTTTCAAAATGGCGCCGATCCACCACCACTTTGAAATGTGCGGCTGGAACGAGAATAAGATTTGCTTCGTGTTCAGCGGCGTTACACTTTTTGCCGGTATCATCGGCGTACTTTTGGCGGTGTTCGGCTGCTAAACGCCTGAAAATGGGATAAAATAGAAATCAACTGAAAAAAGGAGGTTTGCAGCAATGGCGCAGACAAGACGTTCCACGGCGCGCGGGCTTGAACAGGTCCCAAGTCGCCGGTTATCCGCCGTGCCCGCAGAAGAGGCGGCATCCGAAGCCGCAAGGCGCGGCAAACGGCGCGGGCGCATCAAATATAGAATTTTCACTTTGGGTCTCGGCCTTGATATGACCATGCTGTTTTTGATCCTTGTGCTGCTTGCCGTGGGACTTGTCATGATGTTCTCCGCAAGCTATGCCTATGCGTATTACTACTACGGAAACAGCTATTACTTCATTCTCCGTCAGGGTATGTTCGCCTTGGTCGGTGTTGTGCTGATGCTTGCCATCTCTACGTTCGATTATCACCAGCTGCATAAACTGAACCTGCCCGTTTTCGCCGTCTCCGTTCTTTTGCTTTTGATGGTGCTCGTCTTTAAGGGCACAAAATTAGCGCCGAACAAAGGCGGCGCGGTGCGCTGGCTGAACCTCGGCTTCGTCGAATTCCAGCCGTCCGAGATCGCAAAGTTCGCGCTCATCTTGATGTTTGCGCACCTCATCGCGCTGTACGGCGAAAGGATGAAAACCTTCCGCTACGGCTTTTTGCCGTTCTTCGGTATTTTGGGCCTCATCTGCGTGCTCGTCATCGCGGAAAAACACGTTTCCGCCACCATCATCATCTGCCTCATCGCGTTTATCATGATGTTCGTCGGCGGCACAAAGTTCCGCTATTTCGCTGTCATCGGCGGCGCGGCGGCAGCCGCCATCGGCGCGCTCGTGCTGTTTTCCTCAAAATTTGCCTACGCCATGGACCGTGTCCACGGCTGGCTTGATCCGTTCAACCCGCCGGAGGGCGTCGATACATGGCAGACGGTGCAGTCACTCTACGCCATCGGCTCCGGGCAGCTGCTCGGCGTCGGCATCGGACAGTCGAGACAAAAGTATCTCTACATCCCGGAGCCGCAAAACGACTTCGTTTTTGCCGTAGTGTGCGAGGAGCTCGGCTTCATCGGCGCGCTTATTGTCATTATCCTGTTTGCGCTTTTCATCTGGCGCGGCGTATATATCGCGCTGCATGCGCGTGACCGCTTCGGCACCATGCTGGCGCTTGGCATCACGTTCCAGTTCGGCATTCAGGCCATTCTCAACATCTGCGTTGTCACAAACACCATCCCGAACACCGGCATCAGCCTGCCGTTCTTCAGCTTCGGCGGCACGGCGCTCATCATGCTTCTTGCGGAAATGGGCGTGCTGCTGTCGGTCTCGCGGCATTCCAATACAGAAAAAATGTAAAAGGGGTATTCAATTATGCGTGTGTTATTTGCAGGCGGCGGCACCGCCGGCCACATCAATCCGGCGCTTGCGGCGGCCGGTTATCTGCGCTCCAAGCAGCCGGATGCCGAAATCCTGTACGTCGGCAACAAGGGCGGCATGGAAGAGCGTCTTGTGCCCGCAGCGGGCTTCGATTTCAAAACCATCCGCATCTCGGGTTTTCAACGTAAATTAACGGCGAAGAACATCCGCCGCAACATCAAAACCGTGTTCCGCCTGTTCTCCTCGTCTATCGAGTCCGAGCGCATCATCAAGGCGTTTAAGCCGGATATTTGCGTCGGCACCGGCGGTTACGTCAGCGGCCCCGTCATTCGCGCCGCACAGAAGCTCGGCATCCCCACCGTCATCCACGAGCAGAACGCCTATCCCGGCATGACGACTAAAGCGCTTGCAAAGCACGCGGAGTGCGTCATGCTCGCCGTGGAGGACGCGAAAAAGTACCTCGACCGCAAAGATAACTGCGTCTTCACCGGCAACCCGGTGCGCGTTTCCGTTTTGCAGGCTGAGCGCGAAGCTGCCCGCAAGGCGCTGAACCTCGACGATCGCCCGCTTGTGCTGTCGTTCGGCGGCAGCCTCGGCGCAGCGGCGCTCAATAAAGCCGCGGCATACATGCTCGGTGAAAGTGCCAAAGAGAAGAAATATCAGCACATCCACGGCTACGGCCAGCACGATGAAAAATTCCTCGACGAAGTGCACGCAGCGGGTGTAAAGGAAGAAGAAAATCCGCAGATTCGCATGCTCGAGTACATAGACAACATGCCGGAGTGCCTCGCCGCCGCCGACCTCGTCATCGGTCGTGCCGGCGCCATCACCTTAACGGAGATCGAAGCCACGGGCAAGTGCTCCATTCTGATTCCGTCCCCGAACGTTGCCGAAAATCACCAGTTCCATAACGCCATGGCGCTCGTGAACCGCGATGCCGCCGTGATGATCGAAGAAAAAGACCTCACCGGTGAAAAGCTGTGGGAAACGGTGAACACCATTCTTTCCGAGCCGGGCCGCGCCGAAGAGATCGGCAAAAACGCGAAAGCCATGGCCGTGCTGGACGCAAATGACCGCATTTACAACATCATTTGCGAAAAAGCGAAAAAGTAAACCGTAAAACGCATTTCAGGCGGACATACCCCAAAATTTTTCCGCTGCATACTATGACCGTATCCAAAGGCGCGCTTTCTGCCGCCTTACAGAATACGGGGTGTGTATATGGAAGAATATGAACTGGAACATACGGGCTATGCCCGGCAGGAAGCGGTTTTGGTGCGCGGCGGCAATCGCCTTTGCGGCGAGCTCACCGTGCAGGGCGCGAAAAACAGCACGCTGCCGCTGCTTGCGGCGGCACTCCTCTGTGAGGGCGAAACGGTGCTGCACAACTGCCCCGCACTGTCCGATGTGCACACGGCAGTCACCATTTTGCGGCGGCTCGGATGCCGCTGTACCCACACGGGCGATACCTTAACGGTCTGCGCGGACGGCATGACCCGCTGCGATATTCCCCACAGCCTCATGCGGGAGATGCGCTCGTCCATCGTGTTTTTGGGCGCGATTCTGTCCCGCTGCGGCGAAGCAAGATTGTCGTTCCCAGGCGGGTGCGAGCTCGGCCCAAGGCCCATCGATCTGCATTTGGAGGCGCTGCGCAAGCTCGGCGCAGAAATTCGCGAAGAGCACGGCTGCCTGTTGTGCACCGCGCCCGGCGGGTTGCGCGGCGGGTTCGTCTCGCTTGCGTTCCCAAGCGTCGGCGCAACGGAAAACCTGCTGCTCGCCGCCGCCCGCGCCAAGGGCACAACGGTGCTCACAAACGCCGCGCGTGAGCCGGAGATTGAGGATCTCGCCGGGTACTTAAACCGCTGCGGCGCACACATTCACGGCGCGGGCGAAAGCTGCATCGTCATCGAAGGCGTGCCGCACCTTTACGGCAGCACATACACCGTCATGCCGGACCGCATCGCCGCCGCAACATACATGGCCGCGGCCGCCGTCACGGGCGGTACGGTGCTGCTGCGTGATGTCAACAGCGAGCACCTTTTGCCGGTTTTGTCGGCGTTTGAAAGCACCGGCTGCGCCGTGATGCAGTCCGGCAGCGAATTATTATTGCGCGCACCGCAGAGACTAAAACCCGTGCGCCACGTGCGCACCATGCCGTACCCCGGTTTCCCTACGGATGCTCAGGCGCCCGTCATGACCATGGCGGCGGTGGGGGACGGCACCAGTATTTTTGTAGAGAATATTTTTGAAAGCCGCTATAAGCATGCCGGTGAGCTCAACCGGCTCGGCGCGAAGATCAAGTTAGAGGGCAAGGTGGCTGTCATAGAGGGCGTGCCGCAGCTTTCCGGTGCGCCGGTCTCGGCAGAGGATCTGCGCGGCGGCGCGGCGCTTGTCATCGCAGGTCTTGCGGCGCAGGGCGAAACACAGGTGATGCACCCGCAGTACATCGACCGCGGCTATGCGTACTTTGAAGAGAATTTAAGGGCGCTCGGCGCAGACGTATACCGAATATAGAGCGAAAAGTAAGAGATAAAACGTGAAAAACGGAGGCTGAACATGGCGCGTACTCCACGCAGCGCAGCGGAAAAGCTCGCAATGAGAAAGAAAAAAAGCAGGGCGCTGCTCCTGTTCAATATAATCGCATTCAGCGTCGTTGTCATCGGCGCGGTCCTTTTGTGCATCTTCGTATTTTTCAAGGTGGGCAACGTCACATTCACGTCAGATGCCGGCTACGATGAAGCCGATATCCGCCGCGTGTGCGGCATCAACGACGGCGATAACCTCGTGCTGCTGGAAACGGAAAGCCGCGAAAAAGCGCTTGAGCACCGTTTCCCGTACATTGAAAGCGCAAAGATCGTAAAGCATATCCCTTCCACCATTGAAATTGAAATTACCCCTGCCGAAACGGCGTTTTCCGTCGCGTGCGACGCGGGCTATCTCTATGTAAGTGCTTCCGGCAAGGTGCTGGAGATTGCTTCACAGCCGTGCGAGGGCACGACTGTGGTGCTCGGGGCAAATCCCACGAACACAAAGCCCAGCGAAACGATCACGTTCGGCGATGATTCCGTCAAAGAAGTCTATAACGCCATCGCGGAGCAGATGACGAAAAACGAGACGCAGAACGTCACGGAGATCAACATGACGAACCCCTACGACCTTACGCTGACGTATGATAACCGCATCACGTTCCGTTTCGGCAACATGAACGGCATGTCCTACAAAATGGCGTTTGGCCTCGAGATGCTGCGTCAAATGGAAACGAGCGGCGAGATCACCGAGGAGACCGTCGGCTCCATCGATCTTTCCGTTGTGCCGGAGAAAAATAAGGCGTTTTACGAGGAAGACCGCACCGCAGCCTCCGCCACGCCCGCACCCGGTGATGCCGCAGGCCGCACGGACGGCTCAGACAGCACCGCAAACGGCGACGGGGAGAACGGCGATACTGCCAATCCCACGGGTGATACCGACGGCATTACGGACCCCGCAGCAGACGACAGCGGTGACAACACAGGCGACAGCGGTGACAACACGGGCGACGCCGAAAACGTGTAAAATTTGGAAGCGTTTCCCTGTTTTTCACAAGTTTTTCGGGTAATTTGAACAGCCCCGGCACAATAGATTTCCCGAAAACCGCTGTAAAGTAAAAATATTTGCAAAGGCTCACTTTTTTGCCGCTTTCATCTTGAATTTTGGCGGGAAAAGTGATAAATTATAGTGTATGAAGCTATGTAAAGCTGAAAGACTGTAAAGAACTGTAAAGGTATGGCCCTTTATGGGACGCTATCCGGCGGATTTGATCGAAGCTCGAGAGAAAACCGTTTTGAATCCGGAGGCGGCGTGATGAATGAAAATCCCGGATCCGTGCGGATCGTTAACGGTTAAAGACCAAATCAAGGAGGAACATAAAATGCCGTTTGAAATTGATAACATGCTTGAAGAGACCCCCCAGACCATTAAGGTCGTTGGTGTAGGCGGCGGCGGCGGAAACGCCGTAAACCGCATGGCAGATGCCGGCGTGCAGCACGTCGAGCTCGTCTGCATGAATACAGACCGTCAGGCACTGTCCCGCTCGCAGGCCAAGACCCGCGTGCAGATCGGTGAAAAGAATACACAGGGCAGAGGCGCAGGCTCCAAGCCGGAGGTTGGCGCAAAGGCTGCCGAGGAGAGCCGCGAGCTGATCGCAGCTACCCTCAAGGGCGCAGACATGGTCTTCGTCACCGCCGGTATGGGCGGCGGCACCGGCACGGGTGCAGCACCGGTCGTTGCAGAGATTGCAAAGGATATGGGTGCTCTCACCGTCGGCATCGTCACAAAGCCGTTTGCTTTTGAAGGCAAGCGCCGTATGGACCAGGCAGAAAAGGGCATTGCAGAGCTGCGCAAGCACGTCGATTCCCTCGTTGTCATCCCGAACGAAAGACTGAAGCTCGTCAGCGAGCAGCGTATTACGCTTGCAAACGCATTCAGCATCGCCGATGACGTTCTCCGTCAGGGCGTACAGAGCATTTCCGACCTCATCCAGATCCCGGGCATCGTCAACCTCGACTTCGAGGATGTCAAGTCCATCATGCAGGATGCAGGCTACGCACACATGGGCGTCGGCCGTGCGGCAGGCAAGGACAAGGCAGAGCAGGCAGCTGTTGCGGCTATCTCCAGTCCGCTGCTTGAGACCGCTATCGCAGGCGCCAAGGGCGTCATCATCAACATCAAGTCCTCTCCGGACATCGCCCTCGACGAGATCGATGTCGCGTCTCAGCTCATCACCGAGCGCGCAAGCGAGGATGCAAACATCATTTGGGGTGCTGCATTCGACGAGACGATGGAAGACGAGATGATGGTCACCGTTATCGCGACCGGCTTCGACGGCATGAACGGCGAAAAGACCCAGAAGCCCGCAGCTCCGGCTATCAGCGACGCAGACCTCTTTGGCAACCCGTCTGCGCCGAGCACCGGCAGCACAACTTCCGCGAAGAGCGACGATGATACCTTCTCCGACATCATGTCCATCTTCAACAGAAAGTAATTTAGAATTACAAATCAAGCAGGGTATCGATCTCGATACCCTGTCTTTATAAAATGTACTTTTGGGAGGAAAACAAAATGAGCTTGATCAAAGGCATTCACCACGTGGCACTGCGTCCGACGTATGCGCAGTTTGAAAAAGCAAAAACGTTCTATCTCGACCTGCTCGGCCTCAAGGTCGTGCGCCAGTGGGGCGACGAAAAATACCCCTGCATGATGATCTCCACCGGGGACAACAGCTGCATCGAAGTGCTGCCCGTCCCGGAAGAGAACGATGTGCCGCTGGAAGGCAAGTTTGCCCATCTCGCGCTCGCAACAGATGATACCGACGGTTGTGTCGCCCGTGTCCGTGAAGCCGGCTACGAGATCACCATCGAACCGAAAGATGTAGAGCTTTCCGACATCACCGCGCGCATTGCGTTCTGCACCGGCCCCTGCGGCGAAATCGTCGAGTTCTTTGACCAGAAGTAAGCCGATTTACAAAATTAAATCACCCAAAAGCAGAGTTTGAGGAGCTTTCCTCAAGCTCTGCTTGCATATTTGGCGGGTTTTCAGCCGCTAACCAAAAGGAGATTTTTGTTATGACCGATCTCATTTTGCGGATCTTTGTCCGCGATCATAAAAATACCGAGGATCCTGCCGTGCGCGACAAATGCGGCCGCGTGGCGGGTGCCGTCGGTATCGTCACAAATTTTCTGCTTTTTTTAATGAAGATTATCGTCGGCACGGTTTTTCACAGTGTTTCCGTCACGGCCGATGCCGTCAACAACCTCACAGATTCCGGCTCGTCCGTTGTCACGCTCATCGGCTTTAAAATGGCAAGTAAGCCGGCGGATGAAAAGCACCCGTTCGGCCACGCGCGCATCGAGTATCTTTCGGGCGTCATCGTCTCGTTCATCGTCATTTTCCTCGGGCTTCAGCTCGGCATGTCGTCCATTGAGAAAATCCTCACGCCGGAGGAAAACGCCCTCACGCCCGTCGCCCTCGTTGTGCTCGTCATTTCCATTCTGGCAAAGCTCTGGCAGTGTCTCTTTTACCGCAAGGTCGGCCGCATGATCAAATCCGAGTCCGTCGAAGCCACGTCCAAGGACAGCCGCAACGATGTCATCGCCACAAGCGTCGTGCTGCTCGGCGCCGTCATCACCATGCTCACCGGCGTGAATTTGGACGGATACATGGGCGCGGCGGTTGCGCTGTTCATCGTGTTCTCCGGCGTGCAGCTTACAATCAGCACCGCAGATCCTCTCCTCGGCCAAGCGCCGGAGGGCGAACTCGTACAGACCATTACCGAGAAAATGCTCTCGTACCCCGGCATCATCGGCATGCATGACCTTGCTGTGCACAACTACGGCGTGGGCCGCTGTTTTGCCTCTGCCCATTGTGAGGTCGATGCCAAAAACGACATTCTCGTCAGCCACGATCTCATCGATAACATCGAGCGCGATTTCAGCCGTGACCTCGGTATCCACATGGTCATTCACCTTGACCCCGTTATCGTCGGCGATGCCCGCACCGATGCGCTGCACTGCAAAGTGCAGTCGCTCGTCACCGCGCTGTACCCCACCGTCACCATTCACGATTTCCGCGTCATCTGGGGCGTTACGCACAGTAATATCGTGTTCGACGCTGCCGTGCCGTTTTCGGTGAAGGACAGCGACGCCGTCATCACCAAAAAGTTAGAGGCCGAAATTCAAAAGCTCGACCCCGATTATCGCACCGTTGTCACCATAGATCGCAGATAAGTAAAGCACGCCGGTTCCCGAAATTCATCGGAAAGGGGCGTGCTTTTTAATATTTATATCAAATTATAAATATTTATTTCAACCTGCCAAGCAGCGTTTTGAGGAAATCATACACGCGGTCAAACGATTTTAGATTCATGTATTCGTCTGTCGTGTGGCAGTTTTCGCCGATGGGCGCGAACATCACAATGTCCAGCCCCTTCATGCGCGGCAGTAAAGAGCAGCATTCAAGTCCGCCCGGGCACGCTGTCTCCATCATCTCGTGGCCGTACACTTCTTTCATCAGGTCGGCCGTCATGCGGCGCATGTAGGAGTTCGGCTGGTATTCCCAGGAGTCATAGCGCAGGCTCGTCTCAAGCGTGAAGCCGCAGAGTTTAGCCAAGCGCTTCACGCGGCCGAGCACACCGTTTTTAAAGCTGCGGTTCGCCGCACGGTCGGACATCACCAGTTCAAATGCGCCGCCGTTTAACGATACCGTGCCCACGTTGTTCGTCGCCGTCATCTCCTCGCCCGCGGTCCGGATTGCCACCGTGTTCGAGGGCATCAGGTAGATCAAATCGACAATCGCCTGCGTATCGGCATCCGAAAGCATCTCGTTCGCCGCCGCATCACGGATTTCAAGCGTCAAATTCTGCTTGCCGTCCTGCAATTCGCGGTCGATCTTCTCAAGCTCGCCGTTTAAAATCGCCTTCACAGTGTCCGGTTCGTCGCAGAGGATCACCGTTTTCGTCTCCACCGGCGCATAGTTTTCCGCTTCGCCGCCCGCCATGGTGGAAAGTCGGTACGCCGCGCCGTTTTCGGAAAGCGCATTAAGCAAACGCACCGTGATCTTAATCGCATTGAACTGCTCCGGGTGCACCATTGCGCCGGAGTGCACCGGCTGCACGCCGGAAACCGTCAGCATGAGGGCCGCGCCCTTTGCAGGCTCCGTCTCGCATGTTTTCGTCAGTTTCATCAGGTCGCTCGTAAAGCAGGAAACACAGCTTGTATATTCCACCGTCTCGCCCATCACGTCAAGACCGATCATTCTTCTGGATTTCAGCTTGTCCGCGTCCAGCGCGTCCACGCCGTTGCAGCCGTTTTCCTCCTGCACCGTAAAGACGAGCTCCAGCGGCGGGTGGGGGAAATCCTCCTCCATCACGGCCAGCATGTACGCCACGCCGTAACCGTCGTCCGCGCCGAGCGTCGTGTCCTTCGCGCGGATGTCGCCCTTGTCGTCCACATAAATCTCAATGGGGTCATGCGAAAAATCATGCGTGCTCTCGGGTGTTTTCACGCACACCATATCCATGTGACCCTCCAGCATCACGACAGGCGCGTCTTCGTACCCTTTGGAAGCTGGCTTGCGCACGACGACATTCCAAAATTTGTCCTGCTCGTAGTTTAAACCGAGCTTTTCCGCAACAGAGCACACGTAGTCGCTTACGGCTTTTTCTTCGGTTGAGGGGTGCGGAATGCCGCAGATCGCCTCAAAATATTTCTGGTTCGGCTTTAATTGATCGAGTACGAATGCCATGTTAAACGTCCTTTCCGCGCTCACGTCTCCGAAGAGGAGATGAGGTATTTGAAAATCTGCAGCTTGTTTTCTTCGTACAGCCCAAGCTGCTCGTATAATTCCTTGTAGTAGCTGAAAAGCGCCGTGCGCGCCGTAATCGCCGTGCGCACCTTCGTCAGATGCACCGCGCTGCCGGGGTTGTCGTAGTAGTTGTAGATTGGCGCGGTCAGCGCAAAAAAACGTTCTGCATAGCGTATGTACGTCAAATTAAAATACAGGTCTTCGCTCCACGTCATTTCCTCGCTGCACCGCACGTCCGTGTGTGCGCGCACCAAATCGGCGCGGTAAAGCTTGTTCCACATCACGCCGTAGTAAAAGCTCGCCGGCTCCTGCATTAGCCCGCAGGCGAATTCTTCCTTTGTCATAAAGCCCATCGGCAGAAAGCCGAATGTCTGGAATTTCGCCAACTGCTCCGTCAGCTGCTTCTTTTTATTCGGCAAAAGCGGGTCAAGCTTCGCTTCCTTTTTCGGCTTGTACGGCACAATGCGGTTATACGCCGCAATGACGAGATCAGCGTTGTTATCCTCCGCACGCTGAACGAGGAGCTCTGTCGCAAACGGCTCCAGTGTGTCGTCCGCGTCCACAAACTGCAAATATTTGCCCCGCGCCATGCGCATGCCGAGGTTCCGCGTCGCCGAAACGCCAGAGTTTTCCTTATCAATCAAAACGATGCGCGCGTCCGCCTTCGAGAGCATCTCGCACACCGGGTAGCTCACGTCCTTAGAGCCGTCGTTCAAAAGCAATATTTCAAGATTTTCATACGTCTGCCGCCGAATGCTCTCCACGCAGCGCACAATGTTGTTCTGCGCGTTGTAGATCGGCACGATCACGCTGACAAGCGGTTTCTGCATCAAAATACTTCCTTTCCTGCATCATGCTCCGTTTTTCCCTATTTTACCGCAGAAAGTTCCGGAAGAAAAGACTTTTTGAACATTCTGCTTGCAAATCCGGTAAACACACCAAATTGACCGGTGCAAAATTAGCCAAAACGCATATTGACTTAAAGCAACTTTTAATGTTATAGAAATGTATGCGGAGTCACACCCGCACATAACGAATTCTTAGGAGGAATTTTCGTGAAACCCAAGGTTTATTTCACAAAAACGGTCACCTCTGAAAAGGTCATAGAAATGTATAAGCAGCTCGATTGCAAGCTGCCCGGCAACGTCGCCATTAAGGTACATTCCGGCGAGTTCGGCAACAAAAACTTCCTGCGCCACCCGATTGACGAACCAACCTGAATGTAGTAGAATACAGGTAAAGAACAACATTTGGAGGATCGGGATATGAACAAAAGTCAAATGGCAAAGCTTGCGGCAGCGGCCGGTATAAACGGCCTTATGTATGACCCGAATGCAGAGGGCGTTTTCGGCAATGTGCAGGGGTATACCGTCACCATTATGCCGAACGCCAACAACCGCGTCTACTATATGCTTTCGCTTTCGGTCTCGCGCATGGGCATGGCGCCGAACCCCGCGGATTTCAAACCGCTCGAGAAAATGAATAAGGTTTTGAGCGGCTGTACCGTGCAGCGTTTCCGCGTCAATTTCCTTGTGAAGCTTTCCGGCAATAAAGATAAAATGGCAGAGGCCCTGCGCAGTGCGCTTGATACGCTCATCACGTTCCTCAGAACAAACGGGTATACAAATTGCTGCGAGCATTGCGGTCGCCCGGAGGGCGTAGATGCCTACACCGTCTCCGGCAACGCGTACCTTTTGTGTGAACCGTGCTTCGGGCAGGTCAGCGAAGCCGCCGCGCAGCAGAACCAGACAAAAATGCAGAAACAGGAGCAGGTTTTGCCCGGCATCGTAGGTGCGCTCATCGGTTCGCTTATCGGCGCCGTCGTCATCGTCATTGTCGGCCAGCTCGGCTACGTCGCCGCCGTTTCCGGCCTTGTCATGGCCATCTGCACGTTAAAGGGCTACGAAATGCTCGGCAAAAAGCTCGGCACACCGGGCATCATCATTTCCTGCGTTTTGATGCTCCTGATGATCTTTCTTGCGTATCAGGCCGATTGGTCAATCACCGCGGCGCAGTTCTATGAGACCGATTTCTTCACCGCGTTCCGCGCCATGATGGATCTTATCAAAGAAGGCTACGTCGATTCCGGCGATTACTTCGGCGGCCTTGCGCAGGTCTATCTCTTCGCCGTCATCGGTGCCGTGCCTACCATCATCGCCATGGCAAAGGGCGCAAAGCACATGGTCACCACCGCCAAAATGCGCAGCGCCTACGCACCCGTTTCGGTACCTGCAGCGGCTTCCGTGCAGATGCCCGTGCAGCCCGCTTCTTCGCCCACTGCTCCGCAGAACGTCGAAAAAGACATCGAAAAGTAAAATTCAAAAACCATCGCCCGCAGGCAACCGTTTTCCGTGCCTGCGGGCGATTTTTTACGTCTTTTTATTCTGATTTTTGAGCTTTTCGGCCTCTGCCTGCGCTTTTTTTAACTGCTCCTGCGCAAGCTTGGCGCGCTTCATTGCGTCTTCCATTTTCTGTGCGGCACGCTCCGCTCGCTTTTGGGCTTCCTCCACGCGCTGCCGCGCTTCTTCGGCTTCCTTTTGCGCCTCCTCCGCCTTGCGCCGCGCTTCTTCCGCGAGATGTCTTTCTTCGTCTGCATCGGGATTTTGCACGGTGTCCTGTACGGGCTCAGGCGCAGGTTTAATATTCAAGCTCAAAAATTCTGGCGCAGATGGGGGCGGGGAGATCTACCGTCAGCGTGCCCTTTTCCGGGTTCCATGCGCATTTCGTGTTGTGGTTTGCGGGGTATGCGCAGCGCACATTTACGTGCTCGTTGCCGCGCAGGAAATCCACGGGCAGCGTGCAGCGGCCGTCCGGCGCGCCGCGTCTCCACACGGTGATGTACGCTTTGTGCGCGGTTTTAAGGCCCAGCGAGACCCACGTGTCCGCAAAGTGCGACGTACCGAGCGGCCAGAACGGCAGCGCGCGCTTGATGTCGCCGCGGATTGTCTTGTAATAATCGAGCGCTTCCTTGACAAGCGTGAAGTCCTCCTCGGGAATTTCCGCCAGGTGACCGCTCTGGTGAATACGCTGCATCAGCGCGTTGCACATATTAAATACGGCTTCCTCGCGTCCGCCGCCCTTCATCGGGTAGCTCCAAATGGCGCTTTGCTCCGGCGTCAGACCCGAGGGCGCGTTCGCCGCAATGGACGCATAGCGCAGGTAGTCCTCCTGGTCGCTCGTAGACTGAATGCTGTGGCGCGAGAGCATCGCGTAGTCGATGCGCATGCCGCCCGAGGAACAGTTTTCAATCACAAGGTCGGGGTAGCGGGCAAAGACGGAATCGAGCCAAGCAAGATATGCGCGCTCGTGCCCGAGCAAACCGTCGCCCACGCTGTCGGCGTTTAATTCCGTGCCGATGCCCGGCTCAATGTTGTAATCCATCTTGATGTAGCCCACGTGGTAGTCGCGCACAAGGCGGTCAACGACCTCATTTGCGTGCTCCACGACCTCCGGGTTGCGGAAATCGAGCTGCCAGCGGCTGCGGTCGTGCACCTTTTTGCCGTGGCGTGTGAAGAACCAGTCCGGGTGCACGCGCGCGGCCTTCGGGCAGCAAATGCCCATTACTTCAATTTCGAGCCACACGCCCGGAATCATGCCCTTCGAGCGGATGTAGTCCATCACTTCCTCAAGGCCGTTTGGGAAACGTTCCTTGCTCGGCAGCCATTCGCCCACGTTGTCCCACCAGAAGCCGTCCGCGTACCAGCCTGCGTCCACGCAGAAGTATTCGCAGCCCGCCTTGTGCGCCGCGTCGATGAGCGGCAGCTCTTTCGCCGTCGTCGGGTTGCCCCACAGGCAGTTCATGTAGTCGTTGAAAATGACGCACAGCTTCTCGTTGTCCGCATTTTTGCGGCGAATCATGCGGCGGTACTTCGTCAGCTCGCCCATGGCGTCATCAAATTTGCCGAGCGTGGAGCCTACGCACACCGGCACTGTCGTGAATGTTTCGCCCGGCTGCAAATTCTTCCACCAGTGCGATTCCGTTTCCGTCGGGCCGCTCAACTGAATGTAGAAGTTGCCCATCTGGTCGCTGATCTCCCAGTGCCACGAGCCGTTGTGCTCAATCTGCCAGAATAAATTGGAGCCCGTTTCCGTGTTTTCAAGCAGTCCCATCGGCAGGTATTCCTTTGTAGACCAGTTGCCGATGTTCGTCGCACCAATCACCTTAGAGGAGCGCTGAATTTCCTCGGGCTGGCAGCGGGCGAGACCGAGCTGCGGGAAAGTGTAGCTTTCCCACTGCATTTCGCGCTGCCAGCCGTTGTGCGGATACCAGACGCGCATTTTGTCGTCGGTCGAAAGCATACCCTCTTTTTCGATGCCGGTGAGGGCAAAGGAAGAAACGTATTCCAGCCCCTGCGGCTCTGTTCCAACATTTTTCACGTCCGTCCAGCAGCGTACAGCCTGAACGCCGTTATAAAACTGCATGTGCGAAATCGTTTCAATACCGCAGATATTATCTTCCATGTGGATTTCCAGCTTGCGGCCGAACTCGTTGTGCTTGTCCGCAAAATAGACGAGCTTCATGCGGTCGCCGGGGCTTGTGGAAATGTATTTGTTGCCGTGGCGCTCGCCCGGTCGGTTTTGCCCGGAGATCATAATTTCCAAGAGATTGTATCGCTCGGTGTTCAGGCGCAAGCCGCCCGTCTCGCGGTCGTGCACGTGCAGCAGACTGCGCTCGTCAAAGGGGAGCGCAGAAAAGTGCAGCAGCTTGCAGCCGAAATCTTCCGTCTTTTCAAAAACGAGATGCAGCCCGTTTTCGTCAATTTGAATCAAATCCATAGTATAAGCCTTTCCGCAGATAAATCTGCTGTAATCTATGCTGAGTTGTCTGTACAAATAGTAGCACAATCGGAGAGGCTTTTCAAGGGGATTATCGGTCGCGGCTTTGCTCCGCACGCATGCCGAGCGCGGAATACTGCAAAGCGTGCGAAAGTCGTGCCGAAGCCTTTTGCAGGTGCTTGCACACCGTGCCGCGCGTCAGGTGAAGCTCGTCCGCAATCTCCTGCATTGTCAGCCGCTCGCCGTAGTAAAGCTGTACGCAGTCGCGCTGGCGGTCGGTCAGCTCATTGCCGATGGCGCGCCGCAGCAAAACTTGCGCTTCTAAAAGCTCATTTTTGTTTGTCTCTGCGCCGATGCGGCTGAGTAGCTTCGCCTGCCGTGCACCGGCGGAAAGGGGCTTATATCCGCTCACGAAACCGCCCTCCTTCCGCGCTTTTGCAGCGCATGGCCTGTTACCAAGCACTCCAAATACATGGTGTAAAGCATCTGCACACGCTGGGCCTGCTCGCCTGCAATGTCATAGTCGCGTTCGGCGCGGATGACGAGCAGCCGCCGTTTGATGCGCTCCGCCTCATCCAAATACTCCTGTCCCCAGGAAATGTAATCGTTCACTTGCAGTCACGATCCTTTCGTTTCAAAATAGAACATGTGTTCGTCAACTCACATCATAAACAAAAAATTCCGAAATGTCAATCGAACACGGAACAAATGTTCAAAAGATGTCCTACGATGTCCTATAATGTCCTGCGATGTCCGCTTTTCTGCATATTTATATGGAATTATTTACATTTTGGGACTGTTATTTTGCGCTTTTTTGATATATAATAAAGGTGTATTTAAACTTGAAATGACTGAACGCCTTGGCGTTTTGACCGAAAGGAGTTTTACCATGAACTTTTTGAAGAATATCTCGGCCGCATTTAAGACCGCCGGCGGCGCCGTACAGAGTGCTGTGAAAGTGGTAGAGGAAAAGAACCGCCGCACTGCGCTCATGAATCGCCTGCGCACCGTTATCCGCTGTGAGGAAAAGGCAGAGGAGCGCGCCTATCTCGCTCTCGGCCGCTACTACTACCACAACCTGCGCGATGCAGAGAACACCGTTACGGAGCCGTACTGCATCGACATTGAAGCCGCCCAGAAGCGCATCGATGCCGCTGTGGAGAAGCTGGAAGCCCTGACCCGTGAGGGTGACAGCGAAGCAGAAGAAGAGGAGATCACCCTTGATGACGTGCAGGAGTACACTCCCACGCCGGAAGAGGAAAAGGAAGCCGAAGAAGCCGCATTCGTGCCGGACGGTACCGTAGACGAAGCCGTGGAAGCGGCAGAGCCTGCCGCCGAGCAGCCGGAAACGACTGAGCCCGAAAAAGACGAAAGCGAAGAAGTTCCCTACGAATAATGCGCTTTAAAATGAACGTTAAAAGGCGGACCTGAGGTCCGCTTGATTCCTTGCGCGGAAAAACGCCCACCTTTTGCGCCGGGGCAGGTTCCGTTTGCAGAAAGTGAGTGAATTTGATGTCTACGAAGATCCAGAAAGATATTGTCTGCCCCGCCTGTGGACAGACGCAGAAATTAGAGATGTACACAAGCGTCAATGCGGAGGAAAACCCCGAGCTGCGCCGCGACATTCTGCGCGAATCCATGTTTGACTGGGAATGCCTCCACTGTGGCTACACCGCGCAGATGGCGTACCCCATGATCTACCATGACCCGATGAACGCGTTTATGATCTGCCTGCGCCCCTCCGGCGCGGTATCCGGCGCGGAGCCTATCCCCGCCGTGCGCGCGCTGAAAAAGCGCAGCGTGAAAAACCCGCAGGAGTTAAAGGAGAAAATCCTCATTTTCGAGGCCGGCCTCGATGATGCCGCCGTGGAGCTTGTGAAAAACGCCATCGTCACCGTGGTGCGCAAAAATCTGGACGGCAATGTGCACGCCTATTTCTGCGCCGCAACGGAGGAGGAGCTGCGTTTCGCACTGTTCGTCAAGGGTCGTCAGGAGCCCGTGTACCAGACCACCAAAATGGCCGTGTACCGCCAGTCGCAGGAGGTTTTGCGCACGCTCGATTACAAATCCCCGGACGATTTCGCCGTCGTCAACTCCAAGCTCGCCCAAAGCCTTTTGGACGAATATAAGTCGATCTAACCCAATAAAAGCAAACGGCACCGCGTTTTGTAACGGTGCCGTTTTTCTATGCGCGCATGTGCACAGGCTTTGCGTTTTGTGGGTTTACGGGTAAACGACCTCGGCGCGTGTCACTTCGCCGATGTCAAAATTACCGTAATGCAGTGTGAAATATAACGTTTCACCGCTTGAAGCGTCCTGCACTTCGTCGATGAGCAAAAGTGTTTCGTTTTGTGTGTCTTTCGGCTGCAAGCGGTAGGAGACGACGTTCAGTTTCTCTCCGAGCGCAGTCTCGCCCGTTGCGTGCGAAATCTCACAAATGTTGTAGTGCTCCGTAATATACGCCGCGGAAAAGCCGGTTTTCAGCTTCTCTGCGGGGTGCAGCCGGATGTGCGGCACGGTTTTCGTCAGCGCCGCGACCATCTGCTCCGTAACGCCGGTTTGGATGTTCTCCGCCGGGTGCAGCGCAGGCAGGCTTTCTGCCGAAACGGAAATCGCCAAGATAAATGTCAAGATGAGCGTAATACAAGGGATAATGAGCTTTTTCATGGGTTCCTCCTTCCATAACGAAAAAGTGCAAAGCCTGTGTTATAGCTTGAGTATAGCAGAGCAAATTCGACATGTCAATAATTTTATATTAAATTATTTTAATAATGTGCTTTACAAATTAAATTTTCTGTGGTAGGATAAAATCACAGAATTTATGCAAAGGGGAGGAATGACAATGGCGAATAACGACAGCACCAAACGCGTGCCGCTGGAGCTTTTGTGCATGCTCATTTTAAAGGAGGGCGACCGCTACGGCTACGAGATGGTGCAGGAGATCGAATCGCGCAGCGGGGGACTTTTGTCGTTCAACTTGGCTTCGGTGTACGTCGCACTGCGGCGGCTGGAGGAGCGCGGGTGTGTTTCTTCCCGCACCGAAATGACGGACGCCGCCCGCGCCCGCATGCGCGTTTACTATCATTTGGAGCCTGCGGCGGAAGCGTATCTCACGGAGCAGAAAGAGGAATACCGCCGCACGGCCGTAGGTGTGCAGAACGTGCTGAAAAGCTGCGAGGTGCAACATGAAAAGGAAGCCTGAAAGCGGGTTTGAGCAGTATTTACGCCGTGTGTATCGGGCGGTAAGCGGCACGCGCGCAGAGAAGAAGCGTGAGGCCGCCCGCGTGCAAAGCCTTTTGTGCGAGATTCCCCACGCAGAAACGATGTCGTATGACATTCTTTGTGCGGCCGCCGGTACACCGGAGAGCTTTGCAGCGGGATTTCAAAGCCGCCGAACCCAAAGCCCGCTCGTGCTTTCGGCAGTTATGCTGACCGTGCTCGTGCTCGCGTTCATACTCGGCGCCGCAATGGGACAAGCGCGCGAAAAGATGCAGACCGGCGGTGTTGTGATGAGCTACCGCTACGAAGACGGCAGCTTACAGACGCTTTTGGAGGAAAGGCCGGAGCTGCTGGGGTGAAAGTTTTGTAAAAAAGACTCCCTCTGTCAGAGGGAGTCTTTTAGGTTATGCGTGAAAATCATGCGATGCTCAATTAAACATTGCGCGGATTGAATTCTGGTGCTGCTCGGTATTGACGGCCATTTCGTTGACGGCGAAAAGCACGTCCGTGATGCCGTGCTCCGTGCAGTAGGTCGGCAGGTTGCCTTCAAAGTAGCGGAAGTCCACCACGTGTACCTCGTCAAAGCTTGCGCCGAGGAACGGACCCATGGCGTTGCCGTAGGAGTCCTTCACCACAAGCAGCTTGCGGCCCGTGGAAAGGTCGTGGTTCGTGATGCGCACGCAGCCCATATCGCCGTGCAGGTACATGGCGTAGCCGAGGCTCTCGTCGTGGCTATTGAGGCTGTCGGTTTCCTCAAAATACTGCCCGTCATACGAAATTTCGCATGTGTAGTTGTACTTCGGGTCGTAGAGATCGAGTGTATCGGGGTTGTTGTTCAGCACGTCTTCGCTCGTAACGTAGGCAAGGTAGCCCGTGAAGTCAGAGGACGTTTTCGTGAAGCTGTCGAGCGTCGTGGGCGTTACACCTGCCGCTTCGCAGAACTTTTCATACGCGTAAAACGCGCCGAGCGGCGCCCAGTGGGTATCGGTATCAAAATAAATGTCTTCGTTGTTGTGCAGGTTCAGCGCATCGTAAATATCCACCGCGGTGATGCTTGCGGAAAGCGTATTGTTGACCGCCATGGTGTTCTCACGCTGGGAAGCTTCCTCATAGTAATTGCGCACGCGCTCCGGCACGCCGAATTCCGAGTGATTCGGGATGACCATGCTGTACACCTTTGTGCCGGAAAGCTGGCTTGCACAGTCATTCAGTGTTTCGGCGTAGGCGGTCGCCATGCTGTCGCTGCCGTAGAACATTTCAAAGCCCTTGTTATTGTAGATGAGAATGCCCGAGGACATGTGGCCCTCCGTGCCGTCGTCATAGATCGGCGGCGGTGTCGGCTCCGGCGTGGCGGTCGGCTCTGCGGTAGGGGTAGGTGTCGGCTCTGCCGTTGCGGCGGCTTCCGGTGTGGGCTCCGGCGTAGGTGTGGTGGCAGCGGGTAAGAGCTTGCCGAACGCACCGAGGCTGTACGCAATGTACCCCAAAATGCCGATGGCCAAAACGATCATCACGATGACGATAGGCACGACGGGCGAGTGCTTTTGGCGCGGCTTATCGTCGTAGCCTTCCTCATATTCTTCGTCCTCATACGACTCCGGCCGTGGAGCGGGTGCAGGCGCGGGGCGCTCCGAGCGGGGCGCTTCCTGTTGCGGCGCTGCCGGTACGGGATATTCGCGTGTTTCTTCAAAGCCCTCGGGACCGTTTTTCGGCGACTTCGGGGTAAAATGCAGATTTTCTATGGAGGAGGGGACGCGCTTTTCGCTTTGTGACGATTGCTTTGCGTACAGCGTTTCCGGCGTCAGCTCGGAAGCCGTACTGCGCGGGTCAGCCTTTGCGGCGCGGCGCGCTCTGTCTTCGGCAGAATACGGGCGCTGGTTTTTGCCGGCCATGTGCTTTGCCATTGGATCCATCCTTTCTGTAAAAAGGGTCGTTTATTTTCTCAAGAAAAAAGCCGCGCGGAAACAGACCGCTGCGGCTTTTCGATTTCCATGTCCATTATACTGGCTTAGAAAGAAATTGTCAATTCCCGTATGCTCAGTGTGCGACCGGCAAATACCCCACTTTCTTCATGACCTTTTGCAAAGTACGGCGCGCAATGGCCTCTGCACGCGGCGCGGCCTCGCTGTAGCACTTTTCAAGGTATGCCTTGTCCTTGATGAGCTCGTTATAGCGCGCCTGAATGGGCTCGAGCTCCTTGACGACGGCTTCGCCCACGGCGGTCTTGAAATCACCGTAGCCGCGGCCCTCGAATTCCTTTTCGATTTCGTCATAGCTTTTGCCCGTAATACAGCTGTAAATGCCCATCAGGTTATTGATGCCGGCTTTGTTTTCGCCGTAGTAGACGCGGGCTTCACTGTCCGTGACAGCGCGTTTGAACTTCTTCATGATCTCCGCCGGGGTATCCAGCATAGTGATGAAGCCCGCCGTGTTTTCATCGGATTTGCTCATCTTCTTCGTCGGGTCCTGCAAAGACATGATGCGCGCACCGGTTTTCGGGATAAGACCCTCCGGCACGACGAATGTCGGGGAGTAAAGCCCGTTAAAGCGCTCCGCAATGTTGCGGCAAAGCTCAAGGTGCTGCTTCTGGTCGGCACCGACCGGCACGTAATCGGCGTTATACAGCAGAATGTCCGCCGCCATCAGGCTTGGGTAAGTGAACAGCCCCGCGTTTACGTTATCGGCGTGCTTTGCGGATTTATCCTTAAACTGCGTCATGCGGGAGAGCTCGCCAAACTGGGTGTAGCAACTCAATACCCATGCAAGCTGTGCGTGCTCCGGCACCTGACTCTGGATGAAGAAAATGCTCTTTTCCGGGTCGATGCCGAGCGCGAGCATCATCGCGTAGGCGGAAAGCGTGTTTTTGCGGAATTCCGCCGGGTTCTGGCGCACGGTGATGGCGTGCAGGTCGGCAAGCGCGTACACGCACTCATAGTCGTTCTGCAGCGCGACGAAGTTCTTCAGCGCGCCGAGGTAGTTGCCGAGCGTGAACATGCCCGTCGGCTGAATCATGCTCAAAACGCGCTTCTTTTTTGTTTCGGGTGTGGTGTTTACGGTATTTTCCATGGTGATTTTCCTCTCTGATATCCTTTATTTTTCCACCATCTCGCGGATGGTCTCGCCAAGCAGCGTGATGCCCTTTGTGAGCTGCTCATCGGTCGGGGTGGAGAAATTGATGCGGAACGCGTCGCACGGCTCGTTTTCATCCGTCAAAAATGCGGTGCCCGGCACAACGCAAACCTTCTTTTCAAGCGCTTTCTGTACGAATTCCATCATGTCAACGCCCTTCGGCAGGTGGCACCACGCGAACAGACCGCCGTTGAACGGGTCCCACGTGATGTACGGCGCAAGGTGCTTTTCCATGAGGTCAAGGAGCAAAGCGCGTTTTTTCGTGTAGATTTTTCTAAGCCCCGCAAGGTGTGCGTCAAAGTCATATTCCGTCATGAAGCGGTAGCACAGAACCTGCGACCAGATATTCGTGTGCACGTCCTGCCCCTGCTTGCAGACGGTCATTTTGGCGAGAACCGGCTTTGGGCCGATGGCGTAGCCCACGCGCATACCGGGGGAGATGACCTTAGAGAACGAACCGGCGTAGATGACGATGCCGTCCGTATCAAACGACTTGATGCTCGGCAGCGGCTCGCCTTCATAGTAAAGGTCACCGTAGGGGTTGTCTTCGAGAATCATTACGTCGTGCGCTTTGGCAAGCTCATACAGGCGGTGACGCTTTTCAAGGCTCATCGTGATGCCGGAGGGGTTTTGAAAGTTTGGAATCGTATAGATGAACTTCACGTTCTTTTCGGTCTCGAGCGCCTTTTCCAGCGCTTCCATGTTCATGCCGTCCGTGTCCATCGGGATGCCGACGAGCTTTGCTTTGTAGGAACGGAAGTCGTTTAAAGAGCCGATGAAGCTCGGCGCTTCACAAATAACGGTTTCACCTTCGTTTAAGATGGATTTTGTGAACAGATCCATGATCTGCTGTGCGCCGCTTGTGACGAGCACGCCGTCGTCCTCGGTGCCGATGTTGCGGGAGGACTTCATGTACGCCTTAAGATGCCGTAAAAGCGGCGGGTAGCCCTCCGTTGTGCTGTACTGGAGCGCCAAAATCGGCTCTTCTTCCATCAGCTTTGCGGAAATGGCGGCAAGCTGTTTAGACGGGAACGCTTCCGGCGCAGGGTTGCCGGCGGAAAGCGAAATATAGCTCGGGTCAGCGGCGTATTTAAAGATTTCACGGATTGCCGAGGGCTTTAACGTGAGCACGCGGTCTGAAAATTTGTATTCCATCGTAACGTCACCTTTCTATATGATTCATTTGATTTTGCACTTTTAAGCTTTTACGGGTGTATCTGAAAACAAAGGAAACGCAGGATATTTCGCAAAGACGAGGCGGGTTCAAGGCGAAAACCGCAGGAAGCCTTCCGGCTGCCGAGGATTTTCAACGCAGAAACCGTCCGTATTTGTGGAATAGACAAGTTTTTGACTTTTCAGATGCACCCCAAAAAGTAAAACCCCTTGTCCCAAACTCTAAGGGACAAGAGGTCAAATTCCTGCGGTACCACCCAAATTGGCGCATAAACGCCCACTTTACAGCCGTAGTTACGGCTTGGCTTCTAACGCGGCCAAACGTCGGGCGATTTTCCCGCCCGCCCTCATGGAGCCATTCGCCGCGCAGCCCGCACCCCGTCTCACCGAAAGGGGCTCTCTTTGCCGTTTTGCATCGGGTACTATTTCCAATCATCGGTTTTGATATTACCGCTATTCTAAGCCCTTTTTTGCGGTTTGTCAAGTCGGCACAGCCGGAAAACTGTAAATTTCCACGTGGGAAGCAAGAGAAACCGACAAGGAAAATGCGCATGAAAGGCGCGGCGACAGAAACCTTGTGCTTTTCACAAAACAATCCTAAAACCCGCCTGCCTGTTTCGTGTTTTCCTGCGGGCAAGGCTTCGTATAATGGTAGCACAGAAAAGACAAAGTGCAGGAAAGGGCGGAAAAGACAATGGAGGAAAAAGCAGTTTTAAGAGTGCGGGACCGCATAAGCGCGGCCCTTACCGTGCCGTATGTGCGCAGGGCGGTGTGGCTGATGGCGGGCGGCCTTGCGGGCTTTTTAACGGCGCGCGGGCTCGTCTTCGGCAAATACGCGCCGTTTGCGGCGGCAGGCGCGGCGGCAGCGCCGTTTTCGACCATGTGGGCGGTCATCCTCGGCGGCGCGGTGGGCTACCTGTTCCCGTCGCCCGTGGATATCCCCGCGCGCTACATCGCGGCTTTGCTCGCCGTGGGGGCCATCCGCTGGTCGCTGTCGGAGTTAAAGTCCATCCGTGACCACCCGGTCTTCGCACCGGTCACGGCGTTTTTGCCGCTGCTTTCGACGGGCATCGCCATGGTGTTTTTAAACGGCTCACTTTCAAATGTGCTCGCCATGTACATTGCGGAGTCGTTTTTGGCGGCGGGTACGGCGTATTTTCTGCGCCGCACCGTGCAGCTTTTGGAGACCCACCGTGAGACCGCCGTGTTTGACAGCGGCGACGTGGCGGCTGTTATCGTCTCGCTCGGCGTTTTGCTGCTCTCGTTTTCAAACGTGACCGTCTCGCACATTTCCGTCGGGCGTGTGCTCATCGTGCTGACGGTACTCGTCTGCGCGCGCATCGGCGGGCTTGCGGGCGGCGCGGTGGCGGGTATTGCGGCGGGCACGGTGCAGGGGCTCTCCACGGCGGGGCTTTCGTATCTCTCCGGCGCGTACGGCCTCGGCGGGCTGATGGCCGGCGTGTTCTCGCCACTCGGCAAATTCGCCGTGGCGGTGGCGTTCGTCATTTCAAACGGCATCGCGTCCTTGCAAGTGAACAGCACTTCGCAGGTGTTTTACGGCGCGGTGGAGGTGGCCGCGGCCTCCATTTTATACATGCTTTTGCCGCAGAGCCGACGGCTTTCCAATTTATTCACCGCGCACGGGGACAGGCTGCCGGGCGATTCTCTTAGAAAAAACGTTATTTTGCGCCTGCGGTATACGGCGGAAGCCATGCGCAGCGCATCGGATTCCGTAGATCGCATCTCGGAAAAGCTGGAGACGACCGCGGCGGCTGACCTGCCGCATGTGTACGGCCGCGCGGCGGAGAAGGTTTGCACCGGGTGCAGCCAATGCGCAGTGTGCTGGCGCAAAAATCGCGACGAGACGCAAAAAACGTTCTCGCGGCTTTCGTATCCGCTGCGGGAGCGCGGCAAAATCGAACGCAGCGACTTTGATGTGCCGTTTTTGACGCGCTGCAACCGTGCCATGGAGCTGAGAGACGCCGTAAACGGCGAATACCGCGAGCTTTTGGCAAAAGAAAGCGCCCGTATGCGCGCCGAACAGGTGCGCGCCATCGTCGAAGAACATTTCCGCTCCACGGCGCAGATGCTCGGCGACATGGCGGAGGAATTCGAGCAGTACCAGCGCTTTGATGAGGACAGTGCAGAGCAGGTGCGCGAGGTCTTGCGCCACCGCGAGCTCACGCCGATTGAAGTCTGCTGCCGCATCGATAAATTCGGCCGCATGACGATTGAAGCAAACATTTGCCGCACACACGGGGTGCACATCAACAAAGGGCAGCTGACACGCGAGATCTCCGGCGCGTGCGGGCGCACGTTCACGCAGCCGAGCGTGACGGCGGCGGGCGATACCTTAAAGCTGCAAATGTGCCAGAAGCCCGTTTATGCCGTGCAGCGCGGCTTTGCGCAGCACGCAGCAAACGGCGCGTCTCTCTGCGGCGATTGCGCCGAGGCGTTCACGGACGGCAGCGGGCGGTATATCTCGGTTTTAAGCGACGGCATGGGCACGGGCGGCCGGGCAGCTGTGGACGGCACAATGACCGCGGGTATGGCGCAGTCGCTTCTCAAAGCCGGTATCGGATTTGAGAGCACACTGAAGATGATCAACTCCGCCATGCTCGCAAAGGGCGGGGAGGAGTCGCTTGCAACGCTGGATGTTGCGTGCATCGACCTCTTTACAGGGCACGTCTCCCTGCGCAAGGCGGGTGCTGCGGGCACGGTGCTGCGCAGGCGCAAGAAGACGGAGTATCTGGAAGCCAAAAGCGTGCCCGTGGGCATTCTGCCGGAAATCGCCTTTGCCCGCAGCGAAAAAGACCTCGATGCGGGCGATATGCTCGTCATGGTCTCGGATGGCGTGACGGCTTCCGGTACGGAGTGGCTGTGCGACTTAATCGCAAACTATGAGGACGACGACCCGCAGGCGCTTTCCGAGCGCATTGTGGAGCGCGCCGTAAAAGACCGCGCAGACGGGCACGAGGACGACGTAAGCGCCGTGGTGCTCCTTATCGAATGACGTACAATTCAAAAGTTCTCCCTGAAATCTGTGTAAGATTACCATTGAATAGCCCAGTAGAGTATGGTGCACTTATACAAGTTTATGAGATATAGCGTCTCAATATTTGAGCAATTTATGCAAAAGAAGGGAGAAGCCCATGGATAAAAGAGCAAGAGGTGTACCGATGCACGTTTCCTCCCTGCCCGGCGTGCCGAACGGCAACTGGGCGTTCCGCGTCACGCAGGAGCAGCTCGACGGCATCGACAAAAAGTGGCTCAAAGAATTAAACGACGTCTATCACAGAAGCAAATAACAGCAAAAGGCCGGCGGTTTTCCGTCGGCTTTTGTCTTGCAAATTTCCGATGTGCTGATATAATGGGGAAGAGAAAAGTTCCTTTTGGGAGGAAAATAGTATGATCGATATGAAAAAAGCATTGCAGAACATTGACGACGTGATCGAAAAGGGGCCGTACAAAGACACGTGGGCGTCCCTTTCAAGCTGGCAGACGCCGAAGTGGTATCAAAAAGCGAAGTTCGGCATTTTCATCCACTGGGGCGTGTACAGCGTGCCGGCGTTTGACAGCGAATGGTATCCGCGTAACATGTACATAGAGGGCTCCAAGGTCTACGAGCACCATATCAAAACCTACGGTGCACACAAGGATTTCGGCTACAAAGATTTCATTCCGATGTTTAAGGCGGAAAAGTTTGATCCGAACGCATGGGCTGCGCTTTTTAAAAAGGCGGGCGCAAAGTACGTTGTGCCGGTGGCGGAGCACCATGACGGTTTCCAGATGTACAGCTCAAATATTTCGCACTGGAACGCTTACGAGATGGGACCGAAGCGCGATATAGTCGGCGAGCTGAAAGCGGCCGTAGAAGCGCAGGGCATGACGCTTGGGGTATCCTCGCACCGCATTGAGCACTGGTTCTTCATGAGCAACGGCAAAAAGTTTGAGAGCGATATGCCGCAAAACCCGGACCGCGACGACCTCTATTGGCCCTCCATGCCCGACCCGGAGAATTTCGATGCCATCGACGGCAAGCCCTCTGAAGAATTCATGGCAGACTGGCTTGTGCGCACGTGCGAACTCATCGACAATTATCACCCGAAAATTCTCTATTTTGACTGGTGGATTCAGCAGGAGGCGGCAAAGCCGTACCTCAAAAAAGCGGCGGCGTACTATTATAATCGCGCTGCGGAATGGGGCGAGGAGGTTGCCATCGATTATAAATTCGATGCGTACATGTTCGGCACGGCGGTGCCGGATATTGAGCGCGGGCAAATGGCGGACATCAAGCCGTATTTCTGGCAGACCGATACCGCCATTGCGCTGAACTCCTGGTGCTACACGGAAAACAACGACTTCCGCCCGGCGGGGGACATCATCTGCGACCTTGTGGACATCGTCAGCAAAAACGGTGCGCTGCTTTTAAACGTAGGCCCGAAAGCGGACGGCACCATCTCCGATGAGGACACCGCAGTGCTGACTGCCATCGGCGACTGGATGCAGGTAAACGGCGAAGCAATCTATGACACGCACGTGTGGAGGACGTTCGGCGAAGGCCCCACAAAGGTGCAGGACGGCGGCTTTTCCGACGGCGTGAAAAAGAACTTTACGGGCGAGGATTTCCGCTTTACGGCAAAGGGAGATACGCTCTTTGCCATCGCGCTGAGGGCGAACGACAACGGCGAATACCACATTCACTCCCTGCGTATGCAGGAGCACACCGCCGGTACGGTGTATCACGGTTTAGTCGAGCGCGTTTCGGTGCTCGGCACAGACGATGCACCCGCGTGGACGCGTGACGAAAACGGCCTGCATATCAAGACGAACTACACGTCCGATAAGCCGATCACATTCAAGATTAAATTAAACTAAAATCACAAAACAAAAAGCAGAGTGTTCGGATTGAGCACTCTGCTTTCGTTATTTTATGCAGTTATTCGGAGATATACTCGCGTACGCGGAACTTGGCGCCGGCGTTTTCGCACAGCTTGCGGCAGGCTTCAATGTCCTCTGCGGGCATGGTGCTGACGACCGTCATCACCACATGCGGCACGTTTTTTACGGCTTCTGCCGTAAAATGCAGCATGGCATCAAACGCCTCGGGGCCGTATTTCGAGTGACATACCGCATCGTACTTTTCGGCGGTCGGCGCGTTTAAGCTGACGGACACAATGTCCAAAAGCCCGTGCATTTCCGGCGCGGCGTTGCGCCTGGTGATGCAGTCTGCAAGGCCGTTCGTGTTGACGCGCAGGGTGTAATTGCCCAGTTCTTTTAAGCGTGCGGCAAGCCAAAGCATGTCGTCCCAGCGGCAGGCAGGCTCGCCGTAGCCGCAGAAGACAATCTCCGCGTATGAATTGAGGTCGCGTTTTTTAAGGTCGGCTAAGATTTCCTCTTTTGTCGGCTCCGCGCCCTCGTACCAGAGGTTATCCGCGTACAGGCTGCCCGTGCTGTTGTTGCGCAGGCAGAAGTCGCATGCGTTCGGGCACTGGTTCGTGACGTTGATGTAGAGGTTATCGCCGTATTCATACGTGATGGTCAAGATGATCGCTCCTTTTATTTTGCGGCGCTCGGCAGCGTGATACCGAAAAGGCGGCAGGCGTTTTCGCAGGCGGTTTCCAAAACCTCCTGCGCCGTGATGCCGCGCGCTTCGGCGATCTTCGCCGCGTCGTAGGGGATCATGGAGCTGTCGCAGCGCTTGCCGCGGAATGGCACGGGCGCCATGTAGGGCGCGTCCGTTTCGGTCAAAAGGCGGTCGAGCGGGATGGTCTTTGCCACCTCCACGCTGTGGCGTGCGTTTTTAAACGTCACAACACCGCCAAGGCCGATGTACATGCCGAGCTTTACGGTTTCCTGTGCTAATTCCGCACTGCCGGAAAAGCAGTGCACGACGCCCTTCGGCTTGTATTTCCGCAGAATGTCCATCATATCGCCGTGGGCCTCGCGGTCGTGGATGACAACGGGCAGGTCGTGTTTTTTCGCGAGCTCCAGCTGGGCGATAAGCACTTCTTTCTGCTTTTCGCGCGGGCACTCGTCCTCCCAGTGGTAGTCGAGGCCGATCTCGCCGACGGCGACGATCTTCGGGTGGGAAAGCAGCGCTTCCACGTCCGAAAGCCAGTTATCGGGCAGGTCGTTTGCGCACTCCGGGTGGATGCCGACTGCACCGTAGATATAATCGTATTTTTCACAGAGCGCCACGGTTTTTTTGAGGCTTTCATAATCGGCTGCCATATTGATGACCGCAACGACGCCCTTTTGCGGCAGTACGGAGCCGAGCAGCTCGTCACGGTCAATGTCGAACTGCTCGCTGTCGTAATGTGCGTGGGAATCAAATATCATAGAGATTTTCCTTAGCGAATTTTGGAGCCTGCCGGGGTGCCGTCCACAAATACGACGCGCACATCGTCCTCGCCTGCGTCTGCCGCAAGGATCATGCCCTGGCTTTCCACGCCGCAGAGCACGGCGGGCTTCAGGTTCGCGACGACGATGACGGTGTGACCGATGAGGTCTTCCGGCTTATACCACTTCGCGATGCCGGACGCGACCGTGCGGGGTGTGGAGGTGCCGTCGTCGAGCGTGAGCTTCAAGAGCTTCTTTGCACGCTTGATCGGCTCGCAGGCAACGACCTTTGCGGCGCGCAGCTCAACCTTTGCAAAGTCTTCAATATTGATCTGGGCAAGACCCTCAATTTCCTTCTTCGGCTCTTCCTTCGGAGCGTACTTCGCTTCCACAGCGGCAATCTTCTCGCCCATCTCCTTCGGATCGATACGGGCGAAGAGAATCTCCGGCTTGTCTGTTACTTTACCCCCATTCGGGTAAACGCCGAACGTATCGAGCGTATCGTATGCGCGCAAGGTCGTGCCAAGCTGTGCGACGATCTTCTCTGCGGTGTCCGGCATAAACGGCATGAGGAGCGCCGCGCCGATCGTGATGCTTTCCACAAGATTATAGAGAACGGTGGAAAGTCTGTCGGCTTTCGCTTCGTCCTTTGCAAGCGCCCACGGCATCGTTTCGTCAATGTACTTATTGCAGCGCTTGAAGAGCGTGAAGATTTCGGAAATGGCATCTGCCACGCGCAGCTGATCCATCTTCGTCTGCACGCTGTTCTTTGTGGCGAGCACAACGCTCTTTAAATCGTTATCGACATCTTCTACGACGTTTTTGTTCTCTACAACGCCGCCGAAGTACTTGTTTGTCATGGAAATGGTGCGGTTTACAAGGTTGCCGAGCGTGTTTGCAAGGTCGGAGTTCGTGCGTTCGATCATCAGATCCCACGTGATGGTGCCGTCGGATTCAAACGGCATCTCGTGCAGGACGAAATAGCGCACCGCGTCTACGCCGAAGAGGTCGACAAGGTCTTCTGCGTAAATGACGTTGCCCTTCGATTTGCTCATTTTGCCGCCGTTCATCAGAAGCCACGGGTGACCGAACACCTGCTTCGGCAGCGGCAGGTCGAGCGCCATGAGGAAAATCGGCCAGTAGATGGTGTGGAAACGGATGATGTCCTTGCCGATGAGGTGCAGGTCTGCCGGCCAATCACGCTTGAACTGCTCGGTGGAGTTGCCGTCGCAGTCGTAACCGATGCCGGTGATGTAGTTTGTGAGCGCGTCGAGCCAAACATACACGACGTGCTTGTCGTCAAAATCGACCGGAATGCCCCACTTGAAGGAGGTTCTGGAAACGCAGAGATCCTGCAGGCCGGGCAGGAGGAAGTTGTTCATCATTTCCGTTTTGCGCTGCGGCGGCTGAATGAACTCCGGGTGCTTATTGATGTGGTCGATGAGGCGGTCTGCATACTTGCTCATCTTGAAGAAGTATGCCTCTTCCTTCGCGGGCTTGACCTCGCCGCCGCAGTCCGGGCACTTGCCGTCGACAAGCTGGGACTCGGTGAAGAAGGACTCACACGGCGTGCAGTACATGCCCTCGTAGTGGCCCTTATAAATATCGCCCTGCTCGTAGAGCTTTTTAAAGATCTTTTGTACCTGCTTTTCGTGGTAATCGTCCGTGGTGCGGATGAATTTATCGTAGGAGGTGTTCATCACGTCCCAGTTCGCCTTGACAATCTTCGCGACGTTGTCGACATATTCCTTCGGGGTGATGCCGGCGGCATTGGCCTTTTCTTCAATCTTCTGGCCGTGCTCGTCCGTGCCGGTCTGGAAGTAGACATCGTAGCCCTCCATGCGCTTATAGCGCGCAATGCTGTCGGCGAGCACGATCTCATACGTGTTGCCGATGTGCGGGCGGCTGGAGGTGTAGGCGATAGCCGTCGAAATATAATACTTCGGTTTACTCATGGGTGGATCATTCCTTTACAATGTATTTTCAAGGGGTTAGTTTTTTCTACGGTTGAATGTATTCAACTGAATAGTACGGCGGAAAGTGCCGAGAGGATCATCAGCCCGGCCAAAATCGCCGCGCCGATGCGAACGATGAGCTTGCGTTGCTTTTCGGTTTTCATAGAAAGCTCCTTTCGCGGGTGCAGAGCATGCCTGTACGTGTACCCTTTATTTTACCATTCTTTTTTTCACCTGTAAACCGCTAATTGACTTTATTTTCCGCCGCGGTTACAATAAAAGCGGAAATACTTTTGAAATGAGGGAAAAACCCGATGCAGTTTTTAAATACAGAAGAAAAACCGCGCCGCGCGGCGGTCATCAACGATCTTTCCGGTGCGGGAAAATGCTCGCTTACGGTGATGCTGCCGGTGCTGTCCGCCTTGGGGTGCGAGACATCTGTGCTGCCGACGGCGGTGCTTTCCACACACGGCGGCTTTAAAGATCCCGTGTACCGCGATTTGACGGACGATATGCTGAAAACGGCACAGCACTGGAAGCGCGAGGGGGCCGAGTTTGAGGGCATCTGCTCCGGGTACCTAAGCAGCCGCGAGCAGATTGACACTGTGCGGGAAATCTTCGAGCTGTTTACGGACGAACACAGCCGTCCGCTGCGCCTTGTAGACCCCGTGATGGGCGACAACGGCACGCTGTACGGCATTTTTAATAAAGAAACGGCGCAGAGCATGACGAGGCTTTGCGAAAAAGCGGACATTTTAACGCCGAACATGACAGAGGCGTATTGCCTTTTGCACGAGCCGTTTAAGGACGGGCCGTATGACGAAAAGGAGCTTAAAAGAGTAATGAAAACCCTTTCCGACTTTGGGCCGAAGGTCGTCATCTTGACTGGTGCGTATACGGACGGGAAGAAAATCGGCGCGGCGTGCTACGATAGAGAAAAAGACGAGACGGCGCTGGTGCTTTCCGACCGCGTGCCGGGTAAATACCACGGCACGGGGGATATTTTCGCGGCCGTGATGCTGGGGGCGATGTTAAACGGCAAAACGGTAAAGGAGGCCTGTGCCGCCGCCGTGCGGTACACCGCAAAGTGCATAGAAGAAACGAGAAAAGCGTGCGGAGACAACACCATTTGGGGCGTGAAATTCGAGAAATGTCTGCCGTTTTTGATGCACGATGTGCTCACGGAGAACGACGAATAAAGTCTTTTGTCAAGTTTTCTTCAGAAAACTTGCGGGTTCTTAGGGCAGCGCTCTAAGTCGCTTTCAACAGAAAGCAAAATCTTATTGCCTAACAAAAACTAAGAAGGGAGGCTAAAAGAGTCCGGGGGACTGTTTAGCCGTAGGAAACCCAGTTGCATAGGTTCCCTGAAAGGGCGGCTCCATGCCGCCCTTTTTATATAGCTGTGAGCATGCGTTGACGCGCGTTATCTCTTCTTTTTCCTCAATCAGAGGGAGCCTGAAATTAAATAAAAACCGCCGGACATCGCAGGACATCAGAGGACATTGTAGGACATGAATTTGAAAAGTTTCCCTTTTGAGGGAAACTTTTCTGCGTTTTGGGGGTATGAGTGAAGAGACAAACGGGCGGACGAAAAAACGAACGCCGTTTGGCGCTTCAAAACTTTCAGAGAGGATGTGGAACATGGTGAACGAAACGGCGAAGGAGGGCTTTCGCAGATTGGCGTTCGGCGGCATTCATGATGCCGTAAGGCTGCTCTTTTGCGAGGACGTGAACCCGCGCACGCTGAAAAACATGGATCTGTTCGCCGTCTCCGAAATTCGCAGACCGAAAAACGGCGGCATGGAAATTCGGTTTTTCGACCGGATCGAAGCGCTGCGGCTCCTCAGCGAGCTCGAGGCGAGCGGGTCGGGTGCACAGGCGCTGCTCTCCGCCATTGAAAGCGGTGCGGCGGCGCTGAAAGACGGGGATAAGCCGTGACGCCGTTTTCCGAAAAGCAGATGCAGGTCTTGTGCTGGTGGGGCGAAAAAAGCCCGCACCGGAATAAGCTTGCCGTCATCTGCGACGGCGCGGTGCGCAGCGGCAAAACCACCTGTATGGGGATATCCTTTTTTCTGTGGGCGATGGCACGCTTTCAAAATACGAGCTTTGCGGTGTGCGGCAAAACGATCCGTTCTGTGCGGAGAAATGTGGTCGCGGAGCTTATACCAAAGCTAAAGTCTATGGGCTTTTCCATGCGCGTGCGGCAGGCAGAGAACGAGATCATCCTATCGTATCAGGGCAGAGAAAACCGCTTTTACCTTTTCGGAGGACGAGATGAATCGAGCGCGGCGCTCATTCAGGGCATGACGCTCGGCGGCGTTTTGTTTGACGAGGTGGCGCTGATGCCGCGCTCTTTTGTGGAGCAGGGCATTGCGCGCTGTTCGCTGAAAAACGCGAAGCTGTGGTTCAACTGCAACCCGGAGCACCCGCAGCACTGGTTTTACCGCGAGTGGATTTTGAAAGCCGAGAGCCGAAACGCGCTTTACCTGCACTTTACGATGGAGGACAACCCGTCGCTCAGTGAAGATGTGCGAAAGCGCTACCGAACGATGTTTTCGGGTGCGTTTTACAGCCGGTTTATTGAGGGCAAGTGGACGGCGGCGACGGGACTGATTTACCCGTTTGCGCTTGACCTCCTGTGCGAAGTGCCGAAAGCGGACTTTGAGCGGTACGCGGTGTCCATCGATTACGGCACGGTAAACCCGACCTCCATGGGCCTTTGGGGGCTTTTGTGCGGCGTGTGGTACCGCGCAGACGAGTATTACTTTGACGCGCGGCTTGAAAACACGCGGCGCACGGACGAGGAGCACTTTAAGGGTTTTTTGGAGCTCATTCGCGGCAGAACGCCCGATGTCATCGTATGCGACCCCTCGGCGGCGAGCTTTATCACACTTTTGCAGAGCCGTGGTTTTGCAGTGACGGCGGCGAAAAACGACGTTTTAAACGGTATCCGCATGACGGCAACGGCGCTGCGCACGGGGCAGATCAAGGTGACAAAGGGCTGCGTGGACGCGGTGCGGGAGTTTTCCCTCTACCGCTGGGCAGACGACGGCGCGCGGGATGTGCCTGTGAAGGAGAATGACCATGCCATGGACGACATCCGCTATTTTGTCTCCACGGTGCTCGGCGCGGGCGAAAGCTTTGCCTGCGCGGTGCAAAGGGAGACGGGGAAAGGAGTTAGCATTTGGGATTTTTGAAAAAGGAGAAGCGCACGGCCGTTTCGGTGCAGACGCAGGGCGGGTACCCGCCGGTACTGCCGGTGACGGCAGGCGAGCGTGCACTGTACCGTGCCTTGCGCGAGCAGGTGCCGATCATCGATGCGGCAATCTACAAGCTGGTGCGTCTTATCGGCGGGTTTGAGGTGTATTGCCCCGAAAAGCACACGGAAAACGCGCTGCGCGGGTTTTTAAAAACCGTGCCCGTAAACGGCTGCAACATGGGTATCGATAACTTTTTATCGGTCTATTTTGAGCAGCTTTTAACGTATGGCAATGCGATTGGGGAGATCGTACTCGCAAACGGGGAAATTCGGGCGCTGTATAATGCGTCGCTCGAAGACCTCGAGATTCGGCTCATCTCGCCGCTTGAAACGGGCGTGTTCGTCGTAAGGGACGGGCGTGCGGAGCCGTGCCGCTACCCGGAGCTCATTTTGATTTCGGCGTTAAACCCGATGCCGGGCAGCGCGATGGGAAGCTCCATTTTAAAGGGCCTGCCGTTTGTGAGCGAGGTGCTTTTGAAAATTTACCGCACTGTCGGCATCAACTGGGAGCGTATGGGCAATGTGCGCTTTGCGGTGACGTGCAAAAACGAGGGCTACATGAACGCGGGTGACCGTGCGGGGCAGCTTGCAAAGGAGTGGAGCCGTGCGATGCACGGCCCCGGCGTGAGCGACTTTGTGGCGGTGGGCGACGTGCAGATTAAAGCCATCGGCGCGGACGGGCAGCAGATGGACAGCGAAGTGCCCGTGCGGCAGATGCTGGAGCAGATTGTGGCGAAAATGGGCATTCCGCCGTTTCTGCTGGGGCTTTCGTGGTCCTCGACGGAGCGCATGTCGAGCCAGCAGGCGGACATGCTGACGAGCGAGCTGACGGCGTACCGCAGAATTTTGGAGCCGGCGGTTTTGAAGATCTGCAAAACGTGGCTGCGGCTAAATGGTCTTGACGACACGGTGGAAATCGATTGGAACGAGATCACGATGCAGGACGAAGTCGATCACGCGAACGCGGCGTATCTCATGGCGAAGACGGAGCAGCTTTTAAAGGAGGGGGAAGCTTGAGCGAAACGGTAACGGCGGTACAGCCGGATAAAGCGGCGATGGAGAAGATCAACCTTTACACGCGCCGCGCCTATAAGCCGGAGGAGGTGTACACGTTTTCGGTCGTTTTGTGCGACAACGAGGTGGATAGAGACGGTGAGTGCTTTACGAAAGAGACACTCGAGGAGCTTGCGAAGCTGTTTGTCGGCAAGACGGGCATTTTAGATCACGAGCCGACGAGCAAAAATCAGACGGCGCGCGTGTTTGACGCTGCGGTGAAGGAAATTCCCGGAAAGGTAACATCTTTAAACGAGCCGTATGCGCAGCTCACAGCACGGGCGTATGTGCCGCGAAACGACGGGACGAAGGCGTTTATTGAATCCATAGAAAGCGGCATACGCAAGGAAGTCAGCGTAGGGTGCGCAGTGAAAAAGCGCGTGTGCTCCGTGTGCGGCGCGGAAAGCTGTGTGCACGTGCCGGGGAAAACGTACAACGGCAAGCGCTGTGTGCGTATTTTAAGCGGCGCGGCGGACGCGTATGAATTCTCATTCGTGGCAGTGCCTGCACAGCGCGCGGCGGGCGTGGTGAAGAAATTTTCGCCGCGCTTTGAAGAATCGGAGAAGAAAAAGGAGGTCAAAACGGTGTACGACATTGTAAAAAAGCTCGCGGACGGCGAAGACAGCGTGACGGTGGCGAAGGAGGAGCTCAACATGCTCAAAACGGAGCTGAAAGCGCTTTTCGACCGCGCGGAGTGCGGCGACCGCTACCGTGCGGCGCTGTGTGAACGCATCTATAAGCTGAGCGCCGTGGCGCAGCCGGAGTTTAAACGCGGACTGACGGAGGCGATCACAAAGTCGCTCGGCATTGCAGAACTGGAAGAAATGGCGGCGGCGCTCGCAAAGGCGGCGGAGCGCAAAATGCCCATAATGCCGCAGCTGGCAGCGGAAAAGACGGAAGACACGAACGCGGCAGACGACGGCGCGTTCCGCATTTAAGAAAGGGGATTATACAATGGCATTTGAAAACATTACACTCGAAAAAGGCATGTACGGCGTGCCGGGCAAGAATTTTACACAGGTTTTGGAGGAGCTGGACGGCTCCCAGAACTACGCGGGCACACCGTTTGCGGGGCTTGACGCATACCAGAGACAGCTTAAACGCTTCGGCATTCGTGTGAGCGGTGTGAACTGCGATACCGTGGAGAAGTTTTTCACCTCCTCCCAGAGCGCAGCGCTGTTCCCGGAATACGTCGCCCGCGCAGTGCGCCAGGGCATGGAGATGGCGTCTTCCCTGCCGGACATCGCGGCGACCGTGACGAAGATCGACACGCTCGATTACCGCACCGTGCAGACGGCGACGGCTTCTGACCAGAAGATCGAAGACCCCGTAGCGGAGGGCGCGGCCATTCCGGAGACGGTCATCAAGACGGCGGGCTCGCTTGTGACGCTGCATAAGCGCGGCAGACTGATTGTCAGTTCCTACGAAGCGCTGCGCCACCACAGACTGGACCTCTTTACGGTCATTCTGCGCCAGATCGGTGCGTACATTGCGCGCAGACAGATGAAGGACGCAGTGGACGTGCTCTTAAACGGCGACGGCACGAATACGGGCATCACCGTGACGGCGCTTACCGCTGCGCCGACCTACAACGACCTTGTGACGCTGTGGGGCAAGCTTTCCGACTATAACTTTAATACGATCCTGGCCGGAACGACTGCTTTGCAGGCGCTCCTTAAGATCACGGAGTTTAAGGACGCGCAGGCGAGCCTCAACATCAAGGGTGCGGGCAAGCTCATCACGCCGCTTGGCGCGACGCTCATCCATGTGCCGTCCATGGACGCGAAGAAGATCATTGCGCTCGACAAGAACTGTGCGCTTGAGATGGTGCAGGCGGGCGATGTGCTGACCGACTACGACAAGCTCATCGACCGCCAGATGGAGCGCGCGGCCGTGAGCGCTGTGGCGGGCTTTGCACAGATCTACGGCGGCGCCGCACAGGGCCTTAGCTACTGATTTTATTCGATTCTGGCAAGCCGTACCGCTTTGGTACGGCTTTGCCGAATAAAAAAAGGAGGGGCAAATGGAGATACGAAACGTGCTGGAACGGCTGAAGCTTTTGACAAATGACGACCGCGAAGACCTGCTTTTGATGCTGAGCGGCGATGCGGTGCAGCGGCTGAAAGCGCGCCTTTGCTGCACTGTGGAGGAAGAAAACGCGCATGAGGAGGCGCTGTGCGCAGCGGCTGCGGCGCAGGCGGCGTATCAGTTTTGGCTTTTGGAGGAAGCGGCATCGCCGAAAAGCCTGACGGCGGGCGATGTGCGCGCGGAATTTGACAAAGGCAGCGAAAGGGCGCTCGCCTATGCAAAGCAGTGCGAGCAGGCGGTGTCCGGGCTTTTGCGTGACGAGGATTTTTACTTCGGCGTGACGGAGGGCACGGTGTGAGAAATATATTTTTGAGGGCGCAGCAGATGACGGCGGAGATAAGCGGCGAGAAGGTCGTTTGCCGCGGCGTTGTGCATCGCCTGAAGGAAGACAAAACGGCCTTGCAGGCGGAAACGGAGACGTTCGGCGGGGCAATGAAGCCGCTGTATGTCTACTTCGGCGACGGCAAAGTGCTTTGCGGCGCGGAGAACGCGAGGCTGACTGTGGGCGGCGAGACGTTCCGCGTTTTATATGCCGAGGAAAAAAGCGGGATTTACGGGGCGTTTTACGTGCGCGCGGTGCTGGAAAAGGAGGAAAAAGATGACGGGAACGGAGCTTAGTGCGGCGCTTGCGGAAAAGCTGAAAGTGCTTTTGCCGGACTGCGCGGTGCGCCCGGCGTTTACGGGCACGCTGCAAAGGCTTCCGCAGCGTGCCGCGGTGACGGTGGGCGTGATGCAGGAGGAAAACGCGGACGGTGTGTTTGAAACGGTGCTCGGCGTGCAGCTGTATGCGCGCGAAAGGGACGACCACGCGCGGCTGTTTGACGCGGTGTGTGCGGCGGTATCGTCTTTGCCGTGTGCGCTGCGCAGTGTGAAGCGGAGCGAGACGACGTACTCGGCGGCACTCAGTTGCCTTGTGACGCTTTGCACGGTGCAGGCGGCGACGGGTGCGGCGGATAACGCACGCGCGGCGGTGGTAATCGGCGACAAGGTATTTACGGCGGACGCGGTGAAAATTTCGCACGAAGCGAAGGTCAAGCGCTATTACGCCATCGGCGAGGAAAATCCGTATGCGGCGGTGGCGGGCAAAGCGGTGTACACGATTGTGCTGCACGGGTTTTCGGGCGGCGAGGAGGCGCTCCCCGGCGAATTCACACTGCAAACAGGCGGTGCGCGGTACACGCACTGCGTTTTGAAAGCGGCGAGCGAAAATAAGCTTGTGATAGAAGCGGGTGCGTGTGAAAAAATCACACAGAGAACACAAAGCGGAACGGAGGCATAAGGTGGAAGAAGAAAACAAAAACGCACAGGCGCTCTCCGAAATTTTGGAGCGCGAGGAGCGGCGATATCCCGCGCTGCTTCGTGCGGACAGGAGGTTTGCATGAACCTGATGACGATGCAGTTTGGCAGCTTTGTGTTTCCGGTGAACCCGACGGAATTAAAACTCGAGCGGGCGTGCCTGCTGCGTGAGACGGTGGGTGTTGACGGCGAAGAACGTGTGGAGGCGGTCGGCAAGCGCAAGGCGCGCGTAACAGGCAAGGGGCACTTCACCGGGGAGAACGCGATGGCGGTTTACCGCGAGTTAGAGGCGCTTTTCGGTGAAACAGATACGCTGTACTTGCCGGGGCACAGGCCGTTTGAGGCGGTTTTGAGCGAGCTTGCGCTCATCGGCGTGCCGGAAAAAAACACGGTGCCGTACACATTCGCCTTTGTGGAGACGGCGGGGAAAAGCGAAGCGGTCTCCGGCCGGACATACCGCGCGAAGGCGGGCGAGAGCCTGTGGGATTACGCGTATTTTACGGGCGTTTCGATTGACCGCTTGGCGGAGAATAACCGGCATATCGCGTGTATTGCGGCGCTGAAAGACGGCGAGGAGGTGCATGTTCCGTGACGGGTTTTTCGCTTGAGTTTGTGTTTGCGAGCGGTGAAAAACACTCACCGAAAGCGGAGCCGAACGAATGGCTTTTAAGAAGCGACGCGGACACGGTGGCGGACAGCCTGACGGTGCGGTTTAGTGTGGGAAAGCGGCTTTTTACGGAAGAGCCCGTGGGGGCGGTGCTTAAAAAGGACGGCGCAGTGATCTTTGACGGTATCGTGGACGAACACCGCGTGAAATGCCGGAACGGCGCGCGCACGGAGGTCTTCTCCCTGCGCAGCCGCGCGGCGCTTTTGCTCGACAACGAGGCGGCACCGATAGAGCTTAGATTGCCCTCGCTGCGGCTTTTGGAGCGGATGTATCTGATGCCGCTGGGGCTGCACGCCGTGGGCGGCGACAGGCGGCCGGTGGAGGGCGTTTTGACCGTAGAAAAGGGCGTGAGCTGTTTTGAAGCGCTGCAAACGTTCTCTGAGAGATATCTAAACTGTACGCCGTATACGGACAAAAGCGGCGGCGTGCACTTTGAAAGCTACGTGCCGAAAACGGTGAATCCCGACCGGGTGACGGTGCGGGAGGTGATTTTTTGCCCGTACAAAATGCTGAGCGGCGTTACGGTGCAAAACGCGCAGACGGGCGCATACAGCGCGGAATATCACGACCCTTTGGCCCCACAGGTGCGCGTGCGGTATCTTTCCGCCTATGCGAAAATAGCACCGACGGCGCTTTTAAATGAAAGCCGCAGGGCGGCAAAGCGACTAAAGCTGACGTGTGCTTCTTATATAGACGGGAACATGGGGGACACGATGCGGACGGAGGATCTTGGCGAGGTGCGGCTCATCTCCAAAAACGTTTTGCTGCGCGGGAAAGACGTGAAGACCGAGCTGCATTTTGAACCGGTTTAAAGGAGGCATGAACATGTGGCTGACGAAAAAGGAGACGGCGGAAAAGGCCGAAAGCGTGAAAACGGGCGTTGTGACGACGGGCGGTGGGAAGATTTCCGTCTGCACGGAGCTGGAGCGCCGTGCACCGACTGTAACGGTGCCGTATGGCATGGCGGTGAGCGTGCCGCAGGGTACGGAGGCTGTGATGACCGGCGGTGTGTGCCTTGGCGTTGTGAACGACGTGGGAACGCTTTTGCCCGGCGAGGTGCGGCTGTTTTCAGCGGGCGGTGCGGAGATCGTTTTGAAGCTCGACGGCACGGTCGTCATCAATGGGCAGGTGTTTGAGAAAAAGGAGGAATAGCGTGGAGGTCGTGATTTTAAACGGCATAACGCAGACGGCGGCGACAGGGCTGCCGAAGACGACCGAGGGGCTTAACGCGCTTATGCAGCGCGCGTATAACCGCATTTGTCTAAAACGCGGCGCGTTTTGCTATGACCGCGTGCTCGGCAGCCGGTTTTATATGCTGAATGCAGCGGACGAGCACACCGAGGAGCGGGCGCTGCGGTATGCGCAGGCGGCGCTGTTGCCCTTAGCCGGTGTTGAAGCGGTCTCCGTGCGGCGCGAGGGGGAGCGGTTTATCTTCGGACTCCAGACGATGCTCGGCACGGGGGAGATTGCGATGAAAGGAGCGAAAGTGTGAAATTTGAGGAAATTTATGCGCACATGGCGGAAGAATACAAAACGCTGGCGGGCGTGGAGCCCGAGGATGCGGCGGACGTTTCGATCCGTCTGAAGGTACTGGCGGGCGAGTTGTATACGGTGCTGTGCGCGGCGGAATCGCTGAAGCTGAATTGCTTTCCGCAGACGGCGGCGGGCGAGGCGCTTGACCTGCACGCCGAAGAGCGCGGGCTTGTGCGCAAGGACGCGGTGAAATCTGTGGGCACGCTGACGTTTTCGCGCCGAACGGCGCTGAGCTACGCGGCGGAGATCCCCGCGGGAACGGTGTGTGCGGCAAGCGGCGAAAACGCGGTGGAATATGAGACGACGGAGGCGGCTGTGCTGCCCGCAGGCGCACTGACGGTGACAGCGGCGGCGCAGGCGGTTTTGGGCGGCAGGCGCGGCAACGCGGCAAAGGGCGCGGTGAACACGCTCATCACGCCGCCAGCGGGCATTGAAAGCGTGACGAACGATGTGCCGTTTACGGGCGGCGCGGATAAAGAGGACGACGAAGCGCTGCGCACGCGCCTTTTGCGGTGCTTTTACGCACTGCCGAACGGCTCGAACACGGAGACGTACCGCCGTGCGGCGCTGATGACACCGGGCGTGAAAAGCGTTCAGGTGGTGCCGCGCGCAAACGGTGTGAACACGGTGGCAGTGTACCTGTACGGCGACAACGGCGCGGTGACGGACGAGGTGCTCGGAAAAGTCGGAGAGACGCTCGAAAAGCTCAAGGAGATCAGTGTGGACGTGACGGTGGCTGCAGCGGTGGCTGTGAAAAAGCCGGTGACAGTTTACGTGAAGCCGAAGAACGGGTGCGCGTTTGAAGATGCGAAAGCATCGTGCACGGCGGCAATCACGGCGTACCTGAATGCGTTTGAGGTGGGCGAGCCGTTTGTGACGGCGGGGCGAATCCATGCGGTGATGGAGACGGGCGTAGCACAAAACTGCACGGTGCCGGCGAGCGTGGCGGACTTTACGCCGAACGCCGGGGAGATCGTCACGGCGGGCGCTGTAAATGTGCTGGAGACGCAGTAAGGAGGGCAAATGACGGAACTGGAAACCCGCATGCGCGCGATGCTCGAAAAAACGGGGCTGTATTTTGGCGAAGACAAGTGGCTTTCGGCAGAGCTTGCGGCGTATGCAAAGGGGCTTGAACTCGTGTATGATACGCTTTCTCATGTGCGGCGCGACGCGTTTGTGCAGACGGCGGAGGAGGACGGGCTGAAAGCGTTTGAATCGCTGTTCCGCATGGTGCCATCCGTGGACAGCACGAAAAACCGGCGCGCGATGCTGCTGACCCGCGGCGCGGTGACCTCCGCAGACCACACAGTGGAAGCGATGCAAAAGCAGCTTTTGGCAGCAGGCATCAACGGCAAGCTCGTCCCGCAAAAGGGCGGCGTGCTGAACATAAATGTGCTCTCTACCATGGGCATTTCCGAAGCGGCGGCGGAAAGCGAAGCGCGCGCGTTTTTGCCTGCGCACCTCAGTTTGGTGTTCGATTTTGGCAAAAACACGTGGGACGCACAGGACGCGGCGGGGAGCTCGTGGAATGTGCTCGACCTTCGAAACAAGACTTGGAACGCGCTCGACGTTTTATGAGCGGAAAGGAGAAACATGGCAGCAAGTAAAAAATCAACGGTTCTCGGCCTTTGCCTTTGGGAGGGGACGGACAAGCCGCGCCGTGTGGATTTTGTGGCGGACAACGAAGCCATAGAGTCGCAGCTTGGCGGGCACATTCAAAACGATAACCTGCATTTAAATGACACGCGCAGAAAGCGTTTAGATACGCCGACGGAGGTGCGCACGTACACGGGCACGGGTGCGGCCTCGCGCACGATCTTATTCGGCTTCAGTCCGAGTGCGGTGATCGTTTTTGCGGTGGACAAGCCGTTTTCGCAGGCGACGACGGGCTGCACAAAGCAATACGCCGGCATAGCGGCGGGCGGCCAGAACAGCCTTGGCGTGACGCTTTCCACGGCGCAGGTGACGGTGCGGCAGACCCAAACCGCCCCGACGGACGGCAGCGGCATGGCATCGCTGAACGAAAGCGGCGTAACGTACGCGGTGCTGGCGTTCAGATAAGACGTTATATCATTTTCCGCGAGGAAAATATCATATCAAACAAAGAGAGATATATCATTAAAAAAGAAGCGCTGCGCGCTTCTTGGGTGGTTTTGTGTTATTCTTTGTTTTCGAAAGGCGGCCGCAGACCGCCTTTTAGGGAACCCATGCAACTGGGTTCCCTACGATTCAATAGTCCACTGGACTATTGAATCTACCTTCCTAGTTTTGGGGTAGGCAAAAGGGTTTCGCTTTCTGCGGAAAGCGACTTAGGGCGCTGCCCTAAGAACCCGCAAGCTTTTGAAAAAGCTTGAGCAAAACTTTATTTGTTCGCTTGCCGCAGGCAGGTGTTAGCCTTGCGTTTCGCCTTTATCTTCGAGCAGGGTGACGGTGACGGTAAATTCTTCGCCGCCTACGCCGCTCTCGTTCGGGCGGAACAGGTGAATCTCGGCAGTATCGCCGGGCTTATAATTTAAAAGTGCGTTTGCGAGCTCTTCAAGCGATTTCGTTTCGGTATCATCGATGGCGGTGATGATGTCATACGCCTGCACGTCTGTGCCGTTAAAGCAGCTGTCTTCGTCGATCTCGCTGATCATGAAGCCCTGCGGGACGTCATACATGGCGGCCTGCATCTGGGTGATGGCGGTGCCTTTGATGCCGAAGCGGACGCGGCCCTGCACATAGCCGCCTGCAAGCAGGTCGTCTATGATGCTCTTTGCGCCGGTGATCGGGATGGCGAAGCCCATGCCCTCGTACTGCTCGGAGACGATTTTAGCGGAACTGATGCCGATGACCTGACCGTGTAAGTTGACGAGCGGGCCGCCGGAATTGCCGGGATTGATGGCGGCGTCGGTTTGGATATACGTCATGCCGTTCGAGCTGTACGAGCCGACGGAACGGTTGAGGCCCGAGATGACGCCGCGCGTGATGGAGCCGGAGAACTGCTCGCCGCCCGGGTTGCCGATGGCGACGACCCACTGGCCCATGCGCAGGTCATCGCTGTCGCCGAACTCGGCGGGCATGTAGCCTGTGCCGTCGATTTTGAGCACGGCGAGGTCGGTGGTTTTATCGAACCCGACGACGACGGCGTCGTGAAGTTCACCGTCATACGTTTTGACCTGCACGGAAACGGATTTGGAATTTAAAATGACATGGCTGTTCGTGATGATGTAGCCGTCTTCCGTTGCGAAAATGCCGGTGCCTGTGCCCTGCGTTTCGCCGCTCTGCGTGATGACGAGCACGGTGGACGGAATGACCTTATCGTACACAGCATCAATATCGAGCTCGGCGGTATTCGGCTCTTTATCTAAGGTGATGCCCTCCGTATTCGGGGTGACGGCGATGTCCGGCGGGGTGAAGCTGTCGTCCGTATCGGGCGTTTCGCTGTCACTGCCGTCGTTTTCATGCGGGAAGTTCGGGATGAGCGGATCGCCCGGCAGCGTTGTGACGCCGTAACCGCGGTTCACGGCGGCGTAGATGCCGTAGGAAGCAAAGCCGATGACGGAGCCTGCGACGAGGACGGACATGACGATGATGAGGATGCGCAACCCGAGCGGCATTTTCCTTTTTTGCGGTGCGGGATGCGGATACGGATTTTGCATATTCTGCGGGTACGGCGGGGGATAAGCACCTTGTCCGTAGGGCGGCGGGTACTGCCCCGGCTGCGGCTGGGTGTTGTAGTTTGCATAGCCATACGGCGGGGTTCCGTACTGCGGGGCGTTTGGCTGCGTGTTGTACGGGTAGGGCTGATACGGCGGCTGCGGGGGATAATAGCCGGTATGCTGAACGGGCTGCGGCTGCGGCGGAATGTTCACGTTCGGGATGGGCTGGGCTTCCGGCGCCTGCTCGGCATTCGGGAGCGGCTCTGCCGTGGGGGCATCGGAAACGGTCGGTTCCGGGGTGACAGTCGGTTCTGCGGGAGCGGCCGGTTCATCAGAAACGGTGGGCTCTGCGGGAATGGTCTCCGCGGTTTCCGGTGTTTCGGGAATATTGTCTTCGGAAGAAGCAGGCTCCTGCATTTCCGGGGTTTTGTTTTCAAAATCGTCCATGGTGTGATACCTCACTTTTGGATTTATTTCTGATCGGGTTCTTTATTATCCTTGTGGCCGTGGTGCTCCTTTTTGGGGCGCTCCGAGATGACAGCATCTTCGACCGGCACGGTGACCGGGATGGAGCCGGTATTGTACTTCAGCTTCGGGGGTTCCTGCGGCTTCGGAATATAGAACGAGAAGCGGGTGTACTCGTTCACGACGGAGGAGACGGAAATGTCGCCGCCGTGGAGCTTGATGATGGTGCGGACAAGGTACAGGCCGAGACCCATACCGTTTTTATCCTGACTTCTCGATTTATCGGTCTTATAAAACTTCTCGAACACGAGGGGGAGCTCATCGGACTGGATGCCGGAGCCGCTGTTTTCGATGGTGACGACGATGCGGTCGATGCTGTCCGAGACGTTGAAGGAGATGTAGCCCTCGGTGTTTGTGAACTTGACGGCGTTTTCGACAAGATTATAGACGACCTGATGCAAAAGGTCTTCATCGCCGTGCACCTGCATGGGCTGCAAGGTATCGAGCCCGCGGATGTCGATCTTCTTTTCGTCGATGCTCTTTTCAAACGTGAGCACGGTGGAGAGGACGGTCTCGGAAATATCGAAATCGTTTGGGCGGAGCTTCAGCTCGCCGTTATCGATGCGGGAGAGATTTAACATAGTGCGGACAAGACGCGAGAGGCGCTTGACCTCGTCGGAGACGATGTGCAGGTAATGCGACTGGCGCTCCGGCGGGATGGTGCCGTCCAGAATGCCGTCGATGAAGCCCGCGATGGTTGTCATCGGGGTCTTTAACTCGTGCGAGACGTTCGCGACGAAGCTGCGGTTCATACTTTCGCTGCCGGAGAGCGAATCTGCCATGTTGTTGAACGCGGTGGCAAGCTGGCCAATCTCGTCATTGCTTGTGACGGGCACGCGGATGGAGAAATCGCCGTCGCCGAAGCTTTTGGCTGCGGCAGACATCTGCCGCAGGGGCTTGACGAGCCGGTAGGAGAAGAGGCCGACGACAACGAACGCCAGAATGAACGCGGCGGCTGCGGCGATGAGGAACATTTGCAGTGCGGCGAACTGATACTCCGTGAGGGAGGCAGCGTTCATGGCGGCAAAAACGGCACCGACGGGCACTCTGGTGCTGTTTTCGCCTCCTGCCTCGGAAGATGATGTTTCGGCGACGGAATAAAGCGGCACGCCGACGACGTAGTACGGGGTATCGTAAATGCCGTTTTTGCGTCCGTCACCGGTATAGGAGCCCTCGGACGCGCACTTTACGATGTCTGCCGAAATCTTCGTCTGCGGAATGAAATTTGCGCCGATATTTGAGGTGCTGTTGGCATAGGCGCCGAACAGGACGTTGCCCTCGAGATCGGTGACGAAAATATCGGCATCGATATTGAGAGAGAATGTGCGCACAAAGACTTTCAGAAGCTCCGGTGCACCGTTATTCGTGATGTCTACGACGGAAGTAATGGACGCCATGGATGAGGCGTTCTGCATAAGCAGTTTGCGCTTATCGCTTTTGGTGTACTGCGAGAACACAAACATCATGACGCTGCCGAGCACGATGAAGCTGGCGAGCACGATGACCATGGTGACGCGCAGGTATTTTCCGAACAGGGATTTTTGCAAGGGGAATCCTTCCTTTCGCCGGCTTATTCTTTCACTTCAAACTTATAGCCGACGCCCCAGACGGTTTTAAGCGACCACTTATCGGAAACGCCTTCGAGTTTTTCACGCAGGCGCTTAACGTGCACGTCTACGGTGCGGGAATCGCCGTAATAATCAAAGCCCCACACTTCGTCGAGGAGCTGGTCACGCGTGAAGACGCGGTTCGGGTTCGAGGCGAGATGATAGATGAGCTCCATTTCCTTCGGCGGAGTGTCAATCTGGACGCCTTTGACCTTGAGTTCGTAATTTGTGAGGTTGATGGAGAGATTCTCGTAGTGAACTTCTTTCACCTGAGAGGATTCTTTTTTGCCAATGCGGCGGAGGACGGCGTTGATGCGCGCGATGACCTCTTTTGTCTCGAAGGGCTTTACGACATAATCGTCCGCGCCGAGCTCTAAGCCGAGGACTTTATCGAACACTTCGCCCTTGGCCGTCAGCATAATGATGGGGCACTGGGACTTTTTGCGGATCTCGCGGCAGACCTGCCAGCCGTCGAGCTCCGGGAGCATGATGTCGAGCAGCATGAGGTCCGGGTTGACGGAATCAAACATTTGCACGGCTGCCTTGCCGTCGTTTGCAATGGCTGTTTCAAAGCCTTCCTTTTCAATATACAATCTTAAAAGCTCACAGATATTTCTATCGTCGTCTACGATCATGATTTTGCCGGATGCCATAAATTTCTACCTTCCTTATTTCAATATTGCGGGGCGAAAAGCGACCCCGTTTCCTCCCGGAAATCCCCTGTTTGTGCAGAGTATGACCAGTTTGTATTTATTGTACCGATTTATTGCGTCGAATGCAAGAACAAAAGGTGAATATTCTGTGACGATAGGGCTTGTTTTGGGGCGCGGAATTGGTGAAAATGCGCGTTTTTATGCGAAGTGTTGCGGCGGAAAATAAAGTGTGTTATACTGTATCAGTTCGATTTTAGACTGTGAACAGGATAACGGTCGGACAAAATGAAAACTAAAGGCTTTAAACAGCGTACTTCGCCGTGCTTGCGGCGAAGTCTTTTCATGCGAAAAAACCGCGTTTGGAGCGTAGAAATTTGCAAAAGAATTTACAAAAAAGAAAGGAAGTTTGATTTTATGGCGGAAAAAACGGTGAAGCTTGAGGACCCGGCAAACAACCGCATGGGCTCCGCGAAGATGCTGCCGCTGATTTTGACGATGGCACTGCCGGCAATGTTCTCGATGCTGATTCAGGCGCTTTACAACATTGTGGACAGCTACTTTGTGGCGCAGGTGAGCCAGAACGCACTGACGGCGGTCTCGCTGGCGTTCCCGATTCAGAACCTGTTGGTGGCATTCGGCGTGGGCACCGGCGTGGGCGTGAGCTCACTCATTTCCCGCAGACTCGGCGAGCGCGACCAGGAGGCGGCGGACAACGCGGCGACGCACGGCATTATTCTTTCCGCGATCACGTATGTGGTCTTTGCGGTTTTCGGTGCGATCGTGGCGCGTCCGTTTACGGCGCTTTACACGCAGGACGCGGAAGTGCTCAGCATGGGCACGACGTACATCACGATTGTGACGGTGGCATCGTTCGGCTTCTTCTTTGCGGCGGTCATTGAAAAAATGTTACAGGCGACGGGCAACATGGTGATGCCGATGGTCATTCAGCTTGTGGGCGCGGTGGCAAACATCATCTTTGACCCGATCCTCATTTTCAACTTCAACATGGGCGTGGCCGGTGCGGCGTATGCGACGGTTGGCGGCCAGATCCTTTCGATGATTGTGGGCTTTTGTATTTTGTTCTTCGGCAACCACGCGATTGCGCCGGAATTTAAGGGCTTCCGTTTCCACGGCAAGACGATGAAGGACATTTACGTTGTGGGTCTGCCGAGCATCGTGATGAGCGCTATCGGCACGCTGATGACCATGGCAATGAACGGCATTTTGGCAGGATTTTCCGCAGTGGCCGTGAATGTGTTCGGTGTTTACTTTAAATTGCAGTCCTTTGTGTTTATGCCGGTGTTCGGCTTGACGCAGGGGCTCATGCCGATTATGGGCTACAACTACGGTGCGCGCGACAAGAAGCGTGTGACGGGTGCGGTGAAGATCGGTTGCGTGATTGCGCTTATTATTGAGATTGCGGGTCTTATCGTGTTTGAAATCTGCCCGGGCACGCTGATTTCCATCTTTAACGCGACGCCGGAGCTGCACGAGATCGGCGACTCGGCGCTTAGAATCATCGCGATCCACTTCCCGATGGCGGCGATCGGCATTGCGCTTTCGACGCTGTTTCAGGCGACGGGCCACGGCATGTACAGCCTTGTGCAGTCTGTGATGCGTCAGCTGGTTGTGCTGGTGCCGGCGGCGTGGCTGCTCTCGAAAATCAGCCTCGGCGCTGTGTGGTTCTGCTTCCCAATCTCCGAATTTATTTCGCTCATTGTGACGGTTGTATTCTTTGTAATTCTCTACAACAAGGAAATTAAGAACCTCGATAAGCCGGTGAACAGTGCGGCGGCGACGGAGTCGGTGAAGGGGTAAGTGAGCTGAAATAGAGCGGGCAAATAAAGTTTTGCTCAAGCTTTTTCAAAAGCTTGTCCGGTTCCAAGGGTGAAACCCTTGGTCGAGCTCCGCAGAGCTCGAAATACTTTTGCCAAACGCAAGATCAGGAAAATAGAAGAACCGTCCGGGGGACGGTTCTTCGTAAGAAACCCTATCAAGGGGGTTCTTGAAGGGCGGCTTTGTGCCGCCCTTTTTATATATGCTGTGGTTTACGTTAGATAAAGAACCAGCTGGGGAGCCATTCTAAAGCGTTGGCGTAGTTCTGCGTGGTGAGGGTGCCGGTGAGCACGGGGTAGAACGCGATGAACATAAGAATGTGCACGAGGACGCAGGCAAGCAGGAGAATTCTGCCGACTGTGAGCGTGACGGCGCCTTTTGTGAAGACGACGCGGCGCAGGGAAGCTGTTTCTTCAAGGCGCTGATACGCGATGAGAAACGCGATAAGAATGAACGGCACGGCAGTGAAATAGTGGTAAATGAACGTGCAGCGCGGCACGAGTACCCACGGCAGATATGCGGACAAGAAGCCGATGACACAGATGAGCGCGGTGCGGGAGTGCCGTTTTACGGCCCTTACGAACGCGTACACGGTGGCGGGCACGCACGCCCAGAAGAACAGCGGGTTGCCGAGCACCGAAATGGTGCGGATGTGGCCCTCGCTGTCGGCGCTGTAATTGCCGTAGTACCACACGTTGCGGATATCGAACGGCCATTGATACCACGGGGACTCAAACGGGTGGGTCGCCTGCAGCGTGGAGTGATAGTTGTACATATGCGTTTGGTACGCGATGAACCGGCCGAAAACATCATAGCGGTTATGCGGCAATGTGGTGAGCGGCAGGAACGCCGTAAAGTAGATGCCGAACGGAATGGCGATGAACAGCAGGCAGCACCAGAGGCAGAGCTTTATGGATTGATTAAGGAGCGCTTTCTGCACGGCGGCGTGGCCTTTCTCTTCGCGGTAAGAGACGATGAGCTTGCCGAAGAACAGCACGGCGAGGCCGACTGCGCCATAGGCGACCGTCCACTTGCTGGCGATGCCGAGCCCCATGAAGATGCCGCTTAAAAGCAGCGGGGGCAGGAGCTTTTTGAAGCTGTCGGTTTTTAAATCGTGCTGAATAAACACGAGCATGGCGTCGTACATTAAAATGATGAAGAACACGGCGTAGGTATCGATGGTCGCGATGCGTGTTTGGACGTAGTGCATGAAATCGAACGCAAAGAGGACGGTACCGGCAGTGCAGAGGAACGTGGAGCCAAAGAGGCGCTTTAAGAAATGGTAGAGCGCAGGGAGCATCAGAACACCGAACAGCGTGCCCATGAAGCGCCAGCCGAACGGGTTCATGCCGAAGATGCGAATGCCAACCGAGATGATGAGCTTGCCGAGCGTGGGGTGCGTGTTTTCGTATGGCTCGAGACCCAAAATGTGCTCGTAGGCGGTGCGGGCGTGGTAGATTTCGTCGAAATAGGTGGAGTTCATGTAGCTTAGATAGAGCGGGACGGTGTTTTGCTCATCCGTGAGCTGCCACGCGTTGCCGGAGACGGCGGCGAGCGTTGCAAAGCCGGTGCCGTCTGTCTTTTTGAGCGCGAACTCGTTGATGGCGAGGTTGTCGCACATCGATGTGATGCGGATATATTTGCCGACGGCGGCGACGGAGACGTTTTTCCACGCATAGACGCTGCCGTCCGTGTTTTCGGCGGCGGTCGTCCAGTTGATTTGATCGTTTGAAACCTCAATCTTCATATTGGTGCCGACGCGCTGGCCGATGCCGTTATCCGCGGGGGCGATGCCGGGCAGGTAGAAAATTTCGCTGTACGCGTCGTCGGTCTCAAAGACAGCGGATTCGCCGTTTTGGGGCGTCCATGTCGTATTGGCGGTCTCGTGATCACCGAGATTCGTGAACGCGACGATGCCGTAAAGGAGGGTAACGACGGCGATGCAGAGAAGATCGACACGCGTCAGGCGGACGTTATGATTCTTGTCGGTGATGAGGGAGAATTCGGGCGCTGCGGCGGGCTTTGTGTGCTGTTCGGCCGAGGCGGCTTTCTGCGTTTTAAACGCAGGGAGCGGGCGCAGGGCTTTTTCGAAAATAAAGCAGCGGTACGTGATATAGAGCATATAAACGTACAGGAGCACGTGCAGCGCGGAGAGGAACAGGATTTGGATGGACGTGGGGGAAATGTAGGCGTTATTGAGGTACAACACATAGGCAACGTTCAAAAAATGCACCGTGGATGTGCCCGCGAACAGGAGCAGGAAGCGCTTTTCCTTTGTGAAAACGTAGGTGAGCAGCAGGCACAAGAGCACGGGGAACAGATAACGCTCGTGCATTTTGACGCAGAAAATGTAGACCGTGAACATCAAAACAGTGGGGCAGGCGAAAACGGCGTCGTCGCGCTTCGATTTCAGCAGTAAGAGGCCTGCGAGGACGGTTGCGAGCGGCACGCCGAATTGCAGCCAAGTGCTGTGCTCCGGCAGGGCAGCCCAGTTGAGCCCGAAGAGTGCCCAGACGTTATAGGCGTTGATGGTGTAGTAATTATAATAATCGATGGTGCCGGTGTAGATTTCGATGAGCTTCAGGTAATCGAAATTCTTTATAAACGGCGTGGAGAGCAGGAGAATCGTCGCAAGGGCGATGATGGGCCCGAGGACGAGGTTTTTCCAGTCCTTTTTGCGGATGACCCAGAAAATGAGCACCGGCGCGAAAATGAGCATCTGCGGCTTACTTAAGATGCCGAAGCCGTAGACGAACGCGGCGAGCGGCGTGTGGTTGTACCAGAGAAGCAGCAGTGTGCAGAGGAGCAGAAGCGCGCAGAAGCTATCGGCCTGACCCCAGACGGAGGAATTGACGATGACAGCAGGGCAGAAAAGATAGGCAAACGCGATAAGGAGTGCGCTTTTTTCACCGAGCTTTTTGCGGGCGAGCACCCAAAGTGCCGCGGCGCAGGCGATGTCCGACAAAATGGGCGCGAGCTTTATCATGAGCGTATAGCTCTGCGCGTATTGGTCGACACCGAACAGGCGGCGGAACGCCTCAATGATGTAGAGCACGTAGAGATAGCCGGGGGGATAATCGAGGAAGAAGTCCCGGTAATACATGTTATTAAAGCCGTAATCGTGCGTATAGGCGGCCCACGCTTTAAAGCAGGAGATGTCGGCCTCGAACCCGTTGATGTTGTAGCCCAGAATAAAGCGCAGGATAAGCCCCAAAGCGAGCACGGCGCAGAAGACGGGCACGGGGGGCAGGCCGAAGACCGTAGCTTCCTTTATACGGGCGCGGCGGACGGGGGCGCCCTCCGTTTCCGGCGCGGCACGAAAGCCGAGCCACAGCACTGCCGCAAGAAACAGGGCGGCGAGCAGAATTTGTATCGTCATGGTTTTTGTTCCTTTCTCAAAATTTATTTGGTTACGGGCTTGACCCGCACCTTTTTTTCATGTAATCTTGTAGTAGAGGGGATGCGGAAAAATCCCCGTCTGTGTATGCTCATTATAGCATAGGTTCTAAATCGCTTCAACTGAATTTTGGAGTGTTTCAACACACGCGTGGAAAACGTTTTCACGCAGGAAAGGAACGGTATTGAAAATGGAATTTCAGAAAATGCACGAAAATCCGGACGTGCTGCACGTGGGTACCTGCCAGAACCGCAGCTACTTCTTGCCGAAGGCACCGGAGGACGGGGAAGAATCCACAAGAGTGTGTCTTTTGAACGGCACATGGTCGTTTCGGTATTTTGACTCGTTTTTAGACGTGTTCCCGGAGGGCTCCGAGGGTGAGATTTGCTTTGACGAGGAGGATATGGACGAGATTGAGGTGCCGTCCTGCTGGCAAAATGCGGGCTATGACCGCCACCAGTACACGAACGTGCGCTATCCGTTCCCGTATGACCCGCCGTATGTGCCGGACGAGAACCCCTGCGGCCTTTATCTGCGCCGCTTCTGCATGAACGCGGAAGACCTGACGCAGAAAATTTATTTGAACTTTGAGGGCGTGGACTCCTGCTTCTATCTGTGGATCAACGAGCAGTTTGCAGGGTACAGCCAGGTTTCGCATTCGACAAGCGAGTTTGACATCACCGATTTACTGAACGAGGGTGAAAACTCCGTGGCGGTGCTGGTTGTAAAGTGGTGTGACGGCTCGTACCTGGAAGATCAGGACAAGCTGCGCATGAGCGGTATTTTCCGTGACGTGTACCTCATCCGCAGACCTTTGGCGCACATCCGCGATTACTTTGTAAAGACGACGGTGAGCGATGACCTTTCCCATGCGGATATCCGCGTGGAGATGGACTTTATCGGGCTGCCGGACGTGACGGCGGAGCTGTATGACGCCGAGGGCGCTCTGCTCGAAAGCACGGCGGGCGCGGAGCCGAACTTTGCGCTCGAAAACCCGCACCTTTGGAATGCCGAGGACCCGTACCAGTACACGATCGTGTTCCGCACGGCGGATGAAGTGATTGAGCAGAAGGTGGGCATCTCCAAAATTGAGATCCGCGACAGCGTTCTGTATTTCAACAATGTGAAAATCAAATTGCGCGGCGTGAACCGCCACGACAGCGACCCGGTGACAGGCTACACCATCAGCCGCGAGCAGGCGAAGCGCGACCTGTTCCTGATGAAGCAGCATAACATCAACGCAGTGCGCACAAGCCACTACCCGAACGCGCCGTGGTTCTTACAGCTTTGCAGCGAATACGGCTTCTATGTTATTGCCGAGGCGGACATTGAGGGTCACGGTGCGGCGGCGCAGACCGGCGGCTACGGCATGGACGAATACGCGGACAACGCACTGAACCCGATTTTCGACAAGGCGATTATGGACAGAATTCAGCGCAGCGTCATCCGCGACAAGAATAACGCGTGCGTGCTGATGTGGTCTTACGGCAATGAGACCGGCTGGGGCCCGAGCTTTGAGAAGGCCGGCGCATGGGTGCGCGAATATGACCCGTCCCGCTTGACGCACTACGAGAATACGTATTACGATGCGCGCGGCCACAAGAACGACCTGTCTTCCCTGACGACGGAGAGCCGTATGTACTCGGCGCCGGAGTGGATTGATGAATATATGGTCGACCCGAAGTACACGAAGCCCTTGGTGCTTTGCGAGTACATCCACGCGATGGGTAACGGCCCCGGAGATGCGGAGCAGTACCAGCAGCTGATCATGAAGTATGACCGCTTTATGGGCGGCTTTGTTTGGGAATGGTGCGACCACGCCGTTTACGGCGGCACGACGCCCGACAACCGCGATATTTTCCGCTACGGCGGTGACTTTGGCGAATATCCGCATGACGGCAACTTCTGCATGGACGGCCTTGTGTACCCCGACCGTACACCGCATACGGGTTTACTCGAATATAAAAACGTCATTCGCCCGGTGCGCGCGGCGCTTGTGAACCGCGAAACGGGGGAAATTCAGCTGACGAATTACCGCGATTTTACGAACACGGAAGAATTTTTGACGCTTTCCTGGGAAATTCAGCAGGACGGCGATACGGTGGCCTGCGGCGTGATGGACGACATCAAGATTGCCCCGCACGAAAGCGGTGTCATTACGCTGCCGGATGCAATTCCGACGGAGGGTGACGTGGCGGTGCTTCTGCAGTACAGCGCGAAGAAGAATGACAGCGTGTTCTTTGAGAAGGGACACCCGCTCGGCTTTGACCAGCTGATTGTTTCCCGTGGGGCACGCAAGGAAGAGGCGCTTAGAAAGGGCGTTGTTGTTGTGGTGGAGGACAGCCGCGCCGTGACGGTGACGGGCGACAGCTTCCGTTATGTGTTCTCGAAGACCGAGGGCGTGTTTACATCTATGGTGAAGAACAATGTGAACATCATGACCCGCCCGATGACGTGGAACGTGTGGCGTGCACCGACGGACAACGACCAGTTTGTGCGCAAGGAATGGGAGCAGGCCGGCTACAACGAACCCGCGATAAAAGTCTATGCCTGCAACGCGAAAGAGGAAGACGGCGTTGTTGTGATCGATTGCAAGCTGAGCCTTGCGGCGGTGTACCGCAGACCGTTCCTGCACCTTGACTGCCGCTTTACGGTGGACGCCGAGGGCAAGGTAAGAGCGGAGATCAACGGTAAGCGCGACATGGAGCGTCCGTTCCTGCCGAGATTCGGCCTTAGAATGTTCCTGCCGAAGTCGTTTGACACGGCGGAATATTACGGCTACGGCCCGTATGAATCGTACTGCGACAAGCACCATGCGTCTTCGCTGGGTCACTTTGCGCAGACGGCGGACGACCTTTTTGAGGACTACGTGAAGCCGCAGGAGAACGGCAGCCACTTCGGCTGTGCGCGGGTGACGATCACAGACGGCGCGGGCGCTGTGACCGTGACGAGCCCGGAGGACTTCTCGTTCAACCTTTCGCACTACACGCAGGAGGAAATGACGGAGAAGATGCACAACTACGAGCTTACGGAAAGCCCCGACAATGTGTTCTGCTTCGACTGCAAGATGAGCGGCGTAGGCTCCAACAGCTGCGGTCCGCGCCTTGCGAAGGCGATGCAGTTTGACGACGAGACGTTCACGTTTAAGTTTGACCTGACCGTGGAATAAAACAGGCAAAATTTGATAGATCAGAGCCGCCGTGTGGGAGTTTTTCCGCACGGCGGTTTTTCTGTGTAGTTGCGTGCAAACAGCCCAGTGGACTGTTTGCACGTGGGAGACCCAATTAGGGGGTCTCCCGAAAGGCGGCAATGCCGCCTTTTTATGCTGGACAGAGGGAAAAAGTACGAATGAGAGGCAAAGACTAAAAATACAAAAACGCAGGGATTATGCGGATAAATCTGTGTAAAATTATTGACAAAAAGACTTGAATACAGTATACTTTAGTTAAATAAAGGAGTTGAGTCCGATGGTTTTAATATAAGCGATTCCGGTACAATGAGGAAGGGAGAATTTGCTATGAAAAGAACCGCTGTAATTTTACTTGTTTTACTGATGGGATTGCTGACCGCGTGTGCTGTGCCGCCGAAAACGGAGGCGAACGTGACCGACCCGGATGCCATGAATGCTACTGCAGTGCGTCAGACAGAAGCGGACACCAAGACTGATTGGGCGCAGGGCTTGACGGAACAGCAGGAAGTCGAGACAGAGATCGAAAAAGCTGTGAGCGCTGATACGCTTGACCGTTTGCAGCAGGATGCTGCGGAGCTGCTTGAAGAGTACGAAACGGCGAAGCTGGACGGCACGGAAGAGGAAGCCGCAAAGCTGAACGAAGCGTATGAGCGTGTGCTTGCGGAAATCAATGCGATGCTCGGCTGAAAGTGAAGAAATGGAATGTTTGCCGCTGCATGGCTTTTTGGGCTGTGCGGCGGCGTTTTTCTTCAAAATTTTCGTATTTTCCGGTGCTTTTGCAAAATATCTTGAAAATAAGTCCGTACAAATTTTGCGAAAGGTATTGCAAAAAGTTGTACGGCTTTTTATAATAAGGTTGTATTGAACCTGTGCAAACAGGTATCCTTTTTGAAAGGAACGATGACATGGCAGACACAGAAAAGAAAACTGCGAAATATCGCTTTCTGGTGGATACCATCAAGGAGAAGATCAAAAACGGCGAATATGAGCCCGGCGAGCGCATGGAATCTGAAAACACGCTTTCCGAGCAGTTCGGGTACAGCCGCCAAACTGTGCGGCAGGCGCTTTCCGTCCTCGAGCAGGAGGGGCTTATTGAGCGCAGGCGCGGCAGCGGCACGTATATCAGCTCCGAGAGCCGACGCACGCCGCGCGGCAACAGCATCGCCATTGTGACGACGTATATTTCCGACTATATTTTTCCGACGATCATCCGCGGCATTGAGGAGACGCTGACGAACGCGGGCTATGATTTGACCCTGAATGTGACGAACAACCACGTGGAGGAGGAAGCGCGCATTTTGCAGTCGCTCATCTCCCGCCGCGTGGACGGAGTGATTGTGGAGGGCACGAAGACGGCGTTCCCGAACCCGAACGTGGAGCTTTACCGCAGGCTTGAAAAAATGGGCGTGCCGGTGGTGTTTTTCAACAGCTATTACCGCGATTTACCCGATTCCGTTTACGTAGTAACGGACGACCGCAAGGCCGGCTTGCAGGCGGTCGACCTCTTGATTGAAAAGGGGTGCAGACGTATCGGCGGCGTGTTTAAATCTGACGACATGCAGGGCCATGGGCGCTACGCGGGCTTTTCCGAGGGGCTTATCCACAATGGATGCGTCCTTGGCGACGACAATGTGGTTTGGTACACGACGGCCGAGCGCAGCAGGCTTTTTCGCCCCGACAACAGCGACTACATGTTTGAGCGCCTGCGCGGGTGTGACGGCATTGTGTGCTACAACGACCAGATTGCGTATGGGGTGATTGACCTCTTACAGAAGCACAATGTGCGCGTGCCCGAGGATGTGCTCGTCATCGGGTTTGACGATTCGAGCATTTCGGAATACTCGCCGGTGAAGATTACCTCTTTTGTGCACCCGAAGGTGGAGATGGGCAGAGCCGCGGCGAATAAGCTCATCCACATGCTGCGCAGCAGCGACCCGGAGCAGCCGCTTGTGCTCGATATGCCGCTGCACGAGAAAGAATCGACAAGACGATAAATTTTGATATAAAACAGTTTGAAAGGAACGAATGAATATGAAGATCGAGAAATTATCCCCGGCATTTAAGGACTATCTGTGGGGCGGCACAAAGCTGCGCGACGTTTACGGCAAAAAGTGCGACTATGAAAAGGTTGCGGAGAGCTGGGAGCTTTCTACGCACCCGGCGGGCCAAAGCGTGATAGACGGCGGTGAATACGACGGGCTGAAATTCGGCGAGTATTTGGAAAAAGTCGGTGCGAAGGCGCTCGGTGTGAACGGTGCGAAGTTTAAGGAGTTCCCGGTGCTTATCAAGTTCATCGATGCGAAGCAGCCGCTTTCCGTGCAGGTGCACCCGAGCGACGAATATGCGCTGCGCGTGGAGGGCGAATACGGCAAGACCGAGATGTGGTACGTTGTGGACTGCGAGCCGGGTGCTTCGCTGTACTTCGGCGTGAACCGTGCGCTGACGAAAGAGGAATTCAAAAAGCGCATTGAAGACAACACGCTGACAGATGTGCTCTACAAGGCCGACGTGAAGAAGGGCGACGTGTTCTTCATTCAGTCCGGTACGATCCACGCAATCGGCGCGGGAATTCTCATTTGCGAAATTCAGCAGAATTCCAACACGACATACCGCGTGTACGACTACGGCCGCCGCGGTGCGGACGGCAAGCTGCGTGAACTGCATATTGATAAGGCCATTGACGTTTCCAAGCTGACCCCGAGCGACACGTCCGACAAGCAGGGCAAGCCGGAGGAGATTCCCGGAGGCACAAAGTGCGCGCTGGCTTCCTGCCCGTACTTTACGACGGAGAAATATGTTGTGGACGGCGAAGTCGAAATTGATGTGACGGGCGATTCGTTTGCGTCGCTTGTTGTGACGGAAGGCAGCGGCAAGGTTGTCGGCAGCGAGAACGAAGTGGAGTTCAAGCCGGCGGACAGCCTGTTTGTACCGGCCGGCAGCGGCAAAATTAAGATTAATGGCCACTGCACGGTGGTGAAGACGACGGTTTAAAAGGGAAAACGCTATGAAGATGGAGTTTGTAGACGAAGCCGAATTGCAGAAAGCTGCGGACGAGCCGGAGGACGAGGTGCGCGGGCGCATTGTGCTGGTCGGCGAGCCGATGGGGCTTTTCATCGCGGAGGAGCTCGGCGAGCTGGAGGATGTGACACACTTTTCGGCGGCTGTGGCCGGTGCGGAATATAACGTGGCGGTGGGACTTTCCCGCCTTGACCATGAAGCGCTGTACTGCACGCGCCTCGGCGACGACCCGGTGGGCAAACGCATTTTGAAGAGCATGAAAGGCAACCACGTTTCCGACGCACTTGTGACCGTGACGGACACGGCTTCGACCGGGTTTATGATGAAAGGCAGGACCGAGGCGGGCGACCCGAAGATCGCGTATTTCCGGCGAAACAGCGCGGCTTCGCAGATCTCGACGCATGACATCGATAAGCTCGACTTATACGGATGTGATTTTCTGCACGTGACGGGTATTTTTCCGGCGGTGTCGAAGTCGGCATTGGACGCGGTGAAACGATTGATGAGCCGCGCGAAGGCGCTGGATATGTTTATTTCGTTTGACCCGAACCTGCGCCCGCAGCTTTGGAAGGACGAAAAAGAGATGGTGCGCACGCTGAACAGCCTCGCACAGGAAGCAGACCTCGTTTTGCCGGGCCTTAGTGAGGGCAAAATTCTCACAAAGCGTGACACGCCGGAGGGTATTGCGGAGTTTTACCACGAGCGCGGCGTAGACAGCGTAATTGTGAAGCTGGGCGACAAGGGCGCGTACTGGTCCACGGGCGGCGAGCACGGCACGGTGCCGGCATTCCCGGTGAAAAGAATTGTGGACACGGTTGGCGCGGGCGACGGCTTTGCGGCGGGCGTCATCTCCGCTGTGGCGGAGGGCATGTCCTTGCAGGAGGCTGCGGCGCGCGGCACGGTAATCGGCTCGATACAGATTACACACCGGGGCGACAATGAGGGTCCGCCGACGCGTGCGGAGCTTGAGACCATCACAAAAGCGGGCATTGTGTAAATTCTAATAATAACGGTGCCGCGCAGGAAATGAGGGTTTGTTCTGCGCGGCATTGTGCTATTTGGGGAGTGAGAAAAATGGGCAGAAAAGAAATGGTGGAGCTGACAAACATGTGCATGGTGGAGGACGGCAAGGGCAACGTACTCGTGCAGAACCGTCTTGACCCGAACTGGTCGGGTATCGTTTACCCGGGCGGGCATGTGGAAGCGGGGGAATCCATCACGGCATCGGTCATTCGCGAAATCCGTGAAGAGACCGGGCTGACGATCGAAAATCCGACGCTGTGCGGTGTGAAGCAGTTCTGGCTTGATAACGGCGTGCGGTACATTGTGTTTTTGTTCCGCGCGGATACATTTACGGGCGAGCTGCACGGCTCCGAAGAAGGCGATGCGTTCTGGCTGCCGCGGGAAGAGCTTTTCGAGCACCAGACGGTGGAAAGCTTTGAGGGCTTAGTGCACGTTTTTGAGACGCCGGAATGCAGTGAAGTTTATTATAAAAACGGCGAAACGCATTTTGCATGATTTGAAATTTGAATTCGGGAGGAAAATTTTATGACACCGCATAACGAAGCAAAAAAGGGCGATATTGCAAAGGTGGTTTTGATGCCGGGCGACCCGCTTAGAGCGAAATTCATTGCGGAGACGTTTTTGGAAAATGCCGTGTGCTTTAATACGGTGCGCGGAATGCTGGGTTATACGGGCTTGTATAATGGCAAGCGTGTTTCCGTAATGGGCAGCGGCATGGGTATGCCTTCTATGGGCATATACAGCTACGAGCTGTATCATTGCTACGATGTGGAAGCGATCATTCGTATCGGTACGGCGGGCGGCATTGCGGACGGCGTGGAGCTGCGCGATTTAGTATTGGCGATGGGCGCGTGCACGGACTCGAACTTTGCGCACCAGTACCGTTTGCCGGGCACATTTGCGCCGACGGCGAGCTTTGAACTGCTTGAAAAAGCGGTGCAGACGGCGCGGGAGAAGAACTTACGTTATCGCGTCGGCAACGTGGTGACGAGCGATATTTTCTACGGCGACTGTGAAAATGAGACCGCCGAATGGAAAAAAATGGGCGTTCTGGCCGTGGAAATGGAGACGGCGGCGCTGTATATGACGGCGGCGCGCGCGGGCAAGCAGGCGCTTTCCATCACGACGGTATCCGACTTGCCGCTGAAGGGGGAATCGACCTCGAGCGAAGAGAGACAGAAGACGTTCACGCAGATGATGGAGGTAGCGCTGGCGGTTGCCTCTGAGGCGGTGGACGGACATGACAAATGAGGTCATAAAAAAGCTTTCGGAAGCGGCGCTTAATGTGCGGAAAAAAGCGTACTGCCCATACTCCGGTTTTGCGGTGGGCGCGGCGCTGCTTGCGAAAAGCGGTGAAATATACACGGGCGTGAACATTGAAAACGCTGCGTTTACGCCGACGAACTGTGCGGAGCGCACGGCGTTTTTTACGGCGATTGCAAAGGGCGAGCGAGATTTCGTCGCTGTTGCAATCGCGGGCGGCAAGGCGGGCGAGGAGCCCGAAGACTTCTGCGCGCCGTGCGGCGTGTGCAGGCAGGTGATGCGGGAATTTTGCGGGGACGCGTTTGTGATCGTTCTTGCAAAGCCCGGTGAAGAAAAGGTTTACACATTAAAGGATTTGCTGCCGCAGAGCTTTTCGCCGAGAGACGTTCTGGGCGAAAAAGCGAAGCGGTAAAAAAAGGCGGTGATTTTTGTGCTGCATATTTTGGACATTATCCGCAAAAAGCGGGACGGCGGGACGCTGACAAAGGACGAGATTGAATATTTTGTGCGCGGGTGCACAGACGGGAGTATCCCGGACTATCAGCTTTCGGCGCTTTTGATGGCGATTTATTTAAACGGCATGACGCACGAGGAGACGGCGGAGCTGACCTTGGCGATGGCGCATTCCGGCGACATGGCCGACCTTTCCGCGATACACGGCGTGACGGTGGATAAGCATTCCACGGGCGGCGTGGGGGACAAGACGAGCATGGTTATTGTGCCTGTTTGCGCGGCGTGCGGGGTGAAGATTGCCAAGATGAGCGGCCGCGGGCTTGGACACACGGGCGGCACGGCGGATAAGCTTGAGAGCATTCCCGGTATGCGGATCGATCTTTCTCCGGAGGAATTTACAGCGCAGATCAATAAGATCGGGTGCGCGATGATCGGACAGACGGGCGAGCTGTGCCCGGCGGACAAGAAGCTTTACGCGCTGCGTGACGTGACCGGGACGGTGGAGAGCGTGCCGCTCATCGCTTCGAGCATCATGAGCAAGAAGATCGCCTCCGGCGCAGAGCGGATCTTGCTGGACGTGAAGACGGGCAGCGGCGCATTTATGAAGACAACGGAGGACGCGATTACGCTCGCCGAGGAAATGGTGGAGATTGCGAAGCTTTCCGGCAGGCGCGCAGCGGCGCTCATCACCGATATGGACAGGCCGCTTGGGCACGCCGTGGGCAACACCTTGGAGGTGCTGGAAGTTTTGGAGACGCTGCACGGACGCGGGCCGGAAGACCTTACGGAAGAGTGTTTGGAGCTTGCGGCAAACATGATCCGGCTCGGCGAGCAGGCGGAGAGCATTGAACACGCGCGGAAGAAAGCGAAAACGGCACTGGAGACGGGCAAAGCGTTCGAGAAATTCTGCGAAATGGCCGAGGCACAGGGCGCGGATGTGCGGTACTTGAGAGAACCCGAGCGGTTTGCGCTTTCGCCGGTGAAAAAAGACGTGTGCGCGCCGCGCAGCGGGTATGTGGTGCATATCAACGCGGAGCAGGTGGGCATGGCAAGCGTGCGGCTCGGCGCCGGACGCGAGAAGGCCGACGATATGCTCGACTACGGCGCGGGCATCGTGTTGAAAAAGACGGTGGGCGACGCGGTACAAAAAGGCGAGGTAATCGCCGAACTGTACGGTGCGAGCGCAGAAAAGTGCCGCGACGCGGAAAGCGTGCTGCACGGGGCGTTCCGCTACGGCGACGAGAAAACAGAAGAATGTTCACTTGTACTGGCAAGGGTAGAGTAAAATAAAAAACCGCACCTGAAAAGGTACGGTTTCTGTGCGTTCGGTTTTAACGTTTGCGATTAAAATCAGCCGCGCTCGGGGCCGGTGACGGGCTCGTCGTAATCAACGCCGAAGGTCTCGACGGTGACTTTCGTCATGACCTGATCTTCGCGCGGGCGGTCGGACCAATCGCGCGGGGAGGAAACGATGGCCTGTGCGACATCGATGCCCTCGGTGACCTTGCCGAATGCGGCATACTGGCCGTCGAGATGCGGAGCGTCATCGACCATGATGAAGAACTGGCTGCCTGCGCTGTTCGGGCGCTGGCTTCTTGCCATGGAGAGTACGCCGGTGGTGTGCTTCAGATCGTTCTTGAAGCCGTTCATAGCGAACTCACCCTTGATGCCGTAGCCGGGGCCGCCCATGCCGGTGCCTTCCGGGTCGCCGCCCTGGATCATGAAGCCAGGGATGACGCGGTGGAAGATGGTGCCGTCATAAAAGCCCTTCTGAATGAGGGAAATAAAGTTGTTGACCGTGTTCGGCGCAATCTCGGGGTAAAGCTCCGCCTTGATGGTGCCGCGGGTGGTCTCGAAAGTAACAATAGGATTCTGCATACCGAATAACTCCTTTCATAGAGGTCTTTCGGGAAGAAAGACCGTTCGTAGAATTCAGTATACCATATTTAATTTGAAATTGGAAGTGATTTTGCTTTGAAGTTGATTTCTTGGAACGTAAACGGGTTGCGCGCCTGCATGACAAAGGGCTTTAATGACTTTTTAGCGGCGGAAGACCCCGATGTTATCTGCTTGCAGGAAACGAAAATGCAGCGCGAGCAGGCGGATTTTGATTTTGCGGAGTACACGGAATTCTGGAACTCTGCCGAGAAAAAAGGGTATGCCGGCACGGCGATCTTTACAAAAACAGAGCCGCTTAATGTGACGTATGGCATCGGCGACGAACAGTTTGACTGCGAGGGGCGCGTGATCTGCGCGGAATTCCCGGAGTTTTACCTTGTGACCGTGTACACGCCGAACGCTCAAAAAGAGCTTGTGCGCATTGATTTTCGCATGGCGTTTGAGGATAAGTTCCGCGCGTATCTCGAAAAGCTGCACGAAATGAAGCCGGTTATTGTGTGCGGCGACATGAATGTGGCACACAGGCGCATCGACATCAAAAACGCAAAGCCGAATATCGGCAGCGCGGGATTTTCGTACGAAGAAAGAGGGAAGTTTTCCGAACTGCTCGCGGCGGGTTTTGTGGATTCGTTCCGCGAATTGTATCCCGATGCAAAGGACGCGTATTCCTGGTGGTCGTATATGGGCAAGGCAAGAGAAAAGAACGTCGGCTGGCGCATTGACTATTTCCTCATCACGGAGGAGCTGAAAAAGAATTTGGCGGACAGCAAGATCCTCTCCGACGTGATGGGCAGCGACCATTGCCCGGTGGAGCTCATCTTGAATTTTAGCGAGGAAAACGCATGATTTTTAAGGAGAAAAAGACACCGACGCTTTTGATGATGCCTTCGGCGAACGGCTGGCGCGCGGTGCACAAGAAATATAAAAACGAATACGGCACGGTGATCTGCACCGAAAAGGGTGATACGGTGGAGGTCGTGACGGACTTCGGTGAATTTTCCACCGAGCGTACGGAAGCGGTGGAAAGCGTTGCGGCGATGATTTTTGAAAACAGCGGCGTGAAAGAGATTACGGTGGACGGAGAGAAGCTTACCCGCGAAGCGTGGCAGGAAAAAGAAGATGCGCGCCTAAATGCGCTGCACAGGACGCGGGAGGATTACAAAAATGTGCTCGGAAAGCCCGTGCACTGCGTGACGGACAGGCCGCTTGGCTCTGCGCACCCGCGCTATCCGGAGATGATCTACCCCGTGAACTACGGCTATGTGCCGGGCGTGATGGCGGGGGATAACGCCGAGCAGGACGTGTACATTTTGGGTCCAACGGAGCCGCTTAAAACCTTTGACGGCGTGGTGATCGCGGTGGTGCATCGCTTTAACGACGTGGAAGACAAGTGGGTGGCGGCGGAAAAGACCGGCGTTTACACGGCGGAGGAAATCCTGAAAATTCTCGATTTTCAGGAAAAATACTACGAAAGCGAGCTGATCCTCTAAATGACCGAGGAACTCATGCGCAGGCTACGGGTCATCACGCCGGAGGAACAGCGCATTTTGGACGGCGGCGCGGTGGACAAGGCGGCGTACACGGCGCGGGCGGTGTTTACGGTGGACAGCGAGAAGCTTTTGGAGCGCGGGCGGCTCATCTCCGTGCGCGCGCACACGCGGTTTGCACCGTTCCCCAGACACGCGCACAGCTATATTGAAATCATGTACATGTGCTCCGGCAAGACGGTGCACCGCATCAACGGCGGCGAGCCCATCACCGTACATGCGGGCGAGCTGCTGTTTTTGGGGCGCGGCGCTTCGCATGAGATAGAACGTGCGGAATATGAGGACATTGCGGTGAATTTCATTGTGCTGCCGCAGTTCTTTGATACGGCGTTGGAGCGCATCGGCGCGGACAACGCGCTTGGGCGGTTCATCGCGAACAGCATCAGCCGCGCGGGGGGCTCGGATTTTTTACTGTTTAGAGTTGCGGATGTGCTGCCGGTGCAGAATCTCGTTGAAAACCTCGTTTGGACGCTTGTGAACGACACGAAAAACCGCAGACGCATTACGCAGAACACGATGGCGCTGCTGTTTTTGGAGCTTTTGAACTGCACGGATAAGCTGGCGGCGAGCGAAAACGAGGGCGATCACAGCGCACTTGTGATGACGGCGCTGCGGGAGATTGAAGAAAATTACCGCACGGCGAGCTTGACGGACATTGCGGAAAAGTATGGTGTGACGATTTCGTACCTCAGCGCGGCGGTACACAGCACGACGGGGTTCACGTTTAAATCGCTTTTGCGGCGCAAGCGAATGGAGAAAGCGGCGGCACTGCTTTCCGGCACGAAGCTTTCCGTGAGCGATATTATCATGGCGGTGGGGTATGAGAACACGAGCTATTTTTACAGGGCGTTTTCGGAAATGTACGGCGTGACACCAAGGGAGTATCGGTTGAGGCAGAGAGGTTAGTACACATAAAATAACGCCGCACGCTCGATGAGGAAAACGAGGGTGCGGCGTTGCTTTATTTCTGAGAACTTGCCGCCTTTAAAAAGGCGGGCGAAACTTTTAACTACGCATTTCGGAAGCTCGGTTTACTTCACGAATCTCAAAACATTCCACGAGGTTGTCGTGAGGTTCGCTTTATAGAAATTGCCGTCTTTTTCGGTTCTGTCCGTATGGAGCTTCGGGGTGACGGCGCTGTGCTCGGCGGTGTTGACGGCCTTCATATCCGGGTTTTCAAGGACGATGTGCTCTGCGAGGCGGTAATCGCCGAAGGAGCGCAGGTCGAGGTCGAGGACGATGTCATCCGTCAGGCTGCGGTTGACGGCGAAGACGGTAACTTCGTCCTTTTCGTCGTTCCACACGGCGATGGACTCGACGTCGGTGACATCGGTGAAATCGATGGTATCGTGCTTTGTGGAGGTGAGCACCGGCTGGAGCGCAATGCCGCGGCCGTATTTGGAGGCGTGGAGCAGCGGATAATAAATCGTCTGGCACCATGCGGGGCCGTTTTCTTCGGTCATAATGGGTGCGATGACGTTGACGAGCTGTGCCATGCACGCCATTTTTACGCGGTCGGAGTGCTTCATCAGCGTGATGAGCATGAGGCCGACGAGCAGGGCGTCTTCAAAATCGTAGTGGTCTTCGAGCAGGTGCGGCGCGATCTGCCACGGGCGGTTCTTCATGGTGTCGGCATCGGTGGCATCGGCGTGGAACCAGACGTTCCATTCGTCGAAGCTGAGGTTGATGTTTTTCTTTGCGCGCTTCTTCGCCTTGACGAAATCGCACGTGGAGATGACGGTTCGGATGAAGTGATCCATGTCGTCGCTCTGGGCGAGGAAGTTTGCGGTATCGTTGAAGCGGTTGCCGTAGTACTGGTGCAGGGAGATGTAATCGACACTGTCATACGCCCAAGAGAGCGCGGTGTTTTCCCACTCCGGGAATGTGGGCATGCCCGTGCTGGAGCTGCCGCAGAGCACGAGCTCGATGGACGGGTCAATCTGCTTCATGGCTTTGGCGGTCTCGTCGGCAAGGTGGCCGTATTCGTCGGCGGTCTTGTGGCCGGTTTGCCACGGGCCGTCCATTTCATTGCCGAGGCACCAGACCTTGATGTTGTGCGGGTCTTTGACGCCGTGCTTGACACGCAGGTCGCTGTATTTGGTGCCGGACGGGTGGTTGCAGTATTCGAGCAGGTTGCACGCGGCTTCAATGCCGCGTGTGCCGAGGTTGACGGCCTGCATGATCTGCGTGTCGGCTTTTTTCGCCCACTTTGCGAACTCGTTGATGCCGATATAGTTCGGCTCTGTGCTGCGCCATGCAAGCTCAAGACGCTTCGGGCGGTCTTCTACGGGACCTACGCTGTCTTCCCAGTAGAAATTGGAGACGAAGTTACCGCCGGGGTAACGGACGATCGGCACTTGCAGCTCGCGCACGAGGTCGAGTACGTCGCGGCGGAAGCCGTCTTCATCGGCAGTGGGGTGGCCCGGCTGCCAGATGCCGCCGTATACTGCACGGCCGAGGTGCTCGATGAACGAGCCGTAGATGCGCTTATCGATTTTAGAAATTTGGAAATCTTTTTCAATGGTGAGTTTTGCCTGTTTTGCCATAGACCTGATCTCTCCTCAGAAGTTGTATGTACAATTTATGTGTTCATTTTAGCTTGAAAGCCTTGGATTGTCAACCTATTTCGGCGGAATTCTTTTGCTGTGTGCCGAAAAGTGAAGCGCGGATTTGTGCAGTTTGGCGGGAGAAAATTCTGTGCGGCAGAAGAAAAGTTAAAATAAAGATAGTTTTAAGTGAAAACAACGTCCTTATTTTTGAACACAATTCCTGCTATACTATTGCTGTAAACGAAAAAACGGAGGGCTTATATGAAAACGTATTTGGCGGTGGACATTGGGGCTTCAAGCGGGCGGCACATTTTGGGGTGGCTCGAGGACGGAAAACTGAAGCTGAAAGAAATCTACCGTTTTAAAAACGGGGCGGAAGACCAAAACGGCCATTTGTACTGGGACATTGACCGCCTTGAAAGCGAAGTGATAGACGGCATTGCGGCGTGTGAGACTGCGCCCGAGAGTGTGGCGGTGGACACGTGGGCAGTGGATTATGTTTTGCTCGGTAAAAACGGAGAACGCATCTGCCCGGCGGTGGCGTACCGCGACAGCCGCACGGAGACGGTGCCGGACGAGCTGGAAAAAACGGTGCCGTTTGCGTGGCTGTACGGAAGAACGGGCATTCAGATGCAGAAGTTCAACACGGTGTATCAGCTGGCGGCGCAGAAAAAAGAAATGCCGGATGTATTTGAAAAGGCCGAAAAGTTTTTGATGATCCCGGATTATCTGGCATACAAGCTTTCGGGCGTGGCCGTGAACGAATACACAAATGCGAGCACGACGGCGATGGTCTCGGCAGAACATAAGACATGGGACAAGGAGATCATAGCGCGGGTGGGTTTGCCGGAGAAAATCTTCGGCGCGCTGCACAAGCCGGGTGAAGCGCTCGGCGGGCTGACGGAGCGCGTGAAGGAGAAGGTCGGCTTTGATTTGACGGTGCGGCTTGCGGCTTCGCACGACACGGCTTCCGCGTTTTTGGCGGTGCCGGCGAAGGATGAGAACGCGGTGTTCCTTTCGAGCGGCACGTGGAGCCTCATTGGCGTGGAGCTGAAAGCGCCGGTGACGAACGACGAGAGCCGTGCGCAGAATTTTACGAATGAGGGCGGGTATGAGTACCGCTATCGGTATTTGAAAAACATCATGGGCCTTTGGATGCTGCAGAATATGCGGCAGGAGATTGGAGACGAGAACAGCTTTGATAAGTTGACGGAGCTTGCGCAGAGCGCGGCGGACTATAAGGGTCGTGTGGACGTGAACGCAGAGTGCTTTTTGGCGCCGAAAAACATGTGTGCGGCGGTGAAAAACGAGCTTATGAAGCAAGGCTTCAAAGAACCGACGGTGCCGGAGATGCTCTCCTGTGTATACCACAGTCTGGCGGAAAGCTACGCCGAGACGATAAAGGCACTTGAAAAGCTGACGGGCAAAGTATATACGAGTTTAAATATCGTCGGCGGCGGCAGTCGGGACGAATATTTGAATAAACTCACGGCGAAGGCCTGCGGGCTGCCCGTGTATGCGGGCCCGACAGAGGGCACGGCCATCGGTAATCTCATCGTGCAGACGATCGCGGACGGCGAGCTTGCGAGCGTACAGCAGGCGCGCGACGTGATACGGGACAGCTTTGAAATTAAAATTTACGAACCCTGAAAAGTGTATTATAATAGAGTAAAAACAAAACGGAAAGGACGATAAAATGCTGAAAGGTAAAACGGTTTTACTGGGCGTGACGGGCAGCATTGCGGCGTACAAAATTGCGGGGCTTGCGAGTATGCTGAAAAAGCAGCACGCGGATATTACGGTGCTGATGACGCAGAACGCCACGAATTTTATCAACCCCATTACATTTGAGACTTTGACGGGCAACAAGTGTCTCATCGATACGTTCGACCGCAATTTCCAGTACAGCGTGGAGCACGTTGCGCTGGCAAAGCGCGCGGACATTGTGCTCATCGCCCCCGCAAGCGCGAATGTCATCGGCAAAATTGCGAACGGCATTGCGGACGACATGCTGACGACGACCGTGATGGCGTGCCGCTGTCCGATTTTGATTTCGCCTGCGATGAACACGAATATGTTCTTGAACCCCATTGTGCAGGATAATCTTGCAAAACTGAGACGCTTCGGGTACACGGTGATCGAGCCGGACAGCGGGTATTTGGCTTGCGGTGATATAGGCGCGGGGAAAATGCCCTCCGAAAAGACGCTGTTTGACTGGATCATGCAGACGATCGGTGCGGAGAAAGATCTTGCGGGGCAGAAAATCCTCGTGACGGCGGGCGCAACGGCGGAGAAGATCGACCCTGTGCGGTTCATCACGAACCACTCGACAGGTAAAATGGGCTGCGCGCTTGCACGCCGTGCGGCGATGCGCGGTGCGGACGTGACGCTCGTCTGCGCGAACATGACCGTGGAACCGCCCCCGTTTGTGACGGTGGTGAAAGCGGAATCTGCGGAAGATATGTTCAACGCGGTGACGAGCCGTGCGCCGAAGATGGACGTCATCATCAAAGCGGCTGCGGTGGCGGATTACCGCCCGAAAACGGTCGCCGAGGAGAAAATCAAAAAGCACGACGGCGGCATGAGCATTGAGCTTGAGCGCACGCAGGACATTTTGGCGTACCTCGGCGCGCACAAGCCCGCAGGGCAGTTCCTCTGCGGCTTTGCGATGGAGACCGAGAATCTCATTGAAAACGCGCGTGGAAAGCTCGAGCGCAAGAACCTCGATATGATCGCGGCGAACAGCCTGCGCACGAAGGGTGCGGGCTTTGCGGGCGATACGAACGTGGTGACACTGCTGACAAAAGACGAAACAGAGGAGTTGCCGATGCTCTCAAAAGACGAGACGGCAGACCGCATTTTAACAAAAATCAACACGCTTAGGAAAGGATGAACGATATGACACAGTATGAGGCGGCAAAAAAGCGCTATACCGAGCGCGGTGTGGACGCCGACGCTGCCATCAACACGCTGAAAAGCGTGCCGGTCTCTCTGCACTGCTGGCAAGGCGACGACGTGCGCGGCTTTGACGGCGACCCGAATGCCCCGCTGACGGGCGGCATTCAGACGACGGGCAACTACCCCGGCCGTGCGCGCACGCCGGAGGAGCTGATGGCGGACATCGACGAGGTGCTGCGCCTTTGCCCCGGCACGAAGAAGCTGAATTTACACGCGAGCTACGCGATCTTCACCGAAGAAAACGGCGGCTGGGTGGACAGAGATAAGCTGGAGCCGAAGCACTTTGCGCCGTGGGTGAAGTTCTGTAAGGAGCGCGGACTGGGATGTGACTTTAACCCGACGTATTTTTCGCACCCGAAGTGCGACCCGCTGACGCTCTCGAGCCCGAACCCGGAGACGCGCAAATTCTGGGTGGAGCACGGTAAGGCTTGTATCCGCATTTCGCAGTATCTGGCGGAGGAGCTCGGTCAGCCGTGCATCATGAACATCTGGACGGGCGACGGACTGAAAGATATTCCCGCCGACCGCATGACGCCGCGCATGCTGTATAAAGAGTCTCTCGATGAGATTCTCTCTGAGCCGTACGATTTTAACCTTGTAAAGCCGTGTGTGGAATCGAAGGTGTTCGGTATCGGGGTGGAGGCGTACACGGTGGGCAGTGCGGAATTTGCGCTGAGCTATGCGGCGATGAATAAAGATAAGTGCATCCCGCTGCTCGATAACGGCCACTATCACCCGACGGAGGTCGTATCCGATAAAATTCCGGCGATGCTGACGTTCTTCCCGGAGATTGCGCTGCACATCACGCGCGGCGTGCGCTGGGACAGCGACCACGTGGTGCTGTTTGACGACGAGACAAAGGAGATTGCGAAGGAGATCGTGCGCTGCGGCGGGCTTTCGGGTCGTGTTAAGATTGCGCTCGATTACTTTGACGCGTCCATCAACCGTATCGGCGCGTGGGTGACGGGCTTCCGCAATGTACAGAAGGCGCTGTTGTTCGCACTGTTGCAGCCGACGGAGGAGCTGACGAAGCTGCAGAACGAGCAGGACTTCACGTCTTTGATGATCCGCGCGGAGGAGTTGAAAACGATGCCGTTCGGCGACGTTTGGGCGGAATACTGCAAAGAGCAGAATGTCCCCGCAGACGACATGGCGTGGCTTTCTGAAATTAAAAAATACGAAAACGAAGTGCTTTTAAAGCGCTGAGGAGGTATATAAAAATGATGACGGAAATTCCCGCAGTACGCGGTTTTATCCGCATGTGCACGGATGGCTGGGAGCAGGGCTGGCACGAACGAAACGGCGGCAACCTGACCTACCGCATGAAGCCGGAGGAAGTGGAGCAGTGCCGCCCGTTTTTCACCGCGCCGCGCGAGTGGAACAACATGGGCGTGCAGGCAGATAACTTAAAGGGTGAATATTTCATCACGACGGGCAGCGGCAAGTTTTTGCGCAATGTGCAGGATGACCCGGAGCACAACATCGGTATTGTAGAGATCAACGATGCGGGCGACAGCTGGCGCATTGTGTGGGGCCTTGAGAACGGCGCGCGCCCGACGAGCGAATTCCCGAGCCACTTTATGAACCACAGTGTGCGCAAGGCGGCGACGAACGGCGCTTACCGTGTCATTTACCATGCGCACACGCCGAATCTCATCGCGATGACGTACATCATGCCGCTGACGGCGCGCGACTTTACGCGTGCTTTATGGCAGAGCGCCACGGAGTGCCCGGTGGTGTTCCCCGGCGGCGTGGGCGTGGTGCCGTGGATGGTGCCGGGCGGCGCGGACATTGCGATGGCGACGAGCGAGCTGATGAAAAAATATGACGCGGCCGTTTGGGCGCACCACGGCTTGTTCGTTTCCGGACCGGATTACGATATTACGTTTGGCCTCATGCACACAATCGAGAAGGCGGCGCAAATTTATATGCTTGCTATTACGGCGGGCGGCGGTAAAATTCGCCAGACCATTACAGACGACAATTTGAGAGCCATCGCGAAGGAATTCGGCGTGGAACTGAACGAAGAATTTTTGAACTGATATTTACAGTTTTGTTACAAACAATCTGTGCGGACAGGTGTATAATTAACTTAGTTAAAAAATTCCCATATTTGGGATTAGGAGATGTTTTTTATGGTCAGCAGAATCGTATTGAACACAATTTCTTATCACGGCAAAGGTGCGATTGAAAAGATTCCGGAGGAGCTTCAGGCGCGCGGCTACAAAAAAGCTTTTGTTTGCTCGGACCCGGACCTTTTGAAGTTCGGCGTTACGCAGAAGGTGACGGATCTTCTGGACAAGGCCGGCTTCCCGTATTCCGTTTACAGCGAGATCAAGCCGAACCCGACGATTGAGAACGTACAGCACGGCGTTGAGGCCTTCAAGGTTTCCGGCGCAGACTGCATCGTGACCATTGGCGGCGGCTCCTCCATGGATACCGCAAAGGCCATCGGCATCATCATTGAGAACCCGGAGTTTGCAGACGTTCGCTCTCTGGAGGGCGTTGCGCCGACGAAGAAGCACGCGGTGTTCACCATTGCTGTGCCGACCACTGCCGGTACCGCTGCGGAAGTGACAATCAACTACGTTATCACCGACGTGGAAAAGAAGAGAAAGTTCGTTTGCGTAGACACGAACGACATCCCGGAGATCGCGGTTGTTGACCCGGATATGATGTCCTCCATGCCGAAGGGCCTGACCGCTGCGACCGGTATGGACGCTTTGACCCACGCCATTGAGGGCTACATCACGAAGGGCGCCTGCACCATTTCCGATATGTTCCACCTTGAAGCCATTCGCCTGATTTCCGAGAACCTGCGCGACGCGGTGCAGAACACCGAAGCCGGCAGAGAGGGCATGGCACTCGGTCAGTACATTGCAGGCATGGGCTTCTCGAATGTCGGCCTCGGCATCGTACACTCCATGGCGCACGGTCTCTCCGCTCTGTATGACACCCCGCACGGCGTGGCTTGCGCCATCATTCTGCCGACCGGCCTTGAGTACAACAAGTCCGTTGCAGGCGAGCGTTATCGCGCAGTAGGCAAGGCCATGGGCGTTGAGGGCATTGACGCGATGACCGCCGAAGAGGCTGCCGATGCAACGATTGCGGCTGTGAAGAAGCTGAGTGAAGATGTGGGTATTCCGACAAACCTGAAGGGCATCCTGAAGGAAGAGGACGTACAGTTCCTCGCAGAAAGCGCATTTGCAGATGCTTGCTGCCCGGGCAACCCGCGCGACACCTCCGTTGAGGAGATTGCCGAGCTGTACAGAAGCTTGATGTAATCGTTTTTTGCCTAAGGTAACCGAATAAACATAGAGACCCCCGCTTTCGGAGTTTTCCGGGAGCGGGGGTCTTGTGCGTTATGGGGGGTTATACGGATTTTTTTGCGGGAAGACGCGCAGAGAGCTTTTCGGTGATGCGGCAGAACAGGCGGCGGATATTTTCGATGCCGACGGCTGCAAGCACGCAGAAAAGCGGAACGTTGGTGTACAAATAACGGGCGCGTACTTCAAACAGGAGCTCAAAGACGGTGAGGCCGATCCATGTGAGCCACAGGATATTTAAGGTTTTTGTGTGCTTATGGCTGAAGCTGCTGAACAGACCGGCGGCGCCAAGCAGCAAGATCATGAGCCAAATGAATTGCTCGAAGGTTGTGAAATACAAATAGCGGCTGCCGTCGGGGTAGTAGATGCTGCGGAGGAAGGGCGCGGATTTTGTATTGGGCGGATCAAAAACGGTTTGAAGGAAATTTCCCTCTTTTCCCCATGCGAATGTGCCGTCATTATAGAGCGTGAGCATTTTTTGCGCGAGCTGTTTGAGCGTGCCGAAAAAGCCCATTTCCTGTAAACGCTGGTTGCCGACGGCGATATTTGCCTGCGTGCGCTCGGAAGCAGTGACAAAAGAACGGGAATAGCGAACGTCTTCGGCGGAATAGACACCTTTTGTTTCCGGGTTAAGACCCATCATCCAGAAATGTGCAATGCCGAAGCTTTGCTCGTTATCAAGCTGAATGTGATAGTGGGAACACAGAAAACCTGTACCGGCTTTAACGGCGAAAAAGGTGATGGCGACTGTCAAAAGTGAGAGCAGAAGCGGTTTTAACAGATGCTTTTCGGACAGTGCGTAAATACCTTCAATCAAAAAAACGGCGATAAGCAAAATAAAACACTGCGGCTTGATAAAATACCCGAGTGTGCCGATGATGGCGGAAAGCACATAGGAGAGCCATTTGTGTTTTGCCGGACGGATGAATACATAGAGTGTAAGGATAGGGAAAATCAGCCCTAAAGCGTCTGTGTAGCAGATGATGTTCCACGGGGAAAGCCCAAAGCTGAGTACCGCGAGAAAAAAGCCGAAAAAAGCGTATAGCTTTCGTGTGAGCCGCGCGGCGGTTTTATAAACGAGCAGACAGGAAAACGTATTGAGTGCGCAGTTGACGATGATGACACACAAAACCTGCTGTGTATCGGAGAAAATGCTGAAATATTTATTCAGCTTGAAGACGAACAGCTCGAAGAAAAAGTACAGCAGATTATTGGGATAGTTGGAAAAATAGCGGATATCGACCGACTGCTTGTGCATCAGATTGCGGGCGTTTTCTGTAAGGAGGCCCGCGTCCCAACCGGTTTCGAAATAAATGTTATAGGAAATATAGAGCTGTGCGGAAAATAAAAGCAGACACAGACCGTATATGAGCACATCGGACGATACGGTCGGCCGATGCCACGAAAGCTTGACCTGTTGTAGGCGGTCGAGGGACAGAAACAGCACAAAAAGGGCGATGCCGAACAGAAGCAGAGCGATATTTGAGAGCAGAAATGTCTGCTTTTTGGCGTATGTACATTGCGTAAAAAACAGGAGCAATACAAAAACGCAGCCGAAAACGGAGCCGAGGAAAAATTTGGAAGCTCCGAAAGCGAATTTTTTCATAAAATGTACCTCTTAAACTCAACATGCCGTGAGCAGCGGGAAAAGAAATCCCGAACTGCTGAGACAATTCGGGATCCGGTTTGGTTAGCGTATCAGTGTTCGTCCAAGACTTTTTCTTCCGGTTCGGCTTTGAGATGGGTTTCGATGAGGAAACGGGGGCGCTGCTTGACTTCGCTGTAAATTTTGCCGATGTAGCCGCCGACGACGCCGAGGCAGAGCATTTGCAGACCGCCGAGCAGCCAGATGGACGCGACGATGGCTGTCCAGCCCGCGACGGTAACGCCGCACAGGTGCGAGATGAGCGCGTACAGGAGGCCGAAGATGCTGAGGACGGAGATGAGGATGCCGAGGTTGGAGATGAGCTTTAAGGGCTTTACGCTGAACGACGTGATGCCGTCGAGCGCGAAGGAGATCATCTTTTTTAAGGGGTATTTGGATTCGCCCGCGAAACGCTCGGCGCGGTCGTAATAGACATAGTCGCTTTTAAAGCCGATGAGCGGCACGATGCCGCGCAGAAACAGGTTGACTTCCTTATACTCGGAAAGGCCCTCGAGCGCGCGACGGCTCATCAGGCGGTAATCGGCGTGATTGAAGACGACGTCTACGCCGAGAATCTTCATGAACTTATAAAAGCCCTCTGCGGTGGTGCGCTTGAAGAACGTATCGGTCTCGCGCTTGTTGCGCACGCCGTAGACGACGTCGCAGCCCTCCATATATTTTTCGACGAAGCGGTCGATGACGTTAATGTCATCCTGCAGGTCGGCATCCATGCTGATGGCGCAGTCGCACAGCGGCATGGCGGTCATGAGGCCGGCGAGCAGGGCGTTTTGGTGGCCGCGGTTGTGCGCGAGCTTTACGCCGTCCACATAGGGAATCGCTTCAGCATATTCGGAGATGATCGCCCAGGTTTTATCCTTGCTGCCGTCATCGACATAGAGAATGCGGCTTTCGGGATCGACCTGCTCGGTGCGGATCATGGTGTGCATTTTTTCGGTCAGACGCTTGGTGGTCTCCGGCAGCACGGCTTCCTCGTTGTAGCAAGGAATGACGAGGTACAAGACCGGAATATTACGTTCAGTCGTCATTATCAAAACCTTCTTTCTTTTCCAAAGCGCGGTCGGTTTGACTGCGCGGTTTTACGTGAATAATCCCGTTGTTTTCAAAATGCGCGCCATGCTTTTTTGCATAGTGGGAGAGCGGGCGCAACACCATATTGTGGCGGGTGAGCGGCACGGGGACTTCTTTGAAGATCGTGCGCATGAGTACCATATAAAGTGCGAACAGAAGCACGCACACAACGGTGATTGCCATGCCGAGGAACAGGCCGGGCGTGCGGTATTTGAACTCGATCTTGACATTGGTGCCGGCGTTGACACGGATGGCCATGAAGCCGACGTTCACCTTTTCGATATCGACCTTTTCGCCGTTGACGTAGGCCGACCAGCCGTTTTCATACGGGATGCTGAAGAACACGGGCACGTCGCGGCTTGCTGTGATGGTGGCGTTAAAGCCGGTATTTGTATATTCAAAGGTATCGCAGGTGAGCTTTGCGCGGTTTTCGCAATCTGTTTTGTAGGTTTCCTTGGTGTAGGAAAGTTTGCTTGTATCGAGCGGAGAAAGCATATCGCCCCATTTTGAAACCTGCTTATCGGTGAGGACGATGCCCTTGAGCATCAAAAGCTCGCGGTAGTTTTCGCTTGTGTTTTCGTAGTCCTTTTCGGTGACGTAGCTGTCGTAGGTGAAGCCCATGGGAATGTAATGTTCGTTTTCCCAAATGTCAAAGCCGTTTGTGTTGCCGTAGTACATCCAGCCCGGCATGGCGGGGTCGGCGTAGTCTTCGCCGGCGAAATACTCGGTATCGTGATCGTCGTCAAAAAGATACTTGACGCTTGTCAGTCCGCGCAGGCCGTAGTGAGTGGTATCCGGGCGGGAAGCGACATCGCGCTGCACGCCGATGGAATCGTAGAACTCCATGAGCGAGCCGGGGACGATGCTGTGGAACGCCTGAATGGACTGTACCTCCCAGAACATGGCGGAGTTGTCGAGGCTTTCGTAGAAATCCGTACGGACGTTGTCGTCGCGCAGATCATCTATGGCGACATCCGCGCCGCCGTTTAAGGCGTAGGGGATGATGTGATCATAGGTGTAATCCGACTGTGTTTTGCCGAGCGCGATGAAGAAAACAGAATACAGCACGATGGTGATGCTGAGACAGACGGACGCAGCGCGGTAGAACGGGCGGGAGCCGCGGTTATAAAATGCAAGAACAAAGCCGACAAGTGCAAGTGAGAGGAGCGCAATGGCGGCGTATGTCCAGAAGCGCGTGGGGTATTTTTCGAGGCCGAATGTGACATCGGTAATCTCGCCGTCCGTTTTGGTGAGTGTGGGCATGAGGCCGATGACGAGCGTCATGGCGAGCGTGATGAGCGTTGTCCACTTTAAAGAGCGGCGCCAATCAACACGCGGGTTTTCGAGCGCCATCATGGTGGCGGCGGCCATCATGAGCGTGAGCATATAGAACCAGCGTGCGTAATACGACGCGTTCATGAGCTGGAACAAAGCGTTGAGGCCGGGAATAAACGCCATAAAGAGCAGAACGCAGAGCATCTTTTTCAGCCAGTGGCGGCGCTTCAGCTGCATCCAGCCGATGACGCCGGCCATGCTGAACATGGGCAGCCATGCGCCGAGGGACGCCCATTTGGATTCGGAATCCGGGGTGAAGTTCGGGCGCGCGGGAAGATCCGGCGGGAAGAAGAGACACTGCAAAATGTGAATGTAGCGCTGGTTGCGGTCATAAAGCAGGGCGCTCCAGCCGCTGATGGGGTTGGAAACGCGGTAGTTTTGAATGATGCACAGAACGCTTGGCACGAGCAGAATGCACGCGATGCCGAGGCCGAGCACGGCTTCGAGCGCGAGCAGGAGAAAATCTTTGACCGTGATGTGCCAGCTGCCGGAGAGCAGACGCACAAAGAAGTAGATGACCGTGAATGTCACCATGCCGACGAAGAAATAATAATTCACGATGCACGCGGCGGCGACCATGAGCGCAAAAATGCCGCGGCGCTTTGTGTACATGTATTCATCGAGCGCGGCTAAGAGCAAAGGGAACACGATGATGGCTTCGTGAAAATGATTGAAGAAAATATTGTAGATGGAGTAGCCCGAGAACGCGTATAAGAGCGACGCTAAGAGCGCCGTGTTGGGGTTCTTTGCATAGCGATGCAGATAGATATAGCCAGAGAGGGAGGCGCAGCCGAACTTTAAGATGAACAGCGGGCCCATGAGGTATTGCAGCCACTCGCCCGGGAACGGAATGGTGAGCCAGAAGAACGGGCTGCCGAGCAGGTAGAACGAATAGGAACCGATGAAATTGACGCCGAGGTCTGTTAAATGATTCCAGCCGATGTTGCCGGAACGAATGGCATCGTGCGCGATGCGGTAGAACGGCACCTGCTGCACATTGAAATCGCCGTAGAACAGAAAGCGGCCGCCGTCTACGATCATGAACGGCACAAAGATGACAAAGGCCAGAGCGAGGCCGAAAAGGAAGGAGAAGAGGAAATAATTGCCGCGCGGCTTTTGCTGGATGCGACCATCGCGCACATAAGATTTTGAGGTATCCAAGTGAATGTCCTCCTGTATGTGAATTTAGAATGAGGTTTCTTGTAAGCGTGGTTAAAAGTTTTTGATCGACCTTTTTTCAAATGAAGGTCAAACCGAACCTGCGGTTCGGTCGTGGGGTCTCGGGGTGAAGCCCAGAGTCGTCGTCCGCAGACGACGAAAACTTTTTTGCCTCCCAAAAATCAGGACTGGGAGAAACCAATGCTTCGCATTGCTATCAAACAGTCCGGTGGAATGCTTTTGCGCGGGAGACCCAATTAGGGGGTCTCCCGAAAGGCGTGTAACGCCTTTTTAAAAGAGAGACTCCCCGCATCTATATTTAAGCCCAGTATAACACAAATAAAGGGTAGATTAAAGGCAAATTCTAATTTTTAAGGAATTTTTATTGAAATGTGCGGGGCAGTTCGGTATTATAATATAAGTAAAATTAAAAATACAGAAAAATCAGAAGGATATAAAAATGAAAATCGGAAATCTGACTTTGAACGGTGTGGCGGCGCTGGCTCCGATGGCGGGCGCGACCGATCGGCCGTTCCGCGAACTTTGCTGCTCGTTCGGCGCAGCGTACTGCGTGACGGAAATGGTCTCGACGAGGGCGCTGCAGTATAACTATAAAAAAACGCAGGAACTTATCACGCTTGGCGAAAAGGAACACCCCGTCGCGATCCAGATGTTCGGCGACGACCCGCTCATCTTTGCATCTGCCGCAAAGCGCGCCGCAGCGGCCGGGCCGGATGTTATTGATATCAATATGGGTTGCCCTGTGCCGAAAATTGCGGGCAATAACTGCGGCAGCGCCCTAATGAAAAAGCCGCCGCTGTGTGGGGACATTGTCCGTGCCGTGAAAAATGCGGTCGACCTGCCCGTGACGGTGAAAATTCGTAAAGGCTGGGACGAAAACAGCGTGAACGCGGTGGAGGTCGCAAAATATTGCGAAGATGCGGGCGTGGACGCCATTTGCGTGCACGGCAGAACGCGCACACAGATGTATGAGCCGCCGGCGGACTGGGATATTATCCGTCAGGTGAAGGAAGCCGTGAAGGTGCCCGTCATCGGCAACGGCGACGTAAAATGCGTGCAGGACGCCGTGCGCATGATGAACGAGACCGGGTGCGACATGGTGATGATCGGGCGCGGGGCGCTCGGCAATCCATGGATCTTCAGGGAGATCAACGGCTATTTCAGCAGCGGTCTGCGCATTATGCCGCCGCCGACGCTTGCGGAGCGCATTGTGGTCATTAAAAAGCATATGGATGCGCTGTGCGCCGCAAAGGGAGAGGGGCGCGGCATGCGCGAAGCAAGAAAGCATGTGGCGTGGTACATGCACGGTCTGCGCGGTGCGGCGGAATTCCGGCGCATGGCGGGCGAGCTGGAAACGCTCAGCGACCTCGATAAATTGCTCGAGAAAGTGTATATAGAAAACAAAGACGTGTCTTTTGACCCGTAACGGAAAGGAAGATCAGCGTGAAGCTTTTGGTACTGGACGGCAACAGCATTTTAAACCGCGCGTTTTACGGCATTAAGCTGCTGACAACGAAAAGCGGCGAGTTTACAAACGGTATTGTCGGATTTTTGAATATTCTGGAAAAAGTGAAGGACGAAACGGAGCCGGACGCGGTGGCCATCGCATTCGATATGAAAGCGCCGACATTCCGCCACAAGGCCTATGCGGGTTATAAGGCGCAGCGCAAGGGCATGCCGCCGGAGCTTGCGGCGCAGATGCCGGTCTTAAAGGAACTGCTCGGCGACCTCGGCTATAAAATCGTGACGTGCGAGGGCTGGGAAGCAGACGATATTCTCGGCACGTTTGCGGAAACGTGCGAAAACACGGACAATACGTGCATGATTGCGACCGGCGACCGGGACAGCCTGCAGCTTGTCTCGCCGAAAACGACGGTGCGCCTTGCAACGACGAAATTCGGTCAGTCTGCCGTGACGCTGTGTGATGAGGCGTATATCAAAGAGACGTACGGCGTGGAACCGAAGCAGCTCATCGACATCAAGGCCATTCAGGGTGATACCTCGGATAATATTCCGGGCGTTGCGGGCATCGGCGAAAAGGGTGCGGGCGAGCTGATCCGCAAGTTCGGCTCTTTGCAGTATATTTACGACAATTTAGATGAGCTGGACATCAAGCCCGGCATGAGAACGAAGCTGATCAATTCCAAAGACAACGCGTTTTTGAGCTACGACCTCGGCACCATCCGCCGCAATGCGCCGATCGATACGGAGCTTGCGCATTATATTCCCGGCGAGGGTGACCCCGCAGCCGCGGCGCAGATCATGACGCGTTTGGAGCTCTTTAAGCTGATGGAACGCCTGCACCTGACTCCCGGCGCGGCGCCGACGGCGAACAGCGCACAGGCCGAAGAAACGGCTTTGCTGCCTGTGAAGAATTATAAAGACGGCGCAGCGGTGCTCGGCCAGTGTGAGGACGAGGGGGCGGCGTATTTTGTGCCGGTGTTTGAAAACGACGAATTAAAGCAGCTTGTGTTTAACGGTAAGTTCGACGCGGGTAAGCCGGCGATTGCGGTCGTGGATGCGGACGACGCGTTTTTGAAGGCGTTCCTCGGCAGTAAGGTGACGAAAAAGTACACGTTTGCGCTGAAAAAGCTGCACCGCACGGCACTGCATTTGAAGACTTCCCTTGAAAACGCCGTGATGGACACGGAGCTTGCGGCGTATCTTTTGAACCCCTCGGGCTCCGATTACGGTGTGCTGCGTTTGGCGGCGGAATACGGCATTGCCGTGCCCGCATATGAGGACGCGAACATGCAGGCGGCGGCTGTGCTGCCCGCTGTTTGTGCGGCGCTGCAAAAGGGCATCGACGAAAACGGCCAGCACGAATTATTGAAGAACATTGAAATTCCGCTTGCTTTGGTTTTGGGCGAGATGGAGGAAAGCGGCTTCCTTGTTGACCGCGAGGCCATAAAAACCTACGGCGAGGTGCTTTCTGAGCAGGTGGACGCGCTGCAGAAAGAAATTTATGAAGACGTGGGGTACGAATTCAACATCAACTCCCCGGTGCAACTGGGCGAAGCGCTGTTCGTAAAGCTCGGACTGCCGCACGGCAAAAAGACGAAAAAGGGATACTCCACAAACGCAGATGTGCTGGAGGGTCTGCGCGGCGTGCATCCGGCAGTTGATAAGGTTTTGCGCTACCGCACGCTGACGAAGCTGCGTTCCACGTACTGCGAGGGCTTGCTGAAAGCCATCACGGCGGACGGGCGCATTCACTCGAGCTTCAACCAGACCGAAACGCGCACGGGGCGTATTTCCTCGACTGAGCCGAATTTGCAGAACATCCCGGTGCGCACGCCGCTTGGGCGTGAATTCCGCCGGTTCTTCATCGCAAAAGAGGGAAATGTGCTTGTGGACGCCGACTATTCGCAGATTGAACTGCGCGTATTGGCGCACGTGGCAAACGACACGCAGATGCAGGAGGACTTCCGTCTTGGGCGCGACATCCACACCATGACGGCGGCGCGTGTGTTCGATATGCCCGAAGACCTTGTGACCCCGCAGATGCGCAGCCGCGCGAAAGCGGTCAATTTCGGCATTGTGTACGGCATCGGTGCGTTCTCGCTTTCGAAGGACATCGGTGTTTCCCGCCGCGAGGCCGAGGACTACATTCACGATTACCTGCGCAATTATAAGGGCGTTGCAGACTATATGGAGCGCGTGGTGGAGGAAGCGAAGAAAAACGGCTATGTGGAGACGCTGTTCGGCCGCAGACGCTATCTGCCGGAGCTTGCAAGCTCCAATTTCAATATGCGTGCGTTCGGTGAACGTGTGGCGCGCAACATGCCGATTCAGGGCACGGCGGCGGACATCATCAAGATTGCGATGGTGCACGTGCGCAACCGTTTGAAAGCCGAAAAGCTCGATGCAAAGCTGATTTTGCAGGTGCATGACGAACTCATTGTGGAGTGCCCGGAAGCGGAAAGCGACACGGTGAAGAAAATTCTGGAAGAAGAAATGGCAAACGCGGTGCAGCTGAGCGTGCCGATGCTGGCAGAGGCCGGAAGCGGTAAGAGCTGGTATCAGGCGAAGGGCTAAGGGTTTATGATGATATTTTGCTGTCCCGCATGCGGCAGCGCGTTGGAAAGAGAAGACCGCGCGCTGCGCTGCGCAAACGGACATTCTTATGATATTGCACGCCAGGGGTATGTGCATCTTCTGCCCGTAAAGCAGATGCACGCGAAGATTCCCGGCGACACAAAGCAGATGGTGGACGCGCGCCGCGTGTTTTTGAGCGGCGGCTACTACGATGCGTTCCGTGATAAACTGGCGGAGCTGACGGACAAATATCTGCCCGAGAACGGCGTTGTTTTGGACGCAGGCTGCGGCGAGGGTTTTTACACTTCGGCTTTATATGAAAAAGCCAAAGCGAAAAACGGTTCGGTTTCCGGCGTGGACATCTCGAAATTCGCGGTAAAAGCGGCTGCGGGCAAATATAAGGGCATCGATTTCGCGGTGGCGAGTTTATTTCACCTGCCGTGTGCGGAAAACAGTGCAGATGTGCTGACGGACGTTTTTGCGCCTATTGTGCCGGAGGAGTTTTTTAGGGTGCTAAAGCCGGGCGGCGTAATGATCCTTGCGGTGCCGGGTGCGCGGCATCTGTACGGCATGAAAGAGGTTTTATACAAAGAGCCGTATGAGAACGAAGAGCACGACACGGCCTACGACGGGTTTGAATACCTTGGCCGTGCGTGTGTGCAAAAGTTTATCACGGTGAACGGGCAGGAGAACATTGAAGCGCTGTTCTCCATGACGCCGTACTACTGGAAGACGGATGTAGAGGGCGGAGAGCGTCTGCGCGCGCTCGATGTGCTCGAGACCGAGATTAAATTTGACTTTCTGGTTTACAGGAAGAAGTAGGCGGGTGCGCCTTTCAGCAGCTTTGTGCGGCACAATGTTGTTTATTATTGTTGTTTTGTTGTCATTCATTGAAAATTAAAGAATACTTAGTAGAATTCTCTCCCGAACTGTGCTATGATAGGTAGCGGTCGTTCGGGAGCGTTTTCATTTTGGAAGACGAAATACGACCGATTATAGAAGTATTCGAGGTTTATAATCAAAGATGAAAATTTTATTTGTCTGCACCGGCAACACGTGCAGAAGCCCAATGGCGGAGGGCATTTTCCGCCACGAAATGGAGAAGCGCGGCTTTGAGAACATCATGTGCCAAAGCGCCGGTCTTTCCGCGCTCGATGGGCAGCACCCCAGCGAAAATGCGGTGCTGGCCTGCAAGGAGATCGGTGTGGACATCAGCGGTCACATTGCGCGCCGCTTTACGCCGGAAGAAATCGATGTGTGGGACGTTTATTTCACGATGTCGAAAACCCACGCGTACATTTTGATGCAGGCGGGTGTGCCGGCGGAGAAAATTTACGTGCCGCATTACATTGACGATCCCTACGGCGGGGACCTAAATACCTACCGCAAGTGCCGCGACAAGATCTGCGAGGAATTGCAGACGTTTGAGCAGCATCTCGGTTTTTAAGGAGCGTTTATGCAGATTGTTTCGATGACGGCGGAGCACGTTTCGCGCCTTGCGGAGCTTGAAAAGCTTTGCTTTTCGGAACCGTGGAGCGAAAAAAGCCTGACGGAGGAGATTGATAATCCTGCCGCGTGCTTTTTGGTGGCGATGCAGCAAGATGAGGTGCTCGGCTACGGCGGCATGCACACGGTGCTCGGCGAAAGCTATGTGGACAACATTGCGGTGTTCCCGGAGTTTCGCGGCCATGGTGTGGGCAGAACGCTCATGGCGGCGCTGATCGAAAAAGCGCGGGAAAACGGCGGCGTTTTCATCACGCTGGAGGTGCGGGCGTCGAACCTGCCGGCCATTGCGATGTACCGTTCGCTCGGCTTTACGGAAGCGGGCGTGCGCCGCAATTTTTATACAGAACCAAGAGAGGATGCGCTGATTTTTACGCTCTCCTTTTGAATTTTTAGCTATACTTAGCTATACGGGGGTAAAAAGTATGCTTTTCGGAAAAATCAAGGCGCTTGTCGAATACGGCGTGCGCACGGGGCTCATCGAAGCGGAAGACACGATTTACACGCGCAACCGTTTATTGGAGGCGTTTTGTGAAGAGGATTACGCGGATGAGGAAGCGGAGCAGAGCGAAAACCTGGCACTTTTGCTGGACGGCCTTTGCGACGAAGCCGTAAAGCGCGGCATCATCGAGGACGGTGCGACGTCCCGCGATTTATTTGACACGAAACTGATGGGCCTTTTGACACCGCGCCCGTCCGATGTAAACCGCACATTTCGCGCACTTTACAAGGAATCCCCGGAAAAGGCGACGGACTGGTTCTATAAGCTTTGCGGCGACTGCAATTATATCCGCCGCGACCGTGTGGCGCGCGATTTAAAGTGGGTGTATAACGACCCGCGTTTCGGTGCGATTGATATTACCATCAACCTTTCAAAGCCGGAAAAAGATCCGAAGGCCATTGCTGCGGCAAAGAAAATGAAGGCTTCCGGTTATCCTGCCTGTATGCTGTGCAAGGAGAATATCGGTTATGCGGGCCGCATGAACCACCCGGCAAGACAGAACCACCGCGCAATCCCGATCACGGTGAACCATGCGGATTGGTTTTTGCAGTATTCTCCGTATGTGTACTACAATGAGCACTGCATTGTGTTCTGCGGCGAGCATGTGCCGATGCAGATTGACAAGAGCACGTTCCGCAAGCTGTTTGATTTTGTGGAGCAGTTTCCGCACTATTTCCTCGGCTCTAATGCCGATTTGCCCATCGTTGGCGGTTCCATTTTGACACACGACCACTACCAGGGCGGCCACTATACGTTCGCGATGGCGCGCGCGAACATGGAGGAGCACTGCACGCTGCACGGCTTTGAAGATGTGGAAGCGGGCATATTGAACTGGCCGGTATCTGTTTTGCGTTTGCGCCATAAAAACCCGGATCGCCTGATTGACGCGGCCGACCACGTATTGAAAGCGTGGAGAAGCTACACGGACGAGGACGCGTTCATTTTTGCGGAGACGGACGGCGAGCCGCACAACACCATCACGCCGATTGCGCGCTGTGTGGACGGCGTATACGAGCTCGACCTTGCGCTGCGCAACAATATTACGACGGAAAAATATCCGCTCGGCGTATACCACCCGCACGACGAATATCATCACATCAAGAAAGAGAACATCGGCCTCATTGAAGTTATGGGTCTCGCGGTTTTGCCGTCCAGACTGAAAGACGAGCTGAAGACCCTGAAAGATGTGATGCTGAAAAACGGCGATGTTTCAAGCGTGGAGAGCATCGCAAAGCACGCGGAGTGGGCAGCGCAGGTGAAGCGCGACCACCCGGAAATGAACGAAGCGAATGCCGAGCACATCTTGCAGCAGGAAGTGGGAAAGGTATTTGTAAAGGTTCTGGAGAACGCAGGCGTCTACAAATGCACGGCAGAGGGCAGAAAAGCGTTCAGAACGTTTGTAGAAAGCGTACGCTGAATCGAAAATAATACGATAAAATAAGGAATCCATCGTATGCGTGAAAGCGATACGGTGGATTCCTTTTAATTCGTGATGAAACAGCTTCAAATTTCTTTGCCGCAGTATGGACGGATTGCGTTTACGTGTCCTTTACCGTGTCTTTCAGCGGTTCGCTTTTCGTGCCGTCTTCGTTGACCTTCTGCATGTTCGGGTAGACGAGTGCGAGGTAGTTGTCATCCAAGTGCTTATCGAGGAACATTTGGAACGAGCTTGTGGCGGGGATGCCCTCGGCGCGCTCGTTGGCGCGGGTCAGCGCGGCGCAGGAGATGAGCCCGTCAAACAGCATGAACGCAACGAGCAAAATGGTGAGGATAGCGCCCGGGCGCTTCGGGATTTTTTCGATCATGCGCGACATGGCGGGGTAAATTTCTTTGATCCAGATAAGGCCGAGCGTGCCCCAGATGAGCGCGAACATCAAGTTTGTGCGGCCGTCAATGTTGAACGGCGTGCCGCTGTAATCCCACGAAACGGTGCCGAACAGCATCTCCTGTCCCCAACTGCACAGGTACTCGAACGCCGCACCGATGATGCCGCTGGCAACAAAAATGACGATGTCGTCCTGCTTGTAGAGCTTATACAGGCACAGCGTGATGATGGCTGCGCCGCCGCCGTAAATGGGCTGGAATGGGCCGTACACAAGGCCGACGCGCAACTCAATCTGGTGCGCGATGAAGAACGCCCAGCATTCTTCAAGCACAAAACCGGCAAGGCAGCCGATGAAGAAGATCCAGAAGAGTTTTGTGAAGTTCATGCCGAACGCAAACGGGCGGTCTTCCGGGTTTTCGAATGTAGCTTCATATTCATAGCGGTTGCGCTTCCAGCGTTCGGCGGAGCGCTTTTTGCGCTCTTCCGTCGTGATGCGGTACGCTTTTAATTCCTTTTCGTACTGCTCGTTCGTCATATCCGGCGAGGCGCTCATGAAGCGGCGCTTTAAGAAGTTCGATTTGTTGAGGAGTGCCGTGTAGTTTTCGTCGGCGGTCTTCTGTGCTTCCTGAAGCTTCTTTTGCAGGTCGAGGTCATCGATGGCCTCCGCTGCGCCGATGGCACCGCCGGTGACGGCATTGCCGAGGGCGTTTCTCGCCTCGCGCACGCGGTCTCCGAGTTCGGATAAGCGTTTAAACTGGTGATTCAAGCGCTGCACGGTGATGGACGTGATGATGATGTCGAGCAGCATGATGCCGAGGACGGCATAGAGGATGACCCAGCCGACGGTGCGGTTGACGTAGTGCAGAAGTGACGTGAGTACCGGCACAATGAACACCACAATGAACGAGAAGCACACGCCGCGCACGGTGGCGACGGGCACGGAAACGTAGCCCTTGATATTCCACTTGAATTTGGAGTAATCACGCAGGCGGATGTGCGTTGTTTTGCGCAGCAGCCACGCGAACGTGAATTCCACAAGGAAGCTTGAAATCAGGCAGAAAAACAGCGTGGCAACAAACGACGTCTGCCAATGCAGCGCCGTCAATGCCGCCCACGGCAGCGCAATCATCAGGCCGTACTGCGGGCAGTACGGACCGTTCAGCATGCCGGGGTTTTTGAATTTTCGGTATACCATGCCGATGTACCCCACCTCTGCGACCCAGCCGCAGAAGGAAGCAAGCACAAAGTACCACAGAAAAAGCCAGATCTTATATGCCATGCGTGCATCTCCTTAAACCATCGAGCGTCCTATGTATATCTCGGAAAAGTATAAAACAGTATAGCATATTTCACGGTTTTCAACAATACTTCTGCAAGAAAAAACTGTCGGAAACCGCAGCAATATCGGAAATTTTGAGGGGAAAACAAACGACTCCTACCACGAAAACCTGCCCGTACTGCCTGATGGATGACGTGAAGATCGGCGCGACGAAATGCCCGCACTGCGCATCCGTGCTTCCGCCGGAAGACGAAGAGGAAAAGAAGGACGCATAATATCTCGCTTATACATACGCGGCTCCACGGTGCTTTCATGCGCCGGGAGCCGTTTTTCTTTTTATCGTCCGAAGGACTATAGCATTCGCCGACAGGCGAATATAATGAAGGCGCACTTTCGGAGAGAAAGTACGCCTTGAAAATATGTATTCTTATGTCTTACTTAAAGCAAAATTACCAGCCGAGGCCCTTGAGGTAATCGCGGCTCATCTTCACGGCTTCGAGAGCGGGGGTGTCATAAGACTGATCCTGCTCGACAACGACCCACTTGGAGCCGGCTTCCAGTGCTGCATCGAGCACCGGCGGAATGTTCTGCATGCCGTGGCCGACCGGACGGAACTCGAACTTGCCGGTTTCTTCCTTCTTCTCGGTCTCAATGCCGATGAGCTCGTACATGTTGGCCGGCTTACCTTCCTTGTAGAAGTCCTTGAGGTGGACGACTGGTGCGCGGCCGGCGTACTTCTTGATGTAATCGACCGGCTCTTCGCCGGCGACCTTGACCCAGCAGATATCAAGCTCGGTCTGGAGCAGGTCAGCGGGAATCTCGGTATAGATATAATCGAGTGCATACTGACCGTTCGGCATCTTTACAAACTCGAAATCGTGGTTGTGGTAAAGCAGCGTGATGCCGACTTTCTTGCAGGCTTCGCCGATCTTCTTGAAGGTCTCAATGTTCTTGAGGAACTTCTCGGTGCCCGGACGATCTTCTTCCATCAGATACGGGATGGCGATGTACTGCATGCCGATCTCCTTATACTGTGCGACCGTGCCTTCGATATCGGCTTCGAGCTCCTGGAACGGAACGTGTGCGGAAAGCGGAACGAGGCCCACTTCTTCCAAAATCGCCTTGACTTCCGCCGGCTTCATGCCATAAAGGCCTGCAAGCTCAACGCCGTCATAGCCCATGTCCTTGATTTTCTGCATGGTGCCCTTAAAATCGCGCTCAGCGTCATCGCGGACAGAATAAACCTGTACCGCTACGGGTAAAGTTTTCATGGTGAACTCCTCCTAAGTTAATGGATTGCTTTTCTTTATCATACAGTCTTTTTTGTGAAAAATCAATCCGTGATTATGAAAAATTCCTAAATATTCGCAATTTCGGAGCCGAAACAATTCAAAACGGCGTTATCTTGCAGTTCATCTTGCAGTTCACGTCTAAAAGTAGTATAATCATGCGTATCGATAAACGGAAAATTCAAATTTAAGGAATGAAGAAAATGAAACGAAATTTACGCTTTTATTTTGCGCTGATGTTCGCCCGCGGTACGGCGCTGGTTTTAAAGCTCATCGGGCGAAAGGGCACGTCCATGCCGGGCTCTTGGGCTATTATTCTGTGCCCGGATTTTATCGGGCGCATGCCGAAACCGAAGAAGATCATCGGCATTACGGGCACGAACGGCAAAACGACTGTCTCGAACATGATCGAGGATGTTTTGGAGGATAACGGTATCGAGTTTATGTGCAACCGCTCCGGCACGAATGTCGCGACCGGCGTGGCATCTACGCTCATTGCGAACAGTCACTTTTTCGGCAAGCCGAAGTGTGACCTTGCGGTGTTTGAGCTCGATGAGCGCTCTGCGCCGAACATTTACCCCTATATGCAGCCGGACATTGTGCTGTGCACGAACATTTTCCGTGATTCTTATAAGCGCAACGCGCACGCGGAGTTTATCCTCGATATTCTGAATAAGGAAATTCCAAAGGGCACAAAGCTTGTTTTGAACGGCGACGACCCGCTTTGCAGTTCCATTAAGCCCGAAAACGACCGCGTGTATTTCGGCATCGACCACCTTGACACGGACAAAAAGGAATGCGACAATATCGTAAATGATGTGCCTGCCTGCCCCAAATGCCACGGTCCGCTTGTGCACGACATTGTGCGCTACCATCATATCGGCCGTGTGCACTGCGAAGCCTGCGGCTACCGCTCGCCGGACATCGACTACCTTGCAACGGACATCGATACGAAAGACATGAAAATGAACGTGGCGGAGGGCGGCAAAAAATCGGAATACCCGCTTTTGAACAGTACGAACATCAATATTTATAACGCCCTTGCCGCCATTGCGACGCTGCGTGAATTCGGCCTTTCCGAAGAAAAAATCCGCAATTCCATGGAGAAAATGGGCATCAGCGAGACGCGTTACTCCGAAAAAGAAGTGAACGGCAGAAAGTACATTCTGCACCTTGCAAAGGGGCAGAACCCCATTGCGTGCTCCCGTGCGTTTGAAAATATCCGTAACGCGCCGGGCAAAAAGTCCGTTGTGATGTTTCTCGACGACTACTTCGATGCGCGCCACACCGTGGAGAACACCGCGTGGTTCTACGACACCGATTTTGAGTTTTTAAATGACCCGAGCATCGTGCAGGTCGTTATTGCCGGTGCGCGCCACCACGATACGTATGTGCGCACGCTTCTGGCCGGTGTGCCGGCGGAGAAGATCGTGCACATGCGCGATGAAAGCGATACGCCTGCGGCGGTCTCGAAAGAAGCGGACACAGTCTTTATTCTGTACGACGTATACACCATTCGTTTGGCAAATGACATTCGCGATAAGATGATCGAACGTGAGAAGGAGGGCGAGACGAAATGAAAATAGAAGTCCTTTTCCCGGAATTCTGCAACCTGTTCGGCGACGCGTACAACATGGTCTACCTTGAAAAAACGCTGCCGGAAGCGGAGTTTATCCGCACGAAATTCAGCGACGATGTGCGCTTTACCGAAGAAAAAATGAACCTTGTGTATATGGGTCCCATGACGGAGCGTATGCAGGAGCAGGTCATCCGCAAGTTGATGCCGCTGAAGGAGAAAATCCAAAAAGCCATTGACGACGGCACGGTGTTCCTTTTCACGGGCAATGCGCTCGAAATCTTCGGCGATTACATTGAAAACGAGGACGGCAGCCACGTAGAGTGCCTTGGGCTTTATCGTTTGTACGCAAAGCGCGATATGATGCACCGCCACAACAGCGACTTTGAGGGCGAATTTGACGGCAATGTCATCATGGGCTTTAAGACGCAGTTCACGATGGCCTACACGCCGGATGAATCGCACGGCTTGTTCGTGAAAAACAAAGGTGTGGGGCTCAATATAAAGGCGAAATACGAGGGTATCCGCGTAAACAACTTCTTCGGCACATACCTTGTGGGGCCGATCTTGGTTTTGAATCCGCCGTTTACAAAGTACATTTTGAACCTGATGGGCGCGGGCGATGTGAAGCTTGCGTTTGAAGCGGAAAACATGGAGGCCTACGAGCAGCGCAAGAAGGATTTTGCCGAGAAGGTACACTGATGGTGCAGCACGAAATTCCGCCGGTGTTCGACGAAAACAGCCGCGTACTCGTTTTGGGCTCGTTTCCGTCTGTGCAGTCGAGAAAAGCGGCGTTTTTCTACGGGCACCCGCAAAACCGCTTTTGGCGCGTCTTGAGCGCGGTTTTCGGTGAACCGGTGCCGGGGGATGTCCCCGAAAAGAAGGCGCTTTTGCTAAAGCATAAAGTTGCCTTGTGGGACGTTATTGCCTCGTGCGACGTAACGGGCTCAGCTGACGCGAGCATCAAAAACGTTATGCCGAATGATCTTTCCGTGATTTTATCGACAGCGAACATCACGCATGTGTGTACAAACGGTCAAATGGCGCACAAGCTGTATCAAAAATATCTGGCGAAAGAGATCGACCTGCCGGAAACGGTTCTGCCGAGCACCAGCCCCGCGAACGCCGCGTGGAGCTTGGAGCGGCTGACGGAAGCGTGGAAGATTATCCGATCAATTTAATACGGCAAGCACGCGGCTTTAAAAACCGCGTGCTTTTTTCACCCATTTTTTCCCTCTCCATATAATAAAATCAGGAGGGCTGAAAATGAATGATATTGTATTTTATGCGTTGTTGGCGACGCTGGGGACATGGTTCGTCACGGCGCTTGGTGCTGCCACGGTGGTGCTGTTTAAATCGCCGAACCCCAAAATTCTCAATTTGATGCTCGGCTTCGCCGCCGGGGTGATGATTGCGGCGAGCTTTTGGTCACTTTTGCAGCCGGCCATCGAGCGCGCGGAGGCGGCGGGAAGCATGCCTGCGTTTTTGGTGGCGACACTCGGGTTTCTCTGCGGTGCGTTGTTCATGTGGGGCTCCGATAAATGCGTGACCTACGCGCAGCGGCGCTCCGCTTTGGCGCAGGGCGAGAAAAACGCACGGCTGAACCGCATCATTTTGTTGGTGCTTTCCATCACGCTGCACAATATCCCGGAGGGGCTCGCTGTGGGCGTAGCGTTCGGTGCGCTGAAAAACGGCGGCTATACGCCGGAAGCGCTGATGGGCGCCGTGACGGTGGCCGTGGGCATCGGTTTGCAGAATTTCCCCGAAGGCGCGGCGGTCTCGCTGCCTTTGCGCCGTGAGGGGTGCTCCAGAAGGAAGAGCTTTTTCATCGGGCAGGCTTCCGGCTTTGTGGAGCCAATTGCGGGCGTTTTGGGCGCTTTGCTTGCCGTGTACATTGAAGCCGTTTTGCCGTTTGCACTGTCCTTTGCGGCGGGCGCGATGATCTTAGTCGCGGTGCACGAGCTCATCCCCGAGTGTCAGCGCAACCAGAAAGCGCAGCCGTATGCGGCGACAATGGGCATTGTGACGGGCTTTGCACTAATGATGCTTTTGGACGTGATGCTGGGGTGAAATTTTAAGATAGAATAAAAAGTCCGAAACACGGTTTAGGTGCTTCGGACTTTTGACGTTTTGTTGTATTTTATGCCTTTGCGGGTTCTGCGGCGGGGACGGTGAGCAACTTTTTCCAGCGGCCGCTGTAATAGTAGATGAGCAGCGGGATGATGCCCAGAATGTAGCCGATCGGCGCGGCAAACCAAATACCTGTGGTGCCGATCCAGATGGGCAGAAGCAACGAAAGACCGATCTTGCTGCACAGCTCCACAACGGAGGAGACCATGGAAATGTTGATTTTGCCCATGCCCTTGACGGTGCTGTTATAAAGCCAGATCCATCCGAGGAACGGGAAGAACCACGCCTGAATGCGGATGAATTCGAGTGAATACGCGATGACTTCGGTCTCGTTCGGCTTGACGTACAGCGAGACGAGCGGCTCAGAAAAAATGAGTGTCAGCACGCCTGCAAAAATGCTCAGACCGCCGACAAGAAGGAAGATTTGCCGCACGCCAAGCTTGATGCGCTCTGCGTTTTTCGCGCCGAAGTTCTGCCCGACATAGACGGAAAATCCGAACGAGAAATTGCTGAACAGCATCACAGCGAGGTTCTGCACGTTGCTGCCGACGGTGAACGCCGCGACGACGTTGGAGCCGTAGCTGTTGATGACGCGCGTAATGACCATCATGCCGACGGAAAGAAACAGGCTTTGCAGAGCCATTTGCGCACCCATGCCGAATATTTTAAGGCTGACGGGCATATCCGGGCGCAGGGTATGGCGCTTCGGCATCAGATCGGGGTATTTGCGGAACATGACGAGGATGCAGATGGCGGCGGAGATGGCCTGCGAGCCGACCGTTGCAACGGCGACACCCGCAACGCCCATGTTGAGACCGATGACGCTGATGAGATCGAGGATAACATTCAAAATGGAGCACAGAATGAGGAAATACAGCGGTGTTTTGCTGTCGCCGAGTGCGCGCAGGATAGATGCCGCGGCGTTATACGCAAACTGTGCGATGCCGCAGCCGCAGACAATCTGAATGTATAAAACGGACATGTCGATGACGTCTTCCGGCGTTTTTAAAAGCTGCATGAGCGGCCGCGCGGCGAAAACGCTGATGAGACCCAGAACAACGCCGAGCAAAAGGGTGATCCACCCGGAGGCGACGATGCCCTTGCGCACGCGGTCGGTGTCGTTTGCGCCGACGTATTGCGAAAGCGCGATGGAAATGGCACTCGTCACGCCGGTTGCAAGCAGCAGGATGAGGCCCGTTGTGGACGTGGTGGCACCGATGGCGGCCAGCGCGTGCGAGCCGACGAAGCGGCCGAGCACGGCGGAGTCCACCATGGAATAAAGCGACTGGAAAATACTGCCGATCATCATGGGCAGCGCAAAACGAAGCATCAGGTTGATCGGTTTGCTCTGCGTCATGTCGATGGCACCGGACGGTTTGGACATGATACAACAACTCCTAAAAAAATAAGATTAAGGTAAACCGTTCCGTAGAAAATAAGGGTAAACCGCGTTTGTAGAACCTCTTCGCTGCGTGTTAGTTTACAAGTATCATTGTACCAAGAAAGCAAAGCGAGTTCAATGAACGGTTTACCCAAATCAACGGGAAAAATATTTGGCTATTTTTGCCAATAATTGAATGTTAAATGATGGAATAGGTGAACATTTCGTAGTGCAGCGCGGTGCCGATGTCAATCTCCTCCGGCAAAAGCGCGCGAGCGACCAGAATTTCATCGTGCGTGTCATTGTCCGTTCGGCGCAAAGCGGCGTAGTCGCCGTCGATGCTCGCCACTTCGTATTCGTAGGGGCCCATTATACCACCGTACCTTTTTTAACAAATGTGGCGGCGTGCTCACGCGCGGCCTCGTAGTCCTGCGCTAAAATGAGGTAGGCTTTCGTGAAACGCTTTGCGTTCGGGTCTTCCGGCTCAATGGCACGCTCCATTAAAAGAACACCGTCTGTTTCGGAGACCTCGTGAAAACCCATCTTTTTGTGGAATGCCACGGCGGCATCGTTCGGCAGATTGATGTGCGCTGTAACGCGGCGGTAATTTGCATAGTGCATGATGTCCAGCATCAGGCTGTATAAAGACGTGCCCACGCCGCTGTGCAGACATTTTTCGGAGACGTACAGCTGTGCGTCGGCAGAGAACAGGTCGTCTTTCGGAATATCGCGGTCGGTCAAAAAGCAGAATCCCGCCGTCTGGTTGTTGATCTCCGTCAGAATCCACATACGGCCGTATGTATAGGTGTCGATGCGCTGCACGTACTCGGCGAGCGTCGGCACTTCGGTGTCGGGCGTGTAGTGCGTCTTTTCGACGTAGGGTGTGTAAATTTTGAGCATGGACGGGCCGTCCCACTCGTTCGTTCTGCGTACTGCAACTCTGAAATCACTCATATTTTCAGTTCCTTTCGCTCATAACTTCTGCATATAGGGGAATAGACGGTGCGGCACCGGGGCGCGAGACCGCAATGGCAGCGGCTTTTGCCGCGAGGATCAGCGATTTTTTCGGCGAAAGCCCATCCAGCATACCGCGCATGAAATAGCCCGTGAACGTATCGCCGGCCGCGGTGGTATCGACCGCACGGACAAGCTCCGCCGGGGCAAATACGCGCTTATCTTCTTTGGCGTACCACGCGCCTTTACTGCCGAGCGTTAAGACTGCGGCGGCGTGCGGGTATTTTTGAAGGAGCTTATCCAAAATAGCGGTGGGAATCTTTGTGCCGGTCAGCTGTTCGCCCTCCACTTCGTTCAAAACGAACGCGGAAACGAGCGACAGATTGCACTTTAAAACGTTTTCGTTCATCGGGGACGGATTGAGCCAGATCTCCATGCCGCGCGCATGGGCTTTTTCAAGAATATACGGCAGCGCGCTGATCTCGTTTTGCAGCAGAAGAATGTCGCCTGCGCCGAATTGCGCAAGCACGCGGTCGGCGTATGCTTCATCCACAGCCCCGTTGGAGCCGCTGAAAAGCAGAATGGCGTTCTGTGCCTCTCGGCTGACCTGAATGACGGTGTGCCCGCCCGGCATATCGCGCGTTTCGATGAGGGAGGTATCTACGCCGTTTTGGTTCAATAAATCGCGCAGGTGCTCGCCGTCCGTGCCGATGAGCCCCGCATGGCAGACGGAAAGCCCCGCCCGCACAAGCGCAATGGACTGGTTTAACCCCTTGCCGCCCGGGAATACGGTACGGCTTTCGCTTTGAATGGTCTCACCGCCCCGCAAAATGTGGTCGACCTTATAAACATAGTCTGTATTGAGTGAGCCGAAATTCAAGATCCTCTTCAAGGTTTTGCACTCCTCTGTTTCAAAATCAATACAAGAATAGCACGAACAAAGCCCGCCGTCAAGGAAAGCAGGACAAAAGAAAAAACGCAAAAACCCAATATTTCAGCGGTTTCGCCAAGGCGGAACATATTCACAAAACGCGCGAAAAGTGGTATAATATTTCGGTTAACGAGCAAACCGAGTTTTTAATCCGTTTTTTGCCGTATCCCGCGCATGCAAAACGGCGCGGCCGGTTTTGAATTTTTTGAAGCAGTTTGAAGTTAAGAACGATAAAGAAAGGGATTGATAAAGATGGGAAAAAGAGAAAATTTGCGCAACGTAGCCATTATTGCACACGTTGACCACGGCAAGACCACCCTTGTGGACCAGCTTCTGCGCCAGAGCGGCGTTTTCCGCAGCAACGAAGCCGTAACCGAGCGCGTCATGGATTCCGGTGATTTGGAGCGTGAGCGCGGCATTACGATCCTCTCCAAAAACACAGCTGTCATGTATAATGACATCAAAATCAATATTGTTGATACCCCGGGCCATGCCGATTTCGGCGGTGAGGTGGAACGTATTCTGATGATGGTAGACGGCGTTCTGCTGCTTGTCGATGCGTTTGAGGGATGTATGCCGCAGACGCGCTTCGTTTTAAAGAAGGCGCTTGGTCTTGGCAAAAAGCCGGTCGTTGTCGTCAATAAGGTCGACCGTCCGGGCGCACGTCCGCTTGAAGTCGTGGACGAAGTGCTTGACCTCTTCATTGAGCTCGGCGCAGACGAAGACCAGCTCGATTTCCCGGTGGTCTACGCTTCCGCACGTGACGGCTACGCCATGAACCAGCCGGACGAAAAAGGCACGGACATGAAGCCGCTGTTTGAAGCCATTATAAACGATGTTCCGGCGCCGGAGGGTGACCTTGACGGCCCAACGCAGGTGCTGTTCTCCAACATTGACTATGATGAGTACGTCGGCCGTATCGGTATCGGCCGTGTGGAGCGCGGCTCCGTAAAGGTCGGCCAGACCGTTACCATCTGCAGCAGCACAAGCGACGAAAAGCGCAACGCGCGCATTACGAAGCTCTACCAGTTTGAGGGCCTCAAGCGCGTGGACGCAGAGAGCGCAGAGCTCGGCGACATCGTGGCCGTTTCCGGCATGGCAGACCTCAACATCGGTGAGACCGCCTGCGACCCGGAGCACGTGGAGCCGCTGCCGTTCGTCAAGATCGACGAGCCGACCGTTTCTATGATGTTCATGGTCAACAATTCCCCGTTTGCGGGCCGCGAGGGCAAATATGTCACCTCCCGCAACCTGCGCGACCGCCTGTTTAAGGAGGTCGAAACGAACGTTGCTATGCGCGTGGAAGAGACTGATTCCGCCGATACGTTTAAGGTATCCGGCCGTGGCGAGCTGCATCTCTCCATTCTTATCGAGCAGATGCGCCGCCAGAACTACGAATTCCAGGTTTCCCGCCCGAGCGTTATTTTCAAGGAAGAAAACGGCAAGAAGTTGGAGCCGATGGAACTTTTGATGATTGAAGTTCCGGATAACTACGTCGGCGCGGTCATGGAAAAGCTCGGCACCAGAAAGGCAGAACTGCTCAACATGGGTACCCGCGACAGCGGCACCACGCACCTTGAATTCAAGATCCCGTCCCGCGGCATCATGGGCTACCGCTCCGAGTTCCTTACGGACACGAACGGCAACGGCATCATGAACCACGTGTTCGATTGCTACGAGCCGTATAAGGGAGATATTCAGCAGCGCAGCACCGGTTCTCTCGTTGTACACGAGACCGGCGAATCCACGGCTTACGGCCTGTTCTACGCACAGGACAGAGGCCGCCTGTTTATCGGGCCGGGCGTACCGGTTTACGAGGGCATGATTGTCGGCAGCAACCCGAAGGGCGACGACATCGTCATCAATGTCTGCAAGAAGAAGCACGCGACAAACACCCGTGCTTCCGGCTCCGACGACGCACTGAAGCTGACCCCGCACACCGTGCTCTCTCTGGAGCAGTCCCTCGAGTTCATCGCGGACGACGAGCTTGTGGAGATCACGCCGAAGAGCATCCGCATGCGCAAAATGGTGCTGAGCAAAGAGCTGCGCATGAAGCAGGCTGCGAAAAAGAAGTAATTTATAAACCTGACCAACGGAAAAGACACACGGAGAGCCAATGAATATCGTTATTTTGGATCTGGAGTGGAACGGTGCGTACAGCCGCCGTCTCCACGGCTTTATCAATGAGATTATCGAGTTCGGCGCTGTCAAGCTCGATGCACAACTGAATATCACAGACCGGTTTTCCTGCTTTGTCAAACCGCAGGTGACAAAAAAGATCAGCGCGATTATCTCGGACCTCACCAACATTACGGATGCGAATCTTTTGGACGCGCGCCCGTACATGCAGGTGATGAGCCGCTTCAAAAAATGGGCGGGCGACTGCGTGATTGCCACGTGGGGCACGTCGGACATTCTGGCGCTGATTGAAAACTGCCGCTATTTCGGCGGCGGGGAGACCGTTCCGTTTTTGCAGCGCTATGTCGATTTACAGCAGTACGTGGAAAAGCGCCTTGGCGAGGACGGCAAGGAGCAGCTTGGACTTTCCAAAGCGGCAGAGCTGCTTTCCATTGATGACGGCGCGCTCGACCACCACCGCGCGCTCGACGACAGCGTGCTGTCCGCCATGGTGCTGGAGCGCATTTACACAAAGGATACGTTCCGCCCGTTTATTCAGGACTGCAAGGACCCGGAGTTTTACAGACGCATCACGTTTAAAACGACGTATATCTGTGACGTGAACAGCCCGTTGATCGAAAAAGAGCATCTGCATTTCACGTGCGAAAAATGCGGCGGCGAAGCAAAGCGCCGCGGCAAATGGACTGTGAAAAACAAGAGTCTGCGCAGCACATTTAAGTGTGAAAAGTGCGGCTATGAATTCTGCGGTCAGCTGCGCGTGAAGCAGAAGTATGAGGGTATTATCGTGAGCCGCAAATCCATTCCGCTGCCGAAAATCGAAAAGCCGCGCCGCGCCGAAAACGCAGACATCGCCGATATGCGTCTGACAATCAAGGAAAACGGTGTGGGACTGCTGACGTTTAAGGCTTGGGAGAATATCCCGTACCTTACGCACTGCTTCTCCACGCGCATCGGCGGCGTGAGTGAAGAAGAGTTTGCTGCTATGAACCTCGGCTTCAACCGCGGCGACAGCGACGAAAATGTAAAAGAAAATTTCCGTCTCATCGCTCAAGCGGCGAATATCCCTGTAGAGAATATAACGGCGGGCGCGCAGGATCACCACACGAACGTGCGCTGTGTCACGATGAAAAACGCCGGCACAGGTATTTGGAAGCCGAAGGACATGGAAAGCGTGGACGGCCTTGTGACGGATGAGCCGAATCTGCCGCTGCTCATTTACGCGGCGGACTGTGTGCCGCTTTACTTCTACGACCCCATTCATCACGCCATTGGGCTTTCGCACGCCGGTTGGCGCGGCACGGTGAACGGCATGGCAAAAGCTACCGTAGAGAAAATGCAGGAGGAATTTGATACCCGCCCCGAGGATTTGCTCGCGGCCATCGGTCCGTCCATTGCAAAGGAGTGCTTTGAGGTGGACGCCCCGTGTGCGGAGGAATTCCTCGCGCTGCCCGACAGCGACAAATTCGTCACGGACGACGGCAACGGCAAATTCCACGTTGATCTTTGGGCGTGCAACCGTGCGTTCTTATTAGGTGCAGGCGTGCTGCCCGAGCACATCACAACGGGCGGCGTGTGCACCATGTGCAACAGCGACCTGCTGTTTTCACACCGCGTGACGCGCGGCAAGCGCGGCTCTAACGCCGGGTTCCTGATGCTCAGGGAACAAAACGCATGAGCGTTTGCACACTGTGCCCGCGAAAATGCGGTGTTGACCGTGAAATAATGCGCGGCTACTGCCAAAGCGGCGGCAAAATGCACATTGCGCGCGCGAAGCTCCACTACTGGGAGGAACCGCCCATCAGCGGTACGCGCGGCAGTGGCACGATCTTTTTTACCGGCTGCTCGCTGCGCTGCGCGTTTTGCCAGAACAGCGAGATCTCCGGTGAAAGCCTACACGGCAAGGATTTCACGGTTGAGGAATTTATCGAGACGATAAAAAAACTCGAAGCTATGGGCGCGCACAACATCAACCTTGTTACGCCGACGCACTTTGCATCGCAAATTGCCGAAGCGCTGCGCATCTATAAGCCGCGCGTGCCCGTTGTCTACAACTGCGGCGGGTATGAATCGGTCGAGACACTGCGCATGTTAGAGGGGCTCGTCGACATTTACCTGCCGGATTTCAAATATGCGGACGACGATCTCGCCGTGCGGCTTTCCAATGCGCCGCACTACTGTGAAACGGCGCTTGCTGCCATTCATGAGATGGTGCGACAGACGGGCGAAAATGTGTACGACGAAAACGGCATGCTGCAAAAGGGCATCATCATTCGGCAGCTCATTTTGCCCGGCCACACGCGCAATTCCATGCAGGCGCTGGAGCTTATCAAACAGCATTTTCCGGGCGTGCCCGTGAGCCTGATGAGCCAGTATACGCCGATGGGACGTGTTTTGCACGAGCCGGAATTTGCGGACATCAACCGCCGCATCACCCTGCGGGAGAGCCGCAAGGTACAAAATTATATGTTGGAACTGGGTTTGCCCGGCTTCTGCCAAAAGCGCAGCGCCGCCGGCGAACGTTATATACCGGATTTTACACAGTTTGACACGGTCAACTTAGGGGAGGAAAAATCCATGCAGACAACGATCCAGCTTCTTTCACCGATGGAAAAAGTCATGGCGCAGGAAGAAAAGACCTTTGCGCCGTACCCGAAGGCGAGCGCTCTGCGCGGAGAAGAGACCGCGTTTCAGGCTATCGTCACGGGCGAGGGCGAGCACTACATTGAGGTGCGCACCGATGCACCCGTTAAAGTGACGGTGTACCGCGAGGGCTATGTGCCGTGCACGCTTTCCGCGTACCCGGACAGGTTCGATGACGACTACATCACAACAGAGCCGAGCACGTTCCCGGATGTGCTGTATCCCGTCACGGACGGCGCGGTGAACGTCAACAGCCGCGAGGTGCTGTGGGTGAGCCTCAAAGTGAACGACGATGCCGCGGGCGGCGATTATCCCGTGGAGATCAGCGCAAACGGCAAAAGCGAAATTTTCCGTTTGACGGTCGTGCCGGTCACTTTGCCGGAGCAGAAGCTCACGTTCACGCAGTGGTTCCATGGCGACTGCATCGCAGCGCGCTACGGCGTGGAGATTTACGCAAAAGAGCACTGGGCATTGTTAGACAAGTATATGCGCATGGCGGCGGAACACGGCATGAACATGATCCTGACGCCGGTATTCACTCCCGCGCTCGATACCGAGATCGGCAAAGAACGCCCGTGCACGCAGCTTGTGGAGATCACAAAGAACGACGCGGGTTATCATTTTGATTTCGCAAGGCTTGCCCGATGGGTGGAAACCGCAAAGGACTGCGGCATTTCTAAGTTTGAGATTTCCCACTTCTTCACACAGTGGGGTGCAAAATGTGCGCCGAATATCTACGTCACCGAAAACGGCGAACGCAAGCTGAAATTCGGTTGGCATACTGCGGCAACCGACCCGGAATACGCGGCATTATTGCATGCGCTGCTGCCGCAGCTGCTTACATTCTTTGAAGAAGTAGGCATTGAAAAAAGTGACCTTATGTTCCACATTTCGGACGAGCCGAGCGAAGAGCACAAGGCGGACTACTTAAAGGCGAAAGCTGTTGTGGAGCCGTATTTGCCCGGCTGCATTCTGCGCGACGCGCTCTCGTCGTATGATTACTACACGGAGGGGCTCGTCAAGCACCCCGTCGTCGCGACGAATCATATCACGCCGTTTATCGAAAACGATGTGCCGGATCTGTGGGCGTACACCTGCTGCGGTCAGTGCGTGGACGTGGGCAACCGTTTCCTTGCGATGCCCTCAAACCGCAATCGCATTTTGGGCGTGCAGATGTGGAAGTATCACATCACGGGCTTCCTGCACTGGGGCTATAACTTCTGGAACTCGCAGCTCTCCAAAGCGGTTATCGATCCGTTCAAGGTGACGGACGCAGGCGGCGCGTTCCCGGGCGGCGACGGATTTTCCGTCTATCCCGGCGAAAACGGCCCGCTGCCGTCGCTGCGGCAAAAGGTTTTCGCCATGGCGCTTTATGATATGCGCGCGTTGTCGCTCGCCGAAGAAAAGCTCGGGCGCGAAAGCGTCTTAAAACTGCTCGGAGACGGCGAAAGCATGACGTTTGCAAACTATCCGCGCACATCGTCCTATCTGCCTGATCTGCGCGAGCGCGTGAACGAAGCCATCGAAAATGCGTGCAAATGAATTAATTTTTTAAAGACTGTCGTACTGTTTCGGTGCGGCGGTCTTTTTTTCTGAAATTTGCTCTACCCATATTTGTCGTTTTGTGCTATGATGAATAGAAACAAGGAAAGGAATGACCGAAATGTTAAAGACTTCTGAAACCACCGAAAAGCTGCTGAAGTTTATCGACGCTTCTCCGTCGTGCTTTCATGCGGTGAAAAATATATGTGTAATGTTGGAAGATGCGGGCTGCATTCGCCTGCTTGAAAACGAAACCTGGACGCTCGAAAAGGGCAAGCGCTACTTTACGACGCGCAACGGCTCCTCCGTTTTGGCGTTCTCCGTGCCGGAAAACTATAACGGCATGCAGATTGTCTCCGCGCACAGCGATTCCCCGACGTTCCGCGTAAAGAGCGGCGCGGAGATCACCGTAGAGGGTCACTACAAAAAGCTCAACACCGAAGGCTACGGCGGCATGATCCTTTCCACGTGGTTTGATCGTCCGCTGTCGCTTGCCGGCCGCGCCGTGGTGCGTACCGAAAGCGGCGTAAAGAGCGTGCTTTTGAACATTGACCGCGACCTATGCATCATCCCGAGCCTTGCCATTCACATGACGCGCGGCATGGCAGACCACAAGTTAAACCCGCAGGTCGATCTGCTACCCTTGCTCGGCGGCGAAAACGCCGATTATAACGCGCTCATCGCGGAAGAGGCAGGCGTTAAAAAGGAAGACGTCATCTCGAGCGATATGTTCCTCTATCCGCGCCAGCACGGCGTTGTATTCGGCATGGAGAACGAATTTATTGCATCCCCGCGCCTCGACGACCTCCAGTGCGCGTTCTCCGCAACGGAAGCGTTTTTGAACGCGGAAAACAAAGAAAAGCTGCTCATCAGCGCCGTGTTCGATAACGAAGAAGTCGGCTCGCTGACAAAGCAGGGCGCAGATTCCACGTTCCTCACGGATACCGTGCGTCGCATCGCTTCCGCGCTCAATATCCCCGAAGCGGAGTGGCTGCGCAAAATGCCGGATAGCTTCATGCTTTCCGCCGATAATGCCCATGCCGTGCACCCGAACTACACGGAAAAGTGTGACCAGACGAACCGCTGCTACTTAAACGGCGGCATCGTCATCAAGTACAGTGCAAACCAGAAGTATACGACGGATTCCGTTTCCGCCGCCGTGTTCGGCGAGATCTGCCGTAAGGCCGAAGTGCCGGTGATGATCTTCCACAACCGCTCCGATATGGCGGGCGGCTCTACGCTCGGCAATATCTCAAACGGTCATCTGTCGCTCAACACGGTCGATATCGGCATCCCGCAGCTCGCGATGCACTCCTGCGTGGAAACGGCGGGCGAAAAGGACACCGCGTACATGGTAAAGGCCATGACAGCGTTCTATAATGCGGATATCCGCCAGACGGCAGACGGCATGTATACGTTTTAAGTTGCAATCGGCATAACTCTCTTGAAAGGAACGGATATAACAATGTGGGCAGATGAAACGGTGTTTTACCAGATCTATCCCTTGGGCTTTACCGGTGCGCCCATGCCGAACGACGGCGTGTGCGTGAACCGCATTCAAAAGGTCAAAGGGTGGATTCCGCACCTGAAAAAGCTGCATATCGGCGCGGTGTATTTTTCCCCGGTGTTTGAATCGGACAACCACGGCTACGATACGCGTGATTTTACAAAAATAGACTGCCGCCTCGGCACGAATGAAGACTTCAAAGCCGTGTGCGATGCGCTGCACGAAAACGGCATCAAAGTTGTGCTCGACGGCGTGTTCAACCATGTGGGCCGCGGCTTTTTTGCGTTCCGTGACGTGCAGGAGAAAAAGTGGGACTCTCCCTATAAAGACTGGTTTCACTTGAATTTCGACGGTAACAGCGCCTATAACGACGGCTTTTGGTACGAGGGCTGGGAGGGACATTACGAGCTTGTCAAGCTCAATCTCTATAACCCCACCGTTGTCGAGTACCTTTTAAACTGCGTCGGCAGATGGATCGACGAATTCGGCATCGACGGCCTGCGTCTTGACGTGGCGTACATGTTGAATGAAGATTTCATGCGCCGCCTGCGCGCGTACTGCGACAGCAAAAAGCCGGAGTTTGTGCTCATCGGTGAGATGATTCACGGCGATTACAACCGCATCACCGCAGACGACCTGCTGCACAGCGTGACGAACTACGAGTGCTACAAAGGGCTTTACTCTGCGTTCAATTCGATGAATCTCTTTGAGATTGCGCATTCGCTCGGGCGGCAGTTCGGCCCGGAGCCGTGGACGCTGTACCGCGGCAAGCACCTGATGAACTTCGCCGATAACCACGACGTAACGCGCATCGCGAGCATTTTAAACGACGAAAAGCAAATTTACCCGCTGTACGGCGTGCTGTTCGCCATGCCGGGCATTCCGTGCCTGTATTACGGAAGCGAGTGGGGCGCAAAGGGCGAAAAGCATGAGGGTGACAACGCCCTGCGCCCGTGCTTCGATGCACCCGTCGAAAACGAACTCACCGCGTTTATCGAAAGACTCGCGAAGGTGAAGACCGAAAGCCGCGCATTGAATTACGGAGATTATAAGAACATCACCATTCAGAATAAAAATCTGCTGTTTGAGCGTCATTGTGATCATGAGACGGTGTTTGTTGCCGTCAATGCGGAAAACGCGCCGTGTTCCATAGACGCCCGCGGCGAGTACAAAGCGGTCGATTTTTTAACCGGCGAAACAAGCGACATCCACGGCAGGGTGGAGCTGCCGCCATATGGGGTCAAATATTTGAAGCTCGTATAAACCGAATACTTTAAAACCGGTGTATTTTTTAGAAAAAGCAGATGTGTCACCAAAATCGGTAGATACATCTGCTTTTTGTCGTGTTTATGGCGTGTTTATCCCGCCTTCTCCATTTCTGTCTTCAATCGGTGCAAAATGCGCTTTTCAAGCCTTGAGATGTACGACTGCGAAATGCCGAGTGCATCGGCAACTTCCTTTTGCGTGTGCTCCTTTTGCCGGTTCAGCCCAAACCGCAGCTCCATGATCTGCTTTTCGCGCGGGTCAAGCTTTTCAACGGCACGGAGCAGCGTTTGCTTTTCCGATTCCTGCTCGATGCCGCGATTCACAATGTCGGGGTCGCTGCCGAGCAGATCGGAGAGCAGGAGCTCGTTGCCGTCCCAATCCACATTCAGCGGGTCGTCGAGCGAGATCTCGTTTTTCAGCTGCGCCGTTTTGCGCAGGTACATCAGAATCTCGTTTTCAATGCACCGCGAAGCATACGTCGCAAGCTTGATGTTGCGCTCCACGCTGAACGTATTTACCGCTTTGATGAGCCCGATGGTGCCGATGGAAATGAGGTCTTCCACGTTCACGGCAGGCGATTCAAATTTTTTCGCAATGTACACGACAAGCCGCAGGTTATGCGTGATAAGAGGGTCGCGTGCGTTCGGTTTTCCGTCACGGATGTTCTGAAAAACCACCTGTTCTTCCGCTTTCGTCAGCGGTGGCGGAAGCGTTTCCGGGCCGTTTATGTAGTGGCAGGTGTCTTCGTTCAGCTTTGATAAAAAGTGAGCAAAAATTTCGCGCATGCGGGTGAGAAAATCATGTTTCATGGGATGTCCTTTCCGGGTTTTAAACCCTGTATCTGCGCGGCGTCACACACGGCGGCGCCGACGAGCGCCTGAAAATTCCCTGCGGAAAGCGTGCGGTCGGTCACGGCCACCCAACATTCAATCGGCATGCCCGAAAGCGAAGCCGCATCCGGCCGAAACGCGGGCAAAACACCGTCCGCTCCGAGTGAAGAAAACGGGATGAGCCGCATAGAAACAGCATTTTCCGTGCTTTGCATTCCGAAATTCGGCGGCAATATGGCACCGAGCGCACGCCGTTCTGCAACGATGGCAGGCGTGCCGGAAAAAGGCTCCGTCAGCGTCAGCCCCGTGTCAATTTTCGCCGGCAGCGTGACGGTTTTGCCTTGCCGTGTGATGGTCAGTTTTGCGAAAAACACGTCCGGCTCCTTTTTGCGAAACAGGCGGTCGAAGCCGTACAGCACGCCGTAAGAGACGCACGTGAGCAAAATGAGCGTCAATGCGGAAATGTTAAAATACACCGCGCCGTTTGCGAGCAAAATACCGTGTATCGGCAGAAAATACGCCGCAGCCGTCAAAAGCCCGGAAAGCGCCGCGCCAAACAAAAACAGCAAAAAAGCGGCTTTTAAAAGCTGCGTCACCGGCTTTGGCGCAAACGCTGCCGCGCACAGCGCAAGCGATTCCAACAGCGCCAGCGGAAACAAAACAACCCCCGGCAGCGCGGGCAGCAGGGCAGAAAGCCCAAACACCCCGCCGAGCACGGAAGCGAGCAAAAGCCTTTTTCCCGTAAGCGGCAGCCGCAAAAAACGCCGTACCGCGCTGAGCAAAAGCGCGTCTATGTAGAGGTTCACGATGAAAAGCAGGTCGGCATAAACGGTCACGCTTTCACCTCCCGACACCAGTATACATGTGGGACAAATTTTGATTCTGTCACATTGTGCCGCCGGGAAAAATTTTCGGAAAAGGCGGCGGAACGCGTGCTGCCTGCGGGTTTTGCATTGACAAAATCCGCATTGCCTGCTATGCTGAAAATACTTTTGGAGGTGGCGTTTCTATGAACCGAATTTCTGTTTTTTACGAGCACATGGCAGAAGCCATGAAGCAGGAGAATATTACATTAGATGAAGTGTGCGCGGTGGTAAAACGCTTTGGCTTTGACGGTGTGGAGCTTGACGCGAACCGTATTAAAAATGAAGGCGATGTAATTTTACCTGCGCTGCAAAAAACCGGTCTTTGCGTGAACGGCATTTATAATTTTTTCGATTTCGGCAGCGAGACGGGTTCCCCGGAAAACGACCGTGCGGAATCTCTGCGCGTCATAGATTGCTGCGAAAAAGCAAACTGCAAGTTCCTGCTTGCCGTGGCGGGTTTTTTGACGGAGGACGAAATGGTGCGCGGCAGCGCAAAGTATGAAACCCGCCGCCTGCGCATGGCGGCATCTTTAACGGAGCTTACAGCGGAAGCAGAAAAGCACGGCATCACGGTTGTCATGGAGGAGTTCGATAACCTTACGGCGCCGTACTCCCGTGCCGATGAGCTCATGTGGTTTATGCAGCATGTGCCCGGTCTGCGCTGCGGCTTTGATACCGGCAATTTCCTTTATAACGAGGAGGACGCGGTGAAGAGCTTTTCCCTGTTCCGTCCGTACATTGCGTCCGTGCACTGCAAAGACCGCGCGTTTACGGAAAACACCGGCAGTCCGTGCGTCACGGTCGCAAACCGCAAGCTGTATCCCGTGGCGGTAGGCGACGGCAATCTGCCCATTGAAAAAATGATGCGTGTTTTGCTTGACTCCGGTTACACCGGCAGTTTTGCGGCAGAACATTTCGGCTCCATAGAGCAGCTGAAATGCATGGAGCGCTCGGCGGCGTTTTTGAAGCGGGTACTCGGGGAGAAGTGAGGCTAACCATTTGTAAATTGGAGATACTATGGAAAATCACAGAATTTTGATTGTTGAAGACGATGAGGCTATTGCGGGTGCGGTCAGCCGCATCATCGAATCTTGGGGGCTTACCCCGCGCTGTGTCCGCGATTTTCGCGATGTTCTGCGCGAATTTACGGATTTCGACCCGCATCTTGTCCTCATGGACATCACCCTGCCGTTTTTTAACGGCTACCACTGGTGCAGCGAGATCCGAAAAATATCCGCCGTGCCGATCATTTTCGTCTCCAGCGCGTCGGAAAATATGAATATTGTGATGGCGGTAGACATGGGCGGCGATGATTTTATCGCAAAGCCGTTCGACCCCTCCGTGCTTATGGCAAAAATTCGCGCCGTTTTGCGCCGTACCTACGACCTCGGCGACCGTGTGCCGGTCATTGAGCGTGGCGGCGCGGTCTTGAACCTGAACGATGAGACCGTGACGCACGACGGCCAAAAGGTGCAGCTCACGCGCAATGAGTTCCGCATTTTGCAGACGCTTATGGAAAGCCGCGGCAAGGTCGTCAGCCGCGAAACGCTCATGACACGCCTTTGGGAATACGACCTGTACATTGAAGAAAACACGCTGACCGTCAACATGACCCGCCTGCGTAAGAAGCTTTCCGGCATCGGCCTGACCGATTTTATCACGACGCGCGTCGGCAGCGGCTATGTCATTTTGTGAGGTGACCCATGAAGAAAAAAGAAAGCGCGCTGTTTTTCTCATACCTGTGCGCACACATTTTGCAGATCGCGTTTTTGCTGCTGTGCTTTGCCATTTTTGCGGTGATCCTCTATTTATACGATTTGCCCGCCGATCCCGTTTTGTACGCGGCGCTGCTGTGCGCGGCGGTGGGGCTTTTAAGCTTTATTTTAAGCTATCTGCGGTTTCATAAGCAGTTTCGCCGGTTGGAATCGGCGCTTTTGAATCTACCCGAATCGCGCGATGACCTCCCGGAGCCCTCGGACAGCACGGCCGTGTGCTATGACGAAGCCGTGCGCATGCTGTGCGTCAAGCTCGCCCAAAGTGAGACCGACCGCCGCCGTGGGCAGGAGGAGAACACCGATTATTTTACCATGTGGGTACACCAGATCAAAACGCCCATCTCCGCCATGCGGCTGATGCTCGGCGAAGAAGATACCCCGCGCAGCCGCGCACTTTCCGCAGAGTTGTTCCGCATAGACCGCTATGCCGAAATGGCCTTGAATTACGCGCGCCTAAACAGCACGTCAAACGACCTTGTGTTCGCCAAAGTCGAGGTCGAACCCGTCATAAAGCGCGTCGTGCGGCAGTACGCCGGGCAGTTTGTCCGCAAGCACATCGCGTTAAAGTGCGATATTGCCCCGGTGCAGGTCTTAACGGACGAAAAGTGGTTGGCGTTCATTTTGGGTCAGCTGCTCGCAAACGCCGTAAAATATACGGAAAGCGGCACCGTGACCGTCACTGTCACAATGAATAAGGTCTTAAAGGTCAGCGATACCGGCATCGGCATCGCACCGGAAGACCTGCCGCGCATTTTTGAAAAGGGCTTCACGGGCTATAACGGCAGGGCAGAAAAGAAATCGACGGGTCTCGGCATGTATCTGAGCCGCCGCGCCGCCGATATGCTCGGCCACACGCTCTCCGTGCAGTCCGCTCCCGGCGCAGGCAGCACCTTTTCGCTCGATATGAAGGAAAGCAATTTACAGGTGGAGTGACCTTACAAAAATGTAAGCTCCGCCTTTCATTTTGTAAGGTGAATCGATGTTCTGCGTCCGCTTTTTGCTGTATACTTTTGTCAACGAATTGAAAAAGGAGACTTATTTATGGCTGTTTTGGAAGTCAATGGATTGAAAAAGGTATATACCACGCGGTTCGGCGGCAGCCACGTGCAGGCGCTCACGAATGTCACATTTGCCGTGGAGCGCGGCGAGTATGTCGCCATCATGGGCGAATCCGGCTCCGGAAAAACGACGCTCTTAAATATCCTGGCGGCGCTTGACCGTCCCACGGAGGGGGAGGTGTTCTTAAACGGCCGTGCACTCTCGACCATCGGCGAAAAGGAGATTGCTTCGTTCCGCCGCCAGAACCTCGGGTTTGTTTTTCAGGATTTCAACCTGCTTGATACCTTCACCCTGCAGGATAATATTTTTCTGCCGCTCGTTTTGGCGGGCAAGCATTTCCCGGAGATGCAGGCGAAGCTTCTGCCGCTCGCGCAGCAGCTCGGCATTGCAGATCTGCTCCAGAAGTACCCGTACGAGGTCTCCGGCGGCCAGAAGCAGCGCGCCGCCGTAGCGCGTGCGCTCATCACCTCACCGCAGATTCTCCTTGCGGATGAGCCCACCGGCGCACTCGATTCCCGCGCGTCCGACAGTCTTTTATCGCTCTTTGGCGAGATTAACCGCGCCGGTCAGACGATTTTGATGGTTACGCACTCCACTAAGGCCGCAAGCCATGCCGGCCGCGTACTGTTCATCAAGGACGGCGTTGTGTTCCACCAAATTTACCGCGGTGGTTCCACAAATGAAGAGATGTTCCACCGTATTTCGGATACCCTCACCGCCATGGCGGCAGGCGCGTAACGGGAGGGCACGAAAATGAATAACTTATATGTGCGCTTGGCGGCGCAGAACATCAAAAAACACCGCCGCAGCTACGTGCCGTTTATGCTGGCGGGCGTTTTTGTGGCGGCGGTCAGCTACATTTTAAATTCGCTTTCCAATAATACGGAGCTCGGTCCCACGTCGCAAATGATGTTCACGCTCGGCAGCACCGTCGTCATGCTGTTTGCCGTCATATTTTTGTTTTACACGAACAGCTTTTTGATGAAGCAGCGTAAAAAAGAACTCGGTCTCTATAATGTGCTCGGCATGAACAAAGGCCACATTGCCCGCGTCATCGGGTTGGAAACGCTTTTCACGGCGCTTATCGTTATTGTAGGCGGCTGCGCCGTCGGCATTTTGCTTGATAAACTCACATTTCTCATCGTTGCCAAAATGATACGCATCACGCCGAATTACGGCTTTCACATCATACCGAAAAGCCTGCAGTACGTTGCTGTTGTGTTCGGCGTAATCTACGTTTTGATTTACATCTCGAATGTGTTTCGTGTGCGCATTTCGCGCCCCATAGAGCTTCTGCACGGCACGAACGTCGGCGAGCGCGAGCCGAAGACGAAAGCGTTCATGGCCATTCTCGGCGTGCTGTGCCTCGGCTCCGGCTATGCGCTTTCCATTCTGTCTTCCCGTGAGCCCGTCCTCGCCATCTCCCTGTTTTTCGTTGCCGTCCTCCTCGTCATTATCGGCACGTATTTCCTGTTCACGGCGGGCAGCATCGCGCTTTTAAAGCTTTTGCGCCGCAATAAAAATTATTATTACAAAACAAGCCACTTCATCAGTGTTTCCGGCATGCTGTACCGCATGAAGCAAAACGCTGTCGGCCTTGCAAATATCTGCATTCTCTCCACCATGGTGCTCGTCATTTTGTCCTCCACCTGCTCGCTGTGGTTTGGCGCCGAGGATATGATCCACACACGCTACCCGGCAGATGTTCTGGTGAGTATGGAAGACCCGAACCACATGATCGACATGGACACCTTTCTGACCGATGAGCTGAAAAGTGTTCCGGGCGGCAGCTATACGTCCTACGAATTCCTGACCGGCTACGATTCCACAGAAGAAACCGAAGACCATTCCTCTGCAATCTTCATGAAAGACGGCACCGCGCAGGTCGACTCCATCACGCGTAACGTGCTGTTCTTTTCCGCAGAGACCTATAACCGCATCACAGGCGAAAACGTGACCGTGGAACCGGGCACGGCGCTTTATATGAGTGTAGACGGCGTACCTATGCCGGACACCATGACATTTGCGGGCACGACGTATACGCTTTTACCCACGCCGAAATCCTTTAATCTGCGCGGCAGATATCACGCTTACGTCTCCAAGCCGTATGTCGTTGTTCTGCCGGATTATGTGGAAAAAAGTCAAGTCATCACGCCCACCGAGTACTACTGCATCTCGCTCGGCAAACTGAGAGATGAGGAACAACAGACGTTTTACGATGCGATCCGCGAAGACGTTACGACCATCATGCCGGACGAAGAAAGTGTATTCTGGGACGAAGACGGATACTTCAATTTTGAGTGCCGTGTCGAAAATACGAAGGAAATTCGCAGCATGTATGGCAGCTTCCTCTTTATGGGCATCTCGCTCGGCTTTGTGTTCACCATGGCGGCCGTGCTCATCATTTACTATAAGCAGATTTCCGAAGGTATGGAGGATAAGAACCGCTTTGCCATCATGCAGCAGGTCGGCCTCAGCCAAAAGGAAGTAAAGCACGCTATCCATACGCAGATTTTGACCGTTTTCTTCCTGCCGCTCATCACAGCCGGCATCCACGTGATGTTCGCGTATCCCATCATCCGCGCTATTCTGCGCGCTATGATGCTCAGCTCCGAAACGGTGTTTATTACCTGCACCGTCGCGTCGTTCCTCGTATTCTCCGTGCTCTATGCGGTTGTCTATACCCTCACCGCAAAGGTGTATTACCGCATCATCAGCGAAGATAACAAATAGAGATTACAAGATTTATTCCTGCAAAAAGCCCTCCGCATCCCGAAAAATCGGAAGCGGAGGGCTTTGCAATTTTTGTTTGAAGATTAAACGTTGAAGCGGAACAGAACGATGTCGCCGTCCTGCATCACATACTCCTTGCCTTCGCTGCGTACAAGGCCTTTTTCTTTCGCGGCCGCCATGGTGCCGCATGCCATCAGATCGTCAAATGCAATGACCTCGGCACGGATGAAGCCGCGCTCGAAATCGCTGTGAATTTTGCCCGCAGCCTGCGGGGCCTTTGTGCCCTTCTTAATCGTCCAGGCGCGCACCTCGGGCTTGCCGGCGGTCAGGTAGGAGATGAGACCGAGCAGGGAGTAGCACGCGTTGATGAGGCGGTCAAGGCCGGATTCGGTCAGACCCATGTCGGCGAGGAAAAGCTCCTTTTCCTCCGGGTCCATGCCGGAAATTTCGGCTTCGATCTCTGCGCAGATCGGCAGCACAGCAGCGTGCTGCTCGTCGGCGATCTTCTTTACGGCGAGATAGCCGGGGTTGTTTTCAATGCCGTTTGCAAAGTCGGATTCGCTCATGTTGGCGGCGAAAATGATGGGCTTGTTCGTCAGCAGGTTGACGGAAGCGAGCAGCTCGGCTTCCTCCTCGTCACACGCCACGCTGCGGGCGGGCTTTCCGGCATCCAGCGCCTCGTGTACGCGCTCAAAGAACTCCAGCTCGCTCTGGTACTTCTTGTCCGCCTTGATCATTTTTTTCGTCTTGTCAATGCGGCGGTCGAGCACCTCGATGTCGGAGAGAATCAGCTCAAGGTCGATTGTCTCAATGTCGCGGGCCGGGTCGATGGAGCCCTCGACGTGAATAATGTCGTCGTTTTCGAAGCAGCGCACCACATGAACCACCGCGTCCACCTCGCGGATGTTGGAGAGAAACTTGTTGCCGAGGCCCTCGCCCTTTGACGCGCCCTTCACAAGACCCGCAATGTCCACAAACTCGATCGTCGCCGGGGTGAACTTTTCCGGCTCGTACATTTCAGCCAGCTTATCGAGGCGCTTGTCCGGCACGGCAACAACGCCCACGTTCGGCTCAATGGTGCAGAACGGGTAATTCGCAGACTGCGCCCCCGCATTCGTGATCGCATTAAAAAGTGTGCTCTTGCCGACGTTCGGCAGACCGACGATACCTAATTTCATTTTTCGTTTTACCTGTCCGAAAACCCGCATTTTATTTGGATTTTCGCCTTTCGCTAAATTTCTTTTACGCCCTTTCTACGCCCTTTTTTGTAACTGGCGGCGTAGTTTGCTGAAACAGGCGTACCGCATTTGCCAGTGATTCGTCCGTAACATGAACATACCTGTCCATGGTGGTTTTAATGCTTGCGTGTTTTGCACGTCAAACCTTTGAGATTTTTGCCCATTTATCGGGCTCCTTTCTTATTCTTAAAAAGAGTCCAACGCAGTTACATATTATAGCATAAGGACTCTGCTTTTTCAATCTCAACGGGAATTTTTCGGGGCTTTTGCGGCTAAAAGCTCTATATGACCAGTTTATGGCGGATATATTCTTCAAATTCACGCCGCTTCACGAGCTTCCGCGTCCCGACAAAAAGCACGAACGGGCAATTCGGCTGCTTCAGCATGGCGTCTATTTTGTTTATTCCGATGCTGCTGTATTCCGCCGCTTCTTTTATCGTCAGTGTCATTTTAAGGTGGATTGGTACGTGTGCTTCGACTTGCGCACACATCGGCGTTACGGCTCCTTTGCAGTGAAGATCACATGTGAAGTTTCGTTCTTTGTCGCTCATAGTGGTATTTCCTCCTGTTCTGCGAATACACGAAAGATGGTCATTTCGGTATGTAACCTGCCAAACGGTCGGGAGCGAGCCGACGCCACGGGAGTTTTACCCCAACTGACGGTCTGTCAGAGCCATTCTCATTGCCTGCGGCACCATCGGAGTGGCGGTCTTTTAGGTGCTCGGACTGTGACTGAACGGGAGTATCATTATGCTCTTTGCGGGTCATAGCGGAACCGGGAGCTGCCCGGTATTCTAAGTCGATGAATTTCGCTCGCTGAAAAGCAGGTCATGGCGCACCGCTTTGCACGCTCGCCGCAAAGAGAACGTATTTGACAAGTGGATATTCAGTTTTCAAGGTTCAAAAGGGAAACGGTGCAGCCGTTTCGGGGGACGCAAAATCAAAACGCACCGCGGAAAAAATACCCTTCACTATACACGACATTTTTCGGCGATTTATAAACGGGGGAAAGTCGTTTGTTTATAAATTGTTTACAATTAGAAGCTTATCGAGTTATCATCACAATAAAAATGAAAATGGCTTTATTAAAGTAATGAGGGCATCCCTCGGCTAAGGGATACCCTCAAAATCACTCTTGCTTTTCTTATTTACATAACTTTAGCTGCGCTTGATTTCACGCTTCTTAATACTAGAATATAAATAGTACAAGCCAAAATGAGAAATTCCAAATACACATAAGCATGGTACAATAGAGACAAGCTGAAGGAGGATCTCATATGGCAAAGCAACACGACAAACAATTTAAACTTGATGCGGCCAGTACTATAAGGATCACAAAGATCTCGGAGTACGTGGATGTGCAGAAAATCTCGGCATCGGATACAGCACACTAACAAAGCGGCTGAAAGACTTCCGTGAATCAGGTGATATTCCTGTTCGTGGTTCTGGTAATTATAAACAAAGCTAAAACTCGCCGAAATATCGATCAACCATTAATCATTCACTCAGATCGTGGGAGCCAGTATGTTGCAAAGGAATATAAAAAAGCAACCGAAAACATGCAGCGTAGCTACTCGAAGAAAGCTTTTCCGTGGGATAATGCGTGCATGGAATCCTTTCATTCTATTCTCAAGCGTGAATGGCTCAATCGCTTTAAAATTCGCGATTACAAGCAGGCATACCGGTCGATTTTCGAATATCTGGAAGCTTTTTACAACACGAAACGAATTCACCGTCATTGCGACTTTATGTCACCAGATGAATTCGAGCGAGTATATAAAAGAGCACACACTAAGGCGGAGCTGCTGGCAGGTTGAATTTGGGAGAAATTTCTCATTTTAACTTGTACTAAATCTTGACATAGGACCACCATATCTACGAGAAAAAGCCCAGCTTCCACTGGACTTTTTCGACAAGTTGGTATCTGATATCAGATTATAATACTTTTTGGGGAATGTCAATCACTATTCATTTTATGGTTTTTGACAGGCCTGCATTTGTTACTGTCAGCGTTCCGTCTGTCACAAACAGACTGAGGGACTGGCCAAATTTCTGATAAAACCGTGTATTCAGAGCCACTCCGTCCACATAGATCGTTGCGATGGTGTCATCCAGGATCATTTGGATATGGTACTTCTTTCCCGCTTCCAGTCTGATGGGCCGCTCCAGTCCGATGTTCTGGTTTGCAGGCCAGGGCATGTTGGGACTCGTTTCAAAGCGGTAACGGTTTTCTTTTATATTAAATAAATACTGATAGCTCTGACCGTTCTCTTCGTTTTCATAAAAGCGAAGTCCAAAAGAGCGGGTGCCTTCGGAAAATTCCACATCTGCTTCAAAGCGGAATAGGTCTGTAGTATCATTGAAAAGTATCTGTTCCTGTCTGGCATAAGGGGTATCGATCACTATATCTTCAGCTTTCTCTCCCTCATCAAAGGCGTTCCATACAGTGTCGGGGATCCTGACGCCCAGGGTTCCGTCCTCTCTCTGATACACCTCATGTGCCACAAATGTGCCTGCCCACTCGAAGTTTCCACGGTCATCGCAGTCCTCTTTCGTGGGAACCCAGCCAAACAGAATGCGCTGCCCGTTCAGGCAGAAGGTTCTGCCCGCATAGTAAGCACGTCCATCAAAAGCATCGTCCGCAGGAGCGATCCATGGACCATCCAGACTTTTGCTCATCCGGTACACCATCTTATTTCCGTCGCTGTATTCGGAAATAATGTGATACCACCAGTCACCGATCTGGAACAGATCCGGCATTTCATGCATGGTAAACAGGCCCGGTGCCCAGAAATCTCCCTCAAATTTCCAATTTTTCAGGTCTTTGGAGGTAAACTTTACGGTACGTCCGGTCTGTTGTTCCTTGGGTCCGGCCTTTCTGGTTCCCAAAACCAGCAGGTATTCCTGTTTTTCCTCATTCCAGATCACGAAGGGATCCCGCCAGTCATCTGGGTCATAACCCTCCTGCGGTGTAAAAGTCAACTTGTCCTGGGTCTTGGTCCAGTTCAGCAGATCATCGCTCTCCGCATGCATCAGCACCTGGGATGCCTTGCCCAGCTTTGGATAGTCCCGGTTGAATCCGGTATAGAAAATGTGATACTTTCCCTCTGCTTCAAAAACGCTTCCTGCAAAAATAAACTGATCCTGCTCCTCGTCGGTTCCCCGCGGGAGCGCTGTCCCTTTATCCTCATAGTGCACAAAATCAGAAGTCACCGCCAGATCCCAGCCAAAGGGTTCGCCAAACGGGCAGGGTCTTCTGGTATCTCTTTGGTGAAACAGATAAAACTGATCTCCTTTTCCAAAAGGCATGCAGTCGCCGAACCAGGTGTTTGGAAACTGATAGTATAACTTTGTCATGAATTTTTCCTCCTGTTTTTTTCGTTCAATATGTGAGACATTGCTCACTGTGACAATACTATTGCATCTGTACAGAGGTTGCGCAAGTCCGTGAAAACAGACATAGAAAAAAAGGACCCTCCTTTAAATTTCAGTAATTTTATCACATGTTTGGTCCTATGTCAAGATTCAGTACAAGTTAAAATGAGAAATTTCTCCCAAATTCAACCTGCCAGCAGCTCCGCCTTAGTGTGTGCTTTTTTATATACTCGCTCGAATTCATCTGGTGACATAAAGTCGCAATGACTGTGAATTGTGAAACTGCTTTTTCTCTCAAAATGAGAGAAAAGCTAATTATTCAATTTTGATCCGGTATCCAGAAAACCGGGTACATATCACAAGCTGCTGCGTTTTCCTTTACTTATTGTTTTAGAAAGTTTGCAAATCGTATAAAGCTGAAGTAAGCAGAAAGGGTTCAGGGATTTCCCTGATAAGTGTCGTTGTGGTATCACAACGGCGATGCTTGCGATATAATTATTTCGGCGACAGGATAGTATTTTTGAATAAACATGGTTTTCTCTTTTCTTTGTAAACTTAACTGTGGTAAATCAAAAATTCTTTTCTAGTTGCTCAGTTCCTAAGGTATAATGAAGGGGATCGGTCTGACGAGGCGATGCATGAGCTGCTACGCTCGTCCAGCAAACTGTCAGCCGCCTCTCATTGTATCGTTCGATTTATGCAGGTTGAATTAAAGGAGTCAACTCCCACATTCGTATAACAACGCAAGCTGAATCGGCACTGAGTAACAGCGGTCACCGAACATGATTAGGAGGTTGAAATCCATGACAAACAACATCATCACAGCTGTCGGAATTGACGTCTCCAAAGGGAAAAGCATGATTGCCATACGGCACCCGGGTGGAGAGGTTTTGCGTATTCACCGCACGGAACAGCCCAAACAACAAAAATTAAAAACAGCTGCAACACACTCTCTTTTTCGGGTAGTACAGGAAGTAACAGGGGGTGAGGTGTGGAGAGGGGGAGTGAGCTTTCGCAGCCATTTCACTCCTGCAAAAGGGCAGAATTTTCCTAAGGCGTCCCGTTATCTTTTTTGATTGTGTCAATACAGCGAATATCGGTTACAGAATTCAAGTGCCCGGAACACCGAATTCATACCCAAAACATAAAAACAGCGTTTCTATTCTTTCTTTTTAGAAAGTTAGAAACGCTGTTTTTATAATATGCTAATTTGCTGTTTATTGCTGTCAAATGAGTTCTTATCTGCAGAATTTTGAAGGCATATCATAAACAAATTAAAATGCGTTGGACTCTGTTTTTTAATATCAAATCTACGCCTATTTCTACGCCCAAATGACATGAAATTGTGTGATTTTATATGGAACTTTATACTTGCGCAATTTCAGAAAACACAGTAATCATGCGGGCTTACGGACTTATATGAAAGTATATAGGTATATGAAAAAGGTCGGTCTGCGACGATACCTAATTTCATCTATAAAACCATCTTTCTTTGAATGTAGTCATGATGTAAACTCATACATAATCAATATAGCATATTTTCCCTGCGCCTGCAAGAAAATTCTGTGATTTACAGGGGAAAGTTTTTTTAAATCTGTTGTGGATAAAATCACCATATCACGCCCATGCAGTAGAAAGCAAAAGAAAATCATGTTGCTTCAAGACGAACTGTTTTTATAGAATAAATAAAATTATATCAACAAAAGCCTAAATACTATTGACAAATACCTTGCTAATCAGTATCCTTAAACCAAGAGTTATCGTATATTAAACCGATACTTTACAGCTTGGGGTGAAGTTAAATGAAACGGATTTTGTCCATGGAATTAAAAAAAGCGTTTTGGAACAAGAGATTTTTATTTTCTTTATCAGTCGCTCTTTTTTTGTCTTTATTAAGCGGCTTTTTACAAATTCGGGGATACATCATCAGAACAAGGTTTCTAAATACACCGGCATACCAAAATGTTGCTGACTGGGGAAAAGACTACCACCTCAGCGCCGAGACTATGGCAGATTTCTGGATTGGCATGGATTTTTCAACCTGGTGCGCCACGGCATTTTTCTTTTTACTACCCTTGCTGGCTGTCTTACCTTATGGCAGCTCGCTCCACCGGGAATACAAAAGCGGGTATCTTAATTTGATCACGCCGCAGATTTCCCAGAAGCGCTATTTTGCGGCAAAGTTTTTGGCGTCGTTTCTGTCCGGCGGCGCAGTGATCGTTCTTCCTATGATTGTCAACGTGATTTTTGTCGCCTGTATGGTGCCGATGCGTCTGCCGTCCGTACTAGAAGTGATCTATAACGGCGTGTACGGGTTTGGATTATGGGCGGAGGTTTTTTATACGCACCCGGTTCTTTACATTCTGCTTTATCTCTTGCTGGATTTTCTCTTTGCCGGCGCGATTGCCACAATTCCCATGGCACTTTACAAACTGAAAAACAGAGGACTGGTCTTAATTCTTCCGTTTCTCACGCTGATGGTTTTTCACATTTTCCTTTCCCTGCTTTATCGGTTCATTCCTTTCTGCCTGTCGCCTCTCGATTTCCTTCGCGCGGTAAATGTTTCTCCGTATGGCGCAAATCTGTGGATCGTAGCCGCAGAGTTTATACTGCTTCTTCTTCCGGGGATGCTCACCGTTTTGGCTTGGAGAAAAAAAGATGTTTTGTAGAATCTTTGCTTTGGACATAAAGCGAGCCATACTCGGCAGATGGAAAAGATTTTCGGTTGCACTGCTCTTTTTTGTTTTGGTGACTTTTGCGTGTAAAATCAGCTTTTCAAACGCATACCTGCAAAGCCCAGAGCTTACTCCTTTTGCAACGCCTACCTTGGGGGACTTTTTGTTGTATGCCTTTGGGGGTTGCGACGGCGTCCGCAGCGCAAGTTTATTTGGGTTTGACAGACCGTTTGCTATTCCTTTTCAATGGCTTTTACTGATTTTACTTGCCATATATATTAACTTTGACTTGACTGAGGAAAGCTCTGCGGGCGTGAATGTACAATTACTTCTTCGTGCCGGTGATAAAAAGCAATATTGGTTATCGAAAATTCTGTGTATTACTATCAGCACAAGTTTGTATTTTATGCTGGGTGTGATTGTGACACTTGGGTGCGGTTTTGCCTTGGGTGGAGTTTCTTCTTTAGAAATAGATAAGTTAATTTTAAACGTGATGAACCTTTCTTCTATGGTTCCTCGAGAAGCCACCAGCCCCGCTTTTATTCCGACCTTGTTGATGGTATGGTTTGCTATTCTAACGATCACATTGCTTCAGCAGCTTATTTCACTATTCATCAAACCGATTGGAAGTTTTTTAGTCATGGCTGTATTTTTGTTTCTGTCTGCCTATTTTATGAAACCTTTTTTCTTTGGCAATTATGCCATGATGATTCGAAATGCCCTCCTTTGTGAGGGCGGAGTCGATGCGGCGGAAGGCATTTTGATTTTGTCGCTTGTCAGTTTAGCATCGATAGCAGGAGGTTGCGTCGTTTACGACCGCAAGGATATTTTAAGCAAGGGGGAATCCTGATGTTTCTTGAAGTGAAAAACGTTACAAAGTCTATACACGGCGATGTTGTAATCAAAAACGTATCCCTTTGCTCCGAGCGCGGGCGTGTGATCGGCCTACGGGGAATAAATGGTTCCGGCAAAACGATGCTGATGCGCCTAATCAGTGGATTGATCCGCCCCACGAAAGGACAGGTTTTGATCGACGGAGAAGTCGTATCGAAAGACATACCGTTTCCGAGATCCTTAGGCGTGCTGATTGAAGGGCCGGCCTTTTTGGACGATTATTCCGCTATGGATAACCTGAAACTTATCGCATATCCCAAAGGAAAAGTGACAGAGGATGAGATCAGGGCTGTTTTATCGGAAGTGAGGCTGGACCCGAAAAGCCGCAAAAAATACAAAAAGTTTTCATTGGGCATGAAGCAGCGCCTCGGCATTGCGGCGGCGGTTATGGAGCACCCGGATTTGATTCTGCTTGATGAACCTACAAATGCGCTGGATGAATCCGGCGTTGACATGCTGGGGGACATCGTGAAAAAAGAAAAGGAACGCGGCGCAGTCTTGATCGTTTCCTCGCATGACCGGGATATTCTGGAGGATATATCCGATGAAATTTACGATTTAGAGCAGGGAGAGATCGTTCGGCACAGCATAAAGGGGGAGAAGCGAAGTGAAGGCTAAGAAAATCTTACTATGCGCAGTCAGTCTGGTTTTGCTTCTGCTCATCGTCGTGCGCATCGTCCATGTGAATACCAATGTGTTGACGATCCCGGAAGAGCGCTATGCGCAAAACCAGTGGGTAGAGCTGAATGGTGCCTTTCAGGAAATGGATGATGAAAACACGGAGGGCTATTCTGTAAGAATACTTGGTGCGGAACAGCTGACCTACAATGAATTTCTGGAAAAATACGGCGCGTCGGAAAATCCCCCGGAGGGAAAGGATGATATAGAGACTGTGCTCGATGTAGAGTATGAATTTCGCAATGTAGGCAATTCAGACGGCTATCTTCTGCTGATTCAATATATGATTGCAGGGCCGTACTATTCGCTGATTTTCGATTCGACCTTGTGGTCTGTATGCACGCCGACCGGCGAGGGACAACTCGCAACCGCCTTGCAGGAAGATACCACGTATTCTTTCCATGTCCCGTACATTTTTGCCGGCGGTTTTTCTAAAGACTTGGATGGTGAAAAGCTCGCCGCTGTCGTTTCACGCGTCCCTGTCAAAAAAATGATTGAATTTACGTTGTGATCTGCTTTATAAGTAAACAAAAAGAAAACGGGCTTCTGCCGAATTGCCGCGGCGGGGCCCGTTTCTTTATGTGTGAACTTGCGATGTGTGCAATCTTGTTCTCTTATGCGTTTTCCTGTTCTGCGAGTTTTCTGCCCATGAGCACGCCCATGCAAGAGGCCATCATCAGGCCGCGCGTCCATCCGCTGGCGTCGCCAAGGCAGTGCAGGTTGTGAATGCTTGTGTTGAGGTCCGTGTCCATCTTCACGCGGTTGCTGTAAAACTTCAGCTCCGGCGAATAGAGCAGCGTCTCCACGGCGGCGAAGCCCGGGACGACGTGATCGACCGCCTGAATGAAGTTGATGATGTTCACCATGGCGCGGTACGGCATGGCAGAGGTGATGTCGCCCGCCACCGCGTCCGGCAGAGAGGGGCGCAGGTTCGAGCGCGAAAGCTCTTTCTGCCACGTGCGCTTGCCGTCCAGAATATCGCCGTAGCGCTGCACCAAAATGTGTCCCGCGCCCAGCATGTTCGTCAGCTCGCCCACCTTCTGTGCGTATTCGATCGGCTGATTGAACGGCTCGTTGAAGTTGTGGGAGCATAAAATGGCGAGGTTTGTGTTATCGGATTTTTTATCTTTATAGGAATGGCCGTTCACGACGGCGAGGTTGTTATCGTAGTTTTCCTGGCTGACAAAGCCGCCCGGGTTCTGGCAGAATGTGCGCACCTTGTTTTTAAACGGCTTCGGGTAGCCGATGAGCTTCGATTCATACAGAACGTTGTTCACGGTTTCCATGACCTCGTTGCGCACCTCTACGCGCACGCCGATGTCCACGGTGCCCGGCGCATGGGCGATGCCGTGGCGGGCGCAGAGCTTGTCAAACCAATCCGCGCCGCGTCGGCCGGCTGCCACAACGGTCTGCTTCGCGTAAACGTCGTATTCGTTCTGACCCTCCGCAACGTGTACGCCGATGCAGGTGTCGTTCTTCAAAATGAGGTCGCTGCACGCGCAGCCGAAGCGAATCTCCACGCCGTTATGCAGAAGATATTGCTCAATCGCGTAATAAATCTCCTGCGCCTTCTCTGTGCCGAGGTGACGGATGGGGCAGTCAACAAGCTTCAGGCCGGTCTGGATGGCACGCTTGCGAATTTCTTTGACGGCTTCCTTTTCGCTCACGCCCTCCACGCGCGTGTCCGCGCCGAACTCCAGATAGATGGAATCCGTGTATTCAATAAGCGACTGTACGGTGTCTTCGCCGATCAGCTGAGGCAGGTCGCCGCCAACCTCCGGGCTGAGGGACAGCTTGCCGTCCGAAAACGCGCCCGCGCCGGAAAAGCCTGTTGTAATATGGCAGTACGGCTTGCAGTTCATGCAGCGGCCGGTCTGGGCCTTGGGACATTTGCGCGTTTCAATAGAACGGCCTTTTTCCAGCAGCAGAATTTTCTCCTTGCTGCCGCGGCGCAGAAGCTCCATCGCGGTAAAAATGCCGGCAGGACCGGCGCCGATGATGACGATATCCGTGTTCATGTTTGACCCCAACTTTCTAAAACTAACAGATGAATTTGCGTATGAATTTCAAAATACAACTTTATGCAAGACCCGGTTTCGGGTAAATCGGCATATAAAAAGGCCGCCCTGTGCCCGAACGTATACACGAAGCCCGTAAGCGGCTTCGGTATAGTCGGCACACAAGGCGGCCGGTAGAGACATTCACCCAAGTCGTGAATTTATATGACCGATCAGCAATTCAGAATTATAGCAGCTAATGAAACTTCTGTCAAGCTTTTTTGCGCATGAAAATGCAGGCTTTTGCAAAATATCTTGCAAATTTACTTATTTGATGAACTTCTCGCCGTCGTAAAGGAAGATGCCCGCGCCCGCGCCGGTCTTTTTGCCGTCCAGAAGCCATTTTTTAAAACAGCGGCGCTGGGTGGTGTCCTCCGGCAGCTCGCTGTTCGGCTTCTCAAAGTCCTTTGCGAACACACGCCACTTGTCATGGAACACATCGTATTCCTCGCTGTCGTAAATATAGAAGTCACCGATGAAATCGACCATATTGAGCGTCTCGGGCAGAATTTCGCGGTTCTTCGGGAACAAAAGCCAGGAGTGGCAGCAGAATACCATCGGCTTGCCATCGAGGTCTTTTTTGTAAAATTCGTAGGCTTTTTTATAAGATTCGATGCGCGCCGCGCGGTTCAAAGAACCGCAGGACGGAATGTGCATGTTGTAAACCGTGTCACCGGGCTTTACCGTGTAACCGCCGACCGTCACGGGCGTGTCGCCGGAGAAGTGTACGGCCTCATACTGCAAACGGCCCAGCTTAAAGCGGTGCATCGTGTAGAACCACGGGTACCAGCTTGCGACGAATGTGCCCCAAATGCCGTATACGTCGTGGCACTCGATGAGCTTGAATTTTAGGTCAGCGATGGTGTCCCAGAACAGCTCGTCCGTCAGGCCCGCCGCTCTGTAATTTTCGCGCAGACGTTCGCTTGCAAGCGCAAGGAACAGGAAATCCACCACGTGGCGGTGCAGCCCTGTCCGCTCCGAAAGCGCGTCCATGTGCGGCACAATGGGCTTCCATTCCGCGCCGTATGCGCCGTCAATGCCGTAATCTTTAAAAAGCAGCGTCTCGGCAGAGACCAGCTCGTCAATCGCGCCGGGTGTCGTCACGAGCGTCTCGCAGTTCTCGCGCAGAGAAGCGCGGCTCGCTTCCGGCAGATCAAGGTTTTCAATAAAGCAATTTAAATAATCGAGTGTGTACATACAGATCCTCCCAAAGTAGCGTTTTTCCATAGAAACGCGTTTATCTCATTCTATCATTTGTATATGCGCGGTGCAATGGACTTTTTGCACAGCAGAACACACCTGTTTTTGTAGGAACGGTGCACAGCACCTGTTTTTGCACGGTTTTCTCCGCTAACGCTCAAAATACAATCATCCTTTCATCACATTTCGTAAGTAAAATTTAAGAAACAAAACAAAAAGGAGGGCGAAAGCCATGGCGGACTATACCGGCATATTTGAGCGCGTAGAGCAAAAATATCTGCTCGATTCCTTACAGTTTGAGGCGCTCTGGGCGGTTTTGGAGCCGTATATGCGCCCCGATGAATACGGGCGCTCCACCATATGCAACATTTACTTTGACACCCCGAATTATTTGCTGGCGCGACTTTCGGGCGAAAAGCCCGTCTATAAAGAAAAGCTGCGTTTGCGTACCTACGGCGTGCCGAAAGCGGAAAGCCCGTCGTTTGTGGAGCTGAAGAAAAAATATCAGGGCATTGTCTACAAGCGCCGCATCGTGATGCCCTACGGCGAAGCGTATGATTGGCTCGTCAACGGCAAAGCGCCGAAAGAGAACAGCCAGATTGCAAAAGAGATTGCATGGTCACTGCACTATTACGGCGATTTAAAGTCCGCCATGGCGCTATGCTACGACCGTATGGCACTTTACAGCCGCGAAGACAGCGGCCTGCGCATCACATTCGATACCAACATACGCTTTAGAGAAGAAAATACCGACCTGCGTCAGGGGGACGACGGACGACTGCTGTTAGAGCCCGGCGAAACGCTGATGGAAATCAAAGCCGGCGGCGGTCTCCCCACATGGCTCACCGATATGCTGAGCCGCTTTAGAATTTACCCCGCGTCGTTTTCCAAATATGCCAGCGCCTATAACACCCACGGCACGCACATCGTGCATGCATCCTAAATAATTCATTCGATTTCAGAAAGGATATTCCCATGGAAACCGTGTTTGCAAGCTTCACCTCGTCCGGTATCACCGTATCTTCGTTTTTGCTTTGCTCGCTCGTCGCGCTGCTTTGCGGCGCACTCATCGCGTTTACGTATACGCGCCGCACGCGCTTTACGCAAAGCCTTGTGCTCGCTGTCATTTTGCTGCCGTTTGCCGTGCAGACCGTCATTATGCTCGTCAACGGCAACGTCGGCACGGGCGTCGCAGTCGCCGGCGCGTTCGGCCTTGTCCGTTTCCGCTCCGCACCCGGTAACGCCAAAGACATCTCCGTCATCTTCGTTGCCATGGCCGTGGGTCTCGCCTGCGGCAGCGGCTATATCGCGCTCTCCGTGCTCTTCACGGTCATTGCGTGCGCCGTGCTGTATCTGCTCGTCTTCTTCCATATCGGTGCAGACCGCAGCGGCGAAAAAGAGCTCAGCATCACCATCCCTGAATCGCTCGATTACACCGAGGTGTTCGACGATATTTTCAAAGAATACACCACCCACGCAGAGCTTACGGAAGTCAAGACCGCAAGCCTCGGTAGCCTCTATAAGCTGCACTATCGCGTGCGCCTTGCAGACGACCGCAACGAAAAAGGATTTCTCGATGCGCTTCGCTGCCGCAACGGCAATCTCGAAGTGCGCTGCGGTCAGCCGCATACTCCCGTGGAACAACTGTAAAGAAAGGAGCCTTCCTTTATGAAACCGAATCGTTTATCCACGAAAAAAAACACACTGCGCTTTGCTGTCATTCTCTCCGCACTGGTCTTAACGGGTTGCGCCTCCACACAGTCGACCACATCGTCTACGTTCGCATCTTCCGCTTCCTCTACCGTGAGCACGGTCAGCACCTCTGAGGAAAGCGGTGCAGACGAGACCGATTCTACCGGCGGCGCGATGAACGGCACCATCGGCTCCGTCATCGAAGCAAATCTTTCCTTTAAAAATAAGGATTTCTACATCGATTACAGTACGGAAGACACCGTGAAGATCGACCTTTCCGCGCCAAAGGAAGCAGACGGCGTTAAGGTTTCCGGCAGCACGGTCACCATTACGGAAGCGGGCACATATGTTCTCAGCGGCACGCTCACGGACGGCCAGATCATCATTGATGTCGGCGACGAGGATGATGTGCGCCTTGTGCTCGAAAACGCGAGCATCACCTGCACAACGACCGCGCCTGTCTACGCGAAAAACGCCGATAAAGTCATTATCAGCCTGCCCGAAAACACCGAAAGCACCGTGACCGATACCGTTACCGGCACGGACGGCAACGATGCGCTTACCGCCGCGATTTTCGCCAAATGCGACCTTTCCGTTAACGGCACGGGCACGCTGAACGTCAACGCCAACGCAAATGACGGCATCACGAGCGAAGATAAATTGAAAATCACCGGCGGCGTTTTGAATATCACTTCGGCAGACGACGGCCTCGTCGGCAAAGACGCTGTGCTCATTAAGGACGGCACCGTCCATATCACGGCTTCCGGCAACGGTATCAAGTCCACAAAATCCGAGGCCGATAAAGGCTATGTCTATATCGGCGGGGGCACTGTGAACATCACCGCCGAGCAGGACGGCATTCAGGCGGAGACCAGTGTTCTCATTTCCGCGGGCGAAGTAAATGTCACCGCAGGCGGCGGCACGAATGGAGAGCAAAAAACGGGCAATGCTATGTTTGGCGGCGCACAGAGTACAACGACGGACGAAACTCTGTCTACAAAGGGCATCAAGGCCGAAGCCGCGCTCGACATCATCGGTGGCACCGTCACGGTCGATTCCGCAGACGACAGCTTGCACAGCAACGATTCGATGATCGTTTCAGGCGGCGGTATCACCGTAAAGTCCGGCGACGACGGCTTGCACGCAGATAACACCCTTACAATCGAGGACGGCACCATCGTGGTGGAAGAGTCCTGTGAGGGCCTTGAAGCCATCGGCCTCACCATCAACGGCGGTACGATCGATGTCACCGCAAGCGACGACGGTCTGAATGCTGCAGGCAGCGCCGTTGACGGCGGCTTTGGCACCGCGGGTGCAGATACGCTCACCGTCAACGGCGGCACGCTCACCGTAAACGCCTCCGGCGACGGGCTCGATTCCAACGGTGCGCTTACGATTAACGGCGGTACGGTGTACGTCAGCGGCCCCACCGGTGACGGTAACGGCACATTTGACTGCGACGGCGTGTTTACCATCAACGGCGGCGTTGTGCTCGGCACAGGCAGCTCCGGCATGCTGAAGACCCCCACAACGGATTCCAAACAGAACACGATCAGCGTCAGCTGCACCGGCAGCGCGGGTGACACCGTAGAAGTGAAGGGCGCGGACGGCAACACGCTCGTTTCCGCCGTGGCTCCGAAGGACTTTACGAATGTCACGTTCAGCACGCCGGACATTACCGAGGGCGAAACGTATACAGTCTATGTAAACGGTACAGAAACCGCGAGCGAGACCTGCTCCGGCGTTGTCAGCGGCGCTACGGGTATGGGCAGCTTTGGCGGCGGCCCCGGCAATATGGGTGGTCGGGCTCCAAACGGCGGTATGGGCGGCCAAATGCCGAACGGCAACAGCGATGGCACCACCCCGCCGGAAATGCCGAGCGGCGATAGTGGCATAACCCCGCCGAACGGTAACGGCGGCACGCCTCCGCAGATGCCGGGCAACACCTCCGATACCTGATTTTCTCTTGTTTTCCTGTGCGTCAAAATATGAACTTTTCGTAACAATTTCGGCTTTTTCGCAAAAACCCGCACACCTTTTGTCAAGGTGAAAAGGAACCTGTCAATTTCCGTCGAAAACGCGCGAACGATTCTATTTGAACTTTCAAGACCCCCTTGCTATAATGGCATTACTGACAGATTTACCACCCATCCGACAGCCTCCGCTCTAAAAGTACAGCGGGGCTGCCGGGCCGGATCAGGAAGGATGAGAGATTTTGAGTGAACAGGAATTGATGCTGCGCGTAGCAGCCAAACACGGCGTAGACGGTGAAACGGTCCGCGAGGAGATTGGCAAAGCCCTTCGCACGGCGAAAAATTCTTCAAATGCCGCAGCCCGCGCGTTTTGGAGTGCCATCCCCGAAGATGCCAGCGACAAAGAGATCGTGCAGTGCATCGCCGCTCTCTTGTTGGGTAGCGCCGTGCAGGAGCAAGACTGAACAGCATTATCCGTAAACTCAAAAAACACGGTGCAGCCGAAATGAAGCTGCACCGTGTTTTTGTTGTTTTGCAAAATCACAGAAATAAAGGTCGCGCTTTTGGCTCGGCTTAAAACGGCCGGTTCGTGCCTTGTCACGCTATCCTCTATCTTTTTCTCGGTCTCCTGTCCGCGAATGGCGAAGTAAGAGTTTACTTTATCACTCTTGCCCTTACAACCGGCGAAAGTGCTGCCAGCTTTTCGCGCACGTCCTCCGTCACGTCACCCGTAACGTCCAAAATGGTGTATGCCCAGTCGCCACGCGATTTCGAGAGCATGTTCTCAATGTTGATGCCCGCTTCACCGCACACCTGTGTGAACGAACCGATGGTATTTGGAATGTTTCTGTGCGCAAGGCAAATGCGTGTGTCCGCGCCGCGTGCCATGGAAATATTCGGGAAGTTGACGGCATTTCGGATGTTGCCGTTTTCAATGTAATCCTTCAGCTCCTCTGCGGCCATCACAGCGCAGTTATCCTCGCTTTCCGGCGTGGAAGCGCCAAGGTGCGGGATCGCGATGACGTTTTCGACCCCGAGCAGCGCGTCATCCGGGAAGTCCGTCGCATACGCGGCAACGGTGCCGTCTGCAAGCGCCGCCAGCATCGCGTCGGTATCGACGAGCGCCCCGCGCGAGAAGTTTAAGACGCGCACACCTTTTTTCACTTTTTTCAAAGCGTCCGCGCCTATGAGTCCGCGTGTCGAGTCATTTAGCGGTACATGTATTGTAATGTAATCGCACTTTTCAAAAATCTCATCCACGGAAGCGGCCTTCACAATGTCGCTCGAAAGGTTCCATGCAGCGTCCACGGAAAGGAACGGGTCGAAGCCGTATACCTGCATGCCGAGCGTCTGTGCGGCGTTCGCAACGAGCACGCCGATCGCGCCAAGACCAATCACGCCCAGCTTTTTGCCGAGAATTTCCGGCCCCGCAAACGCGGATTTTCCTTTTTCCACCTGCTTCGAAATGTCTGCCGTGCCTTTTAGTGTCTGCGCCCATTCAATCGCCGGGACAATTTTTCTCGACGTCAAAAGCAGTGCCGCCAGCACCAGCTCCTTCACGGCGTTGGCGTTTGCGCCGGGTGTGTTGAACACCACAATGCCGGCTTCCGCGCACTTTTCCACGGGAATGTTGTTCACGCCCGCGCCTGCCCTCGCGATTGCGAGCAGGCTATTGGGCAATTCCATGTCGTGCATGGCGGCGGAGCGCACCAAAATGCCCTCCGGGTTCTCAATTTCGGCAGCGTATGTATAGTTTTCGCCCAAACGGTCGGTGCCGAGCGGGCTGATCTTATTGAGGCAAAGTATGTTGTGCATCAGGCATTCTCCTTTTCAAAGTTCTCCATAAACTGAACAAGCTTCTCTACGCCCTCGCGCGGCATCGCGTTATAGATAGACGCGCGCATGCCGCCCACGCTGCGGTGGCCCTTTAGATTCACAAAGCCCGCAGCGGCAGCTTCCTGCACGAATTTTGCGTCTAAATCCTTGTCGCCCGTCACGAATGTCACGTTCATAATGGAACGGCTTTCTTTTTCGGCGCAGCCCTTAAAAAGTTTTGAGCGGTCGAGGAAATCATAGAGCAGCGCGGCTTTTTCCACATTGCGTTTTTCCATCGCCTTCAGCCCGCCTACTTCGTTTTTCAGCCATTCCAAAACGAGCTTGCACATGTAAATGGAGTAACACGGCGGCGTGTTGTACATGCTGTCGCTTTCCGCGTGCGTCTTATACATGAACATCGTCGGCGTTTTTTCCTGCGGCTCGCCGATGAGATCCTCGCGGATGATGACAATGGTCAGGCCTGCCGGGGCTACATTTTTCTGCGCGCCCGCATACAAAACGCCGAATCTCGAAACATCGATCGGTCGGCTCAGAATGCAAGAGGAAATGTCTGCCACAAGCGGCACGTCACCCGTCTCCGGCAGCGCATGGAATACCGTGCCGTAGATCGTATTGTTCATGCAGATATGGAAGTAGTCCGCGTCCGGGCGGAACTCCTTCGGGTCAAGGTCGGGAATGCGGCTGAAATTCTGCTCTTTCGAGGATGCCACCACTTTGCAATCGCCAAATCGCGCGGCTTCCTTATACGCTTTTGTGGAGAACTGGCCGGAGAGCACATAGTCGGCCTTGCGGTTTTTCGTCATCAGATTCAGCGGCACCATCGCAAACTGCGAGGATGCGCCGCCCTGCAAAAAGAGCACCTTGTAGTTATCCGGGATCTCCATCACCTCGCGCAGAAGGCTTTCCGCGCCCTTGATGATCGCGTCATAGACCTTAGATCGGTGTGACATCTCCATCACGGACTGGCCTGATCCTTCATAGTCGAGCATTTCGGCAGCGGCTCTCAGAAGAACGCTTTCCGGCAGCATAGAGGGGCCGGCAGAGAAGTTGTACACACGGTTCATAGTAAGATCTTCCTTTCTTTGGCGCGTTAAATCGCACCGGATAATAAAATAGATTTCCCTTGCTTTACCGCGGTTTCTTATAGCACTGCGGTAAAGTTTCCCCTATTATACATACAGCAAAACGCAAATGTCAAGTATAAATTTGTTTTTGGAATAAAAACAGGTGTATCTAATCGGTGGACAAATATCGAATGCTGCATTTCGTTCGTGCCCCATGCACAAATACAAATTAATTGTCCACCTTCTGCTGACAAGTCCGCATTTTTCGGCCGCAAGGCAAAAAACGCGGCAAAAAAACACTTTAAAAACTATCTAAAAGTACAGAACATTTTCCATAACGGATTGATTTTTTGGAAATCTTTTTGTATAATAACAGAAACAAGGACACTTTAGGCTCAAAAAGAGCAAACAGACCCGTGTCCGAACTCGGCGAAAGGGTGAAGCTTTCATGAAGGTACAGAATATTGTCAACATTTTAAAGGCGGAAATACTGGCGGAGGGCGACCTTCAGGAAGAGGTCAAAACCGCATGCGGCAGCGATATGATGAGCGACGTGCTGGCGTTCGTCAAGGATCAGTCCGTGCTGCTCACGGGCCTTGTCAATCCGCAGGTGGTACGCACGGCGGAAATGATGGATATGCACTGCATCATCTTTGTGCGCGGCAAGCGCCCGGATGAGACCGTGTTGTCGCTCGCACGGCAAAAGGACATCACCATCCTCGCAACGCCGTACAGAATGTTCACGGCATGCGGCCTCCTATACGAAAACGGGTTAGAAGGCGGGTGTGACGTATCATGAGTATGCTGCAACTTCGGTATACAGTCCCCGGCGATGATTTTACCCGCGCGGGCGAAGCTTCGGGCGATGTAAAGCATAAATTAAAAAAGCTCGGCTATAACCCATCTGCCATTCGCCGCGTTTCCATCGCCATGTACGAGGGTGAAATCAACATGGTCATCCATGCGGGCGGCGGCGAAGCCAATGTGGACGTGGACCCGGATAAGGTTGTCATCGTGCTCACCGATCACGGTCCCGGCATCGCAGACGTGGAAAAAGCCATGCAGGAGGGCTGGTCCACCGCACCGGATAACGTGCGGTCGCTTGGCTTTGGCGCCGGCATGGGCCTGCCGAACATGAAGAAGTATTCCGACGAAATGACGATTGATTCGGTCGTGGGGCAGGGCACCACGCTCAAAATGGTTGTTTACGCGCAGAGCGAAAAATCGTAGGCTCTGCATAGGATAATGGAGGAGGCGCGTTAGATTGGGTATTTTTTTCCACTCGGTCACGCTCGATGAAAGCAAGTGCGTAGGCTGCACAAACTGCATCAAGCGCTGCCCAACGGAAGCCATTCGCGTGCGCAGCGGCAAAGCGGTCATCATGAGCGAGCGCTGTATCGATTGCGGAGAGTGCATCCGCATCTGCCCGCACCACGCAAAGCGTGCAAAGCATGACCACCTTTCCATGCTGGAAAAGTTTACATATAAAATCGCGCTGCCCGCACCGTCTCTTTATGGGCAGTTTAATAATTTGGACGACCAGGATTATGTTTTATCCGGCCTTAAAAAGCTTGGGTTCGATGACGTCATGGAGGTTTCCGGCGCGGCAGAGCTTGTCAGCGAGGCTACCCGCCGCCTGATGGATGCCGGCACCTTGCAGCGCCCCGTCATCAGCTCGGCTTGCCCGGCTGTCGTGCGTTTAATCCGCGTCCGCTTCCCGGATCTCTGCGACCACGTTCTGCCGCTTTTGTCACCCATGGAGACTGCGGCAAGGATTGCAAAGCAGCAGGCCATGCAGAAAACGGGCCTGCCGAAAGAGCAGATCGGCTGCTTTTTCATCACGCCGTGTCCCGCAAAGGTTACGGATATTCGCATGCCCATCGGCATCGAAAAGTCGGAGGTAGACGGCGCCATCGCCATCAGCGAAATTTTCCCGCAGCTTTCAAGCCGCATGGATAAGCTCACGCCAAAAGATCTCGAATCGCTCTCAAATTCCGGCATTATCGGTGTCAGTTGGGCGACCTCCGGCGGCGAATCCTCGGCGCTGTTAAAAGAAAAATATCTCGCGGCGGACGGCATCGAAAACGTCATCCGCGTTTTGGAGGAGATTGAAGACGAACGCATCGGTGAGCTGGATTTCATCGAACTCAACGCCTGCTCCGGCGGCTGCGTCGGCGGCGTGCTATGCGTCGAAAATCCGTATGTCGCCATTGCAAGATTGCAAAGATTGCGCAAATATCTGCCCGTCTCGCAGAATCACTTAGAGAAAAACAAAACCGTCCCGGAGGAAATGAACTGGGGCAGCGGGCTGGAGTTTTCCAATGTTTTAACGCTTTCGGAGGATATTTCCCGCGCCATGGAAATGATGATGGAGATCGACAAGGTGGAAGCGGAGCTGCCGGGGCTCGATTGCGGCGCGTGCGGTGCACCGAGCTGCCGTGCCTTTGCGGAGGACACCGTGCGCGGAAGCTGCCGCAAGGAAGACTGCGTGTTCATCCTGCGCAAGGAGATCCGCCGTTTTGCGGATTCGCTCTCAAATTTAGACCTTGACGGCGGCAAACGCACAAATGATGACGAATAGGGGGAAGTAAAATGCAGATAGGGGAAATGGCCGAAGCACTCGGCTGGAAGCTTTTGACCGAAAATACAGATACTACGCGCGAAGTAAAGGGCTGCTACTGCGGCGATCTTTTAAGCTGGGTCATGGGCAGAGCCAAAGCGGATGACGCGTGGCTTACTGTCATGGGCAACGTCAACGCCATCGCGGTCGCATCGCTTGCCGATACCGCAGGCATCGTCCTTGTAGAAGATGCCGTTTTGGATGCAGATGCCAAAGCGCGTGCCGAGCAGCAGGAAATCGCCGTGTACGGCACATCCCTGCCTGCCTTTGAAACTGCGCTCAAAATCGCTTCATTACTGGGGTGAATGTATGAACAGCTATCGGTACGACCTGCACCTGCACTCGTGCCTTTCTCCGTGCGGCGATACGGACATGACGCCGAACAACCTCGTCAATATGGCGGCGCTGCTCGGCTGCGATATCATCGCGCTCACGGATCACAATACCTGCCGCAATACGCCCGCCGCTGTAAAGGTGGGGCAGGCCACGGACGTGCTCGTCATTCCCGGTATGGAACTCTGCACCGCCGAAGAAGCACACGTCGTCTGTCTGTTTGAAACGGTCGAGGACGCGCTCGCGTTCGATAAATACGTCTGTGCGCACATTCCAAAGGTGCCGAACCGCCCGGAAATTTTCGGCGAGCAGTGGATCTTAAATGAGAACGACGAGAAGATCGGCGAAATTTCCGAGCTTCTCATTACCGCAACAGACATCAGCATCAACGACGTGCAGGCGCTCGTGAAAAAGTTTAACGGCGTGGCGTTTCCCGCGCATGTCGATAAAGACGCGTACAGCGTCACCGCGTCGCTCGGCGCTATCCCGCCGGAAGCGCAGTTTTCCGCAGCAGAGCTGTCCCTTACTGCCGATGCAGCACAGCAGCGGCTTCTGCACCCGGAGCTCGAAAGCATGATACTTCTGCGCAGCTCTGACGCGCATTATCTGCATTTGATGCCCGAAGAACACCAAACGGTGGAGCTGCCGGAAAAAACCGCCAAAGCGCTTTTAGATGTGCTGCGTGGGTGCGGTGCAGGTAAATTTCAAGCTTTATAAGGAAAAACGCCAAGCTGTGTGCTATGCGAATTTCGCATAACGCACAGCTTTCGTCATTTTTACCAATATGGCCAAATCGCCGAATTTTCGTTAAATTGCATAAATTTTCGTTAAATCTCGCTCCCTTGAAAATTAGCTGTTTCTAACTCGTGCGAATCGGGAGAAAGCAGAATAGATATACTTTTATCGATATAAAATATCGATAAAACGGGCGACATTTCAGCCTTTTCACGGCAAATCTATACTGCTTTTGTATACTTTTACAAATGCCCGAAAACGAAATTTTTGTGCTGTACGCTAAAAGAACTGACAAAAATTTCGTCATGGGTTTGACAAACTTTCGTTTTTAATTCTTTTTTAGAATTATTATGTATATCGATTTTGATATAATTCATAAAGATGTATGAAAGTTCTCCGCCCAATAGGGGCGCAGACCGAACCATACCTGAATTTAAACTTAATTTTATCAGGGAGGAAATAAAATGCAAAAGCGTATCAGTACCATTCCGTTTACCGATACTCCCGAGCAGCATGAGAAGCTTCTCGCAGTCATCGAGAGCCTCAAGAATGAAAAGGGCGCCGTCATGGCTGCACTGCATAAGGCGCAGGATATCTACGGTTACCTGCCGATCGAAGTGCAGAAGGAGATTGCACGCGGTCTCGATGTATCTCTCGAAGAGGTCTACGGCGTTTCCACGTTCTATTCTCAGTTCTCGCTCACTCCGAAGGGTAAGTACAACATTTCCATTTGCCTCGGCACCGCATGCTACGTTAAGGGCGCAGATAAGGTTCTTGACCGTCTCGTTGCAAAGCTCGGCATCCAGCCGGAGGAATGTACGCCGGACGGCGTGTTCTCGCTCACTGCATGTCGCTGCATCGGCGCCTGCGGCCTTGCACCGGTCCTCACCGTCAACGAAGACGTTTACGGCCGTCTCGTTCCCGAGGACGTGGATAAGATTCTTGCAAAATACACAGCGTAAGCCATGCGTGAGCTTTCGCTGAATGTGATGGACATTGTGCAGAACTCCGTTCGCGCGGGCGCATCGCTTATCACGGTGCAGGTCGCGGAATCGAAAAAGCACGACACCTTAACCATCACGATAACGGATAACGGCTGCGGTATGAGTGCGGAGCAGGTCAAAAGCGTCATCGATCCGTTTTTCACCACACGCACCACCCGCAAGGTTGGGCTTGGCGTGCCGCTTTTCAAAATGGAAGCGGAAATGACGGGCGGCTCGTTTCAGATTGATTCCGAAGAGGGGAAGGGCACCAAAGTCACGGCTGTGTTTCGTCCCTCGCATGTCGATATGATCCCCCTCGGGGACATCGCGTCCGTTATCCATCTTTTGATCACCTGCAATCCCGAACTCGATTTTCTCTTTACCCACAGTGTAGAAGAAAAAGAGATCACCCTCGATACCCGTATGCTGCGCGAGCAGCTGGAGGGCGTTCCGTTTACAGAGCCTGCGGTATCGGCGTGGATTCGGGAGTATCTTGCAGAGGCGGAGGAAGAGCTTAAGTAGCTCTCGTAGTATCAATGCGCAAGGCGCAGAAAGGAAAAGCCACATGAAATCATTAGCTGAACTTCAGGCAATTCGAGATAGAGCAAAAATGGCGGTCAACGTCCGCGAAAATTCCGAAGCGAAAACACGTGTTCTGGTCGGCATGGCTACCTGCGGCATCGCAGCAGGCGCAAGACCGGTTCTCACCACCATCTCGGATGAGGTCAATAAACGCGAGCTTCACGACGTCCTGGTCACGCAGACGGGCTGCATCGGCATCTGCCAGTTCGAGCCGATCGTCGAAGTTATCGATGAAAACGGCACCAAGACTACATACGTAAAAATGACACCGGAAAAGGCGCTGCGCGTCGTCAACGATCACATCGTCAACGGCAATGTCGTCACGGAATACACCATCGGTGCAAATCAGAAATAAGGAGGTAAAACTATGTTTCGTTCCAATGTTCTGGTCTGCGGCGGTACGGGCTGCACGTCCTCGAACAGCGAAAAGATCATTGAAAAGCTGAAGGAGGAAATCAGCGCCAAAGGTCTGGATCAGGAAGTCAACGTTGTTCGTACCGGCTGCTTCGGCCTGTGCGCACTCGGCCCGATCATGATCGTATACCCGGAGGGCGCGTTCTATAGCCGCGTCACCCCGGAAGATGTCCCGGAAATTGTTGAAGAGCACCTGCTCAAGGGACGTATCGTTCGCCGCCTGCTCTACAAAGAGACGGTCGTCGACGAAAGCACTACAAAATCCCTTAACGAGACCACGTTCTACGCAAAGCAGATGCGTGTCGCACTGCGCAACTGCGGCGTGATCAACCCGGAGCAGATCGACGAGTACATCGCGCTCGACGGCTATCAGGCAGTCGGCAAGATTCTCACAGAGAAGATCCCGCCCCAGCAGGTCATTCAGACCATGCTCGATTCCGGCCTCCGCGGTCGTGGCGGTGCAGGCTTCCCCACCGGTCTTAAGTGGAAATTCGCAGCGGCAAACGATGCCGATCAGAAATATGTATGTTGTAACGCCGACGAGGGCGACCCGGGCGCATTCATGGACCGTTCCATTCTGGAAGGCGACCCGCACAGCGTCATCGAAGCCATGACCATCGCCGGTTACGCCATCGGCGCAACGCAGGGCTACATCTACATCCGTGCAGAGTACCCCATCGCGGTTCATCGCCTCCAGATTGCCATCAACCAGGCGAGAGAATATGGCCTGCTCGGCAAGAATATCTTCGATTCCGGCTTTGATTTCGACCTTGAGATCCGCCTCGGCGCCGGCGCATTCGTGTGCGGCGAAGAGACTGCGCTTATGACCTCCATCGAAGGTAAGCGCGGCGAGCCGAGATGCCGCCCGCCGTTCCCGGCACTCAAAGGTCTGTTCCAGAAGCCGACCGTTCTGAATAACGTTGAGACGTATGCCAACATCCCGCAGATCTTCCTCAAGGGGCCGCAGTGGTTCCGCAGCATCGGCACAGAGAAGAGCGCGGGCACCAAGGTGTTCGCACTCGGCGGCAAGATTAACAATACCGGCCTTGTTGAGGTTCCGATGGGTACCACCCTGCGTGAAGTTGTTGAAGAAATCGGCGGCGGCATCCCGGGCGGCCACAAGTTCAAGGCTGCACAGACCGGCGGTCCTTCCGGCGGCTGCATCCCGGCGTCCCTCATCGATACACCTATCGATTACGACAGCCTCATCGCCATCGGCTCCATGATGGGCTCCGGCGGCCTCATTGTTATGGATGAAACGACCTGCATGGTCGATATCGCAAAGTTCTTCCTTGAGTTCACGGTCGATGAATCCTGCGGCAAGTGCACCCCGTGCCGTGTCGGCACGAAGCGCCTGCTTGAGATTCTCAACAAGATTACAAGCGGCAAGGGCACACTCGAAGACATCGATAAGCTCGAAGAGCTCTGCTACTACATTAAGGAAAACTCCCTCTGCGGTCTCGGCCAGACAGCGCCGAACCCGGTTCTTTCCACACTCAAGTATTACCGTGATGAGTACATTGCGCACGTCACCGAGCATCGTTGCCCGGCAGGTGCCTGCAAGGCCCTCACGAATTACGTCATCGATGCGGACAAGTGCAAGGGCTGCACGCTCTGCGCACGCAACTGCCCGGTCGGCGCCATCTCCGGCACCGTCCGCGAGCCGCATGTCATCGATACGCAGAAGTGCATCAAGTGCGGTGTCTGCCGTGAAAAGTGCAAGTTCGGCGCCATCGAAAAGAAGTAAGGAAGGAAGTTGAGAATAGCATGGATATGGTAAATATTAAGATCAACGGCATGTCCTACGAGGTCGCTGCCGGCAGCACGATCCTCGAAGCCGCAAGAGAAGCCGGAATCGACATTCCCACCCTTTGCTTCTTGAAGGACGTCAACCAGATCGGCGCATGCCGTATGTGCATGGTCGAAGTTAAGGGCGCAAAATCGCTTGTTGCCGCCTGCGTGTACCCGGTAAACGAGGGCATGGAGGTCTTCACCAATACGCCGAAGGTTCAGAAATCCAGAAAAATGACACTGGAGCTCTTGCTCTCCGTGCATGACCGCAAATGTCTCTCCTGCAAGAGAAGCGGCACCTGCGAGCTGCAGAAGCTCTGCAACGATATGGGCATCGACAGCGAGAACCGCTACGAAGGCGCCGTTCCCGCCGGCAAAAAGGATTACAGCACCCTGCACCTCGAAAGAGATAATGCAAAGTGCATCCTGTGCCGCCGCTGCGTGGCAGCCTGCCAGCAGCAGCACGTCGCCGTCATCGGCGCAAACAACCGCGGTTTCGATACCGAGATCGGCTGCGCATTTGAGATGCCGCTCAGCGAAGTGGCCTGCGTTTCCTGCGGTCAGTGTATCGTAGCCTGCCCGACAGGTGCCCTCACCGAAAAGGACAATACCCAGCAGGTCATCGATGCCATCAACGATCCGGAAAAGGTCGTTGTCGTGCAGACGGCTCCGGCTGTGCGCGCAGCGCTCGGCGAAGAGTTCGGTATGCCGATCGGCACGAACGTAGAAGGCAAGATGGTCGCAGCCCTGCGCCGCCTTGGCTTTGATAAGGTCTACGATACCGATTTCGGTGCCGATATGACCATCATGGAAGAAGCTAACGAGTTCATTGATCGCGTGAAGAACGGCGGTAAGCTGCCGATCATCACCTCCTGCTCTCCGGGCTGGGTCAAGTTCTGCGAGCACTACTTCCCGAGCCTCACAGAAAACCTCTCTACCTGCAAGTCCCCGCAGCAGATGACCGGTGCGCTCATCAAAACGTGGTTTGCGGAAAGAGAAGGCATCGATCCGAACAATATCGTTTCCGTTTCCGTCATGCCGTGCGTCGCGAAGAAATTCGAGATCAACCGTGACGACGAAGACGCAGCCGGTGTGCCGGATGTTGATATCTCCATTACCACCCGCGAGCTTGCCCGCATGATCAAGATGGCACAGCTCAACTTCGCAAGACTGCCGGAAGAGGATTTTGACCCGGTTATGGGCGTTTCCACCGGCGCAGCTACGATCTTCGGCGCGACGGGCGGCGTTCTGGAAGCAGCGCTCCGCACCGCAGCCGATGTGCTTGAGGGCGTCGACCACGATAACATCGAGTACAAAGAGATTCGCGGCACGAAGGGCTTCAAGGAAGCTGTTTACAAGGTTGCCGGCATGGATGTCAAGGTCGCTGTCGTCAGCGGTCTGAATAACGCAAACGAGCTGCTCAAGAAGATCGAAAGCGGCGAAGCCGATTACCACATCGTGGAAGTCATGTGCTGCCCGGGCGGTTGCGTAAACGGCGGCGGCCAGCCGATTCAGCCATCTACGGTTCGCAGCTTCACGGACATTAAGGCCCTGCGTGCAAAAGCCCTCTACGATGAGGACGCGGCCAAGACGCTCAGAAAGAGCCATCTGAACCCCGTCGTCAAGGAGTGCTACGAATGGATGGGCGGCGAGCCCGGCTGCCATAAGGCACACGAGCTGCTGCATACGTCTTACGTCAAGCGCGATCGTTTCTAAATTTAAATTTAAGGTGTTTAAGAGCCACTGCGAGTAATCACAGTGGCTCTTTTTATGTCGACTCCCTCTGACAGAGGGAAAGGAAGTGATACAGCGTGCTAATGAACTTCACGATACCTTTCACTTAGAAAAAAACTGTGAATATAAAAAGAGCGGCGCAAAGCCGCTCTTTCAGGGAACCCATGCAACTGGGTTCCCTACAATTTGAACGTCCCCCGGACGTTCAAATCTACCTTCCTAGTTTTGAGTTAGGCAAAAGTATTCCGAACTCTGCGGAGTTCGGCTTAGGGCTCAGCCCTAAGGATCCGCGACCTTTTTTGAAAAAAGGTCGATCAAAAACTTTATTCATTTGCTCCACGTTAGCACTGTGTGATTTTTTCCAGCAGCCCGCAAATATCCATGGCTGCATTTTGATTGATAACCGCTCTCTGCCGTTTGCGCATTTCTTCTGCATTTCCCGGCTCCGAAAGCCTTTCCACCGCCGACAAAAGCTCTGTTTCTGTGTTTTCCACCTTTACGGCGATACCCTCCTTGGCAAAAAACTCCGCGTTGCGGCTTTCGCACCCCGGTATCGGCGAAATGTGCACAAGCGGCACGCCCGCCGCGGCGCTCTCCGTAGATGAAAGTCCGCCCGGCTTCGAGATAAATACGTCGCTTGCCTTTAAATACAGTGCCATTTTGTTCGTGCTGTGCATCGGCGTGATTTGCCCATTTTTTGTAAATTCAGCCTCCACGCTGTCAAACAGCGCCTCATTGCTGCCGCACAAAATGTTGAGGTCGCAGTCTGCATTCTGCTCCAAATACGGCAGCAGTGCCCGCACGGCATTTATAATTGACCCCGCGCCCATGCTCCCGCCGGAAAGCAGCAGCGTGCGCCTGTCTTTCGGCAAGTTAAGCGCTTCTCGCGCTCTGTCTTTCGTGATGGTATCATCGGAAAAATCCAGCCGCACCGGGATGCCCAGCGGCCGCAATTTTTCCGCAGAAATGCCTCGCCCGGTGAAATCGCTGCTCAAAAGCGGGGAGGGCGTCACGTACAAGTCGCAGTTCGATTCCTCCGTAAACGGAACGCAAGTGTAGTCCGTCGCAATAAACACAAACGGCGGCGTTTCCATGCCGTTTAGCCGCATGTGCGTCAAAATCTCCGCCGGGTACAAATGCGTGCAGACGATCACGTCCGTTAGGTGTTCTGCAAGGTATTTCTGCATGTGTGGCGCCATTTTGCCGTTGATGTGGTACACCGGCGAACGTCCCGGCAGCTTACGGTACGCGTTACCGAGGTCATAGACCGCGCCAAACAGCTTCGGGCTTTTCTGTACCAACTTTATATAGGTCTGCCCGACTTTATTTGCAAGCTCCTCGCTCACCAGCGTGTACGGGTCCATGCGCACGGCGTGGTGCCCGCGTTCCGTCAGCGCCTCAAAAACCGCTTGCGCCGCCGTGTTGTGCCCGCCGCCCGTGCTGCAGGACAGAATCAGTGCTTCCATGCAAGTTTCACCTCAAAGTGTTCTTTTTCCTCGGCACTCATAAAGAGCTTCGCGAGCACTGAAGCTGCAATCAGCAAAAAGCCGAAGACGATATAGTGGTTTGGCTCCAGCCAAACCGTGCAAATGGCCGCCAGAATATACGTCGCCACTGTACGGTAATAGTTCGGATTGATTTTAACAACGCACGAAAAGAAAATGAAGATGCCCGCCAAAACGCACAGAGGGATCCAGTGCGGCAGCAGCCCCAAAAAGCACCCAAACGTTGCCGCAATGCCTTTGCCGCCGTGCTTAATGTCATAAAACGGCAGAATATGTCCCAAAACCGGCGCCGCCATCACAAAAGAGAGCATCAGCGGGTTTTCGGGCAGTTCTCCGCTGCGGTACAAAAAGACCGGAAAAAAGCCCTTTAACAGGTCGCCGCACAACGTAAACACGCCGCACCGGAACCCGCCGTATGTAAACGCATTCATTGTGCCCGGGTTCTTGTCCGGGCTTTCCGCCATAATGTCTGTCTTTTTGAAGATCAGCCCACCGAGCCGCGCAAACAAAATACTGCCCAGCAGATACCCGAAAATAATATATAAAGCGTCGCGCACTTCCATGTTTTTCACACACTCCCCAAAAATTTCGCGCCACAAAAAATTCACAATTTTGCCGAGAGTCTCGTCTTGACAACCTCTTATAAAGTCATTATAATATGAACCATTGACACTTGTCAATTTGACATTTGTCCAAGTTAAGTGAAAATATTGACGAAACAGGAGGGAATGTCTATGTATCAGGGAAAAAATCCAACGGCGCTGCAATCGCAGAACCTCATCACAGAGGCACTTTTAGCACTTATGGAGGAAGAGCCGTTTCAAAAAATCACGATAAAAGCCGTTTGTGCCCACGCCGGCGTTTCACGCCAGACGTTTTACTCGCTGTTTGAAAATAAGGAAGAGGTCATTGGCCGTCGGCTCGACCAGCTTTTTGAAGAATACCGTAAACGGTTCATTGAGGAAAAGCGCGCTTACACCCTTCGCAGTCTATGTGATTCTATTATGGAGTGTTTTGTGGAGCAGAAAAAACTCCTCAGTCTTCTGGTCGAAAATCATCTGGATACATTGGCTCGCGAAAAATCGGAAGCGTATCTCCTGCATTTGGACAATATTTTTCACGCTTATGACCACGAAGACCGTGATTACGCCATTTCATTTCTTACCGGCGCGATCATCAGCATGGTGGTTTACGCTATTCGCAAGGATGATTTTACGGATAGCCGCAAAATTTCGAATCTTGTGCAAAAGATCATTACCGGCCACTATTTTACAATTTAAATCCGAAAATTCCTATAACAAAAACCGCTCGGGCTTTACGGCTTCGAGCGGTTTTATATTACAAGAAGGATTATTTGTGGTAGAGATTATTGTCCTCATACGTTGCTTCGCACGTCACGTTGATGCCAAGGCGTTTGAATACGCTGTCGTCTACCGAGCCGAGGATTACGCTGGAGTGCAAATCACAGCCGCTCAGCTCGTCCAGCTTCTGCATGGCGCGCATCGCGTTTTCGTCGGTCGCCGCGCTGATGGCGAGCGCAACCAACATCTCATCGGTGTGCAAGCGCGGGTTTCGGCTCTGCATGTAGTCGGTTTTCAGCGTCTGAATAGGCGCAATGACCGTCGGCGAGATGAGCTTTACCTCGTGCGGAATGCCTGCAAGCATCTTCAAAGCGTTCAGTGTCAACGCCGAGGAAGCACCCAGCAATTCCGATGTACGCCCCGTCACAATCGTGCCGTCCGGCAGCTCTAAAGCTGCCGCGGGCTGTCCTGTCGCTTCCGCGCGCTTCAATGCTGCGAGCACGACCGGGCGGTTCTCCGGCTCCAACTTCAGCTGGCGCATCAGGTTCTCGATTTTCTGTAATTCCGCTTCGGAAGCAAGACCTTGGCGCACAAGGCACGCCGTCTTAAAATAGCGGCGAATAATCTCCTGCTTCGAGGCTTCGCGGCACACTTCATCGTCGATGATGGACAGACCCGCCATGTTCACGCCCATGTCCGTCGGGCTCGCGTACGGGCACTCGCCGTAAATCTGCTCAAACATCGCGCGCAGCACGGGGTAGATTTCAATGTCGCGGTTGTAGTTTACAGTTGTCTCACCGTACGCCTCAAGGTGGAACGGGTCGATCATGTTCATATCATTCAGGTCAGCCGTCGCCGCTTCATAGGCAAGGTTCACCGGGTGCTTTAAGGGAAGGTTCCAAATGGGGAAGGTCTCAAACTTCGCGTAGCCCGCCTTAATGCCGCGTTTGTGCTCGTGGTAAAGCTGCGAAAGGCAGGTTGCCATTTTGCCGCTGCCCGGGCCCGGCGCCGTCACCACAACAAGGGAGCGCGTCGTCTCAATGTAGTCGTTGCGGCCGTAGCCCTCGTCGCTTACGATGAGCTTCACGTCGGAGGGGTACCCCGGAATGCGGTACTGGCGGTAGACCTTCAGCCCCAGTGTCTTCATGCGCTGCTCAAAAATCGCCGCGGAGGGCTGGTCTGCGTACTGCGTCAGCGTGATGCTGCCCACATATAAGCCGAAGCCGCGGAAAATATCAATCAAACGGATGACATCCGTGTCATACGTAATGCCAAGGTCGCTGCGGCGCTTGTTTTTCTCAATGTCGTTCGCGTTGATCGCAATGACAATCTCCGCCTGGTCTTTCAGCGCCAAAAGCATCTTGATCTTGTTGTCCGGTTCAAAGCCCGGCAGCACGCGTGAAGCGTGGAAATCGTCAAACAGCTTGCCGCCGAATTCCAGATACAGCTTGCCGCCGAACTGGTCAATACGCTCGCGAATACGCGCAGACTGCAGCTCGATATACTTCTGACTGTCAAAACCGATTTTCTTCATGGTCATTCCCCTTCCTTAATTCATACGTCTCATGCGTCCTAAAATAAGCCCCTTTAGGGTGCATTTGAAAAGCCGTAAACTTGTTTTCCGATACACCCCGAATACAGTAAAAAAGCGGGCGTTCGGTATCTGCCCGCGAAAAATCTGTTTTTAGTATAGCAAAAAACGCGTTTTTTTTCAATAGCAAATCTTGGTTTGCGCCGCCTAATTTCGACTCTCTTCCGCGCGAGATATTGTCAGTATCTTCAAAAAGTGGTATACTGTTTATTAAATCGAAGTTTAATTTTAACGGCGGTACAGGGAGACACTTTTCATGAGTGAGCAAAAGCGAAACACAACGAAAAACCAAATATGCCTTGGGCTTTTGGCGCATGTCGATGCCGGCAAGACCACACTTTCGGAAGCGATGCTGTATGAAGGCGGGCAGCTCCGCCGTCTCGGGCGCGTCGATCATCAGGACGCGTTTCTCGATACCGACGTGCAGGAGCGCGAGCGCGGCATCACCATTTTCTCAAAGCAGGCCGTTTTACCGCTCGAACATACCGCGTTTACGCTGCTCGATACCCCCGGTCACGTCGATTTTTCCAGCGAAATGGAGCGCACGCTTCAGGTGCTCGATTACGCTGTGCTCGTCATCAGCGGCACAGACGGTGTGCAGAGCCACACGCGTACGCTGTGGCGGCTTTTGGAGCGCTATAACGTCCCCACGTTCCTCTTCATCAACAAAATGGATCTCGACGGCGCAGACCACAATAAAGTCTTAGCCGAACTGCAAAAGCTCAGCACCGGTTGCGTCGATTTCACATCTCCCGAAGCGGAACGCGATGAAAACATCGCCGTTTGTGACGAAGACACGCTCGCCCATTACCTCGAAACGGGCGAAGTCGAATGTTCCGAGATTAAACGCCTCATCAAAAATCGCAAGCTTTTTCCGTGCTGGTTCGGCTCGGCTTTGAAGTTAGACGGCGTAAAAGAACTTCTAAACGGTCTTGAAATGTACACCGAAATGCCCGAATATCCTAAGGCTTTCGGCGCGAAGGTCTTCAAAATCGCACACGATAATCAGGGCGCACGGCTCACGTATTTGAAGATCACAGGCGGCGCTTTGCCCGTTAAAATGATCCTTAAAGGCGGCGCGGGCGAAAACGTATGGGCAGAAAAGGCCGACCAGCTCCGCATCTATTCCGGTGGGAAATTCCGCCTTGCGGAGGAAGTCACCGCGGGCGGCGTGTGCGCCGTAACGGGCCTCACGCACACGTATCCCGGGCAGGGACTCGGTGCGGAGGAAGACACCCCCGCGCCCGTGCTTGAAAGCTTTTTGACGTATCAGGTCTTCTTGCCGGACGGTATGGAGCCGCACACCGCCGTGCGCTGTTTGCGCGTTTTGGAGGAAGAAGACCCCCAGCTTCATGTCGTGTGGAACGAGCAATTACACGAAATTCACGTGCAGATTATGGGCGCGGTACAGCTTGAAGTTTTGCAGCGCGTCTTAAAAGAGCGCTTTAAAATGGAGGTCACGTTCGGCACCGGCAGCATTGTCTACCGCGAGACGATCGAAGAACCCGTCGAAGGCATGGGGCATTTTGAGCCCCTGCGCCATTACGCCGAGGTGCATCTGCTCTTAGAGCCCGGCGAGCGCGGCAGCGGTATGCGTTTCGGCACTGTGTGCAGCATGGATGTGCTTGACCGCAACTGGCAGAATCTCATTTTAACGCACCTTGAGGAGCGCAGCTACCCCGGCGTGCTGACCGGCTCGCCCATCACGGATATGAAAATCACGCTTCTCATCGGCCGTGCGCATTTAAAGCACACCGAGGGCGGCGATTTTCGTCAGGCCACCTATCGCGCCGTGCGCCACGGCTTATTACAGGCGAAAAGCGTGCTTTTAGAGCCGTGGTACGATTTCCGATTAGAGGTTCCGCAGTCGCAGGTCGGCCGCGCCATTTCGGACATGCAGCGCCTTTACGCGGAGTTCGAGCCGCCGCAGACCGAGGGTGAAAACGCCGTCATCACGGGCTTTGCGCCCGTCTCCGAAATGCAGGGTTACACCTTGGAGGTCGCATCGTACACGCGCGGGCTTGGCAGCCTTATTTGTATGCCGAAGGGCTACTTGCCGTGCCATAATGCCAAAGAGGTCATCGAGCGTATCGGCTACGATGCCGAGCGTGATTTGGAGAACACCGGCGATTCCGTCTTCTGTTCGCACGGCTCCGGCTTCGTTGTGCCGTGGCGCGAGGCGGCTTCCCACATGCACCTCGAAAGTGGATGGAAGCCCGAAAAGCCGGGAACAAAATCTGCCGAAACCGAAGCTCCCGTGCGCGCCGCCGCACAGCTGCCGCCTGTGTTCGACGATGAGCTGCGCGCCATTTTTGAGCGCACCTACGGCCCTATTCGCCGACGCGATATGCAGCCGCAAAACGCCGTCCGCGCCGCAGAAAGCAGCGGAAAGGGGGAGTGGAAGGTGCCGGAAAAGGTCTTCGAGCCTGAGTATCTCCTCATCGACGGCTACAATATTCTCTTTGCGTGGGACGATTTAAATAAGGTCGCCGAAAAGGACATCGACACCGCTCGACAGATTTTAATGGATAAAATCTGCAATTATCAGAGCTTCAGCCGCAGCACGTGCATCCTCGTTTTCGATGCCTATCGCGTCCCGCGTGACGTGGAGGACGTTATCCGCTACCACAACATTTCCGTTGTGTTCACAAAGCAGGCGGAAACGGCGGATACCTACATTGAGCGTGTCACATTTGAGATCGGCAAAAAGCACCGTGTGTGCGTCGCCACATCCGACGGCGCAGAGCAGATGATTGTACTCGGTCACGGCGCGCGTCGTGTTACGGCCTCCGAATTCAAGGTGGAGGTCGATGAAGCGAACAAGCGTATGCGCGAGGTCATCGCCGATTGGAACGAAAAAGAAAGCGCCCGCCACGCGCATAAGCCTTTCAAAAATTTAACGGATCAAACGCAGAGTAATCTGCGTGCGTATACAGAAAACAACAAAACACAAAGAAAGGAAAATGGAAAATGAAAGTCTTACTCTTAAACGGAAGCCCGAAGGCGAACGGCAATACTGCCGTTGCTCTGCATGAAATGGTGGATATTTTCAACAAAGAAGGTATCGAAACGGAAGTTATTCATGTCGGCAACAAAGACATCCGAGGATGTGTGGCATGCGGGCAATGTTCTAAGCTGGGGCACTGCGTTTTTAACGATCTTGTCAACGAAGTTGCGCCGAAATTTGCGGAAGCGGACGGTCTTGTCGTCGGCAGTCCGGTGTATTATGCCTCCGCAAACGCGACACTTGTCGCGCTTTTGACGCGCCTGTTTTACAGCACTCCATTCGATAAAACGATGAAAGTCGGCGCCGCCGTTGTGGCTGCCCGCCGCGGCGGCCTTTCCGCCACGTTCGACGAACTCAACAAATTCTTTACGATCTCCGGCATGCCCGTCGCGTCCAGTCAGTATTGGAACAGCATTCACGGCCTCGCACCAGGCGAGGCGAAAGAGGATTTGGAGGGTCTGCAAACCATGCGCACCTTGGCAAGAAATATGACTTTTTTGATGAAGAGCATTGCGCTCGGTAAGGAAAAATTCGGCCTGCCGGAAACGGAACAGCGCATCGCAACGCACTTTATTCGGTAAAAAATACTGCTAAAGCAGCAAAGAAGCACAGTTAAGCGACAAAGAGCATCTTTGTTGATTTTTCAATATCTTCTATTAAAAATATAAATTTATCCGCAAAATGGCAAAAATCTCCCATGGCAAAAAGCCAAGGGAGATTTTGTTTATAGATCAACTTCTAATATATTTAAGTTTATTTCCAGTCGCCTGTTCCGGCTTCGACGTAGCGGGACTTCTCAAATACGGAGATCATCAAGGTCGGATCGGTCGTGCCGAGATCGGAATATGTAAGCCCTAGCGCCGTGCCACTGCTTTTATCCTGCCACTCGAGATATTGAGTGCCGGTACCGTTGTCGTCTTGAACGGCAGGTGCGCCGAAGGTTTCGGTGAAGCGTTTGCTTGCGGCTTCAAAATGCTCTTCTGCCGTGCCGCGCGCAAGCTGTTCGTGGAACGCCACCGAAAACAGCTTGCCGTTTTCGTCAAACTGCGCATCAAATTTGCCGGAGCAGTCTGCGGACTGCACGATGTCCTCCGATGAATAATTCGTATATGCGAAAGGCGCTGTCGCGGGGCTTTCGCTGACCATTGTCAGCTTAGAGCCGATCGCGGATTCAAGTTCCGTCGTGTCGATGCCGAACGGCGCAGTGGAATACGCATAGCCGGTCTTGGAATCGAATCGGAAAGCGTCTGTCTCTTTCACGGTTGTCTTAGACGAACAGCCGACAAACGTGAGCATCAAAACAAGGGACAAAACCAGTGCGAGCTTTTTCATAAAACGACCTCCTATGATGATGTTAGGATTTGTGGCTGCGCTGACGGATACGGCGGTGCAAATGAATTTGTGTTATGAATTGGGTTTAAAATTTTACTAAAAAATATCGCCCTCAAGTATAGTTTTTGGTAGTATATTACACCTGCATGATATCATGTATAGGAGGGTTTGTCAATATATATTTAAAAATTGTTAGAAAAAAAAATAGAACAAAAAATCTCCCTCTGTGCCGAAACACAAAGGGAGACTGTTTATAATGCTTTGATTTTAGAGCAAGATCGAATTAGAGAATGATGCTCTTGCCGGTCATTTCTTCCGGCTGCGGCAGATCCATGATCTTCAGCATGGTGGGTGCGATGTCCGCGAGAACGCCGCCCTCACGCAGCTTGCACGGATAACCGACAACGCAGAACGGAACCGGGTTTGTGGTGTGTGCGGTAAACGGTTCACCGTCATCATCGACCATCTTGTCTGCATTGCCGTGGTCGGCGGTGATGAGCAGCACGCCGCCCATCTCGTCGATGGCTGCTGCGACCTTGCCGACGCAGGTATCGACAGCCTCAACGGCAGCCTTTGCAGCCTCGAACACGCCGGTGTGGCCGACCATGTCGCAGTTTGCAAAGTTCAGAATGATCATATCGTACTTGCCGGACTTGACGGCCTCAACCATCTTATCCGTGACTTCGTAAGCGCTCATTTCCGGCTGGAGGTCATACGTTGCGACCTTCGGGGACTTGACAAGGATGCGGTCCTCACCCGGATACTGCTTCTCGACGCCGCCGTTGAAGAAGAATGTGACATGCGCATACTTCTCGGTTTCGGCAATGCGGAGCTGCTTGAGGCCCTTATCGGAGACGTACTCGCCGAGGGTGTTTTTAAGGCTCTGCGGCTTGAATGCGATCTCAACGTTCGGCATCGTGGCGTCATACTGCGTCATGCAGACGTAGGTGAGCGGGAAGAAGCCATTCTTGCGGGTGAAGCCGGTGAAATCCGGGTCTACGAATGTGCGGGTGATCTCTCTTGCGCGGTCCGGGCGGAAGTTGAAGAACACGACGGAATCGCCGGATGCGACCGGAGCGCCGCCCTTGATGACGCACGGCACGACGAACTCGTCCGTGACTTCGTTTTCATAGGATTTCGATACAGCGCAAACCGGGCACGCGAACTCTTCGCCTTCGCGGCAAACCATGGCGTTGTAAGCCTTTTCTACGCGCTCCCAACGGTTGTCGCGGTCCATCGCATAGTAGCGGCCCATGACCGTTGCAACCTTGCCGACGCCGATTTCCTTCATCTTCTCCATGAGCTCCTTGACGAAGTCCTTGCCGGAGGAAGGCGGAACATCGCGGCCATCGAGCAGGGCGTGAACATAGACGTTTTCAACGCCCATCTTTTTTGCCATTTCCAGCAGACCGTAGAGGTGCTGGTTGTGGCTGTGCACGCCGCCGTTGGAAAGCAGGCCGATGAGGTGCAGCGCGGTGCCGTTTTCTTTTGCGTTATTCATGGCGTGTACGAGCGCTTCGTTCTCAAAGAAAGAACCGTCCTGTACCGCCTTCGTGATGCGGGTAAGCTCCTGATAAACGATGCGGCCTGCGCCGATGTTGGTGTGGCCGACTTCGCTGTTGCCCATCTGGCCGTCCGGCAGACCGACGTCCATGCCGGAAGCGCCGATCTTTGTAATCGGGTTTTCAGAGAACAGCTTATCGAGGTTCGGTCTCTTAGCGGCGGCAATCGCGTTGCCCTCCGTTTTAGCAATTCCGAAACCGTCCAGAATCATGAGTACAACAGGTCTTTTCATAGTGGAGATGCCTTTCCTTTCAACTGGAAAAAATCTTTCGGTGGAAAAATCAGCCCTTGGTGGCTGCGTCTACGATGGCTGCGAAGTCGTTCGGCTTCAGGGAAGCGCCGCCGATGAGGCCGCCGTCAACGTCCGGCTGTGCAAGAAGCTCAGCTGCGTTGCCTGCGTTCATGGAGCCGCCGTACTGAACGGTGATGCCTTCTGCAGCCTTTTCGCCGTAGAGGGACTTGACGGTCGCACGGATGACAGCGCAAACTTCGTTTGCCTGCTCTGCCGTGGCGGTCTTGCCGGTGCCGATGGCCCAAACCGGCTCGTAAGCGATGATGATGCGCTTAAGCTCTTCTTCGGTTACGCCGCCGAGTGCGATCTTTGTCTGCATGGCAACGAGCTCATCGGTGATGCCCTGCTCGCGCTGCTCGAGGTACTCGCCTACGCAAACGATGACGGTAAGGCCTGCGTCAAGCGCAGCTCTTGTTCTCTTCTGAACCGTAACGTCGGTATCGCCGAAGTAGGTTCTTCTCTCGCTGTGGCCGGTGATGACGTACTCAACGCCGCAAGCCTTCAGCATTTCTGCGGAAATCTCGCCGGTGAAAGCGCCGCTGACCGCCCAGTGGCAGTTCTCTGCGCCGATCTTGATGTTGGTGCCCTTAGCCGCCTCAATAGCGGTTGCGATGTCTACATACGGCACGCAAGCGACAACGTCGCAGCCTGCGTCCTTAACGAGCGGAGCAATGGCGGTGATGAGTTCCTTTGCCTCCGCAGGGGTTTTGTTCATTTTCCAGTTGCCGGCGATAACAGCCTTTCTAACAGCCTTGTTCATGATTTTCTATTCCTTTCCGTCGGTTAAAAACCGTTTTTATTGAGACAACAATACGGGAGCAGAGGCAAGCTCCGCTCCCGTTCATGCTTTTAATTATTTCTCGTTGAGGCAAGCAATGCCGGGGAGCTCAAGACCCTCGAGGAATTCGAGAGAAGCGCCGCCGCCCGTGGAGATGTGCGTCATCTTATCCGCGAAGCCGAGCTTCTCAACAGCCGCAGCGGAGTCGCCGCCGCCGATAATGGAAATTGCGTTGCTGTCTGCAACTGCCTTTGCAACCGCGATGGTGCCGTTTGCGAAGTTTTCCCACTCGGAAACGCCCATCGGGCCGTTCCAAACAACGGTGCCTGCGTTCTTCACGGCGTTTGCGAACAGCTCGCGGCTCTTCGGGCCGATATCCAGACCCATCCAGCCTTCCGGAATGTCGTCGGAATCGACGATCTTCCACTCGGAGTCTGCACTGTACTCGGTTGCAACAACGTTATCGACCGGGATGAGGAAGTTGATGCCCTTAGCCTTTGCCTTATCCATCATTTCCTTAGCGAGCTCAACCTTGTCGTCCTCGCAGATGGAGGTGCCAATCTCGTGACCGAGAGCCTTGAAGAAGGTGTAAGCCATGCCGCCGCCGATGATGAGTGTGTCGACCTTTTCAATCAGGTTGTTGATGACGCCGATCTTATCGGAAACCTTAGCGCCGCCGAGGATTGCAACGAACGGACGCTTCGGGTTCTCGAGCGCGCCGCCCATGATGGAAATCTCCTTCTGGATGAGGTAGCCGCAGACAGCCGGGAGGTAATCTGCAACGCCTGCTGTGGAAGCATGTGCACGGTGTGCGGTGCCGAATGCATCGTTGACATAGATCTCAGCCATGGAAGCGAGTGCCTTAGCGAAATCCGGGTCGTTTTTGGTCTCTTCTGCGTGGAAGCGAACGTTCTCGAGCATGAGGACTTCGCCGTCCTTCAGAGCTGCAGCCTTAGCCTTAGCGTCCGGGCCTACAACGTCTTTTGCCATGATGACTTCCTTGCCGAGGAGCTTGGAAAGCTCTGCTGCGACAGGCGCCAGGGAGAACTTCTTCACGTCGCCCTTAGCAGCTTCGAGTGCCTTAGCGGTCGCTTCGGCCTGCTCTGCCTCCGGCATAGCGTCGATCTTCTTCTTCTCCTTCTTGTCGAGCTTTACAACGTCGTTGAAGATGTTGTGCGGGCGACCCATGTGGGAGCAGAGGATGACCTTTGCGTTGTGGTCTACGAGATACTTAATGGTGGGCAGCGCACCGACGATGCGCTTCGTGTCCGTGATGACACCGTCCTTCATCGGGACGTTGAAATCGCAGCGGACAAGAACGTGCTTACCGGCAACGTCGATGTCTTCTACGGTTTTCTTGTTGAGGTAGTTCATTTTCGTACACTCCTTTAAGAAATATATTGAGTTACGGTTATACGTTTGGTTGGCGGACAACACCGCCTACGGAATTTATTTTATACCAAACGGAAGATGATTTCAAGAGATAACGCGCAAATTGCACACTTTTTAGCGCAAATTTTTCATTTTTACGATTTTGTATGGGTTTTTATTTCGCACCGTTCGCGTCTGCCGCGTCCCAGTCGTAGCCGCGCAGACGACCGGCTTCGGAAAGCGCGGGGAAATCCCACTGGCGCAGGACTTCGTAAACGCCGATGGCGATGCTGTTGGAGAGGTTTAAGCTGCGCGCTTCCGAAATCATGGGGATGCGCACGCAGCGGTCTTTGTTTTTGAAAAGCAGGTCTTCCGGCAGTCCGGCTGTCTCTTTGCCGAAGAAGAGGTAGCAATTATCGGGATAGTGTATATCCGTGTGCTTATGGACGGATTTTGTGGAGAAAAAGAAAAATTCGCCGCTGTTTTTTGCAAAAAATTCGTCGAGCGAGTCATAATAGGTGATGTCGAGCAAATGCCAGTAATCGAGACCGGCGCGCTTTAGCTTTTTGTCGTCGATCTTAAAGCCCATGGGGCCCACAAGGTGCAGCCTTGCGCCCGTGGCGGCGCAGGTGCGCGCGACGTTGCCGGCGTTTTGGGGGATCTCCGGCTCGACCATAACGATATTCAAAATCATTGCTGTCAAAGTCCTTTCGGGAAGAATGATGTATGTTTTTGTAAAAAGGGGGAAACTAAACGTGACGGCTGTTTTGTATGTTTTAAAAGCCGCAATCTGGATCTGGAGGTTTGATGCCATGTATAAGCAGAGCATGAACGTTGTGAAGGGCGTGGGTCTCGGCATTGCCGCAGGCGCTGCCGTGGCTGCCGTTTCGTCCGCGATGATGAACGGCGGGAAGAAATCCGCCAAGGCGCGCACAAAAGAGATGCGCCGCAGCACCGCCAAGGCCGTGCACACGGTGGGGCAGCTCATTGACGGCGTAGAGAACATGTTGAAGTAACTACCCGCGGTCGCAGTGGCAGCCCAAAACGCCGCTGTGGCCGAATACATAGATATTGCATGGCGTGCGGCGCTCGCCGGCGGCTGCGGCGCATTTGAGCGTCAGGGAGCCGGAAGCGGGCTGCTCGTAGCACCGTTGCAGCCGGTTGCAGCACCCGCCCGCGATATCGCGCCAGCGGCATGCCCCGGCGTTTGTGCAGTGCTTGATGCACTCCATATCGATGTAGCGCTGGGAAATTTCGCCGCCCGCGTGGTAATCACCGTTGGAGATGAGCAGGTGCGCAACGGCGAGGTCGCCGATAACGTTTGAAAAGTGGCTTTCTGTGCCGTGGTGCGGCGCTTTGACGATATAGTAGCCGTCAAACAGCTTCCCGGAGATGCGGCGCAGCACTTCATCGGACACGTCGCCGGTCATTAGAATATCGAGGTTCGACGGGCCGCGGCTTCGGCGGTTGTGAAAGACGAGGGAGAGGTCGTTCTGCGTTTCGGTGTAGACGTTGCGCACGACGGATTGATTTAAAATGTCCTGAATATCCGGCGCGGCGGGGGAATGGGCGAGGTTGCTGCGCATATCCTCCATGCGACCTAAGAGGTCGCGGAGAGAATCAAGCAGGATGCGCCGTCTGCCGGGCGTGGCGCGGTCGGACGGCGCGAAGGCCGTTTGACACTGCATGTAGAGCCTAACGAACGCATCCTTCGTCTCCAAAAACTCCGTTTCGCGCCCGGTGTGAAACGGGGAAGAGAGGCAGATATTGAGGTTTTCGACGGCTTCCGTCAGGATGGCATCGAACGGGAAGGGCTCGTTACGCGCAGGGGAGAGCACCTCGTAAAACGCGCCGTCGAACGTGAAAATGTCGCCGCCGCCGAGCGTGAAAATGCGGTCTGCGCCGACAGAATCATTGAGCGCGTCGAAAATACGCAGGCAGGTGGTGTTCACCTGCGCGAAGTCACTTTGCGGCACGGCGAAAAAATGCGCGAACACGGCGAACTCCAAAACGGGATTTACGCCGCGCTTATCGCGCGGGAGGGCGGGGAGGTATACGCGGTCAAAGTAGCCGGGATCCTTTTTGATTTGCTTTAAAAAGCCGCTCATGTGGTCGCGGTGGTAGTGCGTGAGCAGAAACTGGCGCTGGGCAGCGGGACCGTAACGGCTGAAAATTTCATTAAAACGGCGGTCAATCTCCTCTTCACCGCGGCGGGCGTAGCGGCTGACGGAGCCGCAATCCACCATTAAAATCTGCCGGTTTTGCCCAACGAGGACGGTGCAGTCGCCGTATTCCACGTCGTGCAGTTCAACGCGGTCCATTACGCTTTGTCCTCGTTCTGCACGTGGCGGTACAAAATGCCGTTTTCATAGCGGTCATCTTTCCACTCGCCGGTGTAGACGACATTGCCGTTTTTGTCGAACGCCGTGCCGTGACCCTGCCGTTTACCGTTCTGCCAGCCACCGGAATAAATCAAGTTGCCGTCTGCATCGAACAGGGTAGCTTGACCCGCTTTTTCGTTGTTTTCATATTTTTCGACGAACACGCAGTGCGTTTCGGGGTCGACGGAGACACCTGCGCCCTGCTTTTGGCCGTCGATGATTTGGCCGTTGTAAATTAAATCGCCGTTTTTGTTGAAAATCGTTGCCATGCCTTGCGGCTTACCGTTTTGCCAGTGGGAAATGTGCAGCGCGTGGTCGCTTTCGCGGAACGAAACGCCGAAGCCTTCGCGCTGATCGTCTTTGAAGTCGCCGATGTAGGAGACGGCGCCACTGCGGTAGTGGTGCACGCCGAACCCCTCGCGCAGGTCGTTTTTGTACTCGCCTTCATAGAGCGTGATGCCGTTGTTGTTCACGGTGCGGCCGAAGCCCTCGCGTTTGCCGTCTTCGGAAAGGTCGCCTGTGTAACGGAGCGGCGTGCCGCCTCTGATGAGCGTGATGCCGTTTTCTGGGTCGTCCTCTTTTTCAGCTTCCTTTGCAGGCAGGAGCTTATCAAGCAGGGCACGTGCCTGCCGGAGTTCTTCCGGTGTGATGTCGGGGGCGGAGTCTGTTTTTGGCGTTTCTACGGGAGCAGGTTCTTCCGGGACTTCTTCGGGTTCTTCTGCGGGAGTGTCCTCAATGGGGGCGTCTTCGACTTCTTTCGGCTCGGGTTCTGTTTCGGGCTGCGGCTCGGCTTCGGGTGCTTCGGAGGCAGTTTCTTCGAGAACGGGTTCCTCTTCGGTAGGTTCTGCGGCTTTTTCGGCGGGGTCGCTCAGGAAATCGACAAGTGCAGGCTCGGTGAGGTTCCCGAAAACGGGCAGCTCAGACTCCGGCTCGGTCGTTTCGGGCACGTCGCCGTCCTTGACCTCCCAACCCATGGAGAGCATGACGGAGGCGTTTTTATTCTGCTTCAGAAATTTGATGCGGCGCTGTTGCTCTTCACGTGGGCAGTAGGCGTATTCGCCGCGCTCATCGGCGACGAGCAGAAGGCGGTCGCCGAACTGGGCGTTTTGCAAACTCTGCTCGGCGGTTTGGAACGCATACGGTACGGGGAACAGCACGGTTTCTTTCGTTTTGCCGGTGGAATCGTTATAATCGAAGCGAATGACGGCGTCGCGGTGGTCGTCCGGCTTAAAGGTAATGCGCGCGCGGCGGTCGTCATCGGGAGAGAAATACTCCGTGCGCATCCACTGCATTTCACCGTCGTAGTACACGCGGGCGCGCAATGCGCCGTAGGCGTTATAAAACGCGATGCCGCGCTGACCGCCGTTTGTGAATGCGGCTTCGAGCGTATTTTTGCCTGCGCGTTTTTTCCATTTTATAGTGCGGCGGGAGAGCTTGCCGTGCACCTCGCCGGAAAGTCCGTCGAAAATGCCGCGGGCGCGGATATGTACGGTTTTGCCGGATCCGAAATAGCTGCGGCGCGCTTCATAAAGGGCATCGTGAAACGAAGACAGCGTATCGAGCCCGGTGTAGCACACGATGTAGACCTTACGGTTCACAAGGCTTGCGCTGAGAGAAGTGGCGTTATGTTCCGTCATCTGAACGACCTTTCTGCGGGAAACAGGCACGTTTCCCGTCTTTTCCGTTGATATAGTTTCAGTATACCACGAAAGGACGTTTATTTCAATCACACGGTTCCTTCGGATTTTAACTTGCGAAATGCGTTAAAATCTGCTATGATATTGTATCATCGTTCTATACTATAATAGAGGAAAGGATCGCGCGGCATGAAAAGTGTGAAGAAAGAAGTCTCGTTCAGGCGAAAACTGATGACGGCTGTATTGAGCGTCACGCTGCCGCTGATCGCGCTGCTTTTGTTCAGCAACCTGTATTCCACGCAGGCATTTAACAGGAAAATTGCGGATTCCAACATGCGCACGATGGATTACCGGGCGGGGCGCATGGAGGAGCAGCTCGACTCTGTGAACGATTTTCTCACCGGGTTGACGGTGAGCGACGATTACCGCACGCTGTCGGGCGGTGAGAAAACCCCCTTAAAGGCGTATCTTGCAAGCTATACGCTCATTACGCAGTTGAAAACGGCGCTGCCGGCATACGGTGATGTGGGCGCGTTTTTCATTTACAGTGCGCCGAGCGATGCCGAGCGCGATATTTTTGACGATTCTATCTCCTACGCGCAGAAGGAGCGGCTGCGCGCTTTTGTGCGCGACGCGGTGGAGAACAACACGTATTCGTACAATATGCAGTGGCGGCACGCGGAGATCGGCGGCAAGGCGTATTTATTCCGCTTTTACGGCGGGCGCGGCACGTATCTTGTGGCGATGGTGCCGTTGGCGGCGCTGGCGGACGCGCGCTACATGCAGATTGATACCGACGCGGTGATGTTGTTTTCCGACAAAAACAACGAGCCGCTGACCTCTGTCGATTTTGTGGAGGGAAACGGGATCGATTTGAACGGCGACTATGAGAACTACTTTATTTCGGGCGGGAAGCAGCGGTATATGATCGTGGGCCGCGATTTGGCGGGTACGGATTGCAGGGCAATCCTTGCCGTAAACGAAAGCGGGTATTTCGGCTCGCTCGATGGTTTGCAGGCGGCGCTGCTGGTACTCTCTTTGCTGGCGCTGGTGCTGATTCCGGTCATTCAGTGGCGGCTGACGAACTCCATCTCGAAGCCGGTAGAGGGGCTGCGCAGTGTTATGGAGCATATCCGCGCCGGCAATCTGGAGGCGAAGGCCGAGGGCAAGACGAACATACGCGAATTCAACGAGGTGAACGAGACGTTCAACACGATGATGACGCAGATTAAGGATTTGAAAATCGAATCATACGAGCACGAGATTGAGACGCAGAAGGCGGAGCTGCGCTACATGCAGCTGCAGATCCGCCCGCATTTCTTCTTAAATTGCCTCAAAAGCTTATATGCGTTGGCGGAAGCGGGCAAATATGACCGCATTCAAAAAATGATTTTGGAGATCTCGAAGCACATACGGTATATTTTTACGGACAGCATGGAGCTTGTGCCGCTTTCGCGCGAATTAGACCACATTGAAAATTACATCGAGATGCAGAGGGGGTCTTCGCAGTACCCGCCGGTGTGCCGGTTTGACATTGACCCGCGTTTACGGGACTTGCCGATCCCGCCGCTTTCTTTGCAGAGCTTTGTGGAAAACTGCGTGAAGCATGTGTACTCGCCGGATTATGTTTTGAAAATTGAGGTGAAGGCAGCGGTGCTGTGCAGCGGCGCGGACACGTTTGCCGACCTGACGGTGACGGATAACGGCGGCGGCTTCCCCGAGGACGTGATTGCGGAGATTAATGAGCCGGACAGCCCGCTGTACGCGCAGAACCACGTGGGCATCAACAATGTGAAAAAGCGCTTGCAGCTGATTTACGGTGACCGCGCTTTATACGCGTTCTTTAATCGGGATATGGGCGAACGTATGGGCAGTGTATCTGAAATTTTGATTCCGATAGACCTCGCAATGCTGCATGCGGCAGAGGACGAGCCGGACGGAGAGGAGGCTTTCAACGGATGAACGTATTGATCGTAGATGACCAGCCGGAAGTTGTGGAGAGCATGGTGACCGGTGTAAACTGGAAAAAAATACCCGTGGAGCAGGTGTTTACGGCATACAGCGTGAAGGAAGCGCAAAGCGTTTTTGAACGCGAGCGCATAGATGTGCTGCTGTGCGACATTGAAATGCCGCCGACGAACGGCTTTGCTTTGCTGCGTTGGGCGCAGGAGCGGTTTTCCGGCGTGGTGTGCATTTTCCTTTCTGCGCACGCGGAATTTGAATATGCGCAGGAGGCCGTGAAGCTTGGCAGCTTTGACTACATTTTGCAGCCTGCGCCGTATGCGGAGATTGAGGCGGCGGTGGAGCGCGCGGCCGGAAAAGTGCGCGAAGCGGAAAACCAAAGGCGGTACAATGCTTATGCGAAGTACCGTGGCGAGGACGAAAGTGCGGAGAAAGAGCCGGACAAGACGGAGCAGACACCGATACAGCGCGCGATGACGTATATCCGGCGAAACATCGACAAGGATTTAAGCCGCGCGGAGATTGCGGACGCAATCTATTTGAACCCGGAATACCTTTCCCGCTTATTTAAAAAGGAAACGGGCGCCTCTTTAAATGATTATATTGTGACGGAGAAGATGCGCGCGGCACAGTCTTTGCTGAGTGACACAAACATCCCGGTGAGCCTCATTGCGACGAAGGTGGGGTACTCGAATTTCTCGTATTTTTCGCAGGTTTTTAAGAAATACACGGGCATGTCGCCGGTGGAGTACCGTGCGGCAAAGCGGCGGTCTAAGCTGTAAAGCGCGTTTTCTTTCGGTAAACTGTTGTAAAACTGTCACAAAATGTAAAATCCGTGTAAACGGGTGAAAGACAGAAAATACATCTTGCATTTGAGAGAGGGACACCCATATGGGTTTTCCTCTTTTTTTATCGATATAGAGTATCGATATGCAGGATTGCAAAAAGCATCCTGCAAAGTCTTCACGAACATGTCACATTTTGAATAGGAGATGTCACGAAATTTGCAGAAAAGATGCGGATTTTCTGTTACTATATATGTGTAATTTGACCGCGAAGGCTAAAAATAAATTTATCGCGGGTCGAAAAGTATGAAAGGAAGTAAGAAAATGGCAAAGAGACTTGTAGCAATGCTCATGGCAGCAGCGCTGACCCTCTCCCTGGCAGCTTGCGGCAACGGCGGTTCTTCCAGCTCCACCGCAGACTCCAGCACATCTTCCGAATCTTCCGCTTCTGACAGCGCTGCAGCTGATAGCAGCGATGCCTCTTCCGAAGCAGAAGATCTGAAAGAATCCGAACTTGTAACTCTCAACATCGTGACGATGTCAGGCGGTAAAGAAGAATCCGGTATCGCACAGGTTGAGGAAGCAATGGACAAGATCCTCGAAGAGAAGTTCAACGTGAACGTTAAGCTCTCCTTCCTCCCGTACAGCAGCTATGCTGACCAGATCTCCCTGATGCTTTCCTCCGGCGAAGGCGTTGACCTTCTCCCGGTTTACATGGTCAACTACACGGCTTGCGCTGATTCCGGTCAGCTCTATCCGATGGACGACCTCATCGAGAAGTACGGCCAGGGCATCATTGAGCAGCTCGGTTGGGACAACATCAACTGCGGTCGTGTAGGCGGCGAGCTGTTCGGCCTCACGGAGGGCCGTGACCTTGCAGCTTCCCAGGGCTTTGAGTACAGACTGGACCTTGCTGAGAAGTACAACCTCGACATGGATTCCGTTAAGACCCTCGAAGACCTCCACGATGTTCTCGTTACCATTAAGGAAAAAGAAGAAAACTGCTGGCCGGTAGCTGTTTCCGCCGGCGAAAACATCCGTAACTGGGGTTGGGACTCTCTGGGCGACGAGATGGTTAACCTCGGTGTTCTCCCCGACATGGCTACGGACACCACCGTTGTGAACCTCTACGAGACCGAGCAGTACAAGAACCTCGTTACCACGATGTACAACTGGATGCAGGAAGGCCTCATTCAGGCTGACGCTGTGAACACCACCGAGACTGCAACCACTCTGCAGGACGCAGGCACTGCATTCGGCAGCTTCGTTAACCTGAAGCCGTACTATGCAGAAGAGAACAACGCGAACCTCCAGAACCCGATCGGCACGGTTGAGCTGATTCCGGCACTGGCTTCCACCGACCGTGTTACCATGGCTCTGTGGTCCATCGCAGGCAGCTGCGAGCATCCGGAAGCTGCTATGAAGACTCTGAACGAGCTTTACAGCAACCCGGAGTTGAGCAACCTCTACATGTACGGTATTGAGGGCGTTCACTACGAAGTAATCGAGGAAGGCGCTGTCACGAACGGTCAGGACAGAATCAACTATCCGGACGGCGTTGATGCAACGACCACCACTTACAGAAAGTCCGGTACTTGGCTGATGCCGAACCAGTTCATCGGCGACATCTGGGGCACCGATCTCCCGGCTGATTACTGGGATGCAACGAAGACCTTCAACGAAGAGTCTCAGAAGTCCGCAGCATTCGGCTTCTCCTTCGACGCAACGCAGGTTGCGAACGAGATCACCGCTTGCACGAACGTTGTTAACAAGTACCACAAGGCACTCGTTTGCGGCGCTCTTGACCCGGAGACGACTCTCCCGCAGTTCAACTCTGAGCTGAAGGATGCCGGCATCGATGCGATCATCGAAGAGAAGCAGGCACAGCTCGACGCTTGGCTGGCTGAGCAGAAGTAATTTACTTCACAATTAGACTTAAAGAAGCTGGAGCGAGATTCGTTTCAGCTTCCTTGTGAAAATCCGTGTCTTTTTCCCGAAAGGGAAAAGGGCATGGGCGTGTACAGAGAGATGACCCTTCTGTACATGCCCATGTTCTTTTGGAAAATTTCAACGGAGCAGGACGAAAACAGATTGAAAGGGGTTTCTAATTATGCCGAATAAATCTGCCGCACTGGAAAAAGAAATGAAAGTGCGCTCGGCAAAACCGAATAAGTGGCTGCGCTTTTACCGTTGCATCCCGCTGTATCTGATGTTCCTTCCGGGCGCCCTGTATCTGCTCATGGATAAGTATATCCCGATGAGCGGTCTGATCATCGCCTTCAAGAAGGTCAACTGGCGTAAGGGCATCCTTGCAAGTGACTGGGTGGGTTTCAGCAACTTCACCTACCTTTTTAAAACGAAGGACGCTTTCAACATTACGCGCAACACACTGCTTTATAACCTGTGCTTTATCGTGCTGGGCACCGTGATTGCCATTACAATCGCGATTCTCTTAAACGAGATTACGAGCAAGCTGTTCAAGCAGGTGTACCAGACCATTATCCTGATGCCGTACCTGATCTCCATCGTTGTGGTCAGCTATTTGGTGTTCGCAATGCTGAGCTCTGAATCCGGCTTTATCAACAACACGATCTTTAAGGCACTTGGCATTAATCCGATTTCCTGGTATACAGAGCCGAAGTACTGGCCGTTCATTTTGGTCATCGTACATATCTGGAAGGTGTTCGGCTACGACTGCATTCTCTATTATGCAACGCTCGTCGGCATTGACCACGGCTACTATGAGGCGGCGGTCATCGACGGCGCAAACCGCTGGCAGCAGATCGTTCACGTTACGCTGCCGAGCCTTCTGCCCACCATCATCACGCTGACACTGATGTCTATCGGCAAGATTTTCTATTCCGATTTCGGTCTGTTCTATCAGGTGCCGATGGATTCCGGCCCGCTGCTCGACATTACGAGCACGATTGATACGTACGTTTACCGCGCACTCATCACGCTGAACGATTACGGTAGATCTTCCGCAGCAGGCGTTTACCAGAGCGTTGTCGGCTTTATACTGGTCCTGTGCGCGAACCTTGCCGTTAAGAAAATCGGCGGCGAAGAGAACGCACTGTTCTAAGGAAGGGAGAGAGAAACACCATGGTCGAAAAAAACAAAGGGTTTCAGGTCGGCGCACACATTGTGATGATCATCCTTTCCCTGTGCTGCATCTTCCCGTTCCTTCTGCTCATCGTGTCCTCCATTACGGACGAGCAGGAATTGATCCGCAACGGCTACACGCTGTTCCCGAAGGCACTCAGTCTGAATGCTTACCAGTACATGTTTAAGAGCAGCAACAAGATTATCTCCGCGTACGGCATCACAATCCTCTCCACGGTTGTGGGTACGGTGTGCGGTCTTTCCATGACAATCCTCATGGCTTACCCGCTTTCCCGCCGCGACCTGCCGGGCCGCAACGGTCTTGCGTTCTACGTGTTCTTCACAATGCTGTTCTCCGGCGGTCTTGTGCCGACGTACATCATGTACACCCGTTACATCAAGGTGAGCAACACGATTTGGGCGCTCATCATTCCGTCCCTCGTGGTCAACGCGTTCTACGTGATCATGATGCGCACGTACTTCTCCACGAACATCCCGGAAGCTGTTATTGAAGCGGCGCGCATTGACGGTGCGGGCGAGTTCAGAATCCTGCTGACGATCGTTCTGCCGATGAGCGTTCCGATGGTTGCAACGATGACACTGCTTATCGGTCTTTCCTACTGGAACGATTGGAAAAACGGTCTCTACTATCTCCAGCAGAACAAGAGCCTTTACAGTATACAAGTTCTTTTGAATGACATGCTACGAGACGTGCAGGCGCTGAAGAGCGGTATGGATGCTGCGGCTGCGGCTGAGATTACGGCGAACATGCCGAGCACGGGCATCAAGATGGCAATCGCCGTTGTCGGTGTTCTGCCGGTGCTCATCGTTTATCCGTTCTTCCAGAAGTACTTCGTTAAGGGCATCACGATCGGCGCTGTTAAGGGCTGATTTGATCAATCAGATATTCTCTTTGCCAACATAATAATAGAATGACAAAAATCACCTTCGCGGTTTTCCTCCGGCGAGGGTGATTTTGTTATGTACGGGTATTTTGTTGCGGTCGTTGTTTTATGTGTTTTCTTCGTTTAAGTCCTGTAATCTAAGGCCGGCAGTGCCGGTGACGGGCAGGGAAAAGACGATGGCTTTCGCTTTGGTCTCAAGCCCGGCTTCCTGCATAATGGCAGTCATGACGTTGTTTTTATCCGCGTGCTTTACGACGATGAGCACAAGCTCTTTTTCAGTGGCGAGGGAAACGCCGAGGAACTTTTCCGCGCCCTCCATGCCGGTGCCCTTCGCGTGGATAACGGTGCCGCCGCCTGCGTTTTCGCGGCGCGCTGCGGCCATAATCTGCTCGGTATAGCCCTGGTTTGCGATGACGACCAGAAGCTCGTATTTGGTATCTTTCAAGACGCTTTCCTCTCCTTTCTGAAACGGCTGACCGTTCGTTAAAAACTCCAGCTGACGTTTGCCGCCGATACTGCTGAGCGGCATGGTGAACGCGATGCCGGTGCCGGGAATATCGATGAGCATGATGGTCTGCAGCCCCTTTTGCACGGCACTCCAGACCTTGCCGGTGACAACGGAAAGCAGCACGGCTTTTTGCGTGGCTTCAAGTCCGAAATCGTTTAGAATTTCGGACGCGGCGGTGCCTTTGCCGAGCGTGCTGAGCACGACCTCGATCCCATAGGTTTTATAAAATGACAGAAATTTCTGGCTTTGGTTGCGGTCTGTAATGGTAATCATCCAGTATAAATTGTCGCCCATAAACGCCCTCCTTTACAGTTCGATGATCGCGTTTTCGTCCATATCGGCGAATGCGGCGGGTGCGGCGGTCTCCGTTTTACGGCGCTGCATGAGCTTTGCCGCGAGGCCCATGACCTGAATGGTGATGAGCGGCGTCATGGCGACCATGGCAACGACACCGAAGGCATCTGTGACCATGTTGCCGCCGACGGCCGTGCACGCGCCCTGTGCGAGGGGGAGCAGAAACGCCGCGGTCATGGGGCCGGAAGCGACGCCGCCAGAGTCAAACGCGATGGCGGTGTAGATCTTCGGGACAAAAAACGAGATGATGAGCGCGAGCGCGTAGCCCGGGATGAGGAACCACAAAATCGAAATGCCGGTGAGGACGCGGATCATGGCGAGCCCGAGCGAGATGGACACGCCGACGGAAAGCCCGATGCCCATGGCCTTGGCGGAGATGGCGCCGTCTGTGATCTCCTCGACCTGACGATTGAGAACGTACACGGCGGGCTCTGCGCGAACAATGAAATAGCCCATGACCATAGCGACGGGAATGACGACAGCGGAGTATTTGTAAGAAGCTAACTGCTGCCCGAGGTAATGACCGGCGGGCATGAAGCCGACATTTGCACCGGTAAGAAACAGCACAAGGCCGATGTATGTATAAACGAGGCCCATGCCAATCTGGAATAATTTGCGCTTAGAAAGCCGCAGAACAAGAAACTGCGCCGCGAGGAAAAAGAGAATGATCGGCAGGAGAGAGACGGCAATCTCGATGAGGTAGGTCGGGATGCCGGTGCGGAACAGCTCGAAAAGCTCTGAGGAATCCTGCATTTCGGGCAGGATGGGCGGCGTGTAGGTGCTTTCATTCGGATTGTAGATGATGCCGAGGATCATGACGGCCAAAATGGGGCCGATGGACGAGAGCGCAACGAGGCCGAAGCTGTCGTCTGCCGCATGGCGGTCGCTGCGGATGGCCGAGATGCCGACGCCGAGCGCCATGATGAACGGCACGGTCATGGGGCCGGTCGTCACGCCGCCGGAATCGAACGCGACGGCGAGAAATTCCGGCGGGACAAAGAACGCCAGAAGGAATACGACGGCGTAGCATCCGACAAGCAACGGCGGCAGCGCGATAGAAAACAGCATGCGCAGAAGCGACACGACGAGAAACACGCCGACACCGCATGCGACGGATAGAATGAGAATTAAATTCGGCACGGACGGCACCTGCGATGCGAGCACCTGTAAGTCCGGCTCCGAGACCGTGATGATAAAGCCGAGCAAAAACGAAAGCGTGATAACGACACCGAGCTTTTTCGTTTTTGTCATGGCGGTACCGATGCGCTCGCCCATGGGGGTCATGGCGGTCTCTGCGCCGGTGGTGAAGAACATCATGCCGACCAAAATGAGCACTGCGCCCATTAAAAAGCACAGCAGAACGCTTGGCGAGAGCGGCGCAATGGTGAATGAGAGCGCCAGCACGATGGTGATGATGGGAAGGACAGCCTGAAGCGCTTCCTTCCATTTTTCTGAGAGGATTTGTCTTAACTTCAATCGATGCCTCACGACCTTTCTTAGATGTTGTGGGGTGGTTGAACGAAAATCACTTTTATTATAGCATAAAAACGCGTGGCTGTGACGATTAAAATTGTGAATTTTTCAAAAAATTGTATAAATCTAAACCAAAACGGAAATAGAGATGAAAACGAAAAGGCTGCCCGGCAAAGTGCGGGACAGCCTTTTTGGATGAAATTATAGCTTTGAAAGGAGCGTTTCGACGTGGCTTTGTGAGAACGAGGGTTTGTCGCCCATGGGGAACGGGATATGAAGCGTCTTGTATTTGGCGGCGCAGATGTTTTTAAACGGCAGCCACTCGATTTTCTCCAAATTGGAGAACGACTCCGCGAGAGCTTTGACGGCGCGGAGGCTCTCAACCGTATCGGAAAGACTGGGCGCGACGACGTGGCGCACCCAGAGGGGAATATGCATCGATTCCGTAAGGCGCATGAAATCGACCGTGTGCTGCAAGGAGCCGCCGCAGTGGGCTTTGTACTGCGCTTCCGTGGGGAACTTGATGTCACAAAGGACGAGGTCTGTGTGCTTGAGAACCTGCTTGGCACGGGAAAGGTCGCCGGCGCCGGCGGTATCGAGCGCGGTGTGGATGTTGTGTTCATGCAGGCGCCGGAATAATTCCGCGACGAACTCGGGCTGCAAAAGCGGTTCGCCGCCCGAGACGGTGACACCGCCATTTTCGCCGAAATAGGGGCGGTAACGGAGGATTGTTTTGCAGAGATCCTCTGCTGTGTAGGGCGTGCCGCTGGTTAAGTCCCACGTTTCGGGGTTATGGCAGTAGGCACAGCGCAGCGGGCAGCCTTGCAGAAAGACGACGTAGCGCAGGCCGGGGCCGTCTACCGCGCCCATGGACTGTACGGAGCTGACGCGGCCTTCCATCAGATTGCCTCGTGGAATGTGCGGGAGATGACTTCGCGCTGCTGCTCTTTGGAGAGACGGTGGAAGTTGACCGCATAGCCGGAAACGCGGATGGTGAGGTTGGGGTATTTTTCCGGGTTATGGTAGGCATCGATGAGCGTTTCGCGGTTCATGACGTTGACGTTGAGGTGATGCGCACCCTGAATGAAGTAGCCCGAAAGGAGCTGGACGAGGTTTGTGATGCGGTCTTCCTCCGTTTTGCCGAGGGCTTCCGGAATGATGGAGAACGTGTTCGAGATGCCGTCGCGGCAATAATCATAAGAAAGCTTTGCGACGGAGTTGAGCTCTGCGAGCGCGCCGGATTTATCACGACCGCTCATGGGGTTTGCGCCCGGGGCGAGCGGCTCGCCGAGTTTGCGGCCATCCGGCGTGTTGCCGGTCTTTTTGCCGTACATAACGTTGGAGGTGATGGTCAAAATGGACAGCGTGTGCTGTGCGCCGCGGTAGAGCGGGTATTCGCGCAGGGCATCGTAGAAGCGGCGCACCTGCTCGCAGGCGATGGAATCGACACGCGGGTCGTCATTGCCAAAGCACGGGAACTCACCCTCGGTCTCGAAGTCGGTGACGAGGCCGGTCTCGGGGTCGCGGATGCAGCGCACCTTAGCATATTTAATGGCGGAAAGGGAGTCTGCCATGCAGCTCATGCCGGCGATGCCGAACGCCATCAAGCGGCGGACATTCGTATCGTGCAGCGCCATCTGGCTCTTTTCGTAGGCGTATTTGTCGTGCATGTAGTGGATGGTGTTCATGGCATCGACGTAAGTTTTTGCGAGCCAATCGCGGTAAAAATCGAGGCGGTTGAGGAGGCCGTCGAAATCGACGTATTCGTCCGGCCAGACAGGCATTTCAGGCGCGACGCGGGTCTTTTTCACTTCGTCCATGCCGCCGTTGATGGCGAGCAGTACGAGCTTTGCAAGGTTTGCGCGCGCACCGAAGAACTGCATATCTTTGCCGACGCGCATGGCGGAGACGCAGCAGGCAATGGCGTAATCATCACCGAATGCGGGGCGCATAACGGTGTCGCTCTCGTACTGGATGGCATCGGTATCGCAGGAGACCTTCGCGACGAAGCGCTTCCAGTTTTCCGGCAGGTGCTTCGACCACAGTACGGTGAGGTTCGGCTCCGGGGACGGGTGGAGGTTATAGAGCGTATGGAGCATGCGGTAAGAGTTTTTGGTGACGAGCGTGCGGCCGTCCTCGCCGGTGCCGCCGAGGGACTCGGTGATCCACATGGGGTCGCCGCCGAAAAGCTCGTTGTATTCGGGTGTGCGCAGGTGGCGCGCCATGCGGAGCTTTAAGACGAAATCGTCCATGATCTCCTGTGCGCCGGATTCATCGAGTACGCCTTCTTTGAGGTCGCGTTCAAAATAAATGTCAAGGAATGTGGAGGTGCGGCCGAGGCTCATGGCGGCACCGTTCTGCTCTTTGATGGCGGCGAGATATGCGAAATAGAGCCACTGCACAGCCTCGCGGGCGTTTTCTGCCGGGCGGGTGATGTCGTAACCGTACATGGCGGCCATTTTCACCATGTCCTTGAGCGCGGTGATCTGGTCGGTGACTTCTTCGGAAAGACGAATGGTATCGGCCGTGAGGGGATTTTTGCCGAGGTCGGCTTTATCTTTCTGCTTTTGGAGAATCAAACGGTTTACGCCGTAGAGCGGAACGCGGCGGTAATCGCCGATGATGCGGCCGCGGCCGTAGGCATCCGGCAGGCCGGTGATGATGCCGGCGTGGCGTGCGGCGCGCACGTCATCCGTATAGGCAGAGAAAACGCCGTCGTTGTGGGTCTTGTGGTATTTAAACTCCTCTTCAATTTTATCGGAGACCTTGTAGCCGTAGGCTTCGCAGGCGGAGCGCACCATGCGCATGCCGCCGAACGGGTTGCAAGCGCGCTTTAACGGCTCATCGGTCTGGAGGCCGACGATGATCTCGTTTTCCTTATCAAGGTAGCCGGGGCCGAAAGACGTGGCGGTGATGACGGTTTCGGTATCGATGTTCAAAACGCCGCCGTTTTGCTGCTCGGCGCGGCAGAGAGCCTCGTACTTTTCGAGCATTTTTTCGGTGCGAGCGGTCGGGGGCTGCAAAAAGCTTTCGTCGCCCGTGTAGGGGGTGTAGTTTTTCTGGATGAAGTCGCGGACATCGATGCGATCCTGCCACTTACCGCCTTTAAAATCTCTCCAAGCGTTCATAGTTTCCCATTCCTTTCCGGCGTTTTGCCGTGCAAATTTCCTTGTTTTGGAAGCTGCTGACATAAAAACAGGGCAGTGCTTTCAAAACACTGCCCAGACGGTCGGCTCATTTTCATACTTTTGCTCCACGATGTCCCCATCTTGTATTCCGTCAGTTACAAAAGTACTTTAACTTGTGGTCTTATTGTACACGCAAAAGTGCGAAATGTCAACTGTGAATTTTGCGTTCGATGTACTCCACCTCTTTGTCGAGCATAACGGGGGTGAGGGAAACGCCGAACAGGTGCTCGATAAGGCCGGTTTTTAATAGCTTCTCCGGCGTGCCGCTTTGCATGATTTGGCCGTTTTTCATGAGGAGCAGGCGGTCACAGAACTTGAACGCGAGGGGAAGCTCGTGCAGGACGATGCCGACGGCTTTGCTTTGCGTTTTGAGCGTAGAGAGGAGCGCCATGAGCTCGAATTTATGGTGCGCATCAAGGTAAGTAGTGGGCTCATCGAGCAGGACGACGTCGGTGTTTTGCGCTAAAAGCATGGCGAGGAACACGCGCTGGCGCTCGCCGCCCGAAAGCATAGGCAGGCGGCGGTCGGCAAAGGCCGACACACCGGCAGTTTTAAGCGCATTTTGAATGACGGTGCGGTCTTTATTGGACAGCGTGCGCGAAAAGCCGAGGTAGGGATAGCGCCCATGGGAGACGAGCGTTTTGGCGGTGATATCCGGCACGGCCCTTTGCTGCGGCAGGAACGAGACGCGCCGCGCGAGAGCTTTGGGGGCAAGGGCGGCAATGTCGGTTTCCGCGGTACCGCCGCACAGGGTGATGCTGCCGGAATCCGCTTTAATAAGGCGGCAGAGCGCGCGGAGCAGCGTCGTTTTGCCGCAGCCGTTTGGGCCGAGGATGCCGGTGACTTCGCCGCGGAGGAGTTCGCCCGAGACGCCGCGGAGAATTTCGGCGTGATTTAACGTGACGCAAAGGTCAGCGAATTTTAAGGCGGTGGAAAGGTTTCGGTTCATTCGAGTTTTCCTCCTTTTTTGCGCACGATGAGGAAAAGGAAGAACGGGCCGCCGAGCAGCGACAGTACGATGCCGACGGGAATCTCATACGGGGAAAACAGCGTGCGGCTGAGGGTATCGCACAATAAGACGAACGACGCGCCGAAGAGGGCCGAAAGCGGCACTAAGATGCGGTGGCGCGCGCCGATGAAGTGGCGCAGGATGTGCGGTACGATGAGCCCCACGAAGCCGAGAAGCCCCGAAAAGCTGACTGCGCCGCCTGCAAGCAGGCTGGCCGTCATGAGCAGGAGAAAGCGTGTTCCTTGCACACGCATGCCGAGCGACTGCGCGGTCTCATCGCCGAGGGAGAGAACGTCCATTTCGCCGGAAAACAGCACGGCAAGGAGCAGACCAAGCAGGATGGCAATCCACGCGGGGGTGAGATTTTGGTACGCGATGCCGGAAAATCCGCCGATGAAAAAGGAGCTGGAATTATAGATGGTATCCGGGAAAAAGGTCTTTATGGCGTTGCTGCCGGCGGTGAAAACACTGCTTAAGGCCACGCCCGCGAGGGTGATCGTTGTGCGGGAAGCACCGCTTTTAGCCGCGACGGCATAAATGAGCAGCGACGCGAAAAGAGCGCCAAGGAATGCTGTAAACGGCAAAAACGCGGTGGCTGTGGGGAAGACGGCGAGCAAAAACAGCACGGCAAAGCCCGCCCCGGCGTTGACACCGATGATGTTCGGTGCGGCAAGGGCGTTATTTAAGACATTCTGCAAGAGCACACCGGAGACCGCAAGTGCTGCGCCCGAGAGCACGGCGGCAAGGGCGCGCGGCAGGCGCACGTAGAACAGGATGCGGCTGTCGGGCGTTAAACTGCCGTTTTGCAGGGCAGAGACGGCTTCGCGAATAGAAATTTGTGCCGAGCCGACACAGAGGCTCAGCACAAAGGAGAAAACGAGCAGCAAAAGCGCTGCGGGAAATAAAATTTTCTTACGCATCTTCGTTCAAAAGGAGCTTTGCAATGTATGCGTAGCTCTCGTCCCAGCGGTTTAAGGGCTTATAGTGGAAAAGGTCTTTCGGCAGATAGATGTAGCGGCCGTTTTTCACGGCGGAGAGCTCGCTCCACGCGGGGTTATTTTCGATGTTCTCCGCCATGTAGGTCTTGGCGTTTTCTTCGCTGCCCATCGTCATGACGAGGATGTAGTCCGGGTCGGCTTCGATGACGGATTCCAAGCTGAGGTCTTCGAGCAGGCTTTCGTTATCGTCTGCGATGTTGTGCGCACCGAGCTCTTTTAAAATGGCGCCCGCAACGGTGTCTTCGCCTTTGGCCTTGACGCCGGTGGAATAAGCGCGCAAAAGCAGGACGGTGGGGGCTTTCTGTCCGGAGAGCTTTTCGGCTGTCTCCTGCTTTATAGCTTCAATGCGCTTTAAAACCCGCGTGACGTTTTCGTCGTATTTTTCACCGTCTGGGTCGTTGACGGCGCAGAAATTCAGCATGATCTTTGCATAATCCATGACGTTATCCATGTGAAAATAGCCGTGGGGAATCTGCATATCGGTGAGGGCGGAATCGAGCTCCGCGTGGGCGGGCAGGTCGGCGGATAAAATCACGTAATCCGGGGAGAGTGCCGCGACGCTCTCAAGATTCGGCTCCGTGACGGTGCCGACGAGCGCGGTGTCGTCATCGATTTCGATGCCGTGCTCGTCTACGGCATCTTCGGTAATACCGGCGAGTTTACCGCCGGAGAGCAGCCAGCACTCGGCAAACGAGCCGTAAAGGGAGACGACGCACGGATCGTCGGGGAGCTCCGTTTTGGTGCCGTAGGAATCCGTAATGACGCGCTCGGAGACGGCGGTCGTTTCGGGAGCGGCGGAGGAGCTTTCAGGGGTGGTTTCGTTTTGCGCCGGGGCGGCGCAGCCGGAAAGGAGCAGCACGGCGGAAAGCGCGAGCGCTGCGAGGAACTTGAGTCTCATAGGGTATCCTTTCGGAATTATTTTGCGAGGATCTCCTCGCGGCGGTTCAGAAGATCATCGGAGAAGACGTCGTGTTCGAATTTTTCGATGCCGAGACGGTCAATCGCTTTGCCGAGGCGTTCTTTGGGCATGGCGTTTTCCTTGAACCAGAGCATGGTCTTCTCGAGCAGAGGCTCAATCTCTGCGCGGGTGACAAAGCGGCTGAGCGGCGTGCCCATGCGCGTTTGCTTGCCCCACGTGCCGCCGACATAAATGCGGTAAACGACCGGGCTTTCGTGGCGGACAGCCTTAAACGGGCATTTGCCGGTGCAGACGCCGCAGGCGAGGCACTTTTCATCGATATGTAATTTGCCGTTTTCGACGTGTGCAGCCTTGGAGGGACATGATTTTTCTACCATGCAGACCTTGCAGCCGCGGCAGGTGTCTTCGTCGAAGATCGGCACGCGGTGGCCCTCGATGCCGAAATCGTTTAAAGAAGGCTTCATGCAGCTATTCGGGCAGCCGCCGATGCCAATTTTGAACTTGTGCGGCAGTTTGACATTTGCCCAGCCGACGTAGTATTTTTCGTGCAGCTCTTTGGCGAGCGCCTGTGTATCGTAGTTGCCGTAGACGCACGTGGTGCCCTTACATGCGGTGACAGGGCGTATTTTAGCGCCGGTGCCGCCGAAGTAGAGGCCACGCTCGGCAGCGTAATCGCAGGCGGCGTCAATCTGCTCGAAGGGGATGCCGACGATCTCGGCGGACAGGCGGGAGGTGAACGTCACCTTGCCGCTGCCGAATTTTTCGGCAATCTCGGAGATGGTGCGCAGGTCGGCAGCGGTGAAGACCGCGCCGGCGCAGACGAGGCGGCCGGAGAAGCACTCTGTGCCGCGATTGATGAGGAAGCCGCGGCCCTTGACGGACACGATCTGTTCGGGTTTTAACATGATGAACACTCCAATATCCAAGCAAAATATTCCCTGTAATTATAGCCTTTTTTTGGGGTAATGGCAAGAAATGCGGGTGATTTTTGCAAAAGAAATGAAAAAACCGGGCGAAGTATTGGATTTTCCTTTGAACTGTGTTAAAATAGCTAATAACAAATCATCTTCTGTTCCGGCGGCGTTTTGAATGCGCGCCGAAAAAAGAAAGGCGAAGTGAGCTTTTATGAAACGAAGCATCCATTATAAAAACATTTTGAAAACGGCGGTCACGGCGGCACTGTGCGCTGTGATAATCCTTGGCACCGCGGCGTGCGGCAATGGCAGCGCCAAGGCGGAGCCCTCCCCTTCCCCGAGCGTGGAGCCTACCGCAACGCCCGTGCCAGTCGAAAAAGTGAAGGTGGCGACCATCAACGACATCGACGATTCATTGAATGTGCGCAGCGAGGCTTCGACGGATTCCGAAATTCTCGGCACGGCAGAGGCCGGCGAGGTGTTCGAGGTTGTGGCACAGGACGATACCTCCGAGTGGGTGGAAATCTCTTACTTTGGGCAGAATGCGTATGTGTTTGCGGAATTTGTGACGATCAGTGAGAAAGAGAAGACCGCACTTGCGACCGCGACGCCCTCGCCGACCCCGAATGCGGAAGACGGCACGACCGATGACAACGGGGACAGCGGTGACGCGCAAAAGGGCAGCGAGGCATCGCCGACACCCGCTCCCACCGCAGAGCCGACGCCGAATGCGAATAATCCTATCATTGTAAACGGCGGTAACCGAGAGAATACGAGCTCCGGCAGCACATCAGACGGCATGACGGCAGAGACCATTCGCGATACGGAAGATCCGGAGCGACGCTGAGGTGAACTATGAATGTGTTAGTTATAGGCTGCGGCCTGCTTGGGCGAAAAATCGCCCGCACCATGGACGAAATGGGTTGGGACGTTTCTGTTTTAAGCAACATTGAAAGCGACTTGGAGCTTTTGGAAAACGATTTCGAGGGCGTGACATTCCGCGGGTTCCCGATGGATATTCGTAACCTGCGCGAAGCGGGCATTGAAAGCTGCGACGCGGTGGCGGTGACAACGGCGGACGATAACCTCAATATCACGGTGGCGCAGATTGCGCGCGATTACTTCGGTATCCAAAACGTGGTGGCGCGTGTTTCCGACCCCGCGCGTGAATTGATTTTTGAGCATATGGGATTGCATACCATTTGCCCCACAAACCACGCCGGCGACCGTATTGTGCGGATGCTGAGCGGAGAAAAAATGAACAAGAAAATCGAGTTCGGTCTGCATACGGTCGACTTTGACGTGCGGCCGGCGGAGCGGCATCAGATCGGCAAGAATGTGGACGAACTGCGCGGCAACCCGGGCGAAGTGGTGTTCGGCATCATCCGCAAAAGCGGCGCGTTCGTTTTAGCGGGGCTTGCACCCTTGAAGCTCGAGGCAGGCGACGAGATTGTGTACAGCCGCGCAATCGATTAAGGGGGATGTGCTATGAACATTGTCATTATGGGCGGCGGCAAGGTGGGCGAAAGCCTTGCGCGCCGCATTTTGGAGGGCCGCCGCCACGAGGTGCGTATCATCGAGAGCGACCGCGCGCGTAGCTTACAGCTTGCAAACGCGCTGGACGTGGAGATCATCTGCGGCGACGGCACGAACATTGACATGCTGGAAAACGCCGGTGTACGTGACGCCGACTGCTTTATTGCGATATCCGGCGACGATGCGAATAATCTCGTTGCGTCTCAGCTTGCAAAGCAGTATTTCGGCGCGAAAAAAGTGATTGCCCGCGCAAACGACCCGCGCAATTTGGAGACGATGCGTGTGCTGGGCGTGGATTATGCGGTGAGCAGCACGGAAATCATTGCGCAGATGATTGAGCAGGAAGCGAACCTGATGGAGTTTCATCTTGTGGCATCGCTGAACAAGGGCCGCGGTCAGATTTGCTCCGTGACGCTTGGAGAGAATTCGGTTTTGCACGGCAAGTCGGTGCGTGAGGTGGTGTTCCCGAAGGGGGCGCTGCTGATTTCCATTGTGCGAAATAACAAGCTCATCATTCCGGGCGGCGACACGGTGCTGCAAGCGGGCGATGAGATTATTGCGGTATGCGAGGAACGCGCACAGAAGGCACTTATCCGCCTGATGAACAGCACGCATGCGGATGAGAAATAAGTCGATTTTTTTATGATTTATATAGCAGGAACCCCGTAGGCACGTTGTGTGTTTACGGGGTTCTGCTTTGTTCATTTAATTCTAATGATTTGCGGGGCAAATCATGCAGGGAACCCATGCAACTGGGTTTCCTATGGTTCTGGTTTTGTGGAGGCAAAAAGTGTTTCGCGCTCTGCGGAGCGCGACTTGGGGCGTTGCTCCGAGATCTCATAAACTTTCTGAAGAAAGTTTAATCAAAGACTTTTAACGTTGCGGTATTATGAATTTCGGCGGCTTTATTTTACAGCTTTAAAGTGCTTTGTGACGCTGGTGCCGTCTTCGTAGACGTCTCTTGTCAAATTAAGGCCTGCGTTCATCAGCATGGCGCCGGAATAGACGGTGCCGGTCTCCTCGTCCTGATAGTACGTTTTGGGGTCGAGGCCGCGCAGGCGCTGCACGCAGTAACGGGTCTCGGGCTGACGCATGACGACGGCAGTCATCATGGCTTCCTGTTTATCCGGCGAGACGAACTCCCACGCGCAGTAGAAATCGTTCTCGGTCGGGGAGACGAGGCGGTAGAAATCGCCCTCGCGGACAAGGCGGTGATATTTGCGGTAGTCGGCGATCTGCTGCTTTACTTCGGCTTTTTCGTCGTCGGTGAGCTTTCTGGGGTCTAACTCGTAGCCGAATGTGCCGCACATGGCGACGTTGCCGCGGGTTTTAAGCGAGGTGCGCGGGCGGGCTGCGACGTGTGCGCCAAACGAGGAGATAGGGTAGCACATGGACGTGCCGAATTGAATGGTGAGGCGCTCGATGGCGTCGGTGTTGTCGCTGCACCAGATCTGCGGGGAATAATACAGCATGCCGGCATCGAAACGTCCGCCGCCGCCGGAGCAGTTTTCAAAGAGGATATTCGGAAACGCTTTGACAAAACGATCCATGAGGTCGTATGTACCGAGCACGAAGCGGTGCATGACCTCCTTCTGGCGCTCCGGCGGGAGCAGCGCAGAGCCGACCTCGGTCAGATTGCGGTTGAAGTCCCATTTGACGTAATCAATCTTATTTTCACTGAGGACTTTATACATCTGCGCGAAGATGTTATCGCGCACGTCTTTTCTCGTCATATCGAGGACGTACTGCAAGCGTGCGGGAGAGTTTTCACGGTTCGGCACGTGCAGGCACCAATCCGGGTGGGCGCGGTAGAGGTCGCTGTCCGGGGAAATCATCTCGGGCTCATACCAGATGCCGAACTTTAATCCCTCTGCGTTGACGCGCTCGATGAGGGAGCTGAGACCGCCTTTGAGCTTCTTTTCGTTGACATACCAGTCGCCGAGGGAGGAATCGTCGCTTTCGCGGTGGCCGAACCAACCGTCGTCCATGACAAGCATATCGACGCCCATTTTGGCGGCTTCGTGTGCGAACGCGACAAGCTTATCATCGTCAAAATCGAAATATGCGGCCTCCCAGCTGTTGATGAGCACGGGGCGTTCCACATCGCGCCACGGACTCTTGATGAGGTGCTTCATGTAGGTGCGGTGGAAAATGCGGCTCATCTCGCCGAGGCCCTTATCGGTGTAGACCATGACGGCTTCCGGCGCGGTGAAGGATTCGTTTGGCTCCAGGCGCCAGGTGAAATCGGTGGGGTTGATGCCCGCGAGAAGGCGCGTGGCGTTCAAACAATCCACTTCGGCTTCAATGGAGAAGTTGCCGCTGTAAATGAGGTTGACGCCGTAGACTTCGCCGTTTTCTTCGGTGGCGCCGTGGGCTTTCAGCGCGACGAACGGGTTGTGGTTGTGTGAGGAGGAGCCGCGCTTGCTTTGGATGGATTGAATGCCGTGGCAGAGCGGGCGCTCTGTAACGGTGCGCTCCTTTGCCCACTTGCCGTAAAGGTGCACCATGTCGTAATCCATCGTGTTGAAGTCGAGGCAGGTGCTGAACACACGCTCAAGCTCCATGGCGCGGTCGGACGTATTCGTCACGACGGCGTGACGCGTCATGACAGGCAGATCTTTGTAAACGGTGTAGTAGAGCTTCACTTCGGCGTTTGTCGTTTGGTCGAGCGTGGTGACCTCGAGCGTTTCGCTGTCACCGTTTTCGTCGCGCAGAGATGGCATGCCGGGCAGCGCAGGCTTTTCGCTTAAAAAGCGGTGCGAAACGTAGCGGATGTCGGTCGCGATATTGCCGTCCGCGTTGCGGATTTGGAGTGCGGAGATGCGGAAATCGCCGGTGCCGTTGCAGGAATATTCGCTCGGCTGTGTATCCGGGGAAAACTCCGTGCCGACGTAGCCTGCGGCGTCGGGCGTGAAGGAGCCGAAGTAGCCGCGGTCCAATAAATAGCGCATGTCGCAGTCCGGCAGGTATGCGCCGTAGTAGAGGTGTAGCAGGCGGCCGCTGTCATGCACGGCAAAAACGTAACTGGAGGAAGCGGTATCCAGCTTGAAAATTTTCTTTTCGGCATCAAATAAAATCGCCATAAAATCGTTCCTTTCGGGAAAACATAAAAATTCGGGCAGAGAAATATCCGTTTATAACAACAGTATATCGTTTATGCGGCTTTTGCGCAATAGTCATTTGTTGCATAAAGTTGGCGGTTTGTGATGCTGCGTACGGCGCGGGCTTCGGCATTTTGCTAAAGGCGGCAATGAAATTTGGTGGAATTGTGATAGAAACGGCTTTTTCGGAAAAAAATAGCTTTACTTTTCTCTTGGTTTGTATTATAGTTAATGTGATGTGGAAGCGGTTACACATTGTAAAGGACTATATGTGTTCGCTTTCGAATGTCTTTTGAAAAAATATAAAATGGAGGAAACTACAATGGCTAAAATTATCGGCAATGCACTCCCGAACATCCCGTGGCAGGATAAGCCGCAGGGCTACGATAAGCCGGTTTGGCGTTATGACCACAACCCGATCATTCCGCGTGATCTCATCCCCACTTCCAACAGCATCTTCAACTCCGCAGTTGTCCCGTTTGAGGGCAAGTTCGCTGGCGTTTTCCGCTGCGACAACCGCTCTGTTGAGATGGACATCTTCGCAGGCTTCTCCGATGACGGCATCAACTGGAAGATCAACCACGAGCCGATTGACTTCCAGCCGGCTCCCGGCTGCGACCCGTGCGTAACCCGCAAGGAATATCGCTATGACCCGCGCGTTTGCTGGATTGAGGACCGTTACTACATCACCTGGTGCAACGGTTTCCACGGCCCGACGATCGGCGTAGGCTATACCTATGACTTTAAGACCTTCTATCAGATGGAGAACGCTTACCTGCCGTATAACCGCAACGGCGTTATGTTCCCGAAGAAGATCAACGGCAACTTCGCAATGCTGAGCCGTCCGTCCGACACCGGTCACACCCCGTTCGGCGACATCTTCTACAGCGAGAGCCCGGACATGACGTATTGGGGTAAGCACCGCTATGTCTTCGGCACGAGCAGTCACTCCGGCTGGCAGTCCAAGAAGGTCGGCCCCGGCCCGATTCCGATCGAGACCGATGAAGGCTGGCTGATGATTTATCACGGCGTTCTGAACTCCTGCAACGGCTTCGTTTATCGCTTCGGCGTAGCGCTTCTTGACCACGAGAAGCCGTGGATTGTGAAGGAAAGAGGCAACTTCTATGTCTTCGGTCCGGAAGAGAGCTATGAGCTCACCGGTGACGTGCCGAACGTTACGTTCCCGTGCGCTACCCTGACCGATGCCGACACCGGCCGCATCACCATCTACTATGGTGCTGCCGACACCGTCACCGGCATGGCCTTCACCACCGTTGACGAGCTGCTTTCCTACATGAGAAAGTACCCGCACGAAGTATAAGACACCATTGTACAAAGACCGCCTGACGGCTTAGCACACTGTTGTCTTGATCGCTTTGGTTGAATTAGAATAGCTTTTTCGCAGGCGCTTCCGTTTTTCGGGAGCGCCTGTTTTTTATGGAATTGTTGTATTTTACGGCAAAATCTGGTATGATGAAGCTATGAAAAACCGCGATGGGCGGAAAACGGTTAGGAGCTGTATGAATATGAAAGAGTATGTCATTGAGAAAACGGTGGGTACGCCGGACTGGACAAAGGTGCCGGAGCTGCAGGTGGACAATGTTTGTTGGCTGCCGGACGCGGGCGTGCGCATGGAGCAGCAGATCTGCCACGACGACGAGAAAATCTACGTGCACCAAGTGGCGCGCGAAAAGAACATCCGCGCGGAGCTGACCGATAAGCTCGGCAGCATCTGCACGGACAGCTGTATGGAGTTTTTCTTCTCCCCGGTGCCGGAGGACGGGCGGTATTTTAACATTGAGTTGAACTTGAACGGCGCGATTTTCCTTGGCTTCGGCCACGGCAGAGCAGACAGCATCCGTTTGATTCCGGAAGACCACAAGAAGCTTTTTAACATCCGCACGAACAAAACGGCGGACGGGTGGGAAATCTTTTATGAAATTCCGCTCGAATTTCTGCATGTATTTTACCCCGATTACGACTTTAAAAGCGGGCGTGTGATCCGCGCGAACTGCTTTAAATGCGGCGACCTCACCGTGCAGCCGCACTATATGATGTGGAATGAGACGACGAGTGAAACGCCGGATTTCCATCGTCCGCAGGACTTTGGCCGCATGATCTTCGCGTAAACCGCGGTATTCAGCGGGATATTCATGGATTAGTCCAATATCTTTTGCCGAAGTCTGCGCAGAATTGTCGTTTTTCCAAGTTGCAAGGTGAGTGAATTTCCAGTAAAATAGTAATAATGGGTAAATGAAAAATATCGCAAAAGTTTTGCATAGCTTATGCGCCTGACGCAAAACTATCGTTTAGAGTATTGCGTCGGCAGGAAAGGATTGGTGTGCATATGCCACTGGAAAGGATCGACAGTTATTTTAACGGCGCGGTGGAGTCTTATGACGAGCGCTTGAAACGCAGCGCAGAGGATGAAGACGGCTACATTCGCCGCACGGCGGAGTTTTTCCCGAAGAAGGAGCACCTGCACATTCTGGACATCGGCATCGGCACGGGCACGGGTCTTACGGCAATTTTAGAGCAGAACCCGACGATTTATGTGGACGGCATTGACTGCGCGGATAAGATGCTCTCAGAAATTCCGAAAAATCTGCCGGAGCACAAGGAGCGCATCCGCACGATTTGTGGTGATTTCTTTAAATATGAGTTGGAGCCGGAAAGCTATGACGGTGCGGTTTCCATGATGGCGCTGCATTATTACAGCCGCGAAGAGAATTTGGAGCTGTTTCACCGCGTGTGCCGCAGCATTAAAAAGGGCGGGTTCTTTCTGTTGAGCGACAAATTCGCGCCGACGCAGATGTATGAGGACTTCTGCCGTTCCGAGTTTGAGCAGAAGCGCAAGGAGCAGCATTTGTCGGCAGACGAGCATTACTATTGCTTTACACCGCAGTATGTGGCGGGCGAAGCGGCGCTGCTTTTCAAAGCGGGCTTTGCAGAGGTACGCGTGTGCTGGGCAAAATCCAACACGGCAGTGCTTCTTGCCACAAAATAAACAAATAACAGTTGAAAAGCCGGTCGAACTGCGTACAAATAAACGGTACGCGTCTTGACCGGCTTCTTTTTTAATGCTATAATGTTTCAAAAGCAACTATTTTGGGAATGGGTGAATACTTTTGGAACTCTTTAACGCACAGCATGTTTTGCACGGCGAGCCTGTGACGGGCGAGCTGCCGTCTACGAACTCGCTTTTCAAAACGACCATCAACATGGCGTGGCCTTCGATGGTGGAATCGTTTTTGGTGGCGCTCGTCGGCTTTATCGATACCATCATGGTGAGCACGCTGGGCTCTTACGCCATTGCAGCGGTGGGCCTGACGCAGCAGCCGAAGTTCATCGGTTTGGCGCTGTTTATGTCGATGAGCACGGCCATCTCGGCGCTGGTTGCACGGCGTAGGGGCGAGCAGAACCGCGAAAGCGCGGTGCGCATTTTGAAAACATGCATTCTGGTCGCCGTGATTTTGACGGCGATCATCAGCGTTACGTTTACGGCGTTTGCAGACCCCATTATCCGCTTTGCGGGCTCGGCGGACGATACGCATGAAGCGGCGGTGGAGTATTTCCAAATCATCATGGGCGGCATCGGGTTTACGACCGTGATGATGATCGTGAACGCGGCACAGCGCGGCGCGGGCAACACAAAGATCGCGCTGCGCACGAACATGGTCTCTAACCTTGTGAACGTGGTGTTCAACTATCTTTTGATCGGCGGCAACTTCGGGTTTCCGGCGCTCGGCACGCGCGGCGCGGCGCTTGCGACCGTCATCGGCTCTGTGCTCGGCTGCGCGATGAGCTTGCATTCCATGTTCGCGAAGTCCTCGTTTGTGTATATCCGCGGTGTGAAAGGCTTTTTTACCTCGAAGTTTGACGTGCGCTCACTGCTTAACGTCGGTTCCAGCGCGTTTGTGGAGCAGATTTTCCTACGCATCGGCTTTTTGCTGTTCGCCATCACCGTTGCGAACCTCGGCACCACTGCGTATGCTGCGCACCAGATTGGCATGAATATGATGAGTTTGACGTTCTCACTCGGTGATGGGCTTTCGGTGGCGTCTGTGGCGCTGATCGGCAGGAGTCTCGGCGAAGAACGGCGCGACCTTGCAAAGCTATACGCCTCCATGTGTCAGCGAATCGGACTTTTCTGCGCGTTTGTGATGTCGATGATTTTCCTATTCTTCGGCAGGAATCTCTATGGCCTGTTTTCGAATGAGCAGGAAATTCTCGATATGGGTGTGATGATTATGCGCATGCTGTGCGTTATCATTTATCTCCAGATCACGCAGGTTATTTTCTTCGGTTGCCTGAGAGGCGCGGGCGATACGAAGTATACCGCGTTTGCGTCTATGATCAGCGTCGCCATTATCCGACCGGGTTTAAGCTGGCTGCTGTGCTACCCGCTGGGACTGGGACTGCTCGGCGTGTGGCTTGGGCTGTTCGGCGACCAATTTATGCGATTCTGCCTTGGGTATTTCAGAATGAAGCAGGGCAAATGGCTGAAAATTAAGATTTGACGCGTTTACGACAACGATAGCGGAGCGACGAATAAAGTCTTTGTCCAACTTTTTTCGAGAAAGTTGGTGGGGTCTTGGGGCAACACCCTAAGTCGTCGTTCGCAAACGACGAAACACCTTTTGCTTAACCCCAAACCAGAAAGGCAGCTTGAAACATCCGGTGGACGCTTCAAGCGTAGGGAACACAGTTGCATGGGTTCCCTGAAAGGCGGTCTGCGACTGCCTTTCGAAATTCAAATAAGATAAAATAGAAGTAAAAAGTCTCCGTCTTTCTCTGAATCAAAGAGGAAAACGGAGACTTTTATATTTTAAAATAGTGATTATTCCACAACGACTGTGCAGTGCTCGGTGCCGAAGTATTCCATCGCGGAGATGACCTCGGGGGTCAGGCGCTCACCGCATACAGCAAGCGGCACTGCGGGTGGGCAGCTCACGTTGGCGTCTGCCAAAATGCGGTTTTCGCACTCGGAAAGCGGCAGCGTTTCACTCGGCGAGAAGAGCGCCTCGCGCGGGGAAAGTACACGCTCGGCATGCGGCGGCACAGGCGGCTTTGAAAGGATCGCCGGGGCGGGCAGAACGGAGAGCAGCACGCGCTCGAGACGGGCGAAATCTGCGGGTGTGGTCTCCGGCGTGAACATCATCACAAGGTGGTCTGCGTCGGAAAACTCGCAGTAAATGTTGTGGTGCGTCAAAATTTCCGCCAGAACTGTGCCCATGTAGCCGAAGGACTTCGGCAATAAGCAGAGCTTTGTGCGCTCCTCGCCGCAAAGAGCATAGCCGTGCGCACGGAGCTTTGCTTTTAGCGTGTCAAGACGCTCCGCACAGGCTTTGAGCTGTGCGGGAAAAGATGTTGCTAAAAGCGGATTCATTGCGTCGAGCGACTGCAAAATGAGGTAGGACGGGCTCGTGGACGCAAAAAGCGCCATGGCGCTTTCCGCACGCTGCGCGAACATGTCCGGCGTGCCGTGCGCGATGTGCAGATACGCGCCGCCCGTTAAGACCGGCAGTGTTTTGTGTGCGGAATCACAGCAGATGTCTGCGCCGAGCTGCATGGGATGCATGGGCTCGGGCAGAAAATGCAGGTACGCGCCGTGGGCGTTATCGACGAGCAATAATACGCCGTGTTTTTTGCAGACGGTGGACAGGGACTTGATGTCCGCGATGTTGCCGAGATAATCCGGGCTTGTGATGTACACGGCGGCAGGGTTTTCCGATACGATCACGTCTTCGAGCTGCGCGGGGGTGATGGCGCAGGAAATGACGCTTTCCGTGCCGTAGATCCAGCGAATGTCAAGGTCGAGCAGCGCTGCGGCCGTCATGAAGACCTTGTGTGCGTTACGCCCTGCCGCAATGACGGGCTTTTTGTGATTTGCGCGGGCATGCAGCAGCGCAAGATACAGCATGGCGCGGATGCACAGGGACGAGCCCTCGGCGGAATAGACCGTCTTTTTGGTGCCGAATAACGCGGCGGCGTTCGCTTCGCTTTCGCGGATGATGCCCTCGGCGTGGTAGAGCACGTCTGCGCCCTCAATCTCGGTGAGGTCGAGCGGCTCGGGGCCGAGCAGCGCGGTGCCCTTGTGGCCCGGCATGTGCATGCGCAAAGCGCCGCTATAGCGGTAGCGGCGCACAAATTCGCAGATTGGTGCGGTTATCATGCGTTGTTATCCAATGCCTTGGAGGCTTCGAGCATGATGGCGCATTCCATGCGTTTTTTAAAGAGCTCGCAGCCCTCTTTGTAAACGCCGCGGACGGAGCCGGTGGCGTGGTAGGCGTTTGCGGCGCAGCCGCCGGAGCAGTACAGTCTTGCCCAGCAATCGCGGCACTCGGGGTGAGCGTACACGTTGCAGGAGGCGAAATCCGCCTGAATTTCCGTGTTCGTCACGCCGGTCCAGACATCGCCGAGGCGGAATTTTTCGTCGCCGACGAACTGGTGGCAGGGGTAGAGGTCGCCCCACGGGGTGACGGCCATATACTCTGTGCCGGATCCGCAGCCCGAAATGCGCTTGTAAATGCACGGGCCGCCGGTGAGATCAATCATGTAGTGGTAGAACGTGAACGGTTTGCCGGCGCGGCGGCGCTCCAGCATGAGCTCAGCAAGCTTTTCGTACTGCTCCATGACGATGACGCGGTCTTCGTCGGTCAGCGCGGAGGGGTCTCCCGGTGCGCAGACGACCGGTTCCATGCTCAGTTCCGTAAAGCCGAGGTCGAGCATCTGCTGAATGTCCTTGAGGAAATCCGGGTTTGCGTGCGTGAATGTGCCGCGCATGTAATACGCCTTGTTGCCGCGCGCCTTGACGAGCTTTTGGAATTTCGGAACGATGCGATCCCAACTGCCGTTGCCGGCGTAGTCTACGCGGTAGCGGTCGTGCACTTCCTTGCGGCCGTCGAGGCTTAAAACGACATTGCTCATCTCGCGATTTGCAAAATCAATGACGTCGTCGTCGATTAAAACGCCGTTTGTCGTCAACGTGAAGCGGAAGTGCTTACCGCATTCCTTTTCGCGGGAACGGGCATACGCGACAAGCTGCTTTACGACGTCGAAATTCATCAGCGGTTCGCCGCCGAAGAAGTCGACTTCCAAATTGTGGCGCGTGCCGGAGTGTTCGAGCAGGAAATCAAGCGCCTGCTTGCCGACCTCAAAGGACATGAGAGCGCGGTCGCCGTGGTACTTGCCCTGGCTTGCAAAGCAGTAGGAGCAGTTTAAATTGCAGGTGTGCGCCACGTGCAGGCACAGCGCCTTGACGACGTTGGCGCTTTTCGCTTTCAGCGCACCTGCCATCGGCTCGAACGTATCGGGGGTGAAGAGCTTACCGGCGTCGCGCAGCTCTTCAATCTGCTCGTAGCACTCGTTGATGTCGGCTTCGGTCACGTCCTCGCGGTCGCCGTATTTTTCCAGCATAGCGGCGGTAATCGCCTCGCGGCTTTCGGTCTCGAACAGGCCAATCATGTCATAGGCAACTTCATCGACAAGGTGGACGGAGCCGGAACAGATATCGAGCACGATGTTCATGCCGCCGAGTTTATAACGGTGTATCATCTAAAAAATCCTTTCGCATCTATACATGAAAAAAGCCGCCAAAAAAGGCGGCGTTTTCTGAACCTTTGAATTACTTCGCGTTCTTCTCCGTGTTCTCGCACTGCTGGTTTGCAATGCCGCAGCTCGTCTTGCAAGCAGACTGGCAGGAAGTCTGGCACTCGCCGCAGCCGCCGTTCTTTGCGCTTTCGCACAGGTTGCGGGTCTCAAGCGTCTGAATGTGTTTCATATCATTTCGCCTCCGAATTGTTACTTTATAAGCTAACTTTATTAGCCTTAAAATTCTAACACAGATAGGGCGGGATGTCAAGATGCAAAGCCGCCGGATTTCGGGAAAAAGCATGTCCCCACGCCATTTCTGACGTGGGGACACGGAAAATAGGATATCGGAGAAATCAGTTTTAAGGAGTGTTTTGAATCAGTCGCCGAAAGCCTGGGAAAGATCGGCGATGATGTCATCGATGTGCTCGGTGCCGATGGAGAGACGAATGGTGTTCGGCTGGATGCCCTGCTCTGCGAGCTCTTCTTCGTTGAGCTGCGAGTGCGTGGTGGAAGCCGGGTGAATAACGAGGGACTTCACGTCTGCGACGTTTGCGAGCAGAGAGAAAATTTTGAGTCTGTCGATGAACGCCTGTGCTTCCTTAGCGCCGCCCTTGATGTTGAACGTGAAGATGGAAGCGCCGCCGTTCGGGAAATACTTCTTATAAAGCTCGTGGTACGGGCTGTCCGGCAGAGACGGATGGTTGACGCTTTCGACCTTCGGGTGCTTGGAGAGGAAATCGACAACCTTCAGCGCGTTCTCTACATGGCGTTCAACGCGCAGAGAGAGCGTTTCAAGACCCTGCAGGAACAGGAATGCGTGCAGCGGAGCGAGCGTTGCGCCGGTATCACGCAGGAGGATTGCACGGATCTTCGTGACAAAGGCTGCCGCGCCGACGTCCTTTGTGAAGCTGATGCCGTGGTAACTGGGGTTCGGCTCTACGAGGGACGGGAACTTGCCGCTGCCTTCCCAGTCAAACTTACCGCTGTCTACGATAACGCCGCCGATCGCCGTGCCGTGACCGCCGATGAACTTTGTAGCGGAATGGACAACAATGTCTGCGCCGTACTCGAACGGACGGAGGAGGTAAGGCGTTGCGAATGTGGAGTCTACAACAAGCGGAATCTTATGTGCATGTGCAATGGCTGCGACCTTTTCAATGTCAATCAGCGTTGCGTTCGGGTTGCCGATGGTCTCGATGAAGACGGCCTTTGTCTTATCGTTAATCGCGTTTTCAAAAGCGCCCTCTTCATCCGGGTCTACGAACGTTGCGGTGATGCCGTACTGCGGGAGCGTGTGCTCGAGCAGATTGTAGGTGCCGCCGTAGATGGTCTTCGCGGAAACGATATTGTCACCTGCGCTTGCGAGGTTGAGAAACGTATAGTTGATGGCTGCTGCACCGGAAGCGACGCCAAGTGCCGCCACGCCGCCCTCAAGGGCTGCAATGCGCTGCTCAAATGCGTCCACGGTGGAGTTCGTCAGACGGCCGTAGATGTTGCCTGCATCTGCGAGCGCGAAGCGGGCTGCTGCGTGTGCGGAGTTCTTGAAGACGAAGGAAGTCGTCTGATAGATCGGCACTGCGCGGGCATCGGTAGCGGGGTCCGGGTTCTCCTGACCTGCGTGCAGCTGGATGGTTTCAAAATGGTAGTTGTTATCATATGTATAGCTCATGGTAATACCTCTTTCATAATTTCAGAATTTAATTTTTGTTTTAACGGATTTTGAGAAGTTGACGAAAAGCTGAGCTTCACATTCGTCCGTTTCTGAAATTGTGGCGAAGCATTTGCCGGAAAAGGGATCGCATCATCGGGGTGCGCCTCCTTTGAGATTTACTTCAATTTTTATGTTTGAAGGTTTCATAACACTTAAAACATATTGACTTGGTATGTTTTGTATGATACACGTTAGATTGCAATTTGTCAACCCCTAAAATGCAAAAATTGAAGAAAATTTTGGGAAACCATACTATTATATGGGGGAAACTGCACTTTGCATTGCAAATCGGCGGATCGTTTCAACGAATTTTAAAGGTAAAAGAAAAAGTGAAAAAAGATGTTGACAAATTTACCCTGTGGTGATAGGATATAAACAAGCTCAATAACCTATAAAACAAGTAGGTTTAATAAGCTTAGTAAAATAAGGCAAAGGAGAGACGCGATATGAACCCGTTTCCGTACAGTCGGCGATGTTGCGCCGTAGCCTGAAACGATACAAGAATGCAAACTCATTTATATAAAGTATTTTAAGGAGACTTTACCATGCGTGTATATCGGAAAATCACAGACCTCATCGGCGGCACTCCGCTTCTTGAACTCACCAACTACGAAAAAGCAAATGAACTGAACGCGAAAATCTACGCGAAGCTTGAGTATTTCAACCCGGCAGGTAGCGTAAAGGACCGTATCGTAAAAGCGATGTTGGACGACGCCGAGGAAAAGGGTCTCTTGAAGCCCGGCGCAGTTATCATTGAACCGACAAGCGGCAACACGGGCATCGGCCTTGCTTCCGTTGCGGCTTCCCGCGGTTATAGGGTAATCCTTACCATGCCGGAGACGATGAGTGTGGAGCGCCGCAACCTTTTGAAGGCTTACGGTGCGGAACTTGTCCTCACCGAAGGCGCAAAGGGTATGGCGGGCGCTATCGCAAAGGCGAAGGAGCTCGCCGAGCAGACCCCGAACAGCTACATTCCGAGCCAGTTCACGAACCCGGCAAACCCGGCGGTGCACCTGAAGACGACCGGCCCGGAAATCTGGGCAGACACGGACGGCAAGGTCGATATTTTCGTTGCAGGCGTCGGCACGGGCGGCACGCTCTCCGGTGTAGGCGCGTACCTCAAGTCGCAGAACCCCAATGTTAAGGTTGTCGCGGTGGAACCGGCTACCTCCCCGGTCCTCTCCGGCGGCAAGGCGGGCCCGCATAAAATTCAGGGCATCGGCGCGGGCTTTGTGCCGGATACGCTGAACACCGACATTTACGATGAGATTCTCCCCGTGCAGAACGAGGACGCGTTTGCGGCCGGCCGCGCGCTGGCACGCAGCGAGGGCGTTCTGGTGGGCATCTCCTCCGGCGCGGCAGTCTTTGCGGCAGCACAGCTTGCAAAGCGCCCGGAAAACGCAGGCAAGGTCATCGTGGCGCTTCTGCCCGATACCGGCGAACGGTACCTCTCCACGCCGATGTTTGCAGACGGATACAGCATACAAGAATCCAAACACACATCTTTGGGATAGAAAATGAATGAGGGAAAGGGGCAAGGCTTTCGGGCTTTGCCCTTTTTCGCGGGTTTAAAGGAGTTTATAGAAGGCGTTTTCGCAGTAAATTACCGACAAAAATAAAACTCTTGAAAACCTACTAAAAACATGTTATTATGGTATAAAGTTTGCGGCGGACGGTGAGCCCGCTTGTTTTATTCCGGAAACGCTATTTTACATAAAGGATGGATACCGCATGAAAATTTCCACCAAAGGGCGCTATGCGCTGCGTATGCTGCTGGATCTCGCACAGCACCAGAATGACGGCTACGTCGCGCTGAAGGACATTGCCCGCCGTCAGAATGTCTCCAAAAAATATCTGGAGCAGATCGTGCCGATGCTCAATAAATCCGATATTCTTCTTGCAAGCCGCGGCTTTCAGGGTGGATATCGTCTGGCGCAATCGCCGGATAAATACACCGTGGGCATGATTCTGCGCATCACAGAGGGCAGTCTCGCGCCCGTCGCGTGTCTCGATCACGACCCCGTTCTGTGCGACCGCAGTGCAGACTGCATCACGCTGCCCGTGTGGCAGGGGCTCAGCCGCGCCATCAACGAATATCTCGACAGCATCACCCTGCAGGATATATTGGATCAGCAGCAGGCGACTTTCGTCAACGATTACAGCATTTGATAAAAAAGATACCGCATTCGGTTTGTAGTCTGAATGCGGTATCTTTCTATTTGATTTGAAATCACTCGCCGGAATTTAACAGCGCTTCGGCTTCATCTGCGTCCATTTTGTCTACGTTATGTAGCTTCCTTTGAATTGTCGTATTTCTCTTTTGCGCAGCCTCGATACTTGAACCGGCTTCATCGATTTTCTTCTTTGCTTTAGCAAGGAGAGATTCAAACAAATCATATTGTGAGCTTACGGCACTGAGCGTCTTTTGAATTTCTGTTGTCTTTTTGTTTAGTGCGATAGTGCGGAAACCGACATTCAACGTGTTGAGAAACGCGGTGATTGTGGTCGGACCGCAGATCATGATGCGATACTTGTTTTGGATTTCCTCGCACAAGCCGGGACGGCGCAGCACCTCGGAGTAAAGCCCCTCGGTAGCAAGGAACATAATGGCAAAATCCGTTGTCTTTGGGACATTGATGTACAGCTCGGCAATCGTTTTTGCCTGATTTTTAATGTTCTGCTCCAGAGCCTTTTGCGCGGCTTCCAGAGCCTCTTTATCGGCTTTTTCGGCAGCCTCGCAAACGCGTATGTAGTCTTCTTGCGGGAACTTGGAGTCGATGGGGAGCCATACGGTCTCGCCGTCTTTTTCACGGGAGGGGATCTTAACGGCGAACTCGACGCGCTTTGTATCATTTTTCGTAGATACGTTGCAGTCGTATTGATCTTTGGTGAGTGTTTGCTCCAGTATATTGCCGAGTTGCACCTCTGCCCATGTTCCGCGCGCTTTTACATTTGTCAGCACGCGCTGGAGTGCGGTCACATCGCCGGTGATCTTACGCATTTCGCCGAGTGACTCGTAAACACTTTTGAGCTGCTCACCGACGACTTTAAAGCTGCTGTCCAGACGTTTGGAAAGCGTATCTGTCAACTTTTCATCGACGGTCATGCGCATCTGTTCAAGCTTCTTTTCGTTGTTTTCTTGTAGAGCAGTTAAACTTTTTGTAAGCGTTTCATTGATATGTTCATTCTGCTGTGCGCTGACCTCGCGCATTTGCTCAAGTTTTTTCTCAGTGCTTTCCTGCAAAGCTTTTAGGTTTTGTGTTAAGGCGCTGCTTATTTTTTCATTCTGCTCCATATTGGCTTGACGCATTTGGTCGAGCTTCTTTTCATTGCTCTCGAGTAGTGAATCGATATTCTTCGTCAAGGTTGTGCTGAGCTTTTCGCTTTGCTGCGTGTTGATTTGCTGAATTTCGCGTATCAAGGCGTTCATTTCGCTCAAACGGCTGTTTAAGCTTTCGGATGTTTCTTTTCGACTACGTGAAAACTCATCGGCAATATAGGTTTCAATATGCTGAAAATTGCTTTCGTAATTCGTATTTGTTGCAGTATTTTCACTTTTTGGCTTCTTGAGAAGAAAGACAATCTGCAAAATAAGAACAATTGTAATGAGTCCAATCAAAATATATAGTTCCATTTTCATTCTCCTTTGTTTTTTCTCATGTTATCACAAGTGATTTGAAAAGTAAACAACCGGTCTATAGTTATATGTAGAAAAGCTCCCCCGAAACGAATTCGGGAGAGCTTTTGTCATACAATGTTATTATATTTGCTTGCGAACGATGGTGTATTCGTCGCCGGGGCGGTAGTACGGGCAGTTTTGAAAGCGGCCGCCGATGAACTGGGCGGTCTCGTCCTCGTCTAAGTCCATATCGCAGACATAGAAGCCGTACTCATCGTCGTACTCGTAATACAGGCAGTCTTCGCATTTTGAGGTATTTTCAAACATACTATCGCCTTACAGAACGCTTTGCAGGAACTGGCGCGTGCGGTCATGCTTCGGATTTGTGAAGATCTCCTTCGGGGAGCCTTCCTCCAAAATCGCGCCATCATACATGAACACCACGCGGTCTGCCACTTCGCGGGCGAAGCCCATTTCGTGCGTGACAACAAGCATCGTCATGCCTTCTTCCGCAAGCTCCTTCATGACGTTCAGAACGTCGCCGACAAGCTCCGGGTCAAGGGCGCTGGTGGGCTCATCGAACAGCATCATTTTCGGCTCCATGGCGAGCGCGCGGGCGATGGCCACACGCTGCTGCTGGCCGCCGGAAAGCTTTGCGGGGTAGGAATCGAGTTTATCGCCGAGGCCGACCTGATTTAAAAGCTTCACGGCCTTTTCTTTGGCTTCCTTTTCCGGCACGCCCTTCACGTTCATCGGGGCGAGCATGACGTTTTGCAGTGCCGTTTTGTGCGGGAAGAGGTTGAAGCGCTGAAACACCATACCCATCTCAAGCAGAATAGCGGCGCGCTCTTTATGCGGCAGCTTTACCTGATTGTGGCCGTTCACGCGGTCTTCGATGAGCTTGTCGTCGATCCAGATCTTGCCGCTCGTAGGCTTTTCAAGGTGGTTTAAAGAGCGCAGATACGTCGATTTGCCGGCACCGGACGGTCCGATGATGACGACCACTTCGCCCGGCTCTACGGTGAGGCTGACGTTTTTCAGCACATCTACGGAGCCGAAGGACTTACAGATATTTTCCGTTTTAATGATAGACATAGCCGTATTCCTCCTTATTCGTAGATGGACAGGCGCTTTTCAAGGCGATTGAAAATAACGGTGAACACGCCGGTGATGATGAGGTAGATGATCATAGCCGGGATATAAACGAGAGCGCTCGCCTTGTTGGAAGCGATAATCTTCGTCTGGTAGGTCAAATCGGTCAGCGCGATGATGGACACAAGAGAGGTATCCTTCAGCACCATGACGAACTCGTTGCAGATCGGCGGAATCATGCGGCGGTAGGCCTGCGGGATGATGACAAGGCGCATCGCCTGCGAGTGGGTGAGGCCGAGCGCCGTGGAGGCTTCGAGCTGGCCTTTATCGATGGACTGAATGGCCGCGCGGATGATCTCCGCGAGGTAGGCCGCGACGTTCAGCGAGAACGCGATCCAAGCGGCCAAAAAGCGGCTTTGAATATTGAACGCCGGAACGAGCTGCGGCAGCGTGTAATAGAGGAAAAACAGCTGCATCAGAAGCGGCGTGCCGCGGAAGAAGAAGATGTACGCGCCGCAGACGGAGCGGAGTACGGTGTTTTTGGAGATCTTGCCGAGGGCAAGAAACACGGCGAGCACGAGTGCCGTCAGCACGGAGGTGACGGAAAGCGCAAGCGTTACGCCGGTGGCCTGGAGCAGCGCCGGCATCCAGCCGATGATTTGTTGAATGGCGTTCATGGTGATATCCTTTCCGATATAAATGGGGCAAGAGACCTCAAAACGGGGCCTCCTGCCGAAATTTCATTTTACGTTATTGCGCTTATGCGTCCTTCTTTGTGACGATGACGAGCTGGTTGGAGAGGTACGGCTCGGTCATTTCATACGCTTCCTGACGCTCCGGGGTGATGGAGACGCCGGCGATGATCATATCGTACTGGCCCTTATCGAGGCCTGCGAAAACGCCGTCGAAGGAGGTGTTGACAAACTCGACCTCAAGGCCGAACAGCTTACCAATCTCTTCTGCCATATCAACGTCAAAGCCCTGGTACACAAGGCCGCTGTCGTCGGTGTACTCAAGCGGCGGATAACCGGCCTCAAAGCCAATAGTCAAAACGCCGTCCTTAACGGTCTTGACCTTACTCGGGTCAACGGTCGGTTCCTCGGTGACGTTGCGCACGCCCTCGGTGACATCGGTGCCGAAGTGCTTCATGGCGAGCTCGGAGATTTTGCCGTTATAATAAAGCGTGTTGATGGCGTTTTCGGTCTGCTCCAAAAGGTCTGTGTTGCCTTTCTTGATGCAGACGCCCATCGGTTCGCCTTCGTCGCTTTTCCAAACGCTCTGGAATTTGGAGTCGTCGTCTGCGAGGTAATACGCCGCGACAACGCTGTCTACGTACACGGCATCCGCACGACCGAGCGAAACGTCATCAAAGCACTGCGTGATCTTTTCATACGGGAGAATCTCGACGTCAACGCCCTCTTCCTGCATTTTCTGCAGGGCGTCGTGGGCGGTGGTGCCGGTCTGCACGCTGACCTTGGCGCCGGCGAAATCGTCCGGGCTTTCAATCTTCTTTGTACTGGAGCTGCTGCATGCGGTGGCGGAGAGTGCCATTACGCCGGCGAGCACGGCAGCAAGGATTTTCTTCATTTTCATGTGTTTTGTCCTTCTTTCTCAATTTTCCCCGATAAAGAGATACAGTCGTTTCACTGTACCAATCGATTAGAATACTTGTATTCTACCCCCAAAATCCGTTTGGGTCAATAGCGAAACTGCCAAATTAATGTATATTTATACATATATACATAGGTATTTTTCAAGATTTGTGGGTAAAAGCGGCGTTTTTACTTCAACGTGACAATGACAAGCTGATTCGAGACATACGGTTCCGTAAGGTCATACGCGGCCTGACGTTCCGGCGTAATGGACACGGACGAGATGATGACGTCGTACTGCTCTTTATCAAGGCCCGCAAAAATGCCGTCCCACGCGGTGTTGACAAACTCGACGTCTACGCCCAGCACCTCGCCGAGTGCTTTTGCAAAGTCGATGTCGAAGCCCTGATATTCAAGCCCTGCGTCATCGGTGTACTCCATCGGCGGGTAGCCGACTTCCACGCCGACGGTTAAGGTGCCGTCCTTGAGTGTTTTAAGCTTAGAAAGGTCAAGCACCGGCTTTTCCGTCACATTGCGCACGCCGTCCACATCGGCGGCGGAGCCGAAGTGCTTTTCGGAAAGCTGCGCCATGGTGCCGTCATAATATAAGGTATCAATCGCACCTTCGATGAGCTCTTTCAAATCGTCGTTGCCCTTTTTAAGACATACGCCGATTGGCTCGCCGGTTTCGCTCGTCCATGTTTTCTGGTATTTCGTGTCGTCCTCCGCGAGGTAGTAACCCGCAACGACGCTGTCCACGTACACGGCATCCACGCGGCCGAGTGCGAGGTCGTCAAAGCACTGCGTCACCTTTTCGTACGGCAGCACGTTGATGTTCATGCCCTCGTCCTGCATATCCTGAATGCTTTCGTGCGCGGAGGTCGCCGTCTGCACGGAAATTTTCGCGCCCTCAAAGTCCGCCGGGCTTTCAATCTTCTTCGTACTGCCCGAACATGCCGCAAGTGAGAGCATCATAGCGCCAATTAAAAATGAAGCGCAAACCTTTTGAATTTTCATTTTATATTCACCCTTCCGCAATATACCTTTAAGCTTTGGCTTGTATAATTTTGAAGATGAATGTATTTTACGCCGATTTCATTCAAAAATCAAGCGGAATAATGCACAAACTAATGCATATTTATACGTATATACATAGTGAATTTTGAAAAAGAAAAGCCTGCGTTGTGCAGGGACTCAAAATGAGAGTTGCATAACGCAGGCTTTTAGGGTTCGGTTTAGTCCATGTAACCGCCTTGCATGGGGGAGTGTGCCGTTTGCGTGAAGCGCTTTAAAACGCCGTGCGTGTAGCGGCTCTTAAACGGTGGCAGCGCTTTGCGGCGTTCGTTAAACACGCGCTGCACTTCTTCCTCGCTGCATTTTTCGCCGTTGATACCGACGACGCGCAGAATACGCTGCGGAATGTCGATCTCGATAAGGTCGTTTTCTTCGATTAAAGCGATGGGGCCGCCCTGTGCGGCTTCCGGCGAAATATGGCCGATGGCGGGACCCTTGCTTGCGCCGGAGAAGCGACCGTCCGTCAGCAGCGCAATGCTGGCAGAAAGCTCCGGGTCGCTCGAAATGGCTTCGGTGGTGTAGAACATTTCCGGCATACCGCTGCCGCGCGGGCCTTCATAGCGGATGATGACGGCGTCGCCCGGCTGAATTTGGTGCGTTAAAATGGCGTGGATGGCATCTTCCTCGCAGTTGAACGGGCGCGCCTTCAGAAGCGCCTTGTGCATCTCCTTCGGCACGGCACTGTGTTTTACGACCGCGCCGTCCGGGGCGATGTTGCCGCGCAGAATGGCAATGGCGCCGTTCGTACCGATGGGATCATCGAACGAGCGGATGATATCCGTGCGCTTGAGACCGGTTTTCTTTAAATAGGTATCACACTTCTCATAGAAGCCGTTTTTCTTTAAATCTTCCAGATTTTCGCCGAGCGTTTTACCCGTGACGGTCATTACATCGAGATGCAGGTGGTCTTTGATTTCCTCCATGATGCGCGGTACGCCGCCTGCATAATAGAAGTACTGCGCGGGCCACTCGCCTGCGGGACGGATATTCAAAAGATAATGCGCGCCGCGGTGCATGCGGTCGAACGTATCCGCGTCGAGCGGAATGCCGAACTCATGCGCGATGGCGGGCAGGTGCATCAGTGTGTTTGTGGAGCCGGAGATGGCCGCGTGTACCATGATGGCGTTTTCGAACGATTTCAGCGTGACGATATCGGACGCTTTCACGCCCTTTTTTGCGAGTGCCACGGCGGTTTTGCCGGCTTCCTCCGCCGCAACGGAAAGATCTTCACAGGTGGCGGGCATCAACGCCGTGCCGGGCAGCATGAGGCCGAGCGATTCCGCCATAATCTGCATGGTGGACGCGGTGCCCATGAACGAGCATGCACCGCAGGAGGGGCACGCGTGGTGCTTGTAATACGTGAACTGCTCCTCGGTGATCTCGCCGCGCTCATACATAGCGCTGTATTTGCCGATCTGCTCCAGCGTTAAAAGGTTGGGACCTGCGTCCATCACACCGCCCGTCACGAACACGGCCGGAATGTTGATGCGGCCGATAGCCATGAGCAGCGCAGGCACGGATTTATCGCAGCTTGCGAGGAAAACGCCGCCGTCAAACGTTGTCGCGTTGGCGTGAATTTCCACAAGGTCGGCGATGATGTCGCGCGAGGGCAGGGAATAATTGATGCCATCGTGCCCCTGTGCCATGCCGTCGCAAATATCGGTCGCAAAGTAAAGCGCACCCTTGCCGCCTGCTTCGTATGCGCCCTGGCTTGCTTTCTGCGCCAAATTTAAAAGGTGCGCGGAGCCGGGGTGGCTCTGCCCGTAGGTGCTTTCAATTAAAATCTGCGGCTTTGTGAGGTCCTCCTCTTTCCAGCCCATGCCCATGCGCAGCGGGTCCATTTCCGGCGCAAGCTTGCGAACTTCCTGACTTTTCAACATGTTGATTCCCTCTTTGATGATAACTTTATGCGGCAGCGAATGCGCCGATCTCAAAATCGGCATAGGTGCCGTCTTTATTTTGCTTTGCAGTGCAGTCTAAAAAGTAAGAGGCGCCGTTCCCGGCACGCCATTTTTCGGCGTCAAACGTCAGTGTGCCGTTTTCATCGTTTTTCTCCGTGATCTTAAATAAGCAGCCGTCTTCCCATAAAAGCTCGTCCGTTTCTAAGTAGCCCTCGTCTTGCAGCTCCTTAAATGTGAACGTGAGCGGGCGGCGCTCGGTAAGCTCGCCGAACCGCCATGCGATCGCCTGTATCTCGCCTTTCGTCAACGGCGTCTCGGTCAGGTCAACAGAGACATATTCGGTGTCGCTTTGCAGCGTTTCGTCCGTGTTGAATAATTCCTGCAGCACGGACAAATACAGCGCGCATCGCCCGTCTGTTTCATTTTCGCGTACGGTGATTTTCTGCACGTTATCGGGCTCGCTCGGGTAAATGGCTTTGATATATCCGCCGTAGGTGACGTCCACCATCATGCCGGGGATGAGGCCGTCCGGCGCGTCCTCCGGCCTTGCGCAGCGGTACACGCCGTCGTCTTTACCGGCGAGCAAAAGCAGATTGCCCGAAATATCGACGAGGCGTGCAGTGAGCGTTGCGGTCTCGGCCGCGCTCGGTTCTGATGCGGTACTTTGCGGGTTATCTACGCCGCTCAATTCTGCCGATACGCTTTGGCACGCGGTGAAAAGCAGCAGAAAACACAAAAGAAAAGCGAATAAATGGGTTTGTAAACGGGTCATAAGGCCAACTCCTTTCATTTTATAAGTAGGAAAAAGGGGTCACGCGGTTACAAAATCATCATAGCAGATTTGGAAGTCTGTTACAAGATACAAATACTTTTTGTTTTGACTTTTGTGCTTAAATTGTCTATACTGTGTACAAGTTGACAAAAAGGGAGCGAAAGTTATGCGGCAGGTAGTTGTAAACGATTTGGTATTCGGCAGCGGCAGAATGAAAATTTGTGTGCCGGTGTGCGAGAAGACAACGGAAGCGGTTTTAGACGCCGTAAAAGAAATCAAGACCACCCCGGCGGATCTTATCGAATGGCGCATCGATTATTTTGACGAGGACATGTTTGCGGCCGCGCCGGAAATTTTTAAAGCAGCCGCGCCGTTGCCCGTGCTGTGCACATTCCGCACAAAAGCGGAAGGCGGCGAAAAAGCGATAGATCCCATGGACTATTTTGCGATGAACGCGCAGCTGAGCGCCTTGGGTGCGCCGCTTGTCGATTTAGAGCTTTTCCTTTGCGAGCAGTACGATGACATTGCAAAGGCGACCGTTCAGGCTATGCACGATATGGGTACGAAGCTTATTATCTCGAACCACGATTTTGCCAAAACGCCTGCACGCGAGGAAATCGCCGACCGCTATAAGCGTATGATGGCGTTAAATGCCGACCTGCCGAAAATCGCCGTGATGCCGCAGAATGAGCGCGATGTGATGGTGATGCTGGCGGCGATGAATGAATCCACTGCGTTCTGCGGGCCGCTCATCGGCATTTCCATGGGCGAGCTCGGCAAGATGACGCGCGTGCGCGGCGGGGCGTTCGGCTCTGTGATGACGTTTGCATCAAAAGGAAAAGCCTCCGCACCGGGACAAATCGATGCAGAGACTTTATCTAAAATGCTGAATGAAAATTAGATTTTAAAAGTGCTTTTCAAGTGTAAACACGGTCTTCACTTCGCCGACGGGCGTGTCGTTGTCGTTGACGGTGACGCCGTTGTTAAGCGAGACGAGCATCTTATCGGTATCGGCGTTATAGTAGCCGATCTGGCGGAAGATCTCGCGGATGATGAGCGGCCAGACCGCCTCGGTGCCGTCCTTAATCTTGAAGGAGATGCCGATGCGCTCCTTTTTGAGGCCGATGCCGTACACGCCGTTCGCGCCGCCCTTTGCGATGATGTTCGCATCATGGTTGATGAGGGAGCACAGGTAGCCCGTGCCGCGCATCATGTGCGGATATTCATGGATACGCGGGACAAAGCGGCGGGCAGCATCCTGCAGAACGTCGTCCTTAATGGTATCAATGCACGCGAGGTTCTTATATGCCGTCGCGATGTTCTTCATCGGGTAAGCGAACACCGGCACGCCGCAGCCGTCGATGCCGATGACGACCTTTTCTTCCGGGTACTCGGAGAGCACGCTCATGGTGCGCAGCACTTCGTTCTGTCCGACGGAGCCGACCTTCCAGTAATCCTTCACGTCGCCGCCCATTTCACGCTGGGTGAGCATGAGCGCCGCGTGCTTGCCGCTGCAGTTGTGGTAGAGCTTCGACTTCGGCAGACCCTGACGGATGCGCTCTTCGTTTGCTTCCGTAGAGCCCGGCACGGTCGGCTTCATGATGAGGTCTTCCGGATTTAAGTCGGCCTTTTTCATGATGGATTTCAAAGCGTTGACGTGGAAGCTTTCGCCGAGATGCGAGCCTGCGAACAGCACGGTTTCTTCATCGGTAAAACCGTATTTTTCGTCGAGGTGATGCGCGATAACGGGCAGCGCCTGCACGGGCTTCGAAGCGGAGCGGTAGAAAACCATGGCCTCCGGGTCGCCTGCGGAGTAGATGACCTTGCCCTTTTCATCTACAATGCTGATGTAGCCGTAATGCGTCAGGTCCAAAAGCCCGCCGCGGAATTCTTCTGTTAAACGAACGGTATCTGACATAATCTCGTCCCCTGTCTTTAGAATTTAACGATTTATCTTTCTTTTTACGTTCAAAGCTATTATAATCTTTTTTAGAGGATTGTAAAGGCATTTGTGTGAGAATAGTCGAAAGTGCAGAAAGCGGCGTGTTTTAAAGCGCCGCAGATAGGACAAATAAACGAAAGTTGGTATAAATATGAAAGATAAAGTATTGTTTGAGGTTTGCTGTGGCTGTTTTGAAGACGCCGTACAGGCCGAAAAAGGCGGCGCAGACCGCATTGAACTCAATTCCGCGCTGTTTTTGGGCGGCCTTACGCCGAGCATCGGCACGGTGCAGGCCGTGAAAAATACACTGAAAATTCCCGTGATGTGCATGGTGCGCCCGCGCGAGGGTGGCTTTTGCTACACGGATTTCGATTACATGACTTGCTGCCGCGATATGGAGGCACTGTTAAATGCAAGCGCGGACGGCATCGTCTTCGGCTTTTTGAAGCCGGACGGCACGGTTGACACCGATCGCTGCGCCGATTTTATCGGGAAAATCAAGAAAATCAACCCGAACGCCGAGATTGTGTTTCACCGCGCCATTGACGTGGTGCCGGACGTATTTAAAGCACTCGACGATCTTATCAATCTCGGTGTAACGCGCGTTTTGACGAGCGGCCAGTGTGAAAGCGCGATAAAGGGCGCAAAGACTGTGAAAAAGATGATCGAATACGCAAGTGACCGCATCGATATTCTGCCCGGCGGCGGTATCAACACGCAGAACGTCGGGGAATTTATCAACGAGACCGGCACGCACAGTGTACACGCCTCGGCGCGCTCCCTGCGGCACGACACAAGCGTCTGCGGCAACCCGGAGATCTTTTTCGGCGGCAAATTGAACGGCGTGGGTATTCCGGAGAACGAATATAAAGTGACGGACAATGTTTTGGTGCAAAACGTCGTTGCAGCGATCGAAGCGCGGTAAGCTTTACCCGGAGAAAGGGGATTTTAGGTGAAAAACGATATTGACAGCATTTTGAATACGCTGTTTTCCGGCGGAAAGCTGAACGTGGGCAGCGGCACGAAAAGCCGCGCCGCAAAAGACGCCGAGGATTTTTTGAACAGCATCGAAAAAACGAATGCCAACATGCAGAGCAGCCTGAATCGGCAGATCAGCGACCTCGATAAGTTGACGAGCGACGCGCAGCGCAGCATGGACGAAATGCGCCGTCTGCTGGACGCCGAGGGCCTGACCGGTACGCCCGAAATGGAAGCGCCGAAAGCGGAGACCGCAGAAAAAAAGCCGAAGGCAAAGGGCGCGGAGGAGCCGCCGCAGGACCCCGCGCAGTCGTTCCGCGAGGCGAGGGAAGCGACGGGCAGAACGGTCATTGGGCAGGACGCATTTTTGGACAGCCTGTTCACCGCATTTCGCCGCCCGAGCGTGACGGGGCGCGAAAACGGCAAGCCCGCGGCGGTCGTCGTGATCTCCGGCAAAGAGGGCACAGGCAGGCACAGTGCGCTTGCAGCTTCGGCTGCGGCGCTCTGCAAAGAGGGCGTTTTGAAAAACGGCGAGGTCACGAATATCGACCTTTCCCGCTACCCGAACGCCGAAGACGGTAAATTACTCACACAGGATCTTTTTTCCGCGCTGCACAGCGAAAACGATATTGTATTATTTGAAAATTTTGAGCAGTGCCACAAATCTTTGTTGCCCATGGTGGCGGCGCTGTGCGAGACGGGCGTTTTAAAATTAGCTTCGCGTTATGCTTTGCAGAAAGGCATGCTCATCGATGTCGGCACGGCGCTTGTGCCCGATGCCGTCAGCGAAATTTCCGTAAACGGGAAGTACCTCGTCTTTTTGACGAGCCAAAAGGACAGCGCGTTCACCGATGCGTTCGGCGCGGCATTTTTGTCCTCCGTCACGGATTTCTGCCGCACGGCGGAATTCACGCGCGAGAGCCTGCTCAGGATTGGCGAAGCGGCGCTCGGTGCATTAAACGACCGCACAAAGGCTAAGCTAAACTACACGTTCACGTTCGGTGAAGATGCCTCGGCATTTTTGGCGGATAAATTCAGTCTCCGCGACGGCGTGGAGAGCATGGCGCGGCTGACGGAACGTTGCTTCCGCCTTTTGAGCGAAGAAAAGCTGCGCCGCGCGGAAAAGGACGGTGAAAAGACCGTTTCCGGCAAACTCGGCGTAAAAGACGGTGTGCTCGCGTTCACATTCCCGGATTTTGCCGTCACGGTGGAAGAAGAGAAAAAGCAGGCGGCAGACCCGAAATCCGCCGAAGAAGTGAAATCGGAGCTTAACGAGATCATCGGACTTAGTGAAGTGAAGGACTATGTGCTGTCGCTTGAGCAGAACTATATCATTCAGCGGCTGCGCGAAGCGCGCGGCATGAAGGCCGATGTGCCCACTATGCACATGATCTTTACCGGCAATCCCGGCACGGGCAAAACGACCATCGCAAGGCTCGTTTCACGCTATTTAAAAGCCATGGGCGTACTGAGCGGCGGGCAGCTGATTGAAGTTACGCGCGCCGACCTTGTAGGCAAATACGTCGGTCACACCGCACCGCTCACGCAGCAGGTCATTCGCTCTGCGCTCGGCGGTGTGCTGTTCATCGATGAGGCATATTCGCTGTACCGCGGCGCAGACGACAGTTTCGGACTGGAAGCCATCGATACCATCGTCAAGGGGATGGAGGACCACAGAGAAGACCTTATCGTTATTTTGGCGGGCTATACAAAAGAAATGGAGGCGTTTCTCACGGCGAACTCCGGCCTGCGCTCGAGATTCCCGAATATCATCGAGTTTCCGGATTATACGGCGGAGGAGCTGCTGGCCATTACAAAGCTGACTGCAAAGAAAAAGGGCTATACGATCGATGAAACATGCGAAACGCCGCTGCTTCAATATTACGAAAAGCGGCAGGCAACGGACGCCAGAACGGCGGGCAACGGACGCTTGGTGCGCAATTTGGTTGAGGACGCGATCTTAAACCAGTCTCGCAGATTGACGGGCGGAGACGTGACAAGGCTGACGGAAGCGGAGCTTGCGGCGCTTTTAAGCGAGGATTTTGACCTAAGCGAAGGATAAAAACGGTGTGAAACCGCACGAAAATGATGAAAGTGTAAACATTTATCGATTTCCCTTGCAACTTTTAAAAGAAAGCTTTACAATACAAGATTGGAGAGACCGAAAGTTTCAGTAAACTTCCATTCTTCCGGTAAGCAAACGAATAAAGTTTTGCTCAAGCTTTTTCAAAAGCTTGTCAGTTTCCAAAGGTGAAACCTTTGGTCGCTTTCCGCAGAAAGCGAAATCCTGTTGCGTTCGCGAAGACTAGGATAGTAGTATTGGAGCGTCCGGGGGACGTTCCAATACGTAGGAAACCCAGTCAATGGGTTTCCTGAACGACTTGTTCAAAAACAAGTCGTTAGAACAGCGAAGCTGCGCGGTCTCACCAAAAAAGCAAACCGTAAATTATTGCGAAAGGGCATGAGAATATGACGAAAATCGATATTTTTTCCGGCTTCCTCGGCGCAGGCAAAACCACGCTGATCCGCAAGCTGATCTCCGAAGCTTTTAAGGGCGAAAAGCTCGTCCTCATCGAAAACGAGTTCGGCGAGATTGCCATTGACGGCGGCTTTTTGCAGGACGCCGGCATTGAAATCACCGAGATGAGCCAGGGCTGCATCTGCTGCAGCCTTGTGGGCGACTTCGGCAAGGCGCTGCATCAGGTGCTGGAGACCTACCACCCGGACCGCATTTTGATCGAGCCGTCCGGCGTAGGCAAGCTGAGCGATGTGATCCGTGCCGTGCAGAACCTGCACATGGAAGACGTTACGCTGAATAGCTTCACCACCGTTGCCGATGCAAACAAGTGCAAAATGTATATGAAGAACTTCGGCGAGTTCTATAACGACCAGATCGAGCACGCAAACTCCATCATTCTGAGCCGCACGGACGGTATCAAGCCCGAAAAGCTTGAAGCCTGCGTCGCTCTGTTGCGCGAGCACAACCAGAACGCCACCATCATTACCACCCCGTGGGATCAGCTCACCGGCGCACAGATTCTCGAGACGATGGAGCACAAGAATACCCTTGAAGAGGAGCTGAAGCTCCTTGCCGAGGAGACCGAGCACGAGCACCACCATCACCACCATGACCATGATGAGCATGATGAGCACTGCACCTGCGGCTGCCACGACCACCATGACGATGACGACGAGCACGAGCACCACCATCACGACCACGAAGAGCATGACGAGCACTGCACCTGCGGCTGCCACGACCACGATCACGACCATGATGGGCATGACCACGAGCATCATCACCACCATCATCATGCCGACGAGGTGTTCACAAGCTGGGGCACCGAGACGACCCGCAAGTTCACGAAGGACGAGATCGAGCACATCCTCGAGGAGCTCGACAACAGCGAAAAGTACGGCATGATCCTGCGTGCAAAGGGCATCGTCGCAGGCCGGGACGGCGAGTGGATCCACTTCGACTATGTGCCGGAGGAGACCTCTGTGCGCAACGGCAGCGCCGGTGTCATCGGCCGCCTGTGCGTCATCGGTTCTCACATCAACGAGGCCGCAATCGAAGCGCTGTTCGCGTAATGCGGGCTGAACCTTACAGAAAGGCGGAATATTGATGGATGATATGCCGGTTTACCTGTTTACGGGCTTTCTCGAATCAGGCAAGACCTCTTTTATAGACGAAACGCTTGCGGATAAGCGTTTCAATAACGGGCAGCGTACCTTGCTGCTCGTCTGCGAGGAAGGCGAGGCGGAGTACGACGAGTCCCGCCCCTACATGAAGAACATCTATGTGGAAAACATTGAGGACGAAGACGAGCTGACGAGCGAAACGCTTGACATCCTCGCGAAAAAGCATCGCGCTTCCCGTGTGCTCATCGAGTACAATGGCATGTGGCAGTTGAAAACGCTGTACGACAACATGCCGGAAAACTGGGCGGTTTACCAGGAATTCATGTTCGCGGATGCGACGACATTCCTCACTTACAACGCCAACATGCGCGGCCTTGTTGTGGATAAGCTCTCCGGCTGCGAGTTGGTCGTGTTCAACCGCTTCACGAAGGACATGGACAAAATGGCGTTCCACAAGATTGTGCGCGGCATCAGCCGCCGCCCGGACATCGCCTACGAGTACACGAACGGCGACGTCGAATACGACGAGATCGAAGATCCGCTGCCGTTTGACATCAACGCGCCGGTCGTAAAGATTGAAGACGGCGATTACGCGCTGTGGTACCGTGACCTTTCCGAAGATCCAAAGAAGTACGACGGCAAGGTCGTCGAGTATAAGGGCCTTGCAGCCGTGAACCCGCGCATGAAACCGGGCATGTTCTTCTTCGGTCGCCAGCTGATGACCTGCTGCGTGGAGGATATCCAGTTTGCGGGTCTGCTCACGCTGTGCGACGCGGACAAAATGCCGGAAAACGGAAAGTGGTACACCATGCGCCTTTCCGTTGCGTATAAGTGGCACAAGCTCTACGGCCGCAAGGGTCCGGTTCTGACGCTTCAGAACATCGAGCCTGCCGAAGCGCCCGCGCAGCCCGTTGCGACGTTCTATTAAGCTTAAATTCATTGCCCGTTGGCTTTTCAAAAGTCGGCGGGTAATTTTTTTATTTATTTTTCTGTATACGGTGTCGAAAGTGCGCGATTTATGGTATACTAAAAATTACTTAAATATATGAAATGAAAATGGTGATAACTTTGCATACATATCAGCTTGTTTTGCCCTGCCTTTTGGGTGTTGAGGGTCTTGTAGCGGAGGAGCTCCGCGATATGGGCGCGGAAAATGTCGCGCCGGAAAACGGACGTGTGCTGTGCGCAGGCTCCCCGGAGATGATCGCCCGCGCGAATATCCGCTCCCGCTTTGCGGAGCGTGTGCTCGTTCTGCTCGGCACGTTTGAAGCGAAAAGCTTTGAAAGCCTGTTTCGCGGCGTGAAGGCCCTGCCGTGGACGGAGTGGATCGGCCGCGACGACGCGTTCCCGGTCAAGGGGCGGTGCTTATCGAGTCAGCTCATGAGCGTGCCGGACTGCCAGGCCATTATCAAAAAAGCCGTGGTGGAAAGCCTCAAGGAGGCGTATAAGCTGGAGCATTTCCCGGAGACGGGCGCGAACTACCAGATTCAGTTTTTAATTATGAAAGACAAGGTCAGCATTATGCTGGATACGAGCGGCGCGGGGCTGCACAAGCGCGGCTACCGCAAAAATTCCAACGAAGCGCCCATCAAAGAGACGCTTGCGGCGGTCATGGCAAAGCTTTCCCGTGTGCGCACGGACGGCACGCTCATCGACCCTTTCTGCGGTTCGGGTACGATTTTAATCGAGGGCGCCATGCTTGCCATGCACATTGCGCCCGGCCTGCGCCGCCACTTTGCGGCGGAAAAGTGGAAAGCTGTCCCCGGAAATATCTGGGACAACGAGCGCATTGCCGCAAAGGCACTTGAACGTCGCGATGAGGGCTTTTTGGCGTTCGGCTATGACATTGACCCCGAAGCCGTGCGCCTGACGCTTGAAAACGCGAAGAAAGCGGGCGTTGCGCAGTATATCTCCGCAGAAGTGCGCGACATCAAGGATTTCAGCAACGACGGCCCGTTCGGCTGCGTCATCTGCAACCCGCCGTACGGCGAGCGGCTTTTAGACGTGAAAACGGCGGAGGACATCTACAAAACGATGGGGCGCGTCTTCACGCCGAAGCGCGGCTGGAGCTATGCTGCCATCAGTCCGGACGAGCGGTTTGAGACATGCTTCGGCAAAAAATCCGACCGCCGCCGCAAGCTCTACAACGGCATGATCCGCTGCCAGTATTACATGTATTTTAAGGCATAAAAAATGCTTTAGGGGAGGGTACATATGCGGAATGTTTATATCATCAACCCAAAAGCCGGCAAGCACGACCATACCGTGCAGTTTATGGAGCGCATCCGCGCCGTGCATGCCACGCACGGGGAAGAGCCGGAAATTTATCTCACACAGCGCGCGGGCCATGGCGAGGAGTTGGCGAGAGCGGCCGCCGAAAAGGGCGATGCGGTGCGCATTTGGGCCGTCGGTGGCGACGGCACGGTGCTGGAGGTCGTGCGCGGTGCGGAGTTTCACAAAAACGCCGCCGTGGGCGTATACCCGTGCGGCAGCGGCAACGACTTCGTGCGCTCATTCGGCAAGCGCGAAGTGTTTTTGAATCCGGAAAATCAGCTGGCGGGCAAGACTGTGACCATCGATATGATCCGCACGCAGCACGGCGATGCCGTGAACATCTGCTCTGTGGGTTTTGACGCCAAGGTGGCGGCGGAGATGAATTATTATAAGCACCTGCCGTTCGTTTCGGGCGAGCTTGCGTATACCATTTCGCTTGCAAAGTGCTTTTTGGGGCATCTTGCGGACAAAATGACCGTAATGTTTTACTATGCGGACGGCACAAAAGAGACCGTTACGGGCGAATTTCTGTTCACGCTTGCGGGCAACGGTCGCTGGTATGGCGGCGGGTACTGCGGCGCGCCGAACTCGGTGATAGACGACGGTCTGCTCGATTTTGTGCTGATCCGAAAGCCCGCCTATTCCCGCATTCCGGGCCTTGTGCCGAAGTATAAGCGCGGCGAGCATTTAAGCAACCCGGCGTTTTCCGACCTGCTCGTTTACCGCCGCGGCGTGAAGATCGAAATTCAAAGCGAAAATGAAGTCGTCAGCAATATGGACGGCTTGTGCATCAAGGTGAAAAGCGAGGAATACAACATTCTGCCGCACGCACTGAATTTCATTTTACCGCGCGGCGCGGCATTGCCGAAGGAGTCGAAAAATGCGCGGTGATACACTCGGAAAAGCGGAAATCTTAACGCCGCGCCTGCGCCTTAGACGCTTTTCCATGCAGGACATGAGCGGCTTTCTGCTGTTTGCCGCCGATGCGGATACCATGCTGCGGGCGGGCTCAAAGCCGGTTTCTACACCGGCGGAGGCGGAGAGTGAATTGAGGCGCGCCGCAGACGACCCGTATGCCTTTGCCATCACCCTGCGCGAAACGGGCGAAGTGATGGGCAAGATCAAGTATCAGCGCGATTACTGCCGCTATAATACGGACAGTATTTCGATTGGTTACGAGCTTTCGCGCCGCTACCGCCATAACGGCTACATGACGGAAGCGTTGCGCGCCATGGTGCAGAACGCGTTTGAAGTGATGAACGTCGAGGTCGTCGCCATCAGCCACTTTGTGGGTAACGAGCCGTCAAGAAAGGTCATCGAGCGCGCGGGATTCATCTTTGAGGGCGTTATGCCGTGCGGCTTTAAGCGGTTTGACGGCGAAATTTTTGACAATGTGTGTTACTCCATCCTGCGTTCGGAGTACGATACGGGGCTCATTTCGTCCGTGCGACGCATGCGGTAAAGCTTACAAATCAATGTGCATGCCCATATTCCGTCAGAAAATTGTGGAAATACCGCTTTTTTCTATTGCCAATGTACAAAAGCAGTGCTAAAATTGAATAAACTCAAAAACTGTGACTTTGTTGTGTCTTGCACCGGCAAAGTCTGTTTTTTAACGCGAAAGAAAGGAAGGAATAAAGATGGAACAGTCTTTTCCGAAGCGCCCGTTCCGCACGCACGGCGGCGCGCATGTGCCGCACCACAAGAACACGGCGCATACCGAAACGCACGTGATGCCGCCGCCCGATGAGATCACGCTGCCCATGACGCAGCACATCGGCGCACCGTGTGTGCCCTGTGTGAAAAAGGGCGACCACGTGTATGTCGGCACCAAGGTCGCGGACAGCGACGCATACGTTTCCGTGCCGATCCATTCCTCGGTTTCCGGCACCGTGAAGGAAATCAAAAAAGTCATTATGCCCGGCGGGCAGGCGGTGGACGCCGTCATCATCACGTCGGACGGGTTAATGGAGCACGACCCTGCGGTATGTCCCCCGCCGGAGATCAAAACGAAGCAGCAGTTGGCCGATGCGGCGCGCGCTTCGGGTCTCGTCGGTCTCGGCGGCGCAGGCTTCCCGGCACACGTGAAATTAAACGTCCCCCCGGACAAAAAAATCGATACGCTCATCGTCAACGTTGCGGAGTGTGAGCCCTATATTACCTCCGACCACCGCGAGGCGCTCGAAAACGGCAAAAACGTGCTTGCCGGTATTTATAAGATCAAAGAGATTTTAGACGTGCACCGCGTCATCATCGCGATTGAAGACAACAAGCCCGACGCCATCGAAGCGCTGACGCGCATTGCGGATGACCCGAAAATGGACCCGAACGACGAAGTGCGCGTGTTAAAGCTGCATGCAAGCTACCCGCAGGGCGCGGAAAAGGTGCTGGTGCAGGCGGCAACGGGCAGAAAAGTCCCGGCGGGCGGTCTGCCGGCAGACGTGGGTTGCCTTGTCATGAACATCGGCTCCGTCTCGTTCCTTGCAAGCTACATGCGCACCGGCATGCCGCTGACGATGAAGCGCGTCACGGTGGACGGCAGCGCCGTGCAGAACCCGCAGAATGTCATTGTGCCCATCGGCACAAAAATTCGCGAGGTCATGGAATTCTGCGGCGGCTATAAGGAAGAACCGCAGAAGCTCATCATGGGCGGCCCGATGATGGGCGTTGCCGTGACAACCGACGAGCTGCCGGTCTTAAAGCAGAATAACGGGTTACTCGCGTTCGGTGCGGAAGAAGCGCGCCTTTTGGAGCCGACCGATTGCATCCGCTGCGGCCGCTGCGTTGCGGCATGTCCTATGAACCTTGTGCCCGCAAAGCTTGAAAAATACGCGGAGCGCAAGGATGTGGAAATGCTGAAAAAACTCGACATCATGACGTGCATGGAATGCGGCTGCTGCGCATTCTCCTGCCCGGCGAAACGCCGCATCGTGCAGGCCATTCGCCTCGGCAAATACTATGTAAAGAAGGAGGCGGCTAAAAAGTGAACAAATTCATCGTTTCCTCCTCGCCGCACTTTCAGTCGAAAGACACCACCCAGACCTTGATGCTGGACGTCATTTTGGCGCTGACCCCGGCGATGATTGCGTCCGTCATCATTTTCGGCTTCCGCGCGGCGGTTATTATCCTGACAACGGTCGCGTCCTGCATTTTGAGCGAATACATATCCCGCCGCGTCATGAAGCGCCGCCAGACGGTCGGTGACCTTTCCTGCGTTGTGACGGGCGTTTTGCTCGCGATGAACCTGCCCGTTTCCATCAGCCCGATTATTGCGGCGTTCGGCGGCGTTATCGCCATTGTTGTCGTAAAGCAAATGTTCGGCGGCATCGGCCAGAACTTCGTGAACCCCGCGCTGACGGCGCGTATCATTCTGATGAACTCGTTCCCGGCGAAAATGACCGCGTGGACGGCGCCGATGGACCACAGCTTCTCCGACGCTATGACGACCGCAACGCCGCTCGGCGTTCTCTCCGAGGGCACGGGTGCGGCGCTGCCGAGCTACCTCGATATGTTTCTCGGCAACACGGGCGGCTGCCTCGGCGAGACCTGTGCACTCGCACTCATTCTCGGCGGCATTTACCTTGTTGCACGCCGCGTTATCAGCCCGGTTATTCCGGTCACGTACCTTGCAACGGCAGCGGCGCTTTCCGCACTGCTCGGCCGCGATCCGCTGATGGACATTCTTTCCGGCGGCCTCTTGCTCGGCGCGATTTTTATGGCGACCGATTACACCACAAGCCCCATCAACTTCAGCGCACGCGTCATCTATGCCGTCGGCTGCGGCGTGCTGACGATTTTAATCCGCCAGTTCGCGTCTCTGCCGGAGGGCGTATCGTACTCCATCGTACTGATGAATATTTTAGTGCCGCTCATTGAACGCATTGCGAAGCCGCAGACGTTCGGCAAAATGAAGGCAAAGAAAGCGGGTGACGCAAAATGAAGATCACCGCGAAAGATATTTTAAAACCGGCGCTCATTCTGTTTGTCATCTGCCTTGTCGTCACGGCGCTTCTGGCGGGCACAAACCTGCTGACGAAAGATAAAATTGCCGAGCAGTCCGCACTGGAAGCGGAGCAGTCGAGAAAAGTCGTTTTGAGCGACGCGGACAGCTTTGAAGAAGCAGACGGCTATTACATCGGCAAAGCGAATAACGAAACGGTCGGCTACGTTTTCCAGACGGAGGCGAAGGGCTACGGCGGTGCGGTGAAGGTCATGACCGGCATCAGCGCCGACGGGCAGATCACCGGCATCGTCATTCTGGAGCACAGCGAAACACCGAGTCTTGGCGCGAACGCGGAAAAGGCTTCCTTTACGGATCAGTTTAAGCAGACTGCGCCGGAAAAGGGCATCACGCTTGTGAAGAATAAGGCGCCGTCGGACGGCGAGATCGAAGCCATGACCGGCGCGTCCATCACGAGCCGTGCGGTGACGAACGCCGTCAACGAAGCCATCACAAAGTACAACACGGTAAAGGAGGGCGCATAACATGGCAAAAAGCCTCAAAGAAGAATTTACAAAAGGCATTATCAAAGAGAACCCCGTGCTGCGCCTGATGCTCGGCACCTGCGCGACGCTCGCCGTCACCACGGCGGCCTCGAACGCCATCGGCATGGGCCTTGCGACGACATTCGTACTCGTATGTTCCAACGCCGTTATTTCTCTTCTCAAAAAAATCATCCCAGATAAAGTCCGCATCCCGGCGTACATCACCATTGTTGCGGGTTTTGTTACCATTGTGCAGCTGCTCATCAAGGCCTACGTGCCGGCGCTTAACAAGTCGCTCGGCGTGTTCCTGCCGCTCATCGTTGTCAACTGCATCATTTTGGGCCGTGCGGAAATGTTCGCCAGCAAAAATCCCGTGCTGCCGAGCATCGTAGACGGTCTCGGCATGGGCGTGGGCTTCACCGCCGCGCTGCTCGCCATGGGCATCATCCGTGAATTGCTCGGCGCGGGTACCGTGTTCGGCATTCCGATCCTCTCGAATTTCATAGATCCCATCATCATTTTCCTGCTCCCGCCGGGCGGCTTCTTCGTGTTCGGTATTCTCATCGCCATTGCGGGCAAGCTTTCCGCGGAGGGCAAAGCGCCGGAGACCATGGGCTGCGCTGCATGCCCGTTGGCGGCTTCCTGCTCCAAGGTTCAGGAAAAATGTGAAAAGGAGGGCGGCAAAGCATGAGTCTTAAATTTTTAGTCGGCATTTTCCTTGCCGCAATCCTCACGGAGAACTATATTCTCAATAAGTTTCTCGGCATCTGTCCGTTCCTCGGCGTTTCCAAAAAGCTCAATACGGCGTTCGGCATGAGCTGCGCCGTAACGGTTGTCATGGTTATCGCGACGGCGGTCACATGGCCGGTGTATACGTATGTACTTGTCCCGCTGAACCTCGATTATTTGCAGACCGTGGTGTTCATCCTCATCATCGCGGCGCTCGTGCAGCTTTTGGAGACCGTGATGCACAAGTATATGCCGCCGCTGTATAACGCGCTCGGCATTTATCTGCCGCTCATCACGACGAACTGCGCCGTGCTGGGCGTGACGATGCTCGTGCTCGAAAAAGGCGCGGAAAACCCGAGCTTCGGCTATTTGGCATCGCTTGTCAACGCGTTCGGCGCAGGCATCGGCTTCATGGTTGCAATGGTCATTTTCGCCGGTGTGCGTGAGCGCCTCGAGCTGTGCGACGTGCCGAATTTCCTCAAAGGTCTGCCGATCACGCTGATCGCCGCATCGCTTGTGGCGGTTTCGTTCCTCGGCTTTAACGGCATTATAGACCGTCTGCTCGCCTGAGCAAAACGAAAGGGGTTTCTATATGGATAAAATTTTGATCCCGGTTCTGATCGTCGCGGGCATCGGTCTTCTGGCGGGTATTATTCTGGCGGTCGCCTCCGCCATCATGGCCGTGCCGAAGGACGAGAAAGCGGAAGCGATTTTAGAGGTGCTTCCGGGCGCGAACTGCGGCGCGTGCGGTTTTTCCGGCTGCTCCGGCTATGCGGCGGCGCTTTCTAAGGGCGAAGCGCAGCCCGGGCTGTGTTCTCCCGGCGGCGAAGCGTGCGCCAAAGCGTGCGCAGAGCTGCTTGGCACGGGCGACGTTGCCGTCGAGAAAAAGACGGCGCTTGTCCACTGTATGGGCAGCTATGACTGCACCAGCGACAAAATGCGCTACGACGGCATCGATAGCTGCGCCGCATCTACCCTGCTTGCCGGCGGTATCTCCAGCTGCCGCTACGGCTGCATGGGCATGGGCGACTGCGCCGCCGTGTGCGAATACGGCGCAATCAACGTCTGCAACGGCATGGCGTCAATCGACCCCGCAAAGTGCCGCGGCTGCGCAAAATGCACCGCTGCATGTCCGAAGGGGCTCATCAGCTTTGTGCCGCTGAAAAAGCAGGCGGTCGTGCGCTGCTCCAACTGTGATAAGGGCGCAGAGACGATGAAGGTTTGCAAGGTGGGCTGTATCGGCTGCGGCAAGTGCATGAAGGCGTGCGAAGTGGGCGCCGTAAAGGTGACGAACTTCTGCGCGAAGGTTGACCCCGCAAAGTGCATCGGCTGCGGCAAATGTGCCGAGGTCTGCCCGAGACATGTCATCACCATGCTGAACGCGTAATTTTTAAAACAAACCGAGCCTCGGCTGTATGCCGGGGCTTTTTTGTTGTCAAAATTTGCAATCCGCTCTTTACAAACCTCTGAAAATCCGTTATACTATACAAAACACGGTTCACCAAAGTTTTTTCTGCGGTGCGCCGCAAAACAGCTTTTTCGTTCTGAGCACAAGGCATCGCCGCGTGTAAGCCGAAAATGGATAGAGGTATATTCCGCAGATAGATTCTGCGCTTTTTGTGCTTCCTGCATTTTCGGCAGGGAGCATTTTTGTTTTGCTTGTTTTATAAAAACGGGAGGTGTTTTATGCAGACACGCGTAGCCGTGATGAGCATTATTTTAGAAGATAACGCCCACGCGGAAGAAATCAACGACATTCTGCACCTGTACGGCCGGTACATCATCGGACGTATGGGGCTGCCGTACAGACAGAAAAATATCAACATCATCTGTGTGGCGGTGGATGCCCCACAGGATGTCATCAGCGCCATGGCGGGAAAGCTCGGGCGCGTGCGCGGCGCCAACATCAAAACGGCGTATTCCAATTTTACGAGCACAGAGCCGGAAATCAAAACGGAGTGATCCGAAAAAATGACTAACGGGAAAGTGAACTGACCCGAAAGAAAGGAAATTATCAAACTATGTACGATCCGAAATCCTTAAAAGCAGAGGAATTTATCTGCCACGAAGAAATTGAAGACACTTTAAAATACGCGGACGAGAACAAAGATAACATGCCGCTCATCCGCGAAATTCTCGATAAAGCCCGTCTGTGTAAGGGACTTTCACACCGCGAAGCATCCGTTCTGCTCGCCTGCGAAGACCCGGAGATTCTGGACGAAATCTATAAGCTTGCAAACGAGATCAAGCACAAGTTTTATGGCAACCGCATTGTCATGTTTGCGCCGCTGTACCTTTCCAACTACTGCGTGAACGGCTGCATCTACTGCCCGTATCACCGCCAGAACCATCACATCCCGCGCCGCAAGCTGACGCAGGAGGAGGTCGCAAAGGAAGTCGTTGCGCTGCAGGACATGGGTCATAAGCGCCTTGCCATTGAAGCCGGCGAAGACCCGGTGAATAACCCCATCGAGTACATTCTCGACTGCATCAAGACCATTTACAGCATTCAGCATAAGAACGGCGCCATCCGCCGTGTGAACGTCAACATCGCCGCGACGACCGTGGAAAACTACCGTAAATTAAAGGAAGCCGGCATCGGTACGTACATCCTGTTCCAGGAGACCTACCACAAGGAAAGCTACGAGAAGCTGCATCCCACGGGCCCGAAGCATAACTACACCTACCACACCGAGGCGATGGACCGCGCCATGGAGGGCGGTATCGATGACGTAGGTCTCGGCGTTCTGTACGGCCTTGAAATGTACCGTTACGAGTTCTGTGGCCAGCTGATGCACGCGGAGCACCTTGAAGCCGTGCACGGCGTAGGCCCGCATACCATCAGTGTGCCGCGCCTTAAAAAAGCCGACGACATTGACCCGACGAAGTTTGATAACGGCATCAGCGACGAAACATTCGCGAAAATCTGCGCACTTATTCGTATCGCCGTGCCGTACACCGGCATGATCATCTCCACGCGTGAGAGTCAGAAGGTGCGCGAGCAGGTTATTAATCTCGGCGTTTCGCAGATCAGCGGCGCATCCCGTACCTCCGTCGGCGGCTATGCCGAAGAGGAACGCCCCACCGACACCGAGCAGTTCGACGTTTCCGATCAGCGCTCCCTTGACGAGGTCGTCCGCTGGCTGATGGAGACCGACCACATTCCGTCCTTCTGCACGGCATGCTACCGCGAGGGCCGCACCGGCGACCGCTTCATGAGCCTGTGTAAGAGCGGACAGATCCAGAACTGCTGCCATCCGAACGCACTCATCACCTTAAAAGAATTCCTCGAGGACTACGCTTCCCCGGAGACGAAGGCCATCGGCGAAAAGATGATCGCGCAGGAGCTTGAAAACATCCCGAACGAGAAGACCCGCAGCATCGCAAAGGGCTACGTTGAAAAGGTCGCCCACGGCGAGCGCGACTTCCGTTTCTAAAACTTTCGGTTATTCTTTAAAAGGCAGGCGACTTCTATGGCAGACCTCAACCAGACCCCCTCGGCAAACCGTGTGCACATCGCATTTTTCGGCAAGCGCAACGCCGGTAAATCCAGCGTGGTGAACGCCGTTACGGGGCAGAATATCTCCATTGTGTCCGATGTCAAGGGCACCACGACCGACCCCGTGCAGAAAGCCATGGAGCTTTTGCCGCTTGGCCCGGTCGTCATTATCGACACGCCCGGCATGGACGACGAGGGCACCGTGGGCGAGTTGCGCGTGCAGCGCGCCCGGCAGGTACTCAATAAAGCTGATATTGCGGTGCTCGTCATCGACGGCACGGTCGGCAAAAGTGCGGAAGACCTCGCATTGCAAAAGCTCATCGAGAAAAAAGGCGTGCCGTATATCATCGTATTGAATAAAGCCGACCTCGGCGGCTTCAAAGATGAAAATGATAATGAAATCGCGGTCAGCGCGAAGACGGGTGAGCATATTTTTGAGCTCAAGGAAAAGCTTGCCGCCATCGCTGCAAAGGGGCAGAACACCAAAGTTATTTTGGGTGACTTACTTGAGCGCGGCGACCACGTGGTGCTCGTCACGCCCATCGATTCCTCCGCGCCGAAAGGCCGTATGATTTTGCCGCAGGTGCAGGCCATCCGCGACATTCTGGACGCGGGTGCAACATGCTCTGTCACGCAGGTGGAAGAGCTTGCGGGCGTGCTAAACGGCCTCAAAACGCCGCCGAAGCTCGTTGTTACGGACAGCCAGGCATTCGGCAAAGTAAAGCAGATCGTGCCCGAGAGCATTAAGCTCACGTCATTCTCCATCTTATTTGCGCGCTACAAGGGCGTTTTAGAGACGGCCGTGCGCGGCGCTGCGGCTATTGAGAATCTGAAAGCGGGCGACCGCATTTTGATCTCCGAAGGCTGCACGCATCACCGCCAGTGCGGCGATATCGGCACCGTGAAGCTGCCTGCGTGGATCCGCAAACACACCGGCAAGGACTTTGAATTCGAGTTTACCTCTGGCGGCGGATTTCCCGAAGATCTTTCGCCGTATGCCCTTATTGTGCACTGCGGCGGCTGTATGCTGAATGAACGCGAAATGCAGTTCAGACAGTCTTCCGCCGAAGAAAAAGGCGTGCCGTACACGAACTACGGCATTCTCATTGCATATATCAATGGCATTTTAAAGCGGAGCTTAGCCCCGTTTGACGAATATGCCTCCATGATTTAAGCTGTCATTTGCAAAAGACAGTCCCGGCTTTCAAACGAGCGCGGGGCTGTTTTTTGTCGTTTTGTGGGTGGTTTTGTATGAAAAAAGCGGACATCAGAGGACATCGGAGGACAAAATTATTACGGAACTGTTAAAAGTCAAAAAAATCGCGTTTTCCCTATTGACTTTTCTTGACCAAGTGATTAGAATAGGTTTAGCACTCGGGGATAAGGAGTGCTAAAGCGTAAGCGGCACAGCTCCCCGAGACCTAAACTTGTATTTCTTTACCGACCGGGCCGCACCCCGGCGGGTTTCGCGGCGCACCCCGCTGTACGCGAAAAACTTATTTATGAACTGCGGGGAGAAAGGATACGGCGCATTAGGCGCCGAGGTGGAAGTTATGACCATTAAGCCTTTGACAGACAGAGTACTCATTCAGGCCGAGAAAGCGGAGGAGACCACAAAGAGCGGCATCGTGCTGACAAGCGCGGCACAGGAGAAGCCGCAAATCTCCCGTGTTATCGCAGTAGGCCCCGGCGGCATGGTAGACGGCAAGGAAGTCGTTATGCAGCTTAAGGCCGGCGACCGCGTCATCACCGGCAAGTACACCGGCACGGAAGTGAAGATCGACGGCGAGGAATACACCATCGTTCGTCAGTCCGACGTTCTGGCAGTCGTTGAGTAATTTGAGTTTCAGTCTTTATTTTTGATATTTGGAATTGTGAGGTAATTTATTATGGCAAAGCAGATCATTTACGGCGAAGAAGCCAGAAAAGCATTGCTCGGCGGTATCAACAAGCTTGCAGATACCGTTAAGATCACCCTTGGCCCGAAGGGCAGAAACGTTGTGCTCGATAAGAAGTTCGGCGCACCGCTCATCACGAACGACGGCGTGACAATCGCTAAGGAAGTTGAGCTTGAAGATCCGTTTGAGAACATGGGCGCACAGCTCGTGAAGGAAGTTGCAACCAAGACGAACGACGTTGCAGGCGACGGCACCACGACCGCAACGCTGCTTGCACAGGCACTCATCCGTGAGGGCATGAAGAACGTTACCGCAGGCGCAAACCCGATGGTTCTGAGAAAGGGCATTCAGAAGGCGACCGAGACCGCTGTTGAGGCGATTGAGAAGAACGCCAAGAAGGTTTCCGGCACGAAGGACATTGCCCGTGTTGCGGCTGTTTCCTCTGCAAGTGAGCAGATCGGCAATCTCATCGCCGACGCGATGGAAAAGGTCACGTCCGACGGCGTTATTACCGTTGAAGAATCCAAGACGGCTGAGACGTACAGCGAGGTCGTAGAAGGCATGATGTTCGACCGCGGCTACATTACGCCGTACATGGTCACCGATACCGACAAGATGGTCGCTGTCATCGACGACGCGTACATCCTCATCACCGATAAGAAGATCTCCAACATTCAGGAGATTCTGCCGCTGCTCGAGCAGATCGTACAGTCCGGCAAGAAGCTCGTCATCATCGCGGAGGACATTGAGGGCGAGGCGCTGACCACCCTGATCCTCAACAAGCTCCGCGGCACGTTCACCTGCGTGGGCGTTAAGGCTCCGGGCTTCGGCGACAGAAGAAAAGAAATGCTCACCGATATCGCAACGCTCACCGGCGGCCAGGTCATCTCCAGCGAGCTTGGCCTTGAGCTGAAGGATACCACCGTTGATCAGCTCGGCCGTGCACGTCAGGTCAAGATCGACAAGGAAAACACCATCATTGTTGACGGTGCAGGTGACAGCGAGGCTATCAAGAGCCGTGTCAGCCAGATCAGAAGCCAGATCGAGACCACCACGTCCGATTTCGACCGCGAGAAGCTGCAGGAGCGCCTTGCAAAGCTCGCAGGCGGCGTAGCGGTTATCAAGGTCGGTGCGGCTACCGAGGTCGAAATGAAAGAGCAGAAGATGCGCATTGAGGACGCTCTGGCTGCAACGAAGGCTGCTGTTGAAGAGGGCATCGTCGCAGGCGGCGGCACCGCACTCATCGATGCGATTCCGGCTGTTAAGGCCTATGTTGATTCCGTTGACGGCGACGAGAAGACCGGCGCTGCCATCGTTCTGAAGGCGCTTGAGGAGCCGGTTCGCCAGATTGCTGCGAACGCAGGTCTGGAGGGCTCCATCATCATTGAGCACCTGAAGGCAAAGAACACCGTCGGCTACGGCTACAATGCTCTGACCGATACCTACGGCGACATGATCGACGAAGGCATCGTTGACCCGACGAAGGTCACCCGTTCCGCTTTGCAGAACGCTTCCTCTGTGGCTTCCACCGTTCTGACCACCGAGTCCCTCGTGGCAGACATCAAGGAGCCGGCTGCACCCGCAGCTCCGGCAGCACCGGACATGGGCGGCATGTACTAATGAAGAGCGCTTAAACCGCATGAAAACGTCATAAAACGTTGATCCCCCGCACAGGAAATTCCCTGTGCGGGGGATTTTTGTAGGAAAACACAAGTTTGTGCGATGAAATATGGGATTCCGCCGATTGACAATGCGGTACGGTTTTGATACTATTACAGTAGATAAATATTTAACAATACCGAGGCGGGTACGATTTCGGTACGTTCAAAAAGCCTTGGTACGGCGGTTTTTTAAGCCGAAAAAAGGAAAGGTGATCGTATGAAAAAGTATGTCAGCTTGGTGTTGTGTCTGCTGCTTGCGGCGCTGCTTTTTACGGGCTGCGCGGGCGGAAACGGCGGGTCTTCCGGCGGAGGAAAGACATCGGACGCGGCGGTGAATGAAGCGCTGCTCGGATGCTTCGGAAAGTCTGCGGATGAAGCCGTGAAGGCGCTGGGACTGAAGGACGACCAAAAGGCCTGCGACTACGGCTACACGCTGGACTACGCGTGGGGCGGGCAAACGATGGAAACGAATCTTGCTACAAACTACGGCGGTGCGGGTGTGTTCGGCTATGCGGAAGCGCAGAAGATGTTTGAAAACAGCGATGCGGGCACGGCAGAAATTAAAGCGTTTGTGGAGAAATTCACGGCGCAGTTTAACGACCCGTATGCCGTGACGTGCTACACGCAGGCGGAAAAGACGAAAGAAACGTATGACGCGGCGCAGCTTGAAACGTATTTGAAAGACGTGGCGGGCGGCGAAAGCGGCAGCGGCGTGCAGCTCCGGTTCAGCCTTGCGGGTGAAAACGACCGCATGAGCGACGACGGCGATTATATTGAAGTTTCCGTACAGAACACAGGCGACGGGCTGCGCGTGAAGCTCAGCATGGAGCATGTGAATCGATAAGGATATTGAAGCCGCGCTCGGCAGAATCGGGCGCGGTATTTTATAATCTGTGTAAAATATTTTTCCAGGGAAGAAAACCTCTTGCATATTTTATGAAAATCCGATATGATGAGGATAGGGAGCGCGGGCGCCTGAACGGGTGGGCGCGTGTATGCGGCTTCCGCTTTGAGAAAGGGGGAATGATTTTGGAAACCATGATCTGGGTGGCGGTCATTGTGATTGCTGCAATACTGGAGGGCATGAGCGCGCAGCTTATTTCCATCTGGTTTGTGGGCGGCGGCATCGCCGGCATGATCGCGCAGCTGTGCGGCGCGCCGGTTTGGCTGCAAGTGCTGATTGCCGCTGTGGTGACGCTCGTTCTGCTTTTGGCAACGCGTCCGCTCGTGAAAAAGTTCCTGCAAAACAAGGAAACGCACACGAACGCCGACCGCGTGGTGGGGCAGACCGCCGTTGTGACGGAGGATATCGATAACCTTGCGGCGCATGGACGCGTGGAAGTGCTCGGCAACGACTGGGCAGCACGCAGCACAGAAAATGTCCGTATTCAAAAAGGCACAAAGGTGCAGGTGGTGCGCATTGAGGGCGTAAAGCTTATCGTGACACCGGTTGTATCTTAAATTGAAACTGGAGGTAAAAACATGGATTTTGAACTGTACATCAACTGGGGCGTTGTGGGCATTATCGTTCTCATCGCTCTTGTCATCGCACTGCTTGCGGCGAACATTAAGGTGGTACCGCAGGCGCACGCATTCGTCATTGAAAGACTCGGCGCGTACCACGCCACGTGGAGCACGGGCCTGCATTTGAAAATTCCGTTTATCGACCGCATTGCGAAGAAGGTCTCGCTGAAAGAGCAGGTCATCGATTTCCCGCCGCAGCCCGTTATCACGAAGGATAACGTCACGATGCAGATCGACACGGTGGTGTATTTCCAGATCACGGACTCGAAGCTGTATGCTTACGGCGTGGAGCGCCCGATCTCCGCGATTGAGAACCTTTCCGCAACGACGCTGAGAAACATCATCGGTGATATGGAGCTTGACCACACGCTGACCTCGCGCGATGTTATCAACTCGAAAATTCGCGTCATTCTGGATGAAGCGACCGATGCGTGGGGCATTAAGGTTAACCGCGTGGAGCTGAAAAACATCATTCCGCCGAAGGAAATTCAGGATTCGATGGAGAAGCAGATGAAGGCGGAGCGCGAGCGCCGTGCGAAGATTTTGGACGCAGAGGGCGAAAAACGCAGCGCCATCCTCATCGCGGAAGGCCAGAAGGAATCCGCCGTCCTGCGTGCGGAGGCTGTGCGTGAGACGAAAATCAGAGAAGCACAGGGTGAAGCGGAGGCAATCCTCTCCGTGCAACGTGCGTTGGCGGATTCCATTAAGCTTCTCAACGAAGCCGATCCGAATAAAGCTGTGCTGACCTTGAAGAGCTTTGAAGCGCTTGAGAAAGTAGCGGACGGCAAGGCGACGAAGATTATCATTCCGTCCGAGATTCAGGGTATGGCAGGCTTAGCCGCAAGCGCGAAGGAGATTTTTGCGACGGAAACGCCGAAGGAGTAAAATAGAGTTTGCGGCGAGCAATAGGTTAAACTGTCCAGTGAACAGTTTCGCCGCAAGGGCTCCAATTAGGAGTCCTTTGAAGGGCGGCTTTTCAGCCGTCCTTTTTTGTCGGACATGAGGAAAATAAAGTGCGGAGGCGCGCAGAAAATGCCTTTTGCATTTCAAGATGTGCTGCTATGTATTTAATATATGGTGAGACGAAAGCGGAGAAAGGGGACATATCGAGGTATACAACGCATGTCCACGAGCAGGGGAGAATTTTGGATTTTTTTCTAAAAACGGCAAAAACTATTGAAAAAACGCGTTAAATCCCGTAAAATGATAAAGGCAACAACGTATAAAGTACGCCTACGGCTTGGCACGCAATTGGCTTGCATTTTTTCCGCCATGCCGACCGTAACCCCCTTGCCGGGCGTCAGCCTGCCTGCGGGTGTTCCGTGCAGCCTGACGAAAAATCTGACGGCGCAGCTTGTGCACCAACGTTATACATTGCTGCCTTAAAGGTCTGCTTAATGGATTGATTTATCAGTCGCTTGAGACAGACTAAGGACAGAAAATTCAAGGCTGCAAGTGCCGGAGGTGCGATATGGCTGAACTGATGTGCATTTTTACTGTATCTGCATGGGCGTTTTGCGGTCAATTTTAGAAGCATAGGTTGTGTTTTTTGAGCACAGCCTATTTTCTTTTTTTCGCGGTGCTTTCTTTTACGCCGCAAAACTTGAAAGGATCGGTGATTTTCAATGAGCAAAAAAGTTGCAGTGATCATGGGTAGTGACAGTGATTTTCCGGTGGTTTCCCCGGCGATTCGCAGATTGAAGCAGTTCGGCATCCCGGTGGAGGCGCGCGTGATGAGCGCACACCGCACGCCGGAGGCCGCGGCGGAATTCTCTAAGAACGCGGAAAAGGACGGCTTTGGCGTTATCATTGCGGCGGCGGGCAAGGCTGCGCATCTTGCGGGCGTGCTGGCTGCGCACACGACGCTGCCGGTCATCGGCATTCCGGTGAAGTCTTCCACGCTCGACGGCCTTGACGCACTGCTTGCAACCGTGCAGATGCCCTCCGGCATTCCGGTGGCGACGGTGGCGATTGACGGCGCGGACAATGCTGCGATTTTGGCGGCGCAGATGCTGGCGCTTTCCGACGAGAGCATCGCAAAGCAGCTGCACCAGATGAAGGTGGATATGGAGCAGGGTGTTGCGAAAAAGAACGAAGCCTTGCAGCAGAAAGTTGCCGAGCTATAATTCGGGAGGGATAAACGATGACAAAATCGATTTTGAGAAAGTACGCAAAGCTCATCGTTCAGATGGGCGTGAACATCAAAAAGGGTCAGGGCGCTGTAATCTTGGCGGATACGGCGCAGTCTGAGATTGCACTGATGGTGGCGGAGGAAGCCTACCGCGCCGGTGCGAAGTGGGTGGACATCCGCTGGACGAACCAGGACCTTGACAAGATGCGCTATAAGAAAGAAAGCGTAAAGGTGCTTTCCGCTACGCAGGAGTGGGAAAAGGCGCGTATGCAGTATGAGCTTGACGAGCTGCCGGTGCGCATTTGGATCGACTCTGACGACCCGGACGGCCTGAAGGGCGTGAACGTTGAGAAAATGCAGAAGGCGAACCTTGCCCGCATGAAGGTGAGAAAGCCGTACCGCGACGCGATGGAAAACAAGTACCAGTGGACGATTGTCGCCGTGCCGAGTGCAAAGTGGGCGAAGAAGGTGTTTCCGAACGACCGCACGAGCGTGGCGGTGAAGAAGCTGTGGGACGCAATCCTTCAGACGGTGCGTGTTTCTAAGGATAACGACCCGGTTGAAGCGTGGAAAGCACACAACGCTTCCCTTAAAGCACGCTATGAGAAGCTGAACGCATGTCACTTTGAGAGCCTGCACTATTTTAGCGAGAACGGCACCGATTTCACCTGCGGCCTGATCCCGGACGCACAGTGGATGGGCGGCGGCGAAACGCTGCTGGACGGTACATTCTTCAACCCGAATATGCCGACCGAAGAGATTTTCACCTCCCCGATGAAGGGCAAGGCAGAGGGTACGGTCGTTTCTACGATGCCGCTGTCTTACCAGGGCAATTTGATTGAAAACTTCTCCATTACGTTTAAGGGCGGCCGCGCAGTCTCCTGCAAGGCGGAAAAGAACCAGGAGCTTTTGGAGCACATGATTGCGATGGACGAGGGCGCGGCGCAGATCGGTGAGCTGGCGCTTATCCCGAACGACTCTCCCATCTCGAACCTCGGCATTCTGTTCTACAACACGCTGTTTGACGAGAACGCTTCTTGCCACATTGCGCTTGGCTTGGGCTTCCCGAATGTCATCAAGGATTACGACAAGTATACGCTTGATGAGATTCACGACAAGGGCGTGAACGATTCCGTCATCCATGTGGACTTCATGGTGGGAGATGCGACGATGAACATTGACGGCATCACGCCGGACGGCGAGGTTATCCCGGTGTTCAGAAACGGCAACTGGACAGAGAAATTCATGTAATTCATTTTATAGATAATTTAAAGAAAGAGAGAAGTTAAAGAATGAAAAGTTACAGCGATAGCTACAAGGCAGCGGGCGTTGACGTTACCGCAGGCTACAAGTCCGTAGAGCTGATGAAAGAGCACGTAAAGCGTACAAGCATTCCGGGTGTGGTTTCCGGCATCGGCGGTTTCGGCGGTCTTTTCCAGCCGGACATGACCGGTATGAAAGAACCTGTGCTTGTTTCCGGCACAGACGGCGTGGGCACGAAGCTTGTGGCGGCCATGCTGCTCGATAAGCATGACACCATCGGCATTGACTGCGTTGCCATGTGCGTGAACGACGTCGTATGCTGCGGCGCAAAACCGCTCTTTTTCCTCGATTACATCGCCTGCGGCAAGAACGTGCCGGAGAAGATTGCAGAGATCGTAAAGGGTGTTGCGGAGGGCTGCGTGCAGTCCGGCTGCGCGCTCATCGGCGGCGAGACCGCAGAGCACCCGGGCGTGATGCCGGAGGACGACTATGACCTCGCGGGCTTCACGGTGGGCATTGTAGATAAGGATAAGATCATTGACGGCTCCAAGATGCAGGCGGGCGACGTGCTTGTTGGCGTGGCATCCTCCGGCGTACATTCGAACGGCTTCTCTCTGGTGAGAAAAGTGTTCGGTCTGAATAAAGAAAAGCTTGAAACGTATTACGAAGAACTCGGCTGCACGTTGGGCGAGGCACTTCTGACCCCGACGCGCCTGTATGTAAAGCCTGCGCTGGCGGCCATTGAAGCGGCAGACGTGAAGGCAATCTCCCACATTACGGGAGGCGGCTTCTACGAGAACATTCCGCGTATGATGAAGAAGGGCCTCACCGCTAAGGTGGACCGTTCCGCAGTGCCGGTGCTGCCGATCTTCGACCTCATCGCGAAGACGGGCAACATTCCGGAGCGCGACATGTTCAACACGTTCAACATGGGTGTCGGCATGTGCATGGCGGTCTCCAAGGAGACGGCGGACGCGGCCATTAAGGCGCTGAATGATGCGGGCGAAAAGGCGTTCGTCATCGGTGAAGTGGTTGAGGGCGACGAGGGGGTCATCCTGTGCTGAACATCGCAGTCCTCGTTTCCGGCGGCGGAACGAATTTGCAGGCGCTGATCGACGCGGAGAAAGCCGGTAAAATCGAAAACGGCAAAATTTCCGTGGTTGTGGCGAGCAAGCCGGGCGTTTATGCCTTGGAGCGCGCGAAAAACGCGGGCATTGAGGGCATTGTGCTGGCGCGCAGCGACTATGAAAACGTGGACGCGTACAGCGAAGCGCTCGAAAACTTGCTGAAAGAAAAGCACACGGACTTAATTGTTCTGGCGGGCTTTATGACCATTACAAACAAGAAGTTCACGAAGGCGTTTGAAAATAAGATCATCAACGTGCACCCGGCGCTCATTCCGTCGTTCTGCGGCAAGGGCTATTATGGTCTGCACGTGCACGAGGCGGCTTTGGCACGCGGCGTGAAGGTCTCCGGCGCGACGGTACACTTTGTAAACGAGGTGTGCGACGGCGGCCCGATCATCTTACAGAAAGCGGTGCCGGTGGAGCAGAGCGACACGCCCGAGACGCTGCAGCGCCGCATTATGGAGCAGGCGGAGTGGAAGATTCTGCCGCAGGCAGTGTCTTTGTTCTGCGCGGGTAAGCTTTCCGTGAATGGCTCTATCGTTACGATTAAAGAATAATTTATCCCTTTACATAGAAAGGAAACGGATACATGGAAATTCTGGATATTAAAAAGGAACTTGCAGGCAACGCATACCCGGGCCGCGGCATCGTCATCGGCAAAAGCGCGGACGGCGTGCATGCGGTCATCGCGTATTTCATTATGGGCCGCAGCGTGAACTCCCGCAACCGCGTGTTTGTGGAGCAGGGCGACGGCATCCGCACGGAAGCGTTTGACCCCGCAAAGCTTTCTGACCCGTCCCTTGTCATTTATGCGCCGGTGCGCGTTTTGGCAAACAAGACCATTGTGACGAACGGAGACCAGACGGATACCGTGTTTACATACCTCAAGGCGGGCAAGAGCTTCAAAAAAGCGTTGAAGACCCGCAAGTTTGAGCCGGACGCCCCGAACTTTACGCCGAGAATTTCCGGCCTTGTAAAGCTGAAGGACGGCGACTTTACCTATAAGCTTTCCATTTTGAAGAGCTGCGAGGGCAACCCGGACGCGCCGCAGAGCTTTTTCTTCGACTATACGCCGGTGGACGGCCTCGGCCACTTCATCCACACGTATAAGTGTGACGGCGCACCGCGTATCCCGTCCTTTGAGGGCGAGCCGAAGCCGGTGAAGATTGAGGGCGATATCGATACGTTTACGAATGACCTGTGGACGAACCTGAACGAAGACAACAAGGTCTCCTTGTTCACGCGCTTCATCAATTTGAAGACGGGCAAGATTGAGACCCGTATCGTCAACAAAAATAAGTGATTTATCAGAGGGGAACGGAAACTATGAAAGAACTGGAACTGAAATACGGCTGCAACCCGAACCAGAAGCCGGCGAAAATTTTTACGAACGACGGTCGCGACCTGCCGATTCGCGTTTTGAACGGCAGACCGGGCTATATCAACCTTTTGGATGCGTTCAACTCCTGGCAGCTTGTAAAAGAGCTGAAAGCGGCAACCGGCATGCCGGCGGCAGCCTCCTTTAAGCACGTGAGCCCGGCGGGCGCAGCTGTGGCAAAGCCGATGAGCGACACGCTGAAAAAGATTTATTTTGTGGACGATCTGGAGCTTTCTCCCATTGCGACGGCATATGCAAGAGCCCGCGGCGCGGACAGAATGTCCTCCTACGGCGACTGGGCAGCGCTTTCCGACGTATGCGATAAGGAAACCGCAACGCTGTTGGCGCGTGAAGTTTCCGACGGCATCATTGCACCGGGCTACACGGACGAAGCGCTTGCGATTTTAAAGACAAAGCGTAAGGGCACATACAATGTCGTCGAGATTGACCCGGATTACAAGCCGGAGCCGATTGAGCACAAGGATGTTTTCGGCATCACGTTCGAGCAGGGCAGAAACGAACTGAAAATCGACGCGGACATGCTGACAAATCTTGTGACGGAAAACAAAGAGATTCCGGAGGACGCAAAGCTTGACTTAGTGCTCTCCCTCATCACGCTGAAATACACGCAGTCGAACTCCGTCTGCTATGCGAAGGACGGTCAGGCCATCGGCATCGGCGCCGGCCAGCAGAGCCGCATCCACTGCACGCGTCTTGCGGGCAACAAGGCGGACATCTGGTATCTGCGTCAGCACGAGAAGGTGCTGAATCTGCCGTTTAAGGAGGGCATCCGCCGTCCTGACCGCGACAACACCATTGACGTGTACATCAGTGAGGAGCATGACGACGTGCTGCGCGACGGTGTTTGGCAGCAGTTTTTCACGGAGAAGCCGGAGGTGTTCACCCGCGAGGAGAAAGCGGCTTGGCTTGCGACGTTTAAGGGCGTTTCCGTGGGCAGCGACGCGTTCTTCCCGTTTGGCGACAACATTGAGCGCGCACACAAGAGCGGCGTAGAATTTATTGCGCAGCCGGGCGGCTCTATCCGCGACGACAACGTCATCGATACGTGCAACAAGTATGGCATCGCCATGGCATTCACGGGCATCCGTCTGTTCCACCATTGATCCGAAAGGCGAGGTGCTTTTATTATGAATATTCTGGTTATCGGCAGCGGCGGACGTGAGCATGCGATCATCCGCAAGCTGAAAGAGAGCCCTAAAACGGAAAAGCTGTGGTGCGCACCGGGCAACGGCGGCATTGCGGCAGACGCCGAGTGCGTGGCCATTAACGCGATGGACATTGACGGCGTTGTGGATTTCGCGAAGAAAAACGCAGTTGACCTTGTGTTTGTTGCGCCGGATGACCCGCTTGCGGCCGGTATGGTAGATGCGCTCGAAAAAGAGGGTATCCGTGCATTTGGTCCGCGCGCGAATGCGGCCATCATCGAGAGCAGCAAGGTGTTCTCGAAAAATCTGATGAAGAAATACGGTATTCCGACGGCGGATTACGCGGTGTTCTCCGACCCGAAAGAGGTCGTAGAGTACGTGGAAAAGCGCGGCAAGTTCCCGGTTGTCATTAAGGCAGACGGCTTGGCGCTTGGCAAGGGCGTTATCATCGCGCAAAACTTTGACGAGGCGAAGGACGCCGTGCACACCATTATGGAAGACAAGGTGTTCGGCGCTTCCGGCAACAACGTTGTTGTGGAGGAATTCCTGACCGGCCCGGAGGTTTCCGTGCTGGCATTTACGGACGGCAAGACGCTGCGCCCGATGGTGTCCTCTAAAGACCACAAGCGTGCACTGGACGGCGACAAGGGCCTGAACACCGGCGGCATGGGTACCATCAGCCCGAACCCGTATTACACGAACGAAATTGCGGACGAGTGTATGAAAACCATCTTCCTGCCGACCGTCAAAGCGATGCAGGCAGAGGGCAGACCGTTTAAGGGCTGTTTGTACTTCGGCCTGATGCTGACCCCGGACGGCCCGAAGGTCATTGAGTACAACGCGCGCTTCGGCGACCCGGAGACGCAGGTCGTGCTGCCGCGCCTCAAGACCGATTTTGTGGATGTCATCAACGCGGTCATCGACGAGAAGCTCGACGAGCTTGAGATTGAATGGATTCCGGAAGCGTGCGCGTGCGTCGTGATGGCGAGCGGCGGCTACCCGCAGTCTTACCCGAAGGGACTGGAAATCACCGGCCTTGACGAAAACGGTCAGGCGGAAGGCGTGACGGTGTACCATGCCGGCACGAAGCTTGAAAACGGTAAGCTGCTGACGAACGGCGGCCGCGTGCTCGGCGTGACCGCGACGGCTAAAACGCTGGACGAAGCGCTCGAAAGGGCGTATGCAGCGGTGGAGAAAATCCATTTTGACGGCGCGCATTACCGTCATGACATCGGTAGAACGAAATAAGATAAAATGAGAAAGCAGCTCTGTTCCGACGTGAACGGGGCTGTTTTTGCGCAGCAAAAAACTCCGCTTGCTCATCAGCAAACGGAGTTTTCGTTTATCGCTTTGAATTTACCTTATTCCAGCTCGAATGCGCCGGTGTAGAGGCGGTAGTAGGTGCCTTTCTGTGCGATGAGGTCGCGGTGGCTGCCACGTTCGATGATGTGGCCGTGGTCGAGCACCATGATGACGTCGGAGTTCTGGACCGTCGATAGGCGGTGCGCGATGACGAACACGGTGCGGCCTTTCATCAAAGCATCCATGCCGGACTGCACGATGGCTTCCGTGCGGGTATCGATGGAGGATGTCGCTTCGTCGAGAATCATGACGGGCGGGTCTGCAACGGCGGCGCGGGCGATGGAAATGAGCTGGCGCTGGCCCTGCGAGAGGCCGCTGCCATCGCCGGAAAGAACGGTGTCATAGCCCTGCGGCAGCATACGAATGAAGCCGTCGGCGTTTGCGAGCTTTGCGGCGGCGATGCACTCTTCGTCCGTGGCATCGAGCTTACCGTAGCGGATATTCTCCATAACGGTGCCGGTGAACAGGTTGACGTCCTGCAAAACCACGCCGAGGGAACGGCGGAGATCCGGCTTCTTGATCTTCGTGATGTTGATGCCGTCATAACGGATTTTGCCGTCAGAAATGTCATAGAAGCGGTTGATGAGGTTTGTGATGGTCGTTTTGCCTGCGCCCGTTGCGCCGACGAATGCGACCTTCTGGCCGGGCTCTGCGTAAAGCGTGATGTCATGCAGGACGGTCTTCTCCGGGGTATAACCAAAATCGACGTCCTCAAGCTCTACGTGACCGGTGAGCTCCGTATAGGTGACCGTGCCGTCCTTATGCGGATGCTTCCATGCCCAAAGGCCGGTGTGCTTGTCGGTTTCGGTGAGCACGCCGTTTTTCTTTTCGGCGTTGACGAGCGTGACGTAGCCCTCGTCCTTTTCGCTCTCGGCATCGAGCAGAGAGAAGATGCGGGAAGCGCCTGCCATAGCCATGATGATGGACGAGATCTGCTGCGTGACCTGACTGATCGGCATAACGAAGCTGCGGGAGAGCTGTAAGAATGATGCGATGCCGCCGAGCGTCATGACACCCATGCCGGTGAGGGTCAGGTTCGGTACGCCTGCAAGTGCGAGACCGCCGCCAAGCACGGCGATGAGCACGTAAAGGAAGTAGCCGAGTGCGTTCATGATGGGGCCGAGGATATTGGCAAACTTATTCGCTTCGGAAGCGTTTGTGAAGAGATCGTCGTTTCGTTTGTCGAACTCAACCTTTGTTTTGTCTTCGTGGCAGAAGACCTTGATAACCTTCTGGCCATTGATCATTTCTTCGATGTAGCCGTTCACATTGCCGAGGGATTGCTGCTGGCGAACAAAGTAGCTGCCGCTTTTTGCGGTGACCTTGCCGACGATCTTAAACATGACAAAGAGGAACGCGATCAGGAACAGGGTAAGCCAAATGCTGAGCGTCAGCATAGAACAGAACACGGAAACGACCGTGAAGATGGAGGAAAGCGTCTGCGGAATGCTCTGGGAAATCATCTGGCGCAGGGTGTCCGTATCGTTTGTGTAGAAGCTCATAATGTCGCCGTGGGTGTGCGTATCAAAGAACTTGATGGGCAGCGTCTGCATGTGCTCGAACATCTCGTCACGAATTTTCTTTAACGTGCCCTGTGAAACAACTGCCATGGCGCGGTTGTAAAACAGCGTAGAGAACGCGCCGATGACGTAAATGACTGCCATTTGGAGCAGCGCATACAGAAGACCGCTGAAGTTCGGATTGGATTCGAGCAGGAGCGGGGAGATGTAATCATCAATGAGAGACTTTAAAAACAGGGAGGACATGACGCTTGCGAAAGCGCTCACCGCAATGCAGATGAACACGAACACAAGGTGCAGCCTGTACGGTTTCATATAGGAAAGCAGGCGGAATAAGGTCTTCTTATCGAGCTGCTTCATGCTTTCTTTCATGGAGAGTCTGGGACCATTAGGACGCGGTGGCATTGTCAGGATCTCCTTTCGTCTGGGATTCATAAACTTCGCGGTAGATCGGGCTTGTTTGCATGAGCTCGTCATGCGTGCCGCAGCTGACGATCTTGCCGTCATCTAAGACAAGGATCATATCGGCTCCCTGTACGGAGGCGATGCGCTGGGCGATGATGATTTTTGTCGTGTTCGGGATCTCCTTTGCGAACGCGCCGCGGATAAGCGCATCCGTACGGGTGTCGACTGCGCTGGTGGAGTCGTCCAGAATGAGAATCTTCGGCTTTTTTAGCAGCGCACGCGCAATGCAGAGGCGCTGCTTCTGGCCGCCGGAGACATTCGTGCCGCCCTGCTCAATGTAGGTATCGTAGCCTTTAGGGAAGGTTTGAATGAAGTCATCGGCCTGTGCGAGCTGACAGGCATGGCGGATCTCCTCGTCGGTGGCATTTTCATCGCCCCAGCGCAGGTTGTCTTTAATGGTGCCGGAGAACAGGACATTCTTTTGCAGCACCATGGCGACGTCGCCGCGGAGGGTATCCAGGTCGTATTTGCGGACGTCGATGCCGCCGACCTTGACCGCGCCGAGGTCAACATCGTATAGGCGCGGGATGAGCTGTACGAAACTCGATTTGGAGGAGCCGGTGCCGCCGATGACGCCGACCGTGGCGCCTGCCGGAATGTGCAGGTTAATATCGGAAAGCACGGGCTTGCCCTCTGTGCCGTGACGATAGCTGAACTGGACATGCTCAAAATCGATGCTGCCGTCCGGAACGCTCTTTACGGCATTTTCGGGGGTGGTGATGTCCGGGGTCTCGTTGAGCAGCTCAACGACACGCTCGCCGGAGGTACGGGACATGGTGAGCATGACGAAGATCATAGAGAGGCCCATGAGGCTCATGAGAATCTGCGTGGCGTAAGACAGCAGGCTCAGAAGCTCGCCGGTGGAAAGACCGGTCGCTGCGTCACCGCCGCAAGCAACAATGGTGCGTGCGCCGAACCAGGAGAGCAGGAGCACCGCCGCGTACATGCAAAGCTGCATCAGTGGGGCGTTCCATGCGAGCTGCTGCTCGGCTTTTTTGAAGTCCTTATAGATATTTTCGGAAATGCCGGTGAACTTCTTATTTTCGTGATCTTCACGGACAAAGGACTTTACCACGCGGATGCCGTGCAGGTTCTCCTGCACAACGCTGTTCAGCTTATCATAAGTTCTGAACACGCGCTCGAAGATCGGGTGCGTTCTCGTCATGATGAAGTACAGGCCGAGAACGAGCACCGGGATGATGGCAAGGAAGATAAGCGAGAGCTTGGCGTCGATGCCGAATGCCGCGACAAGCGAGAAAATCGCCATAAGCGGGCTGCGTACCGCCATGCGGATGATCATTTGGTAAGTGTTTTGCAGATTCGTGACGTCTGTTGTCAGACGCGTGACGATACTTGCGGTGGAAAACTTATCGATGTTTGAGAATGAATAATTCTGCACCTTGTAGAACATGTCGTGGCGCAGGTTGCGGGCAAAGCCACTGGAGGCAATGGCTGCGAATTTACCGGAAATGGCACCGCAGAAAAGCTGACCCAGTGCGGAGAGCAACAGGACAATGCCCATTTTGACAATGTACCCCATATCGCCCATGTCAATGCCGTAATCGATGAGATTCGCCATCAAAAGCGGGATGATGACCTCGAAGACGACCTCACCGCTGATGGTGACCATGGCCAATATGGAATTCTTTTTCTGTTCGCGGATGCTTTCCATCAGTTTTTTAACCATCTGCACCGCTCCTTTCTTTCTTTTGCTGCTTTTCGGCAAAGGCAGCATCTACATTTATTTTTGCGCGCCGTAAATAAGTGAGCATGGTTTCTTTTTCATTTTGCGTGAAGCCTTTCGTTAAAACGGCTTCCATTGCTTCGTGGTCGGCGCGGATATCGGCCAAAAGGTTTTCTGACTTTTCCGTCAGGGTCAGACGACGCAGGCGGGCGTCCGTTTCGCCGGTGTGGCGCTCCACAAAACCGTTTCGCACAAGCATATCCACCACTTTGGAGGCGGTGGAACGCGTAATGCCGAAGCGGCGCTCAATATCGCGCAAATACACGGGCCCGTCTTTGTGATCGGCGATGAACTGGATGACCCATGTGTTTGTGCCGGTGAGGTTTTCGTGTTCCTTTTTATGGGAATACGTATCAATATACCGGCGCATGGTGGTATCCAGCACATGCAATGCATGGCCGATGGGCTCTTTTTCGTGATCGTGCATTGTTACCATCCTTTCATCTGTTTTCGCGGGGAGAAGGCCCCGCCGTACAGCAGAATCGAATCTGCTCCTATGTAAACAATCATGCGCTTAATTGTTTACTCTGGCATATATTATAATCACTTGAAAGTTTGTTGTCAACAGGAAATTAAAAATCTTTTTTGCGGGGTGTTTTCATCTTAGACGGAATGTGCTAAAATAAAACACAGTGAACCGATGTGCCGCAAATTCGGACGGCGAATGAATCGATGAAAGGAAAGCCCCGAGGGTGTGGGCGGTGTATGATATATGAATAAGAAAGTGAAATTGGCGTTTGTTTTGGCAGGAATCGGCCTCTTTGCGGCGGCTGCGCTGCGCTGCGTGCAGATGCTCTGCTTTTTTGATTATGACACGGGCTTTGTGACGGACAGCGGACTGTTGACGTATATTTACTGCGGTGCGGCGATCGGCGTATCGCTTCTCTGCATGCTTTTGTGCCGTGTGGACAAAAAGCTTTGCGCGCGCATAGAGACGAAAAGAAATGCGGCGGCGGGTGCTTCTGCGCTTCTGATGTGTGTATTTTTGTTTTTGTGTGCGGCAGCGCTTCTGCGGGACTTTTACTTATACCGCAACAATCAGCCGACCTACTTTGTGCAGGCTTCGCATGTGACGACGCATTTGCCGTTTGCGGTCTTAACGTTGCTTTTCGCGATCGTTTCTCTCATTTTTGCCATTATATGGCTGACGGGCGAGGGCTTCCCGAGCGGCACGGGCGGGCTTTGGGCCATCGGTTCCGTTTGGGGCATTTCGTATATGATCGTGACGTTCATGACGTATTCCGCTGTGGCGACGACGGAGGAGAATATCTTTACCGTGGGTGGCGGTGCGATGATGCTGCTGTTCCTGCTTTCCGAAGGCAAGCTGCTCTCCGGCGCGGGCGGCAAAAAGGCGCTGCGCAGCACGTATGTGTTCGGCCTGCCGGCGGCGGTGTTTTGGATGACGTATGTGATCTCGAACACGGTGCTCATTATTGCGGGGCGCGGGTATGCGACGGAGATGCCGTATGTGATCCAGCTTGCGATGCTGTGCCTTTCTGTTCACAGCCTTTGCCTGCTGCTTACGGTGAGCGGGCAGCGCGCTTCTGCGAAAGCGGAGAGCAATTTAGAAGAAAATGCTTTAAAAGACACGGGAAACGCGTGAATTTTCTGAAAATTACGGAAAAAGTTTGCATTTTTAGCAGTTAGCCCTTGTAAAATCCTGCGAAATGCTATAAAATAGAATTGCAAATTATGCATCCACAATTATCAGGAGGTATACAATCATGGCAGTTAAAGTTGCAATCAATGGTTTCGGCCGTATCGGCCGTCTGGCGTTCAGACAGATGTTCGGCGCTGAGGGTTATGAGGTCGTTGCGATCAACGATCTGACGAAGCCCTCCATGCTGGCTCACCTGCTCAAGTATGACACCGCACAGGGCGGTTACTGCGGCAAGATCGGCGAAGCTCTCCACACGGTTTCCGCTGACGACGAGGCTAACACCATCACAGTTGACGGCAAGACCCTGAAGATCTACGCTGAGAAGGACGCTAAGGACCTTCCGTGGGGCGAGATCGGTGTTGACGTTGTTCTCGAGTGCACCGGCTTCTACACCTCTAAGGCTAAGAGCCAGGCTCACATCGACGCAGGCGCAAAGAAGGTCGTTATTTCCGCTCCGGCAGGCAACGATCTCCCGACGATCGTTTACAGCGTAAACGAGAAGACCCTGACGGCTGATGACACCATCATCTCCGCTGCTTCCTGCACCACGAACTGCCTCGCTCCGATGGCGAAGGCACTGAACGATTATGCTCCGATCCAGAGCGGCATCATGAGCACGATCCACGCTTACACCGGCGACCAGATGATCCTCGACGGCCCGCACAGAAAGGGTGACCTCCGCCGTGCACGTGCCGGCGCTGCTAACATCGTTCCGAACTCCACGGGCGCTGCAAAGGCTATCGGCCTTGTTATCCCGGAGCTGAACGGTAAGCTCATCGGTTCCGCACAGCGTGTTCCGGTTCCGACCGGTTCCACCACCATCCTCACCGCTGTTGTTAAGGGCGCTGACGTAACCGTCGACGGCATCAACGCAGCTATGAAGGCAGCTTCCTCTGAGAGCTTCGGCTACAACTGCGATCCGATCGTTTCTTCCGATGTTATCGGCATGAGATTCGGTTCCCTGTTCGATGCTACCCAGACGATGGTCTCCAAGATTGCTGACGACCTCTATGAGGTTCAGGTCGTTTCTTGGTACGACAACGAGAACTCCTACACCAGCCAGATGGTCAGAACCATCAAGTACTTCGCTGAGATCTAATTTCGGCTTAGGCGCTGGAAAAATCAGGTGTTTTGACGCTGCATCATGCAGCAAAAGACTGAATTGATTTTCGCACCCTTTCTTCCGTGGTTCATGGAGGAAAGGGTGTTTTTTATCCGAAATACGTACACACGGCAAAGAAAGGCAGGGAAAATATGAGAGAACTGCACACAGAAAGACTTTTACTGCGCACGCCGCGGGAGAGAGATGCGGCGGAGATCATGGCCATACGCAACAGCGCTTTCGTAATGAAAAACAACGTAATGGAAGTGGTTGATAAAGAGCAGATGGTTCATTTGATTCATAGGGAAATCGATTATGAAGACACATGGTATATTGAGCGAAAAGAGGACGGCGCTTTGCTTGGTATGATTGTGGCGGAGGAGGACGGCGTTCGGTTCGATGTGCGCTCGAGATGTCTTTCGTATTATCTCGGGGAGCAATATACGCGGCAGGGCTATATGAAAGAAGCACTGCGGGCTGTGCTGCATGAACTATTCGCCGAAGAAGATCTGGAAGTTGTAGCAGCGCGTGTTTTCACGGGGAATATTGCTTCGGAAAAGTTGCTGAGATCCTTGGGGTTTGTGTATGAAGGGTGTATCCGCCGCTGCGTGCGTACGTCAGAAAGCGAAATCCGCGACGACATGCAGTTTTCGCTACTGCGGGAGGAATATTTCGAGGCGGAAAAATAATTTTACAAAAAAGCTTGACTTAGAGTATACTTTAAGTTGTAAGATATAGGAAGCAAAATGCTTGGAATTTTTTACATAAGGAGTATGAGTAAAATGTCTGGAAAGAAATTAGGCTTCGGCCTCATGCGTCTGCCGTCTCTGGACCCGAACGACCCGGGCAAGATCGACATTGAGCAGGTCAAGAAAATGGTGGATACGTTCATCGAGCGCGGCTTCACGTATTTTGACACGGCGTGGATGTACTGCGCATTCAAGAGCGAAAACGCCGTGAAGGAAGCACTTGTTTCCCGCCACCCGCGCGACAGCTTCACGCTGACGACGAAGCTGCATTCGGCATTCGTGAATTCGTTTGAAGACCGCGACCGCATTTTTAATGAGCAGATGGAAAAGACGGGCGTAACGTATTTTGATTACTACCTCATCCACGACATCAACTGCCATAGCATTGAGACGTACAATAAGTTTGATTGCTTCGGCTGGATCCGCGACAAGAAGGAAAAAGGCCTTGTAAAGCACATCGGCTTCTCGTTCCACGACGGCCCGGAGCTGTTGGACGAAGTGCTGACCGCGCACCCCGAGTTTGAGTTTGTGCAGTTACAGCTCAACTACCTCGACTGGGAAAGCGCCGGTGTGCAGTCCAGAAAATGCTACGAAGTTGCCGAAAAGCACGGCGTGCCGGTATTCGTCATGGAGCCGGTGAAGGGCGGCACGCTCGCAAACGTGCCGGAAGAAGTGACGAAGCTGTTTAAGAGCTATAATCCAGAAGCTTCCGTACCGTCTTGGGCAATTCGTTTCGCAGCGAGCCTGCCGAACGTGAAGATCGTGCTTTCCGGCATGAGCGATATGGACCAGCTTTTGGACAACACATCGTACATGCAGGATCTTAAGCCGCTGAACGATGAGGAAAAAGCGCTCATCAAAAAGGCGACGGACATCATCAACGCGAGCATCGATATTCCGTGTACGGGCTGTTCGTACTGCACGGACGGCTGCCCGATGCAGATTGCAATCCCGAAGTATTTCTCGCTGTACAACGCCGATATGCAGGAGCTGCGCGGCAGAGGAATCACTCCGGACGAGGGCTGGACGCCGCAGGGCGAGTATTACGAGAACGTCGCAAAGCACTTCGGCAAAGCGAGCGCGTGCATTCAGTGCGGCCAGTGCGAGGGTGTATGTCCGCAGCATTTGCCGATCATCGAGTACTTGCAGACGGTCGCAAAGCATTTTGAGAGAGAGTAAACACAAGGCTTTCTATAACGATAGTTAAAAGTTTTTGATCCAACTTTTTTCAAAAAGTTGGTGAGGTCTCGGGGCAAAGCCCTGAGGCGCGCTCCGCAGAGCGCGAAATACTTTTGACTGCCGAAAAATCAGGACGGGAACCTCAACAGTCCAGTGGACTGTTGAGGTGTGGGAGACCCAATTAAGGGGTCTCCCGAAAGAGCGGCTATTTAGCCGCTCTTTTTATATACGCAGGCATGAAAAAACCGCACGCTCGATGTGAAAAAACGAGGGTGCGGCTGTTTTTCGAAAGACTTGCAAGGCAAGTCTTTCAAGAAACCCCTTGATAGGGTTTCTTGCGGCTAAACAGTCCACTGGACTGTTTAGCCTATCTTCCTGATCTTTGTGTAGGCAAAAGTGTTTCGAGCTCTGCGGAGCTCGACCAAGGGCGCTGCCCTTGGATTCCGCGACCTTTTTGAAAAAAGGTCGATCAAAAACTTTATTCGGCGGCTCGCAGCATTACAATGGCAGATATGGCAATATGAGTTCACACACAAGCACGGTGGCGCTGGCGATAATGGCGACGGTGAGCAGGCTTTTACCGCGGAATGCTAAAATTAAAGCGGCGGCAAAGCCAAGCGCGGCGCTGATGGCGCTGCCGGTGGCAGTGAGAATTGCCGGGAAGGTCATGGCGGAAAGCGTGGCGTACGGCACATAATAGAGAAACGAGCGCAGTGTGCGGTTCGTGATCTTGCGGCGGATGAGCGTCAGCGGCAGCATACGGATAAGATACGTAACGGCCGCCATGACGAGTATGTAAAGGAAAACCTCAACCCTCATGCGGCATCTCCTTTTCCGGTTCTGCGGGCTCATCCGGGATGGGGAACAGCAGCGCTGCACCGCCTGCGGTGATAAGCGTGATGACAATGATGCGGAAGCCCGAAGAAATGTTGCACAGCACCGGCAGATACGTGAACAGTGCGGAAAGCACCATGGAAAGGACGACCACACCGGCAACGACGCGGTTCTCTTTTGCAGGCGGCAGGATGATGGCAATGAACATACCGTAGATCGCGATGCCGAGCGCGTTCGTCAAAACGGCCGGCAGAATGTTGCCCGCCGCCGCGCCGAGTGCCGTGCCGAGCACCCAGCCCGGAATGGCGACGGCGATGAGCCCATAGCTGTAAAACGGTGAGAGAGGCTCCCTTTGGCTGACGCTGACGGCAAAGATCTCATCCGTCATGCCGTAGGCGATGCCGAGGCGGTGCCCAAGGGGCAGGCTCGGCGAGAGCTTTTGCGAAAGCGCACACGACATGAGAAAATACCGCAGGTTGATGATGAGCTGCGTGAATGCGAGCTCGATGAGCGACGCGCCCGATGCGATGATGGCGAGTGCTGCGAATTGCCCGGCGGAGGTGACGTTTAGGGCGGAGAGCACGGAGGCTTCAAACACCGAAAGTCCGATGCCTGCGGCCTGAATGCCAAACGCGAACGAAACGGCGAAGTACCCGAAGCAAATGGGCATGCCATCTTTGAGTCCGCTTAAAAAATACTGTTTTCTGGTCATGATGACCTTCTCCTTCTTTGCTACCGCACCCAAATGCGGCAAAATTTGCAAAATACAACCGTTTCCAAAAGAAAAGCACAGAAAAAGGTGTGTAAAGTATGAAAAAAGGCGGTTTTCACCGCCTTGAAATGGGCATAAAAAACCCCGCCCGACCGTAACGTGCTCTCAATAACCTGCTACGTAATAAGCAGGTGGGTGCCCTCCCGCAGGTTTCGCGCTCCCTTCTTCCGGTATCCGGTCAAGCCGGGCCGGGAGGTCTGCAGTCCGCCTGCGGAGCCGAGCTCCCTAAAAGTTGAGTGTAGGGTTATTTTGCACGGTCCGCGCATCGGGCAGGTGTCTTTACATGATCTTGAACGGGGAAAGAAGATTACTCCTCTTCTTCCTCCATAGCCTGTGCATAGCGGGTCTCGAAAATTTCGGCGAGCTTATCCAGCAGGTCGTCGTCTTCGATCTCGCAAAGCTGCTCTTCGCCGTTCTCGTCTTCTACGACTTCAAAGATGTAGTACTCATCTGCGTCTGCAACTTCGCTTTGGGCGTCGCGCAGAGTGGGGACAAGTGCCATAAAGTAGCCGTCATCGTTCTCGAGTTCGTCGATGATCTCAAATTCGTGCTCCGTGCCTTCATCGTCGATGAGGGTGATGAGCTCTGCTTCGTATTCCTGATTGTTGTCTATACTCATGGGAAAAGCCTTCTTTCTCAGTATATTCGCCGTTCTGTGATTTATGCGGCGGAGCAGAAAAGCTGTGGAAAACAAGCCCGTTGCTTTTGCCTGCAAGAATAATTGTATCGTGAATGCGGAAGAATGTCAAGCTTCATTTTGCGAAAACAGAATATACAAATAAAAAATAAAATCTTCAAAAAAACTGTTGACAAAGTAGATGGATGGTGCTAATATATAGGTGAAAAGAGAAAGAACTCCAGAACGCAAAGTAGATCGGGAAAACCGTAAGAGGTTTTCTTGGTGGAGGCTCAAAAAAGTCTCGGTAAAAGATCGAAGCGGTTCAGCGCGCGGAAAGTATTCCGAAGGGGAGAGAGAAAGGCGCGGAGGAAACTCTTGAGGCAGTATTTGCAAAGGCGGAGCTTCAAATGTTCTTCGGCTTCCGGGAAATGTGATGAAAGAGATAAGTAGGCTTTTAAGAATGTGCCGGTACAAAGGGACAAAAAGCCGAAGCGGAGAAACGGGAACATAAATAAAGAAGCAGCCGTACGTTTTGAACATGTGGAAACAGGCAAAACGTGAAAAGAGGCAAAGCTGCATGAGCCGCAAAGGCAAATCTATTGAAAGAAAGCGGGTGAGGCCAATGGCTACTGAACCTCAGCAGCAGAAGATCCGTGGTGCGTTGCGCCTCGGATCCCTGAAGTAGACTGAATATTTGCACACGAGTGTTTCAAGCTTTATGAAAGCGCGGGATCGCAAAAGCGAGTCCCAAAAGGTTTTCGTGGTACAGCAAAGATAAGTAGGTCGAAATTAACATATAGAATTATACATGGGTTGTACAAAGTGTACGGACGTGTGTAAGGATAGGCGGAAAACGCCAAAGAAAAAATCAAATACAGTTTTTGAGAATATACATGGAGTTGTGTCCAATGCACAAATGATAAACTCTGAAAGACCGACGACATTCTGAAAGTAATGCAGAGTGCAGGTATAAAAAGAGACCGATGGTTTCAAGCAGAGGAAAGTCCGATGTATTAGTATCAATTTGAATTAACTTGAGATGTGTGCGCTGAGCGTACACCGCACAAGATGTGCAATAAAAAGTAAAGAACGAGAGGCTTTTTCGGGATGCTGAAAGAGCCTCTTTTGTTTTGTGCGATAGGGGGTATGTCGTGCAAGGAGCGCGGTTTGCGTGTTTTTTGGTTTAAGTAGGAGAACGGGAGCACGTATTTGATTCTGATAAAGTTTTCGACTGCGTGTCGCTTTGCGGCAGAAAACTCTTTCGCGCCGCACGGAATTGTATTTTTCGGGAGAATGTGCTATACTAACGATGTTCGCAAGACGGTATGCAGAAAAGCTGCACTTCACCAGGAAAAGGAGCGGTGACTTATGAGCGAAAACATGGAAAAGGTCTATGACGTAATCGTGGTGGGTTCCGGCCCTGCGGGGCTTACGGCGGCACTGTATTGCGCCCGCGCGGGCTACGAGACGCTGGTGCTGGAAAAATATATCCCCGGCGGTCAAATGGTGACCTCGAATGAAATTGAAAATTACCCCGGCTTCCCGGAGGCGGTGGACGGGTTTACGCTGACGATGAACATGAAAAAGCAGGCGGAGCGCTTTGGCGCGAAGCAGACTTACGGCAACGTGACGGCACTGCGGTTAGACGGTGATGTGAAAATTCTGGAGACGGAAGACGGCACGGTTTACCGCGCGAAAAGCGTCGTTTTGGCACCCGGTGCGGCACCGAGGACGCTCGGCTTGCCGAACGAAGACGCTTTGCGCGGCAAGGGCGTTTCCTACTGCGCGACATGCGACGGTGCGTTTTATAAAGATAAGACGGTTGCGGTCATTGGCGGCGGTGACACGGCGGCGGGCGATGCGGCTTTTCTCTCCGCGATGTGCAAAAAGGTATACCTCATCCACAGAAGAGACCGCCTGCGCGCTTCAAAGAGCTATGAGAAGAAGCTCGATAAGCCAAATATCGAGATCGTTTTCGATACGGTGACGGATGAGATCCTCGAAAAAGACGGAAAAGTCGGCGGGCTGCGCCTGCGCAATGTAAAGACGGACGAGGTGTGCGAGATTGAGGTGAACGGCGTGTTTATGGCGGTGGGCAATGTGCCGGCGACGGACTTTGTACGTGATATTCTTGACCTTGACGAAAACGGGTATTTTATGGCGGGCGAGAGCACGAAGACGAACGTTCCGGGTGTGTTTGCTGCGGGCGACTGTCGTAAAAAGACGCTGCGGCAAATTGTGACGGCGGCTGCGGACGGCGCGGTGGCGGCGCACGGCGTGGAAGAATATTTATCATAAGAAAGAAGAGGGCGCTTTGCCCGAAACATAAAGGATAGAAAATATGGGAAAAATCAAAGAACTGCTTATAAAATACAAAGAGCTGGTTTTGTACGTGGTGTTCGGCGTGCTTACGACGGTCGTGAGCTACGCTTCTTACTGGATCTTTACGGATTTTCTGCACATCCCGTACATGGTATCGACAGCGCTTTCGTGGGTGCTTTCAGTTACCTTTGCGTATGTGACGAACCGCAAGTGGGTGTTTGAGAGCCGCGCGCACGGCTTTGCGCCGATTTTGACGGAGGCGGCGAAATTCTTTGCGAGCCGTATTGCGTCCGGCTTTATGGAAATGGGCATGATGTTCATCGGTGTGGATCTGCTGCATGTGAATGATAAGATTGTGAAGCTCGTCGCGAACGTTTTTGTGATCCTTGCAAATTATATTTTAAGCAAACTGGTCGTTTTTCGTAAGAAAAAGTAAATTGACGAAACGAGGTTATGGGAATATAATTTATTAAGATAAAGACATCCGGCCTTTGGCCGAGACGGAGGCTTTTATGGCGAAAAGAAAACAACACCGCGATGAGTTTCAGGATATTTCCAGTTACTCCTCAAAGCAGGCGTATAAGAAAAATCAAAAAAAGAAAAAACGGACGGGCCTTAAGGTTTTTTTGAGCTTCATCTGCGTTATTTTGGTGCTGGTGGGCGGCGTAATGATCTACGCTTCCACGGTGCTTTTGGGCGACCTGAAGACGACGACCATCACGAAAGACAAGACGGAGCTCGGTATTTCCGAAGAAACAAAATCGGAAGCGGGCATTACGAATATTGCGTTGTTCGGTGTGGATGCCCGCGATTATGACGGCGGTACCTTTGCCGGGCGCAGCGACGCCATTATGGTGATGTCGATCGATAACGTGCACCACAAGGTTAAGCTGACGTCCATCATGCGTGATGTGCGCGTGTATATGGGCGACGGCAGCCCGTATGATTCCGGTTACGATAAGCTGAACCATGCCTATATGTACGGTGGCCCGGAGCAGGCCATCCGTGCGATCAACCAGAACTTCGGTCTCGATATTCAGGACTACGTGACCGTGAATTTCTCCGCCATGGCGAAGATTGTGGATGCGTTCGGCGGTGTAAATATTGATTTGACGGAAGATGAAATCAGTGAGATCAACAAAAATATGTATGCGTTGGCGGCGGAATCCCCTGAATCAATGGCAGGCGATGTTTCTACATACGCGCCGCTTTCGGCGGGCGAGGGCGTGCTCTTGAACGGCGACGAAGCTGTGGCTTACGGGCGTATTCGTGCCATCGACAACGATAACGGCCGTGTGGAACGCCAGCAGGAGGTGCTTTCTGCGCTTTTGAGCAAGGCAAGTTCTATTTCCAAGCTTGAATACCCGAGCATCATTCAACAGCTTGCGCCGCTTTGCGAGACTTCTTTGACGTTTGATAAGATGATCGGTCTGGCGCAGATTGCGCTGACGGGCTTTGACATTGAGCGCCTTTCCATCCCGAGTGATGTGGAGGGCTATGCCTCCGATTACTGCGAGGGCGGCGGTTGGATGTGGACGTATGACACCGATGTTGCGGCACAGCATATCCACGAGTTTATTTACGAGGATGAAAACTGACCCCTGATGGTCGCGTGACCGAACCTGTACATATGGCGGTGTGATGCCGCAGACGAGAAAGGACAATTTAGCTATGAAAAAACCGATTTTAGTTGTTATGGCGGCCGGTATGGGCAGCCGTTACGGCGGCCTGAAGCAGATCGATCCCGTTGGCAAAAACGGCGAGATTATCATGGATTTTTCTGTTTTTGATGCCGTGCAGGCGGGCTTTTCCAAGGTAATCTTCATCATCAAGGAGCAGCTTTTTGAGGACTTTAAAGAGGTCATCGGCGACCGCGTATCGAAGTACGTGCAGGTCGAGTATGTTTTCCAGAAGTTGGATGACTTGCCGGAAGGCTTTACGGTGCCGGAAGGCCGCGAGAAGCCGTGGGGCACGGGCCACGCCGTTTTGGCGGCACGTGACCACATTGATGCGCCGTTTGTTGTCATCAACGCGGACGATTTCTATGGCGGCGAGGCGTTTAAGAAGATCGGCGCGTTCCTCCGGAACGTGAAGGAAGACGGCGAAAAGGCACATTGGGCGATGGTGGGTTACCATCTGAAAAACACGCTGACCGAAAACGGCCATGTGGCACGCGGCGTATGCGTGGAGAAAGACGGTGTGTTGGATACCATCGTGGAGCGCACGCACATTGAAAAGCGCGAGGACGGTCCGGCTTACACCGAGGACGACGGCGCAACGTGGCACGCGCTCGATGAGGACACGACCGTTTCCATGAACCTGTGGGGCTTTACGCCGGACTTTGTAGACGCATTGAAGAAGGATTTCGTCTCGTTCCTCGAGAACGATGTGCCGAAGAACCCGCTGAAAGCGGAATACTTCCTGCCGTTTGTCGTCAATGACCAGATTCGCAACGGCAAGGCAGACGTGACGGTTTTAAAATCGGCGGACAAGTGGTTCGGCGTGACGTATAAGGCCGATAAGCCCGTCGTGATGGCGGCGCTTGCCGAGATGATGCAAAACGGCACATATCCCGACCCGCTTTGGAAGTAATTTCAAACCGAAATAAGATACAAAAGGGGTGCTGCGGCGCTCCTTTTTGCGTATATTGTGCGCTTTTTTCGCGAAATGTGTGTTTTGCCCCTTGCGAAACGCATGAAAAAAAGCTATAATGAAGAAAATCAGTAAAATGGCTTTTTGCGGGATGCGGGCGGCGCTTTTTCGCTGCGGCTCTCTTCTGCGCGAAGTCTGCCAAATAAAACTGGAACCGAAAGGAGTACCACTTATGAATTATTCCAAAGAAGTGGAAGAGATGTGTATTGTAGCCAAGGGCCCGAAGCACGGTCCGGCTCCCATCCCGGAAGAGGGCAAGTGGGTACAGGCAAAGGAAGTTAAGGACATTTCCGGTTACACCCACGGTGTAGGCTGGTGTGCACCGCAGCAGGGCGCTTGCAAGCTTTCCCTGAACGTTAAGGACGGCATCATTGAGGAAGCGCTCGTTGAGACCGTCGGCTGCTCCGGCATGACGCACTCCGCTGCAATGGCAGCAGAGATCCTCCCAGGCAAGACCGTTATGGAAGCTCTGAACACGGACCTTGTATGTGATGCGATTAACACCGCTATGCGCGAGCTGTTCCTCCAGATCGTTTATGGCCGTTCCCAGTCTGCTTTCTCCGAGGGCGGTCTTGTTATCGGCGCAGGCATGGAAGACCTTGGTAAGGGCGCACGCTCCATGGTCGGTACCATGTACGGCACAAAGGCAAAGGGCGTTCGTTATCTTGAGATGACCGAAGGCTACTGCACCAGAATGGCACTCGACGCTGACGACCAGGTTATCGGCTACGAGTTCGTTTCCCTCGGCAAGATGACCGACTTCATCAAGGCCGGCATGGAGCCGAACGAGGCGTACAAGAAGTCTATGGGTACATACGGCAGATTCAATGAGGCCGTTAAGTACATCGACCCGCGCAAGGAATAAGGAGGGCACGAGAAATGGCTACATTTGAAGGTTATGAGAGACGTGAGGCGAAAATCCTCTCCGTCCTGAAAGAATACGGCATCAATTCCATTGATGAGTGCAAGACCATCTGCGAAGAGAAGGGCATCGACCCGTACACCATCGTACAGGAAACACAGCCGATCTGCTTTGAGAACGCAAAGTGGGCTTACACCGTAGGCTGCGCGATTGCTATTAAGATGGGCTGCACGAAGGCTGCTGACGCTGCTGCCGCTATCGGCATCGGCCTGCAGGCATTCTGCATCCCGGGCTCTGTTGCTGAAAACCGTAAGGTCGGCCTCGGCCACGGCAATCTGGGCAAAATGCTCCTTTCTGAGGAGACCGAGTGCTTCGCATTCCTTGCTGGCCACGAGTCCTTCGCGGCTGCTGAGGGTGCTATCAAGATCGCTCTGAACGCAAACAAGGTCAGAACGAAGCCGCTGCGCGTTATCCTCAACGGTCTCGGCAAGGACGCTGCGTTCATCATCTCCAGAATCAACGGCTTTACGTATGTTGAGACCGAGTTCGATCCGTACGCAGAAGAAGTTAAGGTTGTCAGCGAAAAGGCTTATTCCAACGGCCCGCGTGCGGACGTTAAGTGCTACGGCGCAGATAACGTTCCGGAAGGCGTTGCAATCATGAAGCTCGAGAACGTCGGCGTTTCCATCACCGGTAACTCCACGAACCCGACCAGATTCCAGCACCCGGTTGCAGGTACCTACAAGAAGTGGTGCAATGAGAACGGCGTGAAGTACTTCTCCGTTGCTTCCGGCGGCGGCACAGGCCGTACGCTGCATCCGGATAACATGGCTGCCGGTCCTTCCTCTTACGGCATGACCGATACCATGGGCCGTATGCACTCCGATGCACAGTTCGCAGGTTCCTCCTCTGTTCCGGCACACGTTGAGATGATGGGTCTCATCGGCATGGGCAACAACCCGATGGTCGGTGCAACCGTTGCTTGCGCTGTTGCTGTTGAAGAGGCTTCCAAGTAAGAGTTGCTTCTGAAAATCGCATATTAAAGCATAAAAAGTGCTCCCGGTCGCGTGACCGGGAGCATTTTTGCGTAAAATAGGATCCGGGGATATATTGACTGTTCTTATGGCTTGGTATACCCGGGGTTTGCTTTATAAGATCTGGTCGTCATCGCTGGGGATGTAGAGGAGGATGTCTTCCACTTGGCAGCTTAAGATGCGGCAGAGGTCGTTGATTGTGGTGGTGTTGAGCGGCTTATTATGACGCAGCTTATCGATGGTGGAGCTGGAGATGTGATGATTTTTGATGAGCGTATAGGTGGATTCTCCCGAGCTGTGCGGGCGGAGACGGAGCGGCTTTCCGCTTGCCTGAAAACAGCGTTTGACAACGACCCCGAACTTTGCTAAACTGAATTTATCCATTTGGTGAAGCGAGGGGCGCTTATGAACACATTTGAAAAGCTCGAAAGGTTGACGGAACTTGCAAAAAAGGACGAGACTTTGTGCAAAGCTCTGCTTAAAACGCGCGAAAACAAGGAGCCGATTCTCTCATTTTGCGCGCTGGCGCGGGAAGCGGGCGTGGAGCTTTACCCCGGCGAGCTTTTGGCTGTGGGCGAGGAATACTCCGACAACCAGTGCAAGAGCACAAACGGCGGCAACCCTACGCCGTATGACTCTTTTAACGATGCTTATGAGATTTTCTTGGCGTCTGTTGGAATATGAAGAAAAGGTTTGAGAACTGAAAAAATAAGCCGTGCTGTTGCCCCCCCCTATTAGGGCGACAGCACGGCTTTCTATATTCGCCGATCTGTGAAAAAGTCAGGTTATGGTCATCATGCGTTTATGTGGTGACAGGCTTTGCGTGCGCCATACGGTACTTCGCGATGAAGTAGTTCACGAGCGCGGTTAGGCCCGCCGAAACGGTGCACACGGCGCATGTGATGAGGAACACGAGCAGAAGGCCCGTTACGATGACCCACAGCACATTGCCGACATCGGGTGTCGTGTTATTCAGGCTGAACGCGGAGATGAGCTGCGCCGCGAGCAGGATGAGAAATGCGCCGATGAAGCTGAACTGCATGGTGCCGCGGCAAAGGAACCAGCGCGGAATGGCGAGCACGAAAAACGCAAAGATGAACGCGACGAGCACGCCCCACAGCGTATACTGTGCATCGGGCGTGAGCGCGCCGTTTTCGGCCGGGTGCGCGAAGGTGCCGAGGGCGACCTGCACGTGTGCGGCAAAGGTCAAGAGCAGAATGATCGTGCCGACCACACCGCCAAAGATCATGACGCCGCTCCAAAAGCCGTCCACGGGGGCAAAAATACGCTCCTTTAAGTGCGGCTTGCCGTCTTTTTTGTCGAGTTTGTACGTGCCGTAGAATGCTTCGGAAAATGTCATAGGGACACTCCTTTCAAAAAACATCAGTCTTCGTGTGTTTCTTCTTCGGGGGTTCTCCGGGGGTCATTTTTCACGATCAGCAGGCGGGAAAGACGCTGGTCTTCAATTTCAAGTACGGTGATGGTGAGCCCGCAGACCTGTACGCTGGGGTGCTCGTTTTCTTTTGGAATGCGGCCTAAAAGGTCGGTGACAAGGCCGGCAATGGTATCGTAATCGCCCTCCGGCAGCTCAGTGTCGGTAAGGTCGGAAATCTCGTCGATGGAGGTGGTGCCGTCCACGGTGAACTCGTTTTCGCTGACACGGAAGATCTCTTCCTGCTCGTTGTCGTATTCGTCCTGAATGTTGCCGAAAATGGACTCCATGAGGTCTTCGAGTGTGACGAGACCCGCCGTGCCGCCGTATTCATCGACGATGATGGCGATCTGCAGGCGGCGCTCCTTGAGCTCTTTAAAGAGCTGGCTGCACTTTTTCGTTTCCGGAATGAAATACGCCGGGCGAACCATGTCTTTTAAATGGATGAAATCCGGTACGGGCTGGTTGACGTAGGGCAGAAAATCCTTAACATAGCAGATGCCGACGATGGTATCGATGTCTTCGCGGTAGACAGGGAGACGGGAGAAGCCGTTTTCCACTGCAAGTACGGCGGCTTGTGCAATGGTGCTCTCCTCATCGATGGCGCAGATGTCCGTACGGTGTGTCATGATCTCGGTGACGGTGGTGTCGTTGAAATCGAAAATGTTCGTGATCATGTCGCGCTCATTTTCTTCGATAACGCCTTTTTCCTCGCCTTCGCCGACCATGTGAAGGATTTCTTCTTCGGTGACGGTTTCATCAAGCGCTTTGGGGTCGTTGCCCAAAAGACGCATGAGACCGTCCGAAATGAGGTTGCACAAGAGGACAAACGGATGCATGACGGCGCTGAGGGCGCACAGCATGGGGCAGAGTTTGTATGTATACTGCATGCCGTGTGCAGCCTTGTGCGCTACGAATTTTTTCGGAGCGAGGTCTGCTGCCGTTAGATAAAGACCTGCGCACAGCAATGTGCAAAGCAGCGCCGAAAGCACGGCAGCGGCAGCCGTGGGAAGCGCGGCGCGGATGAATACGTTATAAAGGCGCGGCGCAAAGCCGGTGACCGCAACAGCGAGAGCAAAGAAGCCCATGAGCATCATGCCCGATTGCAGGGGCGAAATGATGCCTGCGCTGCGTTCGAGATACTCGAGCAGCTTTTTGGCGCGCGGTTCGCCGGACTCCGCATCTTTTTTGATGCGGGATTCGTTAGCCGTTTCCGCAGCGGATTCGCACATGGCGAAAAGCGCGCCAAGCACGAAAAAGAGCAGAAACAGCAACAGGGCGAGGGGGAGGGGTAAGACGGACGAGGACGGCAGTAAATTGCCGTAAGGGTCGTCGTTCATAGTGAAAAAAGCATCCTTTCTGAAAGTTTGGGAGCAGTGAAATGGTTTTGAATGTGCTTTCGTGAAGGCGGGAGAATAAAGTTTGCGAGTTCTTAGGGAAGCGCCCTAAGTCGCTTTCCGCAAAAGTCAAAGAAAAACGCAATATGAAAAAGCGAGTTTTCTTTTCAAAAGCGTCACGTGATGTTTAGCTAAAACTAACTGCTCACCGATATATAATTACTAAAATTTTACCGCAAAAAAACGCTGTTGTCAATATTTTATGCCGGAGGCGCGCCGAATCCCGGACAAAGCGGAGGGAGAACGACGAAAAGGGCGAAAGGCGAAGCGGAGAAAAATAAAAAATGCCGAAAATCTCTGTTAATTCAGAAGAAATTTCAAAAAATCCTCGTTTTTTCCTTTACATATAGGCGAAAAAATGATAAAATTTGTTTTGAACGACGACAGGTGCTTACGGGAGAGTTCTGCAAACGGCAGGGCGGTGAACGAGGTACTGCGCCGTCAGGTAAATCCATTGATAATCCTTAAAGGAGGAATTAGTTAAATGGCAAGAAAAATGAAGACCATGGATGGCAACAACGCCGCCGCGCATGTTTCTTATGCGTTTACCGACGTTGCTGCGATCTATCCGATCACGCCGTCTTCCGTTATGGCTGATGAGACCGATAAGTATGCTGCCGCCGGCAGAAAGAATCTTTTCGGCCGTGAAGTACGCGTAACGGAGATGCAGTCTGAGGCCGGCGCTGCTGGTGCAGTTCACGGTTCTCTGGCGGCTGGTGCTCTTACCACCACCTACACCGCTTCTCAGGGCCTGCTCCTGATGATCCCGAACATGTACAAGATGGCCGGCGAGCTGCTGCCGAGCGTTATCCACGTTTCCGCTCGCTGCGTTGCTACCCACGCTCTGAACATCTTCGGTGACCATTCCGACGTCTATGCGTGCCGCCAGACCGGTTATGCAATGCTGTGCTCCAACAGCCCGCAGGAAGTTATGGACCTCGGCGCTGTGGCTCACCTTTCCGCTATCCACGGCAAGGTTCCGTTCCTGCACTTCTTCGACGGCTTCCGTACCTCTCATGAGATTCAGAAGATCGAAGTATGGGACTACAAGGATCTCGGCGAGATGCTCGATTGGGATGCCGTAAACGAGTTCAGAAGACACGCTCTGAATCCTGAGCACCCGGTTCTCCGCGGCCAGGCACAGAACGGCGATATCTTCTTCCAGGCTCGTGAGGCTTGCAACAAGTACTACGATGCGATTCCGGAGACCGTTGTCGATTACATGAACAAGGTCAACGAGAAGATCGGCACCGATTACAAGCCTTTCAACTACTATGGCGCTCCGGATGCGGAGAAGGTCATCATCGCTATGGGCTCTGTCTGTGAGACCATCGAAGAAGTTGTCGATTACCTCGTAGCAGCCGGCGAGAAGGTTGGCCTTGTTAAGGTTCACCTTTACAGACCGTTCGTTGCGAAGTACCTGCTTGACGTGCTTCCGGAAACCGTTAAGACGATCTCCGTGCTCGACAGAACGAAGGAGCCGGGCTCCATCGGCGAGCCGCTGTACCTTGACGTTCTGGCTGCTATCAACGGCACGCAGTTCGGCTGTGCTAAGGTTCTCACCGGTCGTTACGGCCTCGGCTCCAAGGATACGAAGCCGGCTGACATCATCGCTGTTTACCGCAACATGGAAAAGGGCGACGATGCGAAGAAGAAGTTCACCATCGGCATCGTGGACGATGTTACGCACCTGTCCCTCGAAGCAAACGAGCACCCGGATACCGCACCGGCAGGCACAAAGTCCTGCAAGTTCTGGGGCCTCGGTTCTGACGGCACCGTCGGCGCAAACAAGAACTCCATCAAGATCATCGGCGACCACACCGATATGTACGCACAGGGTTACTTTGACTACGACTCCAAGAAGTCCGGCGGTCTGACAATGTCCCACCTGCGTTTCGGTCATACGCCGATCAAGTCCACCTATTACATCTCCCAGGCTGACTTTGTTGCATGTCACAACCCGGCTTACCTTGGCACCTATGACATGGTCGAAGACCTGAAGAAGGGCGGCAGCTTCCTGCTGAACTGCCAGTGGACGCCGGAAGAGCTTGACGAGAAGCTCCCGGGCAAGGTTAAGAAATACATTGCTGATAACGATATCAACTTCTACACGATCGACGGCTTCAAGATCGGCAAGGAGATCGGCCTTGGCACCAGAATCAACACGGTTCTCCAGTCCGCATTCTTCTCCATCGCGAAGATCATCCCGGAGGAAGACGCAATCCGCTACATGAAGGATGCGGCTACGAAGTCCTACTCCAAGAAGGGTGACGCCATCGTTAAGATGAACCATGACGCTATTGAACGCGGCGCTAACGGCTACGTGAAGATTGATGTTCCGGCTTCCTGGAAGGACGCTGTGGACGATTCCACGAAGCACGTTGCAACCGGCGACCGTCCGGAGCTCGTGGACTATGTAAACAACGTGGTTATCCCGGTTAACACCTTCCACGGTAAGGATCTGCCGGTTTCCACCTTTGAAAAGTATGCAGACGGCACCTCCCCGCAGGGCACCGCTGCTTACGAGAAGCGCGGCGTTGCAGTTGACGTTCCGACCTGGATCCCGGAAAACTGCATCCAGTGCAACTTCTGCTCTATGGTCTGCCCGCACGCGGTTATCCGTCCGGTGCCGATGACAGATGCAGAGCTCGCAGCGGCTCCGGCTGCTGTGAAGAGCAAGGCCATGACCGGTATGCCGGGCATGAACTTTGTCATGACGATTTCCACCCTGGACTGCACGGGCTGCGGCTCTTGCGTACAGGTTTGCCCGGGTATGAAGGGCAACAAGGCTCTCGCAATGTCCCCGATCGATAACGAGCGCCCGGGTCAGGAAGTATTCGATTACGGCGTTAAGCTGGATCCGAAGCCGGAAGTTCTTGCTAAGTTCAAGGACACCACGGTCAAGGGCAGCCAGTTCAAGCAGCCGCTCCTCGAGTTCTCCGGCGCATGCGGCGGCTGCGGTGAAACTCCGTACGCTAAGCTCGTTACCCAGCTGTTCGGCGACAAGATGTACATTGCAAATGCTACCGGCTGCTCCTCCATCTGGGGCGGTTCCGCACCGGCAACGCCGTACACCGTCAACAAGCAGGGTCACGGCCCGGCATGGCAGAACTCCCTGTTTGAAGACAACGCTGAGTTCGGCCTTGGCATGACGCTTGCACAGAACGCAATTCGCGGCCGTCTGGAGCAGCTCACGAATGAGCTCGTTGCAGAAGAAGGCGCAAGCGAAGAGCTGAAGGCAGCAGCTGAGAAGTGGGTTGAGACCATGGCTGACCGCGCTGAAAACGGTCCGGCGGCTGAGGCTTACATCACGGCTCTTGAGGCTTCCTCCTCCGAGAAGGCAGCCGAGATTCTGAAGGATAAGGATTATCTCGCTAAGAAGTCCATGTGGATCTTCGGCGGCGACGGCTGGGCATACGACATCGGCTTCGGTGGCGTTGACCACGCTCTGGCTTCCGGTGAAGATATCAACATTCTGGTCTTCGATACCGAGGTTTACTCCAACACAGGCGGACAGGCTTCCAAGTCTACCCCGGTCGGTTCTGTTGCACAGTTCGCGGCTGCAGGTAAGTCTGTGAAGAAGAAGGATCTGGCTTCCATCATGATGAGCTACGGCTATGTTTATGTTGCGCAGGTCGCTATGGGCGCCGACATGAACCAGTGCCTGAAGGCTATGCATGAGGCTGAGAGCTATCATGGCCCGTCCATCGTTATCGCTTACGCACCGTGCATCAACCACGGCATCAAGGGCGGCATGGGCGTTTCCATGAACGAAGAGAAGAAGGCAGTTGCAGCAGGCTACTGGCATACCTTCCGCTTCGACCCGCGCCGTGCTGACAACGGTGAGAACCCGTTCCAGCTCGACAGCAAGAAGCCGTCTGCTTCTTACCGTGACTTCATCATGGGCGAGGTTCGTTACAACAGCCTTACCCGTGCATTCCCGCAGAGAGCCGAGCAGCTCTTCGAGAAGGCTGAGAAGTACGCAGAAGAGAAGTACGAGAAGTTCGCACACATGGCTTCTGAGGAGGAATAATTCCGCAAGGAATTTTCCGCCTGTACCGAACCGTACGAAAGCGGCGTAAACCGCTGAAATAAAGAGACCCCCGATTTGCAGCAATGCAGATCGGGGGTCTTGCTATATTGAAAAACAGGCATAATTGTTGAAAAGCCCAACGTTATAATGTGCGGTACTGGCATCACATCGGTGCCGATCTTGTAGGGATAATCGCGAAAAAGAATATATCCGAAAACAATACAAAGCTGTGTCCAGTGATGCAGATGGATCGTTTGCAATATCATAAAACCTTTAATAGAGTATGGCGATGAAGTGAAATTGGAAAATAAGATAAAATATACTCGACAAATGTTTGAAAAAATGATATAATATGAATGAAATATCTGCGGTGCGGAGGCCGTGGATTTTCTCGATTACCTCCTTATTGTAAGCGGCTCTTTATATCGGTAAAACTGTACAGTCGGCTCCGAGTTTGCGGCGCAAGATATTGTAGCCTAAACTTATGCTGAAGCTCCTGTATACCGACTGCCGCATGATGCTTTTACAGTTTCCAATCGTGAATTATGTAATTCCGGCATAAACACAGGCTGATTCTTTATGTTTTCACTAATAAAATTTATCAAAAGCTTAATTTTGTAGGAATAAAAGAAAAAATTGTTTGTTTTCAATATTCTTCAGACATGATATTCTATAATCACTTCCATAAAGGAAAAACCATTATTTTAAGGAGGAGCAAAAGTGGCTGTGCGTTACAATCCCAATCCTGCAAGAATTACGGAGCCGTTGTATAAAGTTGAGGAACTGGAAAAATCTCCTTTGTACACTGTGCTTTGCGGCGGAAAGGAGCTGACGGTTTACCACACGGATAGTTTTGATTACGTAATTCCGGTTGTGGACGACGATTCTCCGCTGAGTTTTCAGGTAAAAGTGTCCAAAGATTTCCAAAAGGCGGTTTTCCGTCCGGCCAAGACCAATGTTCAGGCTCAGATTTCCGGCCGAGAGTTGAGCTTCCGGCTGGAAAAGCCCAGTAAGGTCACCTTGGAGTTAGATGGCAATTTGAAGACACCGCTCTTCATCTTGTGCACAAAGCGTGTCCCGAAGCCCGAAAAAGTGGATCATCTTTTTGAGAGTGGGAAAGTCTACAATGTTGGCACGTTAGAGGTCAAAGCGGAAGAAACGGTTTTCTTGGAAGAGGGCAGCGTTGTCTGTGGTTGCGTGAATGCTTTTTTCGCCCACGGCATGAAAATTTTAGGAAACGGCATTCTGAATGGTTGTGTATGGCATCCGAAAGAAGAAAACGGTGGCGGCAGACCAATGATTCGAATGGTGTTTTGCGATGATGTGAAGATTCAAGGCATCACCATGGTGGACGGTGGTTCGTGGCACCTGGTTCCTGGCGCTTGCCGAAATGTGGAGATTGAGGATGTAAACATCATGTCTCGAGTTTGCACGGGTGACGGCATCGATATTGTAGGCTGCGAAGACGTAACCATGCGTAATTCCTTTATTCGCGCTTCGGATGACTGCGTGTGCATCAAAGCTGCAAGTTATCCCGACCCTGCTGCCAATAGGGATGTGAAGAATATTCTGGTAGAACACTGCGTTTTGTGGAATGCAGAACCCGGTAACGCCGTGGAAATCGGATATGAAGTGCGCTGCGATGAGATTAGCGACATCACATTCCGAGATCTGGACATCGTTCATTGCGAGTATGAGGGTAATCAGTCTGGCGGCGTGCTGACCATCCACAATGCAGATCGCGCTCACATTCATGACATTGTGTATGAAGATATCCGCGTTGAAGATGCTCAGGAAAAGTTTGTCGACATCAAGGTATTGGATTCCAAGTACTCATTGGATCGAAAACGCGGAAGTGTCGAAAATATATATTTCCGTAACGTGGAAATTCTGAATGGTAATTTCCCTGTTTCTATTATTCGCGGTTTTGAGATGCATACGGAAATGAGTCGCCCCCGAAATATCTATTTTGACAATGTAGTGGTTTTAGGCAAACAAGTCGAATCTCCCAGCGACTTGCATATGGTGGTGGAACTCTCTGATGATATTTTGTTTAATGGTACGACACACGCAAAAAGAAATCCATTCTAATTGATATGCAGGAGTCCCGATAACTAGGAAAGAAAGACAGCGCCTTTTAGGTGCTGTCTTTCTTTTTATAAAGAGACCTGCTTGCTGGGCAAGTGGTTCTGGTTTCATAGGGTATCTCAAGGAAAAAGCGGTTCATGATGAATGAATATCGGGATGCATGGCAGAGCAGTAACAATTGATTCCATGTGTTGATGAGCGTTTAAATTCTTTTTCAAAACAAAAAGAGGTATAATTAGAGAAAAGCTCAACATATAATGCAGCACAAGTATCACAGACAAGGGTGTGTTACGATGAAGCAGAATGTTGAGGACAGAGCCGCCATGCTGGGGGAGTATATCGTAGAGAACAAAGCTACTGTGCGCCGTGCCGCAAAGCAGTTTGGCGTGAGTAAATCCACCGTACATAAGGACGTTGCCGAGCGGCTGCGCAGCGTGGATATGGGACTTTACAAAGAGGTGAGCAGCGTACTGGCGGTGAATAAAGCCCAGCGACATATCCGCGGCGGTATGGCGACAAAGCGCAAATACGAGGCACAGAAGAAATGAAAAAAGCCCTCCGCAAACAAATACGGAGGGCTTAAATTCTATGCGGCTTTAAATAGCTCGGTTAGCTTTTTACAGGTACTTCCTGCGGGGCCTTTTTGTGGCGGCTTTCCGGTAGTGTATACTTGCTTGTGAAGCGGTTGTAATAGCCGGTGAAGCGCGGGTCGCCGGAGGTTTTGATCTCGTTTAAGTAACCGTGTGTGTCCATGGTGGAATCCTTGATCTGGATCAGGCATACCGCAATGTTAGAGCAGTGATCGGAAACGCGCTCGAAATTGTTGAGGATGTCTGAGAGCACGAAGCCGAGCTCAATGGTGCACTTGCCTTCCTGTAAGCGGCGAATGTGGCGGTTTTTCAGTTCAACTTTCAATGAATCGATGACCTGTTCGAGCGGCTCTACTTCGTAGGAAAGCTGTAAGTTGTTCTCGACGAACGCGTCTGTCGTGATGTTCAAAATCTCGATGATGGCACCTGTGAAGACCTCAAGCTCCTGCTGGGCCTTTTCGGAGAATTTCAGATCTTTATCGTGGATCTCGCGTGCAACGCGCAGGAGATTCACCGCGTGGTCGCCGATACGCTCGAAATCGCCGATGGTATGCAACAGCTGCGAAACATCGTTGCTGTCGGCCGTGGAGAGGTTTTTACTGGAAATTTTGACGAGGTAAGAACCGAGCTTATCTTCGTACTGGTCGATGGTTTCTTCGTTTTTCTCGATTTTTTCTGCTGTGGCGGAATCAAAATGCGAGAGCAGACCGATGGCATCCAAAATGGTGTCGCGCACAAGGTCTGCCATTTTTGTGGTGGCATTGCGGCACTCCGCAATCGCGAAGGACGGAGAGAGCAGCAGACGCTCATCGAGCAAAACCGCGTGCGGGTCCTGCTTGCCGGGCTTCAGGCGCTTATCACGCACGGTGATAACGGCGAGTTTTTCAAGCTGATTGCAGAAGGGCAGCAGAATGAACGTGGTGATGAGGTTGAATGCGGAATGCACGACTGCGATCATAAACGAGGAGATCGGCTGGTCGGTGAATGTGAAATGGAAAATGCTGTTTGCAATATAAAAGCCGGAAAGACAGATGACGGTGCCGAGCACGTTAAAGTAGATATGCACGGCAGTCACGCGCTTTGCGCTTTTTGTGGTGCCGATGGAGGAAAGCAGCGCCGTGATACATGTACCGATGTTCTGGCCCATAATGACCGGCAGCGCCATGCTGAACGAAATGCTGCCCGTCATGGCGAGAGACTGCAGAATGCCGAGCGAAGCAGCGGAGCTCTGGATGAGTGCTGTGATGCCTGCGCCGACTAAAATGGCGATGATGGGGTTATCGAGAATCGTTAAGACCTCTTTAAACTGCGGCAAGTCCGCAAGCGGTTTTACCGCGCCACTCATCATGGTCATGCCGGTCATCAAAATGGCGAAGCCGACACATACGGAGCCGATGTCCTTTTTCTTGCTGCTCTTGGTGAACATGATGAGAATGATGCCGATGAGCGCCACGATGGGCGAAAAGCTCTCCGGCTTTAAAAGCTGTACGAAAACGTTGTCGCTCGTGATGCCGGAAAGGCTTAAGATCCACGCAGTGACGGTGGTACCGATGTTTGAGCCCATGATGACGCCGATGGTTTGCCCAAGCTCCATGATGCCGGAGTTGACGAGGCCGACCAGCATGACCGTCATAGCAGAGGAGGACTGGATCGCAATGGTGATGCCCATGCCGAGCAAAAGGGCCTTGAAGCGGTTTGAGGTCATGGAACGCAAAATACGTTCGAGCTTGCCGCCGACCATTTTTTCAAGGCTGGAGGAAAGCAAATGCATGCCGTAGAGGAAGAACGCAAGTCCGCCAAAGAGTGTAATAACGGAGAAAATGTCCATTTGTGGTTGCAGCTCCTTTGTGTGCGCAAAACGCTCGCTTTTCAAATTTTTTTCTTTTTTCTTACTTAATCTTTACATACAAGCTTATTCTAACATAGGTGACGGCGGGAATTCAATGCTTTTTTGATAAAAAACGTCGAAAGAGAAAATTATCTTGCCTTGACCCGCGGCGAGCATCGCGGTATACTGTATTTATATTTTAAGCGCGTTTTAGGCAAACGCATTTGAATACTTGAAAAACAAGGTGGGAAACGTGATGAAAACGGCGGCAATTTTGGTGGCGGCGGGCAGCTCTGCACGTATGAAAAGCGGCGGCGCTTCGAAAACGATGATGGAGATCGGCGGCGAGCCGGTTCTGAGCCGTACACTGCGCGCATTTGAGAATGCCGCGTGCATCTCAAAGATCGTTATTGTGGCGCGTGCGTGCGATTTCGATGCAATCCAAAAAGCGTCGGCGTTCGTCACAAAGCCGCTCACGATTACCGAGGGCGGCAAGGAGCGGCAGGATTCCGTTTCAAACGGTGCGGCGCTTTGCGATGACGCAGAGTATATCGCCGTGCACGATGCGGCGCGACCGTTTATCACGCCGGAGGAAATCGAAACCGTGTGCGCGGACGCGGAAAAATACGGCGCGGCGACGCTGGCGGTGCCGGTGAAAGACACCATCAAGGTTGCTGCGGCGGACGGCACGGTGTGCGCTACGCCGGAGAGAAGCACTTTGCGTGCCATTCAGACGCCGCAGGTATTCCGCCTTTCTTTGTATAAAGAAGCGCTGTGCCTTGCGAAAAACGCCGGAAAGCAATATACGGACGATTGCCAGCTCATTGAAGCGGCGGGCGGCAAGGTATATTTGACCCCGGGCGACTACAAAAACATCAAGATCACAACGCCGGAGGATCTGCTTGTGGCAGAGGCTTTTGCGGCGGAAAAGTAAAGGAGTGTTACTATGCGGATCGGTCACGGTTATGACGTACATAAGCTTGTAGAAAACAGAAAGCTCATTTTGGGCGGCGTGCATATCCCGTATGAAAAGGGCCTTTTGGGGCATTCCGATGCGGACGTGCTCGCGCATGCCATAGCGGATGCTTTGCTCGGCGCGGCGACGCTCGGGGACATCGGCGTGCTTTTCCCGGACGATGACCCGCAGTACGCCGGTGCGGACAGCTTAAAGCTGCTCGCAGTGGCGGTGGCGGCGGTACGCCGCAAGGGCTTTGGGATTGAAAATATCGATGCGACGATTTTGGCACAGCGTCCGAAGCTGCGCCCGTACATCGATGAGATGCGCCGCAACATTGCGTCCGCCTGCAACCTCGACCTCGATTGCGTGAGCATCAAGGCGACGACGGAGGAGGGCCTCGGCTTTACCGGCCGCGGCGAGGGTATTGCAGCGCATGCGGTGTGCCTGCTGAAATAAATTTGCAGTATTTTTGAGAGCTTCGCTTCGGCGGGGCTCTTTTTTGCACCAATTCCCGGCTTGTCTCATATTCTGTTTTGATGAGACTGTTTTGAAGGCTTGGAGGTGCTTGCAATGGAAAACAAAAGAGACACGGACGGGAAGCGGCTTATTGTTGTCAGCAGCGTGACCTATGCGCTGAAAAGCCGTGATCTGCTTTTTCAAAGAGGGATAAAAGCCTACATTGAGCGGCTGCCGCGCACCCGAGAAAGCGGCTGCGGCTATGGCGTATATGTTCCGCAGTGCACGGACGAAGCGGAGCGCATTTTGCGGGATGCAGGCGTGAAAGTGTTCTACCGTGCGGAACGGGGCGAAAAGAAATGATCTATCTCGATAACAGCGCGACGACGTACCCAAAGCCGCTTTCGGTGCGCCGCAAAATGGCGCAGGCGCTGGAGCAGTTCGGCGCGAACCCCGGCCGCGGCGGGTTTAAAATGAGCTTGCAGACGGCGCAGGCGGTCTACGATGTGCGGCAGAAGGCGGCGAGCTTTTTCGGTGCGGCGGGCCCGGAGAGCATCTCGTTTCAGCCGAGCTGCACGCAGTCGCTGAATATCGTTATCCACTCGTTAAAGCGTGGCGACCATGTGCTTGTGACCGATTTGGAGCACAATGCGGTTTTGCGGCCGCTGAAAGCCATGGAGGCGCACGGTGTTTCGTTTACCGTTGTGCCCGTGACGCCCGGCGACAACGACGCGACGCTCGACGCATTCCGTCATGCGATGCGCGAGAACACAAGGTTGTTTGTCTGCACGCAGGCCTCGAATGTATTCGGCATTCGCGTGCCTGTGGAGCGGCTGGCGGCGCTTGCGCATATATACGGCGCGGAGATCTGCGTGGACGCGGCGCAGTCCGGCGGGGTGATTCCCATTCATGCGGAGCGCGACGGCATCGATTACCTTTGCTGCGCGGGACACAAGGGGCTATACGGTCCGATGGGCACGGGTATGCTCATTACGAAAAACGGCGAAAAGCTGGAAAGCCTGATACAGGGCGGCACGGGTACGCGCGCATTGGAGCTAGACCAGCCGCGGGAAATGCCGGAGTACCTTGAAAGCGGCACGCAGAATGTGCCGGGCATCCTCGCACTCGGCGCGGGCATGGATTTTGTGCGCATGAACGGTGAATACATGCTGCGGGAGAGGGAAATGCGCCACATTCGCCGCGTATACGAGGCATTCAAAAACATGCCGCATGTTGTTTTATACACCGCAATGCCGGACACGATGTACTTTGTGCCGGTGCTCGGCTTTAACGTGCGCGGCATGCAGAGTGAAGAAGTGGGCGAGGTACTTGCAAAGCGGAACATTGCCGTGCGCTGTGGGTTCCACTGTGCGCCGCTCGTACACTGCAAAATGGGAACGGACGGTGAAACGCCCGGCGGCGCGGTGCGCGTTTCGCCGGGTGCGTTCACGACCGACAGGGACATTACGGAGCTGATTCGCACGGTCTATTCGCTCCGGGCTGAAAGTGCGGCGCGAAAAGTCAAATAAAAATGAACAAAGTGTAAATAAAAATCGAAAAATACAGAAAAGAACAGGAAAAAACGTACAATTCCCCCTTTTCATCCCCACCTCTTTGTGTTAAACTATATACAGTACGCATTTAGGTTTTGTAAAAAGTAAATCGTATGGAGCGGATGTGCACCGTGTGCATGTACCGCCGAATCCTGTGCAAAGAGGTGAATGCTTTGAATAAGGTTTTTGAAGCCATTGCTTCCTGGTGGGAGTGGATGGTGAGCATTGCCATGAATTTTCAATTTAAAGATGCCGTTGATATTATCATCGTTGCATTTTTGATCTACGGTGTGGTCAAGCTTGTGCGCGAAACGCGCGCGGGGCAGCTTGTAAAGGGACTTTTTCTGCTTGTCATTCTGTTTATTATTTCTTCGTATTTTAACTTGGTGATGGTCAGCCGCGTGCTGGCGTATTTCTTCCAGTTCGCTTTCGTCGCAATCCTCATCGTGTTTCAGCCGGAAATCCGCAAGGCGCTCGAGCAAGTGGGCCGCAACAACGTCGGACAATCTATTGCGGCTGTGGTAACAGGCCGTGACCGCAGCTATGACCGCGCGCAGATCCGCAAGGCAATCAACGCCGTGGTAGACGGCGTGGGCATTTTACAGCAGCTCAAAATGGGCGCGCTTATCGTATTCGAGCGCAAAACGAAGCTTGGCGACATCATTGAGACCGGCACGCAGATTAACTGCGAGCCTTCCGGCCAGATTGTGGGCAATATTTTCTTCAATAAGGCGCCTTTGCACGACGGCGCCATGATCATTCGCGACGGCATGATTCATGCGGCGGGCTGTATTCTGCCGCTGACGAAAAACACTTCGGTCTCTGCAGAGCTCGGCACGCGTCACCGCGCGGCGCTCGGTGTCAGTGAGGAATCGGATGCCGTGGTCGTGGTGGTTTCGGAAGAAACGGGGCAGATCTCCGTGGCTGTAAACGGCGTTTTGGCGCGCCGCTTTACGCGCGATACGTTGCGTGATGTTTTGGAGGGGTACCTCATTCCGCAGGAAGAAGCTTCCACCGTGCGCCGTAAGTTCGGCGTGCTGAAAAGCAAAAGGACGGTGAAGAAGTGATGGCAAAAATGTCTAAGAAACCCAGAAACGAAGTAAAACAACGCTTACGCGTGTTTGAAAACAACACAATTTTGCTTATCTTTTCATTCCTTGCCGCGGCGGCCGTCTGGTTTGCCATGATGGCGAGCAACTCCGAAAGCCGTGCGACCGTAATCCGCAATGTGCCGATTAACGTTGAAATTTCCGATACGGCGCAGGAAGCCGGTGTGCGCGTGTTCAGTATGAGCAGCAGCGCGACGGATGTGAGTATTACGGGCAACTCACTCATCACAAGTAAGGTGACGAGTGAGGACATCGGCGTTACGGCGACGCTGGATCCTTCCGTCAGCATGCTGACGGGCAGCAGCTTGCAACAGACGACGCTTTCTCTGCGCGCAGCAAAAAAGGGCAACACCCTCGCCGAATACGAGGTGGAAAGCGTTTCGCCGTCCGAGATCACAGTGGTGTATGATAAATATAAAGAAACGCAGCTCACTTTGGAAACAAATTTTCAGTACACTACGGCGGAAAATTACTATGCGCCTTCTACGCCCACGCTTTCTACGGAGCTTATCACGGTCTCCGGCCCGGAAAGCAGCGTGAACAAGGTGGCGCGTGCCGTGTTGGAATATAAGTTCGGCGAAGAGCTCACGCAGTCGAAGTCGCTTTCCTGCAAAGTGACGTTGTACGACGCGAACGGCAATGTACTTGACCCAACGGAGCTCTATTTGAAGCTGAGCGACGACACGGTGGAGGTCTCCATTCCGGTGACGAGCCGACAGACGGTCAAGCTGGAAGCGGATGTGCGCAATATTCCGGACAGCTTTGCCTCGAACCGCATCACGATCGACCCGGCAGAAATTGAAATTGCCGGCGACGGTGAAACGGTCTCAAAGTACACGACTCTGACGCTCTCCACGCCGATCAACTTCCTGGATGTTACGCCGGAAAACAACACGTTCACGGTGGCTATCCCGGTGCCGAGCGGTGTGACAAATGTGACGCGAGTGGAAAACGCGACCGTTACATTCAACCTGAACGGTTACAAGGAAACGTCTGTGCTGACGAGCAACATCAGCGTCATCAACGTGCCGGAGGGTATGGAAGCAGAGCTTTCTACAAAGACGCTCACGCTGAAGATCATCGGCACGGCGGCGCAGATTTCGAAGCTGACGGGAGATTCCGTTTTCTGTACGGTGGATCTTTCCACGGTGACAGACCCGAGCGGCAGCATGGAAGCGCCGGTGACGGTGACGATTAACAATGCGGATTCCTGCTGGGCGACCGGTAGCTACACGGCGCATGTGACGCTTTCGCCGAAAACCGAATCTTCCACCAGTGGTGCTTCGAACTAAATAAGCAAAATGAAAACCCGCCGAGCTGAAAAGTTTCGGCGGGTTTGTGTTTTATGGGGAGAGTACATTCAGCGTAGCGCGATCATGTCGCCGGTGAAGTGCGAAAGCCAGTCTTTTACGGCGAACGGTACGCCGGTGGCCTTTAAAATAACGATCACCAAAATGATGGCGATGAGAATAAGCAGCACCTTAAGCGCAAATTGCGGGTTGCCGTGTTGGTGCTCGTCTTCGTGCTCCGGCACATGGTGTTCTTTAGCGGTCTGCTTGGCGGTTTCGGGTTTCCGTGTTTTTTCTTCCATAACGGCACCTCTTTTCTGCAAAGATACAGAATCTTTCATTTCCATTTTACCACATGCCTTTCCTGTTTTCTATAATTTATCGACTTTTTTCTTCAGGAAAAATCAACAAAAATTCGGAAAATAATTTTGCGCTGAGCGCGTATAAAACAAGACACATTGATGTCTTGTTCGGAAAACCCATACAGCCGGGCTTCCTACGACTTGAACGTCCGCCGGAAGTTCAAGTCTACCTGTCCTGACGATTACGAACGCAAAAGTGTTTCGTCGTCTGCGGACGACGACTCAAGGCACTGCCTTGAGAATCCGTAAACTTTCTTGAAGAAAGTTTAATCAAAGACTTTGTTCGTCGCTTTGCCGACAGATGGAGAATGTGTTTTTCTTTTTCTACAAACAGTTTCGCAGATAATTGTGAAATTCTGTTGAATAACCGGCAAAAAAATGCTAAAATATTCTTTTAGAAATGAAACGAATTTACATAGGACACGGTTGCCGCGCAGTAGTTGGGGTTGCGCGGAAAATCGGGCTTTTGATTTAAAGGGTGAAGCAAAATGATCTTGCGAAAATGGGAGGTGCGTCCTCTCGATAAGGAACGCGCGGCGGCGTTTGCACAGACGTATGGCGTGCCGTTCTTCCTCGCGATGCTGATGAATATTCGCGGCCTTGACGATGCCGCGCATCTGCGGGAATTTCTTGGCGAGGGCGAGCCGCTCTCCGACCCGTTTCTTTTAAAAGATATGGACAAAGCTGCGGCGCGTATTACCCGCGCGGTGGACAACATGGAAAAAATCGCGGTTTACGGGGATTACGATGCCGACGGCGTGACTTCGACCGCCATGCTGTATTCGTACCTTGAAACGCGCGGTGCGGACGTAATCTTCTACATACCGCAGCGCGAGGGCGAAGGCTACGGCATGAACATCGGCGCCGTGGAATACTTAAAAGAGCAAGGTGTGACGCTCATTGTCACGGTCGACAACGGCATTTCCTCCGTGCAGGAGGTAGCGCGCGCGAACGAGCTTGGCATTGATGTGGTCGTCACCGATCATCACCGCCCGCAGGAGATATTGCCCGATGCCGTGGCGGTCGTGGACGCATACCGACCGGATGACACAAGCCCCTATAAGCATTTTTCCGGTGTAGGCATCGCGTTTAAATTGCTTATGGCGCTGGAAGACGGCGCGGGCGACGTGGAAGATCTGTTAGAAGCATACAGCGATCTCGCGGCCATCGGTACCATCGGCGATATTGTGCCGCTGACGGGTGAAAACCGTACGCTGATCCGCGCGGGTCTTGAGCGTCTTTCACAGAGCGACCGCCCGGGCGTGCAGGCACTTTTGGAAAATGCAGGCATTGCAGGCAAGGTACTGACGAGCACAAATGTGGCGTTTACGCTGGTGCCGCGCATCAACGCGACGGGCCGTATGGGCGCGCCGGAACGCGCCGTGCGCTTGCTCATCAGCGGCTATGAAGAGGAAGCCGAGGTACTGAGTGAGGAAATCTGCGCCGATAACGAGGAACGCCGCCGTGTGGAAGCAGAGATTGCCGAAGCGGCGTTTGCGGATATTGAAGCGAAAGGATACATGAAAGACCGCGTGGTCGTGGTGGACGGTGAAAACTGGCACCATGGTGTTATCGGCATTGTGGCGTCCCGTGTGACGGAGCGCTGCGGCAAGCCGTGCATGATCATTTCGCGCGGCGAAACAGAGGCGAAGGGCAGCGGCAGAAGCATTGAGGGTTTCTCGCTGTTTGAAGCCATCTGCGCGTGCGGCGACTTGCTCATCAAATTCGGCGGACATCCCATGGCGGCGGGTATCACGTTGAAGCCCGAAAACATCGAAGCGTTCCGCAAGCGCATCAATCGGTATGCGGCGGAGCACTTCCCGCAGATGCCCACGCAGACTGTCACACTGGACTGCAAGCTGAACCCGGCGGCGCTTTCGGTTTCCATGGCGCAAAGCCTGACGCAGTTGGAGCCGTTTGGAAACGGCAACCCGCAGCCGGTGTTCGGTTTATTCAACATGGAGCTTTCCAATGTCACACCGGTCGGCGGCGGGGGGCATCTGCGCCTGACCTTAGAAAAGAACGGCTCGGTCATCACGGCAATGCGTTTTAATACAAAGCCCGAGGAGCTGCCGTACCACATCGGCGATAAGATCGACCTTGCGGTGCAGCTGGAGGCGCGCGAATTTCGCGGCCAGCCGTCGCTGACTGTCATCGTGCGCGATATGAAGTTTGCAGCGTTCAATACGGAAAAGAATATAGCGTCGCTTGCGAGCTTTGAAAAGTGGCAGCGCGGCGAGGTGCTTTCCGCAGAGGATAAAAACAGATTATACCCCGACCGCGCGTGCTTAGCGGCCATTTACCGCGCACTGCGCACGGTAAACGGTAAAGAGACGGACCAGGTTCGATTTGTTTCGCAGTTTGGAAAAGATATGACACTGGGACTCTTTAAAACGGCGCTTCTTGTATTTGAGGAGCGCGGCTTGGTACACAGCGAAATTGCAGACGATACATTTACGGCAACGCTCATCGAAACGAGCGGCAAAACAGATATTACACGTTCCCCGGTGCTTTTGGCACTGCAATAAGGGAACGGAAGGAGTGAAAAACGATGGCAGAAGCAGCAAAAACGTATGCGGACCTTGTGTCACTGATCGAAAAAAGCGAAAAAGAATATGACCTCGCGTTGATCGAAAAAGCGTATAAGTTCGCGGAGGCAGCGCATCAGGGACAGGTGCGGCGCTCCGGCGAGCCATACATCATCCACCCCATTGCGGTGGCGTATAAGCTTGTGGAATTCGGCATGGATACCCCGTCCGTCGTAGCAGGTCTGCTGCATGACGTCATTGAGGACACGCCGGTCACGTATGATGACATTGTGAAAGCGTTCGGTAAGGAGATTGCAAACCTGACGGACGGCGTGACAAAGCTCGGCAAGATCCCGTTCTCCTCCCGTGAAGAGCAGCAGGCGGAAAACCTGCGCAAAATGCTTATTGCGATGAGCGAGGACATCCGCGTGATCATTATTAAATTTGCGGACCGCATGCACAATTTAGCGACGCTCGAATACGTGGCGCCGCAGAAGCAGCGCGACAAGGCGCTGGAATGTCTTGAGGTGTACGCACCCATTGCGCACCGTCTCGGTATGCGCAAGGTTAAGGAATACATGGAGGACGTTTCTTTAAAGTACCTTGACCCTGTGGCGTATAAGGAGATTGAAGATAACCTTGAGGCGCGCAGCACAAAGCGCAAGCAGTTTATTGAGACAACGAAAGAAATGATCCGCAGTCGTGTGGAGCCGCTTATCCCGGGCGTATATATTGAAGGGCGCGTAAAAAGCGTCAACGGCATTTATCGCAAGATGTTCATTCAGGGTAAGAGCTTTGATGAAATTTACGACGTGTTCGCCCTGCGCGTAATCGTCGATACCATCAACGATTGCTATAATGTGCTCGGTATCATCCATGATATGTTCACCCCGCTGCCGAATCGCTTTAAGGACTACATTTCCACGCCGAAGCAGAACATGTACCAGTCCTTGCACACGACGGTCATCAGCAAAGAGGGCATCCCGTTCGAGGTGCAGATTCGCACGTGGGAAATGCACCACACGGCAGAATACGGCATCGCGGCGCACTGGAAGTATAAGCTCGGCATGACGAGCGGCAACGAAAAGCCCGACTCGCTGGAGGGCCGCTTGCAGTGGATCCGCAACATGCTCGATAACCAGTCCGAAAGTGAAGATATCACGGACCTTGTGCGCTCCATCAAGACCGATCTTGCGCCGGAAGAGGTGTTCGTCTTCACCCCGAAAGGTGACGTTATCAACCTGCCGATGGGCTCTACGGTTATCGATTTTGCGTATGCCATTCATTCCGCCGTCGGCAACCGCATGATTGGTGCAAAGGTTGACCAGAAGATCGTGCCGCTCGATTACAAGGTGAAAACGGGCGAGATCATTGAGATTTTGACGACGAAGGAGGTCGGTCGCGGCCCGAACCGCGACTGGCTTTCCATCGTGCGTACAAGCGAAGCACGCAATAAGATCCGCGCATGGTTCAAGAAAGAAAAGCGTGATGAGAACATCGTAGAGGGCAAGGCAGAGCTGGAGCGCGAATTTAAGCGCAACGGCATCGTGATGAGCGACGAGCTGATGCAATTCATGCTGGAAAGCGCCGGCCGCCGCCACAGCTGCGTCACGCCCGATGATTTTTACGCGGCCGTCGGCTACGGCGGCATTCAGCTTTGGAAGCTCCTGCCGCGCGTAAAAGAGGAATACCAGAAGACCCACAAGCCTGCACCCGAACCGCAGCAGGAGATTGCGCAGCAGACCCCGCCACCGAACCTCAACAAGAAAGCGGCAGGCGGCGTGCTCGTAGAGGGTATGGACAACTGTCTCATCAAGTTCTCCCGCTGCTGCAACCCGCTGCCGGGCGATGAGATCGTCGGCTTCATCACGCGCGGTTTCGGCGTTTCCATCCACAAACGCAGCTGCTCGAACGTGCCGAAGGATTTCTCGCAGGCGCCGGAGCCGGAGCGTTGGGTGCGTGCGCACTGGGCGGGTGAAGTCAAGGAAGAGTTCAAGTCTACGCTGCATATTGTGGCAACCGACCGTTCCGGCCTGCTCGCAGACGTGACCCAGCAGCTTTTCAACATGCACATTTTCATTCACTCGCTCAACTCCCGCGAGGTCAAAAACTCGGAGAATGCCGTCATTTCGGCAACGATTACCATCAACGGCCTTTCGCACCTGCAGACCGTTATTGACCGCTTGCAGAAGATTAAGGGCGTAATCTCTATTGACCGCAGCTAAAGGTAAACAAAGATATGAAATATAAATGTATAACGGGCGGGCCTATTTCGGAAAATTGCTACCTGCTCATCGATGAAAAAACGAATCAGGCGGCGGTCGTCGACCCCGGCTTTTTGAACGACGTACTGTTAAATGAAATTAAAAAATATACGCTGCAGAGAATTTTGCTGACACACGGCCATTTTGACCACATTTGGGAGGCTGACCGCCTGCACGAGATGCTCGGTGTGCCGGTGTGCGCCTATGAGACGGAAGCGGCGTTTGCAGCGGACGATAAGCAAAACGGCTCGCTTCTCATGATGTATGAGTCCATCACCTGCAAGGTGCACGAGGCTTTCAAAGACGGTGAAACATTTCAGATCGGCGAAGTGCCGGTCACGGTGCTGCACACGCCCGGCCACACCGCGGGCGGCGTGAGTTACATTACGCCGGACGCCGTGTTTACGGGCGATACGCTGATGGGTTACTCCGTCGGGCGGTGCGACCTGCCAACCGGCAACAGTGCCGAGCTGCGCGAGTCTCTGAAAAAACTTGCGGCGCTGCCCGGAAATCCCGATATCTGCGGCGGCCACGGCCCCGTAACGACGCTGGAAGACGAAAAGCGCCGAAATCCGTATTTATAAAGGAAAATGTATGGTTTTATATATTATCGATCACCCTTATCATTATGAGGCGGAAAACCTCTGCCGCGTGTTTTACCCGTTTGACAAAGTCACGGTACAGCACGAATTTATGCCGAGCGATGAAAACCGCACGGTGTACACCGCCGAAGAAAACGGCGAATACATCGTGCGCATTGAAGACGCAGACGGCAAAACGGAGCGCAAAGCAAAAGTAGGCGCAGAGACCGAATACGGCATGGTGTCTTTATTATTTGATGCATTTTGCGCCCACACGGGCAAAATGCCGCGCTGGGGCATGCTGACGGGCATTCACCCCATTAAGCTCCTGCGCCAGCTGACCGAACAGCACGGCGAAGCGGAAGCGGCAAGGCTGTTCCGTGAAAAATATTTCGTCTCAAACGAAAAAACGGCACTTGCGGTGCGCACCCTGCGCGCACAAAAGCCCATTACGGATAAAGTGCGTGAAAACGACTACTCTTTGTACATTTCCGTGCCGTTCTGCCCCACGCGCTGCGCGTACTGCTCATTCGTTTCGCAGAGCGTGGAAAAGGCCAAGAAACAGATTCCGGAATATCACCGCCTGCTTTTGGAAGAGCTGAAAGAGACGGCGAAAGTCGCCGATGCTTTGGGCTTAAACCTGCGCGCTGTGTATGTCGGGGGCGGCACACCCACGACGTTCTCCGCAGAGCAGCTTTCCGAGATGATCCGCGTTGTGAAAGAGTCGTTCGACATGTCGCAGTGCGAGGAACTTACGGTGGAGGCCGGCCGCCCGGATACCATTGACCGTGCAAAGCTGGATGCGCTGCTTAAAAGCGGCGTTTCGCGTATCAGCATCAACCCGCAAACCTTGCAGGACAACGTGCTCGAAAACATCGGCCGCCGCCACACGGCGCAGCAGACTGTGGATGCGTTTCACCTCGCGCGGGAAGCGGGCTTTACGAATATCAATATGGACCTCATTGTCGGCTTGCCGGGTGACACGTATGAGACGTTCTGTGACACAATCGAAAAGGTCATTGCGCTTGACCCTGAGAACGTGACGGTGCACGCGCTCGCATTGAAGCGCTCCTCGTTCATCACGCAGAGCGGCGAGATCAACAAGGCCCACGCCGATGCCGCGCTTGCCGACCGCATGATGGCTTATGCCGAAAAGCGGCTGACAGAGCGGGGGCTTGAGCCGTATTATCTCTATCGCCAAAGCCGCATGGCGGGCAATTTGGAGAATACGGGCTGGGCAAAACCGGGCACCGAGTGTGCATATAATATTTTCACGATGGATGAGACCGAAACGGTGCTGGCGTGCGGCGCAGGCGGCGTGACGAAGCTTAAGAACCCGTATTCCGAAGATCTTTCACGCATTTTTAACTTCAAATATTCGTATGAATATATCAGCCGTTACCCGGAGATTCTCGAACGAAAGGAGGGCATCGCGAAGCAATATGAGCAATTTCGCAAGCGGTTACATTAAATATATCAATCACTTAGAGCAGATTAACGACGCGGCGCTTTTGAACCCGCAGGTCATGATTGATGAGGTGGAGGATTCCTATCACGAGCACATCGAAAACATTGCGCGCAACATTGTGACGCATTACAAAACCGCGAAGGTGTGCATGCTGGCGGGGCCGTCCTCCAGCGGCAAGACGACCACGGCGCATTTATTGCAGCGCGAGCTCGGCAAGCTCGGTGTGCACGCCGAGATTGTCTCGCTTGACGATTTTTACCTTGGCCCGGACGAAACGCCCGTGCTGCCGAACGGCGAAAAGGACTATGAGACCGTGGACGCGCTCGACATTGCGCTTATTCAGGATTGTTTGAATTCCGTCATTCACAGCGGCTCCTGCCTTTTGCCGGAGTACGATTTTACAACGAAGACCCGAACATTGGCGGCAAGAAAGCTCGATGTCAGCGACCGCGGGTTCGTTATCATGGAGGGTTTGCACGCGCTGAACCCCATTTTTACGCGTGGTCTGCCGGAGGGCAGCACCATAAAGCTGTATGTCAGCGTGAAGCAGCAGATCAAGGACATCAACGGCGAGGTCATTTCGCCGATGGATATTCGCCTTGTGCGCCGCATCTCGCGTGATATCCGTTCCCGCGATACCATGCCGGAGCGCACCATCGCCATGTGGGATAATGTGGTGGCGGGCGAAGATAAATACATCCGCCCGTACCGCCTTTCCGCGGACTACACGGTGAACTCCATTCATATCTATGAACCGTGTGTGCTGCGCAGGCTTGTCATTCCGCTTCTGCGCGAGATCCCGGAGGATAACCCGTGTTACCGTAAGGCGCGCGATTTAGATGCCCGTCTGATGCGCTTTGAGCCCATTGATGCCGAGCTGGTGCCTGCAAACTCCATGCTGCGTGAATTTTTGGGTCCGAAAGTAGAAAACGGTACGAATTAAGGTTATTGTCAGGAAAAATTTAACCTTTGTTTACAAAATTGCCGGTTTGTCATTTGCTTTTTGACACAAATTGCGCTATAATGGGACTGAAGAAAGGTACATGAAACGGTGTGCTTCTTAAGGTTCCGTTTCCAAACCACAAAAGGAGAATTTGTTATGGGGATTTTTGATGATGTTGTTGTCAACGCAAAATCCGCTGCACAGACCGTAGGCAAAATGGCAGGCCAGTTTGTGGATATGTCCAAGCTGCGCATCAATATGGCCGAGCTGAACGGCGAGATTACGAAGCGCTATCAGGAGCTTGGCCGCTTCATTTACGAGGCCAAGAAGGCCGGTTCCGCAGACGAAGCCGAGCTTGCAAACCAGATCGCCGGTATCGATGATCTGTATGCACAGCTTTCCGCAGTTTCCGCACAGTACGCTTCCATGCAGGATAAAGTGACTTGCCCGGCATGTGGCAAGAAGATGCCGACGGATTCCATGTTCTGCAGCCACTGCGGCGCAAAGCTGGAGAACGCACCGGCAGAGCCGGAAGAAGCTGCCGAAGCAGTCGAGAAGACCGAAGTCCCCGCAGAGCCGGAGACGACGGAAGTCACAATCGAGACAGAGAAGACGGCTGAGCCGACCGAGGAAGTCAAGACCGAGGAATAATTGAAAACGCGGGTCCGGCCTGCAAGGACGTAAAACCAGAAGGAAAGAGGTGCCCCCTCTTTCCTTTTCTTTCGCCGAGAAACTTTTTTGAAACGGAAGGGTTTTATGGAGCAAAAACGGCCCGCGGCGCGCGTGCAGCAGGGATTTCTGCACGGCGCGTTCATTTTAATGTTCGGCGTTCTTCTGGTGAAGGCCATTGGGGCGTTGTTTAAAATCCCGTTATCGAGTATCATCACGGAAGACGGTATGGGATATTTCAGCACGGCGTACAGTTTTTTTAACGTGCTGTTCAGCCTTTCCACCGTCGGTTTTCCCGTGGCAGTGGCGCGGCTGACTGCGGCGGAGGACGCCTTAGGACATTTTCGTGACGTGCGGCAAATCAAAGCGGCGGCGCTGCCGGTGTTTTCGGTCATCGGCGTTCTCTGTGCTCTGCTGATGGCAAGTTTTGCACCGCTTTATACGCGCTTGGTGCAAAGCCCCGGCGCACTTTTCTCCATGTTGGCGCTTGCGCCGTGTGCCGCACTGTGTAGTATTTCCTCCGTGTACCGCGGTTATTTTGAGGGCCTGCGCAATATGCTGCCTACGGCGCGTTCGCAGGTTGCGGAATCGCTCGGCAAGCTTATTTTCGGGCTTTCCGGCGCGATTTTTGTGATGCATATGGGCACACGGGAGCTGCAAGCGAGCGGCACGGTATTCGGTTGTACCGTGAAAAGTGAAGCAGATGGCTGTCAGCTTGTCTGCGCTTTAGGTGCTGCTGCCGCAATCCTCGGCGTGACGCTCGGCGCGGTGCTGGGGCTTTTGACGCTTGTCTTCCAAAGTCGCAGGGACGGCGTCACAAAAGCGATGCTGCAACGCGCGCCGAAGCCGAAAAGCAAGCGTATTTGGGCCGGAAAATTGCTGCGCACTGCACTGCCCATTTCGCTTGGGGCAGTCGCCATGAGCTTTTCCGGACTCATTGATGCGTCATTTTTGCAGACGCGTGTCGCCTATGCCGTGCAGACAGACCCCGCAGCGTTGCTTTCCATGTACGCCGGCGCGATCCCCAAAGGGAATCTCGCCGCGCCGGAAACCGTGCCGAACTACCTTTTCGGCTGCTACAATATGGCGCTGACCCTCTTTTTGCTCGTGCCAAGCGTAACGCAGTCGTTCGGGGTCAGCGCGCTGCCGAGCGTGACACGGGCATTCCAGACGGGGGATTCGCAGAAACTGAAGCGCACCGTGGAAGCGGTACTGCGTATCACGTTTTTGACGGCACTGCCGATGGGGGTGGGACTTTCCGTTTTGGCGCAGCCTGCCGCACTACTGATCTACGGTGCACGGCCGGGCACGGTCATCGTGGGGCGCGTGCTGACGACTTTGGGCGCGGCGTCCGTTTTTGCGGCGCTGTGCGGGCCGCTGAACAGCATCTTGCAGGCGATGGGCCATGTGGAGCTGCCCGTGGTGCTGACGCTCACTGGGCTATTCGTAAAGGCCGTGCTCGATTACACGCTCGCCGCTGTGCCGCGTGTGAACGTGCTTGGCGGCGCTGTCGGCACGCTCGTGTGCTATGCGCTCGCAAGTGTGTTGGCGTGCATTGCGATACGGCGTATTGCAGGCGTGAAAATAGATTTCTTTTCCACTTTTAAAAAGCCGTTTCTGGCATCCGTTTGCTGTGGCGTGGCGGCTCTCTTAACACACAAAGCGTGGTGTGCGGTGCTGCCGGAATCGCGTTTTTCCGCGCTGCCTGCGGTGTTTTTGGGGGCGCTTATCTATGTTGTTTTCCTGCTGATTGCACGCGGGATCTGTGAAGAAGACATCAAAGCACTGCCAAACGGAGAAAAAATTACAAAAAGACTTGAAAAATACTTGCAAAAAACAGGGGGATAGGGTAAAATATGAAAGCTGCGTTGAAATATGTAGGAAAATCCCGTTATACACTGGAAGATCTCAAGGAAATCATCACGATTCTGCGTGCGCCGGACGGCTGCCCGTGGGACCGCGAGCAGGATCACAAGAGCATCCGCCGCGATTTTCTTGAGGAGTGCTACGAAGCGATAGAAGCCATCGATACGGAAGACCCCGTGCTGCTGCGCGAGGAGCTTGGGGATGTGCTTTTTCAGGTGGCGTTCCACAGTGAGCTCGAGCGTGAAGCCGGTCGGTTCGACCTGGACGATGTTATCAGCGACGTTGCTGTCAAAATGGTGCAGCGTCACCCGCATGTGTTTGCCGATGTGACGGCGGACACGACCGAGCAGGTGCTGACAAACTGGGATCAGATTAAGCGCGAGACGAAAAAACAGAAGTCCGACCGCGAGGTGCTTGAAAGCGTAACGCCCGCCATGCCCGCTTTGATGCGTACCCAGAAGGTACTGAAAAAGGCGGCGAAAATGGGCGCGGATAACGGCACGACCGATGACCTGCGCGAAAGCGTTTGCAAAGCTGTAAGCGGTGCAACCGAAGAAAACGGCGCGGAATCGATTGGCAAAGCGCTTTTCAACTTAACGGAGCTCGCACGCCGTCTCGGCGTAGATGCAGAGCAGGCGCTGTTTGAAGCCTGCCGCGCGTATATTGAGCAGTTCGGCGCAGAAGAATAAAGCAATTCACGCTCCGGCGATGGTTCGCGCCGTGGGTGATGAAGATAAATCTAAAAATTTGGAGGTTATTCATAATGAATAAAACAGAACTCATTGCTGCTGTTGCAGAAAAGGCTACCATTTCCAAGAAAGACGCGGAAAACGCTGTTTCCGCTGTTATCGCTTCCATCACAGAGTCCCTCGCAGGCGGCGAGAAGGTTCAGATCGCAGGTTTCGGCACCTTTGAAGTTCGCGAGAGAGGCGAGCGCGTTGGCCGTGACCCGAGAACGAGCGCTGAGATCGTGATCCCGGCTTCCAAGGCTCCGGCATTCAAGGCCGGCAAGGCCCTGAAGGAATCTGTCAATAAGTAATTTTGGCAAATAATTTGTGATGGAACGGATCCCGAAGTGGGTCCGTTCTTCTGTTATAGGCAGCTGCCTCCATGTATTAAAGAAAAGGAGTTTGAACATGAGACTGGATAAATACTTGAAGGTTTCCCGCATTATCAAGCGCCGCACCGTGGCAAACGAAGCCTGCGACGCCGGTCGAGTCGTCGTCAACGGCAAGATTGCCCGCGCTTCCTACGATGTGAAGGTGAACGATGTCATCGAGCTCACGCTCGGCGCGCGCACCGTGAAGGCCCGCGTCGTTTCCGTGAATGAATATGCAAAAAAAGACGAAGCGGCTATGATGTACGAGATCATCGAAGAAAAGTAAGTTTTTTTGACTGTGCTTTTAACGTGCTGAGCTGCTCTTGTGCATAAATATTCGCTGCTTGTTCGGTCTTTTTCCGAAAATCGCTGCATATAAATAGGCGATACAGCATAAAAGAGGATCGGTGATACAGTGGCACAGACGGCAAGCGCAAAAGCACATTCTTTGCACATTGAAAACCGCTCGCGTCTTACGGCAAGCGGCGTTACGCGCGTGGATTTTTTCAGCGAGACGCTCATCACGGTGCAGACGGCAGATGGAAGGTTGCACATTAAGGGCGAAGGGCTGTACATTGAAAACATGAGCGCCGAAACAGGCGAGCTGCTTGTAAAGGGTCGCGTGCTGGCGCTTTCGTACACAGACGGCGTGCGCCCGACGGGCGTTTTGAAAAGGCTTTTAAAATGAGCGGCATTCCGGCAGAAACGCTGTTGCTGTGCCTTGTGTGCGGCGTTCTTCTGGGGTTTGTGTTTGCCGTGCTGGAGTTTTTGCGCCTGCTGTTCTCTCTCGGCAAAATCGCGGCAGCGGTTACAGATGTGCTGTTTTGTCTTTTTGCTGCCGTCGTCACGTTTTTGCTGTCCCTTGCGGTCAGCGTCGGGCACGCGCGCTTTTTTCAGATCGCCTGCGAAGTCATCGGCTTTTTATGCGTGCAGGTCACGGTGACGCACGGCATTTGCCGATTTTTGCCGTATGCAGAGCGCCGCTTGCACGGCTTTAGAAACCGAATTTTTTCAAAATACGCGCAAGGACGGCGGAAAAAGGTGGAAGCATTGCTAAAAAGCGGGAAAAAACACAAATCATTTCTGAACAAATCGAAAAAAAGCAAAAAAAGGACTTGAATAATGACGGCGCATCATTATATAATGGAACAAGAAAAGCAGCCGAACGCTCGGCATAAGGAAAGGGGAGGAATCCCATGGAAGAAGTCAAGATTAAACGCTATAAGGGCAGCCTCCTTTTAAAGGTCGCCGTGTTCTGTTTTGCGTGCTTCATGGTCACTATGCTCGTCGGGCAGCAGATCTCCATCAGCCAGAAAAAGGACGAACTGCAGCAGTTGAAAAACGAGCTTAAGGAACAGCAGGTCGTCAATGACGAGCTGCGCTATGACCTGAATGAAGAGAACGCAGACAACACAGACTATGCGGAGAAGGTGGCACGCCGCGAACTGGACTATGTAAAGCCCGGCGAGCGTGTGTTCTACAATGTAGGCGGCAACAACTAACAAATTTGAAATCCCGGAGGAAAATTAGAGGGTATGCAGGAAACAAAGCTTGAGGTCGGAGCAATTTTTGAGGGCAAGGTAACGGGCATCACAAAGTTCGGCGCATTCGTCGATCTCGGTAACGGCAAGACCGGTATGGTGCACATTTCAGAGGTTGCCCCGGTCTTCGTAAAGGAGATTCGCGATTTCGTCACGGAAGGCCAGACCGTGAAGGTCAAGATCATCGGCATCAATGAAGACGGCAAGATCAGCCTTTCCATGAAAAAGGCAGACGAAAACGCGCAGCAGCAGCGCCCCCCGCGCCGCCGCGATGAGAACGGCAGACCCCCGCGCCAGAACAACTATCACCGCCGCGAAGCTTCTGCCCCGGTGCAGAGCCCCGCAAGACCGGGCGATTATGAGTGGCGCGCGCGCGAAAACTCCGGCTCTTTTGAAGATATGATGTCCCGCTTTAAGCAGATGAGCGATGAGAAGATCTCGGACCTCAAGCGTGCGGAAAATAAGCGCGGCGGCGGTTATTCCCGCAAGGGCCCGCGCAACAACTAAAGTAAAGCAGAAACGGCGCTGTTCTTCGGAGCGGCGCTTTTTGTTTTATGAGAAATTTAAATCGCAAACAAATTGTTTATAAATCTTGAAAATTTTATTTTTCTATTGCAATTTTTGTTCAAATGATTTATACTGTAGGTACAGAGAACGGCAGAAGCCGTAAGCTGAATAATGAAAGCCGAGTCTTTCAGAAAGGATGTGTTTTTTCCGTAGATGAAAAAAAGCACATCCCTTTGTGCTTTTTGCGGGAAAAACCGGTAGACGTATGAACATCAAGATCGTTGGCAGAAAAGTGAACCTGAGAGAGAATTTTAAGGAACTGGTGCAGCGCAAGCTCTCTAAGTTTGACCGCATCTTTGATGAAGACGCGGATGCTACCGTAACCGTAACGCTGGAAAAGAATCGCCAGACCGTGGAGATTATGATTAAGCAGCGCGGCATGCTGTACCGTGCAGAAGCCACTGCACCGGAAATGAACGAAGCGTTGGATGATGTTGTGGCGGCACTGGGCAACCAGATCCGTAGAAATAAAAAGCGCCTTGAGCGCGCACAGAAGATGCAGCCCGTTGAGCTGCCGGATACGTACTACGATACGCCGGACGAGGAAGACGAGCCGGAAATCGCAAAGCGCAAGACGTTCTATGTGAAGGTCATGACAGTGGAAGAAGCCATTTTGCAGATGGAAATGCTGGGCCACACGTTCTTCATGTACCGTGACGGCGATACCGGCGAGATTGATGTGGTGTATAAGCGCCGCGACGGCAAGTACGGCGTGCTGGAGCCGGAAGGCTGATTGAAACCAAAATAGAAATTTAATTTGTCGATTATTGGCGGCGCCTCGCTTGAGGCGTCGCTTTTTTTCATTTTTTAACGGAATTTGCGATATTTGTATATATACAATATCCCGAAAATGCTTGAGAAATCGGGTGCAAAATGCTATAATGCCCGTGAAATTCGCAGACAGGCATTTAAAGTGTTACGGTATATGAAAAATAAAGTATTTCGGAGGTCCATATGGAGGAGACGCAAAAGGAAAAGCAAGCGGTGCCGGAGCCCATCGACATCATCACGCTTTTGCACGATGTGCTGCGCGGTGTGAAAAAGCTGTGGTGGGCGTGCCTTTTGCTCACGGTACTGTGCGCCGCGGGCTCGTGGTACACGGCAAAGCGCGCGTATCGCCCGCTGTACCGCGCGGCGGTTTCGTTCACGGTCGCCACCGGCAGCGGGGAAAGCGGCGGGTTCAGCTACGGGTTTTATTACAACACCGCCACGGCTTCGCAGCTCGCGCGCACGTTCCCGTACATACTCGAAAGCGAGCTCTTAACGGACAGCATCAAGCAGGCGCTCGGCACGGATTCTATTACAGCTTCGCTTTCGGCGAGCGCAGTGGAGGATTCCAACCTGTTTACGCTGACCGCGACGGGCGCGAATGCCGAAAGCACGTTGAATGTCCTGAACGCCGCTATTGATTGTTACCCGGAGGCCGCACGCTACGTGCTGGGCGACATTAAGCTCCATATGCTGAGCGCCCCAAGCCTGCCGACCACGCCGTATAATGTATTCGACGGTAAACGTGCGGCGTTGACGGGCGCGGCGTACGGCCTGCTTTTTGGCGCAGGACTGATCCTGCTGTACGGCTGCACACGGCGCACCGTGCGGCGCGAGGAGGAGATTGCATCTAAGCTGCATCTTTTGTGTCTCGGCACGCTGCCGAAGGTCGTTTTTAAAAAGCGAAGCAAAAGTAGGCGCGAAACGCTCACCCTTACGAACCCGCATGTGCCGGAGCATTACCGCGAGGCTGCGCGCGGGCTTGCCATGCGCCTTGAACGTCGCATGGCGGCATCGGGTGACAAGGTGCTGCTGTTTTGCGGTACGTTGCCCGGGGAAGGCGTGCGCACCACGGCGATGACTGCCGCGTATGTGCTGGGCGAAATGGGCAAAAGCGTGGTACTGATCGATTTAGATTTAAAGCGCGGCATGGATAAACTCTCGCCGGGACTGGAAGCGTGTCTTTTTGGGCACTGCCCGGTACGGGAGGTGCTGCACCGGCGCGGTGCAGAGCCATATCGCTACGCCGCGTGCAGCCGCGGGCTTTCGCCGCGCGAGGTGCTCGCTGTTGGCGAAAATCTGCGCGGCGCGATTGCTTCTCTGCGCGAAGACGCGGACTGCGTTTTGCTCATTGCCCCGGAAAGCGCGCGCTTTGCGGAAATTCTGCCCGCGGCGGAAAGCTGCGATGCGGCGGTGTACGTCATCGAGCAGGATCGCGCATCGCGGACGAAGATCAAAGCGGGCATCGAAAAGCTCCTAAGCTGCGATGTAACCGTTGCGGGCTGCGTGCTGAACGGCGTACAGGCAGGGCTTTCCGGCTACGGTTACGGCAAGTACGGTTATGGCTACGGATACGGAAAATACGGTCGCTACGGGCATTACGGCTACGGCCATTACGGCGCGCACCGCACACGGGAGGAGACGGTATGAGCTATATCGACCTGCACGCGCATGTGCTGCCCGGCGTGGATGACGGCGCGGAAACGCTTGAAGCGTCTCTCATGATGCTGCGTATGGCATCAGAGCATGGCACGAAAGCTTTAGCCGTCACGCCGCACGGGGCGGGAGTGACGAAGACGCAGTATTTAGGAAAATTTGAGCGTCTAAAAGCGGCGGCTGCGCGGGAAAGTCTGCCCGTAAAGCTCTTTTTCGGCATGGAAATGATGGCGGACGGCACGCTGTTTGACCGCCTGCAAAGCGGCGACGTGCAGCCGCTCGGCGAAAGTCGATTCCTTTTGGTGGAGTTTGACCCGCTCGACTCGTCGGAATGGTGCGCGGCGGCGACTGAGCATATACGAAAATACGGGTATGTGCCGCTCATCGCACACCCGGAGCGGTACGTCATTTTGCAAAACGAACCTTGGCGCGCGGAGCTGTGGACAGAGCGGGGGGCTGCGCTGCAGGTGACACGCAGCGGTATTTTCGGCGCTTTCGGGCGCAGGGCGGCAGAGACCGCGCGGGTGCTGCTGGAGCGCGATCTGGCTTTTTGCGTGGCGAGCGACGGGCACGGGACCGCGTACCGCAGACCGATTTTGGAGGACGTGAACGCGTGGCTCACGGAGCACTTCGGTGCTGCGTATGCCGAGCGGATGCTGCATGAAAACCCACGCAGAATTCTGAGCGGCGAAGCCGGAAAGGAGAGAATCGCATGAGGGTATTTCAAATGGTAATGGCAGTGCTGTTCTGCGCCGCACTGACGTTTTACCTGTGGGTTGCCGTGCCGCGCGTACAGGCGCAGGATACATCCATGCCCGTTTTGACGGACGAAACGGACGGCGAACTTGCGCTCAGCGTCACCGCGCCGGAAAGCGCGTATTGCGCGGGGCTGCATGCCGAAGACGCGCATGACGGAGACCTGACGGATGAGATTTGCATTGCGGGTATGTCCGCGTTGTTGGACGGCGACCGTCGGCGCATAAAATACGTGGTGTTCGATGCGGACTGCCACGCGGCGACGCTCACGCGCACGGTGCGGTATACGGATTACACCCCGCCGCGCTTTGCGCTGAATGTACCGTCGACCTACCGCACGGGCGAGATGCCCGCGCTTTTGGCGCAGATCACAGTGGAGGACGTAATGGACGGCGACGTTTCCGACCGTATTCGATTGTTCACCGAAGATATTACTTTTGTGGAAAACGACATGTACACGCTGCCGGTATCCGTGACGAATTCCTACGGCGGACAGAGCGAGATGCAGCTTTATATGCAGCTGAGCGACAGCAGTCTTGAAATTCGCCTGAAGCAGGGAATCGTGTATGTGAAGGCAGGTGAAAAGTTTGAGCCGAAGGCCTATTTGGAGGGCGTGTTTGACCATGCAGGCACGGCGGTAAAGGTGAAAAAGCAGACAGTGACGCAAATAGATACCGCAAAGCCCGGCTGTTACCCGGTGCAGTATGCGGCAGAGACGGAAACAGAGACCGTGCGCGCCTGCCTGACGGTGATCGTGGAGGAGGGGAAAACGTGAAGGACGAGCGCTTTTTTTGGGGTGACCTGCACCCTGTGTGCGTGCTGCGTGGGCTGCTCTATAATCTGTGGGTGCTGATTTTGGCGGTGCTCACGGCATGGCTGGGCGTGGAGGGGTATCATCTTTTTACGTATCACCCTGTGTATACCGCTTCGGCGACCGTGGCGGTAAATGTAAAGGACGGCACGAGCGCGTATACCTCTTTAGATCTCACGGCCCGCATGGCGCAGGTGTTTGCAAGTGTGTTTCAAAGCGATACGTTCCGCGAGGCCGCGCAGTGCGACGTTGTGGCTTCCGTTTTGCCGGAGACAAACCTCATCAATGTGCAGGTGACGGCGGAAAACCCGCGCGAATCGTTTTTATCGCTGAAAAATGTGCTGGAAAACCACGCAGACCTGACGGACGAGCTGTTCTCAAACGCCGAGCTGCGCGTCATCCGCGACCCGCAGGTGCCGCTTGCCCCTTCAAACCCGGTGGACTTAAAGCCGTACCGCATGCGGGCCTGTGTGGGTGCGATGCTGGCTGCATCGCTGATTGTATCGGTTTTGTTTCTGCGGCGCGATACGGTGCAAACTCCGCAGGCCGCGCGGCACAAGCTGGATGGGCGCGTGCTGGGCACCATCGGGCACGAGCGCAAGGAAAAGCGGCTGTTCGTAAAAAAGAGCCGCGGTGCGGGGCGCAAGGCTGCGGCGCTGCTGACAGACCCTTTTGTGCGGTACACCTACACGGAAGCGTATCAGGATCTCTGCGCGGCGTTGGAGCACCGCATGCGGCGGGACGGCAAAAAAGTGCTGCTGCTCACGGGCGCGGGAGAAAACGAAGGAAAATCAAGCGTAGCGGCGAATTTGGCGCTGGCGTTTTCCATGCGCGGGCGGCATGTGCTGCTGTTGGATCTCGATTTAAGAAAACCGGCATTGCACAAAATTTTCGGCCTGCGCACGGCGACTAAAAACGGGATCGGGCAGTATTTGCAGGCAGAGAAAGACGCGGAGCCGCCGCTCATTTTTTCGGAAAAATACGGCATTTCTCTCGGCCTTACCGCGCCTGCCGCGCACCCGGAGCGCCTTTTGCACAGCGAAAAGCTGAAAAAGCTGCTTTTGGCGGCGCGGGCGGACGAACGCTTTGACTACGTTTTGCTCGATTCCCCACCGATGCTGCTTTCCGCCGATGCCGAGGCGCTCAGTGCGCTTTCGGATCTTTCGGTGCTCGTTGTGCGACAGGACTACACTCCGGCCGGTATAGTAAACGACTGCGCCGACGCGCTCACGCAGAGCGGGACGGATTTTGCCGGATTTATCCTGAATGATTTTTACGCGGCTGTGCACCCGCAGCAGCTTTTTGCAGTGCGGACGGCTTCGTCAAAATAGTGCCTTGTAGCTAAAAATGCAGATGTTTTGTCGGCGTTTTACTGATTTTGACGGCTTTTTGTTCAAATCCGTTGACGCACAACGGGTAAAAGCGATATAATAACTCGGATAAGGCACTGCCGCGGAATGCGCGGCGCGCCGAATTTTCCCGAAACGTCAAAATCAAAGGAGTACACGATATGAGCAAATGGAAGGAACGGATCCCGGGCATTGTGATCTCTGTCATTTTGATGGCAGTGTTTGCCGTGTTTATGGTGATCCTTCTGCAAAGCAAGATGGTGCCGACGAAGCTGCTGATCCTTGGCGGTATTGCACTTGTCCTTTTGGTGGCTTCTGCTGTTTTGTTGGTGCGCAGCATCCGAAATAAAGGTCAGTTCATCTGCGGCGCGTCGCTTTCTCTGGTACTGGCGCTGGTGCTTGGACTTGCGAGCAACTACATTTCGGTCGCGACCGGCACGCTGACGGAGATTGGCACGGTGCGCACGGAATATACGCCCGTAGCGGTCTATGTGCGCACGGATGACCCGGCTTCCGCGTTGGAAGACACAAAGGGCTATACGTTCGGCATTTTGGAATCACTTGACCGCGAAAGCACCGATTCCGCCGTCAGCCAGATCACGGAGCGCTTTGGCAGCGCAGTGACGACGAAGACGTATGCCGGCATCACACAGCTCATCGACGGCCTGCTCAACAAAGAATGCGGTGCGATCATCCTAAATACTGCATACCTCGACGTTGTGACGGAGCTCGATAAATACGCCGATGTAGAAAGCAAAATTCGCGAACTTGAAGTGCTGCACGTGGAAACGGCGGTACAGAGCGAAGCGGAAAAGGCGCAGAGCACCGGCAACAGCGATGCGGAAAATCGTATTTACACCCTGTATATCAGCGGCAGCGATACGCGCCAGGGCCTTAACACGGTCGGCCGCAGCGACGTAAACATTTTGGCGACAATCAATACGGAAACGCGCCAGATTCTGTTTGTGACGACCCCGCGCGACTACTATGTGCCGCTGCCTGTTTCGGGCGGCATCCCGGATAAGCTGACACATGCGGGGATTTACGGCGTGAACGTTTCCATAGGCACGCTCGAAATGCTGTATGATACGGATATCGATTACTACTTCCGCCTTAATTTCTCCGGCTTTACCGGCATTGTGGATGCGCTCGGCGGCATTACGGTCGATAACGATGTTGCGTTTACAAAGGGCGACTACACGTACCCGGTGGGCAAGGTGCAGATGGACGGCAAAATGGCGTTGACCTTTGCCCGCGAGCGCTATTCGTTTGTGGATGGCGATATTCAGCGCGGTAAAAACCAGCTGAAGGTTATTTCCGCCATCATCGATAAGGCACTTTCCCCGGATATTCTGGTGCGCTACAACTCCATTATGGACAGCATCAAGGACTGCTTCGAGATGGATGTGCCGTATGACGACATCGCGGCGCTCGTGCGCCGTCAGCTTTCCGATAACGGCTCTTGGAACGTTGTCCAATGCAGCGTGACCGGCACGGGCGATTCGCAGATCCCGTACTCCATGAGCGATTACGCCTACGTCATGCGTCCGGATTATAACACCGTAAATAAGGCAAAAGAGCTGATGCGGGCTGTTAAGGACGGCAAAACGCTCTCGAAGACCGATACGAACATTACGGATGCGGACCGCACAAGATATGCTTCTATGCCGGGCGACCCCGCAGCCTCCTACACGAGCAACGGAAGCGGTGCCCAGAGCAGCTCCGGCAACAACTACATCTACTCCGACAGCAACGATTACAGCTATTCGGTCGGCTCCGATAATTCCGGCTACGAAGAGCCTTCTGTGCCCTCCGAACCCTCCGGCGGCGAAACGTCGTCTGAACCTGCGGGCGGCGAAGAGATTCCCTCCGAACCCTCCGGCGGCGAAGAGGTTCCCTCCGAACCCTCCGGCGGCGACGAGACACCCGCAGAGCCGAATCCCGGCACAAACGGCGGCGAAACAATCGCAGAGCCTGCGGCCTAAATGAGATTTCATACCATGTAAACTTTTTCCCCCGAAGCCCTTGCGGTTTTCGGGGGAATTCTTTATAATTATTATGAGGTGTTTTGGCTATTCAGTATGCGACAAGGAGAAACTATGCACCGAAGAAGAAAATTGCCCGAAAACGGCGTTGTCATTGTGCTTGGCGCACGGGTAGTGGGGGCATCGAAAACCTGCCCCGCGCACCTCAGTCGCGCGTTTCAATATCGTGTGGATACTGCAGCATCGTATCTAAAAGCCTATCCGAAAGCCGTTTGTATCACGACCGGCGGGCAGGGCAAGGACGAGCCGCAAAGCGAGGGCGAAGCCGCAAAGGAAGCGCTGATTGAGTTCGGGGTTGCGCCGAAGCGCATCTTTGCGGAAGTAAACTCCAAAACGACGCTTGAAAACCTGCGTTTTGCGCGGGATATTCTGCGCGAAAACGGCTTTTCCGATACCGTTTTGCTTGCAACGCAAAGTTACCACCAGTGGCGCGCCTGCCGCATGGCAAAAATGTTGGAACTTACGCCGTATCCGCTGCATGCGAAGACCAATTTGAAAAGTCTGCCGAAAAACCTGTGCCGAGAATTTCTGGCTATCCTGAAATTCCTGCTGTTTACCCGAAAGGAATGAGACGAATGGAACAAGAGCAAAAGCGCTTGCTGATCCGCGGTGCGCGCATTTTGAACCCCGCGCGCGGCGAGGATTATATCGGCAATATTTTGATCTCCGGGGACCGCATCAGCGCGGTTTCCGAAAACCTGTACGATGCGGATGCCGAAGTCATTGAAGCAAAAGGTTTAACGGCGGTGCCGGGCTTTGTGGATATGCATGTGCATCTGCGTGACCCTGGCTTTACCGATAAAGAAGATATTTACACGGGCTGCCGTGCGGCTGCGGCGGGCGGCGTGACGAGCCTTTTGTGTATGCCGAACACGAAGCCGGCGGTTGATACGCCCGAGACTGTGCGCTATATTTTGGACAAAGCCAAGACCGCCGATGCGCATGTTTACGTTGCGGCAGCGATTACAAAGGGGCTGAAAGGCGAAGAGCTGTGCGACTTAGAAGCGCTGCACGATGCCGGCGCCATTGCTTTGAGCGACGACGGTCGCCCGGTCATCGATACCGCCTGCCTTGTAAAGGCATTATGCGAAGCGCCGAAGCTCCATATGCGCGTGACGGCGCACTGCGAAGATTTGTTCCTCGCGAAAAAGTGGGTCATGCATGAGGGAGAAGTTTCCGAAAAGCTCAATCTGCCCGGCGTACCTGCGGCGGCGGAGGACTGCGGCACGGCGCGCGAAATTGCGGCGGCTGCGGCGTATGACGTGCCGGTGCACATCTGCCATGTCAGCACGGCAACCTCTGCGGCGCTCATCCGTGATGCCAAAGCCCGCGGCGTAAAGGTGACGGCGGAGACCGCACCGCACTACTTGCTTTTGACCGACGAAGCGCTCGAAAAGCACGACGCGGACTACCGCATGAACCCGCCGCTGCGCAGCGAGAAGGACCGCCTTGCGATGATCGAGGCCGTAAAGGACGGCACGATCGACGTCATCGCGACCGACCACGCGCCGCACACACCGGCGGAAAAAGCTGATTTTCTGCACGCGCCGAACGGCTCCATCGGTATGGAAACGTCGTTTGCGGCGGCATATACCGCGCTTGTAAAGACCGGCGTTTTGACGCTTACAGAGCTCATCGAAAAGATGAGCGTGCGCCCGGCGGAGCTGCTCGGCATTGAAGCCGGCGCCATCGGTGCGGGTGAAGTGGCCGATATTGCGCTGATTGACGAGCACGAAGCGTGGGTTGTGGACCCCGAAAAGCTGCACGGTAAAAGCCGCAACACGCCGTTTAAGGGCATGACGCTCACGGGCCGCGTAAAGGCGACCGTCTGCGGCGGCAGAGTTGTATTTAATGAACTGTAAAAGTTTGAGAAATTTGAAATTATAGATTTGAAATGAGAGAGGGATTACTATGTCTTTTGACCGTATGATTGAAAAAATCGTGGAAACCCAGAATCCGACCGTTGCGGGCCTTGACCCGAAGCTCGCGTACATTCCGTCCTATATTCTGGACGGTGCCGTCGCAAAGTATGGCAAAACGCTGGAGGCTGCGGCCGCCGCACTGCTCGAATACAACAAGGGCCTCATCGACGCGCTGTGCGATATTGTCCCGGCCGTAAAGCCGCAGGCGGCGTACTATGAAATGTACGGCTGGCAGGGCGTGAGAACCCTTGCGGAGACCGTCGCTTACGCGCGCGCAAAGGGGATGTTCGTCATCACGGACGGCAAGCGCAACGACATCGGCACCACGATGGAAGCCTACGCCACGGCGCACCTCGGCAAAACGGATGTGTTCGGCGAGAAAACGGAAGCCTTCGGTGCGGACGCGCTGACCGTGAATGGCTACCTCGGCACGGACGGCATCAAGCCGCTGCTCGGCGTTTGCGAAGCGGAAGATAAGGGTATTTTCGTGCTCGTGAAGACCTCCAACCCGTCCTCCGGCGAATTGCAGGATCAGAAAATGGAAAGCGGCAAGACCGTTTACGAAACCATGGGCGAATTCTGCGAGCACTGGGGCGAAAGCGTTATGGGTAAATACGGCTACTCCGGCGTCGGCGCGGTCGTCGGCGCAACGTACCCGGCACAGCTCGGCGAAATGCGCGAGAAGGCGCCGCACACGTTCTTCCTCGTGCCCGGTTACGGCGCACAGGGCGGCGGCGCGGATGACGTTGCCCCGGCGTTTGACAAGAACGGTCTCGGCGCCATCATCAATTCCTCCCGCGGCATTATGTGCGCATGGCAGAAGGAAAAGTGCGACGAGCATGACTATGCACAGGCGGCAAGACGCGAAGCCATTCGCATGCGCGACGAGATCTGCGCACGCATCGGCGAAATTCGCGCGAACGGATGAGTAACGCTCGGAAAGGACAAGCTATGAAATATGACGTTCAGCTCTGCGAGGTGCTGCGCCGTGCGCAGACCGCAGAGAACACCTTTGATTATACGGTCTTAGCGCCGAAACTGGCAAAAGTGGCGCAGCCCGGACAGTTTGCGCACATTTACGTGCCCGGTAAAACGCTGCGCCGCCCGATTTCCATTTGTGACATCGATAAGAAAAACGGCACGCTGCGCTTTGTGTTCCAGATTCGCGGCGCGGGTACAGAGCAGCTCTCGAAGTTTGAGGTCGGCGATAAGATGGATATTTTGGCGCCCCTCGGCCACGGCTTTACGTTCGACCCGAACGCGCACAATTTGTTCATCGGCGGCGGTATCGGTGTGCCTCCGCTTTTCGGCGCAGCAAGGCAATGCGGCAAAAACGCCACGGTGGCGGTCGGTTTCCGCAATAAGGATTTCGTAATTCTCGAAGACGACTTCCGTGCGGCAGGCTGCGACCTGCGCATTGCGACGGATGACGGCAGCTACGGCCACCACGGCCTTGTCATCGATTTAATTCAGGATGTGCACCCCGATAAAATTTTTGCCTGCGGACCGAAGGTCATGCTGCGCGCCGTGACGGAGTTTGCAAAAGCGCACAACATTCCGTGCGAAATTTCCCTTGAGGAGCGCATGGCGTGCGGCATCGGTGCGTGCCTCGGTTGCGCGGTGGAGCTTTACGACGAAAACGGTGAAACGTATATGGGCCATGTCTGTAAGGACGGCCCGGTGTTCCCGGCGGAAAGGGTGGTATTCTGATGGCTGATTTAAAGGTTTCGGTTGCGGGTGTGGAGTTCCATAACCCGCTCATTGCGGCGTCCGGCACGTTCGGTTTCGGTCGCGAATATGCAGAGTTTTACCCGCTCTCCGCACTCGGCGGTATTTCTTCTAAGGGCATCACGTTAAAGGCGCGACCGGGCAATCCTGCGCCGCGCATTGCGGAAGCCCCCGGCGGTATGCTGAATGCCGTGGGTCTGCAAAATCCGGGTGTCGATCATTTCATCGAAAAAGATCTCCCGTGGCTGCGCGAGCAAGGTGTGACCATCATTGCGAACATTGCCGGCAACACGCCGGAGGATTACTGCGCCATGGCGGAAAAACTGAACGACACCGACGTCGACATGATCGAAATGAACATCTCCTGCCCGAACGTGAAGCAGGGCGGCGTGCAGTTCGGCACGAGCTGCGCAGGCGTTGAAGACATCACGAAAGCGGTGCGCGCGCATTGCAAAAAGCCGCTGATGGTGAAGCTTTCCCCGAATGTGACGGATATTTCCGAGATCGCGCTCGCGGCGGAAAGCGCCGGTGCGGATGCCGTCTCCATGATCAACACGCTGACCGGCATGCGTATCGACATCAACACGAAGCGTCCGATCATTCACAACAACACAGGTGGCTTCTCCGGCCCGGCGCTTTTGCCCATTGCGGTGCGCATGGTGTGGCAGACGTATCAGAAGGTGAAAATTCCGATCGTCGGTCTCGGCGGCATCAGCACGTGGCAGGACGCCGTGGAAATGCTGCTTGCAGGTGCAACGGCGCTGCAGATCGGCACCGTGCTGTTCACAGACCCGTATGCGCCCGTGAAGATTACCGAAGGGCTTACGAATTACATGGATAAAAACGGCGTGAAGACCCTTTCCGAATTGACCGGTGCGATGCGTCCGTGGTAAATGATATGAAAAAATTACACTTATATCTTGTGCGCCACTGCGAAAGCCTCGGCAACCGCGAGAATATTTTTCAGGGTCAGCTTGACCTCGATATCAGCGCTACAGGAGAAAAGCAGTTGGCGCTTTTGGCGCTGCGGTTTCGGAACATCCCCATCGATGCTGTGTATTCGAGCCCGTTAAAGCGTGCGTATAAAACGGCGGAAGCGGTAGATTTGTACCACAGTTTGCCCATCATAAAACTGCCGGAGCTGATGGAAGTGGATGTTGGCGCGCTGTCCGGTATGAAGCTTGACAAAGCGTTTGCGGATTATCCGGTATTTGCCGAAAAGTGGCAGAATTCCCCGCAAAACTGCATTTTTCCGGAGGGAGAGACGACAGCGGAAGTCTATGACCGCGCAAAAAAAGCGCTTGCACGCGTGAAAGCGGATTGCATGGGCCAAACAGCGGTCATTACGTCGCACGGTTTTTTGTTGCGCTGCATGGCGTGTGAGATTTTGGAGCACGATATTGAATGTTTGAGTGATATTCGTATCGGCGGCAACACCTCGGTTTCGGAATTTTATATCGGCAAAGACGGCAGCGTGGAAACGGTGCGCCTCAGCGATAAAAGCCACTTACCGAAGGAACTGCTCGGCGACCCGAACCAGTATGTTGTCCACAAATAATATATAGCAAAAGACATAAGAAAAGCCCCTGAAGCATACCATTCTCTAAAGGAGGAGTGGGTATGCTTTGGGGGCTTTTGGAGTATTTATCGTCGATTTTGTTTTTCTTTCTGCACATCACAAGCGCCGGGTCATTTCCAAAGGCGCTGACTGCGGCGGAGGAGAAAAAATATCTGGAGCAAATGGCGGCGGGCGACCACCACGCGCGGCAAAAACTCATCGAACACAATTTACGGCTTGTGGCGCACATTGCGAAGAAATACTATGCCGATGAAAATGACCGCGATGACCTCATTTCCATTGGCACGGTGGGGCTCATCAAGGCTGTGGACAGCTTCGACCCGACAAAGGGCATTCGGCTTTCGAGCTACGCTTCGCGGTGCATTGAAAATGAGATTCTGATGTTCTTCCGCAGCGCGAAAAAGACAGCGCAGGACGTATCGCTGAACGACCCTATCGATACAGACAAGGACGGCAACACGCTGACGCTGCTCGACACCATCGCGACGGATGACCACATTTTGGAGGACATCGACCTGCGCATGAAAGTGCGGCAGCTGTACGACGCGGTGAAGACCCGTCTTTCGCCGCGCGAGCGCGAGATCATTTTGCTGCGCTACGGGCTTACGGGCCAGCGACCGCTCGTGCAGCGCGAGATCGCAAAAAAGCTGAACATTTCCCGCAGCTATGTCTCGCGCCTTGAGAAAAAAGCGCTGCAAAAGCTGCGAAAAGCGTTTGACGAATAAAAAAAGCGCGTGCATCACACGGAGTTGTGGGTACACGCGCTTGGTTTAAATAAATTTTCCGGTCAGGCTGTCCGCGGCGTTTTTGATCTGTTCCGGAGTTCCGCAGGCGACAAGCCGACCGCCCGCTTCACCGCCGCCGGGGCCCATATCAAGAATATAATCAGCGCTGCGGATGACGTCGAGGTCGTGCTCAATAACGATGACGGTCGCGCCGCTTTCGATGAGCGTTTGGAACACGGTGAGCAGTGTCTGCACGTCGAGCGGGTGCAGGCCGATGGTCGGCTCGTCGAACACGAACACGGAACCGCTCTGTGCCTTGCCCATTTCACTCGCAAGCTTTAAGCGCTGCGCTTCGCCGCCCGAAAGTCCGGGCGTTTCCTCACCGAGCGTGAGGTAGCCGAGGCCGAGGCTGTTTAAGACATTTAATCTCTGCGAGACGAGCTTCCAGTCCTTGCAGGCTGAAAGCGCCGTGCGCACGTCCATGTCCATGATTTCGGGCAGGGTATATGCTTCGCCGCTTTTCGTCACGCAGCGGATCTTCGATGCGTCTTTGCCGTAACGGCTGCCGCGGCAGTCCGGGCAGGGGATATTCACATCGGGCAAAAACTGCACGTCCAGGCTGATACTGCCGGTACCGTCGCAGGTGGGGCAGCGCAGCTTGCCGGTGTTGTAGGAGAAGTCGCCGGCTTTGTATTTGCTTTTTTTGGCGTCCGGCGTGCGGGCGAAAATTTTACGCAGCTCATCGTGCACATTGGCGTATGTCGCAACGGTGGAGCGCACGTTGATACCGATAGGCGTAGCGTCGATGAGCTTCACTTGGTCGATGCCCTCGGCGCTGACCGACTTCACGTGCGCCGGTAGCCTTTCACCACGAATATGCGTCGAAAGCGCCGGGATAAGGCTTTCCAGAATGAGCGTCGTTTTGCCGGAGCCGGAAACGCCCGTAACAACGGTCAGGCGGCCTTTCGGAATATCCACTTCGAGCGGCTTCACCGTATGGATGCGGTCGGTGGAAAGGTGGATAGCGCCGTTTTGGAAAAGCTCGCTTTCGGGTGCTTTCTGTCGCGAGATGCCCTGCTTTCCCGCCAAAAACGGGCCAATCTGCGAGTTTTCGTTTATCTTAATGTCGTCTGTTGTGCCCTCCGCGATGACATGGCCGCCTTTTGCACCGGCTTCCGGGCCCATTTCAATGAGCCAATCGGCCTCGCTCAAAATCTGCGTGTCGTGGTCGACGAGCAGAACGGAGTTGCCGTCGTCGATGAGATCGTGCATCACGCCGGTGAGGCCGACGATGTTCGCCGGGTGCAAGCCGATGGAAGGCTCATCGAGCACATATAAAACGCCGGTGGTGCGGTTGCGTACGGCACGGGCAAGCTGCATGCGCTGGCGCTCGCCCGTGGAAAGCGTGGAGGCGGCGCGGTCGAGCGTCAGGTAGCCGAGCCCTAACTCCAAAAGGCGCTTGGCATTCAATGTAAACGAATCGCATATGCTCTGCGCCATGGGACGCATTTCTTCGGGCAGCGAACCCGGCACGTCCGCGACCCAATCGGTGAGGCCGGCGAGCGTCATACGGCAGACTTCATCTAAAGAAATGCCGCGAAGCTTCGGAGCGCGAGCTTTCTCCGATAGCCGTGAGCCGCCGCAGTCCGGGCACGGTTCGGTCTTGAGAAACTTTTCCACGCGCTTCATGCCGTTTTCATCTTTGACTTTGGAGAGTGCGTTTTCCACGGTATACACGGCGTTGAAGTAGGTGAAATCCATTTCGCCTGCTGCGCCGCTCGTTTTATTCTGGTAGATCATGTGCTTTTTAATGGCAGGGCCGTGAAACACGATGTCCTTTTCTTTTTCCGTCAGCTCGCGGAACGGCACGTCAGTGCGCACGCCGAGATCGCGGGCGATGTCCTTCATCAAAGACCACATCAGCGTCTGCCACGGGCGCACGGCGCCTTCGTCAATCGTGAGGGTGTCGTCCGGTACAAGGGTGCTTTCGTCCACAATGCGCACGATGCCGGTGCCGTCACATTTGCGGCACGCGCCTTGGCTGTTGAACGCGAGTTCCTCCGCGGACGGCGCGAAAAATTCCGCACCGCAAACGGGGCACACGCACGGCTGACCCGCCGCGACGGCCAGTGTCGGCTGAATGTAGTGCCCGTTCGGGCAGCAGTGGCTTGCAAGGCGTGAGTACATCAGGCGCAGGCTGTTGAGTAACTCCGTGCCCGTGCCGAATGTGCTGCGGATGCCCGGGACATTGGGGCGCTGGTGCAGTGCGAGCGCGGCCGGGACATATAGAACTTCGTCCACCTGCGCCTGTGCCGCCTGCGTCATACGGCGGCGCGTATAGGTGGAAAGCGACTCCAAATACCGCCGTGAGCCCTCTGCATACAAAACACCGAGCGCGAGCGACGATTTGCCGGAGCCCGAAACACCCGCTATGCCAACGATCTTATGCAGCGGCACATGGATGTCAATGTTTTTGAGGTTGTGCACGCGCGCACCGCGCACCTCGATGTGGTCGACAAGATTGAGTTTGTGCTTTGCTTGTTCCATTTATTCTTCCTCCGCTTTGCGGTTGATCTCTTCCAAAAAGGCCTTGCCGTAGCGATGCGCCTTGCGCTCGCCCACGCCGGAGACCTGCAAAAGCTCCTGTTCGTCCGTCGGCATTTTGGCGCACATATCGCGCAAAGTGGCGTCGGTGAAAACGACGTAGGCCGGCACGCTCGCTTTTGCGGCAAGCGCGGCACGCAGCTTTTTCAGCCGTGCGAAAAGCTCCGGGTCGGCATCGCCTGCGGCCTTGTCCGGCTTCTTCGCTTTTTCCTGCGGCACGGGAATACGCATTTCAAAGCTTTTTTCCCCGAGCAAAACCGGCCGCGCGTTCTGCGTCAGCTTTAAAACCGGGTATTGCCCGTCGGTCTGGATGAGCAATTCCTGCATCAAAAGTGCGTCGATGATACGCTTAATTTCAAAAATCGGCTTTTCGCGCATGAGCCCGTAGGTGGACTGTGTTTGCAGATTCATTTGCAAAACACGCTCATTTTCGCTGCCGCGCAGAATGTCGCAGATCATGCTGATGCCGAGCCGCTGCCCGGTGCGCGCCACGCAGGACAGCACCTGCTGTGCTTCCACGGTGGCCTCTACCAAAACGGAGCCGCCCGCGCAGCTGGAGCAATTGCCGCAGTATTCCTCGGCGGGCTCGCCGAAGTACTTTAAGATGAATGCGCGCAGACAATCGGCCGTCGTGCAGTAATATGTCATTTTTCGCAGACGGTCGTATTCGCGCCGGATGAGCTTTTCCTGCGTTTCAAAGTCGAGGTCGGGGTTCGGGTCGCTGTTTTCGATTAAATAGCGGTTCGTGCGCACGTCCTGCGGGCTGTAAAGCAAAATACACTCGGCGGGGCTGCCGTCGCGCCCGGCACGCCCGGCTTCCTGATAATAGCTCTCGAGGTTTTTCGGCATGTTGTAGTGGATGACGAACGACACGTTGGATTTATCGATGCCCATGCCGAACGCGTTCGTCGCGACCATAATGGGCTTGCGGTCATAGACGAAATCGTCCTGATTCCGCCTGCGTTCTTCCTCCGGCAGACCGGCGTGGTAGCGCGTGGAAGGGATGCCCTTGTCGTTTAAAAGCGCGTCCACTTCTTCCACGGTGCGGCGCGTGGAGCAGTACACAATGCCGCATTTGCCCGGGCGTTCCTCAATGAGCTTCAAAAGCGCCAGCGCCTTACTGTGCGGCATCTGCACGCCGAAATATAAGTTCGGGCGGTCAAAGCCCGTCGTGATACGCACGGGGTCAATGAGGTGCAGGTGCTCCGCAATGTCCTTGCGCACGGCTTTTGTTGCCGTGGCGGTGAATGCGCCGATCGTCGGGCGATTTTTCAAACTTTCGGCAAATTCCGCAATCTTTAAATAGTCCGGGCGGAAGTCCTGCCCCCACTGAGAGACGCAGTGCGCTTCGTCCACGGCGATGAGAGAAATATTGAGGTTCTCTACGGCCGTGCGGAAGTTCTCGGTCGAAAGGCGTTCCGGCGCGACGTAGACGAGCTTGTACAACCCCTCGGATAAATTGTGCAGTGCGCGGCTGTACTGTGCCGGGGTGAGCGAGCTGTTGAGGTATGCCGCGTGTACGCCCGCCTGCGTCAGCGATTCTACCTGATCTTTCATCAGCGAAATGAGCGGGGAGATGACAAGCGTGATGCCCGGCAGCAGGAGTGCCGGCACCTGATAGCACACGGATTTGCCTGCGCCCGTCGGCATGACGCACAGCGCATCGCGGCCCGTGAGCAGTGCGTCTACAATTTCCTCCTGACCGAGGCGAAAGGACGTGTAACCGAAATAGCGCCGCAGAATATCGAGTTTCGTTTCCATAGATCTGTTCCTTTACGGTCAAAAATACCCGCGCGTGCAAAAGCACGGCGGGCATTTAACGTTTTAAATTAAGAGAGCTTCTTCATTTCGATGGTCTTCCAGTCGCACTCCTTGTCCATCCAGCGGATGCCGACATCTGCGTATTCGGCTTCGCCGCGCTGGTTGTCGAACGGGTCGATGCGCAGCTGTGTCTTTGGCGGGTCAAAATCCGCCTGAAGCTCGCTGTTTGCCGCCATGCGGAACGGGTCGAGATTGCCGAAGTAGAAGTCATTGCGCTCGCTGTCGCCCATGCGGTGCGCACTGCCGCCGAAGGACGGGTCTGCAAACAGCCAGCCGTAGGGAGCAATGTAGAACTGCGCCCAGTCGTGGCAGCCGGTGTCGTCCGGCGTGACGAACAGGCCGCTCTGCCAACGGGCAGGAATACCTGCGCAGCGGCACAGCGTGATGAACAGCAGCGCCTGCACGCCGCAGTCCCCGTGCAGCCCCGCGCCGTAATAATCCGGAATGCTGCCCGGCAGCGCGAAGTATTCGCGCACATACGAATATGTACCGACCTTCGTGCAGTAGTCGTAAAATCTGCGTGCGAGCAGAAGCGGGTTCTTCTCATCGCCGGAAAGCTCTTTGCAAAGCGCACGGATGAGCGGCGTGAAGCGAATGTGCGGGTAAAGCTCCTCGGTGTCGAACGTCGGCTGCTCTGCACTGACCTGTGCGGATTCGAGATTGTTGTATTTCACATAGGAAAGATATTTGTATTCGACCCAGAAGGTTTCGTTTTTCTCGAATTTGCCGCGGAACGAGACCGTGCGCGCGGGTGCATTTTCATCTGCAAGCTTATAAATGGGGTGGGAGGTCGCAAGAATCTCAATGTCGCGCATGTTCATCGCGTTCTTCGGTACGGGAAGATGCACGGTCAGTTCTTCGCCGGGGCGGAAAACATCGTCATGCAGACGGAACTGGGCGCGCAGCTGAATGCTCCACAGCGCATCGCCGTCTTTTTTCATGTCGCGTACATTTTGGCGCAGAAATTCCACGCGATCACTTTTGTCCTTCGGCGGCTTGCCTGCACGCGTGGCGATATCCGGGTAAACGCCCAAAAGCGTATCGTAGAACGTGCGGGAATACGTCGTTTTGCCGTTGATGTAGATCCAGTCGATGGCGCCGCGGTCACGCAATGCGTCAAGCTCTGCCTTCGTGAAATCCGGAATTTCCTTCTGCACGAGCGCCAAAGCGTCTTCTTCGCTGTATGTGTAGCCCGTCGGCAGTGCTTTCAAGACCTCACGCTCCAGTGCAAGGCGTGTTTTCATAAATGCCGGGACTTTCTCGTTTGCAAGGTATAGGTCGATAAGGTGGAACGCGCGGTCAAAATCGCCGCACCATTTTGCTTTTAAAATGTCTTCCGGCAGCGCGATTGCAAGCGTTTCAATATCTTTTTGGTTCATAACAGCAGCCTCCTTTGATGGATAAAGTTAACCGATATGCAGCACCGCGCACGCAATGCGGAAATAGATCAGCAAGGAAAGCGCGTCTACAATGGTCGTGATGAACGGACTGGCCATGACGGCCGGGTCAAAACCGATGCGCTTTGCAAGCACCGGCAGCGAGCAGCCGACGAGCTTTGCAGCGAGCACCGTTACAACAAGCGTGCTGCACACAACGATGGCGACCGGGATGGTCACACGATCGATGAGCAGCAATTTGACAAAGTTTGCGACGGCAAGCGAAACACCGCACAAAAAAGCTACGCGCGCCTCCTTCCAGAGGATACGCCCGATGTCTTTATATTCGATCTCGCCGAGGGAAAGACCGCGGATGATGGAGACCGAAGCCTGACTGCCCGCGTTGCCGCCCGTGTCCATCAGCATGGGGATAAAACCCGTCAGCACAATGGAAGCGGAAAGCGCATCTTCAAACGAGGTGATGATGCTGCCCGTAAATGTAGCGGAGATCATGAGGAGCAAAAGCCACGGGATACGTTTTTTCCATGTGGCAAAAACGCCCGTCTTCATGTAGGGCTTATCGGTCGGCGTGATAGCCGCCATCATTTCGATATCTTCCGTTGCCTCATCCTGAATAACATCGATCGCGTCGTCAACGGTGACAATGCCCACAAGGCGTTCTTCGTTATCGACGACCGGCACGGCAAGAAAATCGTACTTGCCGAACAGGGAGGCCACTTCTTCTTTATCGGTATGGGTGGAAACGTAAATAATGTTCGTTTCCATGATATTGCGGATCAGCTCGTTTTTCGGGGCAAGCAGCAGGTCTTTCACGGTCACAATGCCTTTCAGCTTGCGGCGGCTGTCCGTGACGTAGCAGGTGTACACCGTCTCTTTTTCCACGCCGATGGCACGGATGCGGTCAAACGCCTCCTCCACCGTCATGCCGCGCTTCAAATCGACGTATTCCATCGTCATGATGGAGCCCGCGCTGTCTTTGGGGTAATTTAAAATCTGGTTGATGAGTACGCGCGTTTCGGCGTCCGTGTGTCGCAGAATGCGCTTGACGAGGTTTGCAGGCATTTCTTCAATCATGTCTGCAGCGTCGTCCACATACAGCTCGTTCACGACGTCGTGCAGCTCTTTATCACTGAATGCTTCGACAAGCACCGTCTGTTCGTCCGGATTCATATAAGCGAACGCGTCCGCTGCAAGCTCTTTTGGGAGCAGGCGAAACACAAGCGCCATCTTTTCACGCGGCAGGTCTTCAAAAAGTTCTGCCACGTCTGCCGGGTTCATGTCTTTCAGAAGATTGCCCAACTGGGGGAAATCTTTATTCTCCAGCAGCTCTAAAATTTTGTCCAATATATCCAACATAGTTCGTCCGTCCTTTCTCTGCAATCGTGCAAAAATCGGCAATCGGACGATACGGTTTGAACTCAGCCGTTTACAAATGTAAGGTCACATAAAAAACAAGCGGAGAAAATCGCCTGTTTTTCTGCGGGCGGCTGCATCCGTTCTCGAGGAACCGCACCGCCACTACTGCCAGCGTCCATTTTCTCCACTCCTTTGTTTTAGTATTTTTGTCAGTGTATTTGCAAATAATCGCAAAGTGCTTTTGCGTTTTTGCATACGGAAACAAAACGCCGCATTTTTGTCGGCGTTCTTATCTATAAAGTTACCCTTTTTTTGAATAATTGTCAAGCCTAACAAACGACTTTTCGGGAATTTTACGTCAGAGATTTCGTTTGGGGTTCGCCGTCTGCCGCAAGAGATAATCAATGCTCACGTTATAGAAGTTTGCGAGTTTAATTAGAATGTCGTCCGTAAGCTGCTGCTGGCCTGTTTCGATATAACTGTATTTGCGCTGTGTAATGCCGATTGCATCTGCGACTTGCTGCTGCGTTAAATCAGAGTCCTCCCGCAGATCGCGTATTCTGTTTTCCGTCAATTTTTTCACCTGCTTTGAGTGGTATCCACTCAAAGTATATGTAGACGGATTTTATCTATTGACTTTTAGATATATTTCATCTAAAATTGGGGAAAGAGGAGAGACAGGAGAGAAAAGCAATGCTTAAACGTTGGGGACAAGTAATTTTGTTCATGCTGTTGGTATGCTTTCTTCTTACGACCTGCACCTGTGCGCATAAATGGAAGGAAGCCACCTGCACCGAGCCGAAAACCTGTGTATATTGCGGTATGACGGAAGGCGAGCCGCTTGGGCATGATTGGAAAGCTGCTACGATTAACTACCCCAAGACCTGTGTTCGCTGCGGTAAAACAGAAGGTGAAGCTTACGGTATCTATTAAAAAAACCGATGCAGAATTTCGACTGCATCGGTTTTTTTGTTGGCTTTAATTTATCGCTCCATATTGGAGTTGCGCTTTGTGATGGCTTCCCACAGGCCATTTAAGTACGCGGCGCCGAGGGCACGGTCGTAAAGGCCATAGCCGGCGCGGCCGGTCTCACCCCAGATCATTCTGCCGTGGTCCGGGCGGATGTAACCGTTGAAACCGTTTTTGTAGAGCGCGTTCAAAATGGCATACATATCGAGCGAGCCGCATGCGGAGTAGTGTGCGCGCTCCTCAAAACCGTTTTCCAGCACGGCGACGTTGCGGGCGTGGACGAAATGGATGCGGCCCATCGCGGCGTATTTTGCCGCCATGTGCACCACATCGTTTTCGGCGCTGCATCCGAGCGATCCGGTACACAGCGTGATGCCGTTGTGCGGGTCATCGACGATTTTCAGGAAGCGGTCGAGATTCTTTTCGCACGTGATAATGCGTGGCAGTCCGAAAATGCTCCAGCACGGGTCGTCCTCGTGGATGGCCATGTTCACGTCACATTCCGCAGCGACGGGAATGATGCGCTCAAGAAAATAAGTGAGGTTTGCCCAAAGGTCTTCCTCGGTCATTTTATTGTATTCCGCCACGACGGCCCTCAGCTCCTCGCGTGTGTAGCTTGCGTCCCAGCCGGGCAGCGTGAGGTCGCTGTCGCTTTTCAGCGGGTCCACGGCATCCACCTGCTCTTTATAGTAGACAAGGCTTGTAGAGCCGTCCGGCAGGCGGTGGTCAAGCTGCGTGCGCGTCCAGTCAAACACCGGCATGAAATTGTAGCAGATGCAGCGGATGCCGGCCTCGGCAAGGCGGCGGATGTTCTCGCAGTAATTTTCGATATAGCGGTCGCGCGTGGGTTTGCCGAGTTTGATGTCCTCGTGCACCGGCACACTTTCAATGACCTCAAATTGCAGGCCGTTATCCTCCGTTTGTTTTTTCAGCGCGGCAATGCTCTTGCGGCTCCAAACTTCACCGACGGGCACGTCGTATACGGCGGTGACGATGGCCTGCATGTTCGGAATCTGACGAATATTTTGGAGGGTCACGGGGTCGTCCGGGCCATACCAGCGAAATGACATTTTCATAGATATAATCAACCTTTCCGGTGTATTCACGCGTTATTCAGGTTCATCGTAGCACATCGGGTGAAAAAACTCAAGGGGCTAAATTCCTTTTGCGCCGATTTCCAATCAAACGTGGGATTTATACACAGTTTTGCGCAGGTGGTCTTTGTATCTTTTGCCGAAATCGCGGTCAAGATGCAAAAATCTATAAAAACATCTTGAAACTTGCGTGTCTTTTAGTATAATAAGGTGTATAGCGCGTAGTTTAGAGAGCGCAAATAGGTTATTTATTTTAAATCGAGAGGAGTCCAATTTATTATGTCTAAAGTAGTAAGAGTAGCAGTCGTGGGCTATGGCGGCATGGGCGGCTGGCACACGAAGAGATTACAGGAAATCCCGGGTGTTGTAGAGCTTGCAGGCGTATACGATATTAAGCCGGAGCGCAACAAGGCTGCTGAGGAAAACGGTATTCACGCATACAGCTCTTTTGAGGAGTTGCTTGCCGACAAGACCGTTGATGTTGTAACGGTCGCAATCCCGAACGATCAGCACAAGAAGGTTTGCATTCAGGTTATGGAAGCGGGCAAGGTTGCCATCAGCGAGAAGCCGGTCACGCTTTGCACCGCTGATCTCGAAGAGATGATCGCAGCCTCCAAGCGCACGGGCTCCGTCTTCACGGTTCATCAGAACCGCCGTTGGGACGAGGATTTCCGCGTTGCGGAGAAGATTGCAAAGTCAGGCCAGCTCGGTCGTGTTTTCGCCATTCAGTCCCGTGTTCATGGTTCCCGCGGTATCCCGGGCGACTGGAGAAACACGAAGGCACAGGGCGGCGGCATGGTTCTTGACTGGGGCGTGCACCTCCTTGACCAGATGAACATGATGATGGGCAAAATGCCGGTTTCCGTTTACGCAACGCTGTCCAACGTAACGAACGAAGAAGTGGACGACGGCTTCACCGCTACGTTCAAGTTTGATAACGATCTCGTGTTCACCGTAGAAGTCGGCACGAGCAACTTCATCAACCTGCCGCGTTGGTATGTCGAAGGTCTGAACGGCACGGCTGTCATCGATGACTTCCAGGTCAACGGCAAGATCGTCATCGCAACGGCGGACGAAGAGCACGATGCAGTGCCGATCGTCACCGCAGCAGGCCTCACGAAGACCATGGCGCCGAGAACGCCGGAAACGATCAGCGAGCTTCCGCTGCCGAGAATCGACTGCGACATTCACGATTATTATCGCAACATCGCAGCAGTTGTCAACGGCGAAGCAGAGCAGATCGTCACGCACGACCAGCAGCGCCAGCTGATGAAGCTGATGGAAGCGATCTTTGAGAGCGCAGAGAAGAATCAGGTCGTTTACTTCTAATTTGAATTAAGATGAATTGAGAACAGCTCCGGGCGAAAAGCTCGGAGCTGTTTTTGCGTATTATAAGCTCAGTTTATTCGTCAAACACGAATTCTTCTTCGCCGAAGCGTTCCGGATGATATTTCATGCTGTCTGCTTCCGTAATGGTGCGCTGTACACGGCAGGGGTTGCCGACGGCTACGCTGTTTGACGGAATGTCCTTCGTTACCACGCTGCCTGCACCGATGACACAGTTATCGCCGATGGTCACGCCCGGGCATACGACGACGTTTGCGCCGAACCAGCAATCGTTGCCGATGGTGACGGGTTTTGCGTAGCAAACGCGAATTTCACGGCCGTCCTTTGTTTTCAGCACGCGGCGTTCCTCTGCGATGATCGGGTGCATCGGCGTGACGATGGTCACGTTCGGGCCGAAATTGCAGCGGTCACCGATGTTCACGGGCGCGTCATCCTGAATGGTCAGGTTGAAGTTGCCGAAAAAGCTCTTGCCGATGTGCGTGTGCGTGCCATAGTGGATCTGGATCGGCCCCTGCACAAACGAGCCCTCGCCGAAATCACCGAAGATCTGGTGCACGATTGCATTGCGCTTTTCGGTTTCGTCTTCGAGCGTTGCATTATAGGCGCTGCAAAGGTTGTGGCAGCGCAGCTTGATGGCTTTCAAGTCCGGGTGACCGGGGCAGAAAAACTGCCCGGCAAAGATTTTTTCTTCCTCTTTCATATAAATTCCTCCCAAAATGTTTATCGTAACGGCCTTTGTCGTTTATTGTGGTTTATCGAGCACAAGCACGCCGTAGGGTTCCATGGTATACGTGCCGTCGAGCGTTTCGCGTGTAAGCAGCTCCTTCGTCGGCTTTTGCACGGTGACGGTTTGCGGCTGTGCGGTGTAGTTCAGCAAAAACGCGTAGCTGCGGCCGTTTTTCTCGTTTGTACGCACCGTGAGCTCGATCTCCTCGGGCAGCTCCAGCCAGCCCGTCACAGGGCAAAGCTCTGCTTTCGGCAGCAGCTCCAAGAGCGCCGCAGCGGTCTCCTCCGCAAAAACGGAGCCACAGGCGTAGACCGTGCCTTTGCCGACGGTGTTTTTGGTCAGCGCGGGCTTGCCGTTGTAATAGTTGCCGTCATACGTCGCCAGCACCTCGCAGCTTTCAAAATCCGGGCGCAGAATATCGTTGAACGTCGGCGCGGGGATTTTCTTTTCGCCGAGCGTCATGTATTCCTTTTCGTCCGCCGGGCCGATGAACGTGAAATCCTCCACGGTGCAGCCGGTCAGCGGCGCTAAGAGCCCCGGCATCGGCATCATGGGGCACTGCCCGTCAATATCTTTATAGCCGGAGCGGCAGCCGAAGAAAAGAGTGCCGCCGTTTTCGGCGTAAGCGCGTAATATTTCCGCGCGGGCGGGCGTCATGATGGTTGGGTGCGGGTACACAGCAGCCGTGAAGTTCCCGAGCGGCTGGGACGTGCCCTCGTCGTTGATGTTGACGAACTCGAACGGGATGTGCGCGCGCTGCAAGGCTTTGAACCACCCGTCGGTACTCTCCCGGTTCAAGGGCCCGTGCCATTTGTCCTCCATGCCGTCCCACTCATTGTCGTAGTCGCAGAGGATTGCGAACTTTGCCGTATGCTTTGTGCCTGCGATGCGCTGAATCTTCTGAATATCCTCGCTTACGCGCAAAAGCTCTTCCGTGCGGCGGTTCGGGAAATTATCATAGTTCAATAATCCGTGCCAGTACATTTCTGTGCCGAATGTGCAGGTACGCCAGCGGAAGTAGCTGACAAAATCTGCACCGTGCGCGATAGACTGGAAAGTCCACAGTCTTAACTGACCCGGCTTCGGCGCGGGCTGCAGAAGGCGGGTGTTCCAACCGCCGGGGCCGGATTGCTGCTCCATGATGCCGAATCGGTTTGAGACGCTTCGCGTTTTTGCAAGGTTAAAGGATGTTTCGCGGTCGCGCAGGGAGCGCGGAGAGAGCTTGCTGCCCTCCATCGCAAACGCGAAGTTCGGGTAGCTGTCATACGTCATAAAGTCAAGCTTTTCCTTGACAAGCTTGTGGTTATCGAGCACGCCGAAAAGCCCGTTTGTCGTGATGAACTGCTCCGAACGGCGATATTTCCGGATAATATCCGCCTGTATGCCGATGTAGTTTATGGCCGCTTCGGAAATGAAACGCTTTTCCTCCAGCATCATGTGCGGATTGTTGGAGTTTGCGAGCGTGTAGCGCGAAAGGTGAACCTGCTCCCAGTCCGTGTAGGTCTGGTTCCAGAATGTCGTGCCCATGGCGCGGTTCAGGTTTTCGAGCGTGCCGTATTTCTCTTTAAGGTACTTTCTGAACGCCTCGTGGTCGCTCGGCGCGTGGTAGCTGTTTGTTTCGCAGTTGACTTCATTGTCGATCTGCCAGCCGATGATCGCAGGATGTGCGCTGTAATGCGCCGCAATGTGCTCAACGATTTTCTTTACAAAATCGAGGTACACGGGGGATGTCATGTTGTGGTGCTTGCGCATACCGTGGTAGACCGGGTGGCCGTAAATATCACAGTTTAATACTTCCGGGTATTTTTCCGTCAGCCAGGCGGGCGGGGTCGCGGTGGGCGTGCAGAAGATGACCTGCATCCCGCAGTCCTTTGCCACATTTAAAAAGCGGTCCCAAAAGCTGTCGTCAAAGCGCCCTTCCTCCGGCTCAAAGAGGTTCCACGCAAATTCCGCCACGCGGATGACACCGATGCCGTAGGATTTCATGCGCAGCATATCCTCTTTCCAGAACGAAGTATCCCAGTGCTCCGGGTAGTAGCATACGCCGAGCTCTATCGTGTTGCCGTTTAACATAGTATATGCTCCTTTATCTGTGTTCGCCGATGAAGAACAGCGCTACGGTGCCGGGGCCGGAGTGTGCGCCGATAACAGGACCGATGAAGTTGATATAAATGTTCTTCACACCGAATTTTTCGCGCACGCGGTTTGCGACGTATTCGGCGTCTGCCAGGCAATCGCCGTGGCTGATGAACACGGTCTGGTCTGCGGGCTGAATGGCGGTCTCTTCCATTTTCTGCACAAGCGCATCAAGGGACTGCCGTCTGCCGCGCACCTTGCTGACCGGGATGAGGTGGCCCTCGTCATCCACATGCAAAACGGGTTTTACGCCGAGTAAAGTGCCGACGAGCGCTGCTGTGGCGGAAACGCGGCCGCCGCGCTTTAAGTGGTTGAGGTCGTCCACCGTGAACCAGTGGCAGAGCTTCAAAACGTTTTCACCGAGCCACTTATACAGCGAATCAATGTCCGTGCCGGCGCGCTTCAGCATGGCTGCATGGTATACGAGCAAACCTTCGCCGAGGGACGCGCAGAGCGAATCGAACACATAAATTTTGCGCTCGGGATATTTTTCTTTCAATTCATCGCGCGCGATGAAGGCGCTTTGGCAGGTGCCGGATAAACCGCTGGAAAACGCAATGTACAGAACGTCTTCGCCGCCTTGCAGAACAGGCTCAAAGACCCGTGTGAATTCGTCGGCGTTGATCTGCGATGTGGTGGACATTTTGCCCTCGCGCAGTTTTGCGTAGAAAGTTTCCGTCGGCATATCCGAAAGATCTGCCTTGTCTTTATATGTTTTACCGTCGATTGTAAAGCGGAGCGGCACCACTGTGAGGCCTAACTCTTCGATCATTTTATGATCCATATCGATGGTGGAATCGGTGATGATTTTGTAACCCATAGTTATCTTTCCTTTCCGTGCCTTAAAAACGCATTTCTGCGCAGCACATCGTTATTATAGCACAGGCGAAGCGAATTTGTCTATGCGTTTTTTGTGTAAATTACCCTTTGCGGTTTCGCCGATAATCGAGATAATCCTGCAAAATGATCGTCGCCGCCACGGCGTCCACGGTTGCTTTGCGGCGCTTACCGCGCGTATTTGTTTCGTTTAAAAAGCCGTGTGCCGTGATAGTCGTGCCGCGTTCGTCGGAGAAATCAATGGGCAGCCCGGTCTTTTCCGCAAGTTCCGCACCGAAAGCGCGCGCGTTCTGCGCGCTTTCGCCCTCGCTGCCATCCATGTTGCGCGGCAGACCGACAACGATCTGCTCGGCGCGGCGATCTTTGGCAAGCTGCGCTACACGCTCCAAAAGGCGCTCGCGGTTGTGCTCGTTCACGACCTCTACGGGACTTGCGAGCAGCTCGCTTTTATCGCATACGGCAACGCCCGTACGCGCTTTGCCGAGGTCTACACCTAATATAACCATGTTCTGTTTCCTTTCAATGTTTTGCTTTTCTTCAGTATAACACGGTTTTCAAAAATAGAAAAGCACCTGCTTTTGCGATTTCAAAGAGCAGGTGCAAAATCTGTATGTTTTTATTATCGCACATTCGTCACGGTGCCGACGGCGACGTAGTTGTCACACACTGCGCCAAGGTCGGTGCCTTCGCTGCCGTGCCAGTTTCTGCCGGGCAGGACCGTGTATTCCACCGTGCCGTCCCCGAGTGTTTTGCAGGTGAAGCTGTCCGTGTAAAAATCATCCTGAGAAACGGCGCAGCCGTGCTTTACACCCTTGCAGTCTTCCGGTGCGCAGCCGGGAAAGTTGATGTTCCAAACCGTGTTTTGCGGCAGAGGTTTATCAATATATTCACCGATGAGCTCACGCAAGTAGCGGTCGGTCACGGGATGATGATCGAGGTTGGCCTGGGAAAGCGCGATGGCGTGGATTCCCCAGAAAGCGGCCTCCAGCGCAGCGCCCGCCGTGCCGGAATACTGAATATCGCCGGAAATATTGTAGCCGCTATTGATGCCGGAAAGCACAACGTCGGGCTTGCGACCGAGCAGATGGATGCCCACGCGCACACAGTCCACCGGCACGCCGCTGCATTCATACGCTTTTACGCCGTCCATGTAACCCGGACGCTCGCGCACGTAAAGCGGCTCTAAATACGTTACGCTGTGCGATTTGCCGCTGCGCTGGCTCTCCGGCGCGACGACCCACACTTCGCCGAATGCTTTTGCTGTCTCTGCCAGCTGGCGAATGCCGCCTGCGTCAATGCCATCGTCATTCGTAATTAAGATCAATCTGCCCATGTTTGCTCCTCCGTCATGCAAAAACTTTTCGCTTGAAGTATACCATATCTATTTCGACAAGTCCAGACGGAGATTCAAAATTCCGCTTTGTCATATCTGCTTATAATTATTAAAATTTTGAAAATTATATAGAAATATAGCATGATTTTCTTGCAAAAGAAGCAAATTGCGGTATAATGTTCTTAATAGAACAAAAAGGCTGCGGTTCGGTTGCAGCCGAGGAGAAGTTGTAAAAGGACAAGCGTGTTATTCGTTTGCCCGAAGAAAGGAATCTTGCTTATGTTGAATCTTATTCCCGCGCCGCGCGGATCGGTGCACATGCAGGAGGGCAGTGTGAAGCTGCCGGAGACCGTCACCGTTTCGCTCGGTGATTTTGCACCGTGGTGCCTTGAGGCATTTGCTGCAAGACTGGACGGCCACGTGGAGACCGCCGAAAACGGGTTTATCACGCTGAAAAAGGCCGATATCGCAAAAGAGGGCTACAAGCTGACCGTCACAAAGGACGGCATCACCGTGGAAGCGGCGGACGAAAGCGGCGCCGTGTGGGCACTGACGACTGTCACGGAGCTCACAGCAGAGGGCGAAGCGCTGCCAATCGTCACCATTGAAGACGCACCGCACTACGGTCATCGCGGCCTGTCGCTTGACTGCTCCCGTCATTTCTTTACGGCGGACGAAGTGAAAAAGGTCATCGACCAGATGACGCGTGTGAAGCTGAATGTTCTGCACTGGCATCTTGTAGATGACCAGGGCTGGCGCATCGAGTGCAAAACGCTGCCGCTGCTGCACGAAACGACCGGCACGTATTACACGCAGGAGGAGATCAGGAGCGTTATCGAATATGCCCGCGTGCGCGGCATGGAGATCATCCCGGAAATCGATATGCCGGGCCACACCAGATCGATGATTGCAGCATACCCGCATTTGAGCTGCTTTGGCGAAAAAACGGAGCTGTGCCAGTTTGGCGGCATTTTTGAGAAAATTCTCTGCCCCGGTAAGGACGAAACATTCGAGTTTATCGAAAAGCTTCTGACAGAAGTCTGCGCACTGTTCCCGGACGACCGCTTCCACATCGGCGGTGACGAAGCGCCGAAGACCGAATGGAAAAAATGCCCGCACTGCAAGGCGCGCATGGAAGCGCTTGGCCTTACCGATTATGAAGATCTGCAGGGCTACTTCACAAAGCGTGTCGTCGCTATCCTCAAAAAGCACGGCAAGCGCGCCGTCTGCTGGAACGATGTTCTGGAATCCAAAGATGTCGATACCGAAAACATCATACAGTATTGGACGGCGCAGCATGAAGCGCCGGTGCCGGCATTTATCGAGCGTGGCGGCAAGGTGATCTTCTCCAATATGTCCGCTTTGTATTTCGATTATCCGCATGGCATCAATTCGTTGAATAAGGTCTACCATTATCAGCCGGTCGTCATGGGCAAGAGCTACGCAGACAGTCCGAATATGCTCGGTTACGAAGCGGCATTGTGGTCGGAGCAGGTGGAAACGCCGGAACACCTCGAAGAATTGCTGTTCCCGCGCCTGTATGCCGTATCCGAAATCGCGTGGAACGAAGCGGGGGATTACGCAGATTTTGAACACCGCGCGGAAAAGAAAATTGAAATTGCCGCAAAGCAAGGCGTGAACTGTATGACAAAAGACGGGTGGAACCCCGAGGGTGAGGCGCGCGTGCAGAGTGCCGCGACATTCATTGCACACATGATGAACCCGGGCGGCATCGGCACACCGCATACGGACGCGGAAAGAGAAATGGTGCGTCCCGTCATAGAGAAGTTTGCGCAGATCTGGTTCCGGCCGCAGGATGTTCCCGAAATGATGAAAAACGACGACCTCGTCGGCGCAGCACTTAACTTCATGAAAATGTTCCCACCGGAAAACGATGAGACCAAAGGAGAATAAATAGAAACGAAGAAAACGGCTTTGCGGGTAAAATGCAGAGCCGTTTTGCATCTTGTTTTCGGAAAGCAAATGGGGTTTTGGCAGCTTTTCAATAGGCTTGTTCACAATTTGTTTACAAAATAATAATAAAAATGATAATTATTACTATTTACAAATCGAAAAAGGCGTGCTATAATAGTGCCAACAAGTGAGAGAGAAAGAAATCCCACAAACCTAAAGGAGGTGAAGCCGATGCCGGAAAAGTTCAGCCGAAAGCGTGAGGCGCTCTACAACGCACTGCGCGCCACAACGGTGCACCCAACTGCGGAGTGGCTCTACGCTGCGCTACGACCCGAATATCCCGATTTAAGTCTCGGCACAGTTTACCGCAATCTTAAAAAATTCTGTGCAGAGGGCAAAGCGAGAAGCGTCGGCGTCATCAACGGGCAGGAGCATTTCGACGGCGATACTTCGGCACACAGCCATTTCGTCTGCGACTGCTGCGGGCGCGTGCTCGATATCTTTGAACCGCTTGTGGACACAGAAACACTCGAGCGCATTGAAGCGGAACACGGGTTTACAATCACAAAAGAAGACCTGCTGTTCGGCGGTGTGTGCGCCGAATGCAAAGAAAAAAGCAAAAATAAAACGGCTTAAAAGCCGCAAACGAAAATCAATTTTAGGAGGATCTTATTATGGCAAAGTTTGTATGCACCGTATGTGGTTACGTTTTTGAAGGCGAAGCAGCTCCGGAGTTCTGCCCCGTATGTAAGGCACCGGCTTCCAAGTTCACGAAGCAGGAAGAGAACATGACTTGGGCGGCTGAGCACGTTGTCGGCGTCGCACAGGGCGTCAGCGAGGATATCCTTGCGGATCTCCGCGCAAACTTCCAGGGCGAGTGCAGCGAGGTCGGCATGTACCTCGCAATGGCAAGAGTTGCGCACCGCGAGGGCTACCCGGAAATCGGCCTTTACTGGGAGAAGGCTGCTTACGAAGAAGCAGAGCACGCTGCAAAGTTCGCAGAGTTGCTCGGCGAAGTTGTAACGGACAGCACGAAGAAGAACCTTGAGATGCGCGTTGAAGCCGAGAACGGTGCAACCGCCGGTAAGTTCGACCTTGCAAAGCGCGCAAAGGTTGCAAACCTCGATGCCATCCACGACACCGTTCACGAAATGGCCCGCGACGAGGCCCGCCACGGCAAGGCGTTCGCAGGTCTCCTTAAGAGATATTTTGGTGACAAGTAATAGGAGTGTGTCTTATGAAATATGAGTGTCCCTGCGGTTATGTCTATGACCCCGCACTCGGCGATCCGGAAAACGGCGTTGCACCCGGCACGGCATGGGAAGATGTCCCCGAAGATTGGGTCTGCCCCACCTGCGGTCTCGGAAAAGATGCTTTTTACCCCGCTGAATAACTAAAAAAAGAAGAGGAGAGGGATTTGATCCTTCTCCTCTTTTTGCGTTTATAATAAATTAGTCGTCAAATCTGCACGAGTACACGGTTTCGCCGTCGGCTGTGCATAAGATTTTAAAAGTATGAGAATAAGATCCAGAACCCCCGAAGGAAGACCGGACAAATCTCCTTTCGGGGGTTCTGCTAAAAGTCCACAAAAATTTCAGCGCCGAAAACGGAAGTTTCACGGCGCTGCTGCGGGAATATTCGTATTTTCGTGCGTGCTTTACCGCATGTGCACGTCCATCTGCGGGAACGGAATCTCCATGCCGGCTTCATCCAGCGCTTTTTTCACGTTTTCGTTGAGGTCAAAATAGAGGTCCCAGTAATTTTCCGGGGCGCACCAAACGCGCAGGACGAAATCGAGCGAGCTCGCGCTCTGCGTTTTCATGCGCGCCAGCGGGGCGGGGTCTTTCAGCGATTTCGGGTCGCTTTCGGCAACGGAAAGCAAAATTTGCTTCACCTTGTCAATGTCACAATCATAGGAGACGGAGAATGTCAGCTCCACACGGCGCTGTCCCACCGCGCTGTAATTCGTGATGGCGGCGTTCGTCAGCGAGCCGTTCGGCACGGTCACGCGCTTGTTGTCCGGTGTCAGCACCACGGTGTATAAAACGCTGATGGCATTCACCGTGCCGGCAATTTCCGTCGTTTCAATGTAATCGCCCACGCGGAACGGGTGAAAAAGCAAAATCATCACGCCGCCCGCAAGGTTCGTCACGGCGCCCTGAAACGCAAGGCCGATGGCAACGCCGCCCGAGGTGAACAGTGCGAGGAATGAGGCGGTCTCGATGCCAAGAACGCCGAAGCACATCAAAATGAGGATGATATACAGCACGATGCGGCTGCCGCTCGCCATGAACGAAGCGAGCCCCGGGTCCATTTTTTGATATAGCTTCGAGCGCTTGAAGCGGTTCATCAAAAATTTGATGAGCTTGCTGCCGATAAACAAAAGCAGCCCGGCGGCGGCTAAGCGAATGAAAAAGTAAAACGCCTGTTCGCCAACGTTTTTCAGCCATTTTTCAAGCTCGTTCACGGTGGGAATGTCCTCAAGCGGGTCGGTGACAACCGTGTCAAACAGCGTTAAAAATCGCGTCATAGGCACACCGTCACTTTCCGATGCGTTCCGTGTCGATGATGATGTTCACGGGTCCGTCGTTTTCCACACTTACGTGCATGTGCGCACCGAATTCACCCGTGCATACTTTGCCGATAGGCTGGTTTTTCACCTGTTCCACAAAGTAGTTATATAATCTCAAAGCTTCACTCGGGGAAGCGGAACGGCTGAAATCCGGGCGGCGGCCGTGCTTCATATCGGCGCTCAGCGTGATGTTCGAGACAATGAGCATATCGCCCTTGATGTCTTCGAGTGAGCGGTTCATCTTGTCGTTTTCGTCCTTAAATACGCGCAGGCCGCACACCTTCTGCACGAGAAAATCCGCCTGCGCGTCCGTGTCACCCTCCATGGCGCAGATGAAGACAACGAGGCCCTCGCCGACTTTGCGGGTCTCGCCGCCGTTTATGGTGATCTCTGCACCGTTTATACGCTGAATAACTGCTCTCATATTGTAAATTCCTTTCCGGTTGGTGGATTTTGACCGATAAAACGGGAGATTTCTTCGGTGTTTTCTCAATTATAGCAGGCTTTCGCTCTTGCTTCAAGCGGTTTTGTTTGTTATAATACTGTTGATTGAAAATCAGGTTATGTGCATGCAAAAAGACAGGGCGCAAAAGCGCCGCGATTTGAAAGGACGAATTATGCTGATCCACATAAAAAACGAAAACGAAACTGCCGCCATTGATACGCTCGGCGCCGAGCTCGTCTCCTTTATGGGCGATGACGGCTTTGAGCACATTTGGCAGGGTGATAAAACATATTGGGGCGGCCACGCGCCGGTTTTGTTTCCTATCGTCGGCGCGCTGCGCGATAACCGCACATGCATCAACGGCGAGTGGTACGAGATGAAGCGCCACGGCGTCGCGCGCCACGAGGAATTCACCGTCACAGAGCAAGGAGAGGACTACGTTACCCTGCAGCTTACGGCGAACGAGGAGACGAAAAAGCAGTACCCGTTCGATTTTGTGCTGACGGTCTCCTATTACCTCACCGGCAGTAGCATCACGACGAAATTTACCGTTAAAAATGCCGATACGAAGCCCATGCCGTTCTGCATCGGCGGTCACCCGGGCTTTAATATCCCGATTCAGTCCGATGAAGTTTTTGAAGATTACGACATCGTGTTCGAGGAAAAGGAAGAGCAGAAATGTCCGACGCTCGATATGGAAAGCTGCCTGATCGATTTTGAGAAGACGAACTTCGAGCTTGACGATACGGATACCATCCCGTTGCAGCACAGCCTGTTCTATAGGGACGCGCTCGTGTTCGAGAACCTCAACTCCACCTGCGTTTCACTCAAAAGCCGCCAGTCCGGCCGTGGTGTAATGATGGAGTTTTCCGGCTTCCCGATGCTCGGTATCTGGTCTGCCGCAAACGACGGCCCGTATGTTGCGCTGGAGCCGTGGACCGGCTGCGCCACCGCCGTACAGGAGGACGACGTGTTTGAAAAGAAGCACGGCATGCGCACTTTGCAGCCCGGCGAAGAAGCCGAGTACGCCTACACGGTCTTTGAAATCTAAATTACAAAAGTACGTATACTATATATAATAAAAGCATATAGAGCATGCCCCGCAAACGGATGAAAAGTCCGATTTGCGGGGTTGTTTTATTGCCTAAAAATCTCAACCAAAGTTTGTTTGTTCTCACGGAGAGAAAATCGCGAAAAAGGGTTCCATTTTAACAGAATACAGTTATAATAGTTTAAACAAGCGTATGAAGTGTTTCTGTGTAAATATTCCATGCGCCTGAGGAGGAAACCGCACGTGCGGTGCGGACTGTACCAAAGGTACAACTGTACCAAGGGTACAAAGAAAGCAGGATATGCATTGAAAGGAAAGGGAACGCTATGTTTCAGCTGAAATGGGTTTGGAAAAACCTGGAAGGCTGCCGAAAGCGATATGTTTTCGCGCTGTGCTCTACCGCGGTTCTTTCTATGATGGCGCTGGTCAACTCGGTTTTGACCGCGCAGATCATGGACACCGTATTTACGCCGGTAAAAGAGGGGCAGGGCACTACGCCGGAGCTTTGGCATCGGCTCGTTGTGCTCGTCTCCATTCTGATCGGTTTCACGATGTTCAGAATGTGCTTTAACTATCTTTCGGTCATGACGTATGAGACGTGCTCGCAGAAGCTGCTCTTTAAGCTGCGCCGCGATCTGTACGCAAACATGCAGGCGCAGGATAGCTCATTCTTCTCAAAGAACCGCACCGGCGATCTAATGACCCGCCTGACCGGCGACCTTGATATGGTGCGCCACACTACGTGCTATGTCATCCGCATGATCATCGACTGCGTGGTGCTGTTTCTCACCACATCCATTACATTCCTTTGTGTGGACTGGCTGTTCGCGCTTGCCATGCTGGCCGTAACGCCGATTATTTTCATCCTGACGAAGGTTTTCGCAAAACAGGTGCATCCGCTGTATGTCGACCTGCGCGAGCGCCTTTCGCGCATGAACACCGCCGCGCAGGAGAACATTGCCGGCAACCGTGTCGTTAAAGCCTTTGCTCGCGAAGACTACGAGATCGAGCAGTTTGATAAGAAAAACGAGGATTACCGCAAAGCGAACCTCAAAGCGTCGCTGCTGTGGTTCAAATTCTCGCCGTATATCGACGGCTTTTCGCAGTCGCTTTCCATCGCCGTTCTGCTCGTCGGCGGCTCGTTCCTCATCATGGGCCGCATTTCAATCGGCACGTTTGCACTCTTTAACTCGCTGTGCTGGACGCTGACGAACCCGATGAGCACGCTCGGCATGCTCATCAACGACCTGCAGCGTTTCTTTGCCTCTGCGTCGAAGATTGTCGAGCTCTACTACGCGCGCTCCACCATCGTCACGCGCCAGGATGCCGTGAAGAAGGAAGGCCGCGTGCAGGGCGCCGTGAAGTTTGACCACGTAACCTTAAAGCGCAACGGCACAGAGGTTCTGCACGACATCAATCTTGACATCAAACCCGGCGAGACCATCGCCATCATGGGACCAACCGGCTGCGGCAAAACGTCGCTTATCAGCCTTATCCCGCGCTTTTCGGATGTATCCGGCGGTACCGTCTCCGTGGACGGCACGCCTGTCGGTATGTATGATCTCAAAAAGCTGCGCGGCTCCGTCGGCATCGCCACGCAGGATGTGTTCCTGTTCTCCGATACCGTAGACGGCAACATTGCCTACGGTGACCCCGAAATGTCCGAGGACGATGTGAAGCGCTTCGCAAAGATCGCCTGCGTCGATTTCGTCGATAAGCTGCCCGAAGGCTTTGATACGGTCATCGGCGAGCGCGGCACCGGCCTTTCCGGCGGTCAAAAGCAGCGTATCGCGCTGGCGCGTGCCCTTGCCATTAAGCCGTCTATTCTCATTCTGGACGACACCACCTCCGCCGTGGATATGGAGACCGAAAAGTATATTCAAGACCAGCTTGCGCACCTTGATTTCGACTGTACGAAGATCATTGTCGCGCAGCGTATTTCCACCACGAAGCGCGCAGACCGCATCGTGATCCTTGATAAGGGCCGCGTTGTGGATGTCGGCACGCACGAGGAGCTCATTTCCCGCCCGGGCTATTACCGCGAGGTTTATGAGCTGCAAAACGGCATTGCCGGTGAAAAGAAAGGGGGTGCTGCGTAATGGCAAGAAATCGTTTTGACGTTGACGAAACGCTGGAAACCCCATTTAATATCAAACACTTGCTGCGTGCAGGCGTGTATATCAAGCGGCACAAACAGAAAATGATCTTATCGCTCGTTTTCTCCGCCATTTCCGCCGCGTGCGCGCTTGTAGGTCCTAAGCTCATCGAGACCGCCCTGAACGTCGCCGTGCCGAACCGCGATTATAAAATGCTGTTCATTCTGGCAGGTATCATGCTCTTATCCATTCTGCTTTCTATTTTCTTTTCCGTCAAGCGCTCACGCTACATGACGGTGGTGGGGCAGGCCATCATCTACGACATCCGCAAGGATCTCTTTGAGCATTTGCAGCGGCTTTCGTTCCAATTCTACGACGACCGCCCGCACGGCAAAATTCTGACGCGTGTCATCAACTACGTGAACTCTGTTTCCGATGCGCTCTCCAACGGCATCATCAATTTCATTCTCGAAATTTTCAACCTCATTCTCATCGCCGTGTTCATGTTCATGTGCGATGTCAGGCTCTCGCTCGTTGTCATGGCGGGCATTCCGCTGTTCCTCATCATCGTGCTCGTCATCAAGCCTGCACAGCGCCGCGCTTGGCAGGATGTCTCCAATAAGAGCTCCAACCTCAACGCCTACCTGCATGAGAGCCTTGACGGTATGAAGATCACGCAGGCGTTTACGCGTGAAGAGGAAAATGCGAAGATCTACAACAAGCTTAACACCAAAATGTACAAAAGCTGGATGAAGGCGCAGTATACCTCGAACCTCGTGTGGTTTTCCGTCAACAACATCTCCACATGGGTCGTTGGCGCTATGTACCTTGTGGGCTTCTCGCTTTTGGGTCCCGCCGTGCAAATCGGTACGCTCATCGCCATTTCCGCGTATGCGTGGCGCTTCTGGCAGCCGATTTTGCAGCTTTCCAACCTCTACAATACGTTCATCAACGCCGTGGCGTATCTGGAGCGTATCTTCGAGATGATCGATGAGCCTGTGCTTGTCGATGACGCGCCGGACGCAACGGAGCTGCCGCCGATTAAGGGCGACGTGACGTTCGACGACGTGACATTCTCTTACGACGGCTCCATCAACGTTCTGGAGCACTTCAATCTCGATGTGAAAGCGGGCGAGTCCATCGCGCTTGTCGGTCCCACGGGTGCCGGCAAAACGACGGTCGTCAACCTCATCTCGCGTTTCTACAACATCAATTCCGGCCGGGTGCTTGTCGACGGACACGATATCTCCAAGGTGACGCTGCACTCGCTGCGCGCGCAAATGGGCATCATGCTGCAGGACAGCTTCATTTTCTCCGGCACCATCATGGATAACATCCGCTACGGTCGCTTGGACGCCACGGATGAGGAGATCATCGCCGCTGCAAAGACTGTGCGTGCGCATGAGTTCATCAGCGAAATGCCGGATGGCTACTATACGCAGGTAAACGAGCGCGGCTCGCGCCTCTCGCAGGGCCAAAAGCAGCTTATTGCGTTTGCAAGAACGCTGCTTTCCGACCCGAAGATTCTCGTGCTGGACGAAGCCACGTCCTCCATTGATGCGAAGACCGAGCGCCTTTTGCAGGAAGGCCTGCAGGCGCTTTTAAAGGGCAGAACAAGCTTCATCATCGCGCACCGCCTGTCCACCATCAAAAATTGTGACCGCATCCTGTACATCTCGAATAAGGGCATTGCCGAAAGCGGCAGCCACGACGAGCTCATGGAACAGAAGGGCCACTACTACCAGCTTTATACCGCACAGCTGGAAGAGTAAAACAAGCGAATATAAAGCTAAAAAGTAACCAGCCTCATCGCGCCGAATCCGACCGATGAGGCTGACTTTTTATAACTGAATATCTTCCGGCTTATCGTCGTACACGCCAAGCTCGAAGTTCCGCTTGCCGGGGAGCTTTTTGGGGATCTCCATGCTGTGCAGGTCTTGGTACGACGTAAACTCCGCGTCGTTTTGCGGCGGCGTGGGCATGAGGCCGGTGCACTCCGTGGCGCTTGCGACGCTCTCCGGCGCATCAGGGTAAATCGTCACATGCTCGCCGTGGGTGAACTTCTTTTCGTTTTTCTTTTGCATTTGGCATCCCTTCCTTCCCACAGTATTGTGCGCCGAAAAGCGAAGCTTATGCAAAAGAAAAAAGCACCGGTGAAATCAATCACAGGTGCCTTTTATCTCGCTGTTCTAATTTACAATTAGAGCTTTACGACATTTGCTGCACGGAGCTTGCCGTTCTTCGGGTCGGTCTCGGTCTCAAAGGTGACCTTCTGGCCTTCGTTCAGCGTCTTGAAGCCGTCGCCCTGAATTGCGGAGAAATGTACGAATACGTCCTCGCCGCCCTCATCGTTGGAGATGAAGCCGTAGCCCTTTTCTGCGTTAAACCATTTGACTGTACCGTTGTTCATTGTGGTACCTCCATATAAAAATAAAGATTGTGTTCGTAAACGCCATACAAAAAAACACAGGTTCTGTAAACCACCCAAAGAATGACTTACAAAGAAAACCTGTGAGACATTGACATTGTTTATTACACTATCCAAAGTATAACAGCTTTTCCGCCGAAAGTCAATCAAAATTTGTGGAGTATGCGGCCTTTTTTGTTCACATGTTTTTCAAAAAAACTTCCTCCTTTTTTCACGAAATATCAATTTCGTTTTCATATTCTTCCTCTATACTACGTAATGTACTCAGGAGGAACAAGAGAGAGCCGAATGAGTTACAAACTTCTTCATTTTTTACTTCCTTCATTTCTTTAAAACGTTCCGCACCGGGTCGATAGCCGGGCGCTGCTTCCCCACAGCGTTTACGCGGAGCCGAAAATCGGAAACAGTTCGTTTCTTCCGATATTACCCCTATTTTTTACCCCACTGTCCTCTGCCGGGTGCTGCGAGCCCGGCAGTGCGGCAGACCAAAAACGATCGCCTTTGCGTAACGATTTCCTTCGTTGTGCAAAGGTGTTTTTAATTGCCGCAAATACTTTTCTCTCCGCGTGGAAAAGTAAAAGCAGAAGGCTCGTTTGAGCTTTCTGAATTTTTCTGCAAGGAGATGAGAAGACTTGAATTTTGAAAATGAACCGCAACCGCACGCCCCAAAACGACGCGACATCTCGCTTTTTGAGGGCATCCGCACATTTGCGGCAAGCGTGGGCACAGCGGCTTTACTGATGCTTTCCGTGTGCGGGCTCATCGGCCTGCCGCTGCCGGAAAACGCAACGGCGCACGCCGTTTCCGCTTCCCATATCACGGCAAAGACAGAAACGGTGCGCACCGTGCAGCTTGGCGGCGATGTTTTCGGCATAAAACTTTTTTCGGACGGCGTTATTGTTGCCGCACTTTCGGAAATTTATGCAGACGGTGGTTTAAAATGCCCTGCAAGCGAAGCCGGCATTCAGCCCGGCGATTATATCCTTTCCGTAAACGGCAATAATGTAGAGACGAACGCGGCGCTTTCCGCTGTGCTTTCCGAAAATGAAACGAACACGCTCACGCTGCGGCGCGGCACGGAAACGTTCACGGCGCAGGTTACTTCCGTTTTGTGCGAGGGCTCGTACAAAGCGGGCATGTGGGTGCGGGACAGCGCTGCGGGCATCGGCACCGTGACGTTTTACACCGAAGACGGCAAAGCGTTCGGCGCGCTCGGCCACGGCATTTGCGATGCCGACACGCGCAATGTTTTGGAGATCCGCAGCGGCGAGCCGGCTGCCGTTTCCGTCTGCGGCATCGAGCGCGGCAGCAGCGGTCGGCCGGGCCGCCTGCGCGGGTATTTTACGGGCGGCAAGAGCCTTGGCACGCTGACGCAGAACACGGAGCTTGGGCTTTACGGCAAACTCTCCGAACCGCACGAGGGCGAGACCATAGAGGTGCTGCCGCGCGGAAATGTGCATACAGGTGCCGTACAGATCGCCGCTACGATCGACGATGAGGGTATGCGGCTGTTTGATGCGGAGCTTGAGCGCGTCAGCACAGACGGCAAGCAGGAAACACGTACCCTTGTGCTGCACGTGACCGACCCGGAGCTGCTTGCACGTACCGGCGGCATTGTGCAGGGCATGAGCGGTTGCCCCATTTTGCAGGACGGTAAGCTGGTCGGTGCGGTGACGCATGTTTTCGTAGATGATGCTACACGCGGCTATGGCATTTTTGCCGAAACGATGCTCGAAAACCTGAACGAAAATTAAGACGAGGGGGACGGTGGGCTGCGGCGCACGCGTCCCTTTTTCGCGCCGCATTGCCATGTTTCTCACAGAAGGTATGACACAATCTTACAGAATCGGTTTTCGTTCTGTTTCATACATCTTTTTGGTAAGAAACTCGCCGGGATATTGGCTATAATAAAAATATTTGATTATCTGCTGATTTTTGTCGAAATAAGAAGTGTATCAACCGAAAGCGCGATGAAAGCTAACAAAATCAAGATGCATATTTTTGTTAGAAGACAAATAAATTAAAGAAATTTCATTTACCCTCTTGAAATAGCGTGTATGATATGGTAAAATTTGTTCACAATTTAAATCACGCAGGAGGTAAGCCATGGAAAAGCAAATAAAGGTCATCATTTGTGCGGATGACGGCGAATGGAGCCGTGAAAACACCGACGCATTGGCTTCGCGGGGTGCACAGGTTATGACCGTAAACAGGAACGGAACAGCGCTACTGACCAAAATACGGGATGAAAAACCGGATGTGGTTGTAATGGATCTCTTTATGGCGGGCGTGGATGCGCTGGGCGTTATGCACGCAGTGAAGGCCGAGGGACTGCCAAAGCCGGTGTTCATCATCACGGCAGCGTATTCCTCAAACGCTTTGGAGCGGCAGGTCATGGAGGCCGGCGCAGATTATTACGCCATCCAGCCGTTCAGTAAAACAGAGATCATCGACCGTATCTTTACGTTGGCCGGTGCGGCACAGCATCCGTCAAACGGCACCAGCCGCAGCGACCTGCGCATTCAGGTCACGGAGATTCTGCACCAGATTGGCGTGCCGGCCCACATTAAGGGATACCACTATCTTCGGGATTCCATCATCATGGCCATCGAAGACCCGGAGATTATCAATGCGGTGACAAAACAGCTTTATCCGAGTGTGGCAAAGCAGTACGAGACCACGAGCTCCCGTGTAGAACGCGCCATTCGCCATGCGATCGAAGTCGCTTGGGATCGCGGTGATGTGGATGTGTTGAATTCGTATTTCGGTTATACCATTCACAATACGCGGGGCAAGCCCACGAACAGCGAGTTCATCGCCATGATTTCCGATAAACTGTGTTTGCAGATGGACAATGCGTCTTAATCGACAAAATGTGAATTTTTTACACAATTTTTTGCGATCCGTTTATCAAAGCTAACACGAATTTCAGTACATAATTAGAATTGTATTTAGCAAAGCAACACCTTTTGACCGCAGCACCGAAAATCCGAGCATTTATGCTTGATCTTGTCGGCGGGTTAAGAGGTGTTGCTTTTTTTACAGCAAAATCGCGTGCCGAAGCGGGGGAGAACCCACCGACGCGCGGTTTTACATAACAAAAGCCCTCCGAGATTCCTCCCGGAGGGCTTTGCTTGTGATTCGGTTGAGCGTTGTGACGAACTATGTTATTTCGCGAAATCGACCGCTCTGCTTTCACGGATCATGTTGACCTTAATCTGACCCGGATATTCGAGGTCTTCCTCAATCTTCTTGCAGATGTCGCGGGCGAGCAGCGTCATTTTCTCATCGTTGATCACTTCGGGCTTTACCATGACGCGGATCTCGCGGCCGGCCTGAATGGCGTAGCAGCGATCCACACCGTCAAACGATGCAGCCACGGCCTCGAGCTTTTCGAGACGTTTGATATAGTTTTCGATGTTCTCGCGGCGCGCGCCGGGGCGTGCTGCCGAGATGGCATCGGCTGCCTGCACCAGGCAGGCAATGACCGTTTTCGCTTCAATGTCGCCGTGGTGTGCGGCAATTGCGTGGATAACGGCTTCGCTTTCCTTGTACTTTCTTGCAACATCCACGCCGATCTCCACATGGGAGCCTTCAATCTCGTGGTCGAGCGCTTTGCCGATATCATGCAGCAAACCTGCTCTTCTTGCAATGGTGGGGTCAAGGCCCAGTTCGGAAGCCATCATACCGGCAAGGTAAGAAACTTCCAGAGAGTGGTTGAGGACATTCTGTCCATAGCTGGTGCGGTAACGCAGCCGACCAAGCAGCTTAACAAGCTCATGGTGAATGCCGTTTACGCCGGCAGCAAGCACGGCGCGTTCGCCCTCGGCTTTAATGGTCGCATCCACTTCGCGGCGGGCTTTCTCAATCGTCTCCTCAATTCTGGTCGGGTGAATTCTGCCATCCGAGATCAGCTTTTCAAGGGCGATTCTTGCCACTTCACGTCTTACGGGCTCAAAGCTCGAAAGCGTAATGGCTTCAGGTGTGTCATCGATGATGAGATCCACGCCGGTAAGCTGTTCAATGGCGCGGATGTTACGGCCTTCGCGGCCGATGATTCTGCCCTTCATTTCATCGTTGGGCAGCGGAACGACGCTGATGGCGGCTTCGGATACGTGATCCGCCGCGCAGCGCTGAATGGCGACCGAAATGATCTCTCTTGCCAGCTTGTCGCATTCTTCCTTCGTCTGCTGTTCATACTCCATTACTTTAATGGCCTTTTCATGCACAAGATCATCCTCAAGTAACTTGAGCAAATACTCTTTTGCCTGGTCCACAGTAAAGGAAGAGATCCTCTCCAACATGTCGATCTGACTTTTCTTAACGGATTCTGCCTCTTTCAGGCGTTCCTCCGCCTTGCGCATCTTATTTTCGACCGCGTTTTCTTTGGACTCCAGATTTTCCATCTTTTTATCCAAAGATTCTTCCTTCTGGGAAACGCGGCGCTCCTGACGCTGAATTTCTTTTCTGCGGTCATTCATCTCGCGTTCGGACTCGTTGCGCAGACGGTGAATTTCGTCCTTGCCCTCGAGCACGGCTTCCTTTTTCTTTGCGGCAGCCGTTTTGATCGCGTTGCTGATGATCCGCTTGGCTTCGTCTTCTGCCGAACCGATGGCAGCTTCCGCTTCTCTTTTTCGATGATTCACACCCGCAAAGAAAGCGACAGCGCCGCACACGGCGGCTGCCAACACTGCGATCAGAACACAAACCCAAATTGGTACTTGTGGCATTGGGCACCTCCTTCGCTAAGGTTTTCGATATTCAATTACTAAATTAGGTTATGCAGGGTGCGTTATTCCCTGTGAAGGCTCCACACAAAAAGCAGCCGCATAAACTGCTCGGAACACGGCTGACTTAAAAAGTGTAAAACACTCCATGTACAATTTTATCTCTTTTCCTTGCATATGTCAACCAAAGAATTTAAGAAATAGTTACGGTTTCTTTCTGTTTTATACAAGAGCCCAGTATATAAGCCGATTTTTTTGCTTTTTAGAAGAAAAATTTTTTCTGCGGGTCTATTTATCCCGCTTTTCTTCCGCTTCTTCCATTTTGCGGACAAGCTCGCTGGGGCGCATATCAAACGCTTCCGCAATCTTGCATATCGTCGAGAAATTTGCTTGCTTTGTCCCGCACTCGATCATCGTCAAATGCGTGCGCGCGATACCCGCAAAGCCGCTTAAAACCTCTTGCGACATGCCTTTTGCTTTGCGCACAGACCGTATTGTTTGCCCCACAATATTATTTTCCCAAAGCAAGTGTATCACCTCTACGCAAATTGTATGCGTAAATAGACATTTTACTGTCTACGATAATAGACAATGAAGAATTTATGTGAAAAACTCTTTTCTTGGGTGTTGACATTTCAGAAAAACGGTGATAGTATGGGGACAAGAAAAGGGCTTTGATAAGGAAGTTCGGGTTCAGGTCTTTTCAAAAGAGAGCGGTTGCCACCGGCTGAAAGCACCGCGGAAAGCGAAACCGAAATACCACCTTTGAGCCGCCGCCGAACGGTCTACCGAAAAGGCGGACGTTGCCGCCGCGTTAAGGCGGAAGAACGAGCTGTGTGTTAACACAAGTGTGTTTTAACATGCAGGAACTCGGGTGGAACCGCGCAGTGTCGCCCCGAGATCCCGGTGAGGGATCCCGGGGCTTTTTATTTTGTCAAAGAATAGGAAAGGATTGAGAATCATGATCAAAGTTGACCTGAAGGGCAGCGAAAAGGAATTTGAAAGCGGCGTTTCCGTAGCGGAAGTCGCAAAAAGCATCGGCATGGGTCTGTATAAGTCCGCATGTGCCGCAAAAGTGAACGGCGAGGTGTGCGACCTGCGCACTGTGCTTACCGAAGACTGTAAGGTAGAGATTTTGACGTTTGACGATAAAGAGGGCAAAAAGGCATATTGGCACACCGCGTCCCACATCATGGCGCAGGCGGTAAACCGCCTGTACCCGGGCACAAAGTTCGCCATCGGCCCGGCTGTGGATAACGGCTTCTATTATGATATGGAGCTGCCGCAGGCCATCACCAACGACGACCTCGCAAAGATCGAAGCCGAGATGAAGAAGATCATCAAGGAAGACATCGAGATTGAGCGCTTCGAGCTGCCGGTAGCGGAAGCACTGGAGCTCATGAAGGGTCAGGACTATAAAGAGGAGCTCATCCGTGAGCACGCTGCCGAGGGCGAGCACATCTCCTTCTATAAGCAGGGCGATTTCACGGACCTCTGCGCAGGCCCGCACCTCATGCGCACCGGCAATGTCAAGGCTGTAAAGCTCACCTCCATCACAGGTGCATACTGGCGCGGCGATGCAAGCAACAAGATGCTGCAGCGTCTCTACGGCATCGCGTTCCCGAAGCAGAGCTTGCTGGAAGAGCACCTCACCATGCTGGAGGAAGCCAAGAAGCGCGACCACAACAAGCTCGGCCGTGAGTTGGAGCTTTTCACCACAAGTGACGTTATCGGTCAGGGCTTGCCGATCCTGCTGCCGAAGGGCGCACGCATCGTTCAGCTTCTGCAGCGCTTCGTCGAGGACGAGGAGCAGCGCCGCGGCTGGCTGCTGACAAAGACCCCGTTCATGGCAAAGAGCGACCTGTACAAGATTTCCGGCCACTGGGATCATTATAAGGATGGCATGTTCGTGCTCGGCGACGAGGAGAAGGACAAGGAAGTCTTCGCCTTGCGCCCGATGACCTGCCCGTTCCAGTATCAGGCTTATTTAAACCGCAAGCGTTCCTACCGCGACCTGCCGCTGCGCTACAACGAGACCTCCACACTGTTCCGTAATGAAGCAAGCGGCGAGATGCACGGCCTGATCCGTGTGCGCCAGTTCACCATTTCCGAAGGCCACCTCATGTGCACACCGGAGCAGCTGGAAGACGAGTTCAGAAAGTGCCTGGAGCTTGCAATCTTCATGCTGAAGACACTCGGTCTGTATGAGGACGTTTCCTACCGCTTCTCGCAATGGGACCCGAATGACCGCGCAAAGTATATCGGTACGGAAGAGCAGTGGAACGAGGCACAGGGCCTCATGGAGCGCATCCTCAACCACCTCGAGATTCCGTACGAGATCGGCATCGGCGAAGCTGCGTTCTACGGCCCGAAGCTCGATATCCAGATTAAGAACGTGTACGGCAAGGAAGATACGCTCATCACCATTCAGATCGACCAGATGCTTGCCGAGCAGTTCGGCATGGTCTACACCGATAAGGACGGCAAGCAGAAGACCCCGTGCATCATTCACCGTACCTCCATCGGCTGCTACGAGCGTACCCTCGCGTTGCTCATCGAAAAGTACGCAGGTGCGTTCCCGCTGTGGCTTGCCCCGGTACAGGTGAAGCTGCTGCCCATCGCAGACCGCCACCTCGACTATCTCTATGAAGTCAAGAAGCAGTTGGAAGACAAGGGCTTCCGCTGCGAGGTCGACGACCGCAGCGAGAAGATTGGCTACAAGATTCGCGAAGCACAGCTCGAAAAGGTGCCGTACATGGTCGTTGTCGGCGATAAGGACATCGAAAACAACACCATCTCTATCCGTAAGCGCAAAGAGGGCGACCTCGGCGCCATGACCGTAGAGCAGTTCCTTGAAAAAATTGTTCTGGATCGCGACAACAAGGTCATTGACTGATCGAATACAATATAATATAAGATAAAGAACACCGTCCGCTCGGAGCTTTTCCGAACGGGCGGTGTTTTGTTATCTATGGATCGAGTGAAAGATATACGGTTAATCCTTCAGTTCGTCCCGCGAGACGATTTTCAGCTGCGATTTCTCTGCCATCTGCCGGTATTCCGTCGGCGTGATGCCGAAGTACTTCTTAAATAACCGGCAGAACGCAGAAGATTCCGAAAAGTGGTACATTTCGGTCACTTCTTTCACGGATAACCCGCGGTGGATGTGCTCTGCGGCGGCGTTCATGCGTATACGGTTAATGTAATTGCTCGGGGTGGAACCGAAGTTATCTTGAAAATAATAGAACAGTGCGCGTTCGGAAATCGAAAGCTTTTTCGCAAGTTCCGGCACGCTGATCTTCTCCGTTGCGTGGTCGAGCAGGTATTGGGTGATTTTGTCCTTGTTGGAGAGGCCGTCGTAATTCTGCTTAAGGGTAAAAATGCAGTCCAGTATAAATCCGGAAAGAACTTGGTTCAGGCAGCACTTGGTATAGCTGCAAACGCGCTTTCTGAGGAAGTCGCTGTAATCAATCAGCTGTGTATTATAACCGACAGGGCTCAGCTTTCCGCACAAAAAGTCATTTAAAACATCAGCGTCTTCGCAGGAACAGTCGGAAACGCATTTCATTGTAAAGGGAAGCCAGAGAATCTGCATGTTGTCGCAGCAGCAGTGATTCCAAAGGATTTTATCGCTGCGGCGCACACAAGTTACCCCTCCGGTAATTACATTAAAAATGTTGTTGTTCAAATATAAATCGCTTTTTTCAGACGAAGCTTTGACGCAGAGCATCAAAACAAACTGCTGATTTTCGAACAATTCATCCAAGTTTTCGAAATCCGGGAAGCCCCAATGCACCTTTCCGAAGGCAATAGTAAAATTGTTCAAAATGGATGCGGTTTCATGCTCGCATTTTTGTGTGTCTAAGATAGTACTTTGTAACATATGCCCACCAACTTCACCACAAAATTTACTTTTTGTACCTATATTGTACACGGTTTGCACAATTTGTCAATATGCTTTGCGCAATTTGTCCTTGAATTGTTACGAATGCGTGTGTATAATATGAACAATTCCTGAAGAAGTTGTTGCGGAGATTTAGACAAATTTGGAAACCATCCGAACATCGTTCAGGGCTTTCGACGAGAAAACCGTAAAACTGCAAAAGGCAGTCGGATTTCAAAAAAATTTGGCTTTAAGCAGGCTTTGAGTTCTGCTTTTTGTAAAAAATTTTCCATCTTTTGTGGAAATGGAGCGTGATGAGATTGAAACAAGCACAAGCGAGTGGAAATACGGTCTTACGCAAAAAGAACGTCTTTTCCAGAATGCTTGCCCAGTGGGATCTGCAGATATTGTTAGTTCCCGGCATCCTCTTAGTCCTCCTGTTCAGCTACGTACCGATGTACGGCGTGGTCATGGGCTTCCAGGATTTCCAGCTCGGTGATTTCCCGGGCTTCAGCCAGTGGGTAGGCTTCAAACACTTCCAGACCATGTTCGCCGATAAGTACTTCGGACTGGCCATGCGCAACACGCTGGTCATCAGCGCCCTTAAGATGTTCATTGGCTTCCCGCTGCCGATTTTCTTCGCAGTGCTGCTGAACGAAATGAACTTCCAGCCGCTGAAAAAAACGGTTCAGACCGTCAGCTACCTGCCGCACTTCATCTCTTGGGTTGTGTGCGCAACGTTGATGTTTGACCTCATGTCCACCGACGGCGGCGCCATCAATGAGTTCCTCATGTGGATCGGCGTCATTAAAGAACCGATCGGCTTCTTCACCGAAGGCAAGTACTTCTGGGGCATTACATTGTGCACGGATATCTGGAAGGAGCTTGGCTGGAACGCGATTATCTTCATCTCCGCTATCACGAGCATCAGCCAGGATATGTATGAAGCGGCTGATATCGACGGTGCAACGCGCGCACAGAAGATGTGGCATATCACAATTAAGTCCATCAAACCGACCATCATCCTGATGTTTATCTTCCAGGTCGGCGGCATCCTGAATGCAAACTTCGACCAGATCATGATGCTCACCAAGCAGATGGGCAACTCCATGTTGAAAGAATACGCAGACGTGCTCGATACCTTCATTTATCGTTTGGGTGTCAGCCAGGGTCGTTTCTCCTTCGCAGCAGCGGCCGGTCTCTTTAAGTCTATCGTCAACTTCGCACTGCTCCTTGGTTCCAACTACGTAGCAGGTAAATTCGGCGAAGCACAGCTTTTCTAAGGGGGGAACAGAGAGATGGCAAAAAATCCAAACAAAATCCGCGCCAAGCGCGTGGCCAGCGACTACGTGATCGATATCATCATGATCGTCACCATCGTTCTGGTTCTTGTCCTTACGCTGTACCCGTTCCTGAATGCCCTTGCGATTTCCTTGAACGACTCCAACGATACCACCCTTGGTGGTTTGACCATCTATCCGCGTAAGTTTACGTGGAGAAACTACGAGCTGGTTTTCACAAACCAGAAGATCTGGATGGCGTACTTCATCACCATCGCACGTACCGTCATCGGTACGGTCGGCGGCGTGCTCATTACCGGTATGCTGGCATTCGCAATTTCCAGAACGAATCTCGTAGGCAAAAAAGTTTACGCAATGCTGTGTCTTATCCCGATGTACTTCGGCGGCGGCCTCATGCCGACCTACTTCTTGATCCTCAATCTCGGTCTCAAGAACAACTTCCTCGTGTACATCATCCCGGCACTCGTCAACCTGTGGAACATGATTCTCATGCGCAGCTATTTCCAGTCTCTGCCGGAAGCGCTTGAAGAATCCGCTCTCATCGACGGCGCAAACTACATAACCATCTTCTTTAAAATTTACTTCCCGCTCTCCACACCGATCATCGCGACGATCGCCCTGTACTTCGGTGTGCAGCACTGGAACGACTGGTTCCAGGCAAACCTGTACATTACACAGGATTACCTGAAGCCGATGCAGAACGTCCTTCTCGGAATCGTCAACGAAGCGAAGTTCGCAGAACAGATGGCCTCTGCGGGCATGGGCGTCACCATCGACGCCAACATGTTGAAGGGCAAGGAGACCAACGTGCGCTCCATCACAATGGCTACGATGTTTGTTACGATCATTCCGATCATCATCGTTTACCCGTTCCTGCAGCGCTACTTCGTAAAAGGCATTATGATCGGCTCCGTTAAGGGCTAATCATAAAATAAATTGTCAATGCAAGGTGTATTGACGAAGCATTCTTTAAGGAGGCAAAGTATGAAGTCCAGAAACTCTCTCTTGAAGGCTCTGGCAGCAGTCATGGCAGCATCCATGATTCTGACAGTAGCCGGCTGCGGCGGCGGCGGAAACTCTTCCACGGCTGGCAGCAGCACATCTTCCAAAACGGAATCTTCCGCAGCGGAATCCACAGACGGCGGTGACGCAAGCTCCGAGGTAACCGGTTCCTCCGGCCCGGACGACACCACCGAGCACTACGAATTTGATGCATATTACAGCTATCAGGGTTCCGTTAAGCCCTGGGGCGAAGACGCTGCATCGAAGTACATGAACGAAAAGTTCAACATCACGGTCAACTATTCCTGCCCGGAAGCTGATGCGGATTCCAGACTGAACCTGATGATCTCCTCCGACGACCTGCCGGATGTTATCATCATGGACCGTAACGCGAACTGGCAGAAGCTCATCAGCCTCGGCAAGCTCGTCGATATCAACACCTTGAGGTATGAAGGCTGCTCCTTTGATGAGGACATCCTCGAATCCTCCCAGAAGCTGCTGTCCGTTAACGGCGGTCTCTATGGTATCCCGAACTGGGCTCGTAAGGGCGCTACCGGCGGTAACGCGAGCTGGATGGTCAACCACGACGTTTATGAGCAGCTCGGTTCTCCGGAGCTCAAGACGCTCGAAGACCTGCACCAGTTCATGCTGGATGCTAAGGAAGCAGACGTTAAGACCTCCGACGGCCAGAGCATCTTCCCGTGGCTCCCGAGACAGGACGATAACGGCTTCAACACCGTTTCCGCTATCTATCGTTCCTACGGCAACCCGAACCTTGTTGATACATACTGGTCTCAGGCGGATAACGACATTAAGCTTGCTGTCTTTGACGACAACTACGTCTCCGCTCTGAAGATTGCTAACCAGTGGTTTAGAGAAGGCCTCTTCCCGGAAACCATTTATACCGACAGCAACGATCAGTACGTAGAGAAGCTCTCCAACGGCCGTGGAGCGGTTCTGTACTATGACTTCTCTCAGGACGATACCAATCACTACCGTACCCTCCTTCAGGAGAAAGACGGCAACACCTACGATCTCCTCGGTTGGGAGCTTAAGGATTCTCCGATCTACCCGCCGGCTGAAGGCGTAGATTGGGTATATGGCGAAGAAAACGGCACGATTGGTGGTAACGTCAACTGCATCACCACAAATGCTACGAACCCGCAGCGTATCTTCGACCTCTATTCTTGGATGCTCACGAAGGACGGCTCCATCAACATGATGTACGGTCCTGAGGGCGGCCTCTGGGAAGGCAAGGACGAAAACGGCAACCCGATCCTCAAGAAGCCGGAAGAAGAGCTTAGCTCTGACGAAAAGAACGCAGCAGGTTGCTGGTTCTGGGCTCAGCCGGCTCACGCCGATAACGTTGACTTGACGAAGTATGCAGTTAACGATGCACAGCCCGAAGAATCCAGAAGCTGGGTTATCTCCATTCAGGCTCACGTCTTCACTCCGGAAGATTCCATCCATCCGGCAGTCCCCGGCCAGAAGTTCCTGACCGACGAAAACGCCAACCTCTCTCTTGAGATCGATCCGAACGATGACCTCGGTATGGCAAGACAGGCTATCTCCGATGAGTGCAAGATGCGTATCCCGCAGATCATCATGGCTCCCGACGACGCAACGTTCGATAAGCTCGTTCAGGATCTGAAAGACTTTGCTGAGTCCAATCAGGTTCATGACATTGAGAAGATCTACACCGATAAGCGTGCATCGAACATCGAGCTCCAGGGCTACACCGCATATCAGGAATACTACGACGCACAGAAGTAATTTAACGGGTTACTTTAGTTCGTAAATTAAAACAAAACTGCGCCCCGCTTTCCATAAAAGGAAGCGGGGCGCTTTCTTGTTTCCGGTTCTTAACCGAAAATCATATCCAGTACGCCGAGGTGCTCTAACAAAATTTTCACACCCATCAAAATCAGCACGATGCCGCCGACAAGCTCCGCTTTCGATTTATACTTCGCGCCGAAAATGTTGCCGATGCGAATACCGATCGCCGAAAGAATGAACGTCGTTGCGCCGATAAAGCTGATGGCCGGTACGATTTTGACCTGCAAAAACGCGAACGTTACGCCCACCGCCAGCGCGTCGATGCTTGTCGCCACCGCGAGCGGCAGCATCGTCTTAAAGCTGAAAGAATCGTTGAGGTTCTCCGCTTCCTCGCGCGATTCTTTTATCATGCTCAGGCCGATCAGCACCAGCAGCACAAATGCGATCCAGTGGTCGAACTGCTGAATCATTGACTGGAACTGTATGCCCAAAATGTACCCTAAAAGAGGCATCAGTGCCTGAAATCCGCCAAAATAGGCACCCACAGTCAGCATGTGTTTCGCTTTCAGCTTTTTCACCGAAAGCCCCTTACATACCGAAACCGCAAATGCGTCCATTGAAAGGCCGACTGCCAGAATGAAGAGTTCCCATAAGCTCATTTTAATCACCGTTTTCCGTTGTTTTGTTATAAAAATATACGTGCGCGGGCAATAAAAAAGACTCAACCGAAAAGCCGGAGATGCCTTTCGGATAAGTCTCGTCATTTCATGCATAGCCGTGAGTTTCCTCAAGTGTGTCGACCATACAGCGCTTCGCGCCGACTACTCCCTTATCGCAGTGCCGCTTTGCGGCACCGATACTCATGTTTGCTTATTAAACCACAAATATGGACTTGTGTCAAGCTAAAGTCGCGGCAACCTATAAGAACTTTTGAAAACGGCTTAGTTCAACATCTTCACATGCAATTACTGAAAATAAGGACGTATTTTTGCGGAAATTGAGTCCTTGTTTTTCATCTTCATATCTGATATTCTGTGAAATAGAACAAAATGCCGCAGCTTTACGCGGCCGGAATACGAAGCGGCAAAGGAAAAAGCCGCACGTGCAAACGCACAGAAAGGAACGGAACATGAAAATTCAGAGAATGAAAACAAACCGTATCGTCAACCCGCTCGGTTTTGATCTGAAAACGCCGCACGTCTCGTGGACAGTCACGGATACCGAAGCGAAAAAGCAGCTTTGGGCGCGCGTGGAGGTTTCCAAAACGGAGGATTTTGCCGACATTATCTTTGATACCGGCGCATGCAAAACCGCGTCGTCCCTCGGTGTACCGGTGGAAATTGCCCTCGAGCCCCGCACGCGCTACTTCTGGCGCGTTACCGTTATGGGCGATAACGGTGAATTGGTCACAAGCGACACTGCGTGGTTCGAGACCGCAAAGCTCGACGAGCCGTTCACGGCACAGCGGATTTCTCCGTGCCTTGCGCCGGACACCGCCCCGTACATGCGCCGCGCGTTTGAGATCACCGGCGAAGTTCTCTCTGCCCGCGCATACTTCACGGGTCTCGGCATCTACGAGCTCTATTTGAACGGCGAAAAGGCGAACGATGAGTACCTTGCCCCCGGCTGCACCGCCTACGACAGCTGGATTCAGTACCAGACCTACGACGTGACCGACCTCGTTCACACCGGCGAAAACGTCATCGGCGCCATTTTGGGCAACGGCTGGGCGAAAGGCCGCTTTGGTTTTGACGGCGTCGTTGGCGATTACGAAACGAATTTCCCGGGAAAACCCTGCAATATGTACACAGAGGAATACCTGCTCTTCGGTGAGCTGCACGTCACCACCACGCAGGGCGAGACCGTCATCGTCACGGACGAAAGCTGGCAGTGCGCTCCGAACCCGCTGACGTTCGGCAACATCTACGACGGCGAACGCTACGATGCGAACCTCGAAATCGAAAACTGGTGCACGCCGTCCTGCACCTATGCAAATTGGCAGCCGGTGAAGCGCAACACCACGACGAACCTCGGCGCAATTTCCGCGCGCCTTTCGCTGCCCGTAAAAGCAAAGCATATCATCACCCCGAAGCAGATCACCACGCCGAAAAACGAGCTTGTGTTCGACCTCGGCCAGAACATTACGGGTTGGTTCACGTTCATGGCCGACCTGCCCGCAGGTGTCGAGCTGCGCGTGCAGACCGGCGAGCTGTTGCAAGATGACTGCTTCTACCGCGATAACCTGCGCACCGCGCTTTCCGAATACCGCTATATTTCGACGGGCAAAAAAGCCTTTATTCGACCGATTGCGACCTTCTACGGCTTCCGCTACATCAAATTCTCCGGCGTGGCAGATCTCACCGGCATCACGGATATTCAGGCGTGGGCGCTTTATTCCGACCTCGAGCAGACCGGCGAGATCACGACCGCAAACGAGAAGGTCAACCGCCTGTACTTGAACTCTGTCTGGAGCCAGCGCGATAACTTCCTCGACGTGCCGACCGACTGCCCGCAGCGCGACGAGCGCATGGGCTGGACGGGCGACGCGCAGGCGTTCTGCCCCACGGCGAACTACAACATGGATTGCGGCGCGTTTTATACGAAGTATATCCGAGACCTTTTGGAGGAACAGAAGCGCCTTGACGGCAAAGTGCCGGATGTCGCCCCGCTGCTCATCAGCCGCAAGCCGGGCGAAGCAAACCCAATGCTCGCAAACGGCGGCGGTCACTGCGGCTGGGCAGACGCCGCAGCCATCGTCCCTTGGGAAACCTACATTGCAACGGGCGACATCAGCGTGCTCAAAAACGGCTTCGAGAGCATGAAGCTGTGGGCAGATTGGATCTACCGCTACGACGAAGCGCACGGCGCAACGCGTCTGTGGCCGGGCATTGAGTTCCACTTTGCCGATTGGCTTGCACTGGACGGCCCGGAATCCGGCTTCAATCCCGAGTCTGTTCTCGGCGGCACGGACATCACGTTCCTGTGCTCCGCCTACTACTATAAGAGCACCATGTGCGTTGCAAACGCCGCACGCGCGCTCGGCAAAACGACCGAGTACGACGTCTACAAAAAGCGTGCAGACGAAATTCTCGACGCCATTCGCCGCGAGTTTTACACGGCGGGCGGCAGATGCGCGGCCGCAACGCAGACCGGCAACGCCATTTCGCTTTCGTTTGGGCTTGCGCCGGAGTTCGCACGCGAGAAGATCACCGAAACCCTGCGCGGCCTGCTCGCGATGAATAAAGGCAAGCTGAAGACCGGCTTCCTCGGCACGCCTGTGCTGTGCCGCGCGCTCTCCGATAACGGCGCGAATAAAGAAGCCTATACGCTGCTTTTGAACGAGGAAAATCCCGGCTGGCTTTACGAGGTCAACATGGGTGCCACAACGATCTGGGAGCGCTGGAACTCCGTCAATCCGGACGGTAAGATCAGCGGCATCGGCATGAACTCCATGAACCACTACGCTTACGGCGCGGTGTTCGAGTGGGTGTATAAGAACGTCTGCGGCCTGAACCCCGTGCCGGACGTGCCCGGTTATAAAAAGGCCGTCATCCGCCCGCAGCCCGATGTAAGACTCGGCGCGGCAAAAGCCGGGGTCAATACCGCCGCAGGCTACTATGAAACCGGCTGGCAGTACGAGGATAACGGCGAAGTGACGTACACTGTCGTCATCCCGTTTGACGCCGAAGCGGAAGTCTACCTGCCGAAAAAAGACGGTACCACGGAAGAAATGACGCTCACCGCGGGCACGTATACGTTTACGCTGTAAAAGTTTTTAAGAATAAACAGAGAGCGTCGGCAAAAAGAACGAAAAATCTTTTTGCCGACGCTTTATAACGAAAAAATCACCGAGGAAAAACTCGGTGATTTTTTCGTTTAAGGTGTGGATTTATAAAAAGTGGCTTGTACGCAAATTATGGGGAATTTTGCTTCTACCATTATCATACTACCGGTAAAACGCAGAGTCAATAAACCGCGCGTAAAAACCGTGTGTCATTTCGGAAAAGATTTCACCGCCAAATGTCGTTTCAATTTGTGAAATCAGCACAAAGTGTAGCAATCTATGACTTTCAGCGGTTATTCTCTTTAATTACCCGCACGCGCGCGAAAAGCTCCCGCGCGGCAGCTTCGGGATCTGCACTCTTCATGATGGCCGAAACGACCGCTATGCCGTCAATGGGACTGCCATTCAAAACATCCATGTTCCCGGCATTTAAACCGCCGATGGCCACGACCGGGATCGGCACGCTGCGGCAGACATCGTTCAGGCGCGAAACCGGCGTCAGCACGGTTTTCACCTTCGTGGTCGTCGGGAAGATCGCGCCCGTGCCGAGGTAGTCTGCGCCTTCGCGGTACGCTTTCTGCGCCTGCTCCACGGTTTTTGCCGTTGCGCCGACGATTTTATCTTCACCTAAAAGCTTTCTCGCTTCACAGACGGGCAGATCACTTTGACCTACGTGTACGCCCGCCGCATCTGCCGCCATGGCGATGTCCGCGCGGTCGTCGATGATAAGCGGCACACGGTAGCGGTCGCAAACAGCTTTTGTGAGGCGCGCAAGGCGCAGGTATTCACCGCCGCCACGCTCTTTTTCGCGCAGCTGCACCAGCGTCACACCGCCCGTGAGTGCCTTTTCGAGGATGGAAAGAAAGTCATCGTCCGTGCGGCCGGTGCTGTCGGTCACAAGATATAAGGTAGGATCGAATTTCATAGAAAAACTCCTTCTTTTAAACTTCGCGCAGCTTTAATAAACGCGTGTAATCATCGTCCGAAAGCAGCGAGAGTGCGTCCAAAAGCGCAATGCGGAACGACCCGAGCCCCTCGGATTTCCGTTCGGCCAGCTCGCCGCAAATGCCCATGGTGGAAACAGCCAAAACCGCAGCCGTAAACGGATCCGTCACGGCGCTGTATGAAGCGCACAACGCGTGTACCATGCAGCCCGTGCCGGTGACGAGCGACAGGCGTGGCGTGCCGTTTTCGCACAGCACAGTTGTTTCGCCGTTTGTGATAATGTCCGTTTTTCCGGTGACGAGCACCACGCAGTGCAGGGTAGAGGCGAGCATTTTTGCAATTTCAATCGTTTCCGCCGTGTTTGTCCGTAAAACATCGATGCCGCGACTTTCAAAATGCGCGCCCGCAATGGCGCGAATCTCCGCATCGTTGCCCTTCAAAATTTCCGGGCAGGCCTCGCGCAGCAGCGTGTGCGTCAGGTCGCGGCGCAGGGCGCTGCACGTCACGCCCACCGCGTCAAAAGAGATCGGCACGCCGGCCGTTTTCGCCGCCTTGGCACTCGTCAAAACGGAGGTGCGGCGCGCGTCTGTGATGTTGCCGATGTTTACGCCGAGCGCTCCCGCTATGCACGTGATTTCCTCCACCTCGTCGGGATGCTCCGCCATAATAGGCTTTCCGCCCACGGCGAGAATCCCGTTCGCACAGTCGTTGATCGCAATCGGATTCGTGATGCAGTGGATGAGCGGCGCCGTCTCGCGCAGATCATTTCGTGCTTTGAGCAGCGCGTTTTGCAGCAGTGGTGTCATAGACCTTCGCCCCCAAATCATGCTGGAATTTTGCAAGCAGTCCGTTGCGGCGCAGCGCCATGAGGAACACGAACGCAATGGAGCCGCCGATCAGCGTGCCGCCGATGAACGACGGAATATAAAAAGCCCATGTCAACCCCTCGCGCCCGACGATGTACGTCATCACCGGATAAGAAGCCAGCGCGCCGATGACGCCGGTGCCGAACACTTCGCCGAGCACTGCGCAAAGGATCTTGCCGCCCGAAAGACGGTAAAATACGCCGGAAAGAAACGCGCCGAACACCGCGCCGGTTAAGGCAAGCGGCGGAATGCCCATCAGCGTCATACGAATGATGCCGATAAGCGTGGCGCACAGCAGGGAATACCATGGACCGAGGAAAACGGAGCAGACAATGTTGATGAGATGCGCCATGGGGCACATGCCCTCCACGCGCAAAATCGGCGAAATGACGACGCCGATGGCGACGAGCATTGCAAGCATGACCATTTTCAGAATGTGTTCTCTTTTCATTTTTTGTACCTCTCTAAATATAAGCGTTTCCGACCCATATTTAAAAGAGGCGCACAAATGCACATAGCGAAGCGCGCCCGAATGTAAATTCAGGCCGGGCGGTCGAAGCTCAATTGCTTCCTCTCAATCCGAAACACGGAGTCCCATCGCTATGTGAAAGCAGTCCGGCACGGCAAATCGGGCGCTCCCCCGCGTTGCCGCTTGATTAAAATCCGCCGAACGCTGAATTTTTCCTTACGCAGTATAGCATATATCGACTTTGTGCGCAACGGTTTTGCAAAATTCGCGTATAAAAATGCCCTGCGAAAGAAAATCCCGCAGGGCAATTTTGCTATGTACGGTTATTTCAAAAGGCGAATACGGCCGATGAACGGCAGCTCCTTTACTTTGCCGGAAGCGGCGTTTGCGATGCCGAGGATCATCAGCACAAAGAAGATGATGCCGATAAATTGCAGCGCGGCGGAGATCATGCCCGGCACAAACGGTATAAAGCCGAGCGCGAGGTTTAAGATGTTCGTGATGATGCGCGTCAGCACCGAATAGCACGCGTAGAAAAGAAACAGCACAAGCCCCTGGTTTGCGTGGAAACGCGCAAAATACGAGTTGCGCGCAGCGAAAATGGGGATGAGTACCAAAAAGCCGAAGTAGGAAAGAATGCCCCAGCCGCGATTCTCCTGAATGTCGCGCGGGTCGTAGTCGGCGGTGAAATCCCGTGCGCCGTTTTGCAGAACGGGGTTTTCAACAGGTGCGCCGCAGTTTGGGCAGCGGCGGGCATCGTGAGGCAGCGGTTGACGGCAGGTTTTACAATACATAAACATAACTCCTTCTAAAATAACAGAAAGCAGCTCCGTATTCGCACAGTGCTGCCGAAAATCATTGCATAAAGTATAGCAGTTTTTTCACGGATTGCAAGCATTTACGAAAAAAGTCGGAAAAAATTCAAAAATAGGCTTGACAAATCGGACCACCTCCGTTATAATAAGTCACGTTGCGAAACAAGTGACACGAAATTCGAAATGCGGACGTAGCTCATCTGGTAGAGCGCCACCTTGCCAAGGTGGAGGTAGCGAGTTCGAGCCTCGTCGTCCGCTCCAAAAAAAGACCTTTGTCGATTGACAAAGGTCTTTTTTCAACGAAATAAATCCTTGCGGATTTGTGAAATTGCCCTCTGGGCAAGTGAAAGAAGATTTTCACGAATCCCACATTTTGTAAGACTTATAAAAATTTATGAATAAAGCGGCGAAGTCGGCGGGAAAGGTTGATTTTTTGGCGGTCCGGTGGTATGATGATGAGTACCGGACCGCTTTATTTATAGAAGAAAGGGTGAGCGCATGAAAAGCTCCATTACGGTCATTTGCGGGCATTACGGCTGCGGAAAGACCAATCTCGTGCTGAATTTGGCAGCAGAGGCGACGCAGCGCGGCAGACGCAGCGTTGTTGTCGATATGGACGTCGTGAACCCGTATTTCCGCTCGTCGGATTATTCCGCGCTGCTCAAAAAGCTCGGCGTGGAACTCATCGCGCCGGTGTTCGCGAACACAACGCTCGATACCCCTGTGCTGCCGCCGGAGATCTTCTCCATCTTTAATATGGAGAACGCCGATATTTTTATCGATGCGGGCGGTGACGACGTGGGCGCTACGGCGCTCGGGCAGCTGCATCGGCAAATCGAGACTGCCGGGTACGAGATGCTGTACGTCGTAAACCGGTACCGTGTGCTTTCCACAAAGCCGGAAGAAACGCTTCCGCTCCTTCGGGAGATCGAAACGGCATCGCACCTGAAAGCGACGGCAATCGTGAACAACTCAAACCTCGCTGTGCAGACCGATATGCAAACGGTGCTTGATGCTGTGCCGTTTGCGAAAAAAGCCGCAGAATTATGTCATCTGCCGCTTCTCTATTCCACCGTGCCGGATTTTGCGGTGGAAAACACGCTGCCCGAGGGATTTAAAGCGGTAAAGCGATATGTACGTTTCGTCTGGGAGGACGAAACCGAGTAGGATAAAGGAGGAAACCGAATGGCAAGGATCATTGTAGACGAAAAAGTATGTAAAGGCTGCTCCATGTGCATTCACGCGTGTCCGAAAAAGATCATCGCGCTCGCGAAGGATCGTTTGAACGCGAAGGGCTATCACCCTGCAGAGCTGACCGATGAGGCAGCGTGCGTGGGCTGTGCGGCATGCGCGACCATGTGCCCGGATTCGGCGATCACGGTGGAACGCTGAGAGAGGAGTTAAAAACTATGGCAGAAAAAGTTTTGATGAAGGGCAACGAAGCCCTGGCCGAAGCCGCTATTCAGGCGGGATGTCATCATTTCTTCGGCTATCCCATCACACCGCAAACAGAGCTTGCGGCTTATATGGCAAAGCGTATGCCGAAGATCGGCGGTACATATTTGCAGGCTGAATCGGAGATTGCGGCGGTCAATATGGTGCTGGGTGCGGCTGCGGCCGGCGTGCGCGCCATGACGTCTTCAAGCTCGCCCGGCATCAGCCTTAAGGGCGAAGGCATTTCCTATATGGCAGGCTCCGACTTGCCGGCGCTCATCATCAACGTGCAGCGCGGCGGCCCGGGCCTCGGCGGCATTCAGCCCTCACAGTCCGATTACTGGCAGGCGACGAAAGCTCTCGGCCACGGTGACTTCCAGATTCTCGTTTTCGCGCCGTCCACGGTGCAGGAAATGGTCGACCTCGTCTCCGACGCATTCGATAAAGCCGACGAATACCGCATGCCCGCGATGATCCTTGCAGACGGCATGCTGGGCCAGATGATGGAGCCGGTGGAGCTGCCGGAGCACAAAGACAGAAAGCTTCCCGAAAAGCCGTGGGCAGCCTGCGGCCATGAAAATAAAAGAGAGCACAACATCATCAACTCCCTTTACCTTACGCCGAACGCCCTTGAAGACCTTGTGCGTGCCCGCTACGAGCGCTATAAGATCGTCGAAGAAAAGGAGCAGCGTGCGGAGGAATACCGCACGGAGGACGCAGATGTCATCGTCGTCGCTTACGGCGCATCGAGCCGTGTGGCGCGCAGCGCCGTGAATAAGGCGCGTGAAGCCGGCAAGAAGGTCGGTTTAATTCGTCCCATCACGCTGTGGCCGTTCCCGAAGGACGCGATCAAGCGCGCGGCAGACCATGCCAAAGAGCTGCTCGTTGTGGAGATGAGCATGGGCCAGATGGTAGACGATGTGCGTCTTGCGGCAGAGTGCCGTGTGCCGGTGCACTTCTACGGCCGTACCGGCGGTGTGATTCCTACCCCGAAGGAAATTCTGGGCGAGATCGATAAACTTTTGAAATAAGGCGAAAGGATAGAATCAAATGGCAGTTGTATTTAAAAAGCCGTCTACGCTAACAGACGCGCCGCTGCATTATTGCCCCGGCTGTACGCACGGCATCATTCACCGCCTTGTTGCGGAAGCGATAGAAGAACTCGGCATCGACGGCAAAACGGTCGGCGTGGCCTCGGTCGGCTGCTCCGTTATGTGCTACGATTATTTCACCTGCGATATGGTGCAGGCGCCGCACGGCAGAGCCCAAGCGGTCGCAACGGGCATCAAGCGCGCAAAGCCGGAGGACGTTGTGTTCACCTATCAGGGCGACGGCGACCTTGCGGCCATCGGTACGGCGGAGACCGTCCACGCGGCAACGCGCGGCGAAAACATCACCGTTATCTTTGTAAACAATGCAATTTACGGCATGACAGGCGGCCAGATGGCGCCGACATCCCTGCCGAATCAGGTCACGCAGACCACCCCGTACGGCCGTGATGTCAACACGGCAGGTTACCCGGTGCGCATTTGCGAAATGCTCTCCACACTGGACGGCGTGGCGCTTGCACAGCGCGTGACCGTCGATAACGTGAAGAATGTCAATATCGCAAAAAAGGCAATCAAAAAGGCGTTCCAGAACCAGATTGAGGGTAAAGGCTACTCCATTGTAGAGGTGCTTTCCACCTGCCCGACGAACTGGGGCATGTCGCCGGTTGAGGCGCTCGATTGGCTCGAAAAGAACATGGTTCCGTACTACCCGCTCGGCGTGTATAAAGACGGCACAAAGGGGGACAGGCTGAAATGAAAGACTTGAACATCGTTTTTGCCGGTTTCGGCGGTCAGGGCATTTTGTTCGCCGGTAAAGTTGTGGCGTATGCAGGTCTCATCGAGGGCAGGGAGCTCTCTTGGCTGCCGTCCTACGGCCCGGAGATGCGCGGCGGCACCGCGAATTGCAGTATTTGTCTCTCCGATGAACCCATCGGCTCGCCGCTTGTGACGAACCCGAACGTGCTCATCGCCATGAACCGCCCGTCACTCGATAAGTTCGTGAACGAGGTCGAGCCCGGCGGCACGATCTTACTCGACAGCAGCCTCATCGACGAGCGTGTAGAGCGCGACGACGTGACCGTTTTCTATGTCCCGGCATCAAAACTGGCGGAGGAAAACGGACTGAAAGGCCTTGCGAACATCATTTTGGTCGGTAAGCTGCGCAAGGAGCTTGCGTTCTGCACGGAAGAAACGCTCGATAAAGCGCTGCAAAAGTGTATTCCCGCAAGAAAAGCGGATATGCTCGGTTTCAATAGAAAAGCCTTGGAGATCGGCAAAGCGCAGTAAAATTGAATTTATATAAAAAGGAACGGCGCAGGCTTAAAATCTGCGCCGTTCCTTTAAATGGAGAGCCAAGGAGGCGGTCTTTATGAAAATTCTGGCGTTTACGGGCGCGGGCATCAGCAAGCAGAGCAACATTCCGACATTTATGGAGCGACCCGACGTGCGCGAAAAGCTGTTCCGCACGTTCGCGGAGCATCATCACGAGGCGTATAACGAGGTCATTCGCGAATTGAAAGCGAATATGAACGGCGCGGAGCCGAACGACGCGCATTTTGCACTGGCGGAATACAAGGTGCCGGTCATCACGATGAACATTGACGGGCTGCATAAAAAAGCGGGCAGCGACGCACTGGAGCTGCACGGCGGCCTGCCGGAGGACGACGAAATGGACAAGGCGTGGGCGCTTCATAATAAGCCCGTGCTGTACGGTGACCCCGCGCCGAACTATGTGAAAGCATACGAAAGGACGGCTGAATTAAAGCCCGGCGACGTGTTCCTTGTCATCGGCTGTTCGTACCACACCGCCATCGCGTGCGACCTGCGGGACGTAGCAAAGCACGCCGGTGCAAAGGTCATTGAGATTCAGGAAGACGCCGCGCATAATGTACGGAAAGTGTTGGAAGAATTGACAAGAAAGAACTGAACAGAGATAGAAAAAGCGCGTAGGCTGTGAAACCTGCGCGCTGCTTTTATTTGTCGAAATAAACGGTTCAAATTTATGCCGTGCGCTTCTCTGCCTGTCGTTTTTGAATCGCCTTGGCGGCAAAGTAGGTGAGGAGGGCGGCGAGGGTGCCGAGGAGGATGCCGGCGAGGACATCGGTAGGGTAGTGGACAAAAAGAAAAATGCGGGAGAACGCGATGAGCACTGCCGGAATGTACGCGAGCCAGCCGACTTTTTTGTGGCGGAGCGTCAAAATAAGCGCTGCGGCAAAGCTTGACGATGTGTGGCCCGAGGGGAACGAATAGGACGTGGGGCGCGCGATGAGCATCGGAAAATCCGTGAACACGTTGCAAGGGCGTAGGCGGCAGATGATGTTTTTCAGCGTCAGCTCGCCGAAAAGCAGCGTGACCGTCATGGCGATAAGCACCAAACCACCGGTGCGGCGCGTTTTTTTAAAGCAGAGCAAAACGAGCGAAAGGACGATCCACCCAATGCCCGCTTCGCCGAGCGATGTGATGATGGGGAAGACCGTATCGGTCACGGTGTTATGAAAGTGCGTCTGTATAAAGGCCATGACGGCGGCGTCAAGCGACGGCATGCCGGGAAAACTCATCTTAGTAAACCTCCAATGCTTTGATTGAGTTATAGTATACTGCAATTTTTCTAAAAATGCCAGTGGATTTCTATGAAAGAATTCTTTCAAAATTCTAAACGGACGCGCCCGCGCATAGAATTACCGGAAAAGGGGGCAGGAAAATGTCAAAACCCATAGCGGAAGCAAAATTCTATGCCATAACGGCGGAGGCGGCTGTGAAAACCCTTCAAAGCGACGCGGGGCGTGGACTGAGCGGATCCGAAGCGAAAAAGCGGCTCGGCGTTTACGGTGAGAATCGGCTGCAAAAGGGGAAGAAAACGAGCTTTGCAAAGAAATTTATGCTGCAGTTCGGCGATTTTATGGTGCTCATTCTGCTCATCGCATCGGCAGTGTCGTTTGCCGTCTCGTGCATGCAGGGGGAAGCGAATCTGGCCGACCCGCTGCTGATTTTGGGCATCGTCATTGCGAACGCGTTCGTCGGCACGGTGCAGGAGGCGAAGGCAGAACGGGCGTTGGAAGCGTTGCGCACGCTTTCTGCGCCGCACGCCGATGTGCTGCGGGACGGCAAACGCGCGGTCATTTCCGCCGAAGCACTCGTGCCGGGGGACGTCGTATATATCCGCACGGGAGACGTAGTGCCCGCCGACCTGCGGCTTTTGGAGAGCATGCATTTGCAGGCCGAGGAAAGCGCGCTGACGGGGGAATCCGTGCCGAGCGGCAAGAGTGCGAATGCGGTATGTGACGAAACGTGCGGCGCGGCGGAGCGCAAAAACATGCTGTTTTCCGGCACGGGCATCTCTGCCGGGCAGGGCGTGGGCATTGTGACCGCAACGGGCATGCAAACCGAAATGGGTCGCATTGCGGCGATGCTTGGCGACGAAGAAACACCCGACACGCCGTTAAAGCTGCGGCTGCGGCGCACGGGCAAGCTCATCGGGCTTTTGGTGCTTGGAATATGTGCGGTGATTTTTTTGATCGGGCTTATCCAAAAGGCAGAACCGCTTGAAATGTTCATGATCTCCATCAGCCTTGCGGTGGCGGCGATACCCGAGGGCCTGCCTGCCGTGGTGACGATCGTCTTGGCGCTCGGCGTGCGGCGCATGGCGGCAAAGCGAGCCATCATTCGACATTTGCCTGCCGTGGAGACGCTTGGCAGCTGCGAGGTCATTTGCTCCGACAAAACCGGCACGCTGACGCAGAACAAAATGACGGTAGTGCGCTGCGCAGGTGCGGCGGGCGAGCTGAACGGACAGGATAAAGACGCTTTGTTATCTGCGGCGGCGCTGTGCACGAGCGTGGAGGGCAGCGACGAGAAGCTGCTCGGTGACCCGACCGAAACGGCGATTGTCGCGGCGGTATCGGACTGGGAGAGTCTGCAAAAACAGCGTGTGAAAGCGGCTGAGGTGCCGTTTACGGCAGAACGCCGCCGTATGACAGTCGTACTGCGAACGGAGGGCGGATACAGGGTCATCACAAAGGGCGCGCCGGAGGCGATTTTACCGCGCTGCACGTATGTGCTTTTAAACGGGAAGAACGTTACGTTAACACCCGAGATGCGGGCGGCACTGAGCGCAAAAAACCGCGACATGGCAAACGACGCGCTGCGTGTTCTGGCGGCAGCGGAAAAGCGCACGGAAGCTTGCCCCGAGACGGACGATGCGGCGGAAAGCGGGCTGTGCTTTTTGGGGCTCATCGGGCTGGAGGATCCCCCGCGCCCGGAGGCGGCGGAGGCGGTTTCCGAGTGCAAGCGTGCGGGCATTCGCCCGGTGATGATCACCGGCGACCAACCCGCTACGGCCTCAGCCATTGCCGGGCGGCTCGGCATTGAAAATAAAGCTGTGATGACGGGTACGGAGCTGGAAAGCCTTTCGGACGACGCGCTTTTGCAGACGGTGCAGACGTGTTCCGTGTACGCGCGGGTCTCTCCGGCGCACAAAATGCGCATTATCAAGGCGTTTCGCAGGTTGAAGCTCGTCACGGCGATGACGGGCGACGGTGTGAACGACGCGCCTGCCCTGAAAGCGGCGGACATCGGCTGCGCGATGGGCAAAAACGGCACGGAGGTCGCGAAAAACGCCGCCGATATGGTATTGACGGACGACAACTTTGCGACGATTGTTTCCGCCGTGCGGGAGGGGCGGACGGTGTACGGCAACATCCGCAAGACCATCCATTTTTTGATGTCGTGCAACATCGGCGAGATCTTGGTGGTGCTTGTGTCGTTTTTGCTGCGCACGCCGACGCCGCTTTTGCCGGCGCAATTATTATGGGTGAACCTTGTGACGGACTCTTTGCCTGCGCTGGCACTGGGCAGTGACCCGCCGCAGGGCGACGTGATGCGCCGCCCGCCTACCGCGCGGGACAGCAGTGCGTTTTCAAACGGGCTCGGCTTTGCGATGGCGGCGGAGGGGATGATGATCGGCGCGCTGGCGCTTTTGGCGTTCACGGTGGGGCGCGTGTTTTTTGACGCCGATCCCATGCAGCCCGCCGTGGGGCGCACGATGGCGTTTGCGGTCCTAAGCCTTTCGCAGCTTGTGCACAGCTATAATATGCGCAGTACGGGGCCGGTTTTGGGACGCGGCATGTTCAAAAACCGGGGGCTGAATATATCGTTTTTGATTTGCTCGGCATTGATGGCGGGCGTGGTCGTGTTTCCGCAAGCGGCGGCGCTGTTTGGTTCCGTACCGCTGACCTTGACACAGTGGGGCATCGTGGCAATCCTTGCTTTGCTGCCTCTGCCGATCTGCGAAATGCAGAAAAGGATACTTTCTCGCACGGCAAAAGTGAAAAATATGACTTCCGGTGTGAAAAAGCGAGTCATTTTCAACAAATAGCCTGTTACTTTTTTAATTTTTAGTCGTCATATTGACTTCCCTTTCTTTTTTCAGCTATAATAAGGAAAAATAGCCCACACTGATGTGCAGGCCATGGGGTCTGCGAAAATGAAAGGGGTCGATATAGATGAGAAAAACCAAGATCGTATGTACGCTGGGTCCTTCTACCGATGACGAGGCTGTGCTGCGCGAGCTGATTTTGAGCGGCATGAACGTGGCGCGCCTGAATATGTCGCACGGCACGCATGAGGAGCAAAAGCGCCGCGCCGATATGGTGAAAAAGCTGCGAAAAGAGCTTGACGTGCCGGTCGCCATTCTGCTCGACACGAAGGGCCCGGAGATCCGCACGGGGAAGTTTGCCGAAAAGGTGATGCTGACCCACGGGCAGAAGTACACACTGACGACGAACGAGCGCCCCGGCGACGCGGAAGGCTGCTCTATCACGTTTAAGGACCTGCCGAAGGACGTACACCGCGGCTCGCATATCCTCATCGACGACGGCCTCATTGAAATGGTCGTGGAAAAGGTGACAGACACGGACATTGAGTGTCGCCTTTTGAATGACGGCCCCATCACGTCTTATAAGGGCATCAATGTGCCGGGCGTGACGCTTTCCATGCCGTATATCAGCGAAAAAGACCGCGCAGATCTTGAATTCTGCGTGAAGGAAGATTTTGAGTTTATCGCCGCCTCGTTCACGCGCTCGGCAGAGGATATTGTGATGATCCGCAACGAGCTTGAAAAAAACAACTGCCGCGACATTCGCATCATCGCGAAGATTGAGAACACGGACGGCGTGGAGAACATCGACGACATCATCCGTGTTTCGGACGGCATTATGGTGGCGCGCGGCGACCTTGGTGTCGAGATCCCGATGGAGGAGATCCCGGTGCTGCAAAAGCAGCTCATTCACAAGGCGTATGTCGCCGGCAAGCAGGTCATTACGGCGACGCAGATGCTCGACTCCATGATCAAGAATCCGCGCCCGACGCGTGCGGAGGCGACCGACGTGGCGAACGCAATCTACGACGGCACGAGCGCCATTATGCTGAGCGGCGAGACGGCCGCAGGCGCGTACCCGGTGGAAGCCGTGCGCACGATGGTCCGCATTGCGGAGCGCACCGAAAACGACATCGACTACGTGCGTCAGCTGGAGCAGTGGGATGTGCCGGTGCAAAAGGACGTGACCTCTGCCATTTCGCACGCAACGTGCACGACGGCGCACGACCTCGGTGCGGTGGCCATCATGACCGTATCGAAAACAGGCTTTACGGCGCGCATGATTTCGAAATTCCGCCCGGCGTGCCCAATCATCAGCGGCACGACCGACCGCAAGGTACTGAACCAGATGGGCCTTTCCTGGGGCGTAATCCCCGTGATGCTGGAGGAAAAGACCAGCACCGACGAGCTGTTTGAGCACATTGTTGCAGTTGCGGAGGAGCACGGACTTGTGCAGGCGGGCGACATTGCCGTTATCACGGCGGGTATCCCGCTGGGCATTTCCGGCACGACGAACATGCTGAAGGTACACCTTGTGGGCGACGTGCTTGTCTCCGGCACCGTTGTGAACGAGCTGAGTACCTGCGGCCCGCTGTGCGTGTGCAAAACGGAGGAGGAAGCGCTGCAGAAGTTCCGCAGGGGCGATATTCTGGTGCTGCCGAAGACCACGAACGCAACGATGCCGCTGATTCGTCAGGCTTCGGGTATTGTGACGGAAATGGACGGTGTGAACTCTCACGCAGCCATCGCCGCCATGGCGTTGGATAAACCGGCCATCGTCGGCGCGGCGCACGCGACCGACCTGCTGCGCTCCGGCACAACCGTGAAGCTGGACGGCGTTAGAGGTGCGATCTTCAGCGTCAGTGCACCGAGCGCGGAAAAGTAAAACGAATAGCAACGCCGCACTCACGCAGGAAAACGTGGGTGCGGCGTTTTAAATAGGCGGTCTTTTGACCGCCTATCAGGAAACCCATGCAACTGGGTTTCCTGCGGAGCGAACGTCCACTGGAAGTTCGCTCCTACCTTCCTGGTTTTAGGTTAGGCAAATGGGTTTCGCGCTCTGCGGAGTGCGCCTCAGGGCTTTTCCCCGAGACCCCACCAACTTTTTGAAAAAAGTTGGATCAAAAACTTTATTCTTCGCTTCGCTGTGCGTTATTTCACCGCTTTTATAATCAAACAATCGTTACCGTTTTCCACCGTGACGGTGAAGCCGACTTTTTTCAGCAGTTCGGCTTCGTGTTCTTTTGTGAGCGGGATGTCGAAGTGGACGAACGCGTCATCGGGAATGCTTTCTTTGCGGCGCTTGCGGCTCCACGTTTCGCGCAGCAGGTTTTCTTCTTCGTCACAGCAGGCGAAGTAATCGCCGTTTACAAACATGCCGCCGGGTGTGAGACAGTCATAGATGCGTTTGAAGAGCCGGCGCTTTTTCTCCGGCAGAAAGTGGTGCAGCGATTCAAACGAGATGACAGCGTCGAACGCACCGGGGAACGGCACGGCAAAGTAGCTGCCGCACAGCAGCGTGAGGTCCTTATCCCCATGCTTTTTCATGAGGGCGTCGAGCATATCGGGCGAAAGGTCAATGCCGGTGACGGAAATATCCGTGCGCAAATTGTAGAGCGCGTCGAGCTCCAGACCCGTGCCGCAGCCGAGGTCTAAAATGCGCTTGGCGTTTTGCGGCACGGCGCGTGCGAACTGCTTGTAGTCTTTGCCCCAGAATTTTGTCATGCGTGCTTCGTATTCCGGCAGGCGCTTGCGGAAAAACGCGCCCATTTCTTCAAGCGGGGCGCTTTCGATCTCGCAAAGCCAATTTTTTAAGTCTTCCAAATATTTTTCTTTGTTTTGTGCATTGATGACCATGTTTTTTCTCCAAATTCTTTAAATGAGAACACTGCGTTATTTTGCGCAGAATTTGCGGATGGCGCCGCGCAGCAACTGCCGCAGCTCATTTTCCTCCGCGATAAGCGAGCCCGCGTACAGCGCTTCGGCGATGCCGAATGTATAAAATCGCACGTCGCGATAAACGGCTTCGGCTTCCTTTACGGTGAGCCTGTACTGCACCGCCGTGCAGTCGATGGCCTCGCGGTTCCACGGGCTCGAGAGGATCTGCGGCACGGTGCGGCTGCCGTATTCGTTCGATAAAAACAGGACGCCGAACAGATTGCGCCTGTCGCGGGCGAGCAGAATGTGCGCAAGGCTGATCGTGAACAGGTAGTCCGATTTATCGAGGTACTGCGCGACGAAGGATTGATATGTGCCGTCTAAATATTCGATGACGGCGCGGCGGAAAGTTTCCATGCTGCCGAAGTTGCGGAAAACGGGCTGCACGGAGCAATTGAGTTTAGCGGCGACACTGCGGACATTGAGTGCATCTGCGCCTTTTTCCAGTGTGATGGCGGCGCCTGCCTCAAGCAGCATTTCCGCCGTGATGTGCGGTGTTCTTGCCATAGTTTCCTCCCGGGTGTGGTTCAGCTGATGAGGATAAAATATCGAATGTTATTTCATTTGTCAAGCGCGAATTTGAAATAAAACGGAATTCTTTTGAAATGGGGATATATTGCAAAGTTTTGCGGCGCATGATACAATGAATTGAAGAAAATCATCGGGAGGGTGTTCTATGAATTTTCGGGAAACGTTAAAATCGATCGGGATTATCCCTGTTATTCAGATCAACGATGCGGAAAAAGCAGTGCCGCTGGCGCTGGCGCTGAAAAAAGGCGGGCTGCCCGCGGCGGAGGTGACATTCCGCACAGACGCGGCGGAGGAAGCCATTCGCCGTATTAAGATAGAGGTGCCGGACGTGTGCGTGTGCGCCGGTACGGTTTTGAACGTAAAGACCGCAGAGCGCGCCGTGAAGGCGGGCGCTTCCGCGATTATCAGTCCGGGCACGAACCCGGAGGTGGTGCGCTGGTGCATTGCGCACCGTGTGCCGGTCATCCCCGGCTGCGCGACACCGACGGAGGTGGAAGCCTGCATGCGCATGGGACTCGATTTTGTGAAGCTGTTCCCGGCGGAGGTTGTGGGCGGCGTGAAAATGCTGAAGGCCCTCGGCGGTCCTTACGGCAATATGAAATTCATGCCCACCGGCGGTATCAGCGCGCAGAACGCGGCGGAGTACCTTGCGCTGCCGAACGTGCTGTGCTGCGGCGGCAGCTGGATGGTACCGGGGGGGCTCCTGGACGCCGGAGATTTTGACGCCATTGAGGCGCTGGCACGCGAAGCGGCGCAGATTGTAAAGAAATGATTTTGTAAAACGAAAAACAGGACAAAGCGCATCTGAAAACGCTTTGTCCTGTCTTCTTCATTTATGGGTGCGGTGTGGGCAAATCCCCAGCGTGTCGCGCCCGTATAAACTCCCCGTTGTCCTTCATCCCTTTTGGATCGGACACTTTCGTCACTTTCTGACAAAAGGTATCTTATCACATTCGCTTCCGTTTGTAAAGCCCCTTTTTAAACATTTTGCAAAAAAGCAGCAGAAAAGTTTTTATGAGATTTAGGAAATTTTAAAGGGCGTTGTCTGTACATTTCAAAAAGAGGCTCAATGTTTGAATTTCAAAGCCTGACGCGTCAGAGAGAAGATACCGGTCATGTATTCCTCGTGGATGTCCGCCTGCATACGGAAAACGGGCATGTGGTTTTCCGGGATGCTCTGCTTGCAGTAATCGATGATGTCTTTTTCGCGCACGTTCAAGGTGGCAGAGCCGGTGAGGAAGAGGATGTCCGGGTTCAAAAGCGCAATGGTGCACACGGCGGCGGTCTGCATCAGCGGCACGATATTATCGCCGTGAATCATGCGCGAGACGGTCTCGACTTTTGTAGCGGTGGAGTTGATGAGCGGCAGACTGATGAGCTCGCCCGCATATTTTGTACTGCCGACGATGATGTGTCCGTCCACCACGGTGCCCGCACCGGCGCTGCGGTGGCTCGGCCAGTAGAGAACGGAAAGGGAGTACGGGTGGTCGCAGGGGTTGCGCACGTAAAAGCCGTAGGACGTGAAGTGCATGTCGTTTTCCGTGATGACCGTGATGCCGAGCTGTTCTTCGAGTACCTTCTTCGGGTTGAAGCCGTTTAACGTCGGGAACGCAAGGGATTCAATGGCGCCTTCGCGGTCGGTGACGCCGGAAATGCCGATGCCGACTGCGCGGATGAGCGGATCAGCCTGCACCATCTGTGTGATGAACAGCGTGAGGTCCTCCGGCAGAATGTCGTCGAGCGGGCAGAATTTTTCCTGCAAGCTGTTTCCCTTTAAATCGCACACGCGCAGGGCGATGCCGCTTCTTTCCGCGTCGTTATTATCGGTATACAGACACAAAATGTGCGCGTAGTTCGGGTTGATGGAAAAGCGGCGCGCGGGACGGCCGCCGTTCGATGCGGCAAAGGCGAGCTCCAGCACCTGTCCGTCGTCGATCATCTCGCCGAGGAGCGCCGTACAGGCCGCAAGGCTTAACCTGCATTGCTCGGCAAGCTCTTTTTTTGTGGCGAAATCCGTGTGGTACAGCGCGCTGCGCAGAGCGGCGAGGTTGTTCTGTTTTAAAGCGGCAGCGCCGCCGTGTTCTGTCATAATCGATTTCCTTCATTTCTGTTGCGGGCCGAGCCCGCATATTTTCAATACGAGCATATATTAGCATATAAAATGCACGATGGCAATGGATTTATGTTCCGATAAAAAATAAGTTTCCGGGAATTCATGGATTTTTCATAGACAATGCGCGAAAACTGTGCTATACTCTAAATTACTAATGTAACGGAGTGATCATAACTTGGAGCAGAAAGCTTTTGAACTGATACAGGAAAAATTGCAGGCAGCGTTAAATGAGCAGGGCTTTGGCGAAGCTGTGGCGCTGGAGACCGACAACGGCCGCGGCGTGATGTTTACGACGGGCGAAGTGGCCTACGGCCTTTTCTATGAGACGAAGCAGCGGCGCTTTGTGCTGCGCAGCGCGACGATGAAGACCCCGAAGGAGCCGGGCGACTGGCGTCAGCTTTCCATGTGGCTGTTCGATGAAGGTGAAAACACCATGCAGGACGCGGAGAGCATCGCGAACGACTTTCTTGAGCTCGTGCAGGGCTCTAAGCGCCGCGAGCTCGTGCAGACCGCGAAGAAGCGCCGCAAGAAGGACGAAGAGAACAACGCGGATCCGCAGTTCTTTCTCAACCGCTTGGTGCCGGTGTTCCCGGAGCTGCGCGACGAAATGAACAAGGAACGCATCGTGTACGGTCAGGTGCGCACGGCACTGTTTGCTGCTGAGAAGGTTGCACCGAAGTGCGAGAATCTTGCGAAGAACTATAAGGACAGCGAGCCCATGAAGCGCATGTGCACCATTTTCTGCGACATGTACGCCGCGGGTGATATGGACACCCGTGCAGTCATTCAGTTCGGCGTTCTGAATAATATTAAGGACGAGGCGGCCATCCGGAATATCATCGCGAACTTTACGGACGGCTGCGACCTGCAGAAGGTGTATAAGCACTCCAGAAAACTCATCGGCAAGAACATCAAGCCCGAAAAGGTAAAGAAGAAGGGCAAAAAGGTGGAAGCACGCCTGAGCAACTGAAAAACCGCATAAAATCTCAAAATAGCTCTTGACAGCGGCGCATATCCTATGCTATTATAGGTATACCTCAAGTTGGGGGCTATTTTTTTGCGCCCAAATTTTGAGGGAGGCTGGGAGAACATCCCAAATTTTTTCCGTAAAACGGGAGGTGCCGTCATGAGAGTAAAGGTCGTTTTAGCTTGCACTGAATGCAAACAGCGCAACTACAACACAAAGAAGAACAAGAAGAATGATCCCGACAGACTTGAGATGAACAAGTACTGCAGATTCTGCAAGAAGCACACGCTCCACAGAGAGACGAAGTAAAGCGAGGAACGAAGTTATGGCCGAAAAAGCAAAAAAAGAAAACGGCTTTGTTCGCTTTACGAAGAAAGCGGGAAAGTTTTTCCGCGACTGCAAGGGCGAGATCAAAAAGATCGTTTGGCCTACGCCGAAGAACGTTTTCAAAAATGTGGGTGTCGTTCTTGCGACGATCATCCTGCTTGGTCTCTTCATTTTCCTGCTGGATACCGTCTTCATGAATTTGCTGGGTCTCGTCATGCAAGTGGCGAAATAAGCAGCGCGAATGATCGCGCGTTTATTTGAGAAGCGGAGGAATCGAAATGTCGGACGAAGCAAAATGGTATGTGGTTCATACCTATTCCGGGTATGAGAACAAGGTTGCGTCAAATCTGGAGAAGACGGTGGAAAACCACTCTTTACAGAATTTGATTTTTGAGATTCGCGTACCCACCGAAAAGGTCACAGAAGTTGCCGCAAACGGCAAGACCAAGGAAGTGGAACGCAAGATTTTTCCGGGTTACGTCATTGTAAAGATGATCCTCACGGATGAATCGTGGTACGCGGTTCGCAATATCCGCGGCTGCACGGGCTTCGTCGGCCCGTCTTCCAAGCCGATTCCGCTCACGGATGAAGAAGTGGAGCGGCTCGGTGTGGAGACGAGGAATGTCGAAGTCTCCTACAATGTCGGTGACAGCGTCCAGATTACCGACGGCCCGCTTGAGGGCTTTATCGGAACAGTGGAAGAGATTGATGTGGACAAGAACCACATTCGCGTCATGGTTTCGATGTTCGGACGTGAAACCCCGGTTGACCTGGAACTTGACCAGGCGGAGCCGGTGGAATAACACACGGTAAATTGCGGTAATCCGCTTTTTATTGAGGGGGATACGTCCCCCTGTGGGAGGAACGCCTGAATTTTCACGGACGTTCCGCCATCAACCACGAATTTTGGAGGTGCAAACAAATGGCTCAGAAGGTTACGGGCTTTATTAAGCTCCAGATACCTGCCGGTAAAGCTACCCCGGCACCACCGGTTGGTCCGGCTCTCGGTCAGCACGGTGTTAACATCATGGCATTTACAAAGGAATTTAACGAGCGCACCAAGGGCGACGCTGGTCTTATCATCCCGGTCGTCATCACAGTATACGCAGACCGTTCCTTTACCTTTGTAACAAAGACGCCGCCTGCAGCAGTTCTTATTAAGAAGGCTTGCGGCATCGAAACAGCTTCGGGCACACCGAACAAGACAAAGGTCGCAAAGATTACCCGCGAGCAGGTAAAGAAGATCGCCGAGCAGAAAATGCCTGATCTCAACGCTGCATCCATCGAGAGTGCTATGAGCATGATCGCTGGTACTGCACGCAGCATGGGCATCGAAGTAGTCGATTGATTTGATTTTACCCGGGTGGGAGGAAACTCTCTGAGAATCCGATATCTACCACTTTAGGAGGAACATGAATGAAACACGGTAAAAAGTATGTCGATGGCGCAAAGCTCATCGAGCGCAGCCGCCTTTATGATACGCAGGAAGCGCTTGACCTCTGTGTCAAGACTGGTACAGCAAAGTTCGACGAAACCGTTGAAGTCCACGTAAAGCTGGGCGTTGACGGCCGTCATGCAGACCAGCAGGTCCGCGGTGCTATCGTCCTGCCGCACGGCACGGGCAAGACCGTCCGCGTGCTCGCAATCTGCAAGCCGGAGAAGGAAGACGAGGCTCGTGCAGCCGGTGCTGAATTCGTCGGCGGCAATGATATGATTCAGAAGATCCAGTCCGAAGGCTGGATGGATTTTGACGTCCTCATCACGACCCCGGATATGATGGGTATGGTTGGCCGTCTCGGTAAGATCCTTGGCCCGCGCGGTCTCATGCCGAACCCGAAGGCCGGCACCGTTGCTCCGGACATTGCACGTGCAATCACCGAAGCGAAGGCCGGTAAGATCGAGTATCGTCTCGACAAGACCAACATCATCCACTGCCCGATCGGCAAGATTTCCTTTGGCACAGAGAAGCTGACGGAAAACTTCAACACGCTGCTGGAAGCCATCAACAAGGCAAAGCCGGCTGCTGCTAAGGGCCAGTACATCCGTTCCTGCGTTGTTGCTGCAACGATGGGCCCGGGCGTGAAGATCAACCCGAATAAGGTTGGCTAAGATTCGTCTGAATCTTAAATTTAAGGCTTGACAGAGTTCTTCTGCCATGCTATAATTACAAAGCTGTTTACCTAAGACAGCAGGTGCACCGGTTTTACGGGCTGAAAGGTTTTACCGCCTGCCGAGGGAGCGGAAAAGTTACTTTGTACTTTTTATGCCTTCCTGCGGTAAGTGGGAAGGCATTTTTAGTTTTCGCACCGAGGAAAATCGTTCATTTTGGCGCTTTTCCAAATCATAACTGAAAGGCGAGGTGAATATTTTGCCCAGTAAAAGCGTTTTGGAAACAAAGCAGGCAATTGTTGCTCAGCTGAAGGATAAAGTCGCTAACAGCGTATCCGGTGTTGTCGTAGACTACAAGGGTATCACTGCAGAGGCCGACACAAAGCTCCGTAAGGAACTGCGTGAAGCCGGCGTTGAGTACACTGTCGTTAAGAATACTCTTCTCAAGCGTGCTATCGAAGGCACCGAGATCGAGGGTATGTCCGAGGTTCTCGAAGGCACAACCGCTCTGGCTGTTTCCCACGAGGATCAGATCGCTCCGGCAAGAATCCTGAACAAGTTTGCAAAGGATTCCGACGGTAAGTTCGTGATTAAGTCCGGCTACATGGACGGTAAGGTCATGTCTCCGGCAGAGATCGCTGCAATCGCAGATCTCCCGAGCAAGGAAGGTCTTGTTCAGATGCTGCTTAGCGTTCTCGTATCCGGCCCGCGTGGTCTTGCTATTGCACTTAGTGAAGTTGCAAAGGCTCAGGAAACTGCATAAGTTTGCAGGATAATTTTCAATTTAAAATTTTAGGAGGATATTACAATGGCTGATATCGCAAAGTTTGTTGAAGAAATCAAGTCCATGACCGTTCTCGAGCTCAACGAGCTGGTCAAGGCTATCGAAGAGGAGTTCGGCGTTTCCGCTGCTGCTCCGGTTATGGTCGCTGGCGCTGGCGCTGCTGCTCCGGCTGCTGAAGAGAAGACCGAGTTCGACGTTGTTCTGAAGTCTGCTGGCGCAAACAAGATCAACGTTATCAAGGTTGTTAAGGAAGCTACCGGCCTGGGCCTGAAGGAAGCTAAGGCTATGGTTGACGAGGCTCCGAAGACCATTAAGGAAGGCGTTTCCAAGGACGACGCTGAGGCTCTTAAGACGAAGCTCACCGAGGCTGGCGCTGAGGTCGAACTGAAGTAATTTACTTCACCTTATAATTGCCTAATTAGGGATCCGCAAATGCAGTTCGCTGTGTTTGCGGGTCTTTTTTCTTTTTGGTTATATGGTTTTCTGAAATATAATTTGGCATCTTTGTTCACAAAATAGTCATTGCTTTTTTGTTTTTATCGGTCTATAATATGTTCATTCCTTAACAGTTCAAAAATGAACAATTCAGTTTTAAACTGTTTTTTGGAAATGGACATCGTTAAGAACTTTTGGCGATGTTCAGCAGTAAGCAATAGGAGGTGCGAGGAATGAAGCGAGACGAGCAAGCGTGTACGGCCGTGCCGTTTCACGACGGGCTTGCGGAGCACTTAACGCAGATCGCGCGCATCATCCATACGGAGCTGCGCAAGGTGCTGGCGGATGAAGACCTTTCCGCGGTGGAATCCGGTGTGATCATGTGCCTTTCCACAACAAAGGTCGATACGGCCGGGCGCATTGCGCGGCGCATGGGTGTTTCGCGCTCGTTGATGAGTAAGGCGGTAGACCACCTTGTGCGCGGCGGATGGATTGAAACAAAACCGGACCAAAACGACCGTCGCATGGTACATTTGGTTTTGTTGCCGAAGGCCGAGCCGGCTGTTAAGCGGTGCAGAGAGCTGAAGTATGAGTATTATGAAAAAATGTGCGCCGGTGTCAGCCCGGAAGACATGCAGGTCTTCCACCGCGTCATGGAGCAAATACGGCGAAACCTTGAAAACTTTACCGAGACGGGCAGATACCCGGAGATGAGAAAGGAGAAAACCGAATGAAATTGCTGAAAACGTACCTAAAGCCGTTTGCGGCGCTGGTGCTGGCGTGCATTCTGCTGCTTTTCGGGCAGGCGATGTGTGACTTGACATTACCGAACCTGATGAGCGACATTGTGAACACCGGCATTCAGCTTGGCGGCGTGGATGAGGCTGCACCTGCGGTTTTGAACCAACAGGCCGTTGACTTATTGACGCTGTTTATGAACGACGCGGAGGCGGGGACGTTCAAAAACGCCTACACGCCGGTGGAGCACGGCAGCGATGAAGAGACGAAGCTCGCGAAAACCTACGAGAATATCAAGGACATGGATGCGGTCGCTTTAAGCGAAGATGCAGACGTGCAGGCGGTGGGCGATGCCTACGGTAAAGCGGCGTATGCGTTCATGACGTTTCTGAAGGATTACGGCGCGCAGACCGGCCAGGCGGTGGACACCGAAAGCGGCGTGCAGGACATGGATATGCGTCAGCTTTATGCTGTTATCCCCATGTTACAGCAGATGCCGAAAGAGACGTTCAGCGAAGCGATCAATTCTGCCGAAAACGCGCAGTCGATGATCGGCTCGCAGGTGGGCGCAACGTTTACAAAGCTGTTCTATAAGGAACTCGGCGTCGATTTGGACGCAAAGCAGGTGCACTACATTGTGATAAAGGGTCTCGAGATGCTCGGCATCGCGCTGCTCGGCGTGCTGGCAGCGGTGCTTGTCGGCTTCTTCGCGTCGCGCATTTCGTCCGGCGTGGCAAAGCAGATGCGCAGCGATGTCTTCCGCAAGGTGGAAAGCTTCTCCAGCACGGAGTTCGATAAATTTTCCACCGCATCACTCATCACGCGCACGACGAACGACGTGACGCAGGTGCAGATGCTTATTTCCATGGGTCTGCGTTTGATGTGCTACGCGCCAATCATGGGCGTGGGCGGCATTATTTTCGCGCTGCAAAAAAGCGTTTCGCTAAGCTGGATCATCGCGCTCGCGGTCATCGTTTTGCTGGGGCTTGTCGTCGTACTTTTAAACGTTGCAATGCCGAAATTCAAGAGCTTGCAGCGTTTGACGGACAGATTAAACCTCGTCAGCCGCGAGAATTTGAGCGGCATGCTTGTGGTACGCGCGTTTACGAATGAGAAATTCGAGGAGGCGCGCTTTGATAAGGCGAATGAAGACCTCACCCGCACAAACCGCTTTACCCAGCGCGTGATGAGCATTACAATGCCGATCATGATGCTCATCATGAATCTTGTCACGCTGCTCATCATGTGGGTGGGTGGGCACGCCATTGCGGAATCCACCATGCAGGTAGGCGACATGATGGCGTATATCCAGTACACGATGCAGATCATCATGTCGTTCCTGATGATTGCGATGATCTTCATTATGGTGCCGCGCGCCATGGTTTCCGCAGACCGTGTGCAGGAGGTGCTGACGACGGAGCTTTCCATTAAAGAGCCGGAAAACCCGGTTACACTCGGTAATGAAAGCGGTGAGCTGCGTTTTGACGACGTTTCCTTCCGCTACGGCAACGCCGAGGAAGATACCTTGAGCCACATTTCGTTTACCGCAAAGCCCGGTCAAACGACGGCGTTTATCGGCGCGACGGGTGCGGGAAAATCGACGCTCATCAACCTCATCCCGCGTTTTTACGATGTCACCGGCGGCGCAGTTTACCTGAACGGCAAGGATATCCGCACGCTTTCGCAAAAGGAACTGCGCGATAACATCGGCTACGTGCCGCAGAAGGCCATGCTGTTCTCCGGCACAATCGATTCCAACATCAAGTACGGCAAGGAAGACGCCGATGTGAACGAGGTGCTGGCAGCGCTCGATTGCGCACAGGCTACGGAATTTGTCAGCGAATTGCCGAACGGTGTGGAAAGCTCCATCGCGCAGGGCGGCAGCAACGTTTCCGGCGGCCAGAAGCAGCGCCTTGCCATTGCCCGTGCGCTCGTGAAAAAAGCGCCGGTGTATATTTTCGATGATAGCTTCTCCGCGCTCGATTTCAAAACGGATGCAAAGCTGCGCCGTGCGCTGATGAAATACACGGAAAACGCTGTCGTGCTCATCGTCGCGCAGCGCGTTTCCACCATCATGAACGCCGAGCAGATCATAGTGCTGGATGAAGGCAAAATCGTCGGCAAGGGCACGCACAAAGAGCTTTTGAAAACGTGCTCGGAATACCGCGAGATTGCGGAAAGTCAGCTTTCAAAGGAGGAATTGGCATGAGCGAACCGAAAAGAAACGCACCGCGTCCGCACAGGCCCGGCAGAGGCATGATGCCCACCGAAAAAGCCAAGGACTTCAAAGGCAGCTTTAAAAAGCTTATTTCGTATCTTTCCCCGTTTAAGTTTAAAATACTCATCGTCGTCATTTTCGCGGCGCTTTCCACCGTGTTCACGATCGTCGGCCCGAAGATCCTCGCAAAAGCGACCGATGAGCTGACGGCCGGCTTGATGCGCATCATCACCGGCGCTGCGGAGGGCATTGACTTTGGCTATATCGCGAAAGTTTTACTGTTCCTTGTGGGGCTGTATGCGTTGAGCGCGCTGTTCTCCTACATTCAGGGATTTACGATGTCCGGCGTTTCGGCGAAGGTCTCGTACAACATGCGCCGTGCCATTATGGAGAAGATCGACCGCCTGCCCGTCTCGTATTTTCACAAAACGAGTCAGGGTGACGTGCTTTCCCGCATCACGAACGATGTTGACACGCTCAGCCAGAGTCTGAACCAGAGTATCACGCAGCTTATCACGTCTGTGTGCTCCATCATCGGCGTGCTTATTATGATGCTTTCCATCAGCTGGCAGTTGACGCTTGTCGCGCTGTGCATCGTGCCGATTTCGTTGCTGCTTGTCGGACGCATTGTGAAATCCTCGCAGAAATATTTCGTCGGCCAGCAGGAATACCTCGGCGCGGTGAACGGCCACGTGGAGGAAATGTACGGCGGGCACGTCGTCGTGAAGGCATTTAACGGCGAAGCGCGCTCCATGGAGAAATTCGAGTGCGAAAACGAAAAGCTCTATAACGCGGGCTGGAAGTCGGAGTTCCTCTCCGGCCTGATGCAGCCGATCATGGGCTTTGTGGGCAATCTCGGCTACGTTGTGGTGTGCATTTTGGGCGCATCTATGGCGGCAGGCGGCAGCATGACCATCGGCGGCATTCAGGCGTTCATCCAGTATCTGCGCAGTTTCACGCAGCCCATCACCCAGATGGCAAGCATCTCAAGTCAGGTACAGCGCACCATGGCGGCGGCAGAGCGCATTTTCAACTTCCTTGATGAGCCCGAGATTGTCGAAAAAACGCCGAAATACACCGTGGAAAACAGCAATATCCGCGGCGACATCCGCTTTGACCACGTTTGCTTCGGCTACGAAGACACCGACGAGACTGTTATCCACGATTTCTCCGCCGATGTGAAAGCGGGCCAGAAGATCGCTATTGTCGGCCCGACGGGTGCAGGCAAAACGACTATGGTAAAGCTTCTCATGCGCTTCCACGACCTTAAATCCGGCAGGATCTGCCTTGACGGCAAGGACATCACGGAGTTTGCCCGCGGCGATCTCAGAAAAGAATTCGGCATGGTTCTGCAGGACACGTGGCTTTACAGCGGCACCATCATGGAGAACATCCGTTACGGCCGCTTGGACGCGACGGACGAGGAGGTCATTCAGGCGGCAAAAGCGGCGCAGGTTGACCACTTTGTGCGCACACTGCCGGACGGCTACAACACGATCCTCAATGAAGAAGCGACGAATGTCTCGCAGGGACAAAAGCAGCTGCTCACCATCGCCCGTGCAATTTTGTCCGACAGCCGCATCATGATCCTTGACGAAGCGACAAGCTCCGTCGATACGCGCACCGAGCTTTCCATCCAGACTGCAATGGATAACCTGATGCGCGGCCGCACAAGCTTCATCATCGCGCACCGCCTCTCGACAATCCGCAACGCTGACCTCATCCTCTGCATGAAGGACGGCGACATCGTGGAGCAGGGCACGCATGAAGAATTGCTCGCAAAAAACGGCTTCTACGCCAACCTCTACAACAGTCAGTTCGAGCACGCAGAGGAAAGCGCGTAAAACGCCTGTAAAACAAAACGAAGCTGTCTTCTCTGACAAAGAGAGGGCAGCTTTTTTGGTGGTTTTGAGGATTGACAAACGCCTAAAAGGACGGCTACAATAACCGCATAAAGGGGGCGTTTGTATGTTTTTGGATGAACTGAAAAAGAGGAATGTGCCGAGTTTAAAATCGCGCGCGGAGATGCTGGAGCTTTTGCAGCGGGAGGAATACGGCTGCTTGCCGAAGGCGCCGGAATCGTTCGTTTGGGAAGCGGAGCCCGGCGTTGCGGATAATTTCTGCGCGGGCAAGGCGACGCTGGAAAAGCTGACGTTTCGCGTTGTGGTAAACGGCAAAGATTTCGCGTTCCCGGTGTATTTGGCTGTGCCGACCGCAGAGGGGGCGCACCCGTTTTTTGTCCACATCAACTTCAGAAGCGATGTGCCGGACCGCTACATGCCGACGGAGGAACTCATCGACAACGGCTTTGCGGTGCTTTCGTTCGGCTATGAGGATGTGACGCGCGACGACGGCGACTTCACCTCCGGCCTTGCGGGGGTTCTGTATGAAAACGGCAAACGCGCGCCGCATGACGCGGGTAAAATCGCACTGTGGGCGTGGGCGGCGATGCGCTGCATGGATTATGCCGAGCACGACGAGCGGCTGGACTGCGCAAAATCCGTTGTGTGCGGGCATTCGCGCCTCGGCAAAACGGCACTGCTCACTGCTGCGCTGGATACCCGCTTCGCGTTTGGCTACTCGAACGATTCCGGCTGTGCCGGTGCGGCGCTGTTCCGCGGCAAAAAAGGCGAGCAGCTTGACGATATTTATAGGCAGTTTCCGTTCTGGTTCAGCGAATCGTTCGGGCAGTATGTCGGCAAAACGGACGCGCTGCCGTTTGACCAGCACTACTTGCTCGCGAGCATTGCGCCGCGCTATGTATACGTGGCGTCTGCGACGGGCGACGACTGGGCAGACCCCGCGTCCGAGCTTTTGAGCTGCTATGCGGCGGCAGCAGGGGACAAGGAGGCGTTTCCCTATGAAGAAACGTCGGAAGACTACGATTTTAACCTGCACGCGGGCCGCATCGGCTATCACCGCCGCCCCGGTCTGCACTATTTCAGCCGCGAGGACTGGAACCGGTTTATTGCGTTTTTTAAGAGCAAGCAATAAGGCGAGAAAAGCCGAGCGGTTATAATAAGAAGGGCGGCGTATTGCCGTCCTTTGGGAGCCCCCCTAATTGGGTCTCCCACGAGGGAATAGTCCACTGGACTGTTCCCTCTCCCGTCCTGATTTTTTGGAAGGCAAATAGATTTCGTCGTCTGCGGACGACAACTTAGGGCGCTGCCCTAAGAACCCGCGACCTTTTTGAAAAAAGGTCGATCAAAAACTTTTTGCGTCGCTTCTCTATGAAGACGAAAAATGCATACAAAAACGGCGAAATCCTGAACAGGACTCGCCGTTTTCTTATGCTTTACTTTAATTCTTGCGGTTGAAATTGATGAGGCAGCCGGCTTTGACGATCTTCTTTTCGTCGTCCGTCATCGGGGCAATGTAAAGCTCGATCTCCTTTACTTCATCGCCGAGCACATACGCTTTAATGCTCTGCATATCGCCGTCCATGGCGTCCAAAACGTTCGGGACGAGGATATAATCACCGATCTCGAAGGCGGGTTCATTCTTCATCTGGAACGGCAGCATGCCCCAGTTCATCACGTTGGAGCGGTAACGCTTGGTGGCGTACTCGGAGCAGATATTCGCAAGGCCGCCCAAGACGCGCTGGCAGCTTGCCGCCTGCTCGCGCGCAGAGCCGTCACCGGGCTTCACGCAGTAAATGACACTGCCGATTTCGATTGTCTTTTCATCGACGTCGGGCAGGATGTTTTTCACTTTCCCGAGTGCGTTTTTCAGAGCTTCATCGCTTTGTGCTTCGCCCGCAAGTCTCGCTTTTTCGAGTGCACGGACATCCTTTGCACGCTGCACGTAACCGGGGTCGCGGCGGGAGAGTGTGAACTCCGCAAGCCCCAGTGGGTTGGAGCGGTACGAAGACGTTTCGCCGGACGGGATCAATTCGTCGGTCGTTGTGACCTTATCCATGATCTTCGAGCAGACGCGCAGCAGAATGTTCTGCGCAAGTGCCTCCTGCTCCGGCCAATCCTTGATGTTCGGGCCGTAGATGAGCTTATCCTCCGGCTCTGCCTTGCCGAAGCCGTTGTAAATGCGGGCGCGGTAGGAGGAATCATCGTAGTTGTATTCCGGCACTTCGTAGTCGTCCGCGTACTTTTCGGCGGAAGTCAAAATGCCGCCGTTTGCCGCCGTTGCCGCGATAGAACGTGCGTCCATGAGTGCGACGGCGCTCAGTTGGCCTGCGCCCGGCTTGGAGCCTTCGCGGTTCGGGAAGTTGCGTGTGGCGTGGCGGATGCTCAGCGCGTTATTCGCCGGTGTATCGCCTGCGCCGAAGCACGGGCCGCAGAATGCGGTCTTCACAATGGCGCCCGTCGCCATGAGGTCGGAAATGGCGCCCTTTGCGAGCAGGTCCATAAACACCGGCTGTGAGGACGGGTAGACGTCCAGTGTGAATTCGCCCTGACCGCACTGCGCGCCCTTTAAGATGTGCGCCGCCGCCATGACGTTCGTATATGTGCCGCCCGCGCAGCCCGCAATGATGCCCTGCTGCACCTGCAAACCCTTTGGGGTGATCTTATCCGTCAGACTGAATTCGATATCCTTGCCTTCCGTCAAGCGCGCGGCTTCCTTTTCTACTTCGCGCAGGATGTCGCCGAGATTCGCGTTCAGCTCGTCAATCTCAAACGCGTTGCTCGGGTGGAATGGCAGCGCGATCATCGGCTTTACGGTGGAAAGGTCTACATAGACCAAGCCGTCGTAGTATGTCACGTCGGCCGGCTTTAACTCGCGGTAATCGTCCGCGCGGCCGTGCTTTGCGAGGTACGCCTTCGTGTCGTCGTCTGTGCACCAGACGGAGGTGAGACATGTGGTCTCGGTCGTCATGACGTCCACGCCGTTGCGGTAATCGGTCGTCATGCTCTTGATGCCGGGGCCGACGAACTCCATGACCTTGTTTTTTACGTAGCCGTTTTTAAACACCGCGCCGATGATGGCAAGCGCGATGTCCTGCGGGCCCACGCCCGGGCGCGGCTTGCCGGTGAGGTACACCGCCACAACGCCGGGGTACGCGACATCGTACGTGTTTTCGAGCAGCTGCTTGACGAGCTCGCCGCCGCCTTCGCCGATGGCCATGGTGCCGAGCGCACCGTAGCGCGTGTGGGAATCGGAGCCGAGAATCATTTTGCCGCAGCCCGCCATGGCCTCGCGCATGTACTGGTGAATGACCGCCATGTGGGGCGGCACATAAATGCCGCCGTATTTGCGCGCGGCGGAAAGGCCGAACACGTGGTCGTCCTCGTTGATGGTGCCGCCCACGGCGCACAAGCTGTTGTGGCAGTTTGTGAGCACGTAGGGGATGGGGAACTTCTCCATGCCGGAGGCGCGCGCCGTCTGAATGATGCCGACGAACGTGATGTCGTGCGAGGCGAGCGCATCAAATTTTAAGCGCAGGTTCTGCATATCCTCTGCGGTATTGTGCGCTTTTAAAATGGAATAGGCAATGGTACCCTGTTTTGCCGTGTCTTTTTGATAGGTCTCGGGTGCAGCGGCTTCCGGCACGATCTCTGTGCCGTTCACAAGGTAAACGCCGCCGTCATAAAGCTTTACCATATTCATTCACCGAAACTTCCGAAGGAGCCCGGAAGCGATCCTTTCTTTTAGCATTGCATGACCGCGCAGAAAATCCTGCGCTTAGTTGCTTTCAGTATAGCATAATAAAGGCGGATTTGCAATTTGCATTTCAGCTTTTTCATTTTGTTCAAAAACGGTTCAGTCTTCCGCGATGACTTTTGCTGCGGCGGAGCCCGAAGCGGTCTTCCAAATGCGGATCATCGTCGGGATGCGGCTTTGCAGTTCCGAAACGTGAGAGATGATACCGACGACGCGCCCGCTTTGGCGGATGCTCTCGAGCGCACGCATGGCGGTATCGAGCGTGTCGGTATCGAGCGAGCCGAAGCCCTCATCGATGAAAATGGAATCAAGCCGCACCGCGCCCGAGTAGCTCTGCACGACGTCCGAAAGCCCGAACGCGAGGGAAAGGGATGCCAAAAACTGCTCGCCGCCCGAAAGTGTCTCTACGGAGCGGCATGTGCCGCTCATGCCGTCCAAAACCTCAATGTCAAGCCCGCCGTAGCCCGCGCCGCTTTTGCCCTGCTTGTGCTGCAAGGCGTAGCGCCCGCGGCTTAAAACGGAGAAAAAGCGGTTTGCGCTCTGAATGGTCTCGTCGAGCATCATGCCGAGCACGTACTGCAAAAGCGGCACGCGCAAGGCGTTGCTGCGGCCGGTCACGTACCCCGCAAGCTTTGCTGCGCGGCTGTACTGTACGTCGAGCGCGGCGGCTTCCTCCGTGTATTGCTGCACGGCGGCGGCGCTTTCCGCAATGGTGCGCAGGTCGGAGCCAAAGCGCCCAAGCTGCACGGAAAGCGTCTGCGTTTCGGTGCTTTTTGCGTCCAGCTCCGCTTTGCTTTGCGGGAGGTCCTTTTCCGGCGCTGCGCCGAGGGCATTTTTCGCTTCCTTTGCGGCGAACATCTGCTGTGCGGCAGCTTTTACGGCCTCGTTTGCGGCAGAAAGCGCGTTTTCCGCAGCGTGAAACGCTTCCTCAAGCGCTGCGGTCTCCTGCTCGAGCACACGAATGCGCTTTTGGATTTCGGTCATCTCCAATGTGATTTGCGCCGCATCGCGCACGGCGTCCATGGCGCTTAATTGGCGGCGCTTTTCTTCTAAAGCGGCGCGGCAGGCGGCAAGCGCGGCGTTGTGGCGGCTTTCGACCTGCATAAGCGCTTCACGTTCCGCTTTGAGTGTCTCAAGTTTCTTGTGTGCGGCCGGCGCTTGCGCTGCAAGCTTTTGCGCTTCGTTGAGCGCCGTTTGCGCCGCAATGTAGGCCGCTGTGAGCACCTCTTCGCTTTCTGTGATGCTTTTTGCGGCATCGTTTGCGGCGCTTAATTGTGCAAAAGCGACCTCGTGCCGCGCTTTTGCGGCGGCGGCCGTCTGCTCGGCGCGGCTTTGCTCTTGCCGCAGGTCTTCAAGCTTTTTGCGCAGCGCATCAAGTTCTTCTTTTGTCGTCTCACCTGCGCACGGCACGGCGAGCACGGGGTGGTGCACCGCGCCGCAAACGGGGCAGGGCGTGCCGTCCGCGAGCCCTGTGGCGAGCGCGGCGGCGCTGTTTTGGTTCCATTTGGCTTCTGCCGCCGAGAGCAGCTTATCCTGCCCCACGACGGTCAGACGCGCGGTGCGCGCCGCGTCTTCGGCAGCTCCCCACAATTTTTTGCACTGCGCTTCGGCTTTGGCGGCGTCACTGCGCGTTTTCAGCGCGGCAAGCTGTTCGCTTAAGATGGTCTGCGTCTGTAAGAGCGACGCGAGCCGGTCTTTTGCGGCATCGGCCTTTTCGGTGAATGCTTCGCCTACCGCGATGCGCCGCAGCACCTCCGGCAGCTTTTGGCGGTCGTCCTCTGCCTGCTTCTGCACGGCGCGCTCGCGCTCCTCCTCGGCGCGCAGTTCTTTTAAAAGCTGCTCCTTTTGCAGGCTGCGTTCCTGCTCCGCGCGCAGCTGTTCGCTTCGTTTTAAAAGTGTGTCTTTTTCGGCGGTCAGCTTTGTAAGTCCCGCGCGGTTCTGCTCGGCGCGCGTATACTGCGCTTTGGCGGAAGCTGCCCGCGTTTCGGCGGTTTTCAGCTGCGCTTCGGCATCAGTCTCGGCTTTTTGGCACTGCTCAAATTGCAGTGCGCGGGTGTATTGCTTTTGTGCGAGAGTCAGTGCTTCTTTCGCGGCGGCGAGCGCTTTTTCGGTCCGTGCGCATTCTGATCGAAGCGCTTCCGTTTGCACGGCGAGCGCCTCGGCGGTTTCCGCGCCATGCTTTTCGAGCAGCGATTTCAGTTTTGTCTCGCACGTTTCGCGCTTTGCGTACAGCTTTTTTTGCCGCTCCGTAAATTTCATCGCGATGCGTTCCCATAGCTCGCAGGAGAAAAGCGTTTTCAAAATGGCTGCTTTTTCGGTGGAATTCGCGCGCAGAAGCTGCATGAATTTGCCCTGCGGCAGCACGATGACCTGCGAAAATTGCTCGGCGGTGAGGGAAAGCAGGTTTTCCGCGTAGCCTGTCACATTGCGTGCCGCACCCGAAGCGGCAAGCGCCCAGCCGTCTGCCGTGCGGCGCTTGCACTCGTTTTCTTCCTCGGTGATAAAATCGTCGCTGCCGCGCTTTTTGCGGCGGTACAGCGCGCGGCGGAAGCAATATTCGTCTTCGCCGAGCGCAAAATGATAGACGACCTCGGTGCGGTCGCTGTCTGCGGCGGCAAGGCAGCGCATATCTTGAAACGTGCGCCGCCCGCCCGTCGATTTATAAAAGAGCGCGATGCTCATGGCGTCGAGCAGCGTTGTTTTGCCGCCGCCCGTCTGTCCGGTGATGAGGAACAGCCCCGCTTCGTTCAGCTTTTCAAAATCGATGACGGTGTGCTCCAGATACGGCCCAAACGCCGAAAGCTCCAAACGGATCGGTCTCACGTTGCATCGCCCTCCAGTTCCTTTAGAATTTCCGCAAGCAGCGCTTCGTCCTCCGGCTGCGCTTCCTCACCGCAGACCTCCTTTAAAAAGCCGCGGAAAAGCTCCGCGCGGCTACGGCTGTGCAGATCGGCTTCCGCCTGCGTGCCTGCGTGCTGCTTTAAAAACCACGTGCTGCGCACGCCGAGTACATTCGGGTAATAGGGGCGCAGTCGGTCGGCCGGGCGGAAAACCGGCTCGTCGTCGGTGAGCAGAATTTCCACATAGTCTTCATTGGGCGCCGCCTGCCCGTTTTCGAGCAGCGCCGCAAACGTACCCTCTATGCGCTTTACGTCGTGCAGAGGGGTTACGGGGATGCACGTTGTTTCCACCGTGTCGCCGAGCGTGACGAGCGTCATGCTCTTTTTCTGGTGCGCTTCGTCTACGGAATATTTGAGCGGTGAGCCCGCGTAGCGCGCCGTGTCGCCTGCCCTTTGCGCCGCGTGCAGGTGCCCGAGCGCCGCATAGTCAAACTGGGAGAAGACATCTGTCGGCACATCGCCCGCGCCGCCAACGAAAATGCGGCTTTCGGAATCGGAGGTGGAGGCCCCCGCCGCAAAGCAGTGCGCGACCAACACGTGCTTTTTCGCGGGGTCAAACGCTTTTTCCATTTTTTCTACCGCCGCGCGCATGCAGGCCCCTGCACCGCGCAGCGTTTCATCGCCTAAAAAATCGCGCATCTGGGCGTTTTCAAAGTACGGCAGCGGGAAAATCTGTATGTTGCCGATCTCGACCGGCGTAAACGCGTCTTTAAGCTCCGTGATGATATGGATGCCGTGCCGCGCAAGCAGGCTTTTGCCCACCGCAATGCGGTCCGGGCTGTCGTGGTTGCCGGAAATGATGACGGCGGGGATGCTCCGTTCGCACAGCGCATCGATGAGCTCGTCGAATAAATGAATCGCGTCGACCGAGGCAATCTGCCGGTCGTACAGATCGCCCGCAATGAGCAGCGCATCGGGCTTATATTCATCCAGCGCAGGCAAAAGCGACTGCCGCACAAAATGCCGCTGGTCATCCATTAAGCTGCGACCGTACAAAAGCCTGCCGAAGTGCAGGTCTGCAATATGTAAAAGCTGCATAGCGTCTCCTTTTAAATTTTTAGTCTGACTTTTTTCTGAATTTGCCGGCGAGCACCTTTTCAGGGGTGCCAAACCGTGCTATAATAATAAAATAGTTAACAGTATTATATCATGTCCGTTGGAGGATAAACAGTGAGAAAACATAAATTTTTATCGATATGCGCAAGCGTTTTGCTGTCGCTTTCCGTTTTGACGACCGGCGTTTTGGCCGATACAGCCGAAAGCACCGCGAGCGAAAATTCCACAGCTTCCGATACCTCGACTTCGGAAACCGGCACAACGACAAACACGGTCGTGGCCAAAAGCAGCGAAATGGGCTTCCCGTGCGATAAGCTCACAGACCCAAACAGCGCTTCTATTTATATGGTGAGCCTCGACACCGATACCGTTGTCTATACATATAATCCGGACGAGCGCCGCCCCATGGCTTCCATGACGAAGATCATGACGTATATCGTCACGGCGGAAACGGTCAGCGACCTGCAAAACACGCGCACTACGGTGCCGGAAAGCGTTGCCGAGGAGCTTGAGGGCACGGGCTCGTCTTTGGCGGAAATTCAAACGGGCGAAAGCTTTACCATCTATGAGCTTTTGAACCTGATGATGGTGCCCTCCGGCAATGATGCCGCGCTGACGCTTGCAAAATATGTGGATTCTTTGAATATCACGGCCGACGACCCGCAGTATGACGAAGACGGTGACGGCAAAATGAGCTGTGTGGAGCTGATGAACAAGAAGGCAGCGGAGCTCGGCTGCACGAACACGCATTTTGTGAACCCGCACGGCCTGTATGATGAAAACCACTACACCACCGCGCGCGAGATGGCGACCATTACGGAGTATGCGCTGACAATGCCGTATTTTACGGACGTCACCTCGCAGACGTATTACACGCAGCCGCCGACGAACATGACAAGCGAGGAACGCACCGTCACCACGACGAACCGCATGCTTTTGAGCTATGACGATGAGTATTACACCTATGCCACCGGCGTAAAGACCGGCTCCTTGAATGAATCCGGCTACTGCATTTCCGCCACGGCTACGTATGACGGGTACAGCTACCTTGTCGTTTGCATGGGCAGCCCGTATATCGACAGCGAGGGCAACCATATCGATTATCACGGCGAAATGTACGATGCCGCGACGCTGTTCCGCTGGGCATTTTTGAATATCGAAAACAAAACGCTCGTTACGGACGGCGAGCTTCTCGGCGAGGTGAGCCTCAAATACGCGTGGGGCAAAGACCGCCTGCAGGTGCTGGCGCAGGGCAATCTCACCGCAACACTGCCGAGCAGTCTGGAAAGCGGCGCCATCACCACAAAGCTCGATCTGCCCGAAAGCGTGAAAGCGCCCATCAAAAAGGGCGATTACGTTGGTACCGCCACGTTCTATTATAACGGCGCGGAGCTTTCCACCGTTGCGCTCGTCGCTGCGGAAAGCGTGGAGCGCAGCGAGATCGTGCAGGTTTTGCAGCAGGGGCAGGAGGTGCTCACCTCCACGTGGTTTATCGTTACGGCCACCATTTTGCTGGTCTTGGCTGCCGCGTATGCTATCCTTGCCATCCTGATGAACCGTAAAAGCAAAAAAGTCCGCCGCGTAAAGAAATACAGAGATTTATAAGTACAGAACAAAACCCCGATCCGTTTCATGTGCGGAATCGGGGTTTTAACGTTCACGGAGCGAACAATTCACTTGCCGTAAGGCAAATTTCACCATAATCTCCTACGTTCTCACCTGCCGGCTCGGTCGGGGCTGGACGGTCGCCACCGGTTTGTCTTTAGTGAAATATTTTGCTGACGCAAAATGTGAAATAACGCTTCGCACACAAGTGTGCTGTGCATTGTGATATATTGCGTCTTCGCCGCAATATGAAATGAAATAAATCTCCGCACGCCCGCAGGCATTTCACGACAACCGAAGGTTGTTCTTTTACGTGCGAAGCACATTTCACAAATCTCGAAGAGATTTATTTCACTCCAAAGGAAAAACCTCATTCGTTTGAATGAGGTTTTTCCTTTGGTCCGGAAGCGTGATACGGAAGTGTGAGCAACACCCGAAAACACATTGAAAATTCTACATTTTTACGGCATAGACGCACGGGTTTATTACGAAAAAGCAATCCGCCTCTGTATCGCGCAGGGGCGGATTTGCTTATTTGTCATACGGGACTCGGAAATAGTCCAAATACTTCTTAAATCTGTCCTGTGCAGATAGACAAGTATCACGCAGATAGCCGCGCTCATTCTGCCACTCCTTCAAGCCACGGTAGTAGAACATCTTGATGTCGTCCTCAATGATAAACGGCACGATGCTGTTCCGCAGACATTCTTTGAAAAGGAGCAGGCGCCCGACTCTGCCGTTGCCGTCCTGGAACGGATGGATGCGCTCAAAGCGGTAGTGAAAGTCAAGCAAATCGTCGAAGGTTTTGCCCTCAATGGCGTTGTACTCGGCAAGCAGCTTCTTCATTTCAGCACCGACATTCTCCGGCGCAGTTGTGTCCATACCACCGACCTCGTTGGGCAGTTTCTTGTAATTCCCGACGGCAAACCAATCGAGGCGGGAATCGGAAGTTCCGCTTTTCAGAACGGCGTGCAGCTGCTTGATGAACGCCTCGCTCAGCATATGATTTGCGCTATCGATAATCATATCAATGCACTTGAAATGGTTGGCGGTCTCGACCACATCGTCAACCTTGACCGCCCCGTCCGATGCGCCGATGGTGTTCGTCTCAAAGATATAGCGCGTCTGATCGTGGGTAAGGCGGCTGCCCTCGATGTGGTTGGAGTTATAGGTCAGATCGATCTGGATTTTATGATAAATGCCGCCGTGCAGCTTCGCCGCTTTCTCGGCCTTCAGTACCTCAAGAAGTGTCTTGGGTGCATCGGTTTTCTTGTTAATGCGATTGGGCTTCTCCGCGGTTTCGGGTATGTTCCATGTCTTTCCGGTCAGAAATGCACCGTCGATTTTTCCTTCGGCGCAGTACCCTCGCACGCTGCGTTCGGAAACGCCCCACCTTTTCGCCGTTTCCGCGACAGAAATATATATCATAGAGATCCCTCACTTTCTGCACAGGGATAGTATAGCACATTATCGGCAAAATATCAAGATTTGATGATGAAATAATATTCCGATTTCGCCGATAGTGGCAATTATACGCAACCGTTAAATCAGCTATAACATTTTTGCGCCTATCAAAAGTTTGAAATTCTTATCATATTATTGATTTATCGGTCGAATCGTGGTATGCTATATTCATGTTATTGTACCCGACACCAAATAGCCCATAAAGGAGATTCAAAATGGCTGTTAGTTATAAGAAGCTGTGGCATATTCTTGTTGATCGGAATATGAAAAAGAAAGATTTGGAAGAAGCTGCCGGCATCACCCATTATCAGATGTACAAGCTGGCAAACGATAAGGATATAACCACCGACGTGATCGGCGCAATCTGTACCGCGCTTGAGGTGGAACCAAACGATATTATGGATTTTATTCAGGAAATCGATAAGTAACATGGAGGGCCAGTCATGCCAGAACAAATAGTTTGTTCTTTGGATAAATGCTGTTTCTACCAAAGGAGTATATGAATGCTACACAACGGACTTTACGAGCAAATCATAAATAAGGGCCTGGATGCAGAACTTTCCGTAACGGACAAGCTCTCTCAAACTGCGCCTATTGACAGCGCGGAAGCGTCTAAAGTATTATCAAAATATGTTGCCGAGATCGTTGAAAAGGGGCTAAACAACGTGAAAGACAATGGCGGCAATCTCACTTCTCAGGTCGAGCTTGTCAACCGCATTGTGTCCACCATTATGGCTGAAACAAAAGAAGCTGACTTCGACACGCTTTCCGTTGCAGAGCGTGCGGAGCAGCTTCTTGCACTTTTTGATAAGAAAAACAATGTGCTGGCACTGGACGAAAGGGCCGAGATCATCCGTCCGGAAACCTCCATCGCACAAAGCTCACTTTTCACCGGGGCTGTGCATGAGCCGCAGATGTTCACAGAGCTCAAAAAGGAGATCGTCTCTGCTGACAGAATTGACATGCTGGTGTCCTTCATCAAATGGAGCGGTCTGCGGCTCATCATGGACGAGCTGCGAGAGTTTACGCACAGCGGCGGCGAGCTCCGCATTATCACCACTTCCTACATGGGCGCAACAGATGTGAAGGCCATTGAGGAGCTTCGAAAGCTGCCCAATACGCACATCAAGGTCAGCTACAACACCAAGACGACCCGGCTCCACGCCAAGGCATATATCTTTTACCGCGAAACCGGCTTCACGACGGCTTATGTGGGCTCGTCCAACTTGTCCAATGCCGCATTGACCAGCGGCCTTGAATGGAACACAAAAGTAACGCGGCGTGACCTGCCCGAAACCATTGACAAGATCGCCGCTACCTTTGAGTATTACTGGAATGACCGCGAATTTGAATACTACGCGGAGGATCAAAGAGAGCGCTTGGCTCGGGCATTGAAGGCGGAAAAATATTTCGACACCAACAATGCCGACGTCTACACCATGGACATCAACCCCTATTCCTACCAGCAGGAGATTTTGGACAAGCTGGAGGCAGAGCGCACTGTTCGTGGCTATACGCGCAATCTGGTGGTGGCGGCCACCGGTACCGGCAAGACGGTCATCTCTGCGCTGGATTACAAGCGCTTCCGCAAGCAGAATCCGGATCGACCCTGCCGCCTGCTCTTTGTGGCGCACCGGGAGGAAATTCTCAAGCAGAGCTTGTACACCTTCCGCGCCGTGCTCAAGGACGCAAACTTTGGTGAGCTATTTGTGGGCAACTATAAGCCGGAGAGCATCGACAACTTGTTTCTGTCCATCCAGACTTTCAACTCACAGAGCTTCACGGAAAAGACGAGTCCCGATTTTTACGATTACATCATCGTGGACGAATTCCACCATGCCGCTGCACCGACTTATCAGAAGTTGTTGTCCTACTACCAGCCGCGCATCCTGCTGGGCTTGACCGCTACTCCGGAGCGTATGGACGGCAAGAGCATCCTGCCGTACTTCCATAACCGCATTGCAGCGGAGATCCGTCTACCGGAAGCCATTGACCGAAAGCTCCTGTGCCCGTTCCAATATTTTGGCGTTACCGATACGGTGGATCTGGATGCGCTCAAATGGTCTGCCGGTGGCTACCAAAAGAGCGAGCTGGAGCACATCTACACGTTCAGCGGGGCGGTTGCCGACCGCCGCGCCGACCATGTGGTAACGGCACTGCTGAAATATGTGACGGACATTGACGAGGTGAAGGGCCTCGGCTTCTGCGTGACGGTCGATCACGCGGAGTTTATGTGCCGCTATTTTAACGACCACAACATCCCGTCCATGTGCCTCACCGGGCAATCTTCGGACGAGGAAAGAGCAGCGGCCAAGCGGCGCTTGGTGTCCGGCGATGTGCGGTTTATCTTCGTCGTGGACATCTACAACGAGGGCGTGGATATTCCGGAAGTTAATACTGTTCTGTTCCTGCGCCCCACCGAATCCCTGACAATCTTCTTGCAGCAGCTGGGACGTGGTCTGCGTCTATCTGAGGACAAGGAATGCCTGACCGTGCTGGACTTTATCGGTCAGGCAAATCGAAAATACAATTTTGAAGATAAGTTTGCGGCACTGCTGTCGAATGCCACCCGAAGCGTGAGCCGGGAGATCAAGGACGGTTTTGTGTCCGTTCCCAAGGGCTGCTATGTCCAGCTTGAGAAGAAGGCGGCCAAATACATTTTGGAGAATATCCGCGCCTCCTATGGCAATACGGCTGGGTTGGTGGCTCGTGCAGCCTCCTTCGCGGAAGACAGTGGGCTGGAGCTGACGCTCAAAAATTTTTTGGATTACTACCATCTTGACCCACGGGCGATCTACAAGTTTTCCTCCTTCTCTCGCATTTGTGCCAGAGCGGATGCCATCGAGGACTTTTCGGAGCCGCTGGAGGACATCCTGACCAAAGCGTTTGCAAAGCTTGCTGTGGCTGATTCCCGCCGCTGTATTTCGTTCCTGTTGGATGTTCTTCCGCGTTTGGACAACCTTGATTTTACAGTGCTTCCGGATGCGGAAAAGCGGATGATGCAGATGTTCTATGTCACCGTCTGGGGCAAGACTGTGGAGAACTGGGACGACGAAGAGGTGCTTAGTAACCTCTATGCACTGTCTGACAGCACAGTTCTGCTCGGTGAACTCCTGGCGCTGCTGCGCTATCGCTTCGAGCAGATCGACTTTATCGACGAGCCGGTGGATCTGGGCTTTGACTGTCCTCTGGATCTGCACTGCACCTATACCCGCGACCAGCTCTTGGTAGCGCTGGACTTTATGAAGCCGTCCACCGTTCGTGAGGGCGTGAAGTGGCTGCCGGAGAAAAATATCGATGTGTTCTTTGTGACGCTGAACAAGGCGGACAAGGACTATTCGCCAACCACCATGTACAACGATTATTCCATCAATGAGAGCTTGTTCCATTGGCAGAGCCAGAGCACCACGGCAGAGAATTCGCCCACCGGTCAGCGCTATATCCACCACAAGGAACGCGGCAATAAGGTACTGCTGTTTGTCCGTGAGTTTAAGGCGGACCGTATGACCGGCGGCGCGGAGGCGTACACCTATCTGGGCACGGCGAACTACGTGAAGCACACAGGCAGCAGGCCGATGAATATCACCTGGCAGCTGGACCGCCCAATCCCAGCGAAGTTCTTGAAGAAGACGAATAAGTTGGTAGTGGGATAAGGAGTTTATTATGAAGTTTATTCACTTATCAGACCTCCATTTGGGGAAAAGAGTAAATGAGTATTCGATGCTTGAAGATCAAGAATACATACTCAAAAAAATCATCAATATTGTTGATGCTGAAAAGCCGGATGGTGTGATTATTGCCGGAGATGTCTACGACAAATCTGTTCCCGCGGCGGAGGCAGTTCAGTTGTTTGACAACTTTCTCGTTCAGTTGGCCAAACGAAAGCTCGAGGTATTCGTTATTAGCGGAAACCACGATTCTCCTGAGAGAATTGCATTTGGAGCGCGTATTATGGATGCCAGCGGCATCCATATGTCACCGGTCTATGATGGAAACATTGCACCTATTTCCATGCGGGACGGATACGGTACAGTTGATGTTTATATGCTCCCATTTATTAAGCCAGCTCATGTTCGCAGGTTTTGTGACGATGAAATTACTACTTATACAGACGCTATAAATCATGCCATTTCAAAGCTGAGTATCAATCATGACAATAGAAATATTCTGGTGACACATCAGTTTGTTACGGGTTCGTCGCGCTCTGAATCTGAGGAAATCTCGGTTGGCGGTTCTGATAATGTGGACGCTTATGTTTTTGATCCCTTTGATTATGTCGCACTTGGACATATTCACTCGCCGCAAAATTGTGGCACGGAGCATATTCGTTACTGCGGAACACCGTTGAAATATTCCTTTTCGGAAGCAAAAGACCGCAAGTCAGTAACAGTGATCGAACTCGCTGAGAAAGGAAAAGTGTCATATAAAACAATCGACCTTGTCCCGCAGCATGATCTTGTCGAGTTGAAAGGAACCTACGATGAGTTGACCTTTAGATCCTTCTATGAGGGTACAACATGGCCGGAAGATTATACGCACATCACGCTGACGGACGAAGAAGACATTCCGGATGCAATCGGAAAACTGCGCACGGTGTATCATCGACTGATGAAGCTTGATTACGATAATAGACGCACACGCTCAAGTGTGGAGATCAGTGGTGCAACAGACGTTGAATCTAAATCGCCATTAGAGCTCTTTTCTGATTTTTATGAACTTCAAAATAATCAACCTATGAATCCTGAGCAATTTGAGTACATGAAGTCGCTAATAGAAAAGACGTGGGAGGGTGAACAATGAGGCCTATCAAACTTACAGTATCTGCGTTTGGCCCCTATGCAGGAAAAACGGTTCTTGATTTGGACAAGCTCGGAGAAAATGGGCTTTACCTTATTACTGGTGATACGGGTGCCGGAAAGACCACGATTTTTGATGCGATTACTTATGCATTGTACGGAGAGGCCAGTGGAGACAACCGCGAGCCATCCATGTTCCGCTCAAAATATGCCGAGGCAACTACTCCGACAGAGGTTGAACTTGTCTTCTCCTACGCCGGAAAAACATACACCGTAAAACGAAATCCAGAGTATGAACGTCCCAAATCCCGCGGCGAAGGATTTACGACGCAAAAAGCGGAAGTGCAGCTAAAATATCCGGATGGGCGCGTTGTCACAAAGCAGCGCGACGTGGATAATGCAATACGAGACATCATGGGCATTAACCGTAGCCAGTTTTTGCAGATCGCCATGATTGCACAGGGGGATTTTCTCAAATTGCTGCTTGCCCCCACAGAGGAGCGAAAGAAAATATTCCGTCAAATATTCAAAACGCAGTTGTATCAGGACTTGCAGGATCGTTTGAAGAAGGAGTCCGGTCAACTAAACGACAAATGCGATGCCGCTCGTAACAGTATCAAGCAATATATTGATGGAATTACCTGTGATGAAAATGATGTCCTGAGTATTGAAGTTGAAAAAGCAAAGAACGGGCTTCTTCCTGCAAAGGATGTTATGGATCTGATTGATCGTCTCCTGACACAAGATAATGACAAAAAAACGGCTATTCAAAAGTCAATCTCGGATGCAGACAAAGCCCTCGAAATCGTCAATGCAAATTTGGGGAAGATTGAAGCAAAAGAACAAACTCAAAAAGCATTAGACCAAGCACAGAAGAATTTAATCGGCGAAAATGAGACCAATCTTGCGCTGAAGGCTGCTTTTGATATTGAAAAGGGGAAAGTATCGGAAAGAGAACAGCTTGCTGAAGAAAAGGCCAAGATTGAGGCTGAGTTTTCTCGTTATGAAGCGCTGGATGCCCTAGAAAAACAAATCAAATATGACGAGGATACTATTTCCAAAAACGAGAGGCAACTGAAAAAAGACCGGGAGCAGTATGCCATTGATGAAGCAGAGTTTAAAATCCTTAAAAAAGAGTTCGAGTCCCTTTCAGACGCAGGGGAAGGAAAGGAAAAGCTTTCTCGTCAAAAAGAGAAGACACAAGAAAAACAAGCAAAGTTGCAAAATCTTTCAGCATTATTTAAGGTCTTACACGAACTTGGTGACAATTTGGATACTCTCCAAAGCAATTACAAAAAAGCCTCGGAGTCATCCGAGGAAGCAACTGCCGATTATGAAGCAAAAAACCGCGCATTTTTGGATGAGCAGGCTGGAATCATCGCTGAAACTTTGGAAAACGGTAAGCCCTGCCCTGTTTGCGGATCTTTGGAACACCCTTGCATAGCGCATAAATCGGCCAAGGCCCCTACGGAAGCACAATTAAAAAGAGCGAAAGAGAATGCTGATAAGGCACGAAAAGGAGCCGAAGACTTAAGCGGGAAATGCAAGGAAGCCAAAGGCATACTCGATGCAAAAAAAGCCGAAACGGAAAAGCTGGCTAAGGAATTATGGCAGAGCGTCACATTTGAGGACGTGGAAAACGATCTTCCGGAGGAGCAGAAAGTCGTTTCTGCAGAAATCGCTGCGCTTGACACAGCGCTTTCCGAAGAGGAAAAGAAAGTATCCCGGCGTTCTGCGCTTTCAGAATCGCTGCCCAAAACAGAGATGTCTCTGGCGGAAAGAGATAAGGATATTACAGCTCGAAGCACTGCTTTAGAAGCTGATAGAGCATCGTTGAGTGAAAAGAAGAATCAGCGTAATGCGGCTAAGGAATCCTTGCGCTTTGATAACATAGCAGAGGCGCAGAGAAAATCGGAAGCTTTGGGAAAAACCGTCAGCGAAATGAAGGAAGCATACGACAACGCGCAGAGTGCGCTGTCCGACTCGGATAAAAAAATTGCCGGCTATAATGCTTCGATTACGGAACTCTCCAAGCAGCTCTCTTCCGATTGTGATCTCGACAAAGAAGCGGAAACAAAGAAGAAAGCGGAACTATCCGAAAAGAGAACTGCGGATGACGATGCTGCCAAAGCACTTCATACTCACATAGAGTCCAATACAAAGGTGCTTGCTAATATTCAAGCAAAGGTCGGAGATCTTGATGCTCTTGAAAAGCGCTATACATGGCTGAAGGCACTATCAAATACAGCAAACGGCAATATCTCCGGCAAAGAAAAAGTGATGCTGGAAACCTATATTCAGATGACGTATTTTGACCGTATCATAGCACGCGCGAATACCCGCTTTATGGTGATGTCGGGAGGACAGTACGAACTGAAACGTAGGAAAGAAGCTGAAAATAACCGTAGCCAAAGTGGACTCGATCTTGACGTTATCGATCATTACAACGGCACGGAAAGAAGTGTCAAGACGCTTTCCGGCGGTGAATCCTTCAAGGCGTCGCTTTCTCTTGCATTGGGTCTTTCAGATGAAATTCAAGCATCTGCCGGTGGCGTAAAGCTCGATACAATGTTTGTAGATGAGGGCTTTGGCTCGCTCGATGATGAGTCTATTGATCAAGCCATGAAAGCCCTCCTGAGTCTAGTGGACGGAAATCGTCTTGTTGGTATCATATCTCACGTAGCTGATTTGAAAAACCGCATAGACAAACAAATCGTAGTCACAAAGGAAAAGAGCGGCGGAAGTAAAGCCAATATTGTTACCTGAGGAGAAATAGAGATGAAAGAATATTCAAGAGGCTCTGAGTGGAGAAGATGGGATCTACACATCCATACAGCAAGTTCATATGATGCATATAAAGGCGATGATTCGGACAAGTTGTTAGCAGACGCTATAAACAAAAATGAGTTGGCGGCTATAGCAATAACAGATCATTTTATAATTGATAAGGACAGAATTGCAAACATCAGGGGACTTGTACCAAGCACGACGGTGTTTCCCGGTGTGGAATTACGTACCGATAAAGGCGATACAAATATCCATGTAATTCTTATTTTTTCAGATCAAATAGATTTGAAAACTCTTTCCGAAGACTTTAATGTTTTTAGAAGAGAGGCGAAAAACCCTAATGATAACGACAAGATTTATTGGGATTACAAAGATATATGTACTTTTGCTCAAAAACATAATGCTCTGATTTCTATTCACGCGGGCAGTAAAGATAAGGGCGTAGATACCCAAATTTCTAATGCTCTACCGATTAATCAAGCTGTAAAAGAAGAGTTTGCCGAGTCAGTCTCTATTTTTGAAGTGGGAAAAGAAAAAGATATTGCAAACTATAAGGAACATGTTTTTCCAGATATAAAATCTATAAAACCTCTAATTATATGTTCTGATTCTCACGATCCAAGGAATTACAATCCTGCTCACCAGCTGTGGATAAAGTCAGACCCAACTTTTAATGGATTAAAGCAAATTATATATGAACCAGAAGAGAGAGTATGTATATCTAATTATAGACCTCAAGAAAAAGCTCCATATCATATAATTGATAGTATTACTATTACTGATAATTTGTTTCAGCAAGATCAAATTGTTTTTAATCAAAATCTGACTTGTATAATTGGCGGAAAATCAACCGGAAAATCCATTTTGTTACATAACCTAGCAAGAGCAATTGATCCTGACCAGGTCAGCGAAAATAGCATTATAAGCTTGGGCCTTCAAAAGCCCGATAAGGACAAAAAGTCCCTTACCCTCGAAATAGATTCATCAAAATTAAATGTAAAGTGGAAAAATGGGAAATCAGGAGAAAATCAAAGCATCATTTATATTCCGCAATCTTATCTGAATAGGTTGGCAGACTCAAGTCAAGAAACCACGAGAATAGATGAGCTTGTTGAAAGAGTCTTGCTTAAACGTACAGATTCAGAAGGAAATAAGCTTCAGAATCATAAGGACACCCTAATCCAGACGTTAAACAAGAAAAAAACCGAAAATACAAACACGGTTTTGGAGATTGTTAGATTAAATGAAAGTATAAAGCAGTTGCAAAATCAGATTTCTGAACTAGGGGGAAAAGATTCTGTTGAAAAAGAGATATATCGATTAAAAACTGACCGAGACGCTATTGCAAAGGAACTTAATATTACTGAAGAAGATATTGAAAAATACGACGAGGCCGTTACTACCATTAAAACCAAGAAAATTATTGTAGAAGATATTTCAAGGGAAATAAATAGGCTATCTTCGTTAGTATCAATTGTACAATCTTCACTAGACTTATCTTCTTTTCCAGAAGAAATTAAGGAACAACTTGAAGTTATCATTGAGAATATTATCGATGAAGCAAATAAAGCGTGGAATATGCAAAAAGAGCAATTGCTTGCATCATTATTAGAAAAGCAAAAAGCTGCTAAGGAAGAATGTGATACTGCTTCGGCAATAAGAGATTCTCTAAAAGTAAAGATTGAAAGCAGCAATCATATAAAAGAACTTGCACAAAAAATATCTGATGAAGAAGCAATACTGCAAGCGATTATATCAAAAGAAAAAGTTTTAAATGATGAAAAAAAGAAGCAAGATATAGCAATTCTTAACATATCTTCTTCGTGCATTGGCTTGAAAAAGGACTATGAAGAGTATGCACGTTATATATCGGAAAACGCGAATACCGATCATTCGGGGCTAACTTATGAAGTCCAAATACCAGTAAGAGTTGATGACTTCCTAAAAAAATGGCGAGAGCTGTTTAGAGAAAACAATCCGCAAAATAGGAAACTCATTGATACAGAGACTTTTTCTGATAGCAAGTTTACAGAAGAATTATTAGTGGAGATAATAAAAAAGGACTTAAGTGGAGAACTTACAACACTGAAAGCTGGAGATAATGTTGAAAACACATTACGAAGTATTTTGACGGATTGGTATAACATTAAATATGTCGTAAAAATGGGCAATGATTCAGTTAATGTTATGTCTCCGGGTAAAAAAGCATTGGTTCTGTTACAACTGCTAATTGATTTGGACGAAACCGATTGCCCAATCCTTATTGATCAACCAGAAGATGATCTAGACAACCGATCGATTTTTGAGCAATTAATACCATTCATAAAAAAGAAAAAAGCTGTTCGACAAATCATTGTTGTGACGCATAATGCTAATATTGTTGTTGGGGCTGATGCGGAAGAAGTGATCATTGCTAATCAAAATGGAGCGGATTCACCAAATAAAGATTCAATTCATTTTTCCTATCGCTCTGGTTCAATAGAAAACGATGGTCCCTTACTAAAAGAAACCGGAGTTGTTGAAGATGGAATTTTAGCAAAACAAGGTATCCAGCAACATATTTGTGATATTCTTGAAGGCGGCGAGAAAGCATTTGAGAAAAGGAAAAATAAGTATAATTTAAACTCATAGTCAGCGTCAGCATGAGTTAATATCTGGGTCCCAGGGAATCCCCTGACAAGTGAATCTGTACGGACAGATTCGTTGCTTGTTAAGACAATGCCGCATCATAGACGACAGCCATTTCCGATTGATTTCGGGGATGGCTGTTTCTGTTGCCTTACCGTCAAATCTGTAAATTTACTTTTCGCACATTGGGCTTTTCTTCTGGGTTGCGCTATCATGTGGATGATGATAGAAACCCGCACGGTGGGGGCGCAAAAGGAGGAGGAATATGTACAACAGATTCGCAGAAATGCGCAGGCGGTATCTGCGCGAGCACAGGGACGGCATCTACACGGGGATGCTACTGACAGGCAAGCTGGACGAGCATCTCAAGGAAATCGGCGACACAGCACAGGAGATGTTCGATCGGCTGGTTGCGCAGATGAAGGAAGCCGAAGTCGTGACTGAGCAGCTGAAGGCCGAGAATCAAATGGAATGGGTCGGACGGATGAACAGCATCCGCAGCCGAGCGGCGGAAGTTGTCCTTTCTGAGCTGGTTTATTGCTGAGGTGTGGTGATGTTCAAGTATAGAAGAAATCGAGTGTTAGCACTCTGCGCCGGCGAGCGACGGCTGCTGACAATGGCCCTGTTGTCCTTTCGGAACAAGCTGGTAGCAAGCGGCATGCCCGCCGAGGATATCAATGAGCTGCTGATCCGGCTGCTACGGTAAAAACTGAATACGAGAAATGAGCGTCTGCTTCTGAAAAGAGGCAGGCGCTTATTTTTATGGCATCAATTTTGCTGCCACACCGATGAGATCCGGAATGGACATGGCATCACTTTTGATGCCATAGACGAAAAATGGCTCCATTTCGGAGCCGCGAGCAGTCCTGTACAGGAAAATGGCTCCAATTTGGAGCCAAAACAAAAAATTTTCCGAGGGGGGGTTAATTTTTCGGCCTTCTCACTGCCTACCAAGTGAGGGGGATAAATATTTTTTCGAGCGACTTAATTTTCTGTCTTTCTCGTGATCTACCACTTGAGGGGAGAAAAGTCAGCAAGGGACATGGAGAAAGAATTTTTCGGCAGGTCCCTAAAAATGCTCCGCTCTCATTCCTCACATTATGAGGATATGTACCTGGAAAACTGAATAGCCGTTACCGAGACAGATATGACTGTGCGACGACCGCAAAAGAGCGAGCACGGCAACGCCGCGGAGACCCCGGGGCAGGCATATAAAAACGATATCGGAAGTACGGTGCAGCATCCCCTATAAGTAATTAAATAAATAATTACTTTCTGTACCGGCTCAAAGGAAGAACCTACTTCCTATAGAAGAAGCGGCTGAAGACAGCGCGATATTTCCTTTTGAGCCAGTATATAGGCTGGCCTTTCGCCTGCCTGAAAAATTAAAAATGAAGGAGGAAATCAAAATGAAAGGCAGAATCACAAGCACGATCATAAGACACATCGGAGTGATCTCCGAATCGTCACGAGGCTGGAGGCTGGAGCTGAATATGGTCAGCTGGAACGGTGCAGAGCCGAAGCTCGACATTCACGACTGGCCCCCTGATCACAGTAGGTGCACAAGTCGCGGCACCTTCACCCATGAGGAAGCACGGGTGCTAATCAAGCTGCTGAAAAAGGAGGTGTAAACATGGAGAACAAGGTATACACCCAAAACGAGCTTAAAGCCCAGAACATCATCACGATGGATTATGCACTGAACCTTGAACCGGGTGAATTCGTCGCCGTTCTCGATCTGAAGGCACAGGCGAGCAACTGTCTGCGCGTCTTCTTCACCTTTGAGGACGGCCGGAAGATCATGGCGGCAGCCCAGTGGTGGCAGAGGTACTTAGGGTTCTATGAAATCCCGGTCGGTACCCGTTTGCTGCTCCACTACAGAGAAAATTCAAGAAAGGAAGTGTATCTCGATGAAGTGGAACGAATATAACGCGGCTGTCTCAGCAAGCAACGAATCTGCCCGGGCAGATTCACATCACAGGGCTGGCCCTGAACCCCCCGAGACAGAAAACAAGAAACCGAACAGAACAAGGAACAACAAGATTACCGTTTATTTAAGTGATGCCGAGCTTTCACGGCTGAATGCGATGGTGGACAAGACCATTATGAACAGAGAGCAGTTTATCCGCAAAATGATTGAAGGAAAGACGATTACGGAAGCGCCGCCGGCACCGCTTCTCCAAACGGTACGGATGATGAAGGATGCGCAGTTCAATATCCGGAGGATCTCCGAATGTGCATTGCTTTCAAGACCCATTGATGAAGAGCTGCTGCGCAAAACACTTGAGGATATAAATACCTGTGTGCAGGAAGTTATGGCAAGATGCCTGCCGCTGGAAGAAAGGAGATCCGATACGCATGAAATCAGACCGCATAGACCTGGGCCTGACCGGGTACGATGAGCTCTTTATGAGCACAGAGGAGCGGCTCGACGCGAAAAAGCCAAAGGTGGACGAGCTTCCTCTCGACAAGCTGAAGCCGTTTAAAAATCACCCGTTCAAGGTCATGGAGGATGAAGAAATGGAACGGCTGAAAGAAAGCATCCGGGTATCGGGTGTGCTGCTCCCAGCGCTGGCAAGACCCACAGAGGACGGCTACGAGCTGATCTCCGGACACCGCCGACTGGCCGCCTGCCGCACGCTCGGTATGAGCACCATGCCGGTGATTATAAGAACGCTCACGGACGAGGAAGCCATCATCACGATGGTGGACAGCAATCTGCAAAGAGAGCACATTCTCCCCAGCGAAAAGGCGTTTGCGTACAAGATGAAAATGGAGGCACTCAGACACCAAGGAAAAACTTCTCGCCAAGTTGGCGAGAAGTGGAGTGTTTCTCAAATCAGTGAAACCGGAACCGATAGCGAACGGCAGATTCACCGTTACATCCGTCTCGCCAACCTCATTCCCGAAATTCTAAAACTGGTGGATGAGGGACGGATCGCGCTGACTCCCGCGGTGGAGCTTTCCTATCTCAACAATCACGAGCAGGAAGTTCTGAGCAAAATCATGTCCTGCGATGAGCTTACACCGTCCCTTTCGCAGGCACAGCGTCTCCGCCGGCTCAGCGAGGATTATACGCTGACCGATAGTGGCATCTCGCAAATCATGTCCGAAATCAAAGGCAACCAAAAGGAATATCTGAAAATCGAGGTCGAGCCGCTCAGGCGGTATTTCCCGCCCGGTACGACCGCCAAACAGATGCAGACAACCATGCTCCGCGCCATGGAATTTTACCGCAGGCACACCCAAAATCGCGTAGACAAACCGAAAGAAAGAGAGGAGCGATAACCATGAAAAAGAAACCCGAACAGAAGCAGCCCGGCAGCCGCTTTATCATCGGGCTCGGCGGCGGACACCGCGAATACGACATTATCAACGCCCGCTATATTGTGGAGGGTCGGTTTGCCGAGGCAACGCTGACGAACAAGGACAAGACCCTTTCCGATGCCATGGAGGACATTATCAGCGACGAATTTACAGATTTGACCGCGCCGAAGGAAGAACCTAAAATGAATGCGAAACCCGTGTGTTCGACTGCCGGAAAGGAGAGATAATTTATCATGCAGTCGAATAAAAAACAAAAGCAAGTAACCGGCATTACCGCCCTGTATTGCCGCCTCAGCCGAGACGACAATACGGATAGGGAAAGTAACTCCATCGCCAACCAAAAGAAAATGCTCCAGGCATACGCCAGGGAAAACCACATGGGCAACACCAAGTTCTATGTGGACGACGGCTACACCGGCACAAACTTTGCTGGGGTTAGATAGCGATACTTTTTACATCTACCATGTTGCGGCGGTCATGGTTGACAACTTGCGTCGGCTCCTGCTCGGTATCAACCTGTCCGA